>Ga0316202_10000057_pt1 | contig 195392 bp, 181 predicted proteins | sample 3monrhotite_MG_FD_204934 | JGI IMG/M metagenome (GOLD analysis project Ga0316202, IMG submission 204934) | Microbial mat bacterial communities from mineral coupon in-situ incubated in ocean water Damariscotta River, Maine, United States -... | ecosystem: Environmental > Aquatic > Marine >...
CCTCCCGTAGGAGTCTGGACCGTGTCTCAGTTCCAGTGTGGCTGATCATCCTCTCAGACCAGCTACCGATCGTAGCCTTGGTAAGCCATTACCTTACCAACTAGCTAATCGGACGCGGGACCATCAAGCAGCGATAAATCTTTCCCCCGAAGGGCGTATGCGGTATTAGCCTTCGTTTCCAAAGGTTATTCCGTACTGCTTGGTAGGTTCCCACGCGTTACTCACCCGTGCGCCACTCTACTCACACCCGAAGGTGCTTTCTCGTTCAACTTGCATGTGTTAGGCATGCCGCCAGCGTTCGTTCTGAGCCAGGATCAAACTCTCAAGTTGACTTGAACAATGACCTGAAACCGAAGCTCCAAATCATTAACAAATAAGACCTGCTCATAATTACTTAAATTGACAGATGCGATTAATGACAAGTCACTAATCACAAATTGCACAAACGTTACATATATGTACACAACCTTGATTGACCGAAATCAATCAAAATTGAGTTATAAGAACGATGCACAAATTAAGTTCTTACGAACAGCTCCGATCGTATGGGACAAACCCAATGACCGCCGCCTGCGCATCTCTTCCAAATCATTCAACAATGTAAAAGAACATTCCCGCCTCAACGAAAAACAACGCAGAGACAAAAAACCGCAACCAGCTAAGTGTTCGTATGACCGAAACACCAGATCGTTGCGACAGGGCAGTTTTTAGTCGCACCCGCCGACCAAGTCAAATCTTTTTTCATAAAACTGTAATACGCAACTAACTTTTAAGAAATTGGCGGCTACACTTGCTTTTTAAGGCAACATTTGCCATTAAATATCACCTACCATGCAACAAACGGAGCATTTGCATAGGAGGTATGCGTTTTTCGCATGGATAAATCGGGCTTTTGGCTCGAATGTCTAGAAATACGCGAACTTCATGCTCTTTAAAGGGGTTTCGAGACCAAATGTTGATACGAGGATTAGCCGTTGCGGTGTCGCTCATTGCTGGCGCGACGCTCACACTGCATCTCACCAATGGCGAGGCCGCCGTGCCAAGCGCCGGGGAGGCCGTATCGACGTCCCATAAAATGGGCTTAGGTCCAATTTCTATTGGTAATGGTTCAACGGCGCAGGCTCTAGCTTCGCTGAGCAGCGGTCACCCTCTTGTTACAGGCGGCGCATACAACAAGGGCCATGGTCAGGCACTTTTTCCCCCCGTGTCCTATCAATCTTCTTATAACGTTAAGTCCGGCGATACACTTGGGCTTATCTTGAAACGAGCGGGTGTTGCCCCGAATGCGGCCGGTCAAGCCATTCGGGCTTTGAAAAAAGTCTATAATCCGCGTGATCTTCGCATTGGTCAAACCGTCAACGTGGACTTTGCCGCCCTACAATCAACAACTCAAAATAGGGTCGACACAGAGAACCGGTTTACCGGTTTTGAAATTCCCATTGATTACGCGCGCCGGGTTCATGTTGCCCCGGCCCCTGAAGGTGGCTTTAAAGCTTTTGAGATTGAACGGGACCTGCAAACACAAACGACACAGTCCGAGGGCATTATCAAGGTCAGCCTGTTTGCGTCCGGCGCCGAAGCGGGGGTCCCCAATGCGGTGATGGCGGAACTGGTGCGCGCTTTTTCTTGGGACGTCGATTTTCAACGTGACATCCGCAAAAATGATCGCTTTGAAGTCCTGTATGAACGCAAGATTGATGACAGCGGCCAAGTGGTCCACAACGGGCGCATTGTCTTTGCCGCCCTCACCTTATCAGGGGATCGCAAACCCATTTATCTGCATAAAATGAGCAGCGGCACGTGGGACTTTTTTGATGATAAGGGCCAAAGTGCCAAAAAAGCCCTGATGCGCACGCCTATCGACGGCGCACGGCTAAGTTCAAGTTTTGGTAAACGCAAACATCCGGTGTTGGGCTATACAAAAATGCACAAAGGCACCGATTTTGCGGCCCCCCGTGGCACCCCTATCTATGCAGCAGGCGACGGGATTATCGAAAAGTCTGGACGCAACGGTAGCTTCGGAAACTACATTCGCATTCGTCACAATTCAGAATATTCGACCGCCTATGCCCACATGAAGTCCATCAAGCGTGGCCGCACCAAAGGATCCCGCGTGCGCCAAGGCCAAGTGATTGGCTATGTTGGCACCACCGGGCGCTCGACGGGCCCCCACCTGCATTATGAAATGTTGGTCAATGGTCGCCAAACCAACCCCATGCGCGTTAAAATGCCGTCCGGCCTCAAGCTGAAAGGCCAAGAATTGGCTAATTTTGAAGTCACCCGTGACGGTCTTCGGGCTTTGCAAGCCAGCTTGAAACAAAACGGCCCGCAAATGGCCGCACGCTAACCCTTATGACCGTCTCTCTTTCCTTCACCGAACAAGGTCAAGGGCCGCCCCTTGTTATTTTGCACGGGCTGTTTGGCTCAAAGCGCAATTGGGGGGCTGTGGCGAAGGCGTTGGCGGTAAATCATCATGTATATTGCTTAGATCTGCGCAATCACGGCGCTTCGCCTTGGGCGGAGGACATGACCTATCAGGCACTGGCTGACGATGTGGCGGCGTTTATTCATCATCACGATTTAGCCCCCTGCACCTTGATCGGCCATTCCATGGGGGGCAAAACGGCCATGATGTTGGCGTTGCGTGACCCCAAATTGGTGCGCCGTTTGGGGGTTGTCGACATTGCACCTGTGCCGCGTGAAACCGACATTGGAACGTATATTCAAGTCATGACGAACGTCCCACTTCAAAGCTGTCAAAGCCGTGCTGATGTGGACAAACACCTAAGCGCTGTCATCACCAACTCAAGCCTTCGCCAATTTTTATTGCAGAATTTAGAGCGAGAACACGAGAGTTTGCGCTGGCGCTTAAATCTGGCCGCCCTTGACGCTGGGCTAGAGGACATTGCGGACTTTCCGGCCCCTCCCCATGCCAAATACCCAGGGCCGAGCCTCTTTATCATCGGTGAAAAATCGGATTATGTGCAGTCCCACCACATGAGCACTATAAAGTCCCTGTTTCCCAATTCCGAGACCACGACCATTCTCGGTGCCGGACATTGGGTTCATGCCGAATCTCAAGAGGCATTTTTAAAAGTTGTGGAAGAGTTTCTAAACCGGCCCTGATTTTGTTTATTTTCTGGCCAATATTTGTTAAAAATCAAAATCAGCTGTGTGTGGATTCTTTTGTGCCTGATATCGTGCAAACCGCGCCTTTTACCCCCCCGTGTCTGGAGTCTTTTTAAGACATGAATGCACAAGATGTTTTTTCGGATTTGATTTGGGACTGGGTTAGCCTTCGGTTCACCTCCCTTTCCTATGGCGTTAACCAAGACCGTGAAAAAGACGACCCCCTGCCCTTTATGCTGTCGGCGGCCTTTTTACGACGGTTTGAGAGGGTCTTGCGCCAAGTGGTCATTCCCGATGTGGTGGCGCGCTCAAACGGCCTGCTGAATGCCGCTGAGAAAGAACCAGAAGATCAACGCAAAGTTTTTCTCAGAAACTATTTCAATGACCGCCAAGGCCGAGTTGTGATGTGGGAAACGTGGCAAGCCGCTTGGAAAGCCACCATGACGGAGCAACAGCTTCCGACCAAACCACAAGCACCAGCACCCAAACGTGGCCTTAAATCTTTGCTGAAGAAAAAAGCCCCCCCTCAAAGTGGACGAACCGAGGAACAATGGGCGGCCAAAGCAAAGCAAATCAACAAGTCGAATCAAATTACCCAGAAGGTCTGGACGTATCTGCAAGATGATACCAAATCTTATATTCCGCCCAACACATCCGACAGCCAGCTCTTGATGGAATTTTTTGGCCGCAGCGTCAAGCTCATCAAAGACCAAAAAACCGCCATCCGCCAAATCGTCAAACAAGAGGGCAACGCCGCCAAAACTTTTGATCTTTACCAAAAAGGTAAACCGATCAACATGACGCTGTTGGCTGTGTGTTACTACGAAGCAGAACTGATGTTGGGCGAGAAGGCTGTGCTCAAAGACATCATGCGCGGTCAAAGAGCCTCTGACTTCCCGCTGATCGCACGGTTTTTACCGGGGTATATTAAGGGGGCTTGAGGGGCTTTGCTAAGCTAGCCGGCCCTCAACCTCCACCCCGTTAATCGTCAAACTCCCGTCCTTGGTCGATATGTCCACCGTATCGCCGTCTTTGATTTTGCCTTCTAAGATTTGGCTGGCGAGGGGGTTTTGCAGCGCGCGTTGGATGATGCGTTTTAGCGGGCGTGCGCCATAGACGGGATCAAAACCCTGGTCGGCGAGCCAAGCTTTGGCACCCGTGTCAAGATTGAGCGTGATTTTGCGATCGGCCAACAGGGCATACAAATGGCTCAGTTGGATGTCGACGATGCCATCCATGTGCGATCTGAACAAGCGGTGAAACAAGATCACCTCGTCCAAACGGTTCAGGAATTCGGGGCGGAACGAGGCCCGCACGATGTCCATCACGGGGCCGCGCAGCTCAGCTGAATCATGACCTTCTTCTTGTCCGGCCAAAATATCCCCGCCCAAATTCGACGTCAACACAATCAGGGTGTTGGTGAAGTTCACGGTGCGACCTTGGCCATCTGTCAGGCGGCCATCGTCAAGCACTTGCAGCAACACGTTGAACACATCGGGATGCGCTTTTTCGACTTCATCAAACAAGATCACTTGGTACGGGCGACGGCGTACGGCTTCGGTCAGGGCACCGCCTTCGTCATAACCAACGTACCCAGGGGGGGCGCCGATGAGGCGCGATACCGCGTGTTTTTCCATGTATTCCGACATATCAATGCGCAACAAAGCGCTTTCGTCGTCAAACAAAAATTCCGCTAAGGCTTTGGTCAGTTCGGTTTTGCCAACCCCGGTTGGACCTAACAAAAGAAACGATCCCATGGGACGGTTTTGGTCTTGGAGTCCGGCACGGGCACGGCGAACGGCGTTAGCAACGGCGCCTAGGGCTTCTTCTTGACCGACCACGCGAGCACGCAGGGCGTGTTCCATATTCACCAGTTTGTCGCGTTCAGAGCCGAGCATTTTATCCACCGGAATGCCGGTCCATTTCGACACTACGGCGGCGATGTGGGCTTCGGTGACGGCTTCTTCGACCATGCGGTGGTCTTCTGATTCTTCGGCTTCCGTAAGCTTTTGTTCCAAGGCTGGGATGCGTTGATATTGCAATTCTCCAACGTCTTCGTACCGCCCTTCGCGCATGGCTTTATCCAAGTCTAGGCGCGCGGCCTCCAACTGTTCTTTGATTCGAGTGGCACCCGCCAATGCATTTTTTTCACCCTGCCATTCGGTGGTCAAGGCCTTGGATGTGACTTCCAATTGGGCTAATTCTTTGCTTAAAGATTCCAATCGTTCGCGCGATGCCTGATCATCTTCTTTTTTCAACGCTTCGCATTCGATTTTCAACTGGATCACCTTGCGATCCAATTCATCCAATTCTTCGGGCTTGGAATCCACCTGCATGCGCACGCTGGACCCGGCTTCGTCCATCAAATCGATGGCTTTGTCGGGTAAAAAACGATCGGTGATATAGCGATTTGATAACATCGTCGCCGCCACCAAAGCCGCGTCATGAATCCGCACACCATGGTGCAATTCGTACTTTTCCTTAATGCCGCGCAAAATGGAAATGGTGTCTTCGACGGTGGGCTCAGACACGAAAACGGGCTGAAAACGCCGGGCTAAGGCGGTATCTTTTTCGACATATTTCCGATATTCGTTAAGCGTTGTGGCCCCCACGCAATGCAATTCACCACGGGCCAATGCGGGTTTGATTAGGTTCGAAGCATCCATCGAGCCTTCGGCAGCTCCGGCTCCGACCAAGGTGTGCATTTCATCAATAAACAAGATAATTTGCCCGGCTGCGGCTTCAACGTCTTTGAGCACCGCCTTGAGGCGTTCTTCAAATTCACCGCGAAATTTGGCCCCGGCGACCAATGCGCCTAAGTCCAAAACCATGAGTTTCTTGGTCTTTAAGTTTTCCGGCACGTCACCACTGACAATACGGTTGGCTAAACCTTCGACGATGGCGGTTTTGCCCACGCCGGGTTCGCCGATCAACACCGGATTGTTTTTGGTGCGGCGGCTGAGCACTTGAATGGTGCGGCGAATTTCTTCATCGCGACCAATCACGGGATCAATTTTACCATCGATGGCGGCTTGGGTGAGATCACGGGCGTACTTTTTCAAAGCGTCATATTGGTCTTCGGCGGTGGCGCTGTCGGCGGTGCGACCTTTGCGCATATTTTCCACTTCGCGGTTTAAGTTTTGTGGTGTCACGCCTGCGTCTTTTAAAATTTTGCCAACATCTGATCCGGCGGCCAGGGCCAAAGCCAACAGCAAACGTTCGACCGTAACAAAGCTATCACCCGCCTTTTTGGCCAACTCTTCGGAACTCGCCAACACTTGGGTCATGGTGCGCGTGGCATAGACTTGCCCCGCCCCTTCGCCGTGGACCTTGGGCAGTTTGCTAAGACCAAGCTCGACGGCGTCCAAGGCTTTTTTCGCGTCCCCGTCCGCACTTGTGATTAAGTTTGCGCACAAGCCTTGTTTGTCATCCAACAAGACTTTAAGCAGATGCAAGGCCGAAAGCTGTTGATGGTTTTCGCGCGTCGCCAGACTTTGTGCCGCCTGCAAAAACCCTTTCGAGCGTTCGGTAAATTTTTCAAAATCCATAACGTACCTCTTACCGTTTGATAGTCCTTGCAATGAATATGGTCTGATATTCTAATGCCGCAAGGATTTGGTCTTTATTAAGGAAATGAGAAACTTCATGAACTTACATGAAATTTGGCGCTATCCCGTCAAAAGCCTCAGCGCAGATCCACTTCACCGGGTGGTGTTAAATCCCGGCCTTGGGCTTCCCCATGACCGTCGTTGGGCCTTGGCGCGGGCGGATGGAAAAGCGGCCAATGGCCAAGACTGGCAGCCAAAATCTCAATTCGTCGTTTTGGTTCGTGAATTTGGCTTGGCCGCGTTGAAATGTAAGTTTGATGACCGCTCGGGTGTTTTCAGCCTTGAAGGACCAGGCGGACTAAAGGCTTCGGCCAACCTTGCAACTGAGGCCGGACGCGCGGTCATTGCCGAAGCTGTCGCTAGCCATTTGGGACTTGGTGCTGAAGAGGTTCCGATTTTGGTCGAGGCGCAAAAATTTGGCTATTTCGATAGCACCGAAGGCCCCATATCCATTTTGAACTTAAATAGCCACCGGGCCTTGGAAAAGGTTTTAAAACAAACCATAGACCCGCTTCGCTTTCGCATGAATTTCCACATCGAAGGGTGTGAGGCTTGGGCGGAGGAACAATGGTTGGGCAAGCGCCTACGGGTTGGCAAAACCGAGCTGTTGGTGACCGAAGCTACGGGGCGCTGCAAAGCCACTCACGTCAACCCAGACAACGCCCAAGCAGATGTTAAAATCCTCAGCGCCCTAAAAAACAACTTTGGACACACCCAAATGGGCGTTTATGCAAAAGTCATCCGTGGTGGCTTGTTGGTGCCGGGCGATCCGGTTGAAATCATAGACTAAAACAATTATTCGCCAACCGTCGCCGTATCTTTAACGGCAACTGCTGGGGCATCGTCTGGTGTCACTTTCGGGGTTCTGGGCTTGTACGCACGCCGTTTAACAGGTGCCGGAGCCTCTGGTGCGGGCGCAGGTGCAGCCTCTGCTGCGGGCGCTGTCGCCAGGGCTGCTTCATTGGCCGCAGCCGCTTCGGCCGCCAGCGTGGCTTCGTTCTTAGGCATGGGTTGATTGCGATCTTGCCCACGATTTTGATTGGGGCGCGGATGGCGTTGACGTCTTGGTTCGCGACCATCACCACTGTCCGCAGTTTGACCTTCATTGCGGTTTTCGTTGCGATCCGATGACGATTCTTGATTGCGGTTTTGGTTTTGATTTTGTTCTGCGCGCTTCGCAGCCTGCTCGTTGGCGGCTTCTTGGTCTGCGCTTACGATGCGAAAATAGTGTTCTGCATACTGCAAATAAGATTCGGCTTTAACGCGGTCACCGCTTGTTTGGGCATCCCGAGCAAGCTGCAAGTATTTATCGAGAACCTGTTGCGCTGAACCACGGACCTTAACTTCAGGTCCATTGCTATCATAATTGTTGCGTCCGCCACCACGCCGGGCGCCACTATTATTATTGTTGTTGTTATTATTGTTGCGACCGCGAGGTCGTCGTTGATTGGTCGATGGTTTCATAATTTTTTTCTTTGCTATATCACAGCTTGCCAAGTCCATTTTGGACAAGGTCCCAGAGCCATACGTTTAAGTCAAAATCCACAAAAGTTCCTGTGGGTTTTTCAAACAAGGATCAAGGAATGATTGGGGGAAAAGTGCTTCTGGAAAACCCGGGGGGTCATTTTACGCGAACCCAACCTTTTAATTTTTTCCAGGGCGCTATCCCTTGCGACCCTAAGGCCGCTTACTAAAGTTACCCTAACCTCATTGATCGATATTTCCAACCTTTTTTTCAATGAATTAGGTTTTTTACGTTCTTTTTATGTCAATTTTAGGCTCCGGTCCGCCGCCCTACGATGGCACGTTCAACACCCGCCAGATCGCAACGTTTATCAAGCGCCCCAAATCCTGCATCTGCCAACAGTTTCATCACCTCAGTGCCTTGATGTATGCCGACCTCAAACACCACCCATCCGCCTAGGTTTAGCACCTTGGGCAACTCTGCAATGATGTCGTGGTAGGCATCTAGGCCATCAACGCCACCCGCCAAAGCGGACCTGGGTTCAAAGTCACGAACATCTGCGTCCAGGCCGGCGATATCGCCATCGGGAATATACGGCGGGTTGGCGATCACCACATCAAAAGCACCGCCCAGGTTTTCAGACCAATGTTTGGTGCGCCAATCGGCCTGGGCAAAAGTTGCGCGATCCGCCAGCCCTAAGGTCACGGCATTTTCAATCGCCACAGCCAACGCATCCGAACTCGCGTCTATGCCAACCCCCTGGGCGTCTTGCCATTCGCTCAGCAAGGCCAAAAGAAGACAGCCCGACCCCGTGCCCAAATCTAAAATTCGATGCGGTGGTTTATCAACGCACGCCAAGGCGGCTTCGACGATGGTTTCGCTATCGGGGCGCGGGGTTAAAGTGGCGGGCGTCACTTTAAAGTCCAACGACCAAAACTCGCGCATGCCCAAAATTTGACTGACGGGTTCCAAGCCTTCGCGGCGCTGCACCAGGTTCTCAAACAGCACCGCTTCCTTATCACTTAAGTCGCGATTGCTTTGGGCCAACACCTGTTCCGCGCCGCCTCCCAAAACGAAGCCCAACAGAACCCTGGCATCGATTCGTGCGCTGTCGATGTTGGCCGTTTGAAAACGTTTCCAGGCCTCTTTAAAAGCCGCATCAACAACCGCCATAATTATCCACCAAGATCAGCCAAACGCCGCGCTTGATCTTCGCTGATTAGGGCCTCAAGAAGTTCATCCAAGTCGCCTTCTAAAATGCGATCAAGTTTGTGCAATGTGAGATTGATGCGATGATCTGTGACTCGGCCTTGGGGGTAGTTATAGGTGCGAATACGTTCAGACCGATCCCCCGAACCCACCTGCCCCTTACGCGAAGCGGCCCGTTCCCGGTCCAATTCTTGGCGCTGATGATCATAGAGTTTGGTGCGCAGCGTAGACATTGCTTTGTCTTTGTTCTTATGCTGAGAGCGCCCATCTTGACACTGCACCACAATCCCCGACGGCAAGTGCACGATGCGCACCGCACTGTCGGTGGTGTTGACGTGCTGGCCGCCCGCACCTTGGGCGCGGTAGGTGTCGATCCGCAAATCTTCCATGCGCACTTGAATGTCGACGTCTTGGGCTTCGGGCAGCACGGCGACGGTCGCGGCTGAGGTGTGAATACGCCCCCCCGATTCCGTTTCCGGCACCCGTTGGACCCGATGCACGCCGCTTTCAAATTTTAACTTGGCAAACACGCCGCGCCCGGAAATATTCGCCACCGCTTCTTTATAACCACCGATACCGGTTTCACTGAAATCAATAAGTTCAAACTTCCAACCGTTATCTTCGGCAAAGCGTTGATACATCCGCAACAGGTTCGCCGCAAACAAGGCGGCTTCTTCTCCACCAGTCCCGGCGCGCACTTCCAAAATGGCGCTACGTTCATCGGCTTCGTCTTTGGGCAACAACATAATTTGGACGTTTTGTTCCAACTGCGGCAGTTTCTTTTTAAGATCTAAAATTTCGGCCTCGGCCATTTCGCGCATGTCAGGATCATCGCTGCTGTCAGCCAGCATTTCCGCAGCCCCGATCAAATCATCGCGCGTACTTTGCAGGGCCTCAATGGCCTCGACCACTGGGTTTAATTCTGCGTATTCCTTAGACATGTCTTGGAACTTTTGCGGATCGACATTTCCAGACGACAACAGGGCGCTGAGTTCTTCATGACGGTCTTGGACGCGTCTTAGGTTTTCTTCTAGGCTCACGGTTTGTCCTCAATATTTTTCAAATCAAATAATTTTTCCAGGGCGTATTCAAGTTTTGCCCACTTGGCCTCGTCACCTGCCGCACTTTGGCGCAAGGCTTCGGAAGGTCCATGCAACAAGCGCCCGACCAAAAGACGTGTCGATTTTTCCGCATCACCGCCACCATCAATCAAGGCTTGTTGGCGTTCGTTTTCAAAATGCGTGCGCAGGCGCGTTAAGGCGGGAACGGCCGTGCGTTCGGCCCGGGTGTTTGAAAAACTCAACACCTCTTGTTCTATAATTTGGTGGGCCTGATGCAATTCCAATTCGCGTCCGGCCCGGCCTTTTAACGCCACTTGTTCCAAGTCGCCTAAGCCATAGACAAAGGCTTCATCCAGCTCTTCAATCTCAGGCACGAGATCGCGGGGAACACCCGCATCAACGATAAACATGGGTTTAAAACGCCGCGCTTTGATGGCTTTGGCGATGGGCTCTTTTTGCAATCGAAAGCTTCGCGATCCTAACGCTGACAAGACGATGTCACAGTCACACAGTAAATGATCGAGATCGGAAAAGTCAGCAACATCGGCACCCAATTCTCGGGCTAAGTCGGTGGCGCGATAAGTGCGTTGATGGGTGATCGTCAACTTGCCCAGCCCTGCTTCTAACAATTCATGGGCGATCAATTCACCCATGTCGCCAGTGCCGATCAAGAGTGCTTTGCTGCGGCTTAAGTCGCCAAAAATATCACGGGCAATTTGCACCGCACTGGCCGCCATGCCGACCGGGCCTTCACCAATTTTAGTTTCGGTGCGCACCCGCTTGGCCGCACTGTAGGCTGCCTGCATCAGTGTTTCCAACGAGGCCTTCACAAAACCAGCGTCTCCGGCCAAGCGGTGGGCTTGTTTGACTTGCCCTAAAATCTGCGGCTCGCCGATCATTAAACTGTCCAACGAGGCCGTGACGGAAAAAATATGAGCGACAGCGGGTGCGTCAACCAAAGTATAGGTCTGCTCTTTTAACTCCGTTACGGCGCATTGGGCCTCGTCGGCCAAAAGGCTTAAAACTGCACGTTCGAAGGCTTCGGGATCAAGTGTCAAACCGATCACTTCGACCCGGTCACAGGTGGCTAACAGCACGGCCTGATCAATGCCAAACGGTTCCATTTTTGCCAACAGGGGGGCGACGTTTTGGTCTTCGACGAAGATGCGATCGCGCATCATCATGGTGCTCGAATGATGGTTGGCACCGACCACGATGGGCCGGGGGCGTTGAGGTTCGGGCATCAAGATTTCATCCGTCATCTTAAGACGTGTCTTTCTGGGAATAGCGTTGAGCAACGTACTGTTCGACCATATCTTTGAACTGACCGAACAAATCATCACCCTTTAGCGTTGCGACTTTTTGACCATCAATAAAAACCGGGGCCGATGGTGTTTCTCCGGTGCCGGGTAGAGAAATGCCAATATCAGAATATTTGCTTTCCCCAGGACCGTTCACGATGCAACCCATGACCGCCAACTTTAAGGTTTCGACGCCAGGGTACTGGGACTTCCACACGGGCATACGGTCGTGGACAAAACCTTCGACATCCTGGGCCAGTTCTTGAAACTTAGAAGACGTGGTCCGCCCACAGCCCGGGCAAGCCGTGACTTGGGGCTTGAAACTACACAGATGGAGGCTTTGCAAAATGTCTTGAGCCACACGCACTTCGCGCTCTCTGGCGCCACCGGGTTCGGGGGTCAACGACACGCGAATGGTATCGCCAATGCCTTCACTTAACAAAACGGATAAGGCGGCGGTCGACGCGATAATGCCTTTGTCCCCCATGCCCGCCTCGGTCAGTCCCAAATGCAACGCAAAATCAGAGCGCGCGGCCAAGTCCCGATACACGGCGATCAGTTCCGGGGCTTCGGAAACTTTGCACGAAATAAGGATGCGGTCTTTTCCGAGGCCCAATTCAATGGCCCGGTTTGCACTGTCTAACGCGCTGCGCACCAAAGCTTCGCGGGTGATTTCTGCGAGCGACAATGGCTCCGCTAATTTCGCATTTTCGTCCATCAAATGTTGGGCGAGGTCTTGATCGAGACTGCCCCAATTCACACCGATGCGAACCGCCTTGTCCAATTTTGCCGCCAGCTCAATCATGGTGGAAAACTGGGCATCTTTCTTTTCTTTAAAACCCACATTGCCCGGATTGATGCGAAACTTTGCCAACGCCATCGCACAGTCTGGATTGTCCACCAACAAGGTATGGCCGTTGTAGTGAAAGTCCCCGACCAGGGGTACGGTCACGCCTTGGGCCAAAAGTTTTTCTTGAATGCGCGGCACGGCTTTTGCGGCTTCGTCTCTGTCCACCGTCATGCGCACCAATTGCGATCCCGCTTGGGCCAAAGCGGCAACTTGTGTCACGGTGGCGTCCACATTTGCGGTGTCGGTATTGGTCATCGACTGCACCACAACCGGATGCCCACTGCCAACCATAACGCCACCGACATTTACGGCGACGGTCGGGTGGCGAAAGGCTTTGGAGATGTGGGCTTCGTTCATTTCGGGTTCCTTATTCGTTGGACCCCACCCGGTTTCGAATGCCCGTTAAAAAAGGGAAATCGCCCGGCGCGGGTTGCGCACGGGGCTAATCCGTGACGGCGGCTCCGGATATTAATTTATCAGGGTCCAAGTCAACATCACGACGGACAACACCGATATCACCAATGGAAGGGACGGCTTTACCATCGACCAACACTTCCAAGGCGCCCGCGTTGCCGGTCATTAAACGTAACCCAGCACGATTGGGGACTTCGTATTCATCCCCTTCCCGCAACAGACGGGTAAACAACAAACGGTTGGCAACGTGATCGCGGATTTGAATCCAACTGTTGGCTTTGGCGCGCACAACCACACGGCTGGCCCCTTTGTCGGCAGGCGTTTTGACAATAAGTTTTTCAGCAACGGGTGCTTCGACAACAGGGGCTTCGACAACGGGCGTTTCGACAACAGGGGCTTCAGCGACGGGCGCATCGCCAGCCGGGGCTTCAGCCACCACAGGTGTCTCGACGACAGCCTCAACAACAGCCTCTTCAACCTTATCAATCACCGCTGTTTGCGGGTCCGGTTCTAGAGCAATGGCCTCAGCCGCAATGTCTTGCGCAATCGGAGCGGCTTCTTCAGGGACGACCGGGTTTTCAACAACCGCTGCCACTTCAGCCGTTGGCTTGATTTGTTCAACAGCGGCCACGACATCATCTGTCGGAGCAACCATATGTTCTGGGACGGCATCCACAGTCGCCACAGACACGCCATCGTTATTGGAACTCCAGTACCATGCGCCATATGCCACCAGGGCAATCAAAACGCCAAGGCCCAATACGGCGGCTCCGGGAACGCCACCTTCGGGGATCGGTTTGGGGAAGTGTAACTGTGATTTATGGGCAAGACCGAGGTCTTGATCTTTGTAGCGCCGGACAATTTCTTCGCCGTCTAAATTTAAATGTTCCGCGTAACTGCGGATGAAACCGATTGCATAGGTGCTTCCGGGCAGGTCTTCGTTTCGACCATCTTCAAGAGCTTCGAGATATTTTTGGCTGATGCGCAACACGCGGGCAACATCAGAAACCGCCAAGCCTTGGCTGGTACGGGTCTCGCGCAGCAACTTGCCCACCGCTTCAAGAGCTTCTTGTGGGGCCGAATCTGCAGCCATGCCGTCAGGTTTCGAAGTTGGAGTGTTCACTTGGGTCTCTTTCTTAAAAAGGCGCATTCAGGTCTTATTATTTGCCACCGGGCTGTATTCTGCCCAAGTCCACGCGCAAGCGCAACAAATTGCGGTTAAATCTTAATATTGTGGTCAATGGCAAAATCTCGCAGCCGTTGGCGAATGCTAACACGCGGCCGTTCCAACAGAGAATGAACAAATTGCGCAACCGGGCGTGCATCCATGGAACGGATCATTTCTTTGACCGGGCCAATCGCCGGCGGCGGCATTGACAGTCTTCTAAAACCAATTGATATCAAGGCCATAGCTTCCAACGGGCGGCCCGCAGCATCGCCACAGATGCTGACGGGAACACCCGCCTGATCACACCGATCACGGATTGTTTTTAAAAATCCCAAGGCAAATGGAGACAAAATGTCATACCGATTCGCAACGTGGGGATTGCCACGATCCGTCGCATACAAAAACTGCATCAAATCGTTAGAGCCGATAGAAATAAAGTCTACGCAAGACACCAGCTTGTCGATTTGCAAAGCTAAGGCCGGCACTTCGAGCATCACCCCCGCATAAACATGCTCTGGCAAAATCGTACCATGGCTCTGTTCACGGTCCAACTCACGTTGCAACAAAGACTTCGCTTCCCAAAACTCTTCAACCTCGGCCACCATGGGAAACATAACGTGGATGTCGCGGCCTTTCGCAGCCCGGATCAAGGCACGCAATTGTTGGCGGAGGATGGATGGCCGATCAAGAGAGATGCGAATCGCACGCCACCCCATAGCTGGGTTTTCTTCATCCAGCTCATCCCAATACGGCAACACCTTGTCCCCACCGACATCAATGGTGCGAAACACCACGGGCTTGCCACCCGCCCGCGCCAAAACTTTTTCATATAACTGGCGTTGGGCTTCAACATCGGGAAATTCAGCGCGCACCAAAAAAGGGACTTCCGTTCGATACAAACCGACACCATCAGCCCCGACCGTATCAATTTGATCAAAATCGAACAACAAACCGGCATTGATATTCAAACTCACTTCGACACCGTCTTGGGTGGTCGCAGGCAAGTCTTTCAGCAACGCATATTGAGCCTTGATCAGGTCTTTATGTTTGCGCGTTTCATGAAAAGTCTGTTGGATATCATCGCTGGGTCGGATGAAAATTTGGGCATTGTCGCCATCGACAATGACGGCTTCTCCGGCATCGATCTTTGATAAAATCTCACGGACTTGCCCAACGATGGGAATGCCCAGCGCCTTTGCAATGATCGAAACGTGCGACGATGCGGACCCTTCTTCAAGCACCAACGCCCGCAACCGCGTGTGATCGTATTCCAAAAACTCAGCGGGCCCCATATTGCGGGCAATCAAAACCATGTGTTCTGGATGTTCGACGGCTATTTCCCCGTCTTCGCCAACCAAATGGCGCAGCAGGCGATTGCCAAGATCTTCAAGATCATGAACCCGTTCCCGCAGATAAGGATCGGCGGCGGCACTTAAACGCGCCCGCATTTCGTTTTTAACCTTAACGACCGCTGCTTCGGCCGTTAGGCCCGACTCCACCGCTTCCTCGGTACGGCGCAACCACCCCGCATCCTTGGCAACCAAACGAAAGGCTTCCAGAACGTCTTCGTGTTCGCCGCCTTCGCCTTCGGCCAAAGGGCCTTGATCAAATAAGGTGTCGAGTTGACCGTGCATAGAATTAAAAGCGCGATAGAGGCGCAACCGTTCCAGTTCTGGGTCTTCAGAAACCAAATTGGCGACATCAAAATGCGGTTCGTGCCGCACCGCAAAACCAATGCCGAGACCTTTGTTAAAGGCTTGGCCTTCCACGCGCAGGGGCCTGAGTGCAATCCCATCGGTGCGCATGGACTCTTCACGACCAACCAATTCACCACTGGCGAACAGTTCCGCCAAAACCATAGCAACGGTTTGCAGGGTTTCAATTTCTTCTTCGTGATAGTGCCGCGACGTTTTGTTCTGCACCACCATGACGCCGACCACGCGCCCCGCGCGCAACACCGGCACCCCCATCAAAGAATTGAATTCATCTTCGCCGGTTTCTGGACGGAACACAAAACTGGGATGGCTTTTGGCATCGCCAAGCGCCAACGGTTTGGCATTGGCCGCGATGGCCCCGACCAAGCCTTCACCTGTGCGTAGACGTGTTTTGTGTACCGACCCAGGCTTCAGACCAAAGGAGGCAAACAGTTCCAACACATCGCCAGCCCGCCGGACGTAAATCGAACACACCTCGGCAACCATGTCGGCGGCAATGACGGTGGTGATTTGGTTTAGACGGTTTTGCGCCGTGTCTTCGCCTGCCATGACGTCGCGCACGCGGGCGAGCAATCGCCGAGACGAACTCCCTGGACTGGCTGCGCACATAAACGAGATCCCGTCTTATGATGAAGGCTTAGAGAAGGCGCTGAGCGATACTCGCTTCAGCTTGACCCACAAGCTCAGCAAAAATTTCAGCCATCGGCTGTTCGGATTTAACCATACCAACGACTTGCCCGGCCATCAATGAGCCACCTTCGACATCGCCATCAATGACCGCACGCTTCAAAGCGCCCGCCCAAAAGTGTTCAATTTGCAACTGAGCTGCACTGAGTTCCAATTCGCCGGAATCGACCTTTGCGATCATGCGGCGCTGGGTCTCCATGAATTCTTCGGTGCCCGCGTTGACAATGGCGCGCACCGGAATGACGGGAAAGCGCGGATCGATTTGCACCGTGGAAACCGCATTTCTGGACGGCGCCTTAAGGAAGGCCTTTTTGAAATTTTCATGGGCGATGCATTCGGTTGCACAGACAAAGCGCGTCCCCAACTGGACACCTGCGGCCCCCATTTCCAGGTAGCTGACCATGGTTTCGCCACGGCCAATGCCGCCCGCCACGAACACCGGAACGTCGGTGATATTGGGCAAGATTTCCTGGGCCAGAACGCTGGTCGAAACCGGGCCGATGTGGCCACCCGCTTCACTGCCTTCAATAATCAGCGCGTCGGCGCCACTGCGGATCATACGCTTTGCCAACACCAGTGCGGGGGCGAAGCAAATGACCTTCACGCCGCCCTCTTTCAATTTTTTGATCGCCGCCCCCGGAGGCAAGCCACCGGCCAACACAACGTGGGTGACGTTTTGACGAATACACACGTCAATCAGGCCGTCCAGTTCCGGGTGCATGGTGATCAAGTTTACGCCAAACGGTTTGTCGGTCATGGCCTGGGTGGCGATGATTTCAGGCTCTAACAAATCGGGTCCCATAGACCCGCAAGCAATCACGCCAAAGCCGCCCGCATTGGACAGAGCCGAAACCAAGTTCCGTTCGGAAATCCACGACATGGCCCCACCCATAATGGCGTACCGTGTGCCCAGAAAGTCACGGCCTTGAGCCCACAATTTGTCCAAGCGTTGTTCGGCGGTGATGCTCATCTGAATCAGTCTTCCTTATCTAAGCCATAGGCCGTATGCAAAGCCCGCAACGCCAGTTCGGTGTATTCTTCGGGGATCAACACGCTGACCTTGATTTCAGAGGTGGAGATCACCTGAATGTTGATGCCTTTATCCGCCAAGGTTTGGAACATCCGTTGGGCAATCCCCGCATGGCTACGCATCCCCACACCAATCACCGAGATTTTCACCACGTTGGCATCGGACAACAAATCTTTATAGCCAAACTCTTTGGCATGGGTGCTGACCGTTTCCAACGCCCGGGTTAGGTCCGCCGTTGTCACGGTAAACGTCATATCTGTCGATTTGCCATCGTCGGATACGTTTTGCACAATCATATCGACGTTGATATCTGCTTCGGCGAGGGGGCCAAAAATAAGTGCCGCGACACCTGGCTGATCGGCCACGCCGACCAAGGTAATTTTGGCTTCATCCCGACTGTAGGCGATGCCACTGATGAGTTCTTGTTCCACGATCTCGTCCTCATTCACAACTAATGTACCCGGTTCGTCCGAAAAGCTCGAACGGACTTGTAGGCGAACCCCATGCTTCATGGCCACTTCGACAGAGCGCGTCTGTAGAACTTTAGCGCCCAATGAGGCCATCTCAAGCATTTCTTCAAAGGTAATGCGATTCAGTTTTTTAGCTTTGGTCACGATGCGGGGATCGGTCGTATAAACGCCATCCACATCGGTATAGATATCGCAACGATCCGCCTGTAACGCGGCTGCCAAGGCCACCGCAGACGTATCCGATCCGCCACGCCCCAGGGTGGTGATGCGGTTGTCAGAACTCCGCCCTTGAAAACCGGGCACGACGGCCACTTCGCCACTGGCAAGGCGTTTCAAGACTTCTTCGGTGTCGATACCTAAAATACGCGCCTTACCATGCGCGCCATCGGTTTGAAGCGGCAATTGCCAGCCCATCCAGGACCGCGCAGAGACGCCCAAATTTTGCAGCGCCAAAGCCAAAAGGCCGCTGGTCACTTGTTCGCCAGAAGACACCACCACGTCATATTCGCGGGTGTCATACATCGGCGTGATGGAGGTTACGTGATCAACCAGTTGGTTGGTCACACCTGACATGGCCGAAACGACAACGGCAACTTGGTTGCCGGCATCGACTTCGGTTTTCACACGTTTGGCAACGTTCTGAATGCGCTCAACGTCGCCGACAGACGTGCCTCCGAATTTCATTACGATCAAAGCCATGGGCTATCGCTTACCCTTATATTCGTTAAACCACACCGATTTCTTAAACACACAAAGCCCGTTTGGATGGAAAAGCACTGGAAATAACCGCAGATAAAGCTTAAACCAACGTCTGTAATGGCTTTGCGAGCGCGTATACATACTCGGATTACCAGCCCCCTGCAAGCCTCGCTGGGCTTACAGGGTTTGAATTTTTTATGACCATTAAGTAAGGCAGCGTCACCCATGGAGAACTCCGCCAACAGCCAACAGACCGGAACAGCGAACTTAGAAGATGTCGCACGCTTCACCGCCATGGCCGAAGCCTGGTGGGACCCAGCGGGTAAATTTCGCCCCCTACACCAGCTCAACCCGGTGCGCCTTCAGTTTATTTTAGACAACGTGTGTGCCCATTTGGGCTTGGATGCCACCGCCGACAAGCCCTTTGCGGGCCTCGCGGTGTTAGATGTTGGATGCGGCGGCGGCTTGTTGTCGGAACCCATGTCCAAGCTTGGCGCCACCATGACCAGCATTGATGCCGGGGCCAAAAACATTGAAATTGCCAAACTTCACGCCCAAAAAAGCGGCTTGGACATTGAATACCTTAACGTCCTGCCCGAAGACTTGGCGAATGACGGGCGTACCTTTGACATTGTTTTAAACATGGAAGTGATTGAACACGTCGCCGATCCCCAATTGTTTATGGCGGCCTGTGCGGCGTTGCTCAAAGATCAGGGGTGTATGGTTTTGTCGACCATGAACCGGAATATAAAGTCATTGTTGCTGGGTAAATTTGCCGCTGAATATGTTTTGCGTTGGCTGCCCAAAGGCACTCATGATTGGAAAAAATTTCTCAAACCCAGCGAACTCGCCCACTTGATCCGCCCCCATGGCCTTAAGTTTTCTGACCTTCAGGGCATTGTTTACGCCCCCTTGCAAGACACGTGGGCGCTGTCAAAGACAGACTTTGACGTCAACTATATTGCGTTTGCTCAGAAATCAGTCGGTTCTGCGTAACGAACTGGGCAAGCCTTCAATATCGATCAGTTCTTCGTCAGCTGAGGTCAGGTCTTGCGACTTACCCGTAGCTTTTTGCGTTTTAACGTTATCGATATTTTCTTCGGCAAAGTCGCGAAGTTTCCCAACGGCCTCAAGAATTTTTTGCGCCACGTCATGGGCGCGAACTTGGCTGTCGTCTTCGTCTATCTCGGCCGGCAAGCTCTCAGCAAGAACCTTCATCTGCGCATTTTGCAGCGCCGTAGACTCCTTAATGATTTTTGTCGAACCGCAATACGGACATTCGACAAGACCAACATCAGCCTGCAAATCACAGGCTTGGCTATCTTTAAACCAGGCCTCAAAGGCGTGATCATCACTGCACCGAAGCTGAAAACTAATCATCTTGAGAGTTCCGTATTCTATCCAAAATAATGCCATGCACCGTTTTAAATGCTAAAACAGTTTGGCTTACCAGGTTCGGATCATAGGCTCGAAGAGTTAACAAATGTCCAATATTGATGAAGATTCAACGCGTTGCGAAAAAATATCTCGCCATTTGCAAATTTCTGACGCAAGTCCGTGGGTTCTGCGCTGGGCGCATTTGGTAAAGCCCAACGCAACGGTGTTGGATTTAGCGGCTGGCGGTGGACGCCATGGTCGGCTGTTTTTAGACTTAGGCTGTGCGGTCACCTTGGTCGACAAAGCCTCTGCTCCACTCAACGACCTCGTTTCACATCCCCAGGCCACCGTCATCAAGGCTGACTTAGAAGACGGCAGCCCGTGGTCGCTGGACGGGCAAACCTTTGACGCCGTGATCGTTGTCAATTACCTGCACAGACCCTTATTTCCCCAGCTCCTCGCCAGCCTTAACCCTGGCGGCGTGCTGATCTATGAAACTTTCGCCCTCGGCAATGAAGCCTACTGCCGTCCCCGAAACCCAGACCACCTCTTAAAGCCAAACGAATTGATTGAGCAAACTCAAGGCCACCTGCAAATCATCGCCTTTGAACAAGGCCTGGTCACAAATGCTGATATTCCCGGCGTTAAACAACGCCTGTGTGCCGTCAACGCACCCCAAGGCACCCCTCAGCCCCTAAATAGAGACAAACCCGTAGGGCGTTAATCGGAGACATCAACTGATCGACGCACCCCGGCAAGAAGGTTAGACTTGGCTCGGCGATCTATAGAAATCGACGCTCAGGCGGGAATTGAGCCCGAACCACCGTTCCCGTATCAAGGTGGCTGATTATAACGAGTTCGCCGTCATGTAGGTTCATCAGGGACTGGCACAAAGTCAGGCCCAGCCCGCTTCCTCCATGATCTCGACAGTATGTTTCTTGAACCTGAGCAAACGGCTCGGTTACGTATTCAATATTGTTAGACGAAATACCGATGCCTTCATCGTGAACCCAAAGCGTAATATCATTTTTCCCTTCCCCGTCCACGCCCATCGTTACACACCCTCCGGGTTTGGAAAACTTAACCGCGTTAGACACCAAATTGAGGATGATCTGGCGCACCCGGGTGTAGTCGGCCAAAATGTATGGGGCGCCAAAATCTTCAATCTTCAAGGTGATATTGTCTTGGCTCGCGGTGGCCAAAAACATGGAGCGTGCTTCTTTGAAAATGCGCCTGATATTGACCGGGTCTTCGCTCAGGCGGAGCGTTCCCGATTCAATTTGCGCAACATCCAAAATGTCGTCAATCATGTACAATAACTGTCGCCCAGACTTCATAATGTCTTTCGAATATTCACGATAATTTTTATGGCCCAAGGGTCCAAAGGATTCGATCGACATCAGTTCTGAAAAGCCATTGATTGCGTTCAACGGTGTGCGCAATTCATGGCTCATATTGGCGAGAAATTCAGACTTTGCCCGGTTCGCCAAATCAGCTTTTTCTTGAGATTTCCGCGCGTGCTCTCGGCTTTTGATCAACAGGCGAAAATTACGGTTCAATTCTTTTTCAAGCGGCCAGAAAATTACGAACCCTTCAATGCTCAAAACGATCAGGATGGCGATGAAGACCCCCGTCTGCCAGCGCTGCAAACGGACGACCGTTTTCTGGCTTTCCGCTTCGAGTTGACTGACGACGACATCAAGCTGTGGCAGCAACGTGTTGCCCATATCCGCCAACGTTTTCGCCGCTGGGTGCAAGTTTACACCCGCCTGATTCTGTTTTGCCTTCGATGCAAAGATCCTCACGCTCTGAAAGAAAGCCTGCAGTCCTACATCTAAATTTGTCATCTCAACGGAAAAGAGCTTGTTCGCTGTCATCGCTTTTAACGGTGCGATGCCTAAGGCTGCATTTCCGTTGATCAGGGCGGCATGAGAGGTTCGCATCAAGGTTAAGGACTCTTGTAGGCGTTCCACCAATTCGCCACGCCGCTTTTTCGCAGGTTCGGCCACGATTAAGTCTGCCAGCAACGGAATGCGTTGCGACAGCATGCGCTGGCGTCCGCTGATGTTGATGATGGTGGCGCTATAGGCCTCGGTTTTAATAATATTGTCGAAGCTGACATAAGAAACAGTGGAGAGCAGCGCCACGCTCAACAAGGCGAGGATATAACGTGCGCGCATCCCCTTGAGCAGCACGCGCAGAACGGGGGGTAATTTTCGCGGCCCCGCAGGCGAGACCAAAAGACGCTTTATCATAAATACTCCCATTCTTGGCGTTAGCGCCAGAGAGTATCTAGCAAGAAATATGCCAATAACAAAAGTCGCGGCTTGCTGCGAATTCTCAGTCGTGATGAGGCGGCGCGCAGGTGGACTTGCCCAAAGATTAGGCATGCCCATGAAGATCAGCCCCGCAGCTTGGCTGGCAAACGATCACAACAAGGGGGTTAAAAGCTTAGATAAGTTCGCGCGTATGCGACAGCGAAGGCACCTTCGCACGCACGGCATCGACTTGGGCCATGTCGATGTCGGCAAGAATAATGCCCGGCTCTGTTCCCGCATCGGCGAGAATTTCGCCCCATGGGTCGATAATCAGCGAACGGCCATAGGTTTGTCGGCCGCCAAAGTGCGATCCGGTTTGCGCCGGGGCAAACACGTAACAGCCATTTTCAATGGCCCGCGCGCGCAACAAAACTTCCCAATGGGCTTGCCCGGTGGGCACCGTAAAGGCCGCCGGGACGGCCAACATATCTGCGCCATTTTGGGCTAAGGCGCGATAGAGATAAGGAAAGCGCACATCATAACAGGTGCTCAGCCCCAGCCCCCCCCATGGCAAGCCGACCAACACCAGTTCATCGCCGGGGGTAAAGGTTTCACTTTCTCGATAACTTTCCCCATGGCCCAAGTCCACATCAAACATATGGATCTTGTCGTAAGTGCCGACAATGGAGCCATCGGGGGCGAAGATATAAGATCGATTGGCGATTTTCTTGCCAACCTTGATGGCGAGAGTGCCACCATGCAGCCAGACATCTAGCTCTTGGGCCAAGGCCTGAAAAGCTTTGAGCGCAGGGTGGTCAGCTTCTTCATAAGCGTGCGCGCGAATTAAATCGTCACCGAACGTCATCATCGCAACATTTTCGGGAAACAACACCAATTCCGCCCCCAACATCGCCGCCGCCCTGGCAAAGCCACAGGCCTCTTCAATGTTCGCGGCCATATCATCGCTGGTGTTCATTTGCACACAAGCCGCTTTAAAGGGGACGATTTCGTCGGTCATTTCAAACCTAACAGGGTGTCGAGTTCACCGTCATAATCCAAATCAAACATTTCATCACAACCGCCGATGGCTTTGTCATCAATGAAAATTTGCGGCACCGTACGACCACCCGAACGTTGCGTCATTTCTTGACGCTTGGCGGGATTTATCATCACGTTAATGTCACGATAAGCCACACCTTTTTGATTCAGCAGCGCTTTCGCACGCAGACAATAAGGGCAGATAGGAGTGGTGTACATTTCAACTTTAGCCAAGGTGGTTCTCCGTTGGTCTTGCTCAAAAGGTGGCTTTTGGGCCGTCTTAAATTTTGTTTTTATATAGTTATAGATGCCCATTAAAAAAGCTTTCTTTAGAGAGCCGCGTTTTTCACCACACGGGCCATCGTCAACACATCGACGTCCAAAGCCCCAACCCGGCGCAAAACCTTAGCGGTGGCATGCACCGTTGCGCCGGTGGTGTAAACATCGTCAACCAACAGAACGCGCTCTCCTTTTAAGCGCAAATTATACTTAGGGGCAACCCGAAAGGCTCCGGTCACATTGCGCGCCCTGGCTTTCACCCCCAAATGCCCCTGGCTGGGGGTTTTTCGGTGGCGAATCAAAGCGTCTGCCAACACCGGCTTTCCCGACAACGACCCCAATGCTTGGGCCAACAAAGCCGCTTGATTATAGCGCCGGGCAAACAGACGTGTCCAATGCAATGGCACCGGAACAATCACATCACACGCCTGGACCAAATCCGACCCAGCCATCATCATCCACTTGGCAAACAACAGCGCCGTGTCCGTTTTGTCTGCATGTTTGAAGCCCAAAATAAAGTCTTTGGAGGCATCATTATACACCAACGCCGCCCGCCCCCGGCCATACGGGGGGCGATCATGGGCACACGCCCCACACAGGCTTTGATCAGGAACTTCATATTCAAAAGGATGTCCGCACGCGTCACAACACGGCCGCCCTAAAAACGTCAAAGTCCCCCAACAGTCCGCGCACAGGGTTTGAGGCTCGGACAAAACCACGCCACATCCCGCACAGGTGGGCGGCAAAACTTGGTCTAATAGCCATTTTGCCCCTTTAAAGGCTTTGAGCGTGCGCACTTATTCTCACTCCTTCTGATACCAAGACTTTAACAACACTTTGCCCTGTGGCATATAGGGGGAATGTTGACACCTGATCCCCTGAACCTATTTGACCGCAAAGCGGTGCGCAGCCACCGTGACCGCGCCGCCTCGGCTCTGCAAGACTATAACTTCTTGTTTAGCGAAGTGGCTGAGCGGCTGACCGAACGGCTGCTGGATGTTAAGCGCACCTTTCCACTCGCCCTAGACATTGGCTGTCATGGTGGCGAAGTGGCGCGCACATTGAACGGTCGCGGCGGCATTGAAACCTTGTTGCAATGCGACCTGTCACCCGCCATGGCAAAAAAAGCGGGCGGCCTGTCATTTGCCGCCGATGAAGAATTTTTACCGGTCAAAGACAATTCGTTGGATTTGGTGCTGTCGAATTTATCACTGCATTGGGTCAACGATTTGCCCGGCGCGTTCGTACAAATTCGCCAAGCGCTCAAACAAGATGGGTTTTTTATGGCCACCTTGTTGGGGGAACGCACCCTGCATGAACTGCGCGAATCATTGATGATCGCGGAAACCGAACTGGAAGGCGGGCTTAGTCCGCGCGTGTCCCCCTATGCCACCGTGCAAGACATTGGTGGCCTGTTGCAACGGGCTGGATTTACCATGCCCGTGGTCGACATCGACACCATCACCGTGTCGTATCCAGACATGTTCAAATTGATGCATGACCTGCGGGGTATGGGCGAAACGGGGTCGGTCTCTGAACGACGCAAAACCTTTAGCCGCCGCGCAACGCTCATGCGCGCGGCCCAACACTATAACGATACCTTTGTTGGATTTGGCGACGTTGGCGAAGACCGCGTCCCCGCCACCTTTGACATTATCTTCATCACCGCTTGGTCGCCGCATCCAGATCAACCCAAAGCCTTAAAACCCGGCACCGCCACGGTCAACTTAGCCGATATTTTGGCACAGGATAAGACGTAGCTGATGAAATTCAAACACCCCCTCATCCCCGGCAAACTGGTCAAGCGTTACAAGCGGTTTCTCACCGATGTTGAACTTGAAAATGGCGACATCGTCACCGCGCACTGTGCCAATTCTGGGTCCATGCTGTCGGTCAATGAACCAGGTGCGCCCGTTTGGCTCAGCCCCGCGAATGATCCCAAGCGCAAGCTTAAATACACCTGGGAACTGATCCAAATTGGCGAGGCTTTGGTTGGCATCAACACCCAACACCCGAACGCGATCGTGGCCGAGGCGATTGAGGCGGGGCACATTGCCGAACTCATAGGCTATGACACCTTAAAGCGCGAAGTGAAATATGGGCAAAATTCACGCATCGATGTTTTTCTGACATCCGCCACCAAACCCGACTGCTATGTCGAAGTCAAAAACACCACCATGCGCCGCGACTTAAGCGACGGTGCCCCCGCAGAATTTCCAGATTCCGTCACCGCACGTGGAGCCAAGCATTTGGTGGAACTCGGCAACATGGTTAAACAAGGCCACCGAGCGGTGATGTTTTATTTGGTGCAACGTGACGATGCCCAAGCTTTCACCGTCGCTGCCGACATTGACCCGACGTACGCACAACACCTAGACGAGGCTATGAAAATAGGCGTTGAAGTGGTGGCGTACACTTGCCACCTATCGACGGAAGAGATCCTTGTCACCACCCCGGTTGAGGTAAGGCTTTGATTTTTCGCCACCCGTGTCATAATCCAAAAAAACAAAATCGAAATTGGTATTCATGAGCGATATACGCAGTATTAAAATTCACACCCCCGATGATTTTGAAGGCATGCGTAATGCTGGACGATTAGCCGCCCAAACCTTGGATATGATCACCGAGCATGTTCAGCCCGGCGTGACCACTGACGAACTCAATACACTTTGTCACGACTTCACCGTCGCGCACGGTGCCCAACCGGCACCATTGAATTATCGAGGATTTCCCAAATCCATTTGTACATCGATTAATCACGTCGTGTGCCACGGCATCCCCAGCGATAAAAAACTTCAGAACGGCGACATCATCAACATCGACGTCACGCCCATTTTGGATGGTTGGTACGGCGATACTTCGCGGATGTTTTATGTCGGCGATAAAGTTTCCGTCAAAGCCAAGCGCTTGATTGACGTGACGTTTGAAGCCATGTGGCGCGGCATTAAAGTTGTAAAGCCCGGTGCCACAGTCGGTGACATCGGTCATGCCATTCAAGAGTATGCCGAATCGCAACGCTGTTCGGTGGTCCGTGATTTTTGTGGTCATGGATTGGGCCGGGTCTTTCATGACGCGCCCAACATCATGCATTTTGGCGCGGCGGGCAAAGGGGACGTGCTTAAAGAAGGCATGTTTTTCACCATTGAACCGATGCTCAACCTGGGCCGTTTTGATGTCAAATTGCTCAGCGATGGTTGGACGGCGGTGACCAAAGATCGTTCTTTGTCGGCCCAATTTGAACACTCCTTAGCCGTGACTGCGGATGGTTATGAAGTCTTTACCGCGTCGCCTAAGGGCTTGGATCAACCGCCTTACGTTTAATATTTATGATCAGGGGGCCTTATGGGCGAGACAAACGACGCGCACGCACACCCTGATAAGCCGCACTACTCTGGCCATCGAAACCGATTGCGGGAACGCTTCTTGAAAGCGGGTAGCGATCTTGCTGACTATGAACTGATCGAACTGTTGCTGTTTGCTGCCATGCCTAGACGGGATGTCAAACCCATTGCCAAAGCCCTGCTGACACGCTTTGGCAGCTTTGCTGGGGTGTTGAATGCCGATGCGAAAGCACTCACCGAAATAAAGGGCATTGGTCAAACCGCCGCCGTCAGTTTGATGGCCGTGCGCGAAGGGGCGGTGCGTTTGTTGCAAAGCGAAGTGATGAACCAACCCGTGCTCAGCAATTGGCAGAGCTTGATGGATTATTGCCGCGCTGCTATGGGGCACGGCAAGGTCGAACAGTTTCGCATCCTTTTCCTCAATCGCAAAAACATGCTGATCGCCGATGAATTGCAACAACAAGGCACCGTTGACCACACCCCGGTGTATCCCCGCGAAGTCATCAAGCGGGCTTTGGATTTGGGGGCTAGTGCTCTGATTTTGGTCCACAACCATCCATCCGGCGACCCCAGCCCCAGCCAAGCCGATATTGAAACGACCAAAGAACTGCAAGCGGCCGGAGACAAACTTGGCATTTCCCTGCACGACCACATCGTGGTCAGCAAAAGCGGCAACAGCTCATTCAAAACCTTAGGTCTGCTCTAATAAATTGTATATTAATACTTCTTGTGTATATTATACGGTCTTCGTCTGAGGCTCTGATCCTGTGATTTTGTGAGGTCAAAAGGTGACAATAATGACGCCGCATGTGCACTCCGAAGACAATCCAACACCTGTCTTACAGTCGCACCCGACCAATACCCAACAGGCTCGTTTGCCGCTGAAACGAATGTTGGTATTTATTGGTCTCGTCGGCACCTTGATCGTTACCTTATTGGCCTATAGCCTCAACACCGGATTGCGTATATCGGAACGCTACAGCCCGTTGGTTGACGCGACCATGGAACTTAAATTAGCGGCAACCACTGCTCATTTGATGTATGAGGAAATGCTGAGCATCGACAGGCATGATGATATGGTCATGGTCCGCAAACATCTTGAAACTGCCAATTGGTATGCAAACGCGATGCTTGTCGGTGGAAGCAACTCAGAAGGTGTCTTCTTCGCTTTGGATGACCCGAACCTCCATGACAAGATCGTCAATGTGCAGTTTGGTCTGGTCCGATTTTCGGAACTTATGGATTTGCGTTGGCAAGCCCATCACGAAAATCGCACCGACAACATATATAGCTTAGAATTTAGCCAAGTCTTTAACGACCTGATAGCGGAAACCGACTCGGTTGAAACAAGCTTACAAAAACAGATTCACATGGCTCAAAACGATTTCAAATCCACCCAGTGGGGCCTCGCCATTATTGTAATCATGATGACGATCGCCACTTCTTACTTCTTTTTCACGTTTGCGCAAAAGCACAATGCAAACTTAGAAGACCTCTGCGATGAAGTCGACAAACGCATCCAGGCCGAAGAGATTTTGCTCCGTCAAGCCACCACCGACCCGCTCACAAACCTGTTCAATCGGCGCTATATTACCGACGTCATACAAGATGAAGTCTTGCGCGCCAGTCGCCACCACAATCCATTTTGTGTGGTGCTGATGGACATTGATCATTTCAAGGCGGTCAACGATACGCACGGCCACGACACAGGCGATATGGTTCTGAAATCTGTTTCCCGTGTCATTGAGGCGAAGCTCCGCGAAGTGGACGTGCTGGCGCGGTGGGGCGGTGAGGAATTCCTCATCTTGTTGCGCGACACCGATCTTGCCGGGGCCAATCTGGCGGCTGAAAAAATTCGTCTCGCTTTACAAACCGGAGAAGATGGTGCCGCCCTTATCGTCACCGGGAGTTTTGGCATTGCCCAGGCTCATAAAAATGAAACGGTCCGCGAACTGGTCCACCGCGCGGACAAAGCCCTGTATGCCGCAAAATCCGCTGGCCGCAACCAGGTCCAAAGCGCCTAGGCTTACGCGCGTTTAAAGTCGCCAAAAATCATAACAAAAAAACGAGCTATGCGCTGACGGAATATCACGTATTCCTAATGTATGTTAGGCATAGGCCACAATCCAGGGTAAAAGGTATGCAGTTAGAACTAGGAAGGAGCAAGTCACATGGACGCACATACACTTTACCCAATGTTTTACGCCTTGACTGCACTGGTTTCCACTGGCGTGATCGGCTTTGCAATGCGCACTCGCTACGTACGGGATGGCGTCCCCGTCAATTGGGGTCTGCTCAAAGCCCTGAGCGGCGTCACATTTGTGTTGTGGTCAAGCACGGCCTTTGTCGCTGCGCTGTACGCTTAAGGCGAAACAATCGCACCATCCAGGTTGATCCTGGATGAGGATGAAAATTGCTCTTCAATTTCAAAGGACCTCGCCAGAATTAGGCGAGGTCCTTTTTATTTTTGTCGCATTTTAGGCGGATACGCCAGGCAACCAAGCCAATCAGAATCATGAGTCTTCACCGAATGTGATTTTTCGGTGATCAAGCCCCCCGGCTTCGATAACGAATTTGGTGCAACGTTACGCGCACCTAGCCCCAGAGTTCCAGGAACGCGCAATTGCAGCCCTGGAAGCCTACGGCAAGGAAGCAAAAGACGAGGTCGATCACTGCCCAAGGAACATTGCGAAAACAAATGGGCACATTATGGACACACCTAGACGTGATCCGGCCTTAGAAAAGTTGGCCTTAAAAACACGAAAAGCCCCGGTTTCCCGAGGCTTTTTGATGGTGGGCGCGACAGGGATTGAACCTGTGACCCCTGCCGTGTGAAGGCAGTGCTCTCCCGCTGAGCTACGCGCCCGAATGTGTTTGTGCGGTTCGTATACGGTGCCGGGTGGGGGCTGTCAAGATGGCGACGTTAGGCCAAATTTTGAAGAGACGATTCCAAAGCATCGAAGTGATCAATCACCGCTTCTGCGCCCAATTCACCGACCGGGGTTTTGGTGTAACCGTGGCTAAGCAAAACGACGGGTAGGCCCGCAGCGTGGGACGCCATGACATCGTTATGATTATCACCAACCATGGCACTTTGCTCTGGCGTAGCCTTCATTTTTTCCAGCGCTGCCAACAAATGGCGCGGGTCAGGTTTTTTGATTCCAGGCAACGTATCGCCACCAATCACCACGTCAAAATAATCGGCTAATTTCAAGGTTTTCAGAATTTGCATCGTCGCGCCATAGGGTTTGTTGGTGCAAATCGACAGCTTGATACCCCGGTCTTTTAAACGCTGTAAAACGTCGTGTGCACCGTCAAAGGCCGTGGTCAGTTCGGCAGACCTGGGCTCGTAATCTTTGGCAAAGGCAGCGGCGTGCGTGGCCAATTCATCTGCGGGGGGAATGTCACCCGTGGCGGCGAAACAGCGTTCGACCAATTTGGGCACGCCATCACCGATCATCATCTGTATTTCTTTGACCGTCACCTCGCGGCGGCCCAACGGTGGCAACATCCGGTTCGCAGCGGCTTGCAAGTCCGGGGCACTGTCAATAAGTGTGCCGTCTAAATCAAAAATCAGCGACGAAATGTGTCCTAATGTGGTATCAGCCATACTTAATGTATCCTAAGTCATGAAATTGAGTAATCTTTGGCTTGGCGCAGCATACAGCATGTGACACTTTAACCATTGATTTCCTCAGTTATGTAGGCAGGCTCAACCAAATGTCAAAGAAGAAAACCGCAGCCATCATTCTTGCCGCCGGTCTCGGCACACGCATGAAGTCCGATATGCCCAAGGTCATGCACCCTATTGGGGGGCGACCGATGGTCAATCACCTGCTGGCGACGTTGAATAAAATCCATGTGGAAACGACCATTGTCGTGGTCGGCCCCGACATGAAAAATCTTGAGACCGCTGTGGCCCCGCACGCAACGGCGGTGCAATATGATCGGGCGGGCACCGGGGATGCGGTCAAGGTCGGCGTCGAAGCCTTGGGCGAGTTCAAGGGCAATATTTTAATCCTTTATGCCGACACACCATTGATCAGCGAGCAAACCATCAATGGCATGTTAGAAGCCCGCGACGGTGAAGACGGGAAGCCTGCGCCGTCGGTGGTGGTGTTGGGGTTCGAACCCCTGGAACCGGGCGCATATGGCCGTTTGATTTTGGATGAAGACGAAGGCGACTTGATGGCCATTGTCGAAGCAAACGATGCAACGCCCGAACAGCTCGACATTGGTTTGTGCAATTCCGGGGTGATGTGTTTCGATGCGACGTTGTTGCCGCAATTTTTATCTCGGCTGTCCAACGACAATGCCAAGGGGGAATATTACCTCACCGACTGCATCAGCTTTGCTTGCGAAGATGGTTTTAGCTGTGCTGTTGTCGAAGGCGACGAAGAAGAACTGATCGGCGTCAATTCGCGGGTGGAATTGGCCCAAGCCGAAGTCATCTTCCAAGATGAAATGCGCGACAAATCCATGAAGGGCGGCGCCACCCTGATCGACCCTTCCACCGTCTATTTTAGCTTTGATACCAAAATCGGTCGCGACGTCACCCTTGAACCGAATGTGCATTTTGGCCCCGGCGTCACGGTTGGCAACCATGTCCACATCAAAGGCTTTAGTCACATCGAAGGCACCGACATTAAGGCCCACGCCATCGTCGGCCCATTTGCGCGACTGCGCCCCGGCACCACGTTGGGCGAAGAAGCCAAGGTCGGTAACTTTGTCGAAATCAAAAACGCCCACATCGACACAGGCGCCAAGGTCAACCACCTGTCTTACATTGGCGATGCGCATGTGGGTCAAGAAGCGAACATTGGTGCAGGCACCATCACCTGTAATTACGATGGATTTTTAAAGCATAAAACGGTCATCGGGTCCGGGGCCTTTATCGGCTCTAACACGGCTCTGGTGGCCCCGGTTTCCATTGGCAAAGAGGCCATCGTCGGCGCCGGGTCTACCATCACCCACGATGTTGAAAACGATGCCGTCGTCACCACCCGGGCCGATCAAAAAACCGGGCTTGGGGCGGCGACCCGGTACCGCGATCGCAAACGGGCCGAAAAAGAAAAGCTAAAAAAGGACTAACGAACATATGTGCGGCATCATTGGCATCATTGGCAAAAACGACGTCACCCCCGGCTTGGTCGAAGGCTTAAAACAGCTGGAATACCGGGGCTATGATTCGGCCGGCATTGCCACCCTGTATGACGGTCTTATCAATCGTCAACGCGCCGAAGGCAAACTGCACAACTTGGTTAAAGTTCTAGAAACCGCGCCGCTGCCGGGTGATGTTGGCATTGGGCACACCCGATGGGCCACCCATGGCGTTCCAAACGAAGCCAACGCCCATCCACACGCCACCAACCGCGTTGCGGTGGTGCACAACGGCATCATTGAAAATTTTCAAGAGCTCAAAGAAGAACTCACCGCCAAGGGCCATGTCTTTGCGTCCGACACCGACACCGAAGCCGTGGTGCATTTGATTTCCGCCTACCTAGAAGACGGCCTTAGCCCCGAACAAGCGGTGCAAAAATCGCTGGGCCACCTGCAAGGCGCGTTTGCCTTGGCGATTATTTTTGCTGGCCGTCACGACTTGATGATCGGGGCCCGGCGCGGCAGCCCGTTGGCGGTTGGCTTTGGCGACGGGGAAATGTTTTTGGGTTCCGACGCCATTGCCTTGGCGCACTTGACCAACCGCGTTATGTATTTGGAAGACGGCGATTGGGCCGTGTTAAGCCGGGATGGCGCCGACGTTTTCACCGAAGCCGGTGAAGCCGTCACACGGCCAATCAAGGAAAGCGAGTTCACGTCTGCTCAAGTGGGTAAAGGCGGCTATGCCCACTTCATGCTCAAAGAAATTTACGAACAACCGCAGGTCATCGGCGACACCTTATCGGGCTTTATCAATCCGGCAGATCGCACCATCACCCTGCCCGAGTTGCCATTTGATTTAAGCTCGATCACGCGGCTCACCTTGATCGCGTGCGGCACTTCGTTTTATGCCTGCCAGACGGCGCGCTATTGGATCGAACAGTTGGCGCGCATTCCGGTGGATGTGGATACGGCTTCTGAATTTCGCTATCGCAACGCACCGTTGCTGGACGGCGGGGCGGCGCTGTTCGTTTCGCAATCGGGGGAAACCGCTGATACCTTGGCGGCGCTGCGTCATGCCAAAGCGAATGGCCAGCACATTTTATCCATCGTCAACGTCCCCGAAAGCACCATTGCGCGGGAAAGTGACGCCACGCTTTTGACCTATGCCGGACCCGAAGTGGGCGTTGCCTCGACCAAAGCGTTTACCACCCAGTTGGTGGTTTTGGCCTGCCTCGCCATCGCGATGGGCCGGGCCAAGGGCACCATCGATCATGCCCGCGAAGCCCACTTGGTCGAAGCCATGGTCGAAGTCCCGGCGCGCGCGTTGGAAGTTCTCAACCACGACGAACGGCTCAAAGAATTGGCCCATGAAGTGGCCGAGGCCCGCGACGTGTTGTATTTAGGGCGCGGCAGTTGCTTCCCCATCGCTATGGAAGGGGCGTTGAAGCTCAAAGAAATCAGCTACATTCACGCCGAAGGCTATGCCGCCGGGGAAATGAAACACGGCCCCATCGCCTTGATCGACAAAGACGTCCCCGTGATCGTGATTGCCCCGACCGACGACTTATTCGAAAAAACCGCGTCCAACATGCAAGAGGTCATCGCGCGTGGCGGTCGAGTGATCTTTATGTCGGATGAGCCAGGGGTAAAGAAACTCGGACTTTTGGCCAACGCCACCGTCGCCTTGCCAGAGGTTGATCCGTTCGTTGCCCCAATCCTCTACGCCATTCCGGTCCAACTGCTGGCCTATCACACCGCCGTTATCAAAGGCACCGACGTTGACCAGCCCCGAAATCTGGCAAAGTCTGTGACTGTGGAGTAGTGTCTTTATGGGGGTAGGGTGACACGCTTGTCAAAGCCCCCAACCCTGACGTCACCTGCTACATTAAAGCACCTTGTTTTAAAGCCAGTCTTCTTTCGACAGGCCTTGTTTCATTGCATCGTATGACCCTGCGATCGTTTCATCATGCCCGTCTGTATGCTCACGAAACCAGTTCACTGTCCGCTCAAGGCCGTCTTCGATGGAGATCGATGGACGAGAGCCCAAAGTCTTTTTCAAATGTGTTGCGTCCCCCCATAGGCGTAATACATCGGAAGGACGGGCGGGCAAAAGAACAGGTGCTTGATTGAGCCCCGTAAGCTGACAAATAGATTCAGCAATATCAAGAATGCTCGTTTCTTGTCCCCGGCAAACATTAAATATCCCTCCGACAGTTTCCTCGTGAGTTGCCAATTCAATCAAGTAATGTGCCGTTTCCGTGACATAGGTGAAATCACGGGTTTGGGTGCCGTCTCCGTAAATGGTCATGGGCTTGCCCGATAAGGCTTGAAGGATGAACCGTGGAATAACTTCCCCGTGATGACTGTCCGCATGTTCTCGAGGACCGTAAGAGTTGTGAGGCCGAGCAATAACAGTATCCAGCCAACCCGAACGCTGAAAGACCGAGGTGTAATATTCGCCTGCCAATTTTGAGGCGCCATAAATGGTCTCAGGCTCAAAATGATAGTCTTCCTTCAATGGCACTTCTTTAGCCGTACCATTGACCTCGGAGCTGGAACAATACAGAAAACGACTGACGGCATTCCGTTTAGCAGCCTTCAGAACATTATAAGTCCCGATAACATTCACTTCATGAACTTCCGTAGGGCGCGAAAGGCTCAAACGGACATTGCGGGTCGCCAGATGCATAACAATATCAGCACCAATCATAGCGTCATTCATGGCCTCTTCATCACGTACATCCGCAACGATAAGGGAAAAGTTTGAAGCGCCATCCAGATGAGCTATTTTTTCTCGACCACATGTGGACAGGTCATCAACCACGACCACTTCGGCACCGCGCTCGAGTAAGGCATCGGACACATGACTACCAATAAAACCCGCCCCGCCCGTGACGATGACTTTCTTACCTTGGACCTTATTCATACCAGCTCCAGGACAGCTTCAATAACTCGATTGGCCTGATCCATTGTCATGCCTGGAAAGATCGGCAAACTCAACAGAGTATTTGCTGATCGCTCGGCATTGGGATAATCACCTTTTTGGCCGCCTAAACTTTGGTAACAAGGCTGAAGGTGCAACGGCAAAGGATAGTGCAGGCCCGTCATAATACCGCGCTTAGCGAGACTGTCACGAAGGACATCGCGTTGCTCGACATGGATCACATAGAGATGATGGCTGGAAACGTTATGGCTTGCAATTACGACCGGGGTAAGGCGCTCATGGTTTTTAAAAGCCCGATCATAATGCTCCGCAATGACGCGACGGTCTTGATTCCAGTTTTCCAGGTGCACGAGTTTGATGGAAAGGAATGCCGCTTGAATAGCATCTAGGCGAGCGTTGTCCCCTTCGAGTTCATGAACAAGCTTAGCCTTCTGTCCATGGTCGCGCAGCATGACGACCGTTTGAGCCAAGGCCTCATCATTCGTCGTGACGGCGCCCCCATCTCCCCCGGCACCAAGATTTTTGCCTGGGTAAAAAGAAAAGGCGGCCGCTATACCCAATGAACCCGCCGCGCGACCTTTGTAGGTCGCACCATGAGCCTGGGCAGCATCTTCCAAAACAACAGCGCCATGATGCGCGGCAACGGTGTTAATGGCATCCATGTCAGCGCATTGGCCATAGAGGTGCACGGGAAGAACGGCTTTAGCGCCGCTTTGATCCAAAGCGCGATCAAGAAGCTTTGGATCCATCAAGCAGGTGTCAGGTTCGACATCTACGAAAATGAATTTTGCGCCAACCTGGCTGATTGCCTCTGTTGTTGCAATGAAGGTATTTGGAACGGTGATCACAGAATCACCCGGTTTGATGCCAGCAGCTCTTAAACCTAAACGAAGCGCCGAGGTGCCGCTAGAAACGCCGATGGCACGATGAGAGCCCGCCAGTTCAGCAAACTGGGTTTCAAACTTATCAAGCCACGGCCCTCCAATGAATCCGGCTTCATCAATTATGCCAGAAATAGCCTCCATCAACTGTGGCTTCAGGCCTTTGTGCAGGCTTTTTAAATCTAAGAAGGGAACGATATCATTCATATTTTATTTCTCATCCTCTTCTACCATGCGAATAAATTTAGCGGGGTTTCCGGCGACAATGTTCCTTGGTGGGACGCTCTTTGTTACAACAGAGCCTGCGCCAATGATGGCATCCTCACCAATGGTAATTCCACATAAGATGGTCGCATTGGACCCGATAGAAGCTCGGCGCTTAATTTCTGTGCGCTCAAGTGTCCAATCGTCGCCACCCTTGGGGCTACCGTCTGTGTTCGTGGAACGAGGAAAGCGATCATTCGTAAACATAACGCCATGGCCAATGAAGACTTCGTCCTCTATCGTCACTCCAGAGCAAATAAAGGTATGGCTTTGAATCTTGACGTTGTTCCCGATGCTGACATCACATTGAATTTCGACAAATGGACCTACGGTCACATTATCACCGAGTTCACATCCATAAAGGTTTGCCCAGCCAAAAAAGCGAACGTTTTTCCCGAGTTTCACATCATCGGAAATCTTAACCATTTGGGTTCCGGTTTCGGTGTCTGTCATTGGTCTGTCTCCAAATGAACAATGCACCCATTTCCCTCAAGGGATTTTTGGCAGCCTTCGAGCAAGCGCATCACGGTTAAGCCAAAACGACCATTAGACAAGGGGGTGTTTCGCGTCTTTACACAATCTAGAAAATGTTCGGCTTCCGCGTCTAGGGCTTCCCGTGTTGAAATATGAGGTGCCCACATATCACCGATGCGATAATCAATCAGGGCTTGGTTAATTTGCTCATTATCAGCCGTCCGCGTTTCCAACCCCCTGTCGAAGACCTTAATTTTTTCGCTGGCTTCCATATCATCATAAACAGCCATTTTTTTTGATCCCGCAACAATCATGCGCCGTAACTTGACAGGGGATATCCAACTCAAGTGGAAATGAGCGACCACGCCATTTTCAAATTCAACATGAATATAGGATAGACTTTCCGTACTTGCCAAACCATAGCGCAAACCCATAGCTCTGACAGACGTGGGTTGAGAGCCAATCAAAAACAGAGCAATAGACAAATCGTGGGGGGCTAAGTCATAGATCACATTCACGTCATTTTGGAACAAACCAAGGTTGATCCTCACGGAGTCCAAGTAAATCAGATCCCCCAGTTCGCCACTTTCCACCATCTCTCGCAATTTGCGAACCGCGCCGTTGAACAGATACGTATGGTCAACAGCAAGGATACGACCTTCCTTCTCAGCCAGAGCAATCAAGTGTTCTGCTTCGGCAGACGTGATGGTCATGGGCTTTTCAACCAAAACATCTTTACCCGCCTTCAGGGCCTTTTCAACAAGGCTAGCATGGGAGGATACAGGTGTTGCAATGATCACCGCATCGATATCGGGGTGGGCAAATAGAGCCTCCGCGTTGTCCACGACTTCGGTGCCGGGATAGTCCAATGCTGCTTTTGTCCGGCGTGCTTTTTCATGGTCTGCGATCGCAACCAAACGGCATTCTGAGCGTCCCCTAAAATTACGGGCCATATTCGGGCCCCAATAGCCAAAGCCTATAACACCGATGCCGATTTGTTTGTCCGTCATTCTCAGATAGCTCCGCTACAATATTTAATATAGGTGGACCGGGAAATAATTATAAAAACACCCAACAAAACGAGCCTTTGCACATTGCGCCTTTACATAGGGCCTATAGGTTCATAAGGCTTCACAGGACATAATGCAATGGGTCCAAGGGATGTTCACCAAGTCACTTCGCACGGCCGTTTTCGTCGTCTTAAAGGTCGAACTCGCAAGGTTTTGGTAGTCTTTTGGAGAGCGCACTCTAGCACCTCTGTCTCGAGAGATCAGCCATCGGGCCAACAAAGACTGACCTGGGGTATAGCAAGGGTCAATGAAAACCGCCCGCCCACCTTTTTTTAGAATCTTGCGCGCAAACGAAACCATATCCTTGGCTTCTTGATCTTCCAAATGATGAAGTAGACCGAAGGCCAATACCACATCAAATTCACCCTCAATCACCTCTTCCATGTTTCCGGCCCGCCCATGAATGAAATGCCCCTTTTGACCAAAACGTTCATGAGCTGCCGCGATATAGTCTGCGTTAAGGTCGATGCCGACATAAGCCACTTCTGGGGGCAGATAGGTGAGGATATCACCGGGACCACACCCGACATCAAGAACACGATCGCCCGCCTTGAGGTCTAAATAATCGGATACAAACAATCGATAAGTTCGATCGACGCCAATTAAACGCTGAAAGGCACTATAAAAAGAGGGGAGGCTTAAGAATCTATGCAACCCCTCTGTACGTTCCGATGCGCTCATGGCTTTGTTTTTTCTTCAGGTTTGATGCCCACAACTTTGTCGACAAGAAACCGGGGACGATCCCGCGCCTCGTCTAGGGTTCGCCACAGATATTCCCCAAGAATACCCAGCATGATGATCTGAGCACCGCCCAAGAATAAGATAATGATGGCAAGGGAAGACCAACCCTCGGGAGGGGTGCCAAAGTAGGCGTTGTAAAGAATTTTAAGACCAAGCCCGAAACCAATCGTCACCGCACAAACGCCGATAAGACTCATAAGTCGCAAGGGGAGGTGGCTAAAGCTGATCAGGGTGTCCAACACCAACTTGACCCGCTTGCCAAAGGTCCAACTGGAATGACCGTGAATCCGGGCCTGTTTTTCATAAACAACCGTTGTACTTTCCATACCAAGCCAAGCAACCAAGGCGAATAGAGAAAGGTTCTTTTCCTTAAAACGGCACACATGCTCGGCCACAGTTTTATCAATCAAAAAGAAATCCGCACCACCTTTGGGCATCCCGCGCAAGCCAACGAATTTGCGGGTGAAAATGTGATAGGCTTGGGCGAAAAAACGATACGTCGTACTTTTTTGAGCTGATTTTTTGCGGGTCGCCCAGACGATTTTAGAACCCTCTTTCCAGTTTTTGATCATTTCAGGCAGAAGTTCCGGCGGGTCTTCCAGATCAGAGGCCATGACCGCCATGCATTCACCGGTGGCCAATTCCAGGCCACAAAAAATTGCCAAATGAGAGCCTGCGTTGCGAGCAAGGCGAACGCCCTTAACGCGCTTATTTTTTTTGCTAAGGGCCGTGATCACGTCGAAAGTTTCATCTGTTGAGTTATCGTCAACCACAACCCATTCCCAATCAATGCCTTTAAGGGCAACGACCAGACGGTCATACATCAACGGCAGGTTGGATGCTTCGTTGTGAGCCGGTGTGACGAGGGAAAATGTGGTCACGATATCCGCTTTAATTCTAGAGTGATTGAAATCGGGTCAAAAAATATCCATTGCCACCCTTATGGAAGCGCAGACATAATACGAGGCAACTGATTCTTTGTCTACTCTTCACCCTTGATTGAAAAGGCGATGACACCGTCCATGGCGAACATGATCCCCATCACCCGCCCCGAGCTTGGAGACCTGGAAGCTGATGCGGCAGCGGAGGTTATACGCTCCGGCTGGCTCATGATGGGACCGAAGACTGAGGCCTTTGAGATGGCCTTTTCAAACAGGGTTCAGGCCCCCTACGGTTGCGCTGTTTCTTCCTGTACAGCGGGGCTGCATCTTGCCCTTCAGGCGCTCGGTGTTCAGCGCGGCGATGCTGTGATTACGGTCAGTCATTCCTTCATCGCCACGGCTAATGCGGCACGTTTGGCGGGAGCCGAACCCATTTTCGTCGACATTGATCCCGACACCTACAACATGAGCCCGACGGCTCTTTCCAAAATCATAGAAAACGGTTTCGATAAACGTGAAGGAAGCTATTGGGTTAAACGACCCGACACCCTTGCCAAAGGGGAGAGCCCGTGGGTGGGCTGTGCAAACCCGGTTGGCAAACTGGCGGCCATATTGGTCCCACACCAGGTCGGTCTCCCCGCAGATATGAAGGCAATCCTTTCCATTTCTAAGGCGCTGGGTGTGCCCGTGTTAGAAGACGCTGCTTGCGCCATCGGGGCAAAGATAACGTTGGACGATGCAAAGACTTGGCATCCTATTGGAGCCCCTCTCGGCGCTGCGTCCTGTTTCAGTTTTCACCCCCGCAAGATTATCACCACGGGAGAAGGTGGAATGGTGACGACCGCCGATCCTGACCTAGACAAGAGAATACGCATCCTGCGTCAGCACGGCATGGACCGTTCCACCGTCGAGCGAGAGAATTCGGACACCATATCTCGAGAACGCTATTTGTACACCACAACCAACTACCGCATGACGGATATCCAGGCTGCCGTTGGCTTGGTGCAGATGGGTCGCCTAGATGAGATCATTGCCCGCCGTCGCGCCTTGGCTCTTCGGTATGGAGTGGCGATAAAGAGCATGAAGGACGTGATTGCACCGTTCGAGCCATCCTATGCCCGGGCCACGTATCAATCCTACGTGGTGCGCTTGCCAGGAGAAGCTGGACGGGTCAAACGTATTGCCTCAAGCTTACAAAAAAATGGCATCGACAGCCGTCCCGGCATCATGTGTTCCCATCGCGAACTCCCCTATGCCAATGCGTGGCCGGAGGGTTGCTTGCCTGAAAGTGAAAGTGCCATGGATGAAACCCTTATTCTTCCTCTCTTTCCTTCCATGACAGAGGCGGAGCAAGATCGGGTAATCACAGCGTTGCAAGACGCCGCTAAACTCTGATCAACCGGGCTTAGCTGGACAGCCGAACACACGAACACCCGGCGGGACGTCACAATTAACAAAAGACATCGCCCCAATAACGGCCCCATCGCCAATCGTAACGCCCATTTGGATAACCGATTGGGGACCAATGTAGACGCCAGAGCCGATGGTCACGGGCGCCTGTTCTTCAGGTTCTTGCCCAAGAGAGGTCGACCAATTAACGCTATGATGGGTGTAAATTTGCGTGCCTGCGCTGATGGAACAGTAATCCCCAATGGAAAGCCCACCAACGCCATCAAGAATGCAATTGGGTCCAATCCAGGTATCCCTACCAACTTTTACATCGCCTTTGATAAGGACGTTGTCGTAACAAGAACTGCCCTCGCCGAAACCGTAGGCCCGAGCCGTTTCCCAACGGTCGGCAATCAAATCTGGCAAAGAAACATGGCGATTCCATTTTTCCCGCATTTCTCGATTTAAACGCCCATGAAGTGCTTTCAAGGCTTCCAGTAATTGCTCTGATGTCATAACTCGAGCTCCTTTTGAGGCATTAACTTACCAATTACACCGATAGCAACCGTCGCTAAGCTGACACAGGCATAAACAATCAGACCGACTAAAAAACCATCTTCCGGGAGCATACCAAAGGCTCCGAACAGACCCGCAAAAACTGCTTCACGTACACCAACGCCTTGAATGGTGATGGGAACCAACCGCAGAAGGTTAGCAAGAATAGCGATCATGCCAAGTACAAAAAATGAGGCATCCACCCCTAGGTCCAGAGCAACAACTTTTACGGCTCCGACCCATATCACGCCAACGCCGAGAAGCGTGAGCGTCATAATGGCCACGATGAGGCCAGGAGGGCCGATCTTGGTTGTTTCCATCCCCACTTCAGCCAAAAGTTTACACCATCGATTTGAAAATTTATTTGAAAATGCGGCAAGGAAGGGTGCAAGGAAGGGAAGCGCAATTAAGCAAAGCAAGGCAATAGCCGTGAAAAACGCAGAGACATGGATTAAATCTGCTCCGGGTCCTTTGGGGATATTTTTCCCAAACCCTTCTGCTGCGTAACAGATCAAGAAAAACACCAGATGCCCTGCCAAGCCGATTAAACGCTCCCTTATCAAAAGTGCGGCTAGGATTTTGCGCGATGTTCCCGCCTTGTAGTTGTGGGTAAATCTGTAAATATCCCCACCCAGCTGACCCGGTGTAAAGTTATTGAAAAATACGGCAATGAAGTAGGTTCTAAGTTGTCTTGCCATTCCAAGGTGATTGTGATCACGAACCAAAAGGTGCCAACGACACCCAAGAACGGGGAATTCCAGCAGCAACACGGCGACGGTAAGGGCCAAAGCCGCAGGGCTAATCTTGGACAGAGATTCAAGCAGCGTATTCCAGTCGAGCATCCCAACAGCGGCAGCAAGCAAACCAATGCTTAACGCACTTTTCATCGCAAAGACAAGATAACGCCCAAAGGGCCTGTCCTTCATCGTGTTACTCATTGGCGTTAAATTGGGTTGCCATCAGAACGATGCCACCCTGATCAGACAAGACAGCATTGCCCGACGTAATCATACCAGCTAGGGCTGAGGGGGCGCGCCATGCCTTCAACAAAAACTCTGGCGTAAACAAAAGCATTTGCCCCGCTTTAGGTCCTCCATCACGCACATGCCAGCCCACAATCCCGCCACTATGCCAGGGCCAATCAACAAGGCCATTGGGCTCTTCGTTCACAAGCACGCCTTTGACGACCACAGGTGCATCCGGAAGCGTTAAAACGATTTCACGCACATCTAAATTAAAAGGGATATCCAGCTTAATCCACTTTTCAGTCTTGGCTGGGATGATGTGATCTTTACTCTTGCCCTGCCCCTTTGATGTTCTGAAAGCGTTTGGTCCGATTGTCTGTGCCATATCTGTTTCGTTAACAATTTTGACGGCGAGAGAGTACATCGTCAGTCCGCGCGATTGTATAATGACTCGGTCATGGTACTGCCCATTTACGTTATAGCCCCGTTTATCCAAAGACTGGACATTAGAAACAGTAACGGTATTCAAAGCGGGGAAAAGAGGAACGGCCACCACGTTTGGCTTGCGTTCGTTCAAGGTCGTCGCCAGCACGGCAGGATCAAGGCCCAAAGTCGGAATGGCTCCAATATTATAGCCCCCAGCCAACATGACAGCAGGGAGCGCAACGTCAACTTCACCATAGGCAATAACGGAATTTTCAGGCAGCGTTTCCAGACCTTTGGCAATGCCATTCAAGTGCACAGGACTGGGCCGGTTATTTACATTTCCCCAGCCGTTCCTCACCCAAGTGGGGGCACCAGTTGCTAAAATGGCAAGCGTTAAAATAGCCGCAACGGGGCGGTGCCATTTCTCTTCCCCATTGGCGAAAGACAAAATAAGTCTTCCTGCAATGCCAGATGCAATCACCAAGAAACAGACATAAAAACGCGCAAAAAGGTCCAATGTAAAGGTAAAGCGATATGAAGATGTGACATGAAATAACGACATGCTCATAAGGGCCAACAGCACGACACCGATGACAGCGCTTTCTCGATTCATACACCGTTTCCACAAAACTGCAGAAAGGATAAGAAGAACAGCAATCCCCGCATTGTTCTGGGTAAATAGTGAAAAAAATCTTGGTGCTGCATTCAGGTTTCGGGAAATGTTTCCCGTCAAATCCTGTGTCATCTCCGTTAAGAGCACGCCACGCACTCCATCGCTTACAAAAAGGATTGCGACCAGGGCGAGCCCCCCTGCCAAGGCAATTTTAATCAGCCCTTTAGGGGTCCACGCCTCACGGTTCTCTCCAAGAAAGACAAGGACGCCACCGCCTGCAAACAAAATCGCAATAGGGTGCACCAAAGCCAAAAGGGTGAAGCCTAAAATGGCCGGAAGGGTATTTTTCCAAGTTCGACAGCCTATTAAAGTTCCCCACAACCCCATGGACGCCCCCATGACCATTACCGAGGGGATGAATTGATGAAGTCCCTGCGCGCTTGGTACGTTTATGAAGGCAAGCAACGCCAGACCAATCCCAGCGGCGGGAGGCCCCACCGCACGCAGGAGCAGGTATCCAAATCCAATCGTCGCAATAGATAGAATTACGATTTCATAAAGCGCGAATGACCATTTAAGTTCAAGTCCGGTTTTCAGTATTCCTGCGGCGAGAAGGTTGGCTCCCATGACAAAATGAGGGCGGGAAATCCGAACGGCTGTGCGTTCGCACCAATTTTGATATTCTTTTAGGTCATACGACTCAACAGGTGGGCAAAGCTCAGTAATATCTCGCAAGGCTTGCGGCGCACTCTCACTCACAGACCGCATACTATCACTTAAGCCCATGGTATTGATTTGTTCGCCACGCCACATCAACAACAATGCATCATCCCCAAGGCGGGGCTGATCCATAACATAGGTCTGTAAGAGTATCGTAAGTATCTTGGGCAGAAAAAAAATAACCGCACCAAATATGAATAGGCGATGAGAACGTGATGTAGACATATTAATCCAACGAAAAATTAAACCATTCAGAAATGCTTTGGTGATTTATGACACCATCAAAACCCTAGGGCACCTCAAACAATTTCTCCTGACTGAAGATTAGGCCAAAACGAACCTCTGACAAACTCTTTTAGGCAAAAATTTCTGTTTTTCCGCGTCTTACCGTGGCTGTACCCCAACAAACCCCTGTATCAAACAGTCTCCGTTCTTGAACATCGTCATGACAGAGCGGCTGCCAAGTGCTCCAAGGGGATCAGTCGGCTGCAATCTGTGTCTGCATAACAGCATCATATTGGCTGTGCTTTACCCGAGGAAACGACAAACCCGATACTGGCGCGATTAAAGAGTCGTAAAGATAGGTTTGTCCGCTGAGTCAAACGAACAATCTGTAAAGCTTGAAATGCCCACCGCATAATTGATGGTTTCCCCATCTTCAGAACACGGAAACAACAAGGTTTCGACGTGCCGATGACGCTCGATCTTGTCGGTCATGTAATCATCGTGACGGCTCGTGTAGGCAATTTTTTTCTGAAGATAAACTTGCCGATAAGACTCGTCGAACAAGGGCTTTACGTACTTGCCCGTGTAACAATCTTCGATGCATTTTCCGGTGACGCAAAAACCGTACTGCTCATCAATTTTGGTGCCGCTGAAACAAAACGGCATCCCATCCGTAATGCCAGCTCTAAAATCAAACGCCCAGATATTGGAAACCAGGCTATAGACTTTCATCAAGTCTAGTTTTTTATAATTGGGATATTGCGCATCGCCCTTTTCCTGAACTAAATATTCAGCAAATTGAATCAAGTTTGGCGACACCGAAATGTCTTTTATTTTTTGAAGATCAATCATCGCTCCCCCCGAAGCTAACAAATCTGTACCGACTTGCTTTTAATGAGGTTAAAATCTATGCGGACCTCGCCCATAAGACAAGGAAATTCACAAACCATGTGCGGTTACGTTTACATTTTAGGCAGCTTAGGCGCCGGCGGACCGCGCACCTACGTCGGCTGGACCAACGATTTAGACGCCCGCTTAACCGCCCACAACACAGGCCGAGGCGCCAAATCTACAAAAGGCAGAACCTGGACGCTACTTTACGCCGAACGTTTCCCCACCAAATCGCAAGCCATGAGCCGAGAATGGCACCTCAAACGAGACCGCAAGTTCAGGCGGTTGGTGTTGGCGGGGATGGTTGGGGCTTAACCCTACCCCCCTTTATTCATTCGCGCCTGACGCATTTGGGCTTTCAGGCTCCATCGGCTTTTTATGTAGCTTAGGGTGGCCCAGATTTGGCTGTCGGTGAGGGCGTCCTTGAACGCGGGCATGGCGCTTGTGAAGCCTTCGGGGGCGGTGGCTTGGCCGCCGTTTTTGGTATAGTTGAAAATCAAACCATCGGGGTGATGCCAAGTGTGACCGCTATCATCATGTGGCGGCGCGGGCAGTGTGCCGTCTGCGTTGGTGATCTTCCAATCGGGCTGGCCTTGTAAGTTTTCACCATGACACGACGCGCAATGTTCACCATACAACGGCTTGCCCGCCACCACGGCGGCATTGTTGGATGCATCCGCCGCTGTGAAGCTTTCCGAACACCCAGCTAAGGCCACAAGAGCGAGGGCGCTCAGAACCGAGCGGCGGGACACGTTTGAATACTTTTTTATCTGTATCATGGCGGCACCATAAACATTCCACAAAGTGGAAGGTCAAACGATTTGTCATCAGGCCATTCCGGTTTATAGTCATACCTAAGGACCGCTCCCCAGATTTCGAGGTATTTATTTATGAAACTTTCCGACCCCACTCTGCTCTGCCAGAATGCCTATATTGATGGGGCCTGGATAGATGCAGACAGCGGCGCAACGTTTGACGTTTTGAACCCCGCCACCTTGGCCAAAATTGGCTGCGTTCCGAAAATGGGCGCACCCGAAACCAAACGCGCCATTGCCGCCGCCGAAGCCGCGCTGCCTCAGTGGCGCGCGAAAACCGCGAAACAGCGCGCCGAAATTTTAAAAAAATGGTTTGCACTGGTGATGGCGGCCTCCGACGACCTTGCCATCTTGATGACGGCGGAACAAGGCAAACCCCTGGCGGAAGCCAAAGGTGAAGTGGTGTATGGCGCTTCGTTTATTGAATGGTTCGCCGAAGAAGGCAAACGCTTGTATGGCGACACCATTCCATCCCCATCACCCGACCGCAGGCTGGTCGTCATCAAAGAACCCATCGGCGTGGTGGCATCCATTACACCGTGGAATTTTCCGTTGGCGATGATCACGCGCAAATGTGCTCCGGCCTTGGCGGCGGGTTGCACCGTGGTGGCCAAACCCGCCGAAGACACCCCGTTAAGCGCCTTGGCGTTGGCGGTGTTGGCGGAACGCGCGGGCATTCCCAAGGGCGTATTTAACGTGGTTACGGGCGATCCCCTTGCCATTGGGGGTGAAATTACTTCGAACCCCATCGTTCGCAAATTGTCGTTCACCGGGTCCACCGCCGTTGGCAAATTGCTGATGCAGCAATGCGCGGCGACGCTCAAAAAAGTGTCGCTGGAACTGGGGGGCAACGCGCCGTTTATTGTTTTTGACGATGCCGATTTGGACTCAGCCGTCACCGGGGCCATGGCGTCAAAGTACAGAAACACCGGACAGACCTGCGTCTGTGCCAACCGCATCTATGTGCAAGACTCGGTCTATGATGACTTTGTGACCAAGATGACGGCAGCGGTGAAAACTTTGAAAGTCGGTGACGGTTTTGAAGACGGCGTCAGCCAAGGCCCCCTGATCAATATCGCGGCCATCGAAAAAGTCGAACGCTTGGTTCAAGATGCGAAGGACAAGGGCGCAACCGTGGTCGCAGGCGGCACCCGTCACGAACTGGGCGGTACGTTTTACACCCCCACCCTGCTTACCGATGTCACCGCAGACATGGCCTGTTCAACGGAAGAAATTTTTGGTCCCGTGGCGACGATTTACCGCTTTACGGATGAGGCCGATGTGATCACCAAAGCCAACGCCACCAATTCAGGCTTGGCCGCTTATTTTTATGCCCGTGATATTGGCCGGGTGTGGCGGGTTGCAGAAGCCTTGGAATACGGTATCGTCGGCATTAACGAAGGCGTGGTTTCGACCGAATTGGCTCCGTTTGGCGGCGTTAAAGAATCTGGCCTTGGCCGCGAAGGCGGGGCCTATGGCATCGATGAATTTGTCGAAGTCAAGTACATCTGCATGGGAGGCCTCTAGATGTCTGAATTTGATTTTGATCTGATCACCATTGGGGCTGGGTCCGGCGGCGTTCGCGCCTCGCGCATGGCCGCCCAAACCGGAGCCCGCGTTGCCATTGTCGAAGAAAGCCGCGTTGGCGGCACCTGTGTGATGCGGGGCTGTGTCCCCAAAAAACTATTGGTGTATGCGTCCCATTTTGCCCATGCCTTTGAAGACGCCGAAGGCTTTGGTTGGGATGTCGGACCTGCGACCTTTGATTGGGCAAAACTGATCGCGGCAAAAACCGCCGAGCTGAATCGTTTGGAAGGCATTTATCAACGCACCTTGCGCGAAAACAAGGTTGAACTGTTAGAAGGCCGGGGCGTGATCACGGGACCGCACAGCGTTGACGTTGCAGGCAAAACCTACACCGCTGCAAAAATCTTGATTTCCACCGGGTCCTGGCCGCATCTGCCACCGGTGCCGGGGGCCGAGCTTGCCATCACCTCAAACGAAGCCTTGGACTTGGCTGCGTTACCGAAGAAAATTGTCATCGTTGGCGGCGGGTATATTGCGGTCGAATTTGCCGGATTGTTCAACGCCATGGGTTCGGATGTCACCATCATCATTCGCGCTGGCAACATCTTGCGCGGCTTTGATGAAGACATCCGCAATGCCTTGGCCGAAGAAATAGAAAAATCCGGCATTCACATCCGCCGCGATTGCACGGTCAAATCCATCGAAGCACAAGGCGATGGATTTTCCTTGCACTTGGACGGCGCGGAATCTTTGGACTGCGACACGGTGTTTTATGCCACCGGGCGGCGCCCCAACACCAACGGCCTGGGGCTCGAAACGGTGGGCGTTGAACTGTCGGCCCACGGCGCGGTCAAGGTCGATGACCATTTCCAAACCTCGGTGCCGTCGATCTTTGCCTTAGGCGATGTGATTTCCCGTATTCAACTGACGCCGGTGGCGATTAACGAAGGCATGGCTTTTGTTTCGACCCAGTTTGAAGGGGTTGCCAAAACGATGGACTATGACAACGTCCCCGCCGCCGTGTTTAGCCAACCGCCCGTCGGCACCGTGGGTTTGATGGAAGACCAAGCGCGCAAGCTGGGCGAGGTTGACGTTTACCTGTCACAATTTCGCCCGATGAAACACACACTGTCGGGTCGCGATACGCGGTCTATGATGAAATTGATCGTAAACCGCAGCGATCAACGGGTCTTAGGCCTGCATATGGTGGGCGAAGATGCGCCGGAAATCGTCCAGGGCTTTGCCGTGGCGCTTAAGTGTGGTGCGACAAAACAACAGTTTGACGCAACCGTCGGCATTCACCCCACCGCCGCCGAAGAATTCGTTACGTTGCGAAACAAGCTTCCCGACCACGATGAAGATAGTTAATCCTGGAAAAACAGGACAAAGCGGGGTATAGCCTGCACACAAAATTGATAAGGGATATGCCTATGTCCGCGAACTGGACGCCGAAAAGCTGGAGAGACCACACCGCCCTGCAAATGCCCGAGTACCCGGATGCAACGGCATTAAAGCATGTTGAGGAGCGCTTAGGTGTGTTTCCGCCCTTGGTCTTTGCTGGCGAAGCCCGCAGCCTGAAAGCCAAATTGGCCGACGTTGCGGCTGGCAAGGCGTTCTTGTTACAAGGCGGCGACTGTGCCGAAAGCTTTGCCGAATTTCATCCCGATAGCATCCGAGACACCTTTCGGGTGTTGTTGCAGATGGCGGTGGTGTTGACCTTTGGCGCATCAATGCCCGTGGTCAAGGTTGGCCGCATGGCCGGACAATTCGCCAAGCCACGTTCGGCAAACGACGAAACCATCGATGGCGTGACCTTGCCAGCCTATCGTGGCGACATGGTCAATGGCATGGCGTTCACCCCCGAACAACGCATTCCTGACCCCGAACGTTTGACACAAGCCTATTTCCAGTCCGCCTCCACGCTTAATCTGTTGCGCGCGTTTGCCCAAGGGGGCTTTGCCGATTTACATAAGGTCCAACGTTGGAACTTAGACTTCGTCAAAGACAACCCGCTCGGCGAACGCTATTCCGACATGGCAACCCGCTTGCAAGAAGCCTTGGATTTCATGGGCGCGTGCGGCATGAATTCAAAAAATACCCAGGCCATGCGCGGCACCTCGTTTTTCACCTCGCACGAAGCGTTGTTGCTGAATTACGAAGAAGCCATGACCCGCGTTGATTCCATATCAGGCGATTGGTACGACACCTCGGCGCATATGCTGTGGATCGGTGATCGCACCCGCCAGTTGGACGGGGCGCACATTGAATTCCTCAAAGGCGTGGGCAATCCGGTCGGCTGTAAAATTGGACCAACCATTGAAGCCGATGAGTTGATCCAGCTGATTGATGCCCTGAACCCGAAAAACGAAGCGGGTCGGTTGAGCCTGATCGTCCGTATGGGACCCGAAAACGTTGCCGAAAAATTGCCCAATTTAATCCGGGCGGTCGAACGCGAAGGCCGCCATGTGGTGTGGTCGTGCGATCCGATGCACGCCAATACGGTGAAAAGCAGCAGCGGCTATAAAACCCGTCATTTTGATCAGATTTTACGCGAAGTTCAGGCGTTCTTTGAAGTTCACAAAGGCGAAGGCACCCACGCGGGTGGTGTTCACTTTGAAATGACGGGCAAGGATGTCACGGAATGTGTTGGCGGCGCTCAAGAAATCAAAGATACGGACCTGTCGGAACGCTATCACACCCATTGTGATCCGCGCCTCAATGCCACGCAGTCTTTAGAATTGGCGTTTTTGTTAGCCGAACAGCTTAAAGAAGAGCGTCAACGGGCCGAGCAAGCTTAGTCTGTTGGACTTATAATTTACGCAAAATCGATTTCAGCTTTTCGCGATCGGCACCTTGGTGACGCATGACAAGGTGGGTCCAGGCCACATCGTTAGCGACGGCTTGTTTCAAATCCAACAACAGACAGCTGATCATTTTGAACAGGGCGCGTTGATCCAAAATCCAATGGGCATCACTGGCCCCTTCCGTTGCGGGTGCCAAATTGGCGTTGATGATGTGAATAAACCAGTCCGCACGTTGAAAAGGATCTTCAAAATAGTGGGCGATGGTGTATTGGGCATCTAACACCACATTGTGCACTTCAGAATCTTTTTCCACCAAATCCCAATCAACAGGGATGTTGCCGTCCATGACCCGGTCCATCGCTCTGTCACAACGATCTTGATACGTCTTAATCGCGTCTGGCCCCAACATCATGTTTAAAGCGAGGAAGAAACCCGGCAACACGCGCCTGGAAATAACCCCGTGCGGCGCTCCGGTACCACCGCGCGTGAAAAATAAACTTTCAAAATGTTTAACCATCATACGATCAAAGGCCGGACGTTTAATCGACTGCCACTTGATGTTTTCTTGTTCCTGATGCGAATCTTGAAGCGCTTTTTCAAACACTTTGGTCAGTTCTTGGGCTTTCGCTTGAAACACAACATCTAATTCGTCCAAATGGCGCAAGCCGATAAAGCCGCCGTGTTTGTGGGCTTCTGCTCGTAAAATCGTCGAAAAAGACGTCACCACAGCCTGCGCCATGGCGCGGGACCGAGCCTGGGTACGCTTTTTCGCAAGTTCTTCAGTCGAAATTGGAGGCGTCATGGTTTTCCCATTTTTTAAACTACTGGCCCACAACCTAACGAGTTAAGCCGCGAAAATCCATCCGAAATTAACCTTGTCTCGTTGACAGGCGAAGGGGTGGAGCTTACCCTCCCTTCACATTTCACATACCTCTTTACCCTGAAGGTTTAATGCCCGCAATGCCTGAACGCCTAACCATCGCCCTTGCCCAATTAAATCCGTGTGTTGGCGACGTTGTTGCCAATGCAAATTTATTGCGTACGGCTCGCGCCCAGGCCGCTCAACAAGGCGCCGATTTGCTCATGGCCAGCGAATTGGTCATATCGGGATATCCCCCCGAAGACTTGGTCCTTAAAGGCAGTTTTCAAAAAGCCGTCCGCACCCAAGTCGAAGCCTTAGCCCTAGAAACGGCCGATGGTGGGCCGGGGCTTTTGATCAGTGCGCCGTGGGTGGAAAATGGCCAGCTGTATAACGCCGCCTTGTTGCTAGACGGCGGACGGATTTTAGCCGTAACGCCAAAGTGCGCCCTACCCAACTACAGTGTTTTTGATGAGATGCGACTGTTTGCGGCCGGGCCGCTGCCGGGTGCCGTAACGTTTCGCGGTCTTAAACTTGGCATCATGACGTGCGAAGACATGTGGGCCCCGAAGGTGACTAGGTCGGTCATGCAAGATGGTGCGGACATTTTGTTGGTGCTGAACGGATCACCCTATGAAACGGATAAAATCGGCACCCGCGAAGCCATCGCCCAACAACGTGTTCGCGAAAGTGGTCTGGCCTTGGTTTATGTCAATCAGGTGGGCGGTCAAGACGAACTGGTTTTTGACGGTTCGTCCTTTGTTATGGACTGCGAAGGTCAGCTCCATGTCCGCCTGCCCGCTTTTGAAAGTGATCTGGTGTGCTTAGGCTTTCGGCTCGACAATGACACCTTGGTGCCGACCGATGGGGTGGTGACACCCGTCCTTGACATCAACGAAGCCATTTACAAAGCCTTAGTCTTGGTGCTTAGAGACTACGTCAACAAAAACAAGTTCCCGGGTGTCCTGATTGGAATGTCGGGTGGCGTTGACAGCGCCATCACCGCCGCCGTAGCCGTCGATGCATTGGGCCCAGAGCGCGTCCATTGCGTCATGATGCCATCCCCCTACACATCGAAGGAAAGCTTAGAAGATGCCGCCAAGGCGTGTGAGTCCTTGGCCGTGCGGCTGGACACCATTGCCATTGATCCCGCCATCGAAACGTTCAATGTTCTGCTTAAAGACATGTTCCAAGACCAAGATGCCGACACCACCGAAGAAAACATCCAAGCGCGCAGCCGTGGAATTCTTTTGATGGCGTTGTCCAACAAGTTTGGTTTCATGGTGGTGTCGACGGGCAATAAATCTGAAATGTCGGTTGGCTATTCGACCCTTTACGGCGATATGTGCGGAGGCTTCAATGTCTTAAAAGACGTCTATAAAACCCGTGTTTATGAATTGTGTCGCTGGCGTAATCACAATTTTGTGGCAGGTCTGTTGGGGCCAGAAGGGGAAGCGGTGCCAGAGCGAATTCTCACCAAAGCCCCGTCCGCAGAGCTTAAACCCGACCAAACCGACCAAGACACCTTGCCGCCCTATGACAAATTGGACGACATATTGTACTGTCTGATTGAACAAGAGTTGTCGGTGGCCGAGATTGCCGCGCGTGGACACGATGTGCAAACCATACAAAAAGTCTGGCTTATGTTGGACCGGGCAGAGTACAAACGTCGTCAAGCGCCCCCGGGCGTCAAAATTACGTCGCGAGCTTTTGGTCGCGACCGTCGCTATCCTCTCACCAATGGTTTTACCGCATCAGGTTCTTAAAAATTATGACAGCTTTTCGCTTTGCTCCTAGTCCCACCGGTTTCCTTCATGTTGGCAACGCCCGCTTGGCGATGATCAATTGGTTAGCCGCCAAAAAAATGGGCGGACGATTTATCCTACGCCTTGACGATACCGACAAAGAACGCTCAACCGATGCTTATGCCGATGCCATTCAAACCGATATGAAATGGTTGGGCCTAGACTTCGACAGCGTGGAAAAACAGTCCGACCGACTGGCGGCCTACGATGCGGCGTTTGATGTCTTGAAAGCGGCTGGACGCGTTTATGCCTGTTATGAAACACCCCAAGACTTAGACCGCCAACGCAAAGTTCTCCGTTCCCAGGGCAAGGCTCCGGTCTATTCCCCCCCAGATGCCGACAAGCTGCAACGCTTTATCGACGAAGGGCGCCAAGCGCATTGGCGTTTTAAACTGGCCGAAGGGTCAATTGATTTTACCGATCTGGTGCGGGGTGCCGTACATTTTGACACCGCCAACCTGTCGGACCCGGTGATTCGCCGCGAAGATGGGTCGTGGCTTTACATGTTGCCAAGCGCCATCGACGATGCCGATTTGGGCATTACCCATGTGGTGCGCGGGGAAGATCATGTCGCCAATACAGCCCTGCAAGTGCAGATGTTTGAAGCCCTTGGCAAACCTGTTCCGACCTTCGCGCATTTACCATTGTTGACCGATTTAGACGGTGGTGGCTTGTCCAAACGTCTTGGGTCTTTAGCCCTTCAGGACCTGCGCGCCGAAGGCACCGAAGCGCTGGCGCTGGCCTGCTATTTGGCACATTTGGGCACCTCCGATGACATTAAGGTCGAAGCGGGCCTGCAAGACCTGATCGATACTTTCGATTTCAAACACTTTTCCCGCGCCACACCAAAATTTGATCCCAGTCAATTGGCAAGGCTCAATGCCCAGCAGTTGCACGCCACCGATTTCTCAAACGTTCAAAATCGCCTGGATGCCGACGTCAGCGAAGACATGTGGCAGGCGGTGCGGGCGAATATTGACACCCTTAAGGATGTCCGGATCTGGCAAGACATTGCCAACCAAGACATTGACCCGGTGATTGATGCCGAGGATGCGGACTTCTTGGCCGAAGCGGCTGAGTTACTGCCACCTGCACCTTGGGATGAAACCACCTGGGGGGCACTAACCACGGCCGTCAAAGCGGCGACGGGGCGTAAAGGCAAAGGCTTGTTTATGCCCCTGCGCAAAGCCTTAACGGGATTAGAGCATGGGCCTGAGCTGAAAGTCTTTTTGACTCTCATCGGACCCACGCGCGCGGCGGTTCGCCTCAAAGGATTGCGAGGCTAAAGCTGTGACGATGCATCTGTTCAACACCTTAAACCGCCGCAAAGAAGCGTTCGTGCCCATCGATCCTAAACGAGTGCGCATGTACGTCTGTGGGCCAACGGTTTACGATTTTGCCCACATCGGCAATGCCCGTCCGGTGGTGGCGTTTGACGTTTTGTACCGTTTGTTGCGCAAAACCTATGGTGATTCGCACGTTGTCTACGCCCGCAACATTACCGATGTCGATGACAAGATCATCGCCAGAGCCGCATCAAGCGGCGAAAGCATCGGTGATCTGACCCGACGGACCGAACAAGCCTTTTTAGATGACATGGGGGCGTTGGGCGCACTTGAACCCGACCTGCAACCGCGTGCCACCGAACACATCGACACCATGATTTCGATGATCGCCGATTTGATAGAGGCGAACCATGCCTATGAAGCCGAAGGCCATGTGTTGTTTAGCGTTCAAAGCTATGACGATTACGGTCATCTTTCGGGACGCAACAGAGATGAAATGATCGCAGGCGCGCGGGTCGAAGTGGCGCCTTACAAACGCGACCCTGCCGATTTCGTATTGTGGAAACCAAGCCAAGACGATCAACCTGGTTGGGACAGCCCGTGGGGGCAAGGTCGCCCCGGCTGGCACATCGAATGTTCGGCCATGAGCGAAAAACATCTCGGCCAAACGTTTGATATCCATGGCGGTGGTCAGGACTTAATCTTTCCCCACCACGAAAACGAAGTCGCCCAATCGACCTGTGCGCATGGCGGCACAAAGTTCGTAAATTATTGGCTGCACAACGGCTACCTGATGGCCGAAGGGGAAAAAATGTCCAAGTCTTTGGGCAATTTTTATACCGTGCATGACCTTTTAGACGAATTCCCCGGCGAAGCCATTCGCTTGGCGCTGCTCAAGACCCACTACCGCAAACCCTTGGACTTCACCAAAGAAGGCCTCACTGAGGCCAAGGCTGAGCTTGATAAAATGTATCGCGCCCTTGACGCCCTTAAAGATATTGAGCCCAGCACGGATCAGCCGAGCGCCGACGTGCTTGACGCTCTCAACGACGATCTCAACACCCCCTTAGCCCTCACACATATCCATGAGTTGATGCGTGGACATGGGCCAGTTGTTAAGGGGCAACTACTAGCAAGTGCTCAGATTTTGGGAATTCTGCAGCAGAACCCAAAAGACTGGTTCAAGGGAAAATCCACAGCAACCCAAGGCGGTTTAAGCGATGCAGAGATTGACGCCCTGATCGATCAGCGCCGCCAAGCCCGAGCCGATAAAGACTTTGCCGCCTCAGACCGCATCCGCGATGAATTGCTGGACCAAGGCATTATTCTTGAGGATGGCACGTCCGGCACGACCTGGCGTCGCTCATGATTGAGCGCAGCCTCATAACCGCACGCACTACGCGCTAGTTCGTTAAGACTAAATTTCCGTATTCCCCCTGACATATCTATGATACGATTCCCGCCATGGCACGTAAAAAAACTAGCGACAACCCAGCCGCCATCAAAAAAGGCGCGGAAAACCAACCTTCTTCGTCCCTGAACAAGGACGGGTTGAATGGTGAGCACAGCATACTGCGTACGCTCAGCCATGAAGTGCGCACGCCTCTCAACAACATCATTGGCTTTGCCGACATGATGAGCGCCGAAATTCTTGGCCCCATGTCACAACCCCAATATCGGGAATACGCCGAAGACATCCGCCGTTCTGGGCAAAATATTTTAGACCTTTTAAACGACCTTCTGGAATCGCGGCGTTTTGAGACCATGGCTACGGACTCAGAACAGCATGATAGCCTGATCGACTTGGCCCCTGACCTTATTACCATTTGCAGTGATAATGGGGAAATCCTGCAGTTGAACCCGGCTGGCTGCGCGCTCTTGTCGACTCAATCCGAGCAGACCCAAGGCCGCCCCTTGAGCGATTTCATACACCATGATTACCAACATCTGATCAAAGATGGCTTCAAGGCCCTGCTTGGCGAACAACGACGGACACCGATGCAGATGGTGGCGACAGATGGTCGCGGAATCGACGTTGAAGTCGCAGCCGTGCTTTACGAAGAACCGACACGTGAAATCAAACACCGCCAAATCATGCTTGTGGCGCGCGATGTAACCGAACGCAATCGCAGCATGAAAGACGTGACAGAACGTGAAGAGTTTTTGCGGACTGTTATGGAAACCACTGTTGATGGCTTGGTGACGATTAATGAAATGGGCATTATCGAAACCGCTAACCCAGCAGCCGAACATATTTTTGGTTTCCCCAGCGGCGGCATGGGTGGCACCAGCATTGGGGACTTGATTCCAGATGCCCATGGCCGCAAACAAGTCGATATCTCTTCAATCCTAAAAAAATTACACAATCCAGATGAACATAAAAACACCACACAAGACCTCAGCGGATTGCGTAAAAATGGCGACAAGTTTCCCCTAGAGGTCAGTCTCAGCGAGTTCGTTTTGCGCGATCGCGTACATTACATTGCCGGGATGCGCGATATTACCGAACGTAAACGCGCCGAAGATAAATTAAAATTCTTAGCCACCCACGATGCCCTCACCCGCCTGCCCAATCGCTACACCTTCAATGAGCGCCTACGGGAAGCCGCTGCCTTGGCGGACGAAGTGGGCAATCGCATGGCGGTGTTGTTCATCGATTTGGATAACTTCAAACACATCAATGACTCCATGGGTCACCCCACCGGCGACGTCGTGTTGCAATTGGTGGGCAAGCGTCTTGAAACCTGTGTACGCAACAAAGATTTGGTGGCGCGCCTGACGGGTGATGAATTTACGGTTATTTTAGAAACCGTCAAAGACGATATCGAAGCCGCCAATGTGGCTGAGCATATGCTGCAACAGTTACGCCAACCGTTCCACGTTGATGGCAAGGAACTCTATACCTCAGGCTCCATTGGCGTGGTTGTGTACCCAGACAACTGCGATCAGGTGAACGATCTTCTGAAACACGTCTACACCTCGGCGCACCACGCCAAAAACCAGGGCCGCAACAATTTCCAATTTTATTCTTCAACGTTGAGCGCCATTGCGCTGCGACGTATTTCCCTTGAACATGGTTTGCGCCACGCCTTGGAAAACAATGAATTCCATCTTGCCTATCAAGCCAAGGTGGACCTGAGCACGGGGCGCATCATCGGTGCCGAGGCTTTGGCCCGGTGGACCAACCCAGACCTTGGCCCCGTATCCCCCGTAGAATTTGTCCCCGTGGCCGAAGAAACCGGGCTAATCGTGCCCATTGGCGATTGGATTTTAGAAACCGCCATGCGCCAAGCCGCAGAGTGGATCGAAAAAGGCCTCACAGATATTAGCGTCTCAATTAACCTGTCGGCACGCCAGTTCCAACAAGGCAACCTCGTTGAACGCATTTCTGAACTTATGGAACAGACCGGGCTGCCGTCGAAAAATTTAGACCTAGAACTGACCGAAAGTATGTTGGTGGAGAATGCCGACGACACCGTTGTGTTGCTCAAACGCCTCAAGGGCCTGGGCGCATCGTTGAGCATTGACGATTTTGGCACCGGCTATTCATCCCTCAGTTATCTGACAAAATTCCCCCTGGATGCCTTGAAAGTCGATCGCTCCTTTGTCACCGGCTTACCTGATGATCAGGATGCGGTGACCATGGCCAAAGCCATCGTCAACATGGCGAGGAACTTAGGCCTTAAAGTTATTGCTGAAGGTATTGAAAATGAACGCCAAGGCACGTTCTTGCATGGCCTTGGCAGTGATATCGGCCAGGGTTACTTATACAGCCGCCCGATTTCGTTTGAAGATTTTTTGATATTGGCGGGCGGGAACATAACCCCATTCCCTCAAAACAAGGCTATTAAGCCATCGGCTTAAGACCAAGTTGCTCTCATTACCCGATTAAGTTATCGATTTCAGATTGATCCATGGTGGTTTCTGAACCGTGAATATTGGCGCTGCACATATCCAACAAGCGCTGGATGAGCTGCGATACGGCACTGGCATTCAGGCGCACCAGTTCCATATCTCCGGTCTCGATGTCTGTTTCCAAACGCCCAACGGACTTCGCCACCAGGCTGTTGATCTTTTCAATATTTTGCTCAAAGGGAACTTTAAATTTTGGCGGGACATGATCAAAAGCATCAATCGCCAATTCTTTATCAGCAATGGTGCTGTCGCGGAAATGGTCCTTGTAGTCTTTGGGAGCCCAGCCTTGAACTTCTTCAAAAAGCTCTGGCATGTCGGCTAACATTTCCATGGTCATAACCAATTCGTTGAAATGATTAAGGTAGTCCGTGGCCAAAAGAGTTTGCTCGTTGACATTGGTACCCTCTGCGCGTTTTCGAAAGTCTGGGTATCCCTCGTCATGCTCGAAGTCAAAAACAATGCTCATCGTATTTACCCTCTTTTTCAGAGGTCTCTTCTAACCTGTGAACCGAACACCCAATCAGGGTGCAATCGATCCAATATAATGCCAATACTTTTTTTGAGGATATACGCTTAAGGCACGAACGCCAAGTGAAGCCTAGATAAAAACGTACAAGAGGCAGAAAACCTTGTGTTTTGTAACCAATTTGGGCATTCTCCGCGCACCTTGAAGGCAACTCGTTGTTTAAATTGAGAACTGACCATGTCATTTGACCGCGTTTACATCTATGACACGACCCTGCGAGACGGGGCGCAGACGTCCGGCGTTGACTTTGGTGCCGCTGACAAACACAGCATTGCCCAAGAGCTGGATCGACTGGGTGTAGATTATATTGAAGGCGGATGGCCCGGCGCCAACCCAACCGACAACCGTTTTTTTGAAAACCTACCCAAGCTCAATTTCGCCCGCATCGCCGCCTTTGGCATGACGCGTCGGGCCGGACGAAGCGCCGATAATGATCCCGGTCTAAACGCCTTAATGTCTACGACGGCCCGCGTGCTGTGCATGGTCGGCAAAGCTTCGGCTTACCATGTCGACGTTGCCCTCGGCCTTACGGGCGAAGAAAATTTATCCATGATCAAAGACAGTGTCGCTTTTGCGGCCACCAAAATGGACGAAGTTCTGTTTGACGCTGAGCATTTTTTCGATGGCTATAAAGCCGACCCAGACTTCGCCTTGGCGTGCCTTGGGGCCGCGTTAGAAGGTGGCGCAAAATGGGTGGTTTTGTGCGATACCAACGGCGGCACCTTGCCGTTTGAAATCGAAGACATCGTGGGTAAAATCTGTGCCATTGTGCCCGGATCGCAAATCGGCATCCATTGCCATGATGACACCGGAAATGCGGTGGCAAATTCGTTGGCCGCCGTACGGGCCGGCGCGCGCATGGTCCAAGGCACCATCAACGGCCTTGGCGAACGCTGTGGCAACGCGAATTTGGTCAGCATCATTCCGACCTTGATGTTGAAAATGGGCTTTGCGACGGGGGTGAGCACCAATGGCTTGAAAACGTTACGCAAGGTGTCTACCGATTTAGACGAACGGCTGAACCGGGCTCCGGACCGTCATCGTCCTTACGTCGGTGAGGCCGCGTTTGCCCACAAGGGCGGCTTGCATGTTTCCGCTGTCGAAAAAGACCCGCGCTGTTACGAACATATTGAGCCAGAAAGTGTCGGCAACCGCCGCGCTATATTGGTGTCTGATCAAGCCGGACGTTCCAATCTTGTGGCCCGCTTTCGCGATATTGGTTTGGACGTTGAGGCCGATGATCCGCGCTTGGGTGAGCTGTTGGAAACCGTCAAAACCAACGAGATGCAGGGCTATGCCTATGACGGTGCCGAGGCCAGCTTTGAGTTGTTGGCGCGTCATGCCATCGGAGGCGTTCCCGAATACTTCCGTTGTTCAAGCTTTCGCGTGCTCAATGAACGGCGTTGGACCGATGCCAACACCGTCGAAAATTTAACCGAAGCCACCGTCAAACTGGCGGTCAAAGGTGGTCAAGAAATGGCCGTGGCCGAAGGCAATGGCCCGGTCAATGCCTTGGATGCTGCGCTCCGTAAAGTGTTGTTGCCGCTGTATCCGAGCTTGGTGGATTTGCGCCTGATTGATTACAAGGTGCGTATCCTCACGCCCGGCGATGCCACCGCTGCGGTGACCCGCGTGACCATCGAAAGCACCGATGGTTCGGGGGTGCACTGGTTGACGTTGGGCGTATCGGCCAACGTCATCGACGCCTCGTACAATGCCTTGCGCGATTCCATTGTCTACAAATTGTTGCAAGATGGTGCCCAAGTTACAAATGAGACGCCTCATGACTGAACGTAAAACATCCACAAAATTTCGCCGCCCATCCAAGGCCCTGGCCGCCGATGGTGACCAAGCTTGTCCGGCCATTATTTTGGTGCAGCCACAAATGGCCGAAAACATCGGCATGGTGGCCCGCGCCATGTTGAACTGTGGCTTGACCGATTTACGTCTGGTTAGCCCCCGCGATGGCTGGCCCAATACACGCGCAGAGAAAACAGCCTCTGGAGCCGATGTGGTTTTGCAAAACGCCAAACTCTATGCCACCACAGCAGAGGCCGTCTCTGACCTCACCCACGTTTTCGCCACCACCGCTCGCGCCCGTGACATGACCAAAGACGTGGTTACCCCCAGAGGGGCGGCGGAACAAATGCAGAGCTATATTGCCCAAGACATCCAATGCGGCGTGTTGTTTGGCCGTGAAGCGGTGGGCTTGCACAACGATGATGTGGCATTGGCCGATTGCATCTTAAATGTCCCGCTTAATCCCGCCTTCAGTTCTCTGAATTTGGCCCAGGCGGTCTTGCTGTTGGGCTATGAATGGTATCAAGGCACCGTTGACCGCCCGGCGATTGTTGATGAAGTCCGCTTGGATACGCGACGCGCCACCAAAGCCGAAGTACTGGGTTTGTTTGAACACCTAGAGCGTGAATTAGACGCCTGCGGATTTTTGGGCTACGCCGACAAACGCCCCAACATGGTCCGAAACCTTAGAAACATGTTCAACCGGGCCCACATGACAGAGCAAGAAGTGAGAACGTTTCGGGGGGTGGTGTCGGGCTTGGTGAAAAAACGAAAAAGTCGCGGCGAAAGCTAATTTTACGCCGCCCACCAAAAAGCCCCCGCCTCTTATGAGACGGGGGCTTTTTTCTGGCTTGTGTTGCTTAACGGGTCAGCGGTTTGTATTGCAAACGGTGCGGTTCAACCGCATCGGCGCCAAGACGTTTCATTTTATCTTCTTCGTAGTCGGCGAAGTTGCCTTCGAACCACACCACTTCGGAATTGCCTTCAAAGGCCAAAATGTGCGTGGCGATGCGATCTAAGAACCAGCGATCATGCGAAATCACCACGGCGCACCCAGCAAAGTTCAACAGAGCTTCTTCCAGGCCGCGCAGGGTATCAACGTCCAAATCATTGGTCGGTTCATCCAGCAAGATCAAGTTGGCCCCGGTTTGTAACATCTTGGCCAAGTGCACGCGGTTGCGCTCACCGCCCGAGAGTTGACCGACCTTTTTTTGTTGATCCGCGCTTTTGAAGTTAAACCACGACACATAAGCCCGTGATTGTACTTCTTTTTGTCCCAACAAAAGAACATCCAGACCGCCGGAAATTTCTTGCCACACGGTGTTGTCGCTGTTCAAGCTATCGCGGGACTGATCGACATAGCCCAACTTAACCGTGTCACCGATGCGCAAGCTCCCATCATCAGGCTGCTCTTGGCCGGTGATCATGCGGAACAAGGTGGTTTTACCCGCCCCGTTCGCGCCAACGATGCCGACGATGCCGCCGGGCGGTAATTTGAAATTCAGGCCGTCGATCAACAACTTATCGCCAAAGGCCTTTTGCAGGTCTTCCGCTTCGATCACCAAGCTGCCCAGACGGGGGGGAACCGGAATGGTGATTTGCGATTGGCTGATGCGTTGATCTTTGCTTTTTGCCAGCAATTCTTCATACGACGCCAAGCGGGCCTTGGATTTGGATTGACGGGCCTTGGGCGATTGACGCACCCAGTCCAGTTCGTGACTTAAGGTCCGCTGGCGCGCGCCTTCTTCTTTTTCTTCTTGCTTGAGACGTTTTTCTTGTTGTTCCAACCAGCTGGTGTAATTGCCTTCGTAAGGAATGCCGCGACCACGATCGAGTTCCAAAATCCATCCGGTGACGTTGTCCAAGAAATACCGATCGTGGGTGACGATCATCACGGTGCCCGCGTAATCGTGCAGATAGCGTTCCAGCCATGCCACAGATTCCGCATCCAAGTGGTTGGTTGGTTCATCCAACAACAACATGTCGGGTTTTTGCAGCAACAAACGGCACAGCGCGATACGTCGTTTTTCCCCACCGGACAACTGGGCCACAGAGGAATCGGCGGGTGGGCACCGCAACGCATCCATAGCAATTTCGATGGTGCGTTCCAATTCCCAGCCGTCAACGGCATCGATCTTGGTTTGCAATTCGCCCTGCTCTTCTAACAGCGCGGTCATTTCGTCGTCTTCCATGGGCTCACAGAACTTCATGGAAATTTCGTTGAAGCGGTCCAGCAAATCCTTGGTGCCGCCCAGTCCGGCCATGACGTTACCAACCACATCTAGGCTGTCGTCCAGGGCTGGCTCTTGTTCTAGGTAGCCAATTTTTACGCCTTCGGCGGCCCACGCTTCACCGTTATATTCGGTGTCGATACCCGCCATGATTTTCATCAAGGTCGATTTACCTGACCCGTTATGACCCAACACACCAATTTTTACGCCCGGCAAAAAGGACAGCGTGATGTTTTTCAAGATTTCCTTGCCGCCCGGAAACACCTTGGTCAAATTCTTCATCACGTAAATGTATTGGTAAGACGCCATTGTGGCTGTGCTCCATGTGCTGGGATTTTTCTGTAGATGTGGTTTTAGCGCACCTACAGCATTCCCGCAATATCAGTCATGAAAGGCGTCTTCGGCGTCTAAGATACCTTCGACGTCTTCGGGCGTGACGCCGTGGAAAAATGCGCCGCCGCGAATTTTCACGTTGGGGCCTTCGCCGCAATAGCCCATGCAGACACTTTTGATGATGGTCACGTGCCCGCCCCGCGCCTTGGCGCGTTCGTTAAGGGTTTTGAAGACTTTCAAGGCCCCTTGGCTCATACACCCCGCACCACCAGCCCGGCGATTGCCACACATAAAAATTTCTCGTTTTTTGTCCATATCTTTAATTTGGGGGGCCAAGGCCTAGGCGTCAAGGGTGCAGCAAGGCTCTTGACCTTCCAGCCCGGGGAAGGTGCAAGGTGCGCGCAACAAGAACCCACCAAGGAACGCGTCTTTATGAATACCAAATTTGCTCTGATCGTTGTGGCCGCATTTGTGGTCGGCGGCATCGCCATAACGGTTATGAAATCCAATGAACCTAAAAATATGTCCATGAATGGTCATTCCACCCCCCAAGGCCAAGTGTTCACCCCAAACGAGGTCAAACTGCCCGCGTTCAATTTAACGGAAATGCGCGGTCAAGCCGCTTATGATCAAAACTGTGCCGCCTGTCATGGTGAAAAAGCCGTGGGCACCGAACAAGGCCCATCGTTTTTACACCGGGTCTATGTCCCCGGTCATCACGGTGACCATGCGTTCTTTTCCGCAATGCAAAATGGCGTCACCCAACACCACTGGCCGTTCGGTGACATGGCCGCCCAGCCACAGGTCAGCACGGGCGACGCCGCCGCAATCATTGCTTATGTACGCGCCCTGCAGGGCGTCAATGGGTTTGGCAATTAGGGACGGCAGGATAGGATGAAGCGGTGCTGGCTAAATTGAATATAGTCCTTTAAAGCAGCATAAAAGGAAATAAAGCTTGATATTCTCTGAAATTTATGAGATATAGGCTTCAACGAACAGCCCCAATTGCGCCCACACCACAACGCCCGTCTCTCACCATGAGGGCGGGATTTTTCATTTTATCGCCATCTTGCCCAAACCTGAGAGTGTGTTACGTTGAACTTCGAGGATTGGCTGAAAGGCTGTTGAGGCATGTCTAGTTTAAGATTGAGGCACTTGTTGATCTTTGCGATCTTGGCTGGGTTGCTATTGCCTGGGCTGGGGCAGGCGATTGAACGCAATAAGAAAAAGGATGTCATCATTTTTCCACACGGCTGGGACTATCCAAGCACAACGTCTTCCCCGCCTTATCCCGATGTGTGGGGACGAAAAAATCCTGCACCAAAAATTAATTATATGTATTCATCAGTTGTTGATGAAAATGGCGGCGATCCCTTGATCAATTTTTGGTGGCTGATTGACGACCCAAATTCATTTCATAACGGTCAATTTGCCACGCAATACATGACATTCTTTGCGGGAGATGAATGGACGGTCAAGGCCAAAGGCGTTGGCAAGGCACCGATACCAAACAATATTCCCGTTCAACCCATCAACACCTTTTCCGATGGCAGCGTTCTGCGCACCGATGTGCCTTATTCAAAGGATTGGCTGGTTGATAGTACGATCCAGTGTTTATTAGCCGGACGCGGGCTAACCCGCATTGATCCAAATGGCAAGATCATTTGGCGGCGGTTCATGGTTCAGTTGTTCAAACGCCCTAAAAAGGCCCTTATCCTTGGAGATTTTTGCAGTGATATACCTTATCCCCGTGATCGCCTGTATACTTACATGAATGACCCGATTAATTTCTGGGATTTTGATCACAAAAGTCTTTATGTCCTTCTAGACGACACTTTTTTGGCCGCCCCAGAGCTTCGCATTCCTTTTGACGGAAACGTTATGCCGCCAGATCAACAACCATATATCGTTCGTTTTGATCAGGACTTCCGATCCCCATTCATCAAAGATGATGACATCTATATCTTTGATATGATCGAGATTGAATCATTGGTCGAACAGGCCCTGCAGCAATTTAAAGACAAAAAAACAAAGCGCCCGAATGTCATATTAAGTGAACTTATTTTTAATTATTTAACGAAGCGTGGTCACAGATAGCCACCATTTGAAATTACGCACACGTCTTAAACACCAACCAACGGCCCCCACGGGGGTCGTTTTTTTATGACCCCAGAACAGGAGAAACACCCATGCCAAATTCTACAATGAACCAAGCCAAAGACCATGCCTATCAACTGAGCAAAAACATCGAAGGCGAAAAGCTCAACTTTTATGACGATGGCAAACATGTGCCGACAATATCCATTGGTGTGGCCGGCATTGTAAAGAATCCAAGCAATGATCCGTCATGGTCCGTCAAAACAGACATGAGCAATGATTTGGTGGCTGTGGGTGCGCCTAAATTGGGTCCAGAGGAAACAAATGCCCTCAAGACCATCGCCAATGAATTAAACCAAAAACAAAACGTCTCTACAATTAATCAGGCCATGAACACACTTTCTGGATACTCGGTAACCGAAGCGCAATCTCGCGCGCTGTTTGATACTGAATTTGCCCGTCATTTTGAACAGACAAAAAACTATGTTGGTGAGGCCGCCTTTAATAAACTTGAGCCAAAACAACAATCTGCCTTGGCGATGATGACATATCAATCCCCAAGAAGTGTTTATAACGCTGCGAAAGACATCGCAAATGCCATTCAAAATGGTGACATTGAAGCCGTTGCCCAACGCATGGAAACCATCGGAGAAGCATTGCGAGATCCCTCGCGCGCCCAGCCCTTGGCCGCAATCATGCGTGATCCAACCTTAACGGGGAAAGGCATGGTCAGCTTGGCTGATAATGGTTTAGGGATTTTTGCCGCCCGTCACGGCGTTTCTTTAAAAAGTCTTTTGGATCAAAACCCAGCCTATAAGCAGAATCCCAACGCTGTGCGGGCGGGAACGGTCATGGACTTACCCGAAAATGCCATTCAGTCAAAGGACGTATACCAAGCTTATGCGAAGCAAGGCATTAATGCATTAGAAGCTGATAAACACTGGCTTGATCAGGCCAAAAATGGAAACGTATCCGCTGCAACACAAGGTATGACAGTACAAGAATCTCGCGCCTATGATGCTGTGCAAAAGGGTGCGGCTCCGACGACCTTGGGACTCTCAGGAAATATGTTGGTTTCGGCCATTCGGATGCGTGATGCGTTAAGCCGTGGGGATAGCTTAGAATTCGCTCAGAAAGCAGCTCTTGAATCCCGTGCAGAGATGCGCAATTACACAGGACCATCAACCGAAAATTCCCCCGAAGATTCCCAAACGGCCGCCCAAAACCAGGCTCAACTGGATCGCAACACTCAGATTAAACAACAACGTGAAACGACCTTAGCCAAAGTCACAAACTTGCTCGATTCAACCCTTAACCTCAGCGTTCCGTCTGCTCCCTTTAATGCAAAGAATATCACAATTACCGACATTCCAAAGAAGGCTACGATGACGGCTGGCACACTAAATGTATCTTCGAGTAAAAAGCACCGCAACAAAGGCTTTGAAACCGGGTTGATCGGGTTGGGGATGTCACCTGAAAATGCCAAGAATTCTATTGCTGCGACGCAACCGGAATTAAACATGACCACCCCCCAGCATTTTGAAGCGAGCCTCGCGCGGATGAATCGCATTTTGTCGGGCAGGCCCGTTTCGCAAAAAGCCAAGCCAAATCAAGTTACAACACCTGCCCCCGCTGACTTTAATATCGGTATGGTTATTGATCGCAACATAACGGCTAGAATGATGGCGCAACGGGCAAAAAACACCCTGTCGGCTGAGGACAAGGCCTTCGCCGAAGAGGCGACCCGGGGCTTTTACGGCAACACCTATAAAGACAACGTTCCCGGCCCTGTGCGCGAAGGGGCGTGGCAAGAACCAAGCCGCGCGGCAGCCATTCGCGACGCCACCACACAAGCGGCCTGGGCCAGCGTTGCAGAGCGCGAAAAACAAGCCACGAAGGCTCGCCAAAAACAAAACCAGCAAGATCAAGTGACCGCGCAAAAGCAAGCCGCCATCGAAAGCACCCAAATGACCGCCAACGCCGCACGGGAAGAAGCCCCGCCCTCACCTGAGGCCATGCAAGCTGAAGCGCCTAAGCAAGAGACTTTGGGCCAAGAAAGCTTTTTGGGAGGCAAGGAAAAAGGCCTTCAAAGTGAAGGCCTAGGCCGATCCCTTAACGACCCTAGCCAGACTGAAAAGAGTATCGCGCATGCCGTCGCTCAAATCGCCCAATATAAGGCGGCGAAACGTGAGGCCGAGAAAAATATGTCGTGGAGAGACAAATCATGGTCAACGATGACCAGCCAAGAACGCGGTCGCTCCGTCAGAAACAACCGGACCAGCCTTCGGGGGGCAGCAAGATCAAAGAATGCCGTTTCGACTGTATCCGGACAACAAGACGTTCACGGAAATGTGGCTGGCGTCAACCCAGGTCAAGTGAACAAGGCCCGCAACATAGACGGCACCTATTCTGTTGATAAAGACGGCAATGGTGCGGGCAATGCAGGCGGTACGGTGATTTGCACGGAGCTTTATCATCAAGATTTGTTGCCGCTTGACGTTTACATGGCCGATCAGCGTTATGGTTTGCACCTGGAACGTACCGATCCGTATGTGATTGCGGGTTATCATTTTTGGGCCAAGCCGATCGTCAGACTGATGCAATGTTCGAAAACCTTTACTCACGTCCTCCACAAATCCTTGGCCGAACCATGGGCCAAAGAAATGGTGATCAAGGACGGCGGCAACGGCATTGGCACCGTGCGTGGTAAAATCTTGTTCACCCTGGGCTTGCCTGTGTGCCGCCTAATTGGACGAATGCTTGAATTCGTTGCGGACAAAGACCGAAGCGTGCATAGCTGTTCTCAACGCGAGCAAGAAAATTAAACGCATTATTTAGTATCGGCATGGGCGCGGCTTCGGTAACATAGGAACCTGATGAGATAACGCAAAAAGGAGCCTCCCATGGCTGGACAAGACACTTTGAAGACACGCCGCACCTTAGATGTGAACGGCACGTCTTATGATTATTACAGCCTTCAGGCGGCCCAAGACGCTGGCCTGGGCGAAGTGTCTAAACTGCCTTATTCCATCAAAGTGTTACTGGAAAACCTGTTGCGGTTTGAAGACGGTCGCACGGTCAGCACCGACGATGTCAAGGCGTGCGCCAACTGGACCGAAGATGCCAAAGGTGGGCGCGAAATCGCCTATCGCCCCGCCCGCGTTTTGATGCAGGACTTTACCGGGGTCCCCGCCGTGGTCGACTTGGCCGCCATGCGCGACGCCATGGTATCGGTCGGTGGAGATGCGAAAAAAATCAATCCTCTGACCCCTGTTGATCTGGTCATTGACCATTCGATCATGGTGGATTTTGCGGGTACAACGGATGCTTTGGGCAAAAATGAAGATTTAGAATTCACCCGCAACAAAGAACGCTATGAATTTTTACGCTGGGGCCAACAAGCCTTTGATAACTTCCGCGTGGTGCCACCAGGGACCGGGATTTGCCATCAAGTCAACGTCGAACACTTGGCCCAAGTGGTGTGGAGCGACGATGACAACACCGCTTATCCCGACACCTTGGTCGGCACCGACAGCCACACCACCATGGTCAACGGCCTGGGTGTTTTGGGTTGGGGCGTGGGCGGCATCGAAGCCGAAGCCGCCATGTTGGGCCAACCCATTTCCATGCTGATTCCCGAAGTGATCGGCTTTAAGCTGTTTGGCGAAATGGCCGAAGGCATCACCACCACCGACTTGGTCTTGCGCATCGTTGAAATGCTCCGTGCCAAGGGCGTGGTCGGAAAGTTTGTCGAATTTTATGGTCCCGGCCTCAATCACTTAAGTCTTTCCGAACGCTCGACCATTGCCAACATGGCCCCGGAATACGGGGCCACCTGTGGCATTTTCCCGGTCGATAGCGAAACCATCACCTACCTCAAGCTCACCGCCCGCAGCGATCAACGGGTCGACTTGGTCGAAGCTTACGCCAAGGCCCAGGGCCTATGGCGCGACGAGAATTCGCCCGACCCGGTTTTCACCGACACCCTAGAGCTTAATGTCGCAACCGTAGAAGCGGCCATTTCTGGACCCAAACGCCCGCAAGACCGTATTGATTTGAAATCAGCAGCCCCGGCTTTTGGCGATGCGTTAAAAACCTTGGCCGATGTCGATGCACCGCGTGCCCAGGTCGTCAAAGGCAGAGATTATGAACTGCGCGATGGCGACGTGGTGATCGCCGCGATCACCAGTTGCACCAACACATCAAACCCCAATGTTCTGATCGCCGCTGGTTTGGTCGCGCAAAAAGCCCATGCTTTGGGCCTACGTTGCAAACCTTGGGTGAAAACCTCTCTGGCCCCGGGTAGCCAAGTGGTGGCCGATTATTTAGAAGCTGCCGGGCTGCAAGACCCGTTGGATGCTTTGGGCTTCAACATTGCGGGCTTTGGCTGCACCACCTGTATCGGCAATTCAGGTCCTTTGGCTGATGAAGTTGCCGATGCGATCACAGACGGAGACTTGATCGCGACCGCCGTGTTGTCGGGCAACCGCAATTTCGAAGGCCGCATCAGCCCCCATGTCAAAGCCAACTATTTGGCCTCACCGCCCTTGGTGGTGGCCTACGCTTTGGCCGGATCATTGACCCGGGATATTTTGGTTGAGCCTTTGGGTAAAGATCATGATGGCAACCCGGTGTACTTAAAAGACATCTGGCCAACAAATGCCGAAATCAAAGAAACCGTGGCCCGTGTGGTGACACGAGACATGTACCGAGAGCGTTACAAAGACGTCTTTAAAGGGACCGCCGCGTGGCAAAATGTCGCCGTGACCAAGGGTGAAACGTTCACCTGGGACAACACCTCGACCTATATCCAGAACCCACCGTTTTTTACCAACTTAAAGCCACAACCCGAAGCCGTGACCGACATCAAGGGGGCCAAGCTTTTGGCGGTGTTGGGCGATTCTGTCACCACCGATCATATTTCTCCGGCTGGGGGCATCAAACGCGATGGGCCTGCTGGCGATTATTTGGCCGGATACCAAGTGCGATTAGAAGACTTCAACTCGTTTGGAGCCCGTCGTGGCAATCACGAAGTGATGATGCGTGGTACCTTTGCCAACATTCGCATCAAAAACGAATTGTGTCCCGGCACCGAAGGCGGCACCACCCATTACAACGGCGAACGTATGCCGATCTATGATGCGGCAATGAAACACCAAGCCGCTGGCACACCGCTGATTATTGTCGCTGGCAAAGAATATGGCACCGGATCGTCGCGCGATTGGGCCGCCAAGGGCACCAAATTGTTGGGCGTCAAAGCGGTGATCGTGGAATCGTATGAACGCATTCACCGTTCAAACTTGGTGGGCATGGGCGTCCTGCCGTTGGAATTCAAAGACGGCCTAACCCGCGCTTCGCTCAACTTAGACGGCACGGAAACCTTCACGTTGACGGACTTAAACGACGGCATCAAACCCGGTCAAGATGTGCCCTGCACCCTCACCCGCCAAGACGGCTCCAGCCAAACGTTGGTGTTGAAATGTCGCATCGACACCTTGGATGAAGTTGAATATCACCGCAACGGTGGTATCCTGTCGTATGTGTTGCGCAATTTGAACAAGGAATAACCGTGCTTGCCTTGAAACGTCCCCTGAAACGTTTGGCCGTTATTGCCCTGGTGTTCTGGCCGATCGGCGCCGAGGCAGCCAACTATAACGATGCGTTACAGTATATCCAGGCCGCAAAATACGGCTTGGCGATGAAGGAATTCAAGCAGCTTGCCGAAGAAGGCCACGCGCCATCTCAATTTTCGCTGGGCTTGATGTATCATTTGGGGCGTGGAGTCGAAAAAGATCATGCTGTGGCTTATGACTACTACAAAAGATCGGCCTTAAAAGAGCACCCACCCGCCCTCAACAACATCGGCATGATGTATTTGAATGGCGATTACGTGGCGCAAAACCGAGATATTGCGTTTCGCTTGTTTCAAAAAGCCAGCACCACGCACTCTCAAGCCATGGACAACCTTGGCCAATGTTTTGAAAACGCCTGGGGGACTGAGCGTAACATTCGCCGGGCCAAGGAAATGTACCAATTGTCGGGTGAGAACGGCTATATCAAGGGTTGGTATCATTTAGGCCGGCTTTTTGAAAAAGGCTATCCCGACACACCGAAAGATGACGACAAAGCCGTCGAGTGGTACGTCAAGGCCGCCGAAAAGAAGCATAAGAAGTCTATTAATCGTCTGAACCGCTTGGGCCGTTTACCTGCTGAGTTGGCGCAATAAACCACACCTCTTACGCCTAAAAAAAGGGCGCGAAGCCTAAGCTCCGCACCCTTAATTTTTAAAGGCTAAAGCCTGTTACATCAGGCAATTTTTAGCAAATTCGGTGGCTTCATTTGTCGACCAATCCCCTTTGGGCTTGTCCTTCATTTGTGTGCACCATTCCGGCGAGCCAACGGCAGGCGAACATGCCGCCACGCCCAAGCCAAAAGCAGCGACAAAACCAAGCGTTATAACTTTCTTCAAAACCGACATTCCCGTCGTCTCCCCTTAAATGAGTTGATGTGCGCTCAGTATAACCAGCTTACAACGCATGTTCCATAACGGATGCAAGACGTTTGGCAAACGCGGCCAAATCAGTCGGCACTTCACCATCGGCAATGCGGGCCTGATCCAACAGCAGATAAGCTGCATCCTTCATCAATCCATCGTCATCCCCAGCCCCTTTTTCGGCCCGGGCGGCGAGTTTGGTAATGATGATGTGATCGGGATTAAGTTCCAACACACGTGGCATCGGCCCTTTTAATTGGCCTTGTTTGCGCAACATGCGTTCCAAATTCACGTCCATGTCGTCTTCGTCAGCAACCAAACACACCGGACTTCCGGTTAGGCGTTTGGACACACGCACGTCTTTAACACCTTCGCCCAATTCCAACTTAATTGCCGCGATCAGTTGATCAAGAACCGGGCTATCGTCAGCCTTGTCGTCGGCTTTGTCTTGGTCCTTGTCGCCCTGAATGGCATCAAGACCGGAATCGCTGCGGGTGATGGATTTGAACGTTTTCTCTTCAAATTTATCCATCGAACGGACCCAGAATTCATCAACCGGGTCAATCAACAACAACACCTCAACGCCTTTATCTTTAAAGCCTTCCAGATGCGGTGAGTTGCCGACTTGATCGGCATCGTCGCCAATGATGTAATAGATGTGGTCTTGGCCGTCTTTCATGCGTTCAACGTATTCCGAAAGGCTGGTCAACGAGCCGTCAAGGGTAGACGTAAAGCGGCACAACTTCATCAAACGCTCTTGATGTGGGTTGTGTTCAATCAGACCTTCTTTCATCACCACGCCAAAGGCTTCCCAGAATTTTGCAAATTCTTCAGGGGCTTTTTTGGCTTTCTTTTCCAACTCACCCAAGACCCGTTTGACCAAGCCGGAGCCAATTTTGGCCATCTTCGGATCAGTTTGCAGCATTTCACGCGAAATGTTCAACGACAAGTCTTCGGAATCCACCACGCCGCGCAAAAAGCGCAAAAAGGGCGGCAACAAACCGTCGATACTTTCGGTGATAAACACGCGGTTTACATACAGCTTCACATGGCCCTTGCGTTCCGGTTCAAACAAATCAAACGGACGGTGGGTGGGAATGAAAAACAGGTTGGTATAACTGACAACGCCTTCGACTTTGTTGTGAATGGTCAACCACGGGTCGTCAAAGGCATGAGACGTGTGGTGATAAAATTCTTGGTACTGCTCGACGCTGATGTCCTTGGGCATACGGGTCCAAATGGCCGAGGCTGCATTCAACGTTTCACCACCCAGTGTCACGGGGAAGCTAATGTGATCGGAATAGGTTTTGACGATGTGGGAAACGCGCACATCTTCCAAGAATTCTTTGGCGTCTTTTTTGATGTGCATGACCACGGTGGTGCCGCGCTCTGCGCGTTCGGCTTCTTCGATGGAAAATTCACCTTTGCCATCCGACACCCACAGCCACGCTTCTTTTTCACCAGCCTTGCGGGTCGTGACTTCAACTTTGTCCGACACCATAAAGGCCGAATAAAAGCCAACACCGAATTGACCGATCAGGCCCAGGTCGCTTTTTTCATCTTTGCCCAACTGTTCGATAAACGCCCCGGTGCCCGATTGCGCGATGGTACCCAGCGTGTTGAGCAAATCTTCGTGGTTCATGCCAATGCCATTGTCGCTAACCGTCACGGTCTTGGCTTTGCTATCAACGCTCAGTTCAACTTTGAAATCGTGATCGCCTTCGATCAAGGACGGCGCGGTCAACGCCGCATGGCGCAATTTATCACAGGCGTCAGACGCATTTGATATCAATTCGCGCAGGAAAATTTCCCGGTTGGAATAGAGTGATCCTGCGACGATGTCCAACAGGCGGCCGACTTCAGTTTGAAACGAAAAAGTTTGCTTGGTCATGATCTGATGTATTCCCTTTAAGACTTTTCAACACGCAGGATATGGGGCAAAAGCTGCGCTAGTGCAAGGGTCAAAGGTACAGAAATTTTACATGCACCCTGGATCAACTGGGACTATACTTATGGGGTGGATGGGCATATCCGCTCAGTCCACGAAAAAGCAAAACAAATAAGGGAGAGCGATTATGCAAGTCCCCGTCCAATTGAGTTTCCACGGTTGCGATCATTCAGACGCCCTAGAGGCCGAAATTCAGGCCCGAGTCTCCAAAATAGAAGACCATTACGGACGCCTCACAAGTTGTCGCGTCGTGGTCGAATTACCCCATAAATCCAGTGCCCAAGGCAATCTATTTCATATCAACATCGATATGACGGTGCCGGGTTCTGGACATTTACTGCACAATGACCGGGGTCTAAACCCAGCCCACGACGATGTCCATGTCGCGGTTCGCGATGCCTTCAACGCCATTGATGCACAATTGACAAAACGGATTGGAAAACGCCGGGACGAGGAACGCAAAGCTTCTGCCTAAGCCCACACCCGACAAAGCGCAGGCTTACCGCGATCGACTGGTGAGCGTGATTGAGCGCGAGGCCGCCAACACCGCGTTTTGGACGGGTCGCGATCATTTTGCCCCCGCCGTGCTCGACGCCATCGCCCGCGTGCCGCGCCATGCGTTTATACCGCAAGACGGCATGGGCGCGGTGGCGTTTGATGTCGCCTACGCCAACCACCCCCAACCCATCGGCCAGGGTCAAACCATTTCCCAACCCTACATTGTCGCCTTGATGACTGACATGTTGAACCTAACAAGCGATGCGCGCGTTCTGGAAATCGGCACCGGCTGCGGCTATCAGTGCGCGGTGTTGGCCGAACTCGTGACCCAAGTCTATTCCATCGAACGCTTGGCGCCATTGGCCCAAGGGGCCGAGGCCACGTTGCAAAAACTCGGCTATACCAACACCACCGTGCACGTCGGCGATGGCAGCCAAGGCTGGGCCGACCACGCGCCGTATGACGGCATTCTCGTCACCGCCTGCTGTGAAGGCCCAATCCCCCAACCGCTTATCGAACAACTGACCCGAGGCGGCCGCATGGTCATTCCGCTAGGTCCCCGCCACGGCCCCCAAATGTTGCACCTTGGCGTCAAAGATGCAGACGGACGCTTTAGCCACATCCCTTTTTTGATGGTGTCATTTGTGCCCTTGGTGACAACGGCACAAACATAATTATCGACGGCGGCCTGTGTTCGTTATAATCATGCATGATGAAATCAGAAAAAGATCTTGAAATTCTCCTCGTAACAGCGCCGGGGTTGGAAGAGCTTCTCCGTTTAGAAGCCGCCGAGAAAGGGTTCCGCAAACCCAAAGTCATCTTCGGCGGCGTTACGATCAAAGGGGATTGGGCCGCTGTTTGGCGGGCGAACCTTGATATCCGGGGGGCCAGCAAGGTTTTGGTCCGCATCGGCAGCTTTAAGGCTGTTCGTCTTCCCCAACTGGAATTTCAACTTCGCAGTTTTCCTTGGGGGGAGACACTTCGCCCGGATGTGCCCGTACGGGTCGATGCCGCGTGTAAAGAGTCCCGCATCTATCATTCCGGGGCCGTGATTGAACGCATCGAAACCGCACTCAAAGAAAGATTGGGGGTCGAGGTGTCGCGTGAGGCTGAGGTCTGTATCAAGGCGCGCATCGACAAGGACCTGTGCACCATCAGCATCGATTCGTCTGGGGAAATGCTGCACAAGCGCGGTCATAAAGAAGCCATCAACAAAGCCCCCATGCGCGAAAACCTGGCCGCCCTCATGCTGCGACAATGCGGCTATAAAGGCAAAGAACCTGTCTTAGACCCCATGTGTGGATCTGGCACGTTCGTCATCGAAGCCGCCGAAATTGCCGCCGCTCTATACCCAGGACGGTCCCGCCATTTTGCCTTCGAGCATCTGAAAACGTTTGACGATGAACCGTGGCAAGCGTTGCGCAATCGGGTCAACACGAAAGTAACCACGCAGAAATTTTATGGCAGCGATCGAGATCCCGGCGCCATCCGCATGAGCCTCGCAAACGCCGCGCGGGCCGGCGTGGCTGAAAAAACCGAATTCCAAAACCTTCCCATAGCTGAGATTACACCGCCCGAGGGGCCGCCCGGTCTGGTCATTGTAAACCCGCCGTATGGGGAGCGGATTGGAAATATAAAAGAGCTCAACGCGCTGTACAGTTCCCTTGGCCAAAGGTTAAAGGACAAATTCTCTGGCTGGCGGGTCGGTTTGGTGACCAGCACGGAACCGCTCGCGAAAAAGACAGGCTTACCGTTCGTGCAGGAAAGCGAGTCCATTCATCACGGCGGGCTCCGCGTTAAAGTGTATTCAACAGATCCCCTGCCTTGATGCAGGGGGATTGGCTCCCACTTGGATAAGGCTGCTATTAGTGGTGACCTCATCCCAGCCACCAAGAACACCCACCAATCGCTCAGAATCGGATGGTAAAAGCCTCTATTTTAGTTGCTTCAAAACGGTGTCCAGCCACCAAACGTCTTCGAGGCCTCTTGTTATGCCAACAAACCCCCATTCATCCCTTGCAATCCCTAGGCTTCAGGGCTATAACGCGCGTTCTCCGGTAACATGGCAGGGCATGCCTGGTTACTGATGAAGCCAACCGACCTGAAAACTTCGGCTTTCAGGTCCAAAATAAGGAATAGCGAAATGCCCAAGCTGAAGACCAAATCGAGCGCGAAAAAGCGTTTCCGTCTCTCCGCCACAGGTAAAGTTGTATCTGGTGCGGCCTGCACGCAGCACATGTTGCGTCGTCGTTCCCAGAAAATGAAACGTAAAGCCCGTGGCACAATGACTTTGTGCGCACAGGATGCCCGTATCGTTAAATCTTACATGCCATACGCTCGCTAGCGTTCTGAGACGGAGTACATAATATGTCTAGAGTAAAACGCGGCGTCACCACGCACGCCCGCCATAAAAAAATCATCGACGCAGCCAAAGGTTATCGTGGTCGCGGCAAAAGCAGTTTCCGCATTGCCATTGAAAAAGTCGAAAAAGGCCTTCAATACGCATACCGTGACCGTCGCGCCAAAAAACGTGAATTTCGCAAATTGTGGATTCAACGGATCAACGCGGCTGCGCGTTTGAACGATATGAAATATTCAACGTTTATGAACGGCTTGTTGAAAGCTGGCATCGAAATTGACCGTAAAGTTTTGGCCGATCTCGCCGTCAACGAACCAGAGTCGTTTAAAAGCTTGGTAGAACAGGCCCAGGCCGCTCTCGCCAAGTCATAAACCAGATCATACGAAATAGATCTGAGTGATACGAGAGGGGCTAGCGCCAAACGCTGGCCCCTCTTTTTTGCTTTAAGGGGACAAAACGTGTCGGACACGAATAACTTAAAAACTGAGCTGCTCGCCGAAATCGAAGCCGCCACCACGCTGCAAACCTTGGACGAGGTGCGCGTTAAGGCGCTCGGCAAAAAGGGCCTCATCACCGCCCAGATGAAGACCCTTGGCAAACTGAGCCCTGAGGACCGTAAAGCCACGGGCCAAGCGCTCAACGTGTTGAAAGGTGAAGTGGCGGCTGCGATTGATGCCAAACAAGCCGCTATGGCCGATGCCGAGCTGACGGCGAAACTGTTGACCGAAAAAGTTGACGTCACCTTGCCCGCGCGTCCCGAAGCTGAGGGTTACATCCATCCCATCAGCCAAACCATTGAAGAAGTGGTATCGATCTTTGGCGAAATGGGCTTTGCCGTTGCCGAAGGTCCGGAAATCGAAGACGACTGGTATAATTTTACAGCCCTAAACATCCCCGAAGATCATCCGGCGCGTCAAGAACACGACACATTCTATCTTCCCGGTGTTGGCAAAAACGGCCGCAAGGTTCTGCGCACCCATACTTCGCCCGTCCAAATTCGCACCATGATGGACGGCGAACCCCCGTTTCGCATCATTGCCCCGGGGCGCACTTATCGTTGTGATTACGACGCCACCCATTCCCCGATGTTCCATCAAATCGAAGGCTTGGTGGTCGACAAAAAAGTCCACATGGGGCACCTCAAAGGCACCTTGATTGAATTTTGCCGCGCTTATTTTGGGGCTGACGATTTGCCCGTGCGCTTTCGCCCCAGCTATTTCCCATTCACCGAACCCAGCGCCGAAGTCGATATCGGCTGCACGCGAGAAGGCGGCGAGTTTAAAATCGGTCATGGTGATCAGTGGCTGGAAATTTTGGGCTGTGGCATGGTCAACCCCAAGGTTTTGGAAAATTGCGGCATCGATTCCAGCGAATACCAAGGCTTTGCTTTTGGTGTCGGGATTGAACGCATCGCTATGTTGAAATACGGCATTCCCGATTTGCGCACGTTCTATGAATCAGACCTGCGCTGGTTGCGTCATTACGGATTTAGCGCCTTGGATGTGCCATCCATGGTCGGAGGACTCAACCCATGAAATTTACCTTAAATTGGTTGAAAGACCACTTAGACACCGATGCCACCTTAACCGAAGTGTCCGAACGCCTAACCATGTTGGGCTTGGAAGTCGAAGGCATTGAAGACCGCGCCAAGGGCCTAGAAGCTTTTGTGATCGGCGAAGTTTTAAGTGCCGAAAAGCACCCCGATGCCGACAAGCTGCAAGTTCTCACCGTCAGCACGGGCACTGAAAACTTGCAAGTGGTCTGCGGTGCGCCCAACGCGCGCAAAGGCCTGAAGGGTGTTTTCGGCGGCGCTGGGATGTATGTTCCGGGCATTGATTTCACCTTAAAACCTGCCACCATTCGCGGTGTGGACTCCAATGGCATGATGTTGTCGGAACGCGAAATGGGCCTTAGCGACGAACACACTGGCATTATTGATCTTGATAACGATGCACCCGTCGGGGCGCGCGCCATCGACGTGATGGGCCTCAACGATCCGGTCATCGAAATTGCCATTACCCCAAACCGGGGCGATTGCCTGGGCGTGCGCGGCATTGCTCGGGACTTGGCCGCCAGCGGCCTTGGGACCTTGAAACCTTTGTCCATCAAGGCCATCCCTGGCACCTTTGACAGCCCCATTGATGTGAAACTCGATTTCCCAGCGGGGGCCGAAGAGGCGTGTTCTCAATTTGCCGGACGCTTGATCCGGGGCGTAAAGAATGGCCCATCGCCTAAATGGTTACAAGATCGCTTGAACGCCATTGGCCTCAGGCCCATTTCGATTTTGGTTGATATCACCAACTATTCCACCTTCGACCTCGGTCGTCCGTTGCACGTTTTTGATGCCGACAAAGTCACCGGAAATATCACCGCCCGATTGGCCAAAGACGGCGAAAAAATCTTGGCCTTGGATGGCAAGGAATATGAACTCGACGATCAGATGTGCGTCATTGCCGATGACAACGCCGCCGAAGCCATTGCCGGCGTCATGGGGGGTGAAGCGTCTGGCTGTGGTGATGATACCGTCAACGTGTTCATCGAATCCGCTATTTTTGATCCCAGCCGCACCGCCACCACAGGCCGCAAACTCAATGTCATGAGTGATGCGCGCTATCGGTTTGAGCGCGGCATCGACAATAACTTGGCGATTGATGGCTGTGAAAATGCCACCCGCTTGATCTTGGATTTGTGTGGCGGCGAGCCTTCGAACACCATCGTCGCCGGAGACGGCCCCGCATGGCAGCGCAGCATTACCTTCCGTCCAGCACGGGTGCAAGGTCTGACAGGTGTTGTCGTAGACGAAGCCGAAATGGAACGGATCATCACCGTGCTTGGCTTCACGGTTAAAAAACCATCGTCCGAAACGTGGACCGTGCATGTGCCTGCCTGGCGCGGCGATATGGTGGACGAACCGTGTGTGGTGGAAGAAATTATTCGTGTGAACGGCTATCACAACATTCCCCAAGTCTCATTGGATCGTCCCGAAAGCTTGCCATCGTGTGCGTTGACGCCCTTGATGCAAAAACGCCGCAAGGTGCGCCGCACCTTGGCCGGACGTGGCTTGGTCGAAGCCGTAACCTATTCGTTCTTGCCTGCTGCCCATGCGGACTTGTTTGGCGGGGCGCCCGATTGTCTGCGTCTGTCCAACCCTATATCTTCTGACTTAGACGTTATGCGGCCCAGCGTTCTGCCCAACCTGATCGCCGCCATTGGCCGCAATGATGCCCATGGTCATAACGATGGGGCGTTGTTTGAAGTGGGGCCTCAGTTTTCCGGCGACGGAATCGATGACCAAACGGTCGTGGCGTCCGGCGTGCGCTCTGGTTTGGTTCAGCCGCGCAACTGGCTGGGAAGCCTGCGCAAAGCCGATGCGTTTGATGCCAAAGCTGATGCCCTCGTCGCCCTGAAAGCCGCCGGAGCCCCGGTTGATAACTTGCAAGTGTTTGAAGGTGGCCCCAGTTGGTATCACCCCGGTCGCTCTGGAACCTTACGTCTAGGACCCAAAAAGGTGCTTGCTAACTTTGGTGAAGTGCATCCGGGCGTTTTGAAAAAGATGGGGGTCAAAGGCCCGCTTTCAGCCTTTGAAGTGTTTTTAGGCAACATGCCACCGCAAAAAGACAAAGCCAGCCAGGCACGTCCGTTGGTCAAAATTGCGTCTTTCCAACCCGTGGCCCGCGACTTCGCGTTTGTCGTTGATGACACCGTCGATGTTCAAAAAATTGTCCGCGCCGCCACCGGGGCCGATAAAAAACTGATCAACGCGGTCCAGGTGTTCGATGTCTATCAAGGCGAAAACTTAGGCGCTGGCAAAAAATCCATCGCCATCGAAGTGACCCTGCAACCCTTCGACGCCACCCTAACCGATGACGACATCGAAGCCGTCACCGCAAAAATCAAAGCCGCCGTGCTCAAATCCACGGGCGGCGAATTGCGCGGCTAAGGGGTTCCATCCCCAACACAACAAAAAACGGCCGCTCAATCTGAGCGGCCGTTTTTGTATGTGTGTAGGCGGTGGACTTAACGCGGCAGTTCGGTGGTGCCCATTAAGAATTCATCGACCGCGCGGGCGGCTTGGCGGCCTTCGCGGATGGCCCAGACGACCAGGGATTGACCACGGCGCATGTCGCCAGCGGCGAACACTTTGGAAACTGAACTTTGATAGTCGTCGGTGTTGGCGGCGACGTTGCCGCGACCGTCTTTATCAACGCCCAAGGCGTCGATCATGCCATCGTGGATCGGATGAACAAAGCCCATGGCGAGGAACGCGTGTTCGCACGCAATTTCGAATTCAGAGCCTGCGACTTCGCTCATATTCCACTGCCCGCCTTCGCCCGGCGTCCATTCGACGCGCATGCATTTGGCGGCCCGCAGATTGCCGTTTTCGTCGCCTAAGAATTCTTTGGTCACCACATTCCAATCGCGCGTACAGCCTTCTTCGTGGCTGGACGAGGTGCGCAGCTTTTGCGGCCAATTGGGCCATGTGTTCAACTTGTCTTCTTTTTCCGGCGGCTTGGGCATGATTTCGATTTGCGTGATCGACGTAGCGCCTTGACGGACCGAGGTGCCAACGCAATCCGATCCGGTATCGCCGCCGCCAATAACCAACACGTTGGTATCCGTGGCAAGGATGTCTTGGACGTCAAAGGATTCTCCGCCGTTGCGACGATTTTGTTGGGTCAAGAAATCCAAGGCGAAATGCACACCGTTTAAGTCCCGTCCGGGAACCGGAAGATCGCGGGGTTTTTCCGAACCACCCGTCAAAACGATGGCGTCATAGTCTTCCATCAATTTTTCGACCGAAACATCAACCCCGATGGTCATGTTGGGACGGAAGTCCACGCCTTCGGTTTGCAATTGGCCCAAGCGCCGATCAATGATGGATTTTTCCAATTTAAAATCGGGAATGCCATACCGCATCAAACCGCCCGCATGGTGGTTTTTTTCATACAGCGAAACGCTATGTCCGGCGCGTGCCAATTGTTGGGCACAGGCCATACCCGCAGGGCCAGCGCCAACCACGGCGACGGCTTTGTCGGTATGGGTTTTGGCCATGATCGGCTTGACCCAACCCTCACGCCAACCCGCATCAACAATCGCACATTCGATGGTTTTGATGGTGACCGGATGGTCGTCCAAATTCAAGGTGCACGAGGCTTCGCACGGGGCCGGGCAAATGCGCCCGGTGAATTCGGGAAAGTTGTTGGTGGAATGCAAAATTTCCAACGCACTTTTCAAATCACCCTGGTAAGCGAGGTCATTGAATTCGGGAATTATGTTCATCACCGGACAGCCGTTATGGCAGAACGGAATGCCACAATCCATGCACCGCGCGCCTTGCGCTTTCAGTTCATCCTCTTTAAGCGGAATGACGAATTCTTGGTAGTTATGCACGCGGTCTTTCACCGGGCCATAAGCGCGGTCTTGACGGTCGTGTTCGAGAAATCCGGTTGGCTTACCCATAATCTTAGTTCCCCACCGAAGTGTTTACGCCATTGTGCTCAGCCGCACGATCTTTGGCCTGTATATCCAACAAAGCGCGGCGATAATCAACCGGCATGACTTTGACAAACTTGGGCATAAAGTCTGGCCAATTTTGCAAAATATGCCGCCCACGGGCGCTGTTGGTATAATGGACATGACTTTCAATCAAATCCTTGAGCCGTTGTGCATCATAGCGCGTCATATCATGTTCGACATTGACCCGACCATGACCTTCTAAATCACCGCCTTGACCTTCGACTTCCATTTGATCGTCTTCGGCCTTGATGGGTTCGAGGTCGACTTGCGCCAAATTACAGCGGGACTCAAAATCGCCCGCTTCATCCAACACATAAGCGATGCCGCCGGACATGCCCGCCGCAAAGTTACGCCCCGTCGCCCCCAACACGCAAACGATGCCGCCTGTCATGTATTCACAGCCATGATCGCCAACGCCTTCAACAACGGTGGTGGCACCAGAGTTCCGCACCGCAAAGCGTTCGCCGGCAATGCCGCTCAGATAAGCTTCGCCAGAGGTCGCGCCATACAAACAGGTGTTGCCCGCGATCATGTTGTGTTCGGCGACCAATGTCGAATTGTCTGCCGGACGTACAATGATGCGTCCCCCGGCCAAGCCTTTGCCGACATAATCATTGGCATCGCCTTTAAGGTCGATGGTGATGCCTGGGCTTAACCACGCCCCCAAAGACTGTCCAGCGGTGCCGACAGCGTCGATAAAGATGGTGTCTTCAGGAAGGCCCGCCTTGCCATATTTCATCGCCACCCGGCCCGAAAGCATGGTGCCAAAGGTGCGGTTGACGTTGATCAATTGGCTTGAAATTTTGACTGGAGTGCCCTTTTCGATGGCATCCTGGGCTTGAATAATCAGGCCGTTGTCGAGGGCTTTGTCCAATCCGTGGTTTTGCGACTCCGTATTGTAGATAGATACCCCCGCCTCAACGACAGGTTTGTGCAAAAGGTTCGTAAAGTCGAGACCTTCGGCTTTCCAATGATCAATCGCGGTGTTCATTTCAATGGCATCAGACTGACCAATCATTTCATTGATGGTTCTAAAGCCCAATTCAGCCATCAACACACGGACTTCTTCGGCCAAGTAAGTAAAGAAGTTGACCACATGCCCAGGTTCACCGGGGAACAACTTGCGAAGTTCTGAATTTTGCGTGGCAATGCCAACAGGGCAGGTGTTCAAATGACACTTGCGCATCATCAAACAGCCCTGAGCAATCAAAGCCCCGGTGGCAAAGCCAAATTCATCGGCCCCCAACAGAGCGCCAACCACAACATCGCGCGCCGTGCGCAAACCACCGTCAACCTGCACACAAATGCGGCCGCGCAGTTTGTTCATGACCAAGGTCTGATGCGTTTCCGCCAAACCAATTTCCCAGGGACCGCCCGCGTGTTGCGTTGAGGTCAAAGGCGAAGCCCCGGTGCCGCCATCAAAACCGGAAATGGTAACATGATCGGCATAGGCTTTGGAAACCCCTGCCGCCACCGTGCCGACGCCCACTTCAGACACCAACTTGACCGAAATACGGGCCTTGGGATTGATGTTTTTCAGATCGTGGATCAACTGGGCCAAATCTTCGATGGAATAAATGTCATGGTGCGGTGGGGGCGAAATCAGGCCCACGCCGGGGGTCGAGTGACGGACCCGGCCAATCCATTCGTTAACCTTGTGACCGGGCAATTGCCCACCTTCACCAGGCTTGGCCCCTTGGGCCATTTTGATTTGGATATCGTCAGCGTTGACCAAGTATTCAGCCGTCACACCAAAGCGCCCCGAAGCCACCTGTTTGATGGCCGAGCGCATACTGTCGCCATTTTCCAAGGGCGTAAACCGGACGGCTTCTTCGCCACCTTCGCCGGTATTGGATTTGGCGCCGATGCGGTTCATGGCAATGGCGATGTTGGTGTGTGCTTCCCAAGAGATCGAACCAAACGACATGGCGCCACTGGCAAAACGTTTGCAAATGGCTTCAATGGGTTCGACTTCGTCCAACGGCACAGACTTTCCAGTGCCCTTAAGCTTGAACAAACCGCGCAGGTTTTGCACCTTCACATCGTGTGCATTCATAGCGGCTTCGTACTGGCGGTAAGTATCACGATCGCTTTTGCGCACCGCGTGTTGCAGCAACGAAATGGTTTCGGGAGTCCACGCATGGGCTTCGCCGCGATGACGCCAAGCCAATTCGCCGCCGACGTCTAGGTGATGCTTTAACAACGGGTCGTTACCAAACGCGGCCCTGTGGCGGCGCACGGTTTCCGTTGCCAATTCCAACAAACCAATGCCGCCAATTTTAGACGCGGTCTTGGTGAAATAGCGGTCAATCAGCGTTGCGTTCAAACCGATGGCGTCAAAAATTTGTGCCCCACAGTAAGATTGGAACGTGGATATACCCATTTTAGAGAACACTTTAAGCATCCCCTTATCGACCGCTTTGACATAGCGCTTTTGCGCTTCTTCAATGGTGATATCGTCAGGCAGTTCATCGGCAAAATCGACGATGGTGTCAAACGCGAGGTAAGGGTTGATGGCTTCTGCCCCATATCCGCCCAGCAGACAGAAATCATGGACGCGGCGCGCTTCGCCCGTTTCCACAACCAGTCCTGCCGAGGTGCGCTGCCCGGTGCGGATCAAGTGATGATGCACGCCTGCCGTCGCCAACAAGGCCGGAATGGCTATGTGGTTGGCATCCAACGGACGATCCGACAAAATCAAAATATTATAGCCTTCGTTGACCACCTTTTCGGCCTTGGCAAACAACTTGTCCAAAGCCGCTTCCATGCCCTCGGCCCCTTGATCGGCGGGGTAACACATGGATAGGGTATACGTTTTAAAGCCCTTATCGACATGGTTTTCAATGTGGCGGATTTTTTCCAGATCCAAATTGGTGAGGATCGGCTGACGGACTTCCAAACGTTTTCGGGTGCCGATCCGGTTGACGTTCAGAAGGTTCGGACGGGGGCCAATTAGGCTCACCAAACTCATCACCAATTCTTCGCGAATAGGATCAATTGGTGGGTTGGTCACCTGGGCAAAGTTCTGGGTAAAATAATCGTAGAGAATCTTAGGCCGTTCTGACAACACCGCAATCGGCGTATCACGCCCCATAGACCCAATGGGGTCTTGCCCCGTCAAAGCCATCGGCTTGATGAAGTGCTTGTAATCTTCTTGGGTATAACCAAACGCTTGTTGGGCGTCCAACAAGGTGTCGTGGTCTGGGGCCATGGCCGGATTTTCATCGGGCAAGTCTTCGACCTTAATTTGTGTTCTGTCGAGCCACTCTTGATACGGTTTGGCCTGGGTCAGCGAAGATTTAATTTCTTCATCATCAATGATGCGGCCTTCAACCAAATCAATCAGGAACATTTTACCCGGTTGTAACCGCCATTTTTTGACAATTTTGCTTTCGTCGACCGGGATCACGCCGACTTCGGACCCCATGATCACAAAGTCATCGTCGGTCACCACGTAACGGGCGGGACGCAAACCGTTGCGATCCAAGGTCGCACCAATTTGCCGACCATCCGTAAAGCACACAGCGGCGGGGCCATCCCACGGTTCCATAAGGGCCGCATGGTATTCATAAAAAGCGCGCCGTTCGTCATCCATAAGCGGGTTGTTGTCCCACGCCTCTGGAATCATCATCATCATCGCATGGGACAGCGAATAACCACCCGCGACCAGCAATTCGAGAGCATTATCAAAGGTCGCGGAATCCGAAGAACCGTCACCGATCAACGGCCACAGCTTATCCAAATCATCGCCCAACACATCGGACGACATGGTCGCTTTGCGTGCTGCCATCCAGTTGATGTTGCCGCGCACGGTGTTGATTTCGCCGTTGTGGCACAAATAACGGAATGGCTGCGCCAATTCCCAACTGGGGAAGGTATTGGTGGAAAAACGTTGATGCACCAAAGCCAAAGCCGAGGTGGTACGCGGGTCTTGAAGGTCGAGATAAAAATTGCCCAAGTTGCTGGACAACACCATGCCCTTATAGACAATGGTCCGCGCCGAAAGCGTCGGAATATAGAAATTGCCATGACTGTCATCGCCGATGGCATCCCACACCACGTGGTGCACTTGCTTGCGGATCACAAATAACTTGCGTTCAAAGGCCGCCTCATCGGCAACATTCGCGCCTTTTTTGATGAAGACTTGGCGAATTTCGGGTTCCGCCGCTTTGACACTTTCGCCGAGGCAAGAGTTATCCACAGGCACAGAACGCCAGCCAAGAAGCTCTTGGCCTTCGCGCGGCACAACCGTATCGAAAGCTTGTAAACAGGCTTTGCGCGCCGCTTCATCCCGGGGCAAGAAAACTTGCCCGACGGCGTATTCACCGACTTCGGGGAGCGTAAAGCCCAGTTTTGCGCACTCTTCGACCAGCATGTCGTGGGGGATTTGCATGATAATACCCGCCCCATCGCCAGCCAATGGGTCGGCGCCGACCGCGCCACGGTGATCCATATTGACAAGAATCTGCAAACCTTGAGTGATAATCTCATGGCTTTTTTTGTTCTTGATATTGCAAATGAAGCCGACACCGCAGTTGTCGTGTTCGTTACTGGGGTCGTAGAGGCCCTGCGTGTTTGGCAGTCCGCTGGCTTTCATATCCATTATTCATCCTAATCAACAGCACAGTAGCCACTGGAATATCGTTATAATTCAAGGCGTTAAATCATGCCCCTCGTAAGTTGAGGTCAATACGACGAGGACATTGCAAACGGTCTTACATAAACTTTGGAGGCCGGACAATAGCGGAAGATTTCGCAAAAGAAAAGCCCAGCCAAGTCCTTTATATACCTTGTCCGAGCTTCGTTCCAGAGCGCAGTATACTCGGGGCTTCCCCCAATCTGTCTGGGTGGGGTAAAGTTCCTTCAGTCGTGGATTCGCCAAACCCTTAATCGGAGCTTTTTGCCGTGCCCTTTTTACACATTGCCATTCTTGCGCTGATCCAAGGCGTGACCGAATTTTTACCCATCAGTTCGTCCGGGCACTTGGTTCTGGTGCCGTGGTTGGTGGGTTGGGAAGATCAAGGTGTAACCTTGGATGTCGCCGTCCATGTGGGGACCTTGGGCGCGGTGATGCTGTATTTGTGGCGCGACATTGCGAACATTCTGACGGGTTTGGGTCGGATGATAAAGGGCAAGGGCATTGATGATGGCGCCAGACTGGCTTTTTTCTTGGTCCTAGCGACCTTGCCGGTCATTGGGGCGGGCTATTGGATGCACAAAGCCATGCCCGACGGTATTCGTTCGATCGAAGTCATTGGCTGGGCAACGTTAGGCTTTGGCGTTGTGTTGTGGTTGGGCGACCGTCTGGGCGTAACGCTTCGGCGCATGGAACATCTAAGGATATCTGACGTTTTGATGATTGGCGTTTCCCAGTGCTTGGCGCTGATTCCCGGCACATCGCGCAGTGGTATCACCATGGCGGTCGGTCGTTTTTTGGGCATGGAACGCCCGGACTGCGCCCGCTTTTCGATGCTGCTGTCCATTCCCGCCATCGTTGGTGCGGGGGTTCTCAAGGGCTTGGATTTGTATAAAAGCGGCGATGTCGTGCAAATTTCCACCGCTCTGACCGGCATAGGGCTGTCGTTTATATCCGCCTTGATCGCCATCGCCTTGATGATGTCATGGCTCAGACGCGCCAGCTTCACACCATTTGTGCTCTATCGCATTGTGTTGGGCGCGGGATTGCTGGCGATTGCCTACGGCTATGTCAGCCTGCCAACGGTTTAAGACTTAGCGCAAACGTCCCACGGGCTTCGCCACGGCACCTTTTTTAAGGGCCAACAGGCATAGGATGTCGTGGGCGATGGTGGCGGCGGCGATGGCGGTGATTTCCGACACATCGTAAGCGGGCGAAACCTCAACCACGTCCGCGCCAACCAAATCAAGGCCGTCGAGGCCGCGCACAATGTCAAGCGCTTGGGCAGAACTGAGTCCGCCCGCAACCGGCGTTCCGGTGCCGGGGGCGAAAGCTGGGTCCAGGCAATCAATATCAAACGTCAAATAGACCTTGCCCGCCCCGACCCGTTCCCGGATGGCGGCAATCGTCGCCTCAACTCCATGACGATGCACCCAAGGGGCCGATAAAACATCAAAGCCGTGATCGGAATCATTATAGGTGCGGATGCCGACCTGACACGAGCGGCTAACGTCGATTAAGCCTTCGGTCTTGGCCCGCAAAAACATCGAGCCATGGTCAAGCCGTTCACCATCATCCTCCCAAGTGTCGGGGTGGGCGTCGAAATGGATCAAGGCGACCGGGCCGTGTTGGGCCGCGATGGCGCGCAAAATCGGATAGGCAATAAAGTGGTCACCACCCAGGGTCAGGGGAAACACCCCCGCGTTCAGCAGCGTGGTGATGTGCGTTTCAACCGCCTCAACAATGGTCTCGGGATGGTGGGGATCGACAAAGCAATCACCATAATCAACCACGGCCAAAGTATCAAACGGATCAAAGCCAAAAGGAAAGGCTTTCAATTCACCCAATTGTACCGAGGCGGCGCGAATGGCGCGTGGACCAAGTCGTGCCCCTGGACGATACGTCACGGCCCCATCATAAGGCACGCCGCTCACCGCCACATCAACGCCGTCCAGTTCGCGGCTATAGCGCCGACGCAGAAAGCTCAAGGCACCGCCATAGGTCATCTCGGGCTGGCGGCCAAGAAGGTCAGTCTTGCGAAATGCTTGATCGCCTTTTTCTGTGTTCGACATCAGGAACCTCTTGAAAGTTTATCTAAAAAGTATATTGCATGGCCCTTGGTACAGGGCAATAAATTAAGTATAGACTTCCAAGGATCAATATCTCGCACAGAAAGCCCCTAAGCGATGACTGACTGGACCACCGACGACGCCGAAGAACTCTATCGCATTCAGCATTGGAGCGATGGTTATTTTGGTATTGGCGACGACGGAAAACTGCTGGCGTTGCCCAATGTGGGTGCGCGTGAAGTTCCCATCGCCCTGCAAGATGTGGTCGATGAATTGCACGAACAGAACGTACAGTTTCCCGTGGTTATGCGCTTTCACAACATTCTCAAGAACCGCGTCAAACAGCTTAACGAAGCCTTTATCGGTGCGATCGCGGAAGCCGAATATGATGCCCCCTATCGCGGCGTCTTTCCGATCAAAGTCAACCAGATGCGCGAAGTGGTCGATGAAATCGTCGAGGCCGGGCGGCCCTTTCATTATGGGTTAGAGGCTGGTTCTAAATCGGAACTTATGGCGGTGCTGTCCTATGACACGGGTGACGAAGCCCTGACCATCTGCAATGGCTACAAGGATGAAGACTTTTTGCGCCTTGCCTTACTCGGGCGCAAATTGGACCGCAAAGTGGTGGTGGTGATCGAAAAATTCAGCGAGATCGAACCGCTGTTGCGCTTGAGCGCCGAAATGGGCGTACAGCCGATTATCGGTCTGCGCATCAAAATGCGCATCAAAACCGAAGGACGGTGGAGTGAATCCAGCGGAGAACGGGCAAAGTTTGGCCTCACCACGTCGGAAATTCTCAATGCCATCGCCTTGATTCAAGAACGCGGCTATGGCGATTGCATTAACCTTTTGCATTTTCATGTTGGCAGTCAACTGTCTGATATTCGTTTCGTCAGAGAGGCGGTCCAAGAAGCCGCGCGGATTTATGCCCGTTTGGTCAAGCGCGGCGTCCCCCTCACCTATTTAGATATCGGCGGTGGACTGGCGGTGGATTACGACGGCAGCAAATCGAGCGGCCATTCGTCCATGAACTACACCATGGATGATTATGCCTATGGCGTCGTGTCCTCGGTCAAACAAATTTGTGACTTGGAAGAGGTGGCGCACCCGACCTTGGTCAGTGAAAGTGGTCGGGCCATCACCGCCCATCACTCTTGCGTGGTCATACGGGTCATTGGGGAAATCGCCAACGATGCCAACCCCATCAACACCGACCCGGTGGACGGCGAACACATTTTGGTGACCAACATGCGCGATCTGTTGGTCAATCTGGCCGAAGAGCAAAACTTCCAAGACATCTACAACGAAACCAGCTTGTTGATGGAAGATGTGTTAAGCGCGTTCAAGCTCGGCATTTTGGGCTTAGAAGAGCTGGCACGTGCCGAAACGCTGTATTGGAAGTTGTTGCGGTTGGTTGCTCGCGGCCTGGAAACGGCGGATTTTGTGTCTGAAGATTTGCTGCATGTGGAATCCTTGCTGCGTTCTCAGTACCTGTGCAATTTTTCCCTGTTCCAATCGGCGGCCGACATTTGGGCGATTCAACAAGTTCTGCCGGTGGCGCCCCTGACCCGTTTGAACGAAGCCCCGTCGCGCAACTGCACCCTGGCCGACATCACGTGCGACAGCGATGGTCGCATCTCTCAATTTATCAGCGAACAGGGCAACCAACCCATGTTGCCGCTGCACGATTTGGTGCCCGAGCAAAGTTATTATATCGGGCTGTTTTTAACAGGCGCATATCAAGACGTTATGGGCGATATGCACAATTTGTTTGGGCGCTTGAACGAAGCGCATATTTTCTGTGATGCGAACGATCCAACGGGCTTTTATATCGAAGAAACCGTGGCCGGCTCGTCGTCCGGGCAAGTGCTTGAAATTATGCAGTACAATCCAAAGGCCATGGCGGGGCAAGTCAAACGGATGATTGATTCGGCCGTAACCAAGGGCCAGCTGCGGTCACGCGAAGGCGTAAAACTGGTCGATTTCTACGAAGCTTGTTTGAACAGTTACACCTATATCAAACACCAAGACCCAAGCACCTAATAGCCGTTCGTTAAATCCACAACGTTGTCAGGCAGATCGCCATCGATGATCGCTTGGATGCCTTTGGCGACGACTTGGGTGGCGCTATCGGCGGTGGTCAGCGAGGCGATGTGCGGGGTGATGAAGACGTTGCCCAGGGTCCAATAGGGATGGTCTTGGGGCAACGGCTCGGGGGTGAAAACGTCAAAGGCTGCGGCTTCGATGTGGCCACTGTTTAAAGCCTCAATCATATCGGCCTCAACCACCAACGATCCGCGCCCCGCATTGATGACAAAAGCACCTTGGGGCAATTTGGCTAAGGTGGCCGCATTCAACAGGCCTTCGGTATCCTTGGTGTGTGGCAATAGGCACACCAAGATATCGGTACGGGCTAAAAATCCATCTAGGCCTTGGGCGCCCACAAAGCTTTCGATACCGGGCAAGTCTTTGGGGGTGCGGGTCCATCCGGCGATGTTTTCAAAGCCCAACATCAACACAGCATGGGCCGCGTCTTGGCCCAGTTCACCCAATCCTAAAAAACCAATGCGGCGTTTTGCGGGATCGGTATTTTCATATTGAACCCATTGGCGTGCGGTTTGTTGGCGGGCATAAACATGCATCGAACGGTGAAAGTGCAACACCCAATGGACTATGTATTCGGTCATGCCAGAGCTTAAACGCGGATCAACCAAACGCACGATGGGCATGTGCGTGGGCAACGTTGGGTCTCGTAACAACGCATCGACCCCCGCGCCCAAAACAAAGATCGCTTTCGCCTTGGTGAACGTGGCCAGCACCCCGGGTGGTGGATTCCACGCCAAAACGTAGTCCACGCTTTCTGCCTCTACGACGTCTTCACCCCACACCAAAAATTCAGCCTCGGGGATATGACGGTGCACCGCTTTTTGCCACGGTTTGGAATCATCATTGCAAATGTAGAGAATATTCATCCGTTCACCACGCCGCTATCGTCGGCTGTTAAATTAAAGGCGGCCTTCATCAAGGCCTGGGTATAGGGCTCGGTTGGGTTGTCAAAAATCAAACTGGCAGGGCCACATTCGACCACCCGTCCCGCCTGCATCACCATCACATCGTGGGCCAAGGCCCGCACCACTTTCAAATCATGGCTGATAAAGACATAGGTCAAATCGTGCTTTTTTTGCAAGGCGCGCAACAAATCGACAATTTGCGCCTGAACCGAAACGTCCAAGGCACTGGTGGGTTCATCCAACACGATGAACTCAGGCTGTAACACCAAGGCCCTGGCAATGGAAATGCGTTGGCGTTGGCCGCCAGAAAATTCATGGGGGTAACGATCCGCCATGGTGGCTTCAAGCCCCACCTCGTCCAAGACGGCGAGGACCTTTTGCTGGCGTTCGGATTTACTCATGAGGGGGCTGTGAACTTCCAGCCCTTCGCCGACAATTTCGCCGACCGACATGCGCGGGCTTAAAGAACCAAACGGGTCTTGAAACACAATCTGCAAATCAGCGCGCAACGGACGCACGGCATTGCCGTCCAAACTTAAAATATCTTGGCCCTTAAATTCAATCGCCCCGGTGGCGCGTTCCAAACGCAACAGGGCGCGGGCCAAGGTGGATTTACCCGAACCGCTTTCCCCGACAATGCCCAACGTGTGGCCTTTTTTGACGTTAAGTTCAATGCCGTCAACCGCCTTCACGTGGCCGACCACACGGCGGATGATACCTTTTTTAATGGGGAACCAAACTTTTAAATCGTGCGTTTGCATCATGGTTTTGGCGTTCACATCGGCCACCTCGGGGCGGCCTTTGGGTTCCGATGCCAACAGACGTTTGGTGTAATCTTGTTGAGGATTGGCAAAGAGCTCTGCCGTTGGACCGTGTTCAACCAACCGCCCATCGTTCATAACATAAGCCCGATCCGCGATGCGTTTCACGATGCCCAAATCATGGGTGATGAACAAAATGCCCAAGCCCATTTTCTGTTGCAAATCAGACAAAAGTTTCAAGATCTGCGCCTGGATCGTGACATCGACGGCGGTGGTTGGCTCGTCCGCGATCAACAGGTCCGGCTCGTTCGCCAGCGCCATGGCAATCATGATGCGTTGTTGTTGACCGCCGGAAAATTCATGGGGCAGATTCTTAAGCCGTTCGATTTGCCCGCCTAAGCCGACCAGTTCCATCAGCTCTTTCACCCGGTTGATAACCTCAACTTTTGACATGGCTTGGTGAGTGGTGATGATTTCGGCAATTTGGTTGCCGATGGGATGCAACGGGTTCAGGCTGGTTAAGGGTTCTTGAAAGACAATCGAAATGTCCGCCCCACGCAAGCGGCGCATCTCATTGTCCGATGCCCCCATCAACTCTTGGCCCTTGAACTTTACTGACCCGGTGGGATGGTTCGCCAGCGGATAGGGCAGCAGTTGCATGATGGACAAGGCGCTGACCGATTTTCCCGATCCAGACTCGCCAACCAAGGCCACGGTTTCACCGCGTTCAATGTTGAACGATACCCCGTGCACAACTTGCGTTTCGCCAAACGCCACGGACAGATTTTCGACCTCTAACAATTTGCTCATTTGCGAAACACCTTTCTGGGATCAAAGGCATCTCGAACCGCTTCGCCGATAAACACCAGCAACGACAGCATGATGGCAATGACAAAAAAGGATGTCAGACCCAACCACGGCGCGTGCAGGTTAGCCTTGCCTTGGTTGAGCATTTCGCCGAGCGAAGCTGACCCTGCGGGCAGGCCAAAGCCAAGGAAATCAAGAGCGGTCAAAGTGGTGATGGACCCAGACGTGATGAACGGCAAAAACGTCACCGTGGCAACCATCGCGTTGGGCAGAATATGGCGCCGCATGATGGTGAAATTGCGAACACCCAAAGCCCGCGCGGCGCGGACATAATCGAAGTTGCGGGTTTTCAAAAATTCAGCCCGCACCACCCCGACCAAGCCCATCCAACTGAACAACAGCATGATGCCCAACAACAGCCAAAAATTCGGCTGCACCATGCTGGCCAAAATAATCAGCAAAAACAGCATCGGTAGGCCCGCCCAAATTTCAATAAAGCGCTGGAAGAACAAATCGACCAGCCCGCCGAAATAACCCTGCACCGCCCCTGCCGCAATGCCAATCACAGAGCTGACCAAGGTCAAGGTCAGGCCGAACAATATGGAAATGCGAAAGCCATAAATCAGGCGTGCGGCAACGTCGCGGCCTTGGTCATCGGTACCAAGATAATTTTCTGCACTGGGCGCACTGGGGGCGGGTTCGGTCAGGGCGTAGTTCACCGTGTCATAGGAAAACCGAATCATCGGCCACACGATCCAACCCTCGGCATTGATCATGTCTTGCACATCGGGGTCGGCATATTCGGTCGGTGTTTCTAAAAAACCGCCAAACACCGTTTCGGGATAATCGACCAAAATCGGCACGTACAGTTCATTTTCATAGCTCACCAAAATCGGTCGATCATTGGCGATCAATTCGGCAAACATGGTCAGCGTAAACAGGCTTAAAAAAATCCACAGCGACCAATAGCCCCGCCGATTGGCTTTGAAGTTGTCGAGCCGGCGTAGGTTGATGGGCGACAACTTCACCATCACCGGTCCACCTTTTCAAAATCAACACGCGGATCGATGATGTGATACATAATGTCACCGACCAAACCCAACACCAGACCGAGCAGCGTGAAGACGTACAGCGAGCCAAACATAACCGGATAATCGCGTTTGATCGCCGCTTCAAATCCCAACAGCCCAAGGCCATCCAGCGAGAAAATAATTTCCGTAAGCAAGGCCCCGGTGAACAGAATACCGACAAAGGCCGATGGGAACCCGGCGATCACAATCATCATGGCATTGCGAAAAACGTGACCGTACAAGACCGCATTTTGCGTCAACCCCTTGGCCCGCGCAGTGGTTACGTATTGTTTGTTAATTTCTTCCAGGTAAGAGTTTTTGGTCAACATGGTCAAGCCAGCAAAGCCGCCAATCACCATGGACCCAATCGGCAAAATCAAATGCCAGGCGTAATCTTTGATTTGACCAAAGCTGGACAGCTCGGAAAAATGAGCCGACGTTAATCCGCGCAACGGAAACCAGTCGAAATAGCGCCCACCCGCAAACACAACGATCAACAAAATCGCAAACAAAAATCCCGGTATAGCATTGCCAACGATGACCACCGACGACGACGCCACATCAAAACGGGATCCATCGCGTACGGCTTTTTTAATGCCCAACGGGATCGAAATCATATACACCAACAACGTGGTCCACAGCCCCAATGAGATCGACACCGGCATTTTTTCAATGATGAGGTCGACCACTTTTTCATCGCGAAAATAACTGTCGCCAAAATCAAACGTGGCATAATTTTTAAGCATCATGACAAAGCGTTCGCCGACAGGTTTATCGAACCCATAGAGCTTGTTGATGCGGGCTAAAAATTCGGGGTCCAAACCTTGGCTGCCGCGTTTGTCGTTGGTGCCCATGGTCTCAACGCCGCGCCCGGATACGCGCGCGGTGGAACTGACGTCTAAGCCCTTCACCTTGGCAATCATCTGATCCACCGGACCACCGGGGGCGGCTTGGATAATGACAAAGTTAATCGCAATGATGCCGAACAAGGTCGGAATGATTAACAACAATCGGCGCAGGATGTAAGACGTCATGACTTCAATCACTCAGCCGCGTTAAGGGCACGGGCTTTGGCTTCATCATACCACCACCGGGATGTGGAATAGCCATACGGCAACGCACCTTTAGGGCGGCTGTATTTGTTCCAAAACAAAATCCGATCATAATCGGCATACCAATGGGGAATGACATAATGTCCCCACTGAAGGACGCGATCCAAGGCGCGGGTGCGCTGTTCCAAACTTTTGCGATCTGGGGCGGTAATAATCAAACCGATGAGGTCATCGACCACCGGGTCCTTGATGCCGATGTGGTTGCGACTACCTGTCGCATCTGCGGCTTCGGCCCCCCAATAATTAAGCTGTTCGCCACCCGGCGACAAAGACTGTCCCCAGCTCAGCACGGTCATGTCAAAGTCGTGCGTTTCGCCGCGTTTAATATATTGGGCGGTATCGACCGTGCGCACGGTGGCAGTGATGCCCAAACGCGATAGATGTTTGGCAAACGGCAAAGTGATGCGTTCAAACGTAGGCTGGGCCAGCATGATTTCAAATTCAAATTTTTGCCCGGTCACGTTATGGACACGGTCTTTACCAACAATTTCCCAACCCGCTTCTTTCAACAAACGGTCGGCTACTTTCAAGTTATCTCGAATGCGGCCATCGCCTTTGGTGGCGGGGGGGATGTATTCGGTGGTGAAAACTTCGGGCGGAATTTGGTCCCGATATTTTTCCAAAATTTCCAACTCTTCGCCCGTCGGCAAGCCCTTGGCTTCAAGAATCGAATTGCCAAAATAGCTGCGTGTGCGTTTGTATTGACCGTAAAACAAATTGCGGTTTGACCATTCAAAATCAAACGCATAAGCCAAGGCTTGGCGCACGCGGGCATCTTTAAAAAGCGCGCGGCGCGTGTTGAAGACATAGCCCTGCATGGGTGCGGTTTTTTGGTTGGGGATGGCTTCCTTGATAATTTGACCATTTTTTACCGCCGGAATGTCATATCCGGTGGCCCAGGTTTTGGACATATTTTCATCGCGAAAATCATACGCCCCACCTTTAAAACCTTCGGCGGCGACGTTTGCATCGCGGAAATATTCGACCCGGTGCTGATCGAAATTATGCAGCCCGATGTTAACGTTTAAGGTCTTGCCCCAATAGTCGGGGACGCGGTCAAAAGATATATAGCGCCCGGTTTCAAACTTCCCAATTTTATAAGCCCCAGACCCCAAAGGGGGGACCAGCGTGCTTTTGCCAAGGTTGCGGTCTTGGCCCACTTCGGTCCAATAGTGTTTGGGCAAGATGGGGATTTCCCCCACCGTCAAAGCGATTTCCCGGTTGCCCGTTGGCTTGAAGGTGAACTTTACGGTGTAGGGATCTAGGGCTTGGACGGTGTCCACATCGGCATAATAAAAACGGTAAAAAGGGGCTATGGTTTCGTTATGGGTGAGCTCGTTAAAGGTCCACACAACGTCTTCGGCGGTAAGGGGTTGTCCATCATGCCAACGTGCCTGTTTGCGCATGTGAAAAACGACCCAAGACCGATCTTCGGGCACGTCCATGCTTTCGGCCAACAGGCCATAGCGGGTGAACGGTTCGTCCGCACTTGACGTGGTCAGGCTGTCATAAATCATGCCCAAGCCGTTTGCGGCTTCGCCTTTGATGGAAAAACCATTGAGATTGTCAAAACTGCCAAAACCACTGGTGCGCATCGTACCGCCTTTGGGAGCGGCTGGATTGACGTAATCGAAATGTTTGAAGTCGTCTGCGTATTTGGCATCGCCGTGCATGGCAATGCTGTTTTTGGCCCACGCCGGGGCCGCAAACAACACCGATAAGGCGATCATAAATTTCAACATTTTCATATGCGTTCTCACCGTTATTCGATGGATTTGATGTGCTTGTAAAATTTGTAATTGTTGCGGCCTTCTGCCTTGACCGCGTACATGGCTTCATCGGCGGCCTTCACCAAGTCATCTGCCGAATCACCATCATCGGGAAAGATACTGATGCCGATGCTGGCTCCCACTTGGGCTTGTTTGCCACCGTCCACCTCAACGGGCTCCGTTAATGACTCAATGATCTTAGTCGCGACCTTAGAGGCACTTTCCCACTGATCTAAATTTTCCAAAATGGCGACAAATTCATCGCCACCGATGCGCGCCACGGTGTCGGACGTGCGGACATGTGAGGCCATGCGTTCGCCAACCGCAATCAGCACGGCATCCCCCGCATCGTGACCCAGTTCATCATTTACGGGTTTGAATTTATCAAGATCAACAAACATCACCGCCATCAACTGTTTGGCGCGGCGGCTTCGATACACGGCTCGTTCCATCAGATCGTTAAACAAATTGCGATTGGGCAATCCGGTCAGCGCATCGTGGTGGGCCATGTGTTCCAAATCGGCCTGGGCTTTTTTACGTTCGGTGATGTCGCGAACCACCCAAGTGAATAGCCGTTTCTGACCTTCGTGTAATTCCGTAACGGACAGTTCAATGGGAAACAGTTCACCATCTTGATTTTGACCGTCTATTTCACAGGCCGTACCAAAGGTCATGGTTTTGCCAGTTTTGAAACTGTTGGCGACGCAAGTGTCGTGATAGCCTTTGTATTCAGTCGGCAAAAGCAAATTGATGTGATGGCCGATGAGTTCCAGTTTTTTGTAACCAAACATGGTTTCGGTTCTAAGGTTGACGGTTTCAATAATGCCATCCTCGTCAAGCGTAAGAATAGCATCCATCACCGTACCCAGAACCCCAGCCAGACGTTGTTCGCGTTGGCGGGCTTCTTGCGAGGCTTTGATGTAACTTGTAATGTCCTGGCATTCTACCATGTAGGCTTCGTCACCGGACGTCTCAAGTACACGTACCCGCATATGCACATCAACGGGCGGAGCATTTAAAGGTAGAAGTTTCAGCGGTACGCCATTCTCTTCTTCGGCAAACACATCAATACCCAGGCCAATAAGTTCCGCGTAATCTGCATGAACAAATTCGGCCATTTCATGCCCAATGACTTGTTCCCCATCCTTAGCCCCCAACATCTGCATACCGGCGGTGTTGATGTAAGAGATACGCTCATTTTTGACCACACACACCAAATTCGATATGGCGCTTAAGAGTTCTGGTCCTAATTCTGAATGTTCTAACATATACACATGGTTCCCGAGGTGGTGGTCCCTGTCAAGCCACAAGCAAGCTTAAGGCTTTCGCATGTAAGGACGAATCGCCCGCAGCTAAAACTCGGCCTTCGCTATCTAAGGTGAGAGACTGACCGTGCCAATCGGTCATGATACCACCAGCCCCTTCAACCACCGGGGCCAGCGCACAAAAATCATAAGTACCCAGGCTGGCTTCGCAGACCAAATCCACATGGCCCGAGGCGAGCAAACCATAGGCATAACAATCGCCACCAAACACCGTGCGCCAAACACCGCCGCGCAGTCGCAAAAAGGCGGCTTCGTTGTCGCCTTCAAACATGTCGGGCGTTGTGGCGTACAACCATGATTTATCTAAGTCATTACATGACCGGACCGTAACAGGGGTGCCGTTCAAGGTGGTGGGCGCGCCCTTGGTGCCAATCCACCGTTCGTTCACGGCGGGGGCATCGATGATGCCGATAACGGGAACTTTATTTTGGCACAAGGAAATCAAGGTGCCAAACAGCGGTTTTCCGGTGACAAACGAATTGGTGCCATCGATGGGATCAAGCACCCATACGAATTCAGCATCGGTGTTTTCGGATCCGTATTCTTCGCCTAAAATGCCGTGGTCGGGAAAGGTGGCGTTGATCAAGGCCCGCATGGTGCGTTCCGACGCCCGGTCTGCTTCGGTCACAGGCGACCGGTCAGACTTCACATCGGCTTTCAGTCCAGTGCGAAAACGTGGCATGATTTGAGCACGCGCGGCATCGGCAAGCTGTTCAGCCAGGGTTATGAAGGGGGCCAAGTTGGTCATAGAACCTAATCCTTCAACGTTTTCAAATAGGCAATGATGTTGGCCCGATCTTTTTCGACTTTGATGCCATTAAAGGTCATTTTGGTGTCTGGGATCATGGACCTTGGGCTGGCAATAAATTCACTGATCAAAGTTTCCGTCCACACGCCGCCCAACATTTTAAGCTGGCGCGAATAGCGATAACCTTCCGATATGGCCTTGTCTTTGCCGACAATCCCCCAAAGATTGGGGCCGGTGCGATTGGGCTGACCTTTTGCATAGGTGTGACAGCCAAAGCATTTGCGTTTGTAGACCAAAAAACCAAGAGCCACCGGGTCGGTTGTGGTGACCGGAACCAGCTTTGCTGTTTTGGTTGCTTTTTTGACCACGGTTTCTTCGACGACTTCCGTCTGTTTCGATTTTTCAGCCTCTTTTACGCTCGACGTTAGGTCGCTGAGCAAGTTAAAAAAGACAAAGACGCCGCCGAAGAAAATACTCGCGGCGATGATTTTTTTGAGCATGGTTAGCCTTTCTAAGATTCGGTGCTGATCTTTTCCCAACTGTACACGCAAGCCACCCCTTTTCGCAATGTTCGCCATGTGAAATATGTCTCGCTCTTGAAACCAGGCTTGGACTGTGGTCTCAATGGGGCCTTGGTTCTGGTTTTGGGGTCTGTATTGTCATGAATTCACCAATCGTCATTATTCCTGCCCGTATGGCGTCAACGCGCCTGCCGGGCAAGCCGTTGGCCGACATTTGCGGTTTGCCCATGATTGTTCATGTGCTCAAACGCGCCGAAGAAGCCAACGTCGGACCGGTCGTCGTGGCCTGCGCCGAATCCGAAATCAAAACGGCTGTCGAAGCGCACGGCGCACAGGCGATCCTAACCGACCCCAACCACCCCTCGGGCTCAGACCGCATTTATGAAGCTTTGCAAAAAGTGGACCCCCATCAAAAGCATGATGTGGTGGTGAACTTACAAGGTGATTTACCGATTATCGACGCGGACGTGGTGCGGGCCGTGCTGGAACCTATGGCGAATCCTGATGTGGATATTTCAACCTTGGTGGCGGAAATTATTGACGAGGAAGAAAAAACCAACCCCAATGTGGTCAAAGCCGTGATGGGCTTTGCTGAGGGGCAAGACATCGCAAGAGCTTTGTATTTCACCCGCGTCCCCGCCCCCGCCAATGACGGACCGCTGTATCATCACATTGGCATTTATGCGTATCGGCGCGCGGCGTTAAAACGCTTTATCGGTCTTTCGCCCGGAGTCTTGGAACAGCGTGAAAAGCTAGAGCAATTGCGCGCCTTGGAAAATGGTATGCGCATTGATGGCGCGCGCGTTGACACCGTTCCGTTCGGCGTTGATACTCCCGACGATCTTGCGCGCGCACGGGCCATTTTGGGGAGTAAATAAGAGTGAGTGTCGATAATACCATCGCTTTTCAAGGTGAAGCTGGAGCCAATTCCGACATGGCGTGCCGCGCCGTCTTTCCCGGCATGGCACCACTGGGGTGCTATTCGTTTGAAGACGCGTTTGCCGCCGTCCACGAAGGCAAGGCTCGTTTGGCGATGATTCCCATCGATAATTCAGTGGCGGGTCGAGTTGCCGACATTCATCATTTGTTGCCAAATTCTGGCTTGCAAATCATTGGGGAACACTTTCAACGCGTTGATCATCATTTGCTGGCGCTGCCGGGGACTTTGATTGGTGAATTAACCCATGTCCACAGTCACGTCCATGCCTTGAACCAATGCCGCGCTTTGCTCAAAGATTTGCGCGTCAACCCCGTCGTTCATGCGGATACGGCCGGTGCCGCGCACATGATCAAGGATTTGAACAATCCAACCCAAGGGGCGATTGCCTCTGTTTTGGCGAGCGAAATTTATGATCTAGAGGTTTTGCGTTCAAACATTGAAGACGCCGAACATAATACCACCCGTTTTTTAATCATGGCCGCCGAACGCCAAGATTTAAGACCGGAACGGGTCAAAGGAAAAGTGATCACCAGCTTTGTATTTCGCGTCAAAAACATCCCCGCCGCCCTCTATAAGGCGCTTGGCGGATTTGCCACCAACGGCGTCAACATGACCAAATTGGAAAGCTATCTGGTCGACGGCAGTTTCCAAGCGGCCCAATTTTATGCCGAGGTCGAAGGCAATCCCATTGATAAACCCATGGAATTGGCCTTTGACGAATTGTTTCATTACACCCATGAAATTAAGATTTTAGGGACCTATCCCGCATCGCCTGTGCGCGCTGAAATCGGCTGAATCATTTCGACCGACCACACCCGACCACCTTGGCAATAACATACCCCACTTGTAAGTTTCACCTTGGAAGAATGGTGTGCTCCTGTTATTGTGCAGGTGATTCTTACCATAGGGAAAAGTGCGTGCTGATTCGTCCGTTGTTTCAAAGGCTTAGACAATACGCCACCAGCTGTTGCGCTGGAAGGTTTGTATTTGTGCGGCTTTTTGCAGTGCTCAGCGTCTCCGTATTCGTGACCGCATGTTCGACGGTCACCGAAACAAGCCCGGCCACAGCCTATACAGACGGCTGCATGGCCGAACGGGCTGACATCGTGGATGGTATTGATTGGGAAGCTGTTCAGCCCAATAAATTGACCTTGGTGGACGGCGAAATCCGCCCCATGGTTATCTATCTGGAAGAAAAACGCCCCTATATGATTGTCGTGCGCAATGCCGACCGTGTCGATCATGATTTATGGTCGCCCGAATTCTTTAAACAAGGCGTTGCGGTCGAAAGCGTTCAGTTCGGCAACAAGGCGGCGACCCAGGGCTGTGTTAACGGCGTTCGTGTCAAAGGCCGGTCCACGGTGACGCTTCGCTTGGTCCCCGTTTGGGAAGGTCGTTACGAACTGTTCAACAACAAAAGTTTCCTACGCACCCCCACCGGACCAGACGCGGTGGTCAATGTTATTCAGCCCCGCATCGGCATTGCCTCTAAATAACCCTTAATTTCAACGCATTAAAGAATTGAAAAAATAGTTTTCAAGGGCTTTGCGTGTACCGTCACGGCTTGTTATACTCCGCCCGGGAGATCGTCGTGGACGAGGTTCTCGCGAATTCGGTCAGATCCGGAAGGAAGCAGCCGTAACGAGTTTCGCTTCGGGTCGCGTGCGGTCTCCCACCTTTATTTATCGACGAAACCTTGTCTTAAGGGAGCGCGGCCTTTTGGCCCAGATTATAACCCATGTCCACCGACATATCTGATGCCCCCAAAGAAGACTATCGGGTTCTTGCCCGCAAATACCGTCCAACGGATTTCAACACCCTGATCGGTCAAGACGCGCTGGTGCGCACGCTGACCAATGCCATTAGTTCTGGGCGTTTGGCCCATGCCTTTATGCTGACCGGGGTCCGAGGCGTGGGCAAGACCACCACCGCGCGGATCATTGCGCGGGCCTTGAACTGTATCGGTTCCGACGGCAAAGGGTCCGAAACGGCTGAACCGTGTGGGGTCTGTGAAAATTGCACCGCCATCGCCGAAGACCGTCACGTTGACGTGATGGAAATGGATGCGGCGTCGCGCACCGGGGTTGACGACATCCGCGAAATTATCGAAGGCGTGCGTTATAAATCGGTCTCAGCACGCTATAAAATCTACATCATCGATGAAGTTCATATGTTGTCGAAAAATGCCTTTAATGCCTTGCTCAAGACCTTGGAAGAACCGCCTGAACATGTGAAGTTCATCTTCGCCACCACCGAAATCCGCAAAGTTCCAGTGACCGTTTTGTCGCGCTGCCAACGTTTTGATTTACGCCGCATCGACATGGACACCTTGTCAGCGCACTTTCGCAAAATTGTTGAGTCTGAAAATGCATCCGTGACCGAAGGCGCGTTGGCCCTCATTTCCCGTGCTGCCGATGGCTCGGTGCGCGATGGATTATCGTTGTTAGACCAAGCCATTGCCCACACCCAAGGCGAAGTTGGCGAAGACCAAGTGCGCGATATGTTGGGTCTGGCAGATCGCGCCTCGACCTTTGATTTGTTGGATGCCGTTTTGCGCGGCAATGTCGAAGAGGCCTTGGGATTTCTGGCCAATCAATATGATTCCGGTGCCGATCCGATCCAGGTTCTGCAAGACATGTTGGAACTGGTCCATTGGTTGACCCGCATCAAAGTGACACCCGCAGCGGCAGAGGCCCCCGGTGTGCCCGAAATGGAACGTGTGCGTGGCCTAGAAATGTCGAGCGGCCTGACCATGGCATCGCTGACCCGCGCTTGGCAAATGCTGTTAAAGGGGCTAACCGAAGTGCGCAGCGCCCCCAGTGCCCTTCAGGGTGCGGAAATGATTTTGGTGCGCTTGATGTATGGCCTGGAATTGCCCAGCCCTGCCGATGCTTTGAAAAAATTGCAAGATACGCCCCAACCAAGCCCTACCCCCGGCGGCTCAGGTGGCGGCGGCGCTCCGGCCCCCAGTGGCAACGGCAGTGTTAATGCCCAAGGTTCAGCTCCCACAGGCTCAAACGCCACCCACGGCCCGTCTATGAATTCTGCATCGGCGCAGCCTGCCTCCCAACCTGCCCCGCAAGGCGAGGTCCAATTGCCCGACCCGCAAACCTTTGCCCAAGTGGTTGAGCTCAGCGAGTCCCTTGGCGAAATGATTGTCCACGCGAATTTAATTTCCAATGTCCATTTGGTCAGCTTTCAGCCGGGTAAAATCGAATACCACCCCGGCGACCACGCGCCCAAAGATTTAGCGCAACGCTTGACCAAGTTGCTGAACGACAACACCGCCCGGCGGTGGATCGTTTCGATTTCCAGGGATGCTGGTGATCTGACCTTAAAACAGCAAGACGATGCCGCCGCTCAACAAATCAAAACCGATGCGGCGGGTGATCCTTTGGTGCGGGCGGTGCTCGACGCCTTCCCCGGGTCTTCCATCACGTCGGTCAAAGACTTAGTCCCCGACGTCGCCCTTCCCGACGACGATGAGACTGACGCTTAAAGCACCTGCGTCAGGCTTGCTAAATCGGCGCGTCCACTCCGGGCAAAGGCGGTGATTTGCGTGCCTTTGGCAAAGGGGCCTGAAATGTGTGCCATCCATTGACCATTACCGTTAGACGTCGCGCGCAAGTTCGCCGACTGTTGGTCGTGGTCAGATGTTTGGAAGTAGATGTGGATGTCTTGAAGGGCTTGTTGGGTGAAACCCAAAATGGTGAACCCATGGGGGGCAGGGGTAATGTTTTTAATGCTTACGGACATGTTTATATCTCTCAAACCTCTTTGTTCAGGCTTGCAGTATATAACGCCTACGTGACGGTTTTATGTCGGGTGCCGCTTGGCTTCGCCGCGCAGCGGCCATCCCAAACTCTATCGAGTTTGAAGAAGCACTATGGTGTCTTCATCCTAGACCTGAGCATAGCTCAGGAGGATGCAGGGCTAATCCAGCATAAATTTATGCTGGCAGGCCTCGCCCCAGGCTTCTAGGAATTGGCCTAAGTGCGGGCGGGCTTCGCGTTCGGCTTCAATCAGCGCGATCACATCGGCGACCGAGCGGTTATAGCCTTCCACCGTCATGCGGTCGCGCGTCAATTGATATCGCAGATAAACCAAGTAGGTGTTGAGCACATCGGTTTCACAGTAATCTCTGATTTCGGCGACTTTGCCATCATCGAACATGGGGGCCACTTGGCTGCCATCGACGCCAAACTTGCCGGGAAAGCCCAGCACGGCGCAAATTTCGTTGAGTTTCAGGCCCCGGCTGGCGGCGCCAAAATCGGTCAGGGCTTCTTGCAAATCACAATGCCAATCTTGGGCATAGCGCGAGGTGTAGTTTTCCCACTTGTTCGAGGTGTCGTGAAAGGCGCTGGCTTGAATGCCGTGGACCATGGCGCGGTGGCGCAAAACCGGAACATCGAAGCCTCGGCCATTATAGCTCACCAAACGAGGGTGGCGTTGATCTAGCCATTTAAAAAAGCCCGTAACCAAGTCACGTTCAGGCGATTCGAGTTTTCCACCGGACCGAAGCTCTTTGAGGTAGTAGGTTTCGTGTTTTCCGCTGCGTTCAATTTCAGCCGCCAAAAAACTCACCGCCACCACTTTGTGAAAGGGCTGGCGCGGGAACGCATTATTTCCATTTGTTATTTCAAGGTGATAGTCCTCTAAAGCCGCGCGTCGTTCGGCCACGTCCCCACTGACATCGCCGCCAATCAGGTTTGGCACGGCGTCGGTATCCGGTACGGTTTCAATATCAAACACGAACAAGCTTTGGTGTCCCATGGCTTGGATGTTATACGTGTACGTTAAATCAGGCCACCCCTTGTGCGGCCTGTCCTGTGGATAACGGAGCGACGATGAAAAATTTAGGAAATATGATGAAGCAGGCTCAGCAAATGCAGAGCCGCATGACCGAACTACAAGAAACCATGGAAGCGCACGAAGTCGAAGGCAATGCGGGCGGGGGATTGGTCACAGTTCGGATGTCCGGAAAACACATGGTGCAAGACATCTCTATTGATCCAAGCCTGATCGATCCATCCGATCCAGAAATTTTGGAAGACTTGGTAAAGGCTGCACTCAACGACGCCAAGGCGAAAATTGACGTGTTCAAAGCCGAACAAATGGCCGACATCACCGGCGGTATGCCGTTGCCCCCTGGCTTTAAATTACCATTCTGAGGATACGATGATGAGCGAGGATTCTCCCTTAGGCGGTCCAGGCAGTATTGAGGCTTTGATCCAACTGTTGGCAAAATTGCCGGGGTTAGGGCCGAGATCGGCAAGGCGCGCGGCCTTGCACATGATCAAACGCCGCGAATCGCTTATGGAGCCTTTGGCCCGGTCCTTAAAGGACGCTGCCCAGAACGTTAAAATCTGCTCGGTTTGTTATAACGTCGATGTCATGGACCCCTGCCACATATGCACCTCTCCCAAACGCAATCACAGCCAAATTTGCGTGGTTGAAGAAGTTGGGGACCTTTGGGCTATGGACCGGGTGATCGGCTTTACGGGACTTTACCACGTCTTGGGCGGCACACTTTCGGCCTTAGACGGCATCGGCCCTGAAGATTTGCACATCGGTCAATTGGTCGAACGCGCATCCCAAGACACGGTCAAGGAAGTGGTCCTTGCCACCAACGCCACCGTCGATGGTCAGACCACTGCACACTATATTTCGGAGCGTTTAATGAGCGCAGACGTTACCGTCACCGGATTGGCACACGGCGTACCGGTGGGCGGTGAGCTGGATTATTTAGACGAAGGCACACTTTCAGCAGCCCTAAAAGCACGCAAACCAATGTAACTTTGTATTATTTAATGCATTACACGCTATACGTTATTTTATATTGCACGCTTAGGTTCGTTATGATATATTTTCAATCGAGCATTGAGGGTGGCAACCTTCGTGCTTCTATTCCCAGCCTATGGAATAGATCTTTGGAGTATATGCACCGAAATACGGCCCGACTCACCACCCCTTCTGGCTCGTATTTCCCTAAATCCGCACCGTCCTTTGCCCGGGGACGGTGCGGTTCTTGTTGAGCCGATGCTGTCGATGCCGCTGAGGTCGATGCCTACGACACCTGAAAGCGTGTTGAACGGCTTATCTGACACCCGTTGATATATGCACTTCGCGGATATAGGCGATGACGCCGTTGATATCTTCATCGGACAGTTGTGGTTGCGCGGGCATGGGGCCAAAGCGCCAATTGGTTTGCGGGCGCCCTTCTTTTAACACACGTTTGAAATGATGATCGGGATAGACCTCTTCTCTGTACATGGGGTGCAAAAGCGGCGGACCGTCTTTAGAATCCCCCGTACCATCCACGCCGTGACATTTGGCACACTGGGTATTGATGATGTTTCGACCCAGTTGGGCAGAAGCACTAAGGACTGGAATTTTAGGGCTGGCCTTAATCGAAATTTTTTCGCGGCCCCACATGGACATGGTGGTCAGCACAACAATGAGCAACATAAGCATCCCCATCCAGAGGAGGGGGCCTTGTTTATGCCGGGGGGCATCTGAATGAACGCCTATGTTCGGGTTGTACTTACCATCATCTGGTTTGGGATCAGTCGTCATAAAACTAGGTCTCTCTTATCGAAATGTGGGTCGGTGACCTTAAGCGTCAACTTTAGGGCCAGAAATGGAATCTGCCAAGGGTGGTGGGGCTAGATCATCAGCGGGTGTTTCGTCTTGCAGTTGGATGTCTTCGATGCGTTCGGCACGTCTGGATATTTTACCTGATGAGGTTTGGATGTCGCCTATATCTCGTTGCGCAAGGTTGAAGTGGGTTTGCAGTTTACCAACCCGCACATCCAGACGTTCAACATCCCCCAGAAGGTTCATCACTTCAGCCTGAATAACCCCCGCTTGTTCCCGCATCCGGGCATCTTTAAGCACGGCACGAACCGTATTCAATGTCGCCATCAAAGTGGTCGGCGAAACGATCCACACCCGTGCGCGGTAAGATTTTTCGATCACGTCAGGAAGCGAAGCATGAAGTTCCGCGTACACCGCTTCGCTGGGCAAAAACATCAAGGCACTTTCAGCCGTTTCGCCGGGGACAATGTATTTTTCAGCAATCTCTCTGACGTGTTTTAAAACGGCGGTGCTAAAGCTGCGTAAAGCCACCTTGCGAGCCTCGTCATCTTCGGCATTGCGTAAGGCCTGATAACCCTCCAGTGGAAATTTGGAATCAATAACGATGGATCCCGGCGGATTGGGCAACCTTAACAAGCAATCGGCGCGTTTGCCATTGGACAAGGTGGCCTGAAATTCATAAGCCGACGGCGGCAGTACGTCTGACACCAGATCATTGAGCTGGATTTCCCCAAAGGCCCCACGGGCTTGTTTGTTGGACAGAATATTTTGCAGCCCCACCACTTGATCCGACAGGTCGGTTAGGTTTTTTTGCGCACTATCAATCACCGCCAAACGTTCGTGGACTTGTTTGATCACGTCGCCCGTGCTTTTGCTGTGTTCGTTCAAACCGTCACCCAATCGTTTGGTGACCGATTCCAGGCGGGATTCCATGTTGTGGCTCAGTTGTGCTTGAGCCTCGCTCATGGACTGCAGCCGCCCGGCAAGTTCGGCTTGGCTGATGATCATTTGCTGGGTTAAAGCATCGGCACTGGACGTGTCTTTACGCCCAAAAGCCGCCCACAAAGAGACACCTATGGCTATCAAAGCAACGATCAGAATAAGTACGGAAGTATCCATGTTCGGGACTTTGCCTTATGGGGACGGGAAACGCAATGTGGGAAGTTAAGTTAAGTCGATCCGCTGGAATACTGGTCCGCCACGGCTTTAAATTGGTCTTCGGTGGCATCCATGGCGTCCACCACATCGGGATCAAAATGGCTGCCCCGGCCTTCGCGGATGATTTCAACGGCTTTATCGTGGCTGAACGCGGGCTTGTAAACCCGTTTGGAAATCAGTGCGTCATAAACATCGGCGACCGCCATAAGCCGACCAGACAAAGGAATATCGCTGCCGCTTAGGCCTTGTGGATAACCGCTGCCATCCCATTTTTCGTGGTGGGTCAGGGCGATTTCTCTGGCAAAGCGCAAAAATGAATTATCTCCCAATTCCCGTTTGGCAACGTTTAAGGCCTCGGCCCCCAAGCTGGCATGGGTTTTCATGATGGTGAATTCTTCATCCGTAAGCTTGCCGGGTTTTAACAAAATCGCATCGGGAATGCCGACCTTGCCAATGTCGTGCAAGGGTGCGGATTTAAACATCAAGGTGATAATTTCATCGCTCAAGGTGGCGGAAAAGTTGGGGTGATCTTTAAGCTGGTTCGCCAAAACCCGCACGTAACGTTGGGTGCGCAAGATGTGTTCACCCGTTTCGTTGTCGCGAATTTCAGCCAAGGTCGCCAACGACAAAATGGTCACGTCACGGGTTCTGGATATTTCCGTCACTTGGTCTTGGACCCGATCCACCATGGTGTTGGTGTGTTGGGCAATCAAACCAAATTCGTCGTTGCTGGTGACCGGAACGCGGCTTGAATAATCGCCGCCGGTGACAAGACTTAAAATGGTGGTCTGGTTGCCCAGGGTATATTTCAAGTTCAAAGCATAAGACCGAATGATGTTTAAGGTGTGTGGCAAGACCACGATCAACACAAACAAAAATTCTTTGATGATGGACACGCGGGCCTCGGCCAAAGGCATCGTTTTGCCCACTTCAACGATCCAATCTAAATCCTTGATCACCAGCAACATAAAGATCGAAATCAGCACGCCAATGCTGATGCTGGCAAAAAGAGCAACTTTGCGGGTCATGGGAAATGGGTCGGTGTCGGGTTCTAAGGTGCCAAGACCCGATTCTACGGCCTCGGCGACTCGGCGTTCTTCGGCCAGACCCAAATCAATCGCCGCAAAAAAGCCCAAGCCCGCGAGGCCGACCAAAACCTTCAGCCCACTGACCAAGGGAAAGCCATGAACAATGGTGTTGAAAACCATCAACAGCAACGCGGTGGACAAAAATAGTGCTGCTTCTAACCAATAGGCCCGGCGCACCTTAAGCTTTAAGGGCTGGCTATCGACAAGGCGTGCGCGCAACGGAATGCGGATGGCGGCTTGAAGCGCCATCGCAACACCCACCGGAATAATCACCTGTAACGGCGGCAGGCTTTCCAAAAAAGGGCATACTTGAATGCCATAAAATGGGATAATCACAAAGGCACTCAAGTAGTGCAAAAAAACGCGCATGGCTGTCTCCAAGTTTGGCCTTAGACTATAACATATGGACACGCATTGCGGCTTGAAAAAGGCAAGATTTCTTGACGGACGGGCGTAGGGGCCTTAAATCCATGCCTACACTCAGATTTTAATGAACTTAGGAAAGAAGCTCTATGGCTAGGTTGCCAATTTTTGTCGCCCCCGACCCCCACCTGAAAGTGACCGCAAAAGCCGTCACAGAGGTTGACGACACACTTAAAAAGCTGATGGATGACATGATGGAAACCATGCACGCGGCCAACGGCATCGGCTTAGCCGCGCCCCAAGTCGGCAAAGCCGTGCGGGTGTTGGTGATGGACATTTCCCGGGCGGAAGAAACGCCGACCCCGGTGTGTATGGCGAACCCGGAAATTGTTTGGGCCTCAGACATCTTGGAACTTAACGAAGAAGGCTGCTTGTCGCTGCCCGATCAATTTGCCGATGTGAAACGGCCCAGCGCCGTGCGGGTCAGCTATTTAGACCAAAACAATACCCCGCAAACCCTCGACGCGGATGGCTTGTTAGCCCGCTGTGTGCAACACGAAATGGATCATTTGGACGGCAAGCTGTTCGTTGATCACATTTCCAACCTCAAACGCTCTATGATTTTGCGCAAACTGCAAAAATCACGGCGCGGCGAGCCAGAAACGGTGTAACGAGTGAACACAGGCACAAACCTCAAAATTATTTTTATGGGCACGCCGGATTTTTCCGTGGCGGCGTTGAAAACCTTGTTAGAGGTTGGCCATGAGGTGGTGTGCGTGTACAGCCAACCTCCCCGCAAATCGGGACGCGGGCAAAAGCTGCACCCGACCCCGGTCCATGCTTTTGCCGAATCGAAAGGTATCGAAGTCCGCACCCCGGTGTCGCTGCGCGATCCAACTGAGCACCAAGCGTTTGCGGATTTACAAGCCGACGTCGCCGTTGTGGTGGCCTACGGTTTGATTTTGCCTGAGGCCATTTTACAAGCGCCCCGTCTGGGCTGTGTCAATATTCACGCGAGCCTACTGCCCCGGTGGCGCGGTGCGGCCCCCATTCAACGGGCCATCGAAGCGGGCGACCAACAAACCGGCGTCACCACCATGCAAATGGATGCAGGGTTAGATACCGGGCCGATGCTGATGACCGAAGCCATGTCCATTCCGACACAGATGAACGCTCAACAATTGCACGATGCCTTGGCCGCCATTGGCGCGCGGTTGATTGTGGCGACCTTGCAAGGTCTGGCTTCAAAATCAATCCAAGCCGAGCCCCAGGGCGAACATGGTATCACCTACGCCAAAAAAATCGACAAAGCCGAAACCCAAATCAATTGGGCGCAACCCGCCGTGAACGTTGCCCACCAAATCCGAGCCTTTTATCCCTTGGCGTGGTTTGAAAGCGCGAACCAACGGGTCCGCGTGTTGGCGGTGGACGTGGTGGACGGTGCGGGCGACCCCGGCACCACCTTGGACGATCATTTGACCGTGGCCTGCGCCACCAAAGCCCTGCGTTTAACCCAGGTTCAACCCGCCGGAAAGGCCGCCATGGGCACCAAATCATATTTGAACGGTCGTTCTGTTCCAGTGGGTACAAAGTTGTTATGAAACGCTTTCGTTTGACCATTGAATACGATGGCCGCCCCTATGTGGGCTGGCAACGGCAAGACAATGGCCTGGGCGTTCAAGAAGTCATCGAAGACGCGGTGAAGGCGTTTAGCGGCGAAGACGTGCGGGTGTTTTGTGCTGGGCGAACCGACGCCGGGGTTCACGCCAAGGCCCAAGTGGCGCACTTTGAATTGGACCGCGACGACTTAAACGCCAACACCGTGCAAAACGCCATCAACTTCCACACCAAGCCGCACCCCATCTCTATCTTAGACGCCGTTGAAGTCGATGAAGTTTTCCACGCCCGGTTTTCCGCCACCGAACGCGAATACCTGTACGTGATCTTAAACCGCCGCGCCCGCGCCGCCCTTGAAGTCGGGTTTGTGTGGTGGGTACCGACCCCGCTGGACGCCGACGCCATGAACGACGCCGCACAAATTTTGGTCGGCAAACACGATTTCACCACCTTTCGCGCTTCGTTCTGCCAAGCCGACAGCCCAGTCAAAACCTTGGATGAAATCTCCGTCACCCGCGAAGGCGAACACATCTACATCAAAGTCCGCGCCAGATCGTTCCTCCACCACCAAGTCCGCAACATCGTGGGCAGCCTAAGCTGGGTCGGCGGAACCAAATGGAAAAAACCCGACCTCCAACGCGCCCTCGACGCCAAAGACCGAAACGCCGGAGGCCCGAAGGCTCCATCGGATGGATTGTATATGGTTCGGGTGGGGTATGAGGCGCGGGAGGATAGCTCTCATGCATCGGGGCAATAAATGTTTATAGGTCATTTTGCCGTGGGACTCGGAGCGAAAGCAATTGTCCCGAAAACATCCCTGGGAACTCTTTTCCTTGCCGCACAGTTCATAGATCTGTTGTGGCCAACCCTTCTTTTGTTGGGCGTCGAGCACGTTGAAATCGATCCCGGAAACACCGCATTTACACCCCTAAATTTCATCAATTACCCCATTTCACATAGTTTTCTGATGGTTTGTGTTTGGGCTGGGTTGTTTGGCCTTGTTTACGGGTTCATAACAAAGAATGTTAAAGTCGCTATTGCTCTAGCGGCCTGCGTCATAAGCCACTGGTTTCTTGATCTCATCGTCCATAAACCTGACTTACCCATCTATCTTGGAAATTCGCCCCTTTTTGGCTTCGGTCTTTGGAACTCAATACCTGCAACAATCCTCTTTGAAGGCCTCCTCTTCTTGGCCGGGATTGTTCTCTTTCTGCGGGTTAGCAAATCGAACACCCGGACAAACACGTATGCTTTTTGGGCACTCGTTGTGTTTTTGGTGGTCACTTATATCGGTAATATTTTTGGACCGCCCCCACCGTCAGCTGAGGCAATAGCTTGGGTCGGCCAACTTCAATGGCTGCTGATCATTTGGGCATATTGGCTAGATAGAAATAGAACGCTAGCAATCAAACCCTAATCAAACACCTCGATGACATTGTTTCGGCGATAGTTCACTCCCCCCCCCCTTTACGCTTTTGCATTTTTCGCTCCAACCGTTATGATCCTCGTATGCGTGATGATAAAGACCTGATGACCTTGAAGACCAAAGTTGCGGAGCCGGATTTGGCTGGGCTTGGGGCGGGTGAGTCTGGGGATGAGACCGCCGCATCAACCCAGCCAGCGCGGGATCGTTCGACGCCTTTGATGGGGATTTTTGCGGTCGGGTTTGGGGTGCTTGGAATTTTTTCGTTTGCGCCTTTGTTCGTGCCGTTGGGGATTGTTTTTGGCATTATTGCGCTGTTTATGGGGCAAGTTTTGTTGGGCGTGTCCGCGATTGGGTTGTCGATTGTTGCGATTTTGACCTCGCCGACGTTCTTGGGCATTGCCAGTTTTGTAGCTTTTTTGGGCTGGTTAGGCCTCTAGGAAATATCTGTGAATACGCTTCCCGACAATGCCATTGAAATCAAAAACCTCTGCAAAACCTATAAGCCTCAGGGCAAGAATGAGGCTAAGCGGGCGTTAAAGAATCTCGACTTGGTGATTCCGCGCGGCTCATTTTTTGCCCTGTTGGGTCCCAATGGGGCGGGCAAGTCGACGATGATCAACATCTTGGCGGGATTGGTGGTCAAAACGTCTGGCACGGCGGCCATTTGGGGCCATGACATCACCGACGACACCCGCGCCGCCAAACGCGCCATTGGCGTGGTGCCGCAAGAGTTAAACATTGATCCATTTTTCACGCCGCGCGAAATGTTGGACGTGCAAGCCGGGCTGTATGGCATTCGCAAAGCCGATCGCCGCAGCCTAGAAATTCTTGAAGCCGTTGGCCTTGCCGACAAAGCGGATTCTTACGCGCGCACCTTATCAGGTGGGATGCGACGCCGCCTGTTGGTGGCCAAGGCCCTGGTCCACAGCCCCCAAGTTTTGATTTTGGACGAACCCACGGCGGGCGTTGATGTCGATTTGCGCCGCCAATTGTGGAAATACGTGCGCGAATTAAATGCCACCGGGGTCACCGTGTTGCTGACCACCCATTACCTAGAAGAAGCTCAAGAGCTGTGCGATCACATTGCCATCATCAACCATGGCCGGGTGATTGCGTGCGACACCACCAAAAACTTGATGGGTAAATTAGACAGCAAACGTGTCACCGTATCATTGATGGAAGACTTAGACGCGGTCCCCGAAAGCTTGAGCGCGTATGACGTATCGTTGATCAGCAAACGGGAATTGGAATTCAATTACAAACCCAGTCAAACCCAAGCCTCCGAAATCATTTCGGCCGTGCAAGATGCGGGCATCAAGTTTTCCGAACTGGCAACGTTAGAACCCGAATTGGAAGACGTGTTTTTACAAATCACCAGCGAACCGGATCAGGACTAAGCCATGAACACAGACAGTTTGCGCCTCGCGGCCCTTGGCATTTTGATCGCCATTGTGGGTTTTTTCGTCGCTTACCAGTTTGTTGAACCGTCGCCGCCCAAAACCCTGACCATCGCCACCGGGTCGAAAACGGGCGGGTATTTTCAATTTGCCCAACGGTACCAAACCGTGTTGGCCCGCGACGGCATTCAGCTGAATATCATCAACAGCAAAGGCTCGGTCGAAAACATTCAGCTGCTCAATGAAGGCAAAGCCGACGTGGCGTTTGTTCAAGGCGGCGTAGGCGATGCGGCGCGGGACTTAAACCTGGTCAGCCTGGGCAGTTTGTATTTTGAACCCCTGTGGGTGTTTGTGCAAAAGGACTCGTCAGTACAACGGCTCAGCGATTTGGCAGGCTTGCGCCTGGCGGTGGGGGCCCAAGGCAGTGGCACCTGGCCCGTGGCCGAACAGCTTTTGCAACACAATGAAATTGATCTGAGCGGCGACAATATCTTGCATCTATCCTCATCTGACGCGGCCAAGGCCTTGGCGGCGGGAACGATTGAGGCTGCGTTTTTTGTCACCTCACCTTCGTCGCCTTTGATCAAAGACTTGCTGCAATCGAAAACGTTACGGCTGTTGAGCTTTGATCGCAGTGCGGCCTATACCCGCCAAATGCGAGCCCTGTCTGCCGTCACCTTGCCCCAAGGCGTAATCAGCCTCAACCGCGACATCCCCGCCACCGACGTCACGCTTCTGGCCCCGGCGGCGACCTTGGTCACCCACGAAAACCTGCACCCGGCTTTGCAAAATTTATTAATCCAAGCCACCCTTGAAGTCCACGGCCAAGGCAGCATCTTTGCCGATCCGGGCCTGTTTCCGTCCACCCGCTTTGTCGATTACCCGTTAAGCGCGGACGCCGAACGCTACCTGAAAAATGGCCCGCCGTTTTTACAACGCTACTTGCCGTTTTGGGGGGCGGTGTTGTTTGACCGTCTGAAAATTATGTTGGTGCCGTTGCTCACGTTACTGATTCCGTTGATCAAAGTCTTTCCCCCGGCCTATCGGTGGCGGGTGCGATCCCGGATTTATCGGTGGTATGAAACCTTGGCCGACATTGAACGGCGCGCCCACGATGCCAATGCACAGGTTCAAGAGCAGCTTAACGGTGAGCTTACCGCCATGGAACACGACGTCAAAAGCTTAAAAGTGCCGCTGTCGTATTCGGACGAGCTTTATAATCTACGTCTGCACATCGATTTGATTCGGCGCAGTCTCTAAGACTTTTTCAGTTTTTCGCCGATTTTTTTCTGCGCCAGGCTTTCGCGCGCCTTGGCGTACTTATCGTCGTGCCAAAACATCGTGCAGCCGTTGCAACCCAAACCACAGCAACTGTCCAAGCCCAACGCCGGGGCTTTGCCGGAATGGGCGCGACCTTTCAGGGTGGGGCGGTCTTCGGTGCCATCACGCAAGCCGCGTTCGACATCCATGCTCATCAAATTACCTTGAAGTAACGCTTGGCGGTCTTCGTTCAAAATGGCTTCGGTGCGGCCCACGGTCAACGGCGGCAACAGCTCTTTGATGTGGTCGATGTCTTCGTTATGAAACAACGCCGCCGAAATGCGAATGGCATTGCCCTGACCCGGATTGGCGCGGTCCACCACAAAGCCATTTTTCGCCAGCACAAATTCATAAAGCCGCAAACGTACGGGCTCAATCCGGCTGGGCGGTAAAAATTCAATGACATCGCCCGCGCGCAACGGGTTGCGTTGGGCAAAGATCATGTCGTCGCCATCCCACCGTTCAATGGACCCGGCAAACAACCACCCGCCAACGGTGTCGGTGCGGTCATAATTGTGGGCAATATTCGACAATCGGCCCTCATGAAAGCCCAACGAATAGCCGCGATTTTGCAGGGTATAGATTTCCCGCAAATAAAGATCAGGGTCCCAAGCCTCGGGGTCGTCATACCAAGCATCAATGGCCAAACGATAGGCGCGCGCCGTGATGGCGGCGTAATATTCGCTTTTGTTACGGCCTTCAATTTTCAACGAATCAATGCCCAGGTCCAGGTATTGATCCAACACGCCCATTAAACACAAATCTTTGGCGTTCATAATGTACGAACCGCGATCGTCTTCTTCGATTTTCATCAATTCGCCGGGGCGGAATTCTTCTTCCAAATAGAAGTCAAAATCATCCTTGTTATCGGGGGTGATGGCGACCTCTTCGCCGGTTTTTTTGCGCGCCAGAACCTTATAGCTCCACCGACAACTTTGCGCACAATTGCCTTGATTGGCACCGCGTTCGGCCAAGTAATTCGACAGCAAACAGCGCCCCGAATAGGTCATGCACATGGCCCCGTGAACGAATGCTTCCAATTTTATGTCTGGGCATTTGGCGCGAATTTCACCCAGTTCGGCAAAGCTCACTTCGCGGGCCAACACGCACAACTTAGCCCCCTGCGCGCCCCAACTTTCCACCGTCAACCACGAACAGGCATTGGCCTGGGTCGACACATGTAGATCAATTTCCGGGGCGTTCTGTTTTAAATAGTGAAACACCCCTGGGTCCGACACAATCACGCCATCTGGAGCAACTTTGCGCACGGTTTCGACAAATTGAGGTAGTTTTTCCACATCGCGGTTGTGGGTGAATAAATTCAGCGTCAGATAAATACGTACCCCATGATCATGGGCAAAGCGCACGCCTTCCAATAAATCTTCTAACGAAAAAGAAGATTGGGTGCGCAAAGACAGGTCCGGGGTCCCCGCATAAACCGCATCAGCGCCGTACAGCACCGCCGTTTTCAGCTTGGTCAACGATCCTGCCGGCATCAACAGCTCGGCACGATGATCTTTGGGACGCATATAAGGTGTGGGCAAGGTTTCAGTCATGCCCCCCTATACCATCCCCAAAGCTTTCGCACCAGACACGAAGCAACGCTTTACCCGCCTGTTCTGTTCAGTTAATGTGCGCCCACAAATGAAGCACCCGTAGCTCAGCTGGATAGAGCGCCGCCCTCCGAAGGCGGAGGTCATGAGTTCGAATCTCGTCGGGTGCACCATTTAACTTATTGTTACAAATAGGTTATTTAGCTTAATAGCTTTAATGAAATCTCTCAAAAATCAAGCTGGCACAATTGTGGCACAGTTGAAGGAGATTTCAGGCCATGGCTAGTTATCGCAAGAGAAATAATAGATGGCACGTTCAAGTTAGACGTACCGGACACCCTTCCCAGACCAAAAGCTTTATATCTAAGACCGATGCTCAACAATGGGGCCGCCAAGTTGAAGGTGAGATGGACAAGGCCGTCTTTTCTATTGATACTCGTATACTGGAGCAAATGACCGTTGCTGACCTCATCAAGAGGTACAGAGATACCGTCACCATCAACAAGAGAGGCGTAGCAACGGAGAACCATCGCCTTGAGGTGTTCTTACGGTGCGAGTGGGCTGACAAACTCCTAAACCAAATTACCACGCAAACCTTTGCCAGTTATAGGGACGCCAGACTTAAGGAAGTGCGCCCAGCAACTGTTGTACGTGAACTTGGCATCTTACGCTCTATCTTTGAAACTGCGCGCAATGAGTGGGATGTACCAATACCTGAAAACCCATTAGCGAGAGTCCGCAAACCCAAACAGCCGGATGCTAGAAATCGTCGCCTACAGGATGGTGAATTAGAACGCCTACTGATGGCTTGCAGGACTGGTACGAATGACTGGTTACGTCCGAGTATCCTAATCGCTATCGAGACAGGCATGAGGCGTGGGGAGCTTCTCAACATCCAATGGCAAGACTTAGACCTAGAAGCCTCTACACTCAACATCCCCATAACGAAGAACGGACACTCCCGTTGCATTCCTCTCACACCTAAAGCTGTAGCGATCTTTTATGAACGCATGACTGAAGATTGTGAACCCACCGAACTAGTTTTCGATATTAGCGGTAATGGTTTTAGGCTGGCTTGGGAGCGATGCAGACGCCGTGTCGCCAAGACTTACCCAGCCATAGCTGATCTACGGTTTCATGACTTACGACATGAGGCTGTAAGCAGGTTCTTTGAAATGGGGCTTTCAGTCCCTGAGGTTGCCCTTATAAGCGGCCACCGTGATCCCAGAATGCTGTTCAGATACACGCACCTTAGAGCAGAGGACATTGTGGCTAAGCTACATAACAAAATTGTCACCTAGATATTAAGGCATGACTGAAAAGGGTGATTCGGATTCTATGAGTAAGAGGTTCATACGTTCCTTTTAGAATAACATTACCTCTCGAAACGTTTCCGCTTAATTATTTCTCCTTTTCTTCTAGGAAAAACTGGGAACGTCTAACCCGCAACAATTTCAAATTCCAACTAACGGCCTCTGCTTATTTGCGGTGGCCGTTTTCTTTTGGAAAATTCATGGAAGAATAATCAATGACCGTTGATCAAAAACTATTTATCGAGGCAATGACCAAGTACTGGGAAGGGCCGCTTAAGAACAAGGCAAGCCTAGAACTACAAGACGTGTGGGCCCAAATTGCGACTACGTTTAACAACCAAATGAATCGCTCTAGCCCTCAGCTTTGGCAGGTACTCCAGCCACCTACAGGAACAGGCAAAAGCAAGGGTACCGAAGTGTATTGCTCATTGCTTGCTGCACTGCCTACAAAGCATAACATTGACCATATTCTACGCCCCTCTTCGGTTCCACCTGTTCACCCCGGCATATTGATCGTTAGACGCTTACAGATTGAATGCAATGAAATGGCCGAGGAGATTAACAGGCTTGCAGAATGCGTTACGGCTCGAGCACATCATGGGGAAAACAAGCTATCCGCAGAAGAGATAGTCTCTACCCCCGTTCTCATCATTACCCATAGCACCTATATCCGAGCATTGAGAAACGCCAGTGCCGGAAGAGATCGCAGCACACAATTGGAGCTTCTTCATAGGTGGCATCATACGGAAAGAAGTTTGATTATCATTGATGAGGCTCCTGACTTTATCGAAACTACTCAGTTAAATATTGAGCCCTTAAAGCAGGTCTTGGGGTATATCCCAGAAGTTATTGCGAAGCGTTTTCCGGCAGAGATAGGGTACTTGAAGGAGGTCATTCAGTGGATGCAAAAGTTGTCATCAGAAGGCCGACAGGAACAGATGATTTCCGAAACGAACATGCTTTCAAAGCACCCAGATTTTACATCTCTTCGCAATGCCATGAAGTCATGTTCCTTAGTTCGTTCATCTGTTAATCAGTGCGATGGTGTGACGAATAGAAGCCTGCACAATAAAATCAGAGACACCCTAAATTCAATTGAAGCGTTGTCAGGGCAGTGGTGCTTGTATGCCCAATCTGGCGAACGAGAAACACTAAACTATGCTCGTCATATATTACCTGAGGACCATCCAGGCGCGGTAATTCTGGACGCTACGGCTTCCACAAACTTGCTGTACCACCTCTTTGAAAGTCGCGTGTCAATTGTTCCGACACCAATGGGAGCTCGTCGCTACGATCAGGTCACATTGCACGTCTCCCGAGGTCATAAGGTAGGAAAGACTTATCTTGTTTCCAAAGCTAAGTCTGAGAGTGCCAAGCTCATTAACGGACTGCAAACGCTTTCCTCTATTCCTGAGAAAACATTCATCTGTTGCCATAAAGATGTGGAGCAACAACTTGAAAAGTTTAAAGGCTATCGTTTGGGGCACTGGGGTGCTGTTGAAGGCAGCAACGGCTGGAAAGATTGTGATACGGCGGTCATCTTTGGGCTACCATATCGGGATAGTATCTGGGCCGTAAATACGTATATGGCCGTGCAGGGGCCACAAAGCACTGAGTGGATAGCATCAAAGGGCAAGCGGCCATTTGGGAGGTATACGGATATCCTGCGTGAGCTCGAAACCGGGGTTATTTCCACTCAAGTCATTCAGGCAATCAATCGCGTACGGTGTCGTCGTGTTATTGATGAATATGGCAACTGTCCGACTACGGATATCTACATACTGCTACCTTCCGGTAAACGAGCCGATAAGATTCTAGAACATATAGAGACATCAATGCCCGGTATCAAAACTGTGCAATGGACCTATTCAGGCTCAACCAGAAAGGCTCGTAAACTAAAACATGCGGCCTCTCTCGTAAGCTATTTAAACGACAACCTCCTCAGCATGATCACTGTCAACGAAGCGCTAGATGAGTTGAGCATCCCAAAAAGCTCATTCGAAAAAATGGTCCCAAAACTCAAAGATGATGCCAGTCAGCTATCCGCTGAACTCACAAGCATGGGCATCACATTCCACTCTGAAGGTAACGGACGAGGGGCAACAAGATACTTTGTAAAAACATAACCACAAAAGGAGACAATGACTGATAAACAAGACAACCAACCCCAGCCGTTCACCCGAGTTGAGGCCGCCCTGTGCGGCCTTACTCGTTTCTACACAGGAAAGCCCTGTAAGAACGGTCACATTACTGAACGCTACGTCAGCAATAAACAATGCGTTTCCTGTAACGCAATTAAGGCCCGAGAATGGGAACGCCAGCGTTCTCTGCTTGACCCATCATACCGAATGTACCGGAATGTCCAAAGGCGATCCGGGCAAGCCTTGAGGGGTTATGAAAGCCCTGCAAAGGCGGTCGGGTGTTCAAAGCAGAAGTTAAAAATACATATTGAAAATCAATTCACCGAGGGCATGGACTGGGCAAAATATGGTCAATGGGAAGTTGATCATATTATCCCTCTGTCTGCCGCAAGGGATGAGCACGAACTTGTTAAACTATGTTGTTACACCAACCTACAACCCTTGTGGAAACGCTATAACAGAATGAAGGGCGGGGCTTAGGCTCCGTCCTCTTCGGCGATGTATCTATTTTGTTTCCACAACACAAATATGATCAAGAGCCTACATCTGTAATTTTTACATTTTCTAAAATGAACTTGGCGAATTGTTTTGGGTCTTTGCCGTCAGTAAATGCCTTACGTGTAGCCTCATCATCTGTAAGCTCGAGCCAATGCATATCGTTACTTACAGCCTCAGGATCAAGACGTTTAACCTCTTCAAGGTATTGAGCTCTGTATTCTTGGAATGGTTCCTCGGACGTATCCTCAGACTCTATCGATTGCCCATGTACATACGCACTCCACCTAATAGGAGTGCAATTCTTGCTCGTACCTTTATTTAGCCAATCGGCAATATCTTCTTCACCGACTTTAACGCCATCGAACATGACCTCATCTCCTGCGGTAAACCCTTCGTAATACCTGTCGATACACAAGCTGCCTTGCTCTTCGCCAAATAGACTCAGTAGTACAGAAATTTGAACGCGTCCCCAGCTGCTTTCCTCGATGCTACCGTTAGATTCCAGCATCGCATTCGTAAAGCCAATGACATATCCAATAGACCAATTGTCTTTGGCCTTATCTGGCATAACGCCAGCCAGAGAGAAAAGAACTGTTTGAATAGATAGTGCATCAGCGATTTTGTCTCCAAGATCGACTATGTCGCTAACATGTGGTTCGGCGTTTGTGGCTTTATCTGATGGCCTATCATAGGCAGCAATTTCATCTGCAATATTTGACGCACTTTGCCAAATAGCTATGGCCTCACGAATATGATCTTCAGCCGCAGAGTCACCATCACGAATCCAAGCACTAAAGGCGCTTTCGCCTTGGCCGTAAGTTAAGTCATTTCCTATTTGAGATGCAGGTGTTGATATGGCCGCGAGCATGCCTACTGCCACGTCTGTTGAGAGTCCCATTTGAGTGAGAAGTTTTGTGTTAATGGAGTCTTGCAACCTGTCATCAACACCCGCGTATTTGCAAGCACTTGTCGATGCTTCAACCATGTACGTTGATAATTGTAAGGTTATGTCCTTGGATAATTCTTTCAGAGGAGAAACATTAGAAATCACCCACTCCATAGTCACATTCTTAAATTTTCCAAGATCGCGCGAATACCTATCTATAGCGGCAGGATCGTTTCGCATTAAGGTTAATAGGTCTGCATCTTGATTATACCTCTTCTTGAAATACCAATACCCAACAGCAGCTATTACAATCCAAATAAATACATCCATTGCAAACTCTTCCCAACATTACGAAACAAAAATTAAACTGACTAAGAACGAACTGGTTACGGCTATTCCCATATCTTGAAGGGCTTGCCCACTGGCCTCATTTACGGATTTATGGCCTTTTAAGACCTGTCTGGCTTGAAGGGCGGCTGAAGCTAGGCCAACAGGGAGAACGATGTCTGCGGCTTGTTCTACGGGATTTAAACTGGCTAATTCTTCGGCGGTGGTGTCCACAGTGTTTTGCAGGTCTGCGTTGGAAAAACCGGATGAGAGAACATCGTCTCGGGTGGATGCTATTTCGTCTGTCGCCATGACGGATATATCGGGATAGCGTTCAAAGTGGCGGTCTATGATAGCTTGACTGTTCACGGCCTTTAGCTGGACATCCGTTAAAAACTCACCACCTTGAAATAGCCTAACATCAGCACCCGGATAATTTGTCATTTCAAATATCTGTGCGGTAATATCATCGCCATCACTATTTTCATCGGCAATAAAAAGAAGCTCGTGGTAAATGCCTTTGACATTATTTCCAAAGCCTCTTAGAGCCTCAACATTCATTTGTGATATATGATTCCCTATGTCTTCTAGACTAGCGTATTTCAGGTCGTTATTTGAGCGTCTGATCGCCATAACAACCAAGCTTTCGTCCAACCGTAATTGGGTAAGAGCTTGATTAACTAAACTCGCAAAAACAGCACCGATTGTGAGCGCTGCAGACTGTTTAGCACTTTGAAGCGTGAGGGTTGATTTCATCAATTCTCTCCAGCAAGAGTTCTAAATGATCAATGCATTTTGTCAGGTGTCTACGGTATTTTGGAACCAAGAGTTTGCGCCCTGTTTTGCGTTCATAAATCTTTGCTTCTTGAATTAAATCCAACCAGAACTGTTTTACAAATTCATATTCTTGTTGGGAAATTTCGTTGCCTGTTTCAGACAGGTTTTTTAACTCTGGTAACAAGCATTCAATGGAACTGAGGATACGAACCTCTTCATCAATCAAATCATCTCTCGTGCGTTTTTTACCGTTCCAAAAACGATTGCCAGTCCAACCAGCCCCCAACATAGAAATAGCCGCTATGCCACCACCTGCGGCAACGCCACCCCCTACAATTGAGCCTAACCAATAAAGCTTCGCAGATGTTGCGGCGGCTCCCGTCAATGTGCCGATTGCGGCTCCACTACCTGAAACGCCAAATGTTGTAATTAACCCCAACAGGCCTGTTGCTCCTGCCGCTCCCGCCCCCTTGGTAATGATCGCATCATAAACAATGGATATGTCTTTTGATGAAGTCTGCAATATTGTATTGGCAAGATGAGCAAGGGTTTTATGCGCACACTCCATCCAAGGTTCACCCTCTTCATATGATGCATACGATAGCTTGCCTCGGTATTCTTTAACCTTAGGCTCAAGTTTCTTTATTTCGGGTTCGAGTTTCTTTTGAAGGGCCTGAGCATGATCAGTTACAACCGATGCAAGTTTGCGTGTGGTATCGCGAATATCACTCATCCTACGTTTGACCCATATTTCGTTGCATTTAATCAATCTCTACAAATAAACTATAAGGCAATATATTATTTAAACATACTAAATAAAGTTGTGTTGGTGTAGTGATGTTAACTGCCCCATTCGAGCTCATATGAGAGAGTGTTGTGGATTTCATTTTATTCCCCGAAAGGCCAAACCTTCGCAACGCGCCCGTTGGAAGATGGCAGTCAAACTGGTGACCGGGGTGTTTAAACAACCGTAACGAGACGGCCCCTAAGGCTTTTAGCCAAGGACCTATTGTATAACCAAAGGCACCCCGACCATAAAAGTCAGGAGTGCCACTGTTAACGGTCAGTGACGACCGCTCGTTATGAGGTGTTTAAAGCCCCAGAACCTGCGTCTTGGTTCCAAGAATCAAGTTAGCGGGGATTTGATATTTTGGGAAGGGAAGAGTTTTGTAAGGCTCAAGAATTGCTCGAGGAAGATTTGAAAGGCTAAAGATTCAGAGGCAAACATAATACGCAACTTTTGAATGATAATCCAATCGTGCATAATAGCCAAACGAATCGCTATCGATTAATTATGGGTGCTATTATTTTTAAACAACGGCAATACACTATCGATGACTTCATCATCAAAATCATCGAAAACTTAGATGTACCAAGAGCACGTTATGTTGCTGCAGAACGATCATACCGTTCAGTTGCTCAATGGCTAGCTCGTCCTGCATCTATTATTCGTGAACTTAACCCTCATGTTTATGTCCAAGGTTCATTTTCTTTAGGCACAGCAATTCGTCCTCTTGCTGGTGATGATCATTATGATATTGATGCTGTGTGCCAAATCGAATGGAATAAAAACTCTCATTCCCAGAAAGACTTAAAAGAAGCTATAGGGCAGGAGATTCTTGGCTATGCAGCATCTAAAGGCATGGAAGAGCCTGAGTCCGCAAGGCGATGCTGGACCTTAAACTATGCCGATGAAGCTCAATTCCATATGGATGTTTTACCAGCTGTTCCAGATAGTCACCGCCACAGCGCACTTATTGAAGCAGCCGGATATGATGTAAAGAATTTTGGGCCTTACATAGAATCTGCAATTTCAATTACAGATGAACAGCACCCGTACTACTCACTCCCCTACTTTGATTGGCTTGGCAGCAATCCTCTTGGTTACAAAAAATGGTTCAACGAGCAAATGCAAGAGCTTCTTGATGAACGTCGTCAGGCCATTGCCATGAATGAACGGGTGCAAGTTGATAAGGTGCCGCATTATAGAGTTAAAACTCCTCTGCAACTCTCTATCCAACTATTGAAGCGGCACCGTGATGTAATGTATGCGGATGATGAAGAAAACCTTAAGCCCATCTCAATCATCATTACGACCTTGTCTGCGAATGCGTACAATCAAGAACGTGACTTCATTTCTGCCTTCCGCAATATCATAAACACGATGGATCAGTTCATCGAAAACAGGGGCGGAGTATATTGGATTCAAAACCCCGTTGATCCGCGTGAAAATTTTGCTGATAAGTGGGCGGAACATCCTGAACGCCGTCTTGCATTCAATGAATGGCTTAATAATGTAAAACAAGATTCTGAAGCCACATTTGCAATGACATCCGCTGAAGAAATTGTGCAACATCTATCCCCTCTGCTTGGTCACCAGCCTGTTGAAGCGGCTGCCAAATCAATGTTCCCTTCTGTTGTAAGGGCACAGACATTAGATGTCGGTTTAAGAAATAAGGTGCTCAGGGCAGAACATAAAGAAAAACCTATTTGGGCAATACGTGGTCGATACAAAATTGACATAACGAGTGCCACAGTAAGTAAGAATGGCTTCCGTCGTCACTCTTTCAAAAGCAACGGAATTTCATTGCCTAAACTTAGCACCCTCTGGTTTCGTGCCTCAACCAACACTCCTAAACCCTTCGAGGTTTACTGGCAGATTGTGAATACTGGAAATGATGCCATTCAAGCAAATGGATTGCGCGGCGGCTTTGACAAAGGAATCATTGAACGGGGACGTTTGAAACGTAGTGAAAGCACTAAATTTTCTGGAGCACACTCTATAGAATGCTTCATTATAAAAGATGGTTACTGTGTAGCCCAGAGCGGTCCATTCATTGTAAATATTCAATAAGAGAGAACAAATGACCAACAACAAAGTTAGTCTAAGGTGGTTACTCGAACTAGCTGTCGAGGTGTTGAAAATTAGGGCTTCTGTAGAGGGAAAACTAATAAACGTTGGGGGTCTAATTTTCGGTGGCTCTGGTATTGCAGCTATTATTAGTTTCACAATCCCCACTCAATATGGTTCGCTAGTTTTTGATTATCTGCCAGAAGGCGGAGGTTCAGTTTGGGGTATGCTATTTGGTTCCACACTCATCCTTAGTGGTCTAGCTATTGGCATTTACAAAATACGGAATGAACAACGCCTAAACGAACGTCACCGAGTACTTGCCATTGAACTTCGAGGCCTTCAGGACACCAGTGATACGCCTTTGACATCCTATATTCCGGGCAAAGTAAAAGGATTAAGAGACACCCTTTTGATTGATATACGTAGGTACATGAACAATGGGTCCGTCACCAACCCTCAAGCTGCATTGGATCGTGTCAATCTAATTACACATGACTTTAATGAATGGCGACGTGGCAAAGACCGTGGAGACGTATCTGCATTTCTTGGCGGTTTAATGCCTGTCCCATTTTCATTCTTAACTGGTATGCTTATGGATGATGAACACAAAATAGATGGGTTATTAGACTGGGATCGAGATGAAGCAAGGTGGCGTGAATTAGATGCAGAGGATGATGAAAATCGCTTCATCATTATGGGCCTTGAACATATCCCAAAGAATAGAAATGAAGTTATCATTACTGTTTCTGCATCCTACAGCATCAACATTAATAGTGTTAAGAACTTCAAGCATAATATCCCGATTGTAGAGTTAGACTTAGAAAACAAGAGCACCTCATGCCACTGGTCAGAAGAAAAACAGCAGGCACTTGCCGCACAGTTTCGAGAGGTACTTGTATCGCTATCTGATCGGCATATTGAACAAATTCACTTATTTCTAGCAGGAGCAAACAGCCTAGTCATTAGGCTTGGGCGGACATATGACAGACGAAACATGCCACCCGGAATTATTTATCAATATGAACAAACTGTTGCACCACCCTATCCATGGGGGGTTGCGTTACCAACTCATGGAATAAATACAGCTACAATTATTTAAAGGACTTTACGTATGGACATACGTGATGATTTTGAATCCGCATCAAACTTTCTAACAATATTAGCCAATTATGGAAAAGCTTTTAAAAAAAAATGAAACAATTTCCCGAGTGGCTAAGTCAATATATGGGCCGCGAATAATTCCCCCGTGGGGCCCTGCCAAATAAGATTACTAAAAAGTCTGGTGGAGAGAAATAGCTTGATGTAGCCGCCCTAATATTAATAAGCTTCAGGCCCCAAGCTAAACTATGGATCATCTAGGCTGGCACAATCTTGGCACAGTTGAGGTGTCATTATGTTGATCTAACATCTTGACGAGCAGCAACATCCCCTCTACGATTCTCATCTTAACCGCTTGACTCTAAATAGATTTCATCAAGCATACAGGTGCATAAAGTTAGGTTCATTAAGTAACTTAGCCGCCCTCCGAAGGCGGAGGTCATGAGTTCGAATCTCGTCGGGTGCACCATTTGTTTCAATGGCTTAGCACGATATAGACAGCGCCTCACTAAGGGCGTTGTCCGCGTTACGCCTCGGGCACGTTGTCTTTTCTTTGGAAAAAATTTCCCGTTATGCGGCGCGGTTTTGCATGTAAGCCGCCGCAAGTCCAGAGATCACAAAGAACATGAAGGTCGCAATCAACTGCCACATGAACACAAGGGCGACGGCATCGGGCTGGTGAAAAAGTCTAAGCCCCACGGCTCCCAACGCGGATGCGGCTAAGGTTGTCAGCATCACCGTCAAGGGGGCATTAAGCACGGCCCCGCGCCTGATCATCATGACAATCAACACCGTCGGCACCGCACCCGTTGAAATCACGGCAGGGACACAGACCCAATGGGGGGCAAAACTGATCTGACCGCCAACGTTTTGCCACAAGGTCCAGCAACTTTCCCCGATCAGCGCCAACCATGTCAAAAACGGCACGATGGGCAAAGTCCACGCGAAACGAGAACGACCAGGCTGAACACAGCACAACGCGGCATATCCGGCGCTTAGGGCCGTGGCCAAGATGGCAATCAGTTCGACCAACATCCGTGGGTCTTGAAGACGGTCGGCGGCCAATTGAATATTTTGACTTTCCACCAAAGCCCCCAGCAACAAGGAGATAGGCAACGCGAAAAACACCCACACGGCTAAACGCACCGCAGGTGGTCGCAACCGTTGGACCGGCGCAAGGTCGACGGCCAGCGCCGAAATCAACTTATCCATTTCTGTATTGCTCATCGTCTTTCCTCAAGTATCAATCAGTTTTTGGAGGGCTTTTAAGCCCCGGTGCATCGCCACTTTAAGGGCGGGTACCGACATCGAACTTTCGATTGCAGCCTCCTTAAGGCTCATATCGCGTAATTTCAAAAGCTCAACCGCCGTCCGTTGTCCTTTGGGCAATTGGGCCAAGGCCTTTTTTAAAGTGTCGCTGGTGGCATACGCCAACGCACCCTCTTCATAGTCATTCGTTCCTTCGCCGGTAAAGGTTTCAGGATATTCGTCGACCAGAATTTCGCGGCTGCGATTGCGATAGATTTTTCGCAACTGATCCGCCACCCGACGCGTCGCAATGGTATATAGCCAAGGTGCGAAAGGCAGGCTGGGATCATAGGTATGGCGGTTGGCATGAACCGATAAAAGAACCTCTTGCACCACATCCTCGGCAAACTGAACGTCAGAAATACGGTGACGAACAATTTGACGCACCTTGGGCAGAACAGCCGTCAACAGACGCGCATAGGCATCGCCATCGCCGTCTTGGGCCTGGGCCATCAGGCCTGCCCACTGTTCTTTGTCCTCTGCGGTCATTATGGCTCCAAAATCGTTTGATAGATGTAACCTAAGTAGGATTCTCTGCGAAGTATAGAGCAGACATCGTTCTCATGAGGTGCCGAATTAAATTTGAAGGAAAGGCCCAAGCAAAATGCCAATGCGACTTATGCGGATTTATTTTGTCATGCTGGCGTTGAGTTCCCCTGCCTTGGCAAAGGATACCTCCCACGTTGCAGATTTAGACCGCATGGCTTTGGAACTCGATCCTCTTTTTGCCGCCATTGCCGTCGATTCTCTGAAGTAGGGAGACACGATGATCCCGCAAACTGGCCCTCAATTTCGCATGTTAATTCTGGCGGTGGTGCTGACCTTGGGTCTGTTTGTTGCTGTGCTTTCGCAGGCGGGGAATTTAGCCCTCTTGTTTGTCCTTGGCTTGCTTATGGGCATGACCTTGCTTTATGGCGCCTATGGATTTTCAGGAGCCTATCGCGCCGTGTTGAAAGACCGCGACATGACGGGCGTGGTCGCGCAGTTGGTGATGTTAGGCCTTGCCATTGTGCTGTTCGCGCCGATCTTGGCCCAGGGTACGGTTTTTAATCATGGTGTATCTGGATCCTTTGCCCCGGTCAGTCTGTCCGTCGCCTTTGGCGCCTTTATCTTTGGCATCGGCATGCAATTTGCCCGAGGCTGTGCCTCTGGAACCCTGTATACAGCGGGGGCTGGTAATCCGCGCATGGCCTTGGCGTTGGTGTTTTTCTGTGCCGGTGCCTTTTGGGGCAGCCTTGATTTGGGTTGGTGGCAAACGTTGCCATCAATGGGCGTGATCTCGTTGGGTCACACCTGGGGTTGGACAAGCTCGACGCTGGTTCAGCTTGGCGTGTTGGGATTGATTTACCTTGTCTTAAAACGCGGGGGTTGGAAAATTCGCACCGCAAGTCTGTGGGGGCTAGGCCTGTCTTGGCAAACCCTCATCCGGGGTCCCTGGCCGTTGCTATTTTCCGCAGGCCTATTGGCGGTGTTCAATTGGGCGACCTTGCTGATCACGGGGCATGGCTGGTCCATCACCTGGGCCTTTTCCCTGTGGGCGGCCAAGGCTGCGGTTTTGCTGGGCTGGGACCCTACGGGCAGTTCGTTTTGGGCGAGCGGCTTTGCCAACACAGCCCTCAACCGTTCCCTTTTAACCGATGAAACTTCGGTTATGAATATCGGCATTTTGTTGGGCGCCATGGTGGCTTCGGCTTTGGCGGGTTCACATCACAAAAGCACCTCGACCAAAGCCAATCCCTTTATCGCCGCAATTCTCGGCGGTTTGCTGTTGGGCTATGGGGCAAGGCTGTCTTATGGCTGTAATATTGGTGCGTTTTTCAGCGGCGTTGCGTCCGGCAGCCTGCATGGCTGGCTGTGGATTGTGTGCGCCCTTCCCGGAAATGGGGTCGGACTTTTCTTGCGGAAAGTCCTTAAGCAAGCTCCGATCAAAACTGGTATTTAAAAGGATCAAATCATGAAAAATAGGTTCGTTTTTGTTACGCTCGCATTCATCTTTGCGCCGTCTGTCGGCATGGCGCAAACGCCCGACATTATTGAATTGACGCAAACGCCTTGTCAGTTCCTAGAGTCCGAAATTGACCATGCCTTCACATCCAGCCAAAAATCCGACTGTGATGCGATCAATGACCGAACGGCCGAAGACCGTTTGAAAAAAGCCCCCGTGATTTCGGTGATGGCGGGGGATTATATTTTTAGGGTGCGCAATAAAAATGTCCCCTATGAATTGGGATTTTGGCTGCGCGATACAGATTATGATTGGCGCAACCCCCTACACAAGCTCACCAAAACAAGCGTTTCCGGTGGCGGGCTGACGGAGGGTAAAAGCCAAGATTATGCCGTCACGTTAAAACCTGGAACCTACCTGTACTCGTGTCCGTTAAACACAACGCCCGATTACACGTTGGTTGTAACGAGCCCCTAAAAAAAAATTTAGCGACCGTGTAACCAAAACGTGCGGGCTAGCGAAACTTATTATGAAGGCTCATTCCAAATGCTGGATGGCCAATCATTTTTGAAACAAACAAGGTGGAATATAAATGTTTAAAAAGTCCCTCAAACCGACCGCTCTTAGTCTCGCTGTTTTGGCTGGCGTTGGCGCCATGACAATGATGCCCCAGGCTCAAGCCGCAAACACCGACATTTTGGTCGCCAACGCAGACTGCATGAAAAACCCCTGCAATCCATGTGCACCGTGTGCCAAAAATCCTTGTGCCGCCCACAATCCTTGTGCGGCTCATAATCCCTGTGCAGCGAAAAATCCCTGTGCAGCGAAAAACCCATGCGCCGCTCATAACCCTTGTGCGGCTAAGAATCCTTGTGCCGCTAAAAAACACATGTAATTGGTTTGTTGAAATGATTCGGGTGGGTTTGCAAAGGCCCACCCGGTTATTGAACAGTTTAAAAATTTAAATGAAGTGGGAGTTATCGACGTGAAATCGTATACCAAAAAATTTAAGTCCAAGACGGCCTTACCTAAGCTCATTGGCGCAAGCCTGATCTTAGCGGCTGCGACTCCCGCTTTTGCGGCAAGCCCAAATGCACGCGGCCTGAACCCATCCGCACAAAGTCGTGCCGATTTGGATGGCTTTCAATTGGCCGCGATGAAAAATCCGTGCAACCCGTGTGCAGGTAAAAATCCATGTGCTGCGAAGAATCCTTGTGCCGCAAAAAATCCTTGTGCCGCAAAAAATCCTTGCAACCCCTGCAATCCCTGTCGGCCAAATCCATGTGCGGCTTCTGACCGGATTGATCAGTCGTTGGTCACTCGCCCTCACGGAACCAAGCTTGCGACCGGCAACAAAGCCGATTTAATTGCCGAAGGCAAAGCTCTGTTCATGAACGATCAATTGAGCTCGAACGGCATGTCTTGTATTGCCTGTCACAATGACTACGGCTCCTTTGAAGCCTCTTTCTCTAAGCCCTACCCCCATAAAGTGGCGATGGCGGCTGGCCGCGTTGGAATGAAAACAATTGACCTCGACGAAATGATTCAGGTTTGTATGGTCGCACCCATGGCAACCAAGCCCTTACCTTGGGACTCGCGGACCCTTGCAGCTTTGACCGCCTATACGAGCGATCTGCAAAAATCTTTCGTTCCCGAAGCGGATGAAAACCCCTGTGCGCCAATGAACCCCTGCGCCGCCCACAATCCGTGTGCGGCTCATAATCCTTGTGCCGCCCATAACCCGTGCGCGGCTAAAAACCCCTGCGCTGCACACTAAGCCTCACCGACAAACCAGCGCGGGTCCAGTTCCGAGGACCCGCGCTGGTCTATTCTCAACGCTCGTTTGACGCTATACTCGACCGAATCAATTCTTGGGGGCCGTCTATGAAAAGCAAAACCATTGATGACTTTTGCGCGTTGCCGCGTACCGAGCTTGAAGACATGCTGGATGCGGGTCGATGGGTTTTGGAATGTCATCGGGTTTTACAAAAAACGTCCGATAATATCGTTGGCGAAGTTTTGCGCGACCAAGGCACCTTTATCGAGTTAGAACATTATCCACCCGGCGATGTTTTTGATACGGCCACGTTTAGTCAATATTATTACCATGCCCACCGGGGAGGTGAGCACGGTCATTTCCACACCTTCGTGCGCGGCGATGTCGCAGCAAAATCCCAACCTATAAAACAGTCGCATATGGGTTATATGGATGAGCGCGAAGACGCCATTTGTCATTTGATTGCCATTTCCATGGACAACGCTGGCCTGCCGACCGGGCTTTTTACAACCAACCGCTGGGTGACGGCGGAAAATTGGTTTGCGGGCAAAGATACAGTATCCATGTTGAAGACATTTGAAATGGACTTAGCCCCGCCGTCCTGGCCTGTGAACATCTGGATATCGAGTCTATTGCGTTTGTTCCGCCCGCAAATCATTGACCTGATCGAACACCGCGACGGCGTGATCGCCAAATGGAAAGCGGTTCATCCCGATAGCGATGTCTTTGAAGATCGGGGCCTGGATATTTTAGGCGAAATTCCCATTTCCATTGAACAGCAAATAACCTTAATTGAACAAGCGTTGGCTTCATGAAAGAGCCTCACGATTGCTGTTCTTCTTCCCATAAGAAACCGAGCAAACGTTCATGCCCAAGCCATGGCGGGGCCTGTGGGGAAGTTGCTTACACAACGCTTTCCCACCACATCAAACAGCCTTGGCGCTTAACTGAAAAAATACGCCGTTTCTTTTTTTGTGATGATCCAAATTGCGACGTTGTTTATTTTGATGATGAAGATTGGCAGGTTCAGCAATCCGATGTGAGAACCCGCGTTGGCGCCAAAGACACGTCTGATGAGGCGATGATTTGTTATTGCTATGGCGTCACCCGCACAGATGCGCTCAAGGACTCTCGCCTCAAACAATTCGTCATGGATCAGACCAAGAAGAAACTTTGTTCCTGCCACACTCAGAACCCATCAGGTCAGTGCTGTCTGAAGAACTTTCCTAAAAATGAGAAAGCCGACTGATGGCAAAGCGTAACCCTTCAGTCATCATCCTCTACGGTCCAGGTATGGCCTTGACGAAGAACATCGTTCAAATTGCTTGTCGTCTCTGACGTTTGTTTTTCCACCATTTCGCGAATTTCGACTTCAAAGATATGCCCCTGTTTACAAAAAAGAACGCCAATCGCGACGGGGAAATCGGGGCCGGTCATGTCGGCCAAAAGGGCCGCTAGGGCACGGTCTGTTTCGTCGTGAATTAAAATGTCTTCTTCACGGATGCCATTTTCACCATGGGTCACGATTTCCAAAGACAAGGTGCCCGGCTTAATCCTGATCCCTTTTGTTTTGTCCTTACCAAATAGCAACGGTTTACCGTTTTCGACATGGATTTGCTTTTCAGCGGCGATCTCTTTCGCGGTAAAGTCGGCAAAGGCCCCATCGTTAAAAACGACACAGTTTTGGAAAATTTCAACAAACGCCGTGCCCTTAAAATGATAGGCGCGGGTCAAGGTGGCGGTCAGTTCTTTTTGTGAACTGTCGATGCCGCGAGCCACAAAGTGGCCCCCTGAGCCGAGTGCCATCAAGGTCGCAGAAATTGGATTTTCGATGCTGCCCAAGGGCGTCGAAGGAGACCGTGTCCCCGCCCGCGAAGTCGGCGAGAATTGACCTTTGGTGAGCCCGTAAATTTCATTGTTAAACAGCAAAAATTGCGCATCCACATTGCGCCGGATCAAATGGATGAAGTGATTTCCGCCAATCGACAAGGCGTCACCGTCCCCCGAAATGATCCACACATCTAAGTCTGGATTTGCCAACTTAATGCCTGTTGCGATCGAAGGCGCCCGTCCGTGGATGGTGTGAAACCCATATGTTTTCATGTAATATGGGAACCGCGCGGCACAACCGATACCCGATACAAATACGGTGTCTTCGGTTTTCGCATTCACATCGGCAAGGGTGCGCTGGACCGCTTTTAAAATAGCGTAATCACCACACCCCGGGCACCACCGTACTTCTTGGTCGGAGGCGAAATCTTTAGCCGTCAATTTCACATCTGGCAGGTGCTCAGTCATGGCGCGGCCTCCAGATGAACGCGGATGGCGTCTTCGATTTCATGAATTTTGAACGGTTGCCCCGTCATTTTATTGAGACCCTTGGCATCGAATAAATACTGCTCTCGTAGCACCTTAATGAACTGACCGCTGTTCATTTCGGGAACCAAAATACGGTCAAATCCTGACAGCAGTTCCCCTAAATTTTCGGGCAAGGGCCAGATATGACGAACGTGAACGTGGCTGACGGCAAGTCCTTGATCAAGAAGGTTGCTAACGGCGCGGTTGATGGGGCCATACGTCGACCCCCACCCGACCACAACCAATGGGCCGCGATCCGCGCCGATTTCGGTCTGTTGATGAGGAACATCTTGGGCCACGGATTGAATTTTTTCGGCGCGTACATCGGTCATTTTTTGATGATTTGCGGGGTCCGAAGAAATTTCGCCTGTTTCATAGCTTTTTTCCAAACCGCCGGTGTGGTGTTCAAGATTGGGCGTTCCGGGTATCGCCCAAGGCCTAGCTTGCGTTGCCGCATCGCGTTCCGTTGGATCGAAGCATGGACCTTCGGTATGCAGGTTGATGGGGAAAGTTTCAAGCTTATCAATATCAGGGATCAGCCACGGCTCAGACGCATTGCCGATATAACCGTCACTGAGAACGATCACCGGCGTCATATACTTTGTTGCAATGCGGCAGGCTTCGATCGCCATATTAAAACAATCCGATGGCGCACGGGCGGCGATCACCACCACCGGGCATTCTCCATTACGTCCATAAAGCGCTTGCAGCAAATCAGCTTGTTCCGTTTTCGTCGGTAAGCCCGTAGACGGTCCGGCGCGTTGGGTGTTGATGACCACCAACGGGCGCTCGCTGCTGACGGCAAGGCCAATGGCTTCTGCCTTCAAGGCGATCCCGGGTCCAGAGCTTGAGGTCACCCCCAGCGCCCCTGCATACGAGGCCCCAATGGCCGCACAAACCGCCGCGATCTCATCTTCGGCCTGAAACGTAACGATGTCATGTTCGACCATATGCGACAACGTGTGCAGCACGGGCGAAGCGGGCGTAATGGGGTAAGAACAAAACACCAGTCTCAATTCGGCAAGCCTAGCCCCCACGGCTAAGCCCCACGCCATGGCTTGGGCTCCGGTGACGGTTCGGTATAACCCCGGCTCTATATCCGGCGCCTTGGCAACCGTGAAGCTGTGCAAACCGTCCGAAACTTCCATGGTTTCCGCCAGCGCATGTCCGGCATTTAAAGCGGCAATATTGGCGTTCGCAATATCAGGCCGTTTTGCAAATTTTGTTTTCAACCAATCAACGGTGGGCTGACGGGTGCGGTCAAACATCCAATAGACATAACCAAGGGCCCAGAAATTTTTACAGCGCAGCGCTTCTTTTTTGGACAGGCCAAAATCACTAACCGCATCCTGGGTCAGTTTGGAAATATCCATCTCAATGACGCGGTACGCATCTAGGCTGCCGTCTGTCAGAGGATTGTTTTCGTAACCCGCGCGGTGCAGATTGCGTTTTTGAAAAGAGCCCCCATCAACAATAAGGGTGCCCCCAACTTTGACGCCATCAAGTTCCACTTTGAGTGCCGCCGGGTTCATCGCCACCAAGACATCAAATTCATCGCCCGCCGTTTTGATCACCCGAGAACCAAAATTAATCTGAAAGGCCGATACGCCGAAAGTCGTCCCCACGGGGGCGCGGATTTCAGATGGATAATCAGGGAAGGTGGTGAGGTTGTTTTGTGCCACAGCCGTTGCCAGGGTGAACTGTCCCCCGGTGATCTGCATCCCGTCACCGGAATCGCCAGAAAACCGAACCACCGCAGACTCAAGTTGCTGGCGCGCGGGCGGACAGGTGGGTGCTTTCAAAAAACCGGACACAATCATGACCTTCCTGTGAAACTTTAGGTCAAAAGTTTTACCACAGATGTTTAAACATCAACTAAATATTCTCTCGAAGTGCAGAGAAACCGAACCTGAAAGGCCTTGATCGTAAATCCGCTATTCACCGTCTTCAAGTTCCCATAGGGCCGTTTGAATCGCTTGATCTTTACCATGAACAAAGCGCGCAATATCTGCATCCGATTTGACGATATGGTTAAACAGCCATTCCCGTAAGAACCTACGGATGTGGGTGAGGATTTCTGGGTCTTGTCCCTTTTGAAAGGCCGCCGCAAGCTCGCTCACTTGGGTGGCAAGGTCATGGTGAATTTGGCGATGTTTATCAAGATTTGGATAGGCACATGCTTCCATCACCGCTTCTTCTCGACGGAAGTGATAAATCGTGTAGTTGATGAGCTCATCAAAGATGGCTGGCAAATCCTCATCCCCAACGGAGCGATGGGTGAGTTGGTTCAAAATTTTAACAAGGGCCAAATGGTCTTGATCAATGGCCTCAACGCCGATGCGCAGTGTATCGACCCAAATCAGAACTTCATCATTCGACACCAACGGTAACTCGATCCAAAATGTACTGCCAACGCCGACCTCGCTTTCTAAACCAATGCGTCCGGCCATTTGTTCGACCAAAAGCTTAGTCACCGAAAGGCCGATGCCAGCCCCTTCTTTGGCAACCGTAAAGTCCCCGCTGAGGCGATGAAATATTTGAAACACGTTCTGTTGGTCCGCTTTTCCAATACCGATACCGTTATCGGTCACAGAAAGGTGCAAAAATCCATTGTCTGTCTCATAACCATCTATAATCACCTCGCCGTTTTCACGGTTATATTTAATTGCGTTGGACAGCAGGTTAATAAGGACCTGTTTAAAACGTTTGATGTCGGTGCGAATGTGCACGGGCAGGTGCTCACTGAGCCGCTCGGTCAGGCGTATCTTGCGTGCAAGGGCCAGCGTTTCCGTTAAAGCGAGGCTATCTTTGACAACGTCCTGCACCAAAACATCTTCTAGATTTAAGGTGATTTGTTCGGCTTCTATGGTTGCCAAATCAAGGAGTTCATTGACCAATTCAAGCAGGTGCGTGCCGCCATCAAGGATCCCTTCCACGTGCCGGGCTTGCATCGGTGTTAGTGGGGTTTGCAGGGCAAGTTGTAGCATTTGGGCAAACCCTAACACGGCGTTTAGGGGCGTGCGGAGTTCATGGCTCATGCTGGCAAGAAATTCTGACTTCGCCCGGTTGGCTTTGAGCGCGGCTTCTTTTTCGGTTTCCAGGGAACTTTTAGACGCCAAAACTTCCGCCATCATTGTATTAAAAGACGTTGTGAGTTCGCCAATTTCATCATCAGAGGTCGCCGGAATTTCGACTTTGTAGTCTCCATTTGCGACATGTGTCGTGGCGGCCGTTAGGCGTTCAAGAGAGCGGGAAATCCGGTAAGCAACAAGGGTCCCAATGAGCAAGGCCAGCACCAAGGCCAACGCGGGCACCACCAAAATCATCCATTCAAGATTTTTCATATCGCGTTTAAAGGCGATCAGCTCCTGGGTGGTTTCTTGGTTGGCATTTACTTTTAGGGCTTCGATTTTGACTTGCAGGTCTCGCGATTGAGGTTCGAGTGTGTCATCAAAGAGGTCGTGAAGATCCACAAGGTCCAAATTGTCTGCGGCATACGCCTCAATAAAGGCTTGGCTCAATTGGTCAAACTGATCAAGGGCGTCAATGATGTCTTGAACGACCAAAAGTTCCCGTTCATCCAGATTGATTGCTCCTATAAAATTTTTAGACTTGCTGTGATCCGCTTGAATCAATTCGATCCAGGTTCCTTTAATATGTCTTAGTGTCGCAAGCGATTTTTGAACTTCATTTAGGGCATATGTGGCGTGATTGACGTCATTGGCCGTTCTTTCAACAATTATTTCCCGCAGATTTGATTTTGTCCGCTGAATCAAAAATGCCACATCTGAAGCGGTGTTTGTTTCTTGAATGTTGAGCTGAACCAGTGCGTCGATTTCTCGACTTAAACGTGCTTGCACGGTCATCAGATACACGTCAGCACTGCCAATACACACAGCCAAAAAACATAACGACAAAATAATTTTTGACCGTATCTTCATAAAAAACCTAAGCCAAACGCCTGACAATGATGAGCCTTCAGGGTTTTGCAATTGCGTTACGACAAATGTTTTGCCACCGTTTCTAAAAATAACGGAATGGAGATCGGCTTTGAAACGTAGTCGTCGCAACCCGCCGCACGGATATCTTCCTCATCGCCTTTCATGGCAAAGGCGGTCACCGCAACAATGGGAATCTGTTTAAGGTCCTCATCCGCTTTTAAATCCTTAATGATTTCAAGCCCAGATCGACCCGGCAGCTGAATATCCATGACAATCAAGTCAGGGCGATGATTTTGCGACACTTCTAAAACCTCAACGCCATCCGTCAACTGCATGACTTCATAGCCGTAGGACTGAAGAAGATCGTTGAACAGCTTCATATTGAGTTCATTATCTTCGACGATAAGAATCGTTTTTGGCATAACCGCCCCAATTTTGAATGAATTTAAACAAGTGCTTCTCAGCAAACTATAAAACAGATCGGCATTCAATTCCACCTCTACACCGCTTAATATCTCACGTCTTTATTCTGGTTGGCGGGATTTTTATGATGACTTTGGTGCCATGGCCTTGTTTGCTGTGAACCTTCAATGTTCCACCATGCATTTTCATCAATCCCGCCGTCAAGGGCAGACCCAAACCGGTACCTTCATTTTTACGGTTGAGGCCACTATCCACTTGACCAAACGTGCTCATCGCCATGACGATTTCATCGTCATCCATGCCAATGCCCGTGTCCGAAACGATGATCGACAGCGAACCGTCCTCGTTCCCTTGGGACGCAACACTGACTTCACCTTGTTCGGGGGTGAATTTGACGGCGTTGGTCAGAAGGTTGAGCAAAACTTGTTTGATGCGGCGTTCATCGACAAAAAGACTCGGACTTTCTTGGTCAATTGACGATGTAATGGTGATCAAGCCTTTTTCAGCGCGCGGCCCCACGATACGGATTGAGGCATCAACAACATCAAATAAAGAGACCGTGTCTTCGTACAAGTTTAAGGCCCCGGCCTCAATCGCAGACACATCTAAAATGTCATTAATAAGGGCCAGCAGGTGCTCTCCTGAAGAATGGATGTCATCTAGATATTCTTTGTACTTAGCATTTTCAATGGGGCCAAATATTTCCGCTTTTATGGTGCCGGAAAAACCAATGATCGCATTCAACGGCGTCCGCAGTTCGTGGCTCATATTGGCCATCAAATCCGTCTTTGCGCGGTTCGCCGTCATCGCCATCATTTCGGCTTTTTTGCGTTCGGTTACATCCGTGCGAATGGAAATATATTGAAACGGTTTGCCCTTTTCATTCATGAACGGAACAATGGTCGACATGACCCAATAACTATCCCCATTTTTCTTTTTATTTTTTATTTCGCCTTGCCACACGTCGCCACGGGATATGGTTTTCCATAGATTTTCATAGACTTCGGGAAGGTGCTCATCGGATTTAATGATGCGATGGTTTTGGCCCAGTAACTCTTGTTCGCTATAACCGCTGATTTCACAGAACTTTTTATTGGCGTAAATAATGTTCCCTTGGGCATTCGTCACACTTACAATGGCGTGTTCATCCATGGCATCCTTTTGAAAGTCGAGCTCTTTGACATGAATGGCTAATGCTTCTTCGCCTTTTTTACGGTCATCAATATCGATCACGATGCCAAGCATGCGAATGGGCGTTCCATCTGGTTTTCGTTCGACATCACCCTTTTCACGGACCCAATGAACCGTACCATCCGGCCACAGAACACGGTGTTCAATATCGTAATCGGCTTTGTTATCGACGCAAGCCTGTACGGCCTCAGAGACCATCCGTCGGTCCTTGGGATGGATGGATTTCAGAAAATTTTCATAGCTGGTTTCAATGGTTCCTTCTGTATAGCCAAACAGCGGTGCGATCTGGCTGGACCAGATCAATTCGCCGGTTTGGATATTCCAGTCCCAGGTCCCAATCTGAGCATATTTTTGACTGCGGCTATAGCGTTCTTCGCTAACGATGAGTTCTTGGCGCGCGCGATAGAAAACACCCGCCAGAACCAACAAAGTCGCGATCGCAAGACCTGAGAAACCAACGATAACTAAACGAATTTTATAAAATGTTTTAAACGCTTCCTCTACATCTATTTCCGTGGCAAAGCCAAAACCTAGGTCGGCGTCCCAAATCCAAGCCCCAACCACCGGGACGCCGCGATAATCGCGATAACCATCAAGTATCAAACCGCTTCCCCCGGCTCTGCCACGGTCCACCAGCCTCACCAGGGGCTGGTGTTCATGCGCAACCAAGGGCGTTTCCCCAAGGGTTAAGTTGACGCCTGGGTCACGCAACTCAACCACCAAATCGGAGTGTTCTCCGTGGATCAACTTGAGCGTCTTGAGCTGGGCGTTAAAACGGCTCTCGCTGATGAGCAGACCCTTTTTATTAAAAGCAAATGTTTCACCCGTATCGCCAAATCGACTGCGTTCAAATATGGGGGTAAAACTTTCATCTGGCTCTAAACGAAAGGCAAGAACCGCGACCACGCGACCATCGTCCCCCTTGACCGGCGTGGCCACAAACATAGTTGGCAACAATTCAACCATTTTGCCATGAATGTCTTGCAGCGGCACGTCTGAGGGCTGAGGCAAACTTACCAAAGTCTCACCCGCCCAAATTCGTTTGAGAAAGGCATCCTCAAGCAAGTTGGTGATGCCAATGTTTTCATCGCGCGATGAAGCCAGATTAATATTGTTCTGGTCTATAATAAAGAAACCACGATAGCCCACGGCTCTGTTTAAGCTGGAGATCCATGTTCGAAGATTTTTGAGAGGGACGTTATTGATCGGGTTGCCGCCTTCAAGCGACCATTTCAATAACGCCTGGACGTTCGCGCGTATTTGCTCACTATTGCCCCAAACTTGGGCCGACTTTATTTGATTTTCAGTCTGACTTTTGATGCCAGCATGGGCCGTGTTCAGAACCGACGTCAGGGTTTTCCCGATGCTCAGTTTTTCTTGGCCTTCAATATCTTTTATAACGCCCCAAGAAGAGGCGGCAATCACAACGACCAAGACAAACAGCAAGACGGACTCACGACCCAGCATAAGATTTTTATTTTGCCAACGCCGACGCACACCGGGCTGCACCGATTGGTCTTCCGAAACTTTTTTGGAAGACTTAGCATCTAAATCAGGCTCTGGATGAGGATCAGGGTTAGCCACCAGGATCAATCTCACTTACAGTATGTTACGACAAACTATAAGCATCAACCATGCCCAGCATCACGTCAATGATCCTGTTTGTTTGAAGATCTAGAAGAAGTCTCAGTGGATGTACTTTTTGACCGCTTCAAACAGCGTATTTGCCGATATTGGCTTGGGCAAAAGCGCCACACATCCAGCCTCGGCAACACTGTCAGCGCCGCTAAACACAGGAAACCCCGTCACGGCGAGCACAGGAATATAATTCAAATGGCTCTCGGCTTTCAGCAATTTGGTATAATGCAAACCCGAATGGTTGGGCAATTTAAGGTCCATGAGAATAAGATCAGGCCTAAATGAATTGGCCAAGCTAAGCGCATCAACGCCGTCCACGGATTGAATCGTGTCATACCCCACCGAATGCAGCAAGTCGGTGACCAGCTTCATCTGCAGGGCATCATCTTCGACGATCAAAACCGTTTTCGACATTTTTACCTCATTGCGAACTGTTTGAGACCTAATATATACTCATAGAATAGCTCTAAACTATTTTCTCCCCTATAGCCATACCCCATAAGGCTTATACCGTATGTCCAACACATCACCCCAATTCCGTGAACCATATTGTTTAACCCTGCAGCTGGTATTTGAGGTATAAAAAAAGCACTCCACTTTAAGGCAGACCCTCGAACAAAGGCACGACCATGGAACTTCGCTTTACCGTTTGGCAATTCGTCCGATTTATGGTGCATTTGGAAAGCCACCCAGATGCCCAATTTGACGCGTGGGGGGACGTCTGGCAGGCCTTAGATGCCGACCTTGGGAAATGTGCAGCCCAAGACAATGAGGCCTTTAGTGACATGATGATGAACCAAGACGTGGTCATCGAAGACGCGACCCCGGCCCAAGCCGTGGCTGCGAAAAATGCGCTTTCCATCGTCCAGACCGAAATAGAAGCCGCCATCGCGCAGGCTGCTGATACGACGGATGAAGAGATCGAACACCTACAAGGTCTAAAATTCGAACGCCGAGAACTCCGTCAACTGACCCGCAAACTGGGTCGCCAAGCCGAGGCTTGTGACCCTTAATTTGCATAGAGCCTTGCCTTAAGCTTCCCCCACCGTCTCGCCGATGGTGTCAGCAGCTTCGTCGCCATCCCTGGCCAGCAAGGTGATGAAGCCACCCGATCCGGCCAAGTGGTGGGTTTCTAAGTCGGCGGTCATGAATTTGGTTTTGATGGCGGCCCATTCCATTTTGGCGGCGGCATTCAGATGGCCGGATTCGGTGGCTTGTTCGGCCAAGATGCGCATGCCGCCTTCTAACATGGCGAATGCGTGGGTCAGAACCAGGGCTTGATCGTGCGTGAATTCAAAGCCACCCGTGTGTTCAAAAGCGTCGGCCAATTCAGCGAACAGCTCGCCCGTTTTTGCCAAATCACCAGGGTCCACATCGGGTTCCGTTTCGCCAAGGCGTTCCGACAAATAGCGTACAATTGAAGCAAAAACCTTGGCTTCAGCGTCCGCGGGAACCGGTTGGTTTTCTTCGGGCAAAGTTTCATCGGCCATCGATCAGTCTTTCCAGCGATTTGCATTAAGTTTGTATTCAGGTGGCGCACCATATCGTGTAGGTCTGCCGCCGACAAGGCTTGCGGCGATTCGACCTTAGCTTTAAGGTGCCTTGGATTAGTTAAAGGGATGCCTGGGGCAGACACGCCCAAGCGTAAAAAACCGACCATGACCACGCTGCAACTGCTTTTGTATATTTTGCTGGGCATTTTTGCGCAGATCACGCTGGCGGCGTTGTTGGCGGTTTACCGTCACCTGCGCAGCTATCAGCATATGCAAAAGCGCATGGCAGGTTTTGACAACACCGTCCCCGACGAGCCAAGCCTTAAAGATCTTCTGCCCACCCCAGGCCACAGCAAGGCCCAACCTTGGAAGGGCGAACGGGACTTTACCGTGGTGCGCCGCGTGGCCGAAGACCCAGATCAAAACATCTGTTCTTTTTACCTGCAGCCCACCGACGGCAAGCCATTGCCGACTTATAAACCGGGACAGTTTTTGACCTTTGTCTTAGACGTCGCGGACCCAGAACAAGGCGGCACCAAAACCATCACCCGCTGCTATTCGCTGTCGGATGGTCCGGATCAACCCTTTTATCGCGTTTCCATCAAACGGGCACCAGCGCCCCGGGGCCAGCCCGAGCTTCCGCGCGGCGTATCGTCGAACCATTTTCACGACCATGTTCACGAAGGTGACACCTTGCAGGTGCGCAGCCCCAGTGGTCATTTTTTCTTAAGCCCCAACACCTCGCCCGTTGTTTTGATCGGCGGCGGCATTGGCATTACCCCCATGTTGTCGATGCTGAACGCCACCCTGAACGCGTCCAGCACCCGGCAAGTTTGGTTGTTTTATGGGGTTACCAATTCCGCAGACCAAGCCATGAAAGCCTATTTGGAAGAGGTCGCGTTGAAGCATGAAAATGTGCACCTGAACGTCTGTTACGCAAACCCCTTGGACCAAGATCGTCCCGGCCGTGATTTCCAACACCAGGGGTTTGTTGACGTGAACTTGTTACGCGAAACCTTGCCATACCAAATTTATGACTTTTACGTCTGTGGCCCCCGCGTGATGATGGAAACGTTGGTGCCTGCGTTGGCCGAGTGGGGGGTGCCAGATCAACACATTCACTATGAATCCTTTGGCCCGGCCTCAATCACCCGCAAAACCAACACAGCCGCCCCCAAAGAAGACAGCGACCCTGATGCTGCGCCGTTAACCGTTACCTTTTCCAAATCAGACCAACAGTTGGTTTGGGATGACAGCTCTGAAACGCTTTTGGACTTTGCCGAAAAACACGGCATCGCCATTGATTCTGGCTGTCGTGCCGGCGGCTGTGGGTGTTGCCAAACCAAAATCCAAAGCGGCGAAGTGGACTATACCCACATGCCCGATTTTGATACCGAACCCGGCTCCTGCTTGATGTGTGTCGCCCGCCCCACGCAAAACTTGACGTTGGAGGCTTAACACACGCTCATGGATAAAACACTCTTCCGTCAAGAAATCCTGCCATTCTTAGGTCAATTCAGCCTGTTGCTGTTTGGCTCGATCCTGGGCGACATGGTGCTGCATTTTATGCAATTGGAATGGATTGGTCGCTGGTTGGGGATTCCCGGCACGGTGCTGATTATTTTGTCGTTCCTCTATTCGCTACGCAAACGCAAAATCATTACCTTTGGCAGTCCTAAATTTTTATTGAAAATGCACGAATTTTTTACCTGGGCTGGTTCGCTTTTGGTGCTGATCCATGGCGGCATTCATTTTAACACCATTCTGCCGTGGCTAGCCTTGGTCGGTATGGTTCTGAATGTGTTAAGCGGCATGGTCGGGCAACGTTTGTTGCACAGATCAAAAGTGCACCTGACTCAAATGCAAGAAACTTATCGTTTAAAAGGTATGTCCAAAGACGAAATTGAACAGGAAATCTTTTGGGATTCTGTGACCTATGACCTAATGGCCAAATGGCGGGTCGTGCACTTCCCAATCTCGTTGGTCTTTGCCGTGATTGCGCTGGGCCATATCTTCAGCATTTTGTTGTTTTGGGATTGGAAATGAGCACATTCGTCAAAACCATTATCTGGATCAATTTAGGCATTTTGACGGTGCTTGCCATCGTCTATGCCCATTTGATGATCAGTCCTGGGCGCGTGGTCGATGGTCACAATGAGATCCGCACCGATTGCTTTGCCTGCCACACCCCGTTTATGGGGATATCGGTGGCGAAGTGTATTGATTGCCACAAGATCAAAGATATTGGCCTGCGCACAACCAAGGGCCAACCCATTGTCAAAAAAGACCTGCGCACCAAGGCCATTCCGTTCCATCAAAAGCTAACCCAACAAAATTGTACGGCCTGTCATACCGACCATAAGGGTATGGCCGTGTACCGCACCAACTATAAGTTTTCGCATAATTTGCTAGAACCCAAAATGGCGAAGGATTGTGTGTCTTGCCATGCCAAGCCCAATGATAAAATTCACGAAAAAGCCGCCGAGACTTGCCTAGACTGTCATGTCCAAGACAAGTGGAAACCGGCGTCGTTCAAACACGACATCTTGGCCAAGGACGTTCTGGAACAGTGTGACACCTGCCACAAAAAACCCGCTGACAAACTGCATGAACAAACCTCCGGCAAATGCGGCCTTTGTCACTTGACCGAAAAGTGGAAACCTGCGGCCTTCAAACATGAACTGTTGCCGCGTGCTGAATTGCAAAAATGCGTCAGCTGCCACATACTACCGCCGGATCGGTTGCATGAAAAAACCTCGGACAAATGTGTGCAATGCCATTTGACACAAAAATGGAAACCCGCCACGTTTAAACACGAACTGTTACCCAAGGCAGACCTGCAGCAGTGCGTCAGTTGCCATAAGCTGCCCACAGACAAACTACACGAAAGCACGGGCGATAAATGTGTGGACTGCCATCTGACCGAAAAATGGAAACCCGCAACGTTCAAACATGAAAACTTGCCCAAGGCACAGCTTAACCAGTGCGTCAGTTGCCATAAGCTGCCCACGGACAAATTGCACGAAAGCACGGGTGACAAATGTGTGGATTGCCATCTGACCGAAAAATGGAAACCCGCAACGTTCAAACATGAAAACTTGCCCAAGGCACAGCTTAACCAGTGCGTCAGTTGCCATAAGCTGCCCACGGACAAATTGCACGAAAGCACCGGAGACAAATGTGTGGATTGCCATCTGACCGAAAAATGGAAACCCGCCACGTTCAAGCATGACCTGTTGCCGCGCAGTGAACTGCGAAATTGCGTCGCCTGTCATGAAAAGAAGACCCCCGATGATAGACGTCACCGCGAGTCTTCCAGCCGCTGCGGCAACTGCCACTTCACCGACCGCTGGACGCCCGCAAAAGAAAGCGCAAGCACATCAGGCACCTCACGCCGCCAGACCACCTCCCCTCCCCCTTCATCACGGTCAAGCGGCGGCGGCTCTGTTCCGCAGTGGTGGTTGGATCAAAGGCAACAGCGCCTTGACAGGCGAAGATAGTCAGCCGCGTAAAACCTTATATTTCCTGGGAAAAAGCTTGGAGCGGGTGAAGAGAATCGAACTCTCGTCTTAAGCTTGGGAAGCTTCTGCTCTACCATTGAGCTACACCCGCGAACAATCAAGCTGGCGAACGATATACGGTGCGACGGGGGCTTTCAAGCCTTAAGGCGATCTCAACAAAAAAGCCATCCGGGAGGGGACCGGATGGCTTTTGTTTAGGCTTAAGGGAGGGGGGAAACTTAAGCCGGCGTATACATAGAGTTAACGGCATAAAAATCGGCAAACACGGTGAGCTTAACGACACCTGCCATGGTCAAGACGCCCGCGACGGACCAAAGGCCATTGATGTGTTTGGCGGTCAGCTTGCTGACTTCACCTCGGGATTCGAGCGCGCGCTTGGCGAGTTGCAAAGTGGCGGCTGCGACGGCGAACATTACAATGTAACCGTATAAGTAAACCATTCCAGGGTCATGCATCGCTAAATTCCTTATCCTCGTGCGGCGAAACGGCCGGGGGTCGTGTTGTTGTTGAGTTTAATATAACCAGCCTGTCTTGAACCAACCCTGAAGCTTCCATTCAGTTATCATTCAGTGTTGATGACCCCTTTTTACCGCGAACGGCAAAACAGAAATGTGATGATCATCACAGAAACAAAAAAAACGTGCGGCAAGGAATATCCCTGCCGCACGTTCAAACTCAACAAAACAAAGTCTATGGACTAGGACTTGCGAACCTCGACCAAGAACTTGTCCATTTCATCGTTCAAAATCACCGACTGTTGTGCCAATTCATTTGCGGCCGACAACAATTCCCCCGAAGCCACACCGGTTTCTGTGGCGGCTTCTGTCACACCCGCAATGTTGCTGTTGACTTCGTCGGTACCACTCGACACCTGATCCACACTGCGGGCAATTTCTTGAGTCGCTGCACTTTGCTCTTCAATGGCGGCGGCAATCGATGCGGAAATCTCACTGATTTGTTCAATGGTGCTGGATATGCCTCCGATGGCATCCACCGCATTTTGCGTCGCCGTTTGAATGTCGCCAATTTGCCCACTGATTTCTTCCGTGGCCTTGGCCGTTTGGTTGGCAAGGTTTTTGACTTCCGAAGCCACCACGGCAAAGCCTTTGCCGGCATCACCAGCTCGGGCGGCCTCGATGGTCGCATTCAGGGCCAAAAGGTTTGTTTGATCCGCGATATCGGTAATCAAAGCGACAACTTCGCCAATTTTGTTGGCCGCCACATCCAGACTACGCACCATGTCGTTGGCCCGCTGGGCCTCACTCACGGCGGTTCCAGAAATGTTTGTGGATTGATTCACTTGATTGCTGATTTCTTGAATCGAACTGCTCAGTTCTTCTGCCGCCGCAGCCACCGTTTGCACATGGCTCGACGTTTCACCGGAAACAGCAGCAACCGCAGAGGACTGAGCACTGGTTTCTTCTGCCGTTGCCGACAAAGATTCCGCCGAAGCCTGCATTTCCGTTGCCGCCGAAGACACGGTTTGCACCACACCGCCAACATTTTTATTAAAATCATCGGCCATTTTGTTCATCAATTGCGAACGGTCATGGGCCGCCAAAGCACGGCTTGAATCTTGTTCGGCGGTCATGGCGCCTACACGCATGGCCCCATCTTTGAACACTTGAACGGCACGGGCCATTTGTCCAATTTCATCTTTCTTATAGATGACCGAAACAACCGAATTCAAATCGCCATCGGCAATATTTATGGCCGTACGGGTGAGAATGTTCAAAGGTTTGGTGATGCTCCGCACTGTTAAGACCACCAACAAAACCATAAACACCAACAGCGATGAGACCAAGACCACATAAAAGCTGAAGGCATTTTGGGCCTGGCCACGAATACCTTTGGCTTGGACCAATAATTTTTCGGCAATGTTATCTTCAACCTGTTTCATAAGGTTGATTTTTTTGGTAATCGCCGCAAACCATTGACCACCGCTGATACCACCCACAGATTGGGTTTGTGGGCTACTCAAGGCAACTTTGCGCATCCGATCGACCTCTTCAACGATGGGGCCCGCCAAGGTTTTTTTCATAAACGCCTTTTGCTCCGGAGCGGCATAAAGATTGAACGCCCCAAAGAAGGTTTGTTGTTGGGCGATCAGGCTGACAAATTTTTGATATATAGCAGGCGCAAATTTTCCGCCTCCAAAGCCACCAGCCCCCATGGCCCGTTCGATGCCGGCCCGTTCTTTCCCTTGCATAAAGCTGGTATAGGCGGTGATGGTCTTGGTCACTTCAACGTTGGAACTCAACACCCCCATTTCTTCAACAATGGACAATAGCTTGGCAATGGTGGGCGTGTAGTAGCCCGCCATTTGCGGGACGGTCATGCCGAAATTGGAAACTTGTTGGCGTTTTGCTGATATTTGAGCCACGGCACCTTGTGCCGTTTTGATTTTGTCGACCAGCTCAACACTGATCGAAGCCGCATCAAAAGCCCCTAAAGCGTCCGACATCATTTTGATTTTGCCATCGGTGTCTTTGCGTTGGGTGGGCAAGGTATCGCTGAATTTTTTACCTTTAGAGCCAATGAAACCCGCCGACATGCCGCGTTCTTTTTGCATTTCGTGGACAACAGCACTGATGTCCGGGGCCAGCACGGCCAACGATTGAACCGTATCCATTTCGTTAACGGTGGCCCGCCGTTCCATCAATGTGCCCACGGAGAAATAAATCATAGCAATCAGGGGCAGAGCCGCCACCAAGGAAATCCGCACGGAAACCTTAATGGAATCCAAAATGCGGTCAACAGGGCTGCCGCCTGATTTCACGGCATCGCCTTCGCCAATTTCAAACAAATGGCGTTTAAACGTTGCATCTTCGGTGAGAAAATGAGTGCCAAACCAAAAGGACAGAAAGTGGCTCAGTTTGTTGGGGGTTAGATCCGGATCACCGCGATCAAACTCGGCCTGCATTTCCTGAATTTTTTCGGACGCAATCCGATGCATTTCTTGGTGTTCGCGTATAAGCGGATAGTTGTGCTGAGCCATCAGCTTTTCTTCGTGCGGGAAATGATCGTTGGTATGATGAGCAATGTCCCGAAGAACTTCGCCCATAATCTCTTGTCCACGTCCATCCTGGACGGCGGCATCCATTTTGTTGATGACATCAAAAAGACGACGATGATCGTCGTCTAACTCACCAAGACCTGCACTATAGCTATCATTCCATTCCAATTGGCTCATAACAACCCCCCTCCTTAAATTCGCCCCTACTCACAGATAAAAATAGCAATGAGTCTGAAACTGATTTTGTTTGCTGTCGCTTTTTCAGCTTATTTCGAGATTATAGCACTTCTCTCCGATAACTTGCACTACGAATATTGATTAACGATAGTGAATCCAACGCGTTGCTAAGTAACCTTTGTACCCCCTTGCCCGAATGCAAAGCTAACCCTACACTTTGCTTTGGATCCAGGAGACGCACATGCCAGATGGCACCCATACGACGGCACCGCTCAACCCCATTAAGTTTAAGGACCCTTTTGTCACGGCCAAAGGCGACGTGCGGGCATCTGTACCCTTAACGAAACTTGAAACCCTGTGGTTCAACACCGGAAGTTTATGCAACATTGAATGTGTGCGTTGTTATATGGATTCAAGTCCCAAAAAAGATGACCTGGCCTATCTTCGCCGTGACGATGTACGACTTTTCTTGGACGAAATTCAAAGCACAAACCTGCCCACCTCTGAAATTGGTTTTACCGGGGGTGAACCGTTTATGAACCCGGACTTCATCGCTATTGTTGACGACACCCTGGGCCGAGGTTTTCAAGTTTTGGTCTTAACCAATGCCATGAAACCCCTGTGGCACAAGCGCCAAGACTTGGCAGACCTTAAAGATCGCCATGGTCCCGAAAGCCTAACGCTGCGCATTTCGATGGACCACTTTACGCCCGATTTACACGAACAAGAACGCGGTGAGAACTCTTGGGGCCCCATGGCGATGGGTGTCAAATGGTTGCACGAGCACGGCTTTCATATCACCATTGCCGGGCGCACCTTGTGGCACGAAGACGAAGCAAAATGCCGCCATGGTTACCAAGCCCTATTTGACCAGCGGGGGCTAAACTTAAATGCCTTCGATCCAACCCGTTTGGTGCTGTTTCCTGAAATGGATGAAGACCATGACGTGCCCGAAATCACCACCGCGTGTTGGGATATCTTGGGCGTACGCCCCGATGCCCAAATGTGTGCAACGTCGCGGATGGTGGTGTTGCGCAAAGGCGAACAGGCCACAACCGTCACGCCGTGCACCTTGTTGCCCTATGATCCTGCCTTTGACTTAGGGGACTCTTTGAGCAAAGCCCAAGGGGCGGTGCAATTGAACCATCCCCACTGCGCTAAATTTTGCGTTTTGGGCGGTGCCTCTTGTTCATCGTAAAGCTTCTTTTGACTTTTGCGTCCCAAGCCCCCAAATAAGGGATAGACACTCAGATCAAAGGCTCAAAGACGTGGAACAACTCGAACTTCAATCCGAAGGCATTTATGCGCTCACCACCCGCTCCATCACCATTTCGGTGGAGCCAGAGTATTTAGAAGAACACAGCGATCCTGATCTGCACCGTTTCGTGTGGGCTTATCACGTCTCGATCACAAACAAAGGCACGGAAACCGTACAGCTTAAAAGTCGCTATTGGCGCATTACGGACGAACTTGGACAGGTCCAAGAAGTCACCGGAGACGGTGTGATTGGCGAACAACCCTTGCTCGGCCCCGGCGACAGCTTTGACTATTCAAGCGGCACCCCTTTGCCCACCGCTTCGGGCATTATGCAAGGTCATTACGTGATGGAAACGCCGACCGGCGAAAGCTTTTTCGTCATGATTCCGGTTTTTTCTTTAGATTCACCTGACCGAATGCGTCGTTTGCACTAGAATAAATACTTCCTGGCCCCCACATAGGGTTAAGCACCAGAACAAGGACCATAACCGTGGCCACAAGAAAACCGCTCAGCGTCGTTGAACCTAACCAAGACCGCCCGGATCGCGCAAAAGCCGAAGCCGCTGTGCGCACGCTGATTAAGTGGGCGGGCGATGATCCGGACCGCGAAGGTCTTGTTGACACCCCGGCCCGCGTGGTGCGGGCTTATGAAGAATATTTCCAAGGCTACAACGCCGACCCCGAAGACATTCTCAAACGAACATTTGAAGAAGTCGAAGGCTATGACGAAATGGTGCTGTTAAAAGACATTCGTTTTGAATCGCACTGCGAACACCATATGGCGGGCATCATCGGCAAGGCTCATGTGGCGTATTTGCCCAAAAACCGTGTGATCGGCATTTCAAAATTAGCGCGCGTGGTGGAAGTTTATGCCCAACGCTTGCAAATCCAAGAAAAGATGACGGCGCAAATTGCCAACAGCATCAATGACGTTTTACAGCCCGAAGGCGTCGCCGTGATCATCGAAGCCGCCCACCAATGCATGACCTGTCGGGGCGTTCATAAGCCCGGTGTTACCATGGTCACATCCAAGATGATCGGGGCCTTTAAAGACAATGATCGCACGCGTCGCGAATTTTTGTCGATGGTCACCAACCCGTCTGGCATGGCAACTGACATGCTATAAACAATCCTTTATCCTTGACCGCGCCCCTCAGGCAGTGAAGATTATCGCCAATACATTTGAATGCGCGCGACAAAAGGCTTAGGTTTCCGAGCTATGATGGATTTTCGACCCATTTTTATGATTTTGGGCATGTTGCTGGCGACGTTGGCGGTGGGCATGTGCATTCCGGCCTTTGTCGATGCCTCAAACGACAACCCCGACTGGCAGGTCTTTGCCGTTTCTGCGGCTGTGACTTTGTTTGTTGGGGTTAGCTTCGCTTTGACGTCATCAACTGGCGGCGGCCGCATGAGTCTTAATGTGCGTCAGGCTTTTGTCATGACCACGCTCAGCTGGTTGGTCCTGACCGTTTTTGCCGCTTTACCATTTACCTTCTCTGACCTTCAGCTCAGCTATACCGATGCTTTTTTTGAAGCCATGAGCGGCATCACCACCACGGGGTCCACAGTCATTACAGGCTTGGATCACGCGCCGCCCGGCATTTTGTTGTGGCGCGGAATTTTGCAATGGCTGGGCGGATTGGGCATCATTGTCATGGCCATCGCGGTGATGCCCATGATGGGCGTCGGCGGCATGCAGATGTTTAAAGTCGAAGCCTTTGACACCGGCGACAAGGTTCTGCCCCGAGCAGCGCAAATTTCCATGGCCTTGGTGCTGGTCTATCTCTTTCTCACCATGGTGTGGGGATTCTTGTTGTGGTGGGCGGGCATGACGCCGTTTGAATCCATAATCCATGCCATGACCACCCTTTCGACGGGTGGGTTTTCCACCTCTGACGGATCGGTTGGTCATTATGATAGCTGGGTCGTTGACGTGATCATCACCCTGGGCATGATCGCTGGTTCCTTGCCATTTCTGCTGTTCGTGCAAGTTCTGCGTGGCAAACCAGCGCAGTTATGGCGTGATGAACAAGTGCGAGGGTTCATCGGTATTTTGCTCTGCATCATCGTTGTCATCTCGACCCTGTTGTGGTTTGAGACCGGCGAGACGCCCTTGCAAGCGTTGCGTTTTGCCGCCTTTAACGTCGTGTCGATCATGACCGGCACCGGTTATTCCAACCATGATTACGATATGTGGGGCGCCTTTGCTCCGCCTGCGTTCTTCTTCATCATGTTCATCGGCGGCTGTGCCGGATCGACCACGTGCGGTATCAAAGTGTTTCGCTTTCAGATTCTCTATGCCGCCGCCCGGATGCAGGTGCGCCACTTGTTACAGCCCCATGGGGTGTTTGTTCCGTACTATAATCACCGCCCGATTCCCGATACGGTCATCATCTCGGTGCTCAGTTTCTTCTTTGTGTTTGGCCTGTCTTTTGCGGCCTTGGCTTTAGGGCTGGGCATGTTAGGTCTAGATTTCCTGACCGCCATCAGTGCCGCCGCCACCGCGATTTCCAACGTTGGCCCGGGTCTGGGGCCGATTGTCGGACCCTCTGGCACCTTTCAAACGTTGCCAGATGCTGCGAAGTGGTTGTTGTCGGCGGGCATGTTGCTGGGACGTCTTGAACTGTTCACGATTTTGGTGCTGTTTTCACGCACGTTTTGGCGGGGTTAGCCAGCATGTTGTCATTCCTTGGCATTGCCGTCCTCATTGGTATGAGCCATGCTCTTGAAGCCGACCATGTGGCCGCCGTCTCGGCGATGGCCAGCAAACAAAAAAGTTTTTCGGCCATTGTCCGCACCGGAGCGGTTTGGGGCTTGGGCCATACCGCGACCCTCATGGCGTTCGCGGGCGGAGCCTTAGGCCTAGGTCTTGCCATCAACAAACAATTGGCTGGTGGATTAGAGTTCGGCGTCGGCCTGATGCTGATGGGATTGGGCGGATACATCTTGTGGCGCCTGGTCCAGGACCGCATTCATTTCCACATGCACAAACACGGACAAGACGTCACTCACTTTCACGCCCACAGTCACAAAACGGAACCCCTGGCGCATGATCACGACCATACGCCTTTTCCCTTCAAATCTTTGGTGGTTGGGATGATGCACGGCATGGCGGGGTCGGCCGTGTTGCTGATGTTGACCGCCTCAAGCGCGCCTTCACCTGCGTTGGGCCTGGCTTATGTGGCGTTGTTCGGGCTTGGGTCCATACTTGGCATGGCGGCGTTGAGCGCCATCATCGCGGTGCCGCTAGCCTTCACGGCCCGTTATCTCACCTGGGCCAATTGGGGGCTACAGGCCACCACCGGAACGGCAACGCTGATCTTAGGCGCGCACACCGTCTATACCTTGCGAACCCTTTTTTAAAGCCTGCGCAGACCTGCGCCGCTTTTATTTAAGCAATTGCGGGTCCACCCAGCGCGACAAATAGCCGTTAATTTGCAATTCCATCTGGGTATTGAAATCGGCCATCAAGTTTTCCACCAACACCATCCAGGCCTCTTCACGTTGCGCCAAGGTGGCGTTTTCGCTGACTTCAATGGATCTTTGTGCGGTCACTCGAATATTACCGCTGGCGCCATTTTCAGCATTTTTAATGTTAAGCCGCGCCACCGCCGTTGCGTCATAACGCGCCGTTGGCTCGTACGTCAGCATGGCCCGAAAGCCTTCGGTCTTTTTAAGCTTCGTTTCGATCACCGAGGCCTCGTCGATTTCAAATTGCGCCACCGCCGCATACTCTTTGCCACCCACCGCAACCAGTCGGGTCAAGGCCCAATCAAATAGAGCGCGTTCGGGCGGTGTTGGAAACCGTTGCTCGGCATAGGGCGGTTCCATGAGGCCTTTGTAATTGGACTTCACCAACACGTTTGCCACATTCAAACGGATTTTCGGTAAATGCTGAAAGCCCACCTTCGCGATGGGTCCGCCAATGGCCTGATCCGAAACGCAGCCCGACAGGCCAAGTCCCAGGACGGCAACAGCAAGGGCGATTTTCCAAGATTTATTCATCAACAGGGCCATAGATTCGATCCAAATCAGTTTTCGTAAAATTATAATTGGCGGCACAGAATTCGCAACTCACATGCGCCCGGCCATTTTCGTCAACAATTTCATCGCGGGGAAGTGTTTTTAACGTCGCCGCGACTTTATCAAAAGAACAACGACATTTGTAAAGCAAAGATTTTGGCACATACGCACGCACCCCATCGTCATGGTAGAGGCGGTACAAAACTTGATCAGATTCAAGGTCAAAATCCAACAGTTCTTCCAACTTCAAACTCGCCAGAAGCACCACCACCCGGCGCCATTCTTCTTCAACTTGGGCCGCGTCTTTGCTCAGCTGCGACGGCATCCGTTGCACCAACACGGCGCCCGCCCGGGGGCTGTCCGAATTTAGGTCAGAGCCTAAGAAAATAACGGTTTCCAGTTGTTCTGAGGCTCTAAAATAGTTTTGCGCACAGGCCGCTAAGGTGGCGCCTTCGAGCGCCACAATGCCCTGATAGCGCTCCAAATCCGGACCTTGCTCAACGGTGAAGGCCAAATGACCATTGCCCAACAGACGCGGGACTTTGGCCCCTTCAGCCTTGGCTGCCTCGGCCACCCGGTCGGCGTCATAACGGGCATAGCCCCGCAGTTCCCCAGCAGACGTCATATCCGCCACCATCAAAGAAATGGGGCCATCTGACTGCACTTGCAGGGTAAACAAACCGTCATACTTTAAGGCACTGGCTAAGGTCGCGCCCAACACCAAGGTCTCGGCCAACAGTTCGGCGACGACCTCGGGGTAATCATGACCGTGCAAAATTTGCTCAAGCGCTGGCCCCAAACGGACCAAACGACCACGCACGTCCAGACCGTCCAATTGAAAGGTCTGGGCGATATCAAAGTTTTCGAGCGTTGTCATCGTCACGTTAGCTCATACACCAGGCGAGAACACCTTTTTGCGCGTGCAGACGGTTTTCTGCTTCATCCCAGATGACCGATTGCGGGCCGTCGATCACCTCAACCGTGACCTCTTCGCCGCGATGGGCGGGCAAGCAATGCATAAACAATGCATCCGGGCGCGCCAACGCCATTTGTCGGGCATCCACTTGAAACGGTTGCAACAACGCACACCGTTCTTCAGCATCTTTATCGCCCATGGAAACCCAGGTGTCGGTGACAATCAGGTCCGCACTGAGACAGGCTTCATCGATATTGCGAGTCACGGTGATGTCGGTACCTTGCGCTTCGGCCCAACGCAAAACCGCTGGGTTCATGTCCAATTGTTCTGGTACCGCGAGGCTAAGGCTAAAACCAAACCGATCAGCAGCGTGAATAAAGCTCGACGCCATGTTGTTGCCATCGCCACACCACGCCACTTTTTTGCCTTTGATCGGGCCACGATGTTCTTCATAGGTCATCACATCTGCCATCAATTGGCAGGGGTGGCTGTCATCGGTCAGGCCGTTGATCACGGGGACCGTGGCGTATTTGGCAAGTTCAACAAGCTTTTCCGGTTTGTCGGTGCGGATCATGATGGCGTCAACATAGCGCGACAACACCCGCGCCGTGTCGGCGACGCTTTCGCCCCGGCCCAACTGACTGCCGGAACCGTCCATGATCACCACGTCGCCACCCAATTGCTTCATGCCGACTTCAAACGACACACGAGTCCGGGTGGACGGTTTTTCAAAGATCATAGCCAGGGTCTTGCCCACCAACGGTCGCTCTGCGCGGCCCGCCTTAAGCCCTGCTTTCAATTTTGAGCCAAGGTCCAAAATAGAGCGCAACGTTGGCGCGTCCAATTCGTGAAGATCCAAAAAATGCTTAGGAGCCGACATAATGGCTCTCCTTTGTTTTCTTTTTAAACGTGACGGGCGGCCACGGTTTCAAACATAGCGATTGCCTCAAGAATGTGGCTTTCCTCAATGACCAGGGGCGGTAACAAACGCAAAACATTTTCCCCAGCAGGGGCCACCAACAAGCCTTCGATTTCCAGCTCAGCCTTAAAGTCGCGGTTCACAACGGCTTCTTTTAATTTGATGCCCCGCATTAAACCAAGGCCCCGCTCTTCGACAAAGACGGTGGGATATTTTTTCACCAAACCGTCCAGCTTTGCCGCCAGAAGCTCACCCATTTTACAAACGTGGTCCAAAAACCCAGGTTCAATCAGCACGTCAAAGACCGCATTGCCCACGGCCATGCCCAACGGATTGCCGCCATACGTGGTGCCGTGGTTACCCACGCCCAAAACGCCAGCGGCTTCGGTGGTCAAACACGCGCCCAGCGGAAAACCACCGCCAAGCCCCTTGGCCGTCGACACCACATCTGGAATCACCTCAGACCATTCGTGGGCAAACAATTTCCCCGTCCGGCCCATGCCGCTTTGCACTTCATCAAATATCAGCAACAAGCCAAATTCATCGGCGATTTCGCGCAAGCCCTGCAAATATTCCGGCGGTGCGGGCCTTAAGCCGCCCTCGCCCTGCACCGGCTCGACCAAAATGGCCGCCGTTTCGTCCGTGATGGCGGCCTTCATTTCGTTGAGATTGCCGAACGCAACTTGATGAAAACCATCAACCGCCGGGCCGAAACCTTCCAAAAGCTTGGCTTGTCCCGCCGCCGCAATGGTCGCAAGGGTGCGGCCATGAAAGGCGTTATCACAACCAATCACGCGCCACCGTTCGGGATGCCCGTGGTCTTGTTGATACTTGCGCGCAACTTTAATCGCCGCTTCCAAAGCTTCGGCCCCGGAATTGCAAAAAAACACCCGGTCCGCAAAAGACGCCGCCGCCAGCCGTTCGGCGAAACGTTCTTGGCCCGGTGAGCGATACAAGTTCGACACATGCCAAACTTTATCCGCTTGGTTTTTCAACGCCTGAACCATGTGCGGATGGGCGTAGCCTAAGCAACTGACCGCAATGCCCGCGCAAAAATCCAAAAACCGTCGTCCGTCTGCCGCATACAAATAAACCCCCTCGCCTCTTTCGAAGGCAAGATCAGAAGGCGCATAAGTCGGCATCAAAGCAGACATAACAGACAAATCCTTTTCACAAAAATATCAGACCAAAAAAAACAACCGGGCAGCAAAGCCGCCCGGAAAGCGTGAGAGTATGGGAATCTTGGGGGTTTGTGTCAATGGAAAGAAAGGAAATGCCCTAAGGCTTCAACTTATACCCGGTATCGAACATGCGCCAGCAGATGATCCACAAGATCAAATCTACGCCTGCCACGGCGAGCATGCCGTTCATGATGGGCGCGTCGGCCTGGCCGATGAAACCGTAGCGAAAACCGTCGATCATATAGAAAAAGGGGTTCGCAAGCGCGATCGTTTGGGCGGTTTCCGGCAGGCGGTGGATGGAATAAAAAGTCCCCGACAAAAACGAAAGCGGCGTCACGACAAAATTCGTTAAGCCCGCGATGTGATCAAACTTTTCCGACCAAATGCCGCCAATGACACCCAAAAGAGACATCATCATGGATGCCCCCACCGCATGAAAGATGATGAGTCCCAAACTATGGATATGCATATCGACCACAAACGCCACCACGATGCCCACGGCGACACCAACAAAGATACCCCGCGTGGCACCGCCCAAAGCAATGCCCAACGTCAATTCATGGGCGCTGAGCGGTGGCATGAGCGTATCAACGATATTGCCTTGCACCTTTGAAATCATCATCGAGCTTGAGGTGTTGGCAAAGGCATTTTGGGTAATCGCCATCATGATCAGGCCGGGCGCCAAAAATTCCATGAACGGCACATCGCCAACCACGTTCACCGTCCGCCCCAAAGCCAATACAAACACCGCCAAAAACAACATCGAGGTCACAATCGGACCGATAATGGTTTGGGTATAGACCTTCAAAAACCTGTGGATTTCACGCATGTACAGGGTTTGGAGGCCGATTAGGTTCGAGGTTTGTATTTCACGCATGACAGTTAAACCTAAAGGATTTGCGGGGAGGGCTGAGTATTATATAGTCACTCCCCATGGACGAGTGCAAACCCAATCGCGAACAAAAACCAAAGCCGCCGCGAAAAATCACGCCCCAGCGGTTGGCCAACATCGCCCTGAACCACCTAGACCGCTATGCGTCGTCGGCGGAAAATTTGCGCCGGGTGTTGGAACGCCGGGTTTTTAAGGCCGCACGCTTTCACGAAGATATGGACGTGAGTGAGGCCAAGGGCTGGATTGACGCGCTGATTAAACGCTATGTCGAATCGGGCTTGTTGAACGATTTTACCTACGCCGAAACCCGTGCCCGGTCCTTGATGGAACGCGGGTCCTCAACGCGCTTGATCCGTATGAAACTGATGGAAAAGGGCTTAGATGAGACCTGCATCGACGCAGCGCTCAAAGCCTTGCGCGTTGATGCCCCCGATCCCGAACTGTTTGCCGCCATCAAATTGGCGCGCCGCCGCCGCTTTGGCCCCTGGTGCGATCCCGCCAAACGCCTTGAGCTTCACGACAAACACTTAGCCGCCCTGGCCCGGTCTGGGTTCAGCTATGACATGGCCACGCGCATTGTGGATGCCGACAGCGTTGAGGCGTTGGAAGAGCTGTTGAATTAAGCGCGATCTCCGCTATCATCCCGACCACAGGAAACGGAGACGGTATGCAGACTTTTGAAGAATTTTGGGCTTTGGTGATGAACGTGTGGAACACCGGCGTATTTGGCGTCGACATTGCCACGCTGCTCAGCGCGCTGGGTATTTTTGTGGTGTTTTTGGTGCTGCGGGGTCTCATCGCCCGCTTTGTCATTGCGACGTTAAAGCTCAAAGCCAAACGCACAAAGACTTTACTAGACGACGAATTGTTGGATGTCTTAGAAGGCCCAATGCGTCTGTTACCCGTGGTTTTTGGCGCCTTTTTGGCGTTAGATTATTTGCCGCTGGGCCCCTCTCACCAGCACTTGGCCGACAGTTTGATCAAAACGCTGATCACCGTTGCGCTGTTTTGGGGCTTGCACGCCGCCATCACCCCGCTCAGTCATCTGCTCAGCAAATTGGAACAAGTTTTCACCACGGTGATGATCGATTGGCTTGTCAAAACCATCAAAATCCTCATCGCCTTTGTCGGCATCGCGGCGGTTTTGGAAATTTGGGGTATTCAAGTGGGGCCGATCTTGGCTGGTCTTGGCTTGTTCGGCGTCGCCGTGGCCTTGGGTGCGCAAGACCTGTTTAAAAACTTGATCGCGGGCATTTTGATCATTGCCGAACATCGCTTTAACAAAGGCGATTGGATTCGCGTGGACGGTGTGGTTGAAGGCACCGTGGAACAAATTGGCTTTCGTTCCACCACGGTGCGGCGTTTTGACAAAGCCCCGGTGTTTGTGCCCAACACCAAATTATCCGATAGCGCCGTCACCAATTTCACCGCCATGACACATCGCCGTATTTATTGGCACATTGGGGTCGAGTATTCGTCCACTATTGAACAGCTGCGCGAAATTCGCGACAAGCTTGAAGACTATATCCTGAGTAGTCCCGATTTTGCGGGTCCCGACGAAGTTTCGACCTTCGTGCGTATCGACAAATTTTCCGACAGTTCCATCGACATCATGATGTACTGTTTCACCAAAACGACCCAGTGGGGCGAGTGGTTGGAAATTAAAGAACAACTGGCCTACGCGCTTAAAGACATTGTTGAGGCGGCGGGAACGTCTTTCGCTTTCCCATCGCAAACCCTATATGTTGAATCTTTGCCCGGAGAAGCGCCCGAAGTCTTCGTGCCGCCTAAAAACAAATCCACAGCTAAGCCTTAAGGAGTTTTCATGACCGTCACCATTTATCACAACCCGCGCTGTTCCAAATCCCGTCAGACCCTAGAGCTGCTGCGTGAAAACGGCGTCGAGCCAACCATCGTCGAATATTTAGAGACGCCCCCCAGCGCCTCTGAGCTGACCGCTATTATAGCAAAACTGGGCAAAACTGCCGCCGAGATCGTGCGCAAAAAAGAAGCCGCCGAAGAAGGTATTGACGTTGCAACCTTAGACAACGAGGCCTTGATTAAAGCCCTGGCCGCCCATCCCCGCGCAATTGAACGTCCCATCGTCGTCAATGGCGACAAAGCCGCCGTAGGCCGGCCCCCCGAAAGTGTTTTGGACATCCTTTAAAGGTCGGGCTTTAAAGGAGGGGCGTTGCCACACGATCAAACATTGCGAACAACGCGTTCCTTGGGGAACGTCACGGTGACCGTTGTGCCACGGCCCTTCTTACTTTTAACGTCCAAAGCCCCGCCATGCACGTCCATCAAGCCCACGGTTAGCGGCAGTCCCAAACCAGAACCTTCGTGTTTGCGATCAAGACCACTGTCCACCTGACCAAATTTGCTCATGGCTTTTTCAATATCGCCGTCGTCCATGCCGATGCCTGTGTCGGTCACCGAAATGGCTAAGGAGCCATCACCATTCAATTTTGTTTCTAGCCAAACATCTCCACCTTGTGGGGTGAATTTGACGGCATTGCTCAGCAGGTTCAACAAAATTTGTTTTAGTCGGCGCTCATCCACGTAAATTTGAGGAAGGTTGGGGCCGATGGACGCTGAGACATGGACCAGCCCTGCATCTGCACGGGCTTGAATGATCCGAATTGAAACCGCAACGACCTTGGAAAGACGAACCTTTTCTTCGTTCAATGTCAGCGCCCCCGACTCGAAGGCGGAAACGTCGAGAATATCGTTAATCAATTCTAAAAGGTGTTGACCTGAAGCATGGATATCACCCAAATATTCCTGGTTTTTGTCAGTGCCAACGGGACCAAACGTTTCCGCCAACATGGACGCGGAAAAGCCAATGATGGCATTAAGCGGCGTGCGCAACTCGTGGCTCATGTTGGCCATCAGGTCTGTCTTGGCACGACTGGAAATCTCCGCGTGGCTCTTGGCTTCCAGCACCCTTTCTTCAGCTTCTTTGCGTGACGTAATGTTTTCATGGGCGGAAAAATAGTGCGTGATCACACCCTCTTTTGAGCGGACTGGAGAAATGGTCACATCGGCCCAAAACATCTCGCCGTTCTTGCACCGGTCCTCAAGCTCGCGGTGCCAGACGTTACCTGCTATTATGGTTTTCCAGAGGTCCGCGTAAATGGCTTGGGACGTGTTGCCCGACTTGATGACGCGGGGGGTTTTCCCGATAATTTCTTGTGTTGAATAGCCCGTGACTTCATAGAACTTGGCATTGGCGTATTCGATGATACCTTCGGTATTTGTGATGAACATCATGCTCGGGCTTTGTTCGACAACGCTGGAAAGCTTTATCAGTTCATCGCTCGCTTTCTTGCGATCGGAAATGTCAGACCAGGACCCAACGATTTCCTTCGGTTGGCCATCGTCGTCCCTTATCAAGTTCAGGTCAGCGTGCAACCAGACGTATGACCCATCGCCCTTCTTAAAACGGTATTCCTGATTATATATTCCCTGCTCAAATAACTTTTTGAGACCGTCAAAAACACGGGGGGCATCCTCGGGATGAATATTGCGGGCCCAAAACCCAGGATCCGTTAGAAAGTCATCCGGGTTGATCCCAATCAGCGTTTGTACGTTTTGGCTGATGTAGGTTGTGGCAAAATCACCTGTCGCTTTACTGGTGTAAATAATAACGGGGCTGGATATACAAAGCTGAGCAAAGCGCGCCTCGCTAAGTGTCTTTTCTTCAATGACCCGACCATTCTCCTCCCACCTTCGATACGCAAACCACGTCATACCGAATGAAGAAAACACCATCGCCAGAAAAAACTCATCGGCTTCAAGGGCTTCATGATTGCCAAGCCATGCCTGGAGTGTCTCTGAGACATCAAAGATAATCAGAAGGGTTAAGACGCCGACCGTAAGCCCGATGACAATGGCGAGATCACGTTGTGCGTTCGGGCTTTTCAATGGTTTATTATCTTGGATTGTAGGGGTGAGCTTAGCCATGTCCTGTCACCTCGAAACAATTCGAGCGTTGGACTTTTTTGGCGACCGCAATTGATGTTTCGAACATAAGGAATTCCTAATTGAACAATTGGAAGCCCTAAAGAAGCATTTTTTATTAATTCTAAGGTGCATATGGATGAGCAGCAATAGTTCATTTAGACTACTTGTATCCGTATAAGGTGCCCCCGACAAGGGCGCTTGGGTCGCGTTTAAGTTTTGCCTAAAAACCGCGCAGGTGGTTCGGACGCAGAGATTTCAAGTCCGCTTTTGCGGCACGCACTTCGGCCAGCAGGCGGGGGGTGTCTTTGGGCAAAGTTCCCGCCAAGGGCAAACAATTTGAGGCATGATTGGATCTGAAAATGATCGGGCGCGGTGGATTCAAGGTTTCCAGCAACCGTTCGAGTTCCTCTAAAATGCCCTCATCGTCTTGCCATTGAAAAGCATCGCCACCTTTTTTAAAGGCTGTCAAAAATTCGCCTTCAACGTCTTCGTCCAGGCCCAATTGTAGGGTCGACAAAAACCGAGGCGGTTGGCGGTTGATGAGGTTGGCCGTCTGGGCAATGTGATCGCGCCAATGAACGCTGCCCCCCAATCCCAAAATCACCGTTGCGGACACCTTTAACCCCGCCTGATTGGCTTTTGCCAAGGCCCGTTCCATCGCTTGAGGGCTGCCCTTATGGATGCGTTTCAAAATATCCTGAGAGCCAGATTCGAGGCCGAAATAGACCATCTTCAGCCGCTTATCGTTCAGCAGCCTTAAATCTTCGACACTTTTTTTGTTGAGGTTTTGCGGCGTGGCGTAACACGTCACCCGTTGCAACCCTGAAAACGTTGCCGCCAATCGATCGAGAATGAGTCCCATTTCATCCGTCGGCAACGCCAGCGCATCGCCATCGGCCAGAAAGACCCGGCGCACATTTTCATCCTCTTTTGCCGCCGTTTCAATATCGGTAAAAACGTCATCTAATGGGCGCGCGACATACCTTTTGGACTTGTACATAGAGCAAAAGGTACAGCCATTAAAGCTGCAGCCCAAGGTCGCCTGAAGGATCAAGTTTTGACCTTCGGACGGTGGTCGCCAGAGGGGAGTGTCGTAAAATTTCATGCGCACAGTGTACGCCCATAGCTCGATTTCACACATCGCAAAAATAAGGTGAATATATAGTCTCTGCTTTCCCTTGAATTTCAGCGCCTTACAATGGATACTCAAGCAGACGCTTTTTTCACCCGGACAAAACATGGCAACGACAGCAAAACCAACCCCAGCCGCCGAGACCCCCGCAGCCAAGGCTCAGCGGATATATAAGCGTGCGTTGGCGTTGCATCAGGCTGGAGAGTTGACAGAGGCGATCAAAGGCTATGCTCAGGCGCTGAAGTTTACGCCCCTGTCTTCCGACATATATAATAATCTTGGCGTAGCTTTGCGCGCTATAGGCCGTCCCCATGCCGCCTTGGCCTGTTATCGCAGGTCCTTGGCGATCACCCCCGGCACGGCGGGCGTTTACACCAATATGGGCAATGCTCTTGCCGATATGGACGAACCTCTGCGGGCCGTTGAAGCCCATCGGCGGGCCGTCAAACATGCGCCAAAATCTGCCAAGGTCCTTTTCAACGCCGGGCGGGCCTTCGTTGCAGTCGGCCAAACCAAGTCTGGCCGTGATCATTTCAGCCAAGCCATCGCGCTGCAGCCCAATTATGCCCAGGCTCGCGTTCACCATGCGCGCGCCCTGTTGCGGCTGGGTGACTGGACGGCCGGCTTTAAAGAACTAGAGGCACGTTTTAAACTGCCCAACCAAGACCCGCGCCGCAAAGACATCCCCATGTGGGATGGTAAATCGCCCAAGGATAAAACCATCCTCATTAACTTTGAAGGCGATGAAGGAACTTTGGTGCAGTATTTGCGCTTTGCCCGCAGCCTCAAAAAAGCCGGGGCGCGCGTCATTGTAGAATGCCCGGCACACTTTAATGCCCTGCTCAAAGCGTCGCCGGACATTGACGACACGCCCAATTTAGGGGCGCCGGTGACGGGCGTTGATGCGCAAATCCCTTTGTTGAGCCTGCCGCGCTTCCTGGGCAGCCAAACCATCAACATTCCCGCGCCCGAAGGCTACCTGGAAATTCCAAAATCAGGAGCTCAAACCTTAAACATTCATCCCGAAATCCGTTTGGCGGTGGGATTGGCATGGTCCGGGGACTGGGCGGGGCGGTCAAAATCCGATCCGGTCAAACCCGGCGAGGTGAAACTAGATGACTTAACCGAGCTGTTCGGCATCCCGGCCGTCCAACTGGTCTCGTTAGAGCTTGGTCCTGGTGCGGCAGACATTGACCGGCTTGGCCTTCAGCCTTTAATTGACCAGGTTGGACCTTCCATTATGGACGTGGCCGACATGGCGAGTATGATAGAGCAGTTGGACCTGGTTATTTGTGTCGATTCGGTGGCGGCTCACCTCGCCGGAGCCATGGGAAAACCTGTGTGGATGCTATGTGGTCCCGATGCTCACTGGAGTTGGCTGGAAGATCGCAACGATAGCCCGTGGTATGCCAGCCTGAGCTTGTTTCGCAAATCCGCCGACCACAGTTGGAGTGACATCGTCACCACCATGCGCCAATCTTTGATGACTATTTTAAAAGGTACGGCCTAAATGACCGATGAATCTAACGACCAGGGCACATCTGCCGCAGGCCCACGCCCACCCAAACAGGGGTTTTTGACCAGGCTTTTTGGCACCGTGTTGACTGGGAATGAATTGCAAATCGCCATTGCGCCTTTCCTGGATGCTGTAGGACAAGATCATGCCCGCGAATTGGCGGCCGTTTTTAACAATTTAGACGGCGTGGTTGTTAAGCCCTTTCGCGAACAGCCCCTTTTGACGCCAGACGTTGATCGCGCAGAAACTTTACCCTCTGCCTGCGCACAAGCCATGGGCTGGATCACCTCTCAGGACGCGGACGTGGTGCTGTGGGGCGATATTCCGCCGCCGGGAACCACGTTCTTTATTCACTTTGCCGCGCCGCCCCCCATAGATAAAGATTCAGCAGGCACCATTTCACCGTTCCAAGCTTTAAACCTGCCCGTTGACTTTGATCCAGAGGCCATTGGCGGGTTGCTCGTCGCATCGGCTTTGGCGGCGATGAACGTCACCAGCAAAGGCAAAACCAAAAGCTGTCGCGATTTGGTGGCCAGCGTTCTGGAACGGGCGGCCCAAGACATGGACCGCATTCCCAGTGATTTTACGATGCGGGAAAAAGCTTCGGTCCAAGCGGCCTTTGCCAACGCGCTCGCCACATTTGGCCATCTGTTTCCGGGCGGCGAAGTCTATCACCGCGCTGCCGAAGCTTATGGGGAAGCCATAAAAGGCACCTTGCGTTCGGAAAGTCCGACCAACTGGGCTTACCTGCAACGCAACTTAGGGACCGTCCTGCAGGCCTTGAGCGAACGCAATGACGATATCGAAACCTTGCAACAAGCGACCACGGCGTATCGAGCCGCGCTTGAAGTGTTTACCCGTGAAACCACGCCGTTTCCTTGGGCCACCACGCAAAACCGTTTGGGCGAGGTTCTCTATCGTCTGGATTCTGAAAGTGGTGCCACAGAGGGCTTGAAAGAAGCCCTAACCGTGTTTCAAGGCGCCTTAAAAGTCCTAACCCTTAAATCCACACCGCTGTTGTGGTCCGATACGCTGAATAACCTAAGCCAAGCGGCTCAGGTTTTAGGTCGCCAAATTGGCAATACCGAAGTGATTGAGCGGGCCGTTACGGCGTGTGAGCAAGCCTTGAAGGCCCGCACCCGTGAAGTGCACCCAACCCTGTGGGCCGCGACGCAAAACACCATGGGCAGCGCCCTGTTCTTGCTTGGCCGCATGACCAGTGAAGACAAGCACTATAATGAGGCTTTAGACGCCTTTATGGGTGCACGCGAGGTCTATGAAAGCTTTGGTTTGACGCGGATGGTCAAATTAATGGAAAAAAATATCCAGCATGCTGAATCTCTTTTACCGGATAAACCCACGCATGCCCAAAAAAGCGATCCGGCCATGTGGTGGCTGGCCGATGAAGACGATGACGATGATGCGCCGCGTGGCCCCAAGCCCTACCTGTCTTAACTCAAACCGACCCTCAGCGGCACCGGATCAGACCTGCCTGTGTTCAGATCTAGCAGGTTACTCTGAGGTCTTACCCAGACCACGTCAGCAGGTGTCCTCATGAAATAACCTTTAAATAACAATACGATAGTATGCAAAAAAACCGCCGCCAATAAGGCGACGGTTTTTAAATTTTGGTGGACCCAGAGCGATTCGAACGCCCGGCCTTCTGATTCGTAGTCAGATGCTCTATCCAGCTGAGCTATGGGTCCATGGATTTCAACGATGGCCGATGAAAGCGCGCGGAAACTAACCCACGGTTTCATGGAACGCAAGTGCTAGATCATGTTTTTATCAATAGTCGTTCACGCACCAGGGTAATTTTATCACTTAAGTGTTGACGGTCCTGCACTTTTCTTGAAATCCGCACTTGCCGCAACGAGGGTGTTTGAGTAAGATCGCTTGAAAAATAGGTGTCAGGTTAATTGTTTCGATGCATACGGAGTGATTTTCTTTGATTTCGGGGGCTAAACCTTTTTCGCAAAACTTACGGAAATAGGTTTCATATTATTTGAAGGCGAACAGACGCAATGAATTTTTCGAAGTTCCGGGCATTAATCGTAGGGGCCACTCTTATTTTGCCAGCGTGTTCGTTTTCCGAATCCGCTCTCTGGCCATCTCTAACAGGCGAAGACCCTGCTGCAGGCCCAGCCACGCAACCGGCTCAGTCGGTTGCCAGTGCACAGGCGGCTCAACCCGCTGTCGATGGTGGCGCGGGTACACCGGCTCCACAACTGGGCACCACAAATTTCCAACCGGTTGGCGTTACACCGGGTCAAGACACGGGAACATTTGTCGGTCGTAAGGTTGCGGAACTGCGCTCTGAACTGGAACGTTTGCAAGCGCAAGTCGGCACCAACAACGGTGGCCTACAAGAGCTTCGCGCCAACATGATCAGCAATGCGCAAAATTACCACGGCACCGTTGCCGCTGTGAATGCGCGTTTGCAAGTCGGCACCACACCGGGCAACCCGATCTTGGTGCAACAGTTTTCCACCGCCCAAACCGCTTTGGACAAACTCAATTCCGATATTGCATCCATGAATAAATTGGCCACCGCGTCTTCGGCCATGTCGACCATGAGCTCTTATCTTTCCGAATCCACCCGCGCCGCATTTGGCGTTTCGGGCGCGGTTGACGAAGATCACCGCCAACTTTCCATTCTTCAAGATGAAGTTGATCAGACCGTGGTGTTGATTGAACGTCTGTTGACCGAAGTCACCGACGACATCCGCCGCCAAAGCAATTATGTGGCCACTGAACGTTCGAACTTGAACACCTTGGCTGCGGGCATCAAAACCGGCGAAATTTATGGCGCCAGCCTTGGCAACGTCGCCACCGCCGCTTCTGGCCCCGGTCCAATTGCTGGCAAGGCTATGGACACGACAAACCGTCGTCCCCTGGTGGTGATCCGCTTTGATCGCAACAATGTGCCGTACCAACAAGCGCTGTACAACGCCGTCAGCCGCGTTTTGGAACGCCGCCCGAACTCAGCCTTTGACTTGGTCGCCGTGGCCCCGCTAACCGGTGGCCCTGCTCGCGTCGCGCTCAATTCCAACAAAGTTCGCCGCAACGCCGAAGAAGTGCTGCGGTCCTTGACAGAAATGGGCCTACCACCAGAACGCGTCGCCGTCTCAAGCAAAACCTCAAACACAGCCACCACCAACGAAGTGCACCTGTACCTCCGTTAATCTGGCTGGTTAAACACAAACAAAAGCGTCGGCGTCCAATGGACCCGGCGCTTTTTTTGTGGGGAAATATTTCGTTGAACCTTAAAGGAACCCGTCCACCACTGCCAACAGCACCGCGTAGCGGCCGCCTTTGGCGAGGATGACGAGGACTGAGAAGATCCAGAAGTTGACCCGCAGAAATCCGGCGGCGAAGGTTATGGGGTCGCCGATGATGGGGACCCAGCTGAGCAGCAGGCTCCACACCCCCCATTTGGCGAACCAGTGATCGGCTTTATCGAGGTCGCCTTCTTTAAACGGGAACCATTTACGGTCTTGCCAGTGCAGGCACCAACGGCCCAGCGCCCAGTTGACCATGGCGCCTAAGGTATTGCCCAAGGTGGCAACGCCCCACAGGCCCCAGACGTAATAGTCGTTTGAGGCGCGCAGGCCCGCCAGCACGGCTTCGGAAGAAAACGGCAAAATGGTTGCGGCCAAAAAGGCCGAGGCAAACAGGCCTAAATAGCCGTTCATACGGGCGGAACCAAGCTGAACACGCTATACTCCGACATTGTCGATCAGGCGCGTGCGCCCTAACTTGACCGCCGCCATCACCCGCGCCGGACGTTTGGCATCAAAGGCATTGAGCGGAAGCAGGGTTTCGCCGTCGACCACCACCAAATAATCGACTTCGCCAAAGCCCGCCTCGAGCAATTTTTTGCGGGCCTCAAGTTCTAAACGGCCCGCATGAACGCCTGCACGGAAGTCTTTGGCCAGGGCGGTGAGCTGCTTGTGCAGCGTGGGGGCTAATGTCAGTTCGGCGTCGGTCAAATACACATTGCGCGATGACAGGGCCAAACCGTCGCGGTCGCGTTCGGTGGGGACGCCGTGAATTTTGGTTGGGCTGCATAGGTCTTTGGCCATGCGCTGAATGACTTTGAGCTGTTGGTAATCTTTTTCACCAAAATAGGCATGATCGGCCTGAACTTGGTTCAATAACTTTGCCACCACCGTCGCCACACCGACAAAGTGGCCGGGACGGCTCAGGCCTTCAAGCACGGTGTTGAAATGCGTAACATTGACCTCGGTCATATGACCATCTGGATACATTTCATCGACACTGGGGGCAAACAGGGCATGCGCGCCTGCATCCTCGAGACGCAGACGATCAAAATCTTCGTCGCGGGGATAGGCATTTAAATCTTCGCCGGGGCCAAATTGGGTGGGGTTCACAAACACCGACGCAATCACCCGGTCGCATTTTTTAAGCGCCACACGGACCAAAGCCATATGACCATCGTGAAGCGCGCCCATGGTCGGAATCAAGCCAACACTCAGGCCCGCCGTACGCCACTTTTGGACTTGGCTGCGGACTTGGGCCGCCGTGCGCAGAACGCTGACACTATTCGTCGTCATGATCATCCTCTTTCGGCATGCCAAAGCAATGCTCTGCACTGGGGAACGTGCCGGATTTAACGTCTTCGGCATACTGGCGCGCGGCTTCGGCAATGCCGCTTCCCAAATCCATATAGCGTTTGACGAATTTTGGTTTGAAATCGGTAAACAACCCGGCCATGTCTTCGGTTACCAAAATCTGCCCATCACAAGCGGGCGAACCGCCAATGCCAATGGTTGGAACTTCGACGTCATCGGTAATGCGCCGGGCCACGGGTTCCATGACACCTTCAACCACCAGGCCAAAGGCGCCGGCGGTGGCGATGGCTTTGGCATCTTCGACAATGCGATTGGCGTCTTGGGCATCACGGCCCCGGGTTTTAAAGCCCCCCGCCGTGTTGACCGATTGCGGCATTAAACCCACATGGCCCAACACTGGAATGCCGCGTCGGGTCAAAAAGGACACCGTTTCCGCCATTTCCGCGCCGCCTTCGATTTTCACCCCGGCACAACCCACTTCTTTTAAGATGCGCGCGGCGTTGCGAAAGGCCACGGCGGGGCTTTCTTGGTAGCTGCCGAACGGCATATCGACAATCACGCACGAACGCTTGGCACCGCGCATCACCGCTTGGCCGTGGGCAATCATCATGTCCAAAGTCACGCCAACGGTGGTGTCCAGCCCATACAGAACCATGCCCAGGCTATCGCCAACCAACAACAAATCGGTGTGTACATCCAACAAACGTGCGGTGATCACGGTATACGCGGTCAGGCACACCAAAGGCTCGCCGCCATGGCGGCGTTTGCGGGCGCGAATATCGGGAACCGTCACACGGCGGATCGCGCCCTCCAAATTGACTGATTTAAGTGTGCTCATAAGCGATGTTCCTTAAACAAAGGGGTGCTGCCTAAATATAAGCATCGAAACCTGCAAAGGCAAAGGGTTAAGGTTTACGACCACTTCTAACCCGTCTGAAATTTAATTTAACGTACATAAAAAAAATTGACTCCCTTTATAAGGGCGAATCCATGTAGTTTTTTACCTAATGAATTATCGGCAGAAATTGGAGATCAGACGTCATGCAACTCGACATGCACTTTTACGGCACTTATGCGATGGCCCGCGCGGCAGGTCTAAGTGAAGACACTTGCACGGTCATAGCCACGGCTGCTCAGTTTGTTGATGATAATGCCGAGGATCAATTCGTCGTTCTCAGAGATGGCGCGCGAATGGATATTAAGGCCACGGCTCACCATACGGCGGATACCTCGAACATCAATCTGGCTGATCAACGCTTTGTTTGGGTGCCGTTTCACTTTTTACCCGGCAATGAGGGCGCGAGCTACACCGAACGCCTCTTGTGCCGCAAAGACAGTATCTTGGCGCGAGAAATGGTCGATCACCACTTATCTAAATCAGACGAGCCTTATGCCGCTGCATTAATCGGGGCCGCCGCCCATGTCTATGCCGATACCTTTTCTCATTATGGATTTTCAGGAATTGGTTCTCGGTGCAATCGTGTGCAAAATGAGACCATCGAGTTCCATGGATTAGACCAAGAAATTAAATCGTATATTGAACAAAAATCTGAAGAATTCTTTGCCCGTTTAGGAGGGCATGGTGGATTGGTTGAAAATTTCCGGGCCTTTGCCCTTGATGCCGTAGAAAAAATTTCCGGGGCATTAGGTCATGGTTCGGTCGCGACTTTTCCAGACCGCCCATATTTAAATTGGTCATTTGACTATGAAAACGATAACCAAGCTAGCTTGCCGCGCAACAACCACGCCACTTTTTTAGAAGCCTGTAAAGCCCTACATGGAATGTTTTCGCGCTTTGCTATTGCGCGCCCTGACTTAGCTGATTGTCCACCCAAGTCCTTTTCTGATATCAGGGAGGTGATCTCAGACGTTCTTGCCACCCAGGCTGACTGTTCTGGTCGCATTGAGGCATGGCGTAAGGCGGCGGCGCATGGTGATCTATTTTCTGGTGGAAGCGAAATACTACCAACATATAACGAGGACACTTGGCATATGCAGCGCGCGAATCTATCGCAACTGCCCGATTCCCGAGATGCCCTTACCCAAGATGTGTTCCGCTTTTATCAAGCGGCGGCAATCCACCGGACTTACGTTCTTCGCGATTTGATGCCCAAGCATGGGCTAGTGATTGACTAACGATCTTGCTAAGACAACTTCATCAAAAACCGCACCACCTTGCGGGTGCGTTCGCCAAACAGTTTGGCGGTATAAAAGCTACCCGCCGTGCGTTTTGAAACTTCACCTAAGGTTGGATACGGGGCGATGGTTGAGGCTAAGGCGCCGATTTTCAAACCCTGTTCCAAGGCCAAAACCCAAGGGGCAATCAATTCGCCCGCATGAGGACCCACCATTGAACAACCCAAGATTTTGCCATTTTTAAGGACGATGGCTTTGACCAGGCCGTCGCTGTTGCGTTCGGCCAAGGCGCGATCATTTTCGCTAAATTTCCAGTTTAAAACTCGCACAGCGTCGCCATATTTTTCGCGCGCCTGGGCTTCCAACAAGCCCACGTTGGCAAGTTCGGGGTCGGTATAGGTGACCCACGGCACCGCATCCAGCTTGGCTTTGGCGGGCAGTTTAAACAGCGCATTGCGAATCACGATCCCGGCGTGATAGCCCGCAACGTGGGTGAACTGAAAGCCGCCGGCAACATCACCGATGGCGAAAATACGCTTATTGGAAACACTGCGCAGCCGTTGGTCGATTTCGATGCCCCGGGGGGAAAAATCGACCCCGGCTTGTTCCAAACCTAAGCCTTGCACATTGGCCCGGCGTCCGGCGGACACCAAAATGTGCGAGCCTTCGATCACCTGTTGCTGGCCGCCTGAATCTTCTATGGTGACATGGGGAGCATTTTTATCGCCGCCCACGCGGATCACCTTGCATCCTTCATATAAAGAAATGCCATCCTCAATCAGGTGTTTACGCACCACATCGACCAAATCCGGGTCGTCTTTGGGCATGATGCTAAACACTTCCAAAAGCGAGACTTCTGCCCCCAGTTGACGGAACGCCTGGGCCAGTTCACAGCCGATCGGGCCACCGCCAATAACGATCAGATGCTTAGGAATATCGCCTAAGTCAAAAACATTTTCGTTGGTCAACGGTTCGACAAATTCCAAACCTTCGATGGGTGGAACAAACGCGCTAGACCCAGTGGCGACGACAAAATATTTGGCCGTGATCGTTTGATCGCCCGCGACCACCGTGTTGGGGCCGGTAAAGCTTGCATGAGCCTCAATCACTTTCACGCCCAAGCTTTCAAATCGCTCTACGCTGTCATTGGGGGCAATGGTGTTGATGACCCCGTGCACATGTTCAAAGACCTTTTTGCCCTGAACGGATATTTTTCCCGTTTTGACGCCAAAGCGATCCGCGTGCCTTGCCGCGTGCGCCGCATGCGCGGCCGCCAACAACGCCTTGGACGGCACACAGCCCGTGTTCAAACAATCGCCACCCATTTGACCTTTTTCGATCAAAATCACGCTGGCGCCCATTTGCGAGGCCCCGGCGGCCACGGATAATCCACCCGACCCGCCACCAATGACACAGATGTCACAAGAGATGTGTTGGCTCATGCTGATTTTTTCCCTGTCACTTTTTTATAAATGATGGGCAGCAATGAAATCACCGACAACCCAAGAATCGGTAGCAAGATTTGTGGCTCGAAAATAATGCCTAAATTCGGCGTTTCACCTTTATCAATCACCGCCCCCAATCCGGCGCCAACATAGGCATAGATGGCGGTGCCGGGAATGATGCCGATAAACGTTGCCACGACGTAGGTGGTAAAGCGAACATCCAACAAAGCAGGGACAAGGTTCACCAACCAAAACGGAAACGCCGGGACCAAACGCAAAAACAACAAATAGCTAAAGGCATTGTCGTGAAAGCCTTTTTCCATTTTCGCCAAGTTAGATCCGGCGCGCGCGCTGAACAAATCAGCAAAAGCATAACGCGCGGCCAAAAAAATCAACACCGCGCCCAAGGTCGCCCCCACCACCACATAAATGGCGCCAAAGGTGCCGCCAAACAACAACCCGCCAGCCAAGGTCAAGATCGTGCCGCCGGGCAACGACAAACCCACGACGATGATGTAAACGCCAATAAAGGAGGCCACGGCTAACAGGTGATGGGCGGCGGCCCAAGCCACCATGTCCGCATGGTTGGACGACAAAGTTTGCCAGCTGAGTAAATTTTGAAAGCCACCAACAAAAAAAACGGTGATGCCCAAAAACACCACGGCCACGGGGATATAACGTTTCAGGCCTCGCGGCTGGGGCTGACCAGGTTCCAAGACGGCATCAACCTGAACAAATGGCTGTTCGCTTGGGGTTTTTGGGGTTTTTGGCATGCTTTGAAACCTTTATTCGGTGGGGATAAGTCGCATTATGGAACGACTGGCTTTGCAAGACGAGCGCTTATCGTTGCCTTTTCATTCGTTTAAGTCAGCAAAAAAGATACATTGTTTTTATAAAGACTTAAGATAAAGCGATGGCAGACATTGACTTCATCTCTTCAAGCCCTTATACCACGCGACTTAATTAGTGATTACGGAGACTTCACGTGAAACGTACATTTCAACCAAGCAACTTGGTTCGCAAACGCCGTCATGGCTTTCGCAGCCGCATGGCTACCGTCGGTGGTCGCCGCATCATTGCTGCGCGCCGCGCCAAGGGCCGCAAGCGCTTAACCGCTTAACGTCGGGTCTATGGGCCAGAACCTTTTGCGCCTCAAAAAGCGACCCGAATTTCTTCGGGTTGCCGCGACGCGCAAAAAGTGGGCCGCACCTGGATTAATTCTTCAGGTTAAAAGCCACCCGGCGGTTGGGAAACCGGCCCGCGCGGATGGTTTTTTGCGTGTTGGTTTCACGGTCAGCCGCAAGGTTGGCAATGCGGTCAACCGCAACCGGGCTAAGCGCAGACTTCGCGCCGTCGCCCAAGAGATTTTGCCAACCCATGCTTGCGTGGGATACGACTTAGTTCTCATTGGCCGCCGCGCCACCATAAATCGCCCCTACAGCAAATTGGTAGGTGATTTATTAAACGCGTTGGATAAAATGGGCATCGACCGGGTCCTGACTGGACCCGCCTCTCAACAGCTAAAGGAACAGCCATGATCCGGCCTAGAAATCCCTTAACGTGGTTACTGCGCGTTTTGATCAAGGGATATCAGTGGCTGATTTCTCCGGTTTTGCCTGGAAACTGTCGGTTCTATCCCACCTGTTCTGCGTACGCGTTACAGGCCGTTGACGATCACGGCCCTTTCAAAGGGGCGTGGTTAGGCGTAAAACGCATTTTACGTTGTCATCCTTGGAACGACGGCGGCTATGATCCGGTGCCTTTGGGACACCACGAAGACCACACACATAAGAGCGATGGCAGCTGCCATCAGACTGGACACAAGATTTAACCGCTTAACACCTAAGCCCAGGCCAGCAGGCCGGGCAATTGGGAAACTGGGACACCGTAATGGACAACCGCAATTTATTTTTAGCCATCCTCATTTCAATTGCGATCTTGCTAGGTTTTGAATTTTTATACCCCAAGCCCCCGGCTCCCGTTGGACAAGCGGCGGCCCCGGCCTTGACCCAGCCCCAATCGGCTCCCAGTACGACCCCAGCTGCGCCCCAAAGCGCTCAAGCACAAATGCCCACCGTGCCCGGTGCTGTTCCCACCACCCCCGTGATCGAAGCGGCGAATGCGGCGGCGATGATTCAACAAACACTTGCTGAACAGATCAATGACCCGGCCCGTGTGTCCATCACCTCGCCCAGCCTCACCGGGTCGATTGCGCTCAAGGGCGGACGTATCGATGATTTGATCTTGAACAGCTACAAAGACTCCTTAGACCCCGATAGCGCCAACATCCGTTTGCTGTCCCCGCGCGGGACCCTCAACGCCTATTACGCGGAACATGGTTGGATTGCCCCTGCTGGCGTCGTGGTGCCATCTTCTGACACCTTGTGGTCCGCAAATCGCAAAGTCTTGGCCCCCGCCAACCCGGTCACGTTGACCTGGAACAACGGCCAAGGCCTGACCTTTAAGCGCATCATCGCCATCGACAAAGACTATATGTTCGCCATCACCCAAAGCGTCAGCAATGCAAGTGGCCAAGCGGTAACGTTGAATCCTTACGGTCTTGTATCGCGCTGGGGAACACCGGAAACGACGGGTCTGTATATCCTGCATGAAGGCCCTGTGGGCGTGTTTGACAAAACCTTAAGCGAGGTCGACTACTCGGATCTGCAAAGCGATGGCGAACAGACTTTCCCATCCACTGGTGGCTGGCTTGGTTTTACCGATAAATACTGGCTGACGGCTCTGATTCCAGATCAAACCAGCACGGTCAACGGCCGCATGTTGTATTCTAAAACCGGCGTGATTGAAAAATACCAGTCCGATTTTGTTGGCGCGGCGATCATCGCCCAACCCGGTGCGATCATTGAGTCCACCACGCATTTCTTTGCCGGGGCCAAAGAAGTGTCGGTGTTGGACGCCTATGCTCAACAATATGCCATTGATAACTTTGATCTGGCGATTGATTTTGGCATCTTCTATTTCCTCACCAAGCCTATTTTTTACGCCATGAATTGGCTCCACAGCCATGTCGGAAACTTTGGGGTTGCCATTCTATTGCTGACCGTGGGCATCAAATTGGTGTTGTTCCCATTGGCCAACAAATCCTACGTCTCCATGAGCCGTATGAAAAAATTACAGCCCGAAGTGAAAAAGCTTCAAGAGCGTTTTAAAGAAGACAAAATGCGCCTGAACCAAGAAATGATGGCGCTGTACAAAAAAGAAAAAGCCAATCCGGCCGCAGGTTGTTTGCCGATTTTGGTGCAGATTCCGATTTTCTTTGCCTTGTACAAAGTTCTGTTGATCACCATCGAAATGCGTCAAGCGCCGTTCTTTGGTTGGATTCAAGATTTGAGCGTGCGGGACCCTGCTTCGGTATGGACCTTGTTTGGTTTGGTGCCGTGGGATCACTTGGCGGTGATTCCGTTGCCGTTAGACATTGGCGTTTGGCCGATCATCATGGGCTTTACCATGTGGTTCCAACAACGCTTGAACCCTCAGCCCACCGATCCTATTCAAGCCAAGGTGTTTTTCTATCTGCCGTTCGTGTTCACCTTCTTGTTGTCCAGTTTCTCGGCTGGCTTGGTGATTTATTGGGCGTGGAACAACACCCTCTCGATCTTGCAACAGTGGCTCATCATGCGTCGCATGGGCGTAAAAATTGGGAACTAGGCCAACATTATGAATGACGTTGTCGCGATTGAGCTCGACGACAGTTTCGATGACGCACAAATCGAAGCTGGTCGCCTGCTGTTTGCCCAAGAATCGACCTTTATGTTGGGCGTGGCTGGACTTGACCAAATTCCAGAAACGGATCTTCCCGAAATTGCTTTTGCCGGACGTTCTAACGTGGGCAAGTCCTCGTTGGTCAACGCTCTGACCGGACGCAAGTCTTTGGCGCGGATGTCGCACACCCCTGGGCGCACCCAACAGATTAACTTTTTCGATTTGGGCAAACGCTTGATGCTGGCCGATATGCCGGGTTATGGCTATGCCCGTGCGCCAAAAGAAGAAGTGGCAAAGTGGACCCGGTTGGTCAATGCCTACCTCAAAGGTCGCCCCCAGCTCAAGCGCGTTTTGGTTTTGATTGACGCCCGTCATGGCATCAAAGACGGCGATCGCGAGGTCATGAAAATGTTAGACAGCGCCGCCGTTTCCTATCAAGTTGTGCTGACCAAGACCGATAAAGTCAAAGCCCCCGATTTGCAGAAATTACTCGCGAAGACCAAGGCCGAATTGGTCAAACACGTTGCCTCGCATCCCATTATTCGCTGCACCAGTTCGGCGAAAAAAGAAGGCATCGAAGAGTTGCGTGCCGAAATCGCCCAACTTGCCGGACAATAAACGTGATAGCGGCGCCTTGCTTCGAGACCAAACCTCTGGCTTCAAAAGAAAATTTAATATAGGTTTTCACCATTATGGCTGATGATGCAAAAATAACGATCGCCCCCGAAGCGCCGCCCGAGGCTTGGCTGAATCAAGCCAAAACCTTGTCGGAAGCGCTGCCGTATATGAAGCGTTACGCCCAAGAGACGTTGGTCATCAAATTCGGTGGCAACGCGATGGGCGATTCCGGCCTCGCAGAACTGTTTGCCCGTGACATCGTGTTGTTACGCCAGGTTGGCTCGAACCCCATTGTTGTACATGGGGGCGGCCCGCAAATCGGCGCGATGCTGGATAAGCTCAAAATCAAAAGCGAATTCATCAATGGCCTCAGGGTCACCGATAAAGCCACCGTTGACGTGGTGGAAATGGTCCTGGCTGGGTCAATCAACAAGCACATTGTTAGCCAAATCAATGGCCAGGGCGGTTTTGCCGTGGGCTTGTCGGGCAAAGACGGCAACTTGATTCTGGCCGACAAGCTGAAACGCACCACCCGGGACGAAGATTCCAATATCGAACGCATCCTTGACCTGGGTTTGGTGGGCTATCCCACCACCATTACGACCCACCTGCTTGATCAGTTTGAAGCCAGCGACATCACCCCGGTGATCGCCCCCATCGGCTTAGGGCCGAAGGGGGAAACCTTAAACATCAACGCCGATACGGCGGCAGGTGCCATTGCTGGGGCCATGGGCGCAAAACGCCTGTTGATGATGACTGATGTCAAAGGTGTTCTGGATCAAGACGGCAACCGGATCGAAAAAATATCTGCCACCGAGGCCCATAAACTGATCAAAAATGGCACCATCAAAGGCGGCATGATCCCCAAGGTCGAAACCTGCCTGAATGCCATCGAAGACGGTGTCGAAGCCGCCGTCATCCTAGACGGCCGCATTCCCCATGCCCTGTTGCTGGAACTGTTTACCAAGCACGGCGCCGGAACCCTTATTGAATCTGACTGAGGCCTCACGTCCGCCAAACACGGGCGCAAAAAACCACGCGGGACTAATCGTGTCCGCGCGGCGACCCTTCTCCCAAACCGAATGACTTTATAATAGGGACTTTGGCTTATCCATGCCTCGTCCGACGGCACCTCTTCATAAGGCATACTTTGACACGCCTTATGGGAAGTCTTGTAAATTCTAATGGTCCGACACCACGCATGTCGAAAACACTTTCTATGTGTTGTCGTGCCAAAAAATACCCTTAAATCATCTTGCCTCAATTATTATGTAAACTTGTGCCATAATATAGTCTTGATGGATTATTTTATATAATCCTTATGGTGAGTAACGGGATTTGATCAAGGACGTGTGACCGGGCTGAGTGCTCAAAATGGCTGACTTAATATAGGAAATGGAGGACGTTATGGATTTAATAAAGCCGCATCCGGTCTTACCCGAACATCCGCCTTTGCCGTCATTTACGCCCCCTTCAAATAGGATGACTGTTTTTGTCATTGATAATTTGCCCATCCGGGTTGAAAAAATTCGTGCTGTTTTTGGTAATTTTTATGATTTGCAGGTGTTTTCCGATGGCCGCAAAGCCCTCGACGCAATGCAAAAAAACCCGCCCGTTGCGGTTTTGACTGATGATCACTGCCTGCATTCCTGTGGCTTCGGTATCCACCGCACAAAGTGCAATTCGTCGAACCTCAAGCACATCCCCTTTTTCATCGTCTCAGATGAATTGAATGGACCATATGTTGCGGGAAACGGAAACGGGGCCGCCGATTATTTCCTCAAACGGCCCATCAACCTCGAACATTTGTTTGATCTGGTTGCCCAAACGACAAACAAGAAAGTCGAAGACTCGTGGAAAACGTTACCAAAACAAACCCGTGAGGCTTTGCAAACATCGGCTGATGGTTTTGATGCGATCGCGAAGTCGGTTGCCAACAACACCCCGCTCGACAAAAGCAAAATCACCTCAAGCTGCAATCCATTGCTGGCGTGTGTGCAAGATGGTGAGATGCAGAACTTGCTTCAGGGCCTTAAAAATCACCAAAGCTTCATTTATACGCACTCCATGCGCGTGGCTATTTTCATGTGCGCCTTTGGCAAAGCCTATAACGTCAGTGAAAGCGAATCCGCCATGTTAACGTCTGGTGGGTTTCTGCATGACATTGGGGAAATTTTGCTGCCGCACAACCTCATATACAAGCATGGCAGATTCACCCATAAAGAACTCATCTTGATGCGCCATCACGTCGAAGAAACCGAGGCCATCATCGCCTCCATAAAGAATGTTAGCCCTGTCATTCAGACCATCGCGGAACTGCACCATGAACGGCTTGATGGGACGGGCTATCCCCACGGCTTGCAAGGCTCTGAAATCAACGAACTTGGCCGCATGATTGCCATTGCCGATGTCTTTGCGGCCCTAACCGACGTGCGCCCCCACCGAACCTCCTTAGACGCCGCGACCGCCCTTGATCAGATGCAACAAAGGACAACTGCCTTTGATCAAGACATGTTGCGTTTATTTCGTGAGATTATCGAAAACTAACGGAGACTGATAATGTTAGTCGAAGTTCGAAAAATTCTCTTTCCGCTTGAGGACCTGCAGGTGGCCCTGCTGGACGAATGTGCGGAAGAAGGCATTGAAGTCCCCAACAGCCAACTTCAGGGCGTTAAAATCGACGGCGAAGAGTCCCCCAAAGTGGCCCTACAATTCATGACGGCCCATGAAGAAGCCCCGGTTGAAGTTCCCCTCAGCCAGCAATTTGTTCTGACGGCGATGGTCCGGTCCTGTATTGAACAACACGTTCCACTGCCACGGTTTTCGAATAAGTCTTATAAAAAGCATGACACGGGATTGGCCCTCATTGTCGCTCTCAAAGTTCCCGTTCTGGAAGCCACCACCAAGTCAGATGATAAAAAAAGACCGGCGCTCGTATGAGGCCGGTCTTTTGATGTTTATAACAACAATGCCTTAGATGGCATTGCCGCCGCGTCGGCTAGATTTCATAGGCGTATGACCACCGGCACGATTAGGCCCACCTTTGCTGGGGGCACTGTGTTTTTTAGCACCGCTCTTTTTTGAACTTTGCGTTTTTGCACCATGGTTTCCACCGCCACCGTGGCCATGACCGCCGTGGCCCTTATCGCCAAAGCGTTTGCCGGGTGATTTTTTGCCCTGAGGCCGTCCACCGCCGCCGTTGCGTCCGCGACCACCGCCGCCGCCACCTTGTTTAGGGGAAGGTAGATCGGGCAGGGAAACGGCTTCGGCATGGTAAGGATGATCAGAGGTCACCTCAATGTCTTGACGGATGGTCTTTTGAATATTGCGCAGGTAATCACGTTCTTCCGGATCACAAAAAGCAATGGCTTTGCCACTGTCGCCGCCGCGCGCGGTGCGGCCAATACGGTGTACGTAGTTGTCGGCTTCGTTGGGCAGTTCATAGTTAATCACGTGGGTCACGCCATCAACGTCAATGCCGCGCGCCGCGATATCGGTGGCGACCAAGGCCCTAATTTTGCCTGACTTAAAATCCTGCAAGGTGCGTTGGCGGATGTTTTGTGACTTGTTGCCATGAATGGCACCCGCACGCACGCCGTCTTGTTCCAATTGGCGCGTGACGCGATCGGCACCGTGTTTGGTACGGGTAAAGATCAGCACCCGTTTGATGGCTTCGTCTTTTAAGACATAGGCCAACAAGGACCGTTTTTTAGCCTTGGCAACATGCAACAGCGTTTGCGAAATACGTTCCGCCGTGGTCGCCTGGGGCGCGACTTCAACGCGTACCGGGTTGTCCATCAAGCTTTCGGCAAGTTTAGAAATCGCCGGCGGCATGGTGGCTGAAAACAGCACAACATGACGTTCTTTAGGCAACTCAGCAGAAATCTTGCGTACATCATTGATAAAGCCCATGTCGAGCATACGATCAGCTTCGTCCAAAACAAACGTGTCAACTTGGTGTAGACGCACCTTGTCTTGGTTCATCAGGTCCATCAAACGGCCCGGCGTGGCGACCAGAACCTGAACCCCATCGCCCAGCGCTTTGGCTTGACGGTGAATCGGTGCACCGCCGAAAACAACGGTGCATTTGATGTTTAGGTGGCGGGCATACACACGCACACTTTCGCCAATCTGAATGGCCAGTTCGCGGGTCGGGGCCAAAATCAGCGCCCGAGGGGTTTTGCGCGAGGGCAAAACATTGGCTTCGTGCATTCGCTGGATCATCGGCAGAACGAAGGCTGCGGTTTTTCCGGTGCCGGTTTGGGCAACGCCTAAAACGTCACGCCCTTCCAACAGGGCCGGGATGGATTTTGCCTGGATTGGGGATGGGGTTGTGTAACCCTCTTTCTCAACAGCACGTAAAATAGGCTCGATCAGGCCGAGTCCTTTAAAATCAGTCATAAATTCTCTTTTCTATAGTTTTGTACTTTTGTACTTTTCAGGGGATCTGCGCGAGCGCGGTTTCTATAGTGACGCGGCACCCTCGCGTCCCGTTTTGGACTTTAACGTTGTGTCCAAGACCACCAAAAACGGTGATCGGCTTCGTCGTATCTGTCATTCCTTTGACATAGAAGTATAGCTGTTCCGAGCGGGCAGCCTTTTGGGCCAGCCCACTTTGGATAACGCTCACAATGTCGGAAAGATCAGAGACGAAAGCGTAACGTGGGGCATCCATACGCCCTTTTTCTAATATTCGCAAGAGAATACGCGTTCTACCACGTCTTGCCGGTTTTGAACGCTGGGTTGGGGAACAAGCCCACATGCTTGCCCATGTTAAAGGCTTTGAGGTCAGCATTCGGTTCACCGAACAAATACCCTTGGGCAAAATCGATGCCGCACTTGCGGACAAAATCCAGGCCATATTTGTCGTCGACCATTTCGGCAATCGTTTCGATGCCCAAATTTTTGCACAGTGTTGCCATGGAATCCAAAAGAGCTTTGCCGCGAATGGCCCCTTGGGCATCTTTAACCACCGGGCCGTCCAATTTCACCACATCGACTTCTAAACTCATCAAATAACCAAAGCTGGCGGCCCCGGCCCCAAAATCATCCAAACACACATGGTAGCCTTCCTTGCGCAAACTTTGGATAAAGTTATTGGCTTGCACTAAGTCTTCCATTTTCGAGGACTCGGTGATTTCAAATAACAGTTTGCCTTTGGCCCAATGGTTTTCTTTGAGAAGTTTGTGCAGATTGCTTTTATACATTTCATTGGCCACGGACTGGCCCGAAATGTTGATGGCAATTGACGTCGTCGCGTTGCGGGGAATGGTGTTGAGAAATTCCAAACCCTTTTCCACCACCGCAAAGTCAAACTCAGGAATCAAGCCCATTTCTTCGGCCATGGTGATGACTTCAAACGGCGACACGCCGGGTTGAAAGCGCGTCAAGGCTTCGTAATGGTGAACTTCACCCGTCATCACACTGACAATTGGGTGATAGACAAGACTGAATTTTTTATTGGCGACAATGGTTTTAAACGTCGACACCTTGTTTGAGGCATCCTTGACCATCTCAGAAAGGTTTGACGACAGGTTTTTAATGTTAAAACTACCGTCTCCATGGTCTTTGAATTGATTAATGGCGTACACCAAACCGTTGGCGAGGTCTTCTTCCGAAACATTATCCGCATCAACGTCCAGGGTCGCCGATTCGATTTTGATCCCTTCTTTGGTGGGGTCTAATTCCCGCGCCACGCCCGACAGCTGGTCTTCCAAACCTTTGATATCTAAATCATTGGCGTGGACCAGGCCAAATTTACCGTCTTCAATTTGGGCTGCACTATCGCCATCAACAGAATTTGCCCGCAGATAAAGCCCCATGGCCTTGCCAAGCTCGGCTTGGTCTTCCTCGCTCATGCGTTCTTTTAAGGATTCCAAACCCGGCATATTGATGAACGTCAACTGATTGTCGCCCGAGTCTCCGGCTTTGAGTTTGCCCCCCAACACATCGGCAAAGGAATCCGCATCAAACAGGTTGCTGCCGCTTTCGCGCACATGATTGCCAGCAATCAGCCCTGCGCCTGCGGCGCGCGAAACGCGCATAGCCAGGAAATAATGATTGCCCAAATCTTCCATGAAATATCCGGCAAATCCAATTGGCAGACCGCTCTTGGCTTGGCCCTTAAAGCGGATATCGACATCTTCAATACGCCCATGACGGCGGGCAACGCCCAACAAGCTATGCATCAGGGCTTGGTCTTCCGCAATCACCAGATCCTTGATGTTGGTCCCCTTCAGCTCTTTGGGGTCTTTGCCGACCAAACCTTTCCACGGTCCGCCGGCAAAGGTGATGGTTTCTTCCGTGTCGAGCTCCAACAGAAAATCGGCCCAACAAAAGGCTAGCGCTACAAAACGATCCCGTTCCGCCTTTAAATCAGGGGCGGCACGGACGGCGGGCGCAGGGGCGGCGGATGGCTGTTGTTCCATACGGTTTATAAATTCCTTAAATCCTCCTAAAAGTTACCATAAGAGCGGCCAGAGCCGAACGTATTTTTTTATCCTTTGCGGGCTTGCCAATCGACTCAAGGGCCGTCATGTATAGACGATCATGAAAACACCTTGCGCACGCGCCACCGATACCTGGGTTTTTGACCTGGACAACACCCTATACAGCGGCACATTTGGTTTGTTTGACCAAATCGATCACCGCATGAAAGCCTATTTGTCCAAGTTTTTGGACGTTAGCGAACAAGAAGCTTACCGGGTCCAAAAGAAGTACTTCCGCGACTATGGCACCACCTTGCGCGGCATGATGATCAACCACGCCATGGATCCTGGCCCGTATCTTGATTATGTACATGCTGTTGATGTTTCCGTGATTCCCAAGGCGCCGAATTTAGACGCCGCGTTGACGCGGCTTGAGGGGCGTAAAATCATTTTCACCAATGCCGACCTTGGCCACGCTGAACGGGTTTTAAACCAGCTTGGCGTGACGGATCATTTCGACGCCATTTTTGATATTAAAGAGGCCCAGTACGTGCCCAAGCCAGAGCCCGAAGTCTATGAATTGCTGATCAAGCGTTTTAACATTGACCCCAAACGCGCCGTCATGGTCGAAGACATCGCCCGCAACCTAGAACCCGCCGCCCAACTCGGTATGGGCACCGTGTGGGTTCAATCGGAGACCGATTGCTTGATTTGCAAAGAACAACCCGACGGTAATCACGTTGACTACATCACAGATGATTTGGTGGCGTGGCTTTCGGCTCTGTAGACTGGACACGCTGCGCCACAAGCCTTATGTTCCCTCTAATTTCCCTTTTTTCTTCGAGATATAAAGTTGACCCCTATGAGCCATTTAGAACTTGAAAACATCATCAACGCCGCTTGGGAAGACCGTGACAACGTTGGTCTAGAGACCCAAGGCTCCATTCGCGATGCGGTTGAGACCGCCACCGAACTTCTCGACAGTGGTCAGGCCCGGGTTGCCGAACGCCTTGGCGTTGGCGATTGGCAAGTGAACCAGTGGCTGAAAAAAGCCGTGTTGTTGTCGTTTCGCCTTAACGATATGGGCTTGATCGAAGGCGGTGCCGGTGGATCGCACTGGTTTGACAAGGTGCCGTCAAAATTCAAAGGCTGGGACGATGCGCGTTTTCGCGAATCTGGTATCCGCGCGGTTCCCGGCAGCATTGCCAGGCGCGGGGCCTACATCGCACCGGGCGTGGTGTTGATGCCAAGCTTTGTCAATCTCGGCGCCTATGTCGATACCGGGACCATGGTTGATGGCTGGGCGACCGTTGGCTCGTGTGCCCAAATCGGCAAGAACGTCCATATTTCTGGCGGCGCCGGCATTGGCGGCGTGTTGGAACCTTTGCAAGCCAACCCAACCATTATCGAAGACAACTGCTTTATCGGTGCCCGCGCCGAAGTCGCCGAAGGCGTCATCGTTGAAGAAGGCTCGGTGTTGGGTATGGGGGTGTTTATTTCCGCCTCAACCAAAGTCATTGACCGGGCCACCGGGGAAATCTTTTATGGTCGTGTGCCGTCTTATTCGGTGGTGGTATCTGGATCTATGCCGTCGCATCGCACCATGCCCAATAATGAGCCCGCGCCCAATTTGTATTGCGCCGTGATCGTCAAACGCGTCGACGAGCGCACCCGCGCCAAAACAGGCATCAATGAATTGCTGCGTGACTAATGGCTATTCTTGACTCCGTCGCCCTCACCCAAGCTTTGATCCGCTGCCCGTCTGTGACGCCGCTTGAAGGTGGGGCTTTGACGGTTTTAGAGGACGCTTTAAAGCCCTTGGGCTTTGTCTGTCATCGCTTGCCCTTTTCCGCCCCCGGCACGCCCGACGTGGACAATCTGTATGCCCGGTTTGGCAGCCGTGGGCCAAACTTGTGCTTTGCCGGACACACCGACGTGGTACCCGTGGGGGACGAAGCCGCCTGGACCCATCCCCCGTTTGGCGCAGAGATTCATGACGGTGTGCTGTATGGCCGTGGCGCCGTAGATATGAAAACGGGCATTGCGTGCTTTGCCGCCGCCGTCAGCCGTTTTTTAGACGAACACGGCGACGGGTTCAAAGGCTCGCTGTCTTTCCTGATCACGGGCGACGAAGAAGGTCCGGCGATCAATGGCACCGTTAAAGTGTTGGACTGGATGAAAGCCAACGGCGAAGTTATGGATGCGTGTATCGTCGGCGAGCCAACCAACACCAATGTATTGGGCGACACCATCAAAATTGGCCGACGCGGTAGCCTCAATGGCTTCATCACCCAACACGGAACCCAAGGTCACGTTGCCTACCCGCAACTTGCCGACAACCCGTTGCCAAAACTGGTCAAACTGCTTGATAAATTGGCTTCAACACCGCTTGACCAGGGTAATGATCACTTCGATCCGTCCAATTTAGAAATCGTCACGATCGATACGGGCAACACAGCCACCAACGTGATCCCCAATTCGGCCCGCGCGACCTTTAACGTGCGCTTTAATGACACCTATTCACCCGCCACCTTAACGGCGTGGATTAAGGATCAATTGGCCCAGGCTGGTGATAATTTTGATTTGGACATTCAGGTCTCTGGAGATTCATTTTTGACCCCACCGGGTTTGTTGTCCGAGGTCATGAGTTCGGCCGTCACAGACGTCACCGGGCGGGTTCCAGAGCTAAGCACGTCTGGCGGGACTTCGGATGCGCGTTTTATCAAAGACCATAGCGACGTTGCCGAATTTGGCGTGATGAACGCGACCGCCCATAAAATTGATGAATGCGTTCGCGTGGACGATATCAAAGCCCTCACCGACATTTATTTAAAGATGATCCAAGGTTACTTCGCCCCATAAAAAAACGGCCCGTTCAAACAAACGGGCCGTTTTTTTATAACCGCAGGTGTCTTAATCTGGATAGCGATCTTTGAAGCTTTCGTACTGACCACGGTTTCCATTTAAGTGACATTTCGAACAGTTAGACCCCATGTAACCAACGTCTTTTTGCATGGTTCTGAAACGATTGGATTTGTGTTCACCTATCCATTCTGGCGTGTCAACGATGCGAATAGGATCGACGATGCCCTTTTTAGCCCAGGCTTTAAGGCGCATCTTGGTGCGAATCCCATTTTTCCGGTCCAACGCCGCACTGATCAAATAGGCTTTGATGTGCTCAACTGTTTTCGCATCCAAGCTGGCATCTTCGCCGAAGTGGTTGCTGGGATCGTCCATGATTTTTGTCCAACCCATCTTGGTCAAACGGCTTGGCGGAAACGTCATATGGCAGTCACCACATTCTTTACGGGTCATTTCGTCGGTCACCGTGAGCGGCGGTTTCGCGTCTTCAGCAGCGTTAACTGTGACGGCACCAAGCGCCAAGACGCCGATGAAAGCGGCAATGGGAATTTTCTAAAACATGAGTTTTACTTTCGTGAGAAATTTGATGGCGGCAACTTAACCGCGCCGAAATGAACACATGCTGAATTTAAATCCTAAACGTATTTAAACAATCCATTGATCGTTGCAACTGGCTAGACATGCTTTATCATCTACCTCGTCAAACGTATCGTGCAAGCCCGAACCGGGCAGCTTATCAAACAGAGAGACAATCCATGCCTGATCAAAACATCCAAATCGTTTCCTCCCTGACAACTTCGTGCGATGGGGCAGGCGACAGCAGCGGCCATCCAAAGGTTTATATCAAGTTGGATGAACAGACCCATCAAGGCACCTGCCCGTATTGCTCGCGCATTTTCAAACTTGATCCCAACGCTAAAGTTAGCGCGGGACATTAATTTTGAAACACGTCTTTTTGATTGACGGCTCGGGTTTTATTTTCCGTGCCTATCACGGACTGCCGCCCATGACGCGCCCCGATGGCACCATGGTCAATGCGGTCTATGGATTTACCAATATGTTGTTGAAGTTGGTCGAAGACACCGACGCCGATCACATCGCGGTGGTTTTTGATCGCGCCAGAAAGACGTTTCGCAGCGATATTTATCCCGAATACAAAGCCCACCGACCGCCGCCGCCCGACGACCTGATTCCGCAATTTGAATTGGTCCGCGAAGCCACCCGCGCGATGGGCCTGAAAGCGGTCGATATGGAAGGCTATGAAGCCGACGATCTGATCGCCACCTATGCCCGCCAAGCGGCCGAGGCGGGTGCCAAAGTCACCATCGTATCCAGCGACAAAGATTTGATGCAGTTGGTCACGGACACCGTGACCATGTATGACGCCATGAAAAACCGCACCATCGGCCCCAATGAAGTGATGGAAAAGTTTGGCGTTGGACCAGACCGCGTTATCGATGTCCAAGCTTTGGCGGGTGACAGTTCAGACAACGTGCCGGGGGTCGAAGGCATCGGCATCAAAACGGCCGCGCTGTTAATCAACGAATACGGTGATTTAGACAGCGTTCTGGCCAATGCGCACAATGTGAAGCAAACCAAACGCCGCGAACGCTTGTTAGACCAAGCCGACAAGGCCCGCATTTCCAGAGATTTAGTGACGCTGTGCGTGGATGTTCCGGTCGAAGTGCCGCTGGATGACTTTGACGTCTGTGAACCCGACATGACCAATCTGTTGGCTTTTTTAGAACAACAATCCTTTAAGTCGCTGATGGCGAAAGTGTCCAGCCGGGGTATGTCCATCGGCGACAACGGCGGCGGCAAAGCCGCCAAAGCAGCACTTCAAGACTTCGCCAAAGCCGAATTTGAATTGGTCCAGACCGAGGCAGAACTTCAAACGTGGATCGACCAAGCCCAAGCCGCAGGTCAGGTCACCATCGATACCGAAACCACCTCGCTGGACGCCATGACAGCCGACTTGGTGGGCGTGTCTTTGTGCATTGAACCGGGACGGGCCTGCTACATTCCCTTGGCGCACAAGGGCGCGGCCCCACAAGGTGGTTTTGATTTTGGCGATGGCGCCGACAGTGCCGACACGGATGCGCCTGAGCAAATTAAACTCACCCGCGCCCTTTCGATGCTTAAACCTTTGTTGGAAAATCCGGGCGTTTTGAAAATCGGTCAAAACATCAAATACGATATGCAGGTGTTGGCCCAAGATCGCTATGCCATCGCCCTCAGCCCGATTGATGACACCATGATCCTGAGCTATGTGCTGGAAAGCGGCCTGCATGGGCATGGAATGGATGAACTGGCGCGGCTGCATTTTGGATATGAGACGATTAAATTCAAAGACGTTGTGGGCACCGGCAAAGCCAAGGTCACGTTCGACCATGTGGCCCTGGACAAAGCCTTGGATTACGCCGCCGAAGACGCCGACATCACGGCCAAGCTTCATGCCTTGCTCAAACCCCGCATTGCGCAAGAACGCATGACAACGGTCTATGAAACCTTGGAAAGGGCCTTGGTGCCCGTGTTGGTGAATATGGAACGCCAAGGCATCAAGTGTGATGCCACGGAACTGAAACGCTTGTCCGATGATTTTGCCAAACGTTTGGCCGAGTTGCAGGTGGAAATTTTCCAGCTCGCGGGTGAAGACTTTAACATCGCCTCACCCAAACAATTGGGTGAAATTCTGTTTGATAAGATGGGTCTTGAAGGCGGAAAAAAAGGCAAAACGGGGGCCTATGCAACGGGTGCAGACATCTTGGAAGGTTTGGCCGCAAAAGGTCATGACTTGCCCGCGCGCGTGTTAGACTGGCGGCAACTGGCAAAATTAAAGAGCACTTACACAGATGCCTTAATCGCCCAAATCAATCCCGCCACGGGGCGCGTACACACCTCGTTTTCCATGGCGGCAACCACCACCGGGCGGCTGGCCTCTTCGGACCCCAACTTGCAAAACATTCCGATCCGCAGCGAAGAAGGCCGAAAGATCAGACGTGCTTTTATTGCTGAACCGGGTCATGTTCTGTTAAGTGCCGATTATTCACAAATCGAATTGCGCCTGTTGGCCCATGTGGCTGATATCGACGTTCTGAAAAAAGCCTTTCATAGCGGCCTCGATATTCACGCCATGACCGCGTCCGAAGTCTTTGGCGTGCCCATTGAGGGCATGGACCCCATGATCCGGCGTCGCGCCAAGGCCATCAATTTTGGCATCATTTATGGCATTTCAGCCTTTGGTCTGGCGCGCCAATTGGACATTTCGCGCGGCGAGGCCAAAGACTATATCGAAGCCTATTTTGCTAAATTTCCTGGCATTCGCGCCTATATGGACACCACCAAGGCCTTTGCCGCCGAACAGGGTTTTGTTTCCACCTTGTATGGACGCAAGTGCTTCGTTCCCGGCATTAACGACAAAAACCCGATGGTGCGCGGCTTTTCCGAACGGGCCGCGATCAATGCGCCGATCCAAGGGGGGGCCGCAGACATCATCAAACGCGCGATGGTCCGTTTACCGCACGCCCTAGAAGAGGCTGGATTGAGAGCCCGAATGTTGTTGCAAGTTCATGATGAACTTATTTTTGAAATTCCCCAAGACCAAGCCGATGCGACGCGTGACCTGGTAAAATCGGTAATGGAAGCCGCCGCAAACTTAGACGTGCCCTTGGAAGTCGATGTTGGAGTGGGTCAAAATTGGGCCGAGGCTCATTGAGCTTAAGAGACTATATTTACCATCTTTTTCCATCATTGATGTTTTAACAAGCGGATAGTAAGATGCACTAGCCGTTAATCACATATAAAGAGTGTAAAAATGCCTGTTGATGTCAGAAAATTGATTTTTACCGAACCTGAATTGCGGGTCGATTTTCAAAATTTTTGTCGGGACCAAAATATTGTCAACGCGCAAGCGAGCATTGACCACTATGAATTATCGACTGTCAAAATTGGAGATTCTCCTGATGACAAGCTTGAGGTCAAAGTGACCTTTGTCAGCCCCGACCCTAACAAACCTATTCAGGCAACATTGGATGAGAACCAGATTATTGAGGTCTTGATCACCACTTGCAAAAATCACAGCATTCCGTTGCCGCGCAAAGGTGCCAAATTTGTCAAACAGCACAAAGAATCCGGTCTCGCGTTGAGCATGGGCTTATCGCAAGCAGACCTCAAAGCGGCAGAACCGATCTAAGTTGCGGCTCTTTTTTTAACCAAATGCCACACCCGAATCCCCAACAGCCCGGCCAAAACAGCGGCGTGAATAAGGGGCGGCAAGAGGTCGGCCTTGACCATCGAAAAGTAATGCCAGCACCCTAAAATTCCAGCCGCGTAAACGTATCTGTGGATGCGTGTCCAATCTTTGGCCCCCAACCGTTTGATGGCCCGCTTGTTTGATGTGGCCGCCAGTGTGGTCAGGATGATCAGGGCACCCATGCCCACCGTGATGTAGGTGCGCTTAATGATGTCGGTGACAATGTCCTGCCAATCAAAAAACTGAGCAATGGCAACGTAATTAACGAAGTGCAGGGCAACATAGGCAAACGCCCATAACCCCAACATCCGGCGTAGGCGTATGGGCCAAGTCCAGCCAAAAACAATTTTCAGAGGCGTAGCGGACAAAGCAACCAGCAAGGCCCGCAGCGCCCAATCGCCCAAATAACGATTGATAAACTCAATCGGGTTGGCCCCTAAGCCGCCACTAAAGGCCAACACGACCAGTCCGATCAGCGGTCCGGCCATGACGACAAACGCCAGCCCCCAAACAACCCGGTAAGGAAGGATCGATTTTTTCATTTAAAAAAACTTAGCCAGATCCATGCCCGTGTACAGACTTGCGACCTCAGAACCATAGCCATTAAAAGGCAACGTTTTCTGTTTGAAAAATTCCCCGATCCGGCGTTCTTTGGCCTGGGACCAGCGCGGATGGTCAACCTCGGGGTTTACGTTGGCATAAAACCCGTATTCGTGCGCGGACGAACGGTTCCAAGAGGTGGGCGGCTGATCTTCGGTAAAGGTGATTTTAACGATGGATTTTATGCCTTTGAAACCATATTTCCAGGGCACCACCAAACGCAACGGCGCACCATTTTGCGGCGGCAAGGTGCGACCATAAAGACCAACAGACAACAGAGCCAGTGGGTTCATCGCCTCATCCAGTCGCAAACCTTCCACATACGGCCACTGCAAAACATTGCGGTGTTGTCCGGGCATCCGGTCCGGGTCCAACAACGTTTCAAAGGCCACATAACGGGCTTTTGATGTTGGTTCCAAGCGTTTAATCACGTCGGCCAACGGCACGCCAACCCAGGGCACGACCATAGACCATGCCTCCACACAGCGATGGCGATAGATACGTTCTTCAAGGGGGTGTGGATCAATGAGGTCCGAAAAATCATAAAGTCCCGGCTTGGCACAAGCCCCTGCGATTTCAACCGTCCACGGGGTGGGTTTGAAATCCTTGGCCCCATAAACGGGCTCATCCTTACCTGTGCCGAATTCATAAAAATTATTATACGAACTGACCTGTTCAAAAGGCGTTAGAGCTTCACCGGGATCAAAGGCGGTTTTGCGAACATCTGCTAACAATTCACCCGCTGCGGGCCACGCGGCAAAGGCATGACGGCTCAACATCCCGCCCCCAATGCCACCCGCAAGAGCGGCAGCACCAGTCTTTAAAAATTTCCGACGTTGCTTGAAAAGATGTTCTGGCGTGACGTCTTGGTCTTTAAGCTCCCAAGGTTTGCGAATTTTGATCAACATGTGGCCTCCGAACGTTCAGGACGTACTTATTTTGACACGATTAAAACTATAGCGAAGAAAGCACCGATAACATTGTTACCATAGCAACTCCGCTTCCCCTATACATTCGCCGCCGCCCTGAGTTAGGTTACATAGAAAGCGTATTTGTGAACGGCCTTTGGTTTTATAATTAACCTTTTGTCATAGATTTATCGGTTAGATTGTACTATATAACCCTACATCTACTATGGACATGAGAGGTGATTAAAGATGGCGACACAGGACACCGACCCGCAGGTCTGCTGCGGCGATACGAATTTTTGCAAAGCGTGCCCCGTTTTTGCGGCCAATCCTGCCCAGAAAGCCGTAAAGGCATGAGATTTACGCTCAATGCCCTTGGCCGATGCGATTTTTACAAAGGTCCAGACGAGGTAAACGCCCCAATAGCCTCAATTCTCTAAGTCTCTTGGCAACAAAAAAGTACGCCTCGGCCAAAGCGCGTATGTTCTTTACCAGCTTGATTGTTGTATAAAGACATCATGCGAACGCTTTATCATTTGTGGCTGTCCCCTCATGCGCGCAAGGCGCGGATTGTGTTGGGGGAAAAAAAGCTAGAATTCGACCTTCGGACTGAAAAAGTTTGGGAGCGCCGCGAGGGGTTTTTGCGCTTAAACCCCCGAGGTGAGGTTCCAGTATTGGTCGAAACCGACGGCACGGCCATTTCTGGCGGCCAAGTGATTTCCGAATACCTAGATGAAACACACCCAAAACCATCTCTGTTGGGGCGGGGACCTTTGGAACGCGCCGAAGTGCGGCGTCTGTGTGCGTGGTTCGACGAAAAATTCAATGCTGAAGTGACCCAAAATTTGGTTGATGAAAAGGTCATGAAACGCTTTCTAGGCTTAGGCTCACCCGATTCCAATGCCATCCGCGCTGGCAAAGTCAATATTCATCATCACTTAGATTACATCAGCTTTTTGGTCGAACGCCGCACCTGGTTGGCGGGCGAAGCCTTCACCTTGGCCGATATTACCGCCGGGGCCCATTTGTCGTGTGTCGATTACTTAGGGGATGTTCCGTGGGCCGACCATCCGACCGCCAAAGACTGGTATGCGCGCATAAAATCCAGGCCGAGCTTTCGCGCCTTGTTGCACGACCTTATTCCCGGTGTACCGCCGCCAAAGCATTACCTCGATTTGGATTTCTGATTTAGGGCTGGACAACGGCTTTGCGTTTATCCAGGTAGCTTTGCGCGCGCTGGCTCGCCTCGTCGTTTGGATGGGCTTTGATCAACGCTTGCCAGACTGTTTTCGCCGTCGCCAGGTCACCCAAATTTTGCAACACAAGACCGTGTTCCAAAAGACCATCGGGATTGTTACCGTCCAGACTTAACGCCCGTGTGATGTCTTTTAGGGCCAAATCTTGGGCGCCCATATGGCGGTATGCCGAACCGCGTAGAATAAGCGCATCCACGTTTTCAGATTCGCTATACAAAATCCGCGTCAGATCGTCGGCGGCCTCCCAAAATTTTCCCACCGACCCCAAAACTTTTGCCCGGAGCAAAAGCGCTTTCAAATTATCTGGCTCTAAAGCCAGCACTTGATCTGCGAGCCGACGCGTTTGATCCGGCTTGTCGGCCCTGAACCAAGCGGCACCACTTTGCAGCATCAGCTGGGTCTTAAAGGTCGTGTTGGCCTGGACCTCTTGGCTGAGCTTGGCAAGCCCTCGTGCGGCGGCTTCATATCGGCCAAGCTGCATCAGGGCCGACAAAGCGCAATGGCGGGCCGGGGCGCCGCCACCCACACCTTCCCATGTCTTGGCACCGTCTAAGGCGGATTTAGGATGGCTTAGCGCAAGCGACATGCAGTCTTGGTAATGGACTTTATCCAGATCTTGGCGCTCTTCAGCTGTGCTGGGCGCACTTTGTCCATAGGCGGCCCCCGCCAAAATGGGCGCGATCAGAACAAAGGCAACGAAGGTGGCTTGTGTCATACGCATCATGGCGGTTACATTCGCTGTC
>Ga0316202_10000058_pt1 | contig 194371 bp, 194 predicted proteins | sample 3monrhotite_MG_FD_204934 | JGI IMG/M metagenome (GOLD analysis project Ga0316202, IMG submission 204934) | Microbial mat bacterial communities from mineral coupon in-situ incubated in ocean water Damariscotta River, Maine, United States -... | ecosystem: Environmental > Aquatic > Marine >...
AACAACACCTCAAACGCCGCCCGCGTATCCCTTCAAATATTCAAAATCACAATCATGCATAACCCCAAAACATCTCCGCCCGGGGCAAGTCAACAAACAAGCTATGTCGTCTGCGAGGAGGCGGGTTGTAAGCGCCCCCAGTGGCCTTGTCAAACACTAATCGGCCAGAAAGATGGATTATAGTCAGATATGGTTTTGATTTCAACAACGGTTTGCAAAAAACCCTAGAAACATTAGGATTCGCGACGCTCACTGGTTGGCCTAACCGGATCAAGATGATATACAAATTCTAGGTAAATTTGACGATGACCAGAGAAAAAAAACAAAAAAAATATGGGGAGAAGTGAATATGAACAGAAACGGCCGTCGGGGATCCCGACTCTTGCGCGGGATGACTACCGTATTGCTGCTCTCTGGCATTGCGGCATGCAATCAAACAACACCGATGGTGGTCACATCAAATACCCCAGGAGGCAATTCACAAACGCCACCCGCCTCCGCCTTCAGTCAGTTTCCTGACATTCCAGTACCTGCGGGGGCCAAAATGAACGTCGACAAGACGCTGGTCTTTGGATCGGAACCCTGGTTCGGACAACTTGCACTCAGCACCTCATCAAACGCCGGGGTCATATTTGATTTTTTCCGCAACAACCTTCCCGAACATAAGTGGCAGGAAATCACCTCCGTTCGGGCGCCGACCAGCATACTCACCTATATGCGCGAAGACCGTGTCCTCGCCATCGCCATTCAGGGCTCGACGTTGAGTGGGTCCAACATCACCATTACCGTATCACCGAAAGGGGCGACTAAGACACCGGTACAAGGCGCGGCTCCGGCCAGTGACCTGATGCCGATTCCTGTCACCAAAGCCCCCTAACACCATAACGAGGATCGCATGAAAGAAGTTGTCATCATTGACGGGGCACGAAGCCCCATTGGAAAATTTGGCGGCGAATTGTCTTCGGTTCGCCCGGATGATTTGCTGGCCGATGTCTACCGCGGCCTGATGGACAGGACCGGCGTCGATCCCAAACTGATTGATGAGGTTTTTGCCGGATGCGGCAACCAGGCCGGTGAGGATAACAGGGATGTCGCCCGCATGTCGGTATTGCTGGCCGGATTCCCAGTCGAGGTTCCGGGGGTCACCGTCAACAGAAACTGTGCTTCTGCGCTGGAAGCCGTCAATCAGGCGGCCAAGACCATTATCGCCGATGAAGGGGATATATGTATCGGCAGTGGTGTCGAATGCATGAGCCGCGCGCCGTGGACCATGGGCAAGCCTGAGCGTATCCCGGCCATGGGCCATCCGAAAATGTGGGATACGACGGTTGGTTGGCGTTTTAATAACCCGCGTATGGATGAGATGTACCCGATCATCAGCCTGGGTGAAACGGCGGAAAACATTGCCGATGAAATGCAGATTACCCGAGAAGATCAGGATGCGTTTGCCGTCGAAAGCCACCGGCGGGCCGTAACTGCCATCAATTCCGGCAACTTCACCTCGGAAATCATCCCGATCTCCATTCCGCAACGCCGCGGTGAGCCTGTTGTTGTGACAACAGACGAACACCCCCGATATCGTAAAGATGGCGACGACTACGTACTCGATACCTCGACCGAAGACATGGGCAAACTGCGCCCGGCCTTTCGTAAAGGTGGGACGGTAACAGCCGGGAACTCCAGCGGTGTCAACGATGGTGCCGCAGCGTTGCTGATGATGAGCGCCGACAAGGCCAAGGAATTGGGTTTAAAACCGAAACTCCGCTGGATTGCTTCGGCCTCGGCGGGGGTTGATCCCGGCGTCATGGGGTACGGCCCGGTTCCGGCGACGGAAAAACTGCTAAAACGCACAGGCCTCAAGATTGAGGATATTGATCTTGTTGAGTTGAACGAAGCTTTCGCCGCCCAATCCATCGGCTGCATGCGACGACTGGGCCTGAGCCCGGATAAAACCAACGTTAATGGCGGCGCCATTGCCTTGGGTCACCCGACGGGGAGTTCCGGAGCCCGCATTTTGGTCACCCTGATGCATGAAATGGAGCGCCGCGCCAAAGCCGGAAACCCGGCCCGCTACGGCATCGCCACACTGTGCGTTGGTGTCGGCATGGGCGTTTCGACCTTGGTTGAATGGATCGGAGAATAAGTCGATGAGCGGTTCTATGAAACGTCCCCTGGACGGCATTCGCGTCACCGGGCTTGAGCAGTATATGGCCGGGCCCTACTGCACCATGCTGCTGGCTGATGCGGGCGCAGAGGTGATCAAGATCGAACGCCCCGGTTCCGGCGACCCACGTCGCTCAATGCCGCCGTTTGCCGAGAAAGATGGCGAGAAAAAGGCCGCCGGGTTCATGGGTTACAACCGCAACAAAAAGAGCCTGGCGCTTAATCTTCGCGATCCGCGTGGCCAACAAATTTTCCGTGACCTTGCCGCCAAGTCCGACGTGGTGGTCGAGAACCTTCGGCCCGGCTCGATGAGCAAGATGGGCCTGGGGCAGGCTGACATGCGCGCTCTTCACCCGCGGCTGATCTGGGCTACCATATCGGGGTTCGGGCGCATGGAGGGCTATCGTGGCCCCTACAGCGACCGCCCGGCGTTTGATATTGTCGCCGAGGCCATGAGTGGCATCATGCATCAGGTGGGGTTTGAGGATAAACCGCCAAGCTGGACGATTTATGGCATGGCCGACATCTATTCAGGACAGGTGACGGCCTACGGCATCATGCAGGCCTTGTTCATGCGCGAACGCACCGGCGAAGGACAATTTGTTGATAGTGCCATGTTCGACAATATGCTGGCCCTGAACGAGGCCGCCACGGCGCTTTATTCCATCGCCGGGCAAATCCCTAAACGCGGCGTGTCGAAAAACCTTTGGCCACGCGGTGCGTTTCAGACCAAGGATGGCTATATCGCGCTTAATGTCCCCGACAACATCATCTGGAAACGCATCTGCGAAGCCATGGAACGCGAAGACCTGATTGATGACCCGCGTTCCAACACCGGCACAGCCCGCTCCGCCCACGCTGGTGAACTGCAACCCATCGTCGAAAACTGGCTGAAAGGCCAAACCCGCGCAGAAGCGGTTGATACCCTAAATTCGATCGGCGTTCCCTGCGGGCCGGTGTATGACGCCGAAGACGTCGCCAATGACCCGCACGTGAAAGCGCGGGGCACGATCATGGACATCGAAGACCCGAAAGTCGGAACATTTGGTTTTGCCCGCTCCGCCCCACATCTGTCGAGTAACCCCGAACTGCCCAAACACCCCGCCCCCGGCCTAGGCGAACATACCCGCGAAATCCTCGAAGACCTGCTTCAGATGGAGTCGAGCGATGTTGACGGCCTAGCCGCAGACGGGGTGGTCGAAGTCGGCTCCTAAACCTCCTCCAAGACTACATTTTAAACCTCTCCGAGGGCACCAGCCCGGCTTTCCTGCGCGCCTGATCAATGACGATCCGACACATTGTCATACCTTGCGTTATATTTGATTGACATTTGTCTTACAATGAAATACATTTTCTGTTGTCGTCATATTCTTCAACATGGGGTTTTGAGCAATGCCAGGAAAATCAGTTTCATTAAGTGTCCGATTATCACCGGACGAGGCCACATTTTTGGCGAGCTACAATCCACCTGGAGCAACGACACTCAGCGAAAAACTTCGTGCAATGATCGCAGAAGCTCAACACGGTCAAGGACGTGCTACCGATTTTTCTTCTTGTTTGGGGTTCTATGAAGAAAAAATGGCGGCCCCTGTTCGCAGGATCAAAGAAGCCGAAAACCAGATTGAGCGCCATTCAGAACTATTGGCCGTGTTCGCTTACTGGTTACCCGACGCAATTGCCAATTTCACAGCAAAGGCGCCGGCAACTGATGAAGAAGATCTAAATGAGAGACTGCTGAATTTTGAGGCCGGGGTCAACGAGCGCATTTTTATTCTAATTGAACAGGTGCTGCGCTTGTCCGTTACAGGAGAAAGCCCGTGCTACGATCCTTATGTGATCAATAATCGCGCAGAAGTCGTTGTAAAATTAGGTGAACTCATTAAGCTTTCGATCAACCAAAAGAGGGAGAAGTAATTATGTCAGAAAATATAGCCTCACGCGTGGGACGTCTGATCAGTGGCACTGCTAATATGATGGTGGATGCCGTTGAAAATTCCGCTCCGGAAGTGGTTATGGAAGAATCCATTCGCGAGATTGACCGCGTCATCGACGAGGTTCGGGTGGAGTTTGGAAACATTATTTCAACCCAACATCTCGCGACCCGGCGTTTGGCTGATGAAAACGCTAAACACAATGATCTGACCGAAAAAATTCAATTGGCTCTTAATGAAGGGCGGGAAGATTTGGCGGAAGCTGCTGTTTCCCAGGTACTCGACATTGAAGCGCAAATCCCGATTCTTGAAAACACTATCGGTGAGACCAAGGACGCCGAGGGTCAACTCGAAGGATACATCACTGCTCTTCAGGGTCGTAAAAGAGAAATGAAGGAAGAGCTGTCTCATTTTCGGGCAGCCCAAAAGTCTTCCCCCTCTTCTTCTGGATCAAGCCGTTCAGTCGGCGCAGGCAATGCGGGCGCCGTCGAAAATACGGTTCGAAAAGCCGAAGAGGCGTTCGATCGCGCTCTTGAAGGGTCTAGCGGTGTCGGTGGCGGTGCAGAACTGCCAGGAAGAGTGGACTCGGCCAAACGCGCAGAGCTCGATGAGCTTTCCCGGCAAAATCGGATTAAGGAACGGTTAGCATCGTTTAAGTCTGAAGGAGCATAATAGTGTTTGAATTTATACTCGCAGAAGGCAACCTACCTTTCACGGTGGCGCTCGGATTAATGCTGGCGATCGCGGTTCTCGAAGGGACGATGACGTTGCTTGGCGCGGGTATGTCTGAAGCCATAGATGCCTTACTCCCAGAATCCATTGGTGATGTCGACCTCGACGCAGACATCGACATGGATCTGGATGCGAGTGGGGCACTGGATGGGTCGGGTGTTGATTTTGGCGATGCTCACATAGCAACACCCAACGTTGAGGCAGCCTCAGCTCTATCGCGGATACTCGGCTGGTTCTGTGTCGGAAAAGTCCCCGTTCTTATATTATTTGTCGCCTTTTTGACGCTATTTGGTTTATCAGGTTTGATTATCCAATCGATGATAAATCAAGTTACCGGATATATGTTATCTGGCAGCCTCGCTTCTATCCCAGCTCTGCTGATTGCATTCCCCCTTGTTCGCTACATCGGTCTTGGGTTAGCCAAGTTAATTCCCAAGGATGAATCTTCCGCAGTCTCCAGCGACACCTTTATTGGGCATATCGCCAAAATCACCATCGGCGTTGCAGAAAAGGGAAACCCAGCCGAAGCAAAACTAAGAGATCGCCATGGGCAAACTCATTACGTCATGGTCGAGCCTGATGAAAGTGGCGCACAACTCAGCGCCGGCACTGATGTTCTAATTATTGCGAAGCAAGGATCTATCTTTCAAGTCATCCAAAACCACAATCAGGCATTGGTTGACTAATTCAATCCCCATAAAAAAATAGCTTGGAGGAATAAATGTATTTATCGGAACTCACACAGATTGGCGTAGTCGTAGGCGTGCTTCTTGTCGCATTGGTAACGATGGGACTAATTTTCTCCAGACTGTATAAACGGTCATCCAAAGAGGTCGCATTCGTGCGTACGGGCCTTGGCGGACAAAAGGTCATTATGAACGGCGGTGCCCTGGTCTTCCCCGTGCTGCATGAAATTATCCCTGTCAACATGAACACCATGCGTCTTGAGGTTCGGCGCGCGGATGATCAGGCGTTGATTACGCGGGACCGTATGCGGGTTGACGTGCTTGCGGAGTTCTATACCCGTGCCCAGCCGACTATTGAATCCATTGCCAACGCGGCGCAAACACTGGGCCAACGGACGATGTATCCGGATGCCCTGCGTGAACTTGTTGAAGGTAAGTTTGTTGATGCCTTGCGTGCTGTTGCTGCAGAAATGACGATGGAGGAATTGCACGAACAGCGCGTCGATTTTGTTCAAAAAGTGCAATCCGCAGTTTCTGAAGACTTGCTCAAAAATGGACTGGAGCTGGAAGCCGTTTCATTGACGGGTCTGGATCAAACCAACCGTGAATTTTTCAACCCGGATAACGCTTTTGATGCTGCGGGTTTGACACGATTGACGTCTGAGATCGAAGAAAAACGTAAACGCCGCAATGATATTGAACAAGACACAACCGTTGCCATCGAGACCAAGAATCTTGAAGCCGAACGGACGAAGCTTGAGCTTGCTCGGGACACAGAATACGCACGTCTCGCCCAACAGCGGGAAATTGAAATCCGGCGTGCATCGCAGGCGTCCGAAATCGCCCGCGAACAAGCAAACAAGCAGCGCGAAGCGGAAGAGGCCCAAATTGTCGCCGCTCAACAAGTAGAGTCCGCGAAAATTTTAGCCAACCGACAGGTCGAAGAAGAACAGATTGATAAAGAACGTCAGATCAAAGAGCGAGAGATTTTCAAAGCCAGGTCCGTCGAAACGGCTGATGTTGAAAGAGAAAAAACAATCGAGCTTGCCAATCAAGACCGCGATATTGCCATCGCTGAAAAGTCCAAGTCAAAATCTGAGGCAGAAGCTGAGGCTGATCGTGCCCGCGCTGATGCGGTTAAGGCGGAAGAGCAGGTTATTACAGTCCGCGATACGGAAAAAGCGGAACGTGAAAAAGCCGTTGATCTGGTCGAAGCCCGGCGCGCTGCCGAGCGTGATGCGATCAAGGTAACAATCGCCGCCGAGGCTGAAAAACAGGCATCAGAAGATGAAGCTGAATCAATCAGAATTCTGGCTGACGCTGAAGCCAATAAAATCAAGGTTGCGGCTGAAGGTGATGCTGAAGCTGAAAAAATGCGAGTTGCAGCAGCGGAACTTCGCTATGCCGTTGAGGCCGCTGGCAAGCAAGCGCTCAATGAAGCTGACAACTTACTGACGGCTGAGATCGTAGAGATGAAAGTTCGGCTGTCCGTGATTGAAAACCTGAAAGACATCATTCGTGAGTCCGTCAGACCGATTGAGAACATCGACGGCATCAAGATCGTTCAAGTCGATGGCCTGACCGGCAATGGCTCCGGCGGCGGTGATGGAGCCGGTGGAAATGGCAATGGCGGCGGCAGCCTTGCTGATCAGGTCGTTGCCAGCGCGCTTCGCTACCGCAGCCAAGCACCATTAATTGACTCGCTGATGAAGGAAGTCGGAATCACGGGAAATGATTTAGAGGGGCTTGCCGCCGCTGCTGGGGTTACGGCTTCAGAAGCAGAAAAAGTGACAAAAAGTGACTCTAAGAAAGGTTCCTAAATACAATCAATTTTGCGAGGTTGCGTGGGTCGGCGCAACCTCCCTTTTTACGCTACAAACAGGCCAATTATTCAACGGACGAAAATTCAAAATTTTGGCGAGGAATGTTAACGACTGGAGAATAGAAAAATGGCACAGACCGAAGACGAATTGGTTTTGGAACAAAAAATCGCGCCCATCAAGATCGGGCAAATCCCGTACATGTTGGTAAAAAATCTACCGACCCTGGTCCCAGATAATTCTGTGTCCGAAGCCGCTGCGATATTGAATCAAAACCGGATCGGCATGGCAGCAGTCATCGCCCCAGATGACCGCTTCCTAGGCGTACTTTCCAAGACAGATATTGTTCAGGTCGTCGCCGACTGGCCCGCACGTATTCCCGAACTTAAGATCAAGCAACTTTACACATCCGACGCCATAACATGCACAACTGAGGATTCTTCCCTAGAAATTCTTAAGATCATGCGAGAGCGCGACTTGAGGCACCTGCCAGTTGTCGATGGCAACAAAATGATTGGAATTCTCAGTGTCGATAATTTAAGGAGTTATTTGACGCCGACTCAGAACATACATCATGACCACCACCCCACGACTGCGACCCCAGAACATGAGCCCGGCAAGCACCATTCGGATCGTGCCGTCAATGACTGGGTTTTTGACGAACTGGAGGGTGAAACCATTTTCCAGTCTTATATAGAAGACGACGATCTTGATGAAAACGGTGAGCCAAATAATTCCGGCGACGTTTTTGCAACTTCATTATTTGGCTTTGGAGAAATCATTTCCAAGTCTTAAAATCGACTTTCCGCTCGCTACAGCTCCCCGTATTGGCGCCCTTCGCTGGACATTCCAGATTGCTTCAGAATCTCACTTCTAACTGAACATCTTCACGGACCGGTCCAAGATCGGATAATTCAAACCAACGATTAGGCGTTACTGCGCCGTCACCTACACAGAAATTTCAGATCGCCTCGATATGGCGGTGGTCAGTCCGGTAGCACCCGCCCATGACATTCAGGTTTAGGCATTGATGCCTTTAGCGCCGTGGCTCCTGCTGAGCCAGCCCTCCTTGGTCGAGACCAAGTCGCCGAAATGTGTGGGGTGGGCGCAGTTAATCAAGTAGTAGACGGGGAGGCTGTCAGTCTGCCTGATCAGCCCGCATTCATCGTGCTGGGTTCGCAGAACTGGCGGCGACGCTTGAGTTTATTGCACATATCTTTGGCTGTGCCAGCATCAGGGAAGGGGCCGGCTTTCAGGCGGTAGTAGGTCCCCTTCTTACCCAGGTTAACCTTATTGACCGCATGGTCCAGTTCACCGATCAAGCCGCTATGGGCGCGCCTGATTTGGGCCCAACCACGTTCAGCCTGTTTAACTGAGCGATAGGACGCCAAATGAACAGCCGGTTGGCGGCCCTGTTTCTTCATGGCTTTGGGTTTTTCAAGCTTGGTCACCTGCCCTGCCGGCGCGGCAGCAGGAGCCCCTCCGTTGACCGACATCGCCGGGGAGGCAGCAGGGCGCATCGACAACTCAATCGCCTGACGTTCACGGGCGTATTCATCTGACCCGATATAACCGCTGTTTTTCAGCTGTTCCAGTCGACGCACGGCGTCAGCCGCTTGCATCAGCCCCGTCGGCGGAACGCCCGGATTGGCAACAACAACCGGTGCAGACGGCATCAGCGCATCAAGAATCATCGAGCGTTCTGCGGCATGCTGGGAAACAGAAATCGCCCGCATTTCCAGCGCCCGACCAATGGCACGAAGCCGGCCACTAATCTGTTCAGTCGTTGGTACCGGACGATCAAGACCGGCAGACGGCGGCGGTGAGGTCAGCGGCATCAGAGCGCCAACGTTAGTCTGTCGACGCTGAGCGAATTCCTGTTGGGTAATCAGACCTTGGTCACGAAGCGCCCGCAGCGTTGAAAAGCGTGAAATGATACTGGCATCTGCGCCGGAAAATCCGCCCAGACCAGAGCTCGCCCCAGCGATATCATTGCTGGGCATGGACGCCGTGCGGCCCAGCATAGCAGATGTACTTGGCGCTCCGGTTACCGGCGCTGACGGTGCCGGCATCGACGTTCCCATGGGTGCGGGGCTGGCCTGTAAGCCCGGCGCCGGCATCAAATTGTTAGCGTTTTTGACGTTGCCGCCACTTTCAAGCAGTGACAGGTTTACACTGGCGATCTGGGCTGCGGGCCGTGTTGTAATATCGGTCCAGACGACAAATTGGTGCGAATCATCCGGGCGAAGCGCCAGAACGGCTTCGTACATCTCCCGCGCTTTTGTTAACTGTCCGGTGTTCTGGTACAGAATTCCAGCCCCGATCAGGGCATCAATGTCACGGGGATTGGATTTAAGTGCCCTGCGGAAATGGGCTTCCGCCGTCACATAATTGCCTTTGGCCAGCTCAGCGACGCCAAGTTCTGCTTCATCGTTGACCCGGAGCGGACTTCCGGCCCAGAACGATTCTGAAAACAGATCGCCCTGCATCAATGAACATCCGCTAAGCGAGACGACGGTTAATGCGGCGACAACAATGTTCTTAATCGGCCTGATCACAGCTGCGTCCTCATGTTCCCCCCACCCCTAGAACGCCACATCATGCCTAGCGCGTTCAACAGGCGTATATACCATTTTATACAAACCACACCAAATATCGTGGCCTATACCAAGTCTGGTAGTCTGCTCTAGGGTCAGATACTAATGATTGGTTAATAAATAGCAACAAATAATCGCGTTAGGGTGCGACGCCGGGTCACGAGTTCACCATCAAATGCGCCCCAGTCCAGCTAAAGACTATTCCAGCTCATCACAGCCATTGACGCTGGAGAATGGCAATTTGGTGACGGCCCCACCGCCCATGCGCATAATTCCACCGACAATCAGAATTTGTGTGACGTCGCTGGATCCGATGGCTTTGTTAATAACCTTAAGTAAACGTTTGTCTTCAGCTTTCTGGGCCTTGGTTCGTCTGTAATTGACGTTGGTTTTACCCTTGTGATCTTTGCGAACATAAAGATAGTCCTGGAGGATTGGATTTTTGTACCAAGCCCCCATCAAGGCATCATTGATGCGCGGAGAATTGTTGCAAACCGCACCAACTCTTTTGCTGTCGGAAACGGTCATGATTACGGTCACAGGGCTGGTCGTCACACGTTTGCTTTTCGCAGACTTCTTAATCGGTGCCATCATGGACCTGAGCTGAATATGCGCGGTCCCTTCCTTGCGCAGCCCATAGCTGCGTTTCTTTTCAACGCCCGCTGCCCCGGCACCAAATGCCAGAAATGGCGCAATAAGGATTAAAACGATAGAAGTGGTCAGTCGGGTCATTAAGCGACGCCCTATTTTGCGGATCAGCCGATATACATACAATCATGATATCACCCGATGAACATACCATAGAATTTTTAAATTATCGTCAACTATAAACCTGGTATTTCAGGCGACAAAACAACTCATTCAATGAAGTTCGATTTCCATGTAACGAACATCATCCAGAGGATTGTCATAATAGGCATCAATTTCTCGAAATCCCATCGAGGCATACAGCGCGATTGCCGAGGTTAATTGACCCAGAGTGTCCAGACACATATGGCTGTGGCCGGCTTTTTTTGCCTCGACCAGAGACAGTTCCGCCAACGTCCGACCCAGCCCCCTTCCCCGCCAGGCATCGCGCACATACAGACGCTTCATTTCGCACCTGCCGTCGTCCCGGGGACGGGTCGCGATGCACCCAGCGATCTGCCCAGTGGCCTCATCTTTCGCCAGATACAGCCGCCCAAGAGGTGACGCGTAGACACCCGGCAGTGACCCCAGCTCATCTTCGAACCCCTGAAAACACAGATCCACACCAAGCCAAGCCTGATATTCGCGAAACAGTTCGCGGATCACATCCATGTCCTCGTCTGTCGTCGCCGGATAGATGTTTAGCTCCTCAGTCACGGCATCAGTCATGCAAATGAATTACACCTTCCATAAAAAGAACGGCACGGCCCGCCATCCGCACCCGGTCATCCACCAATTCGCAATGCAGCTCGCCGCCGCGTTCGGAAACTTGGCGCGCATAGAGTTTGTTATTACCGAGGCGATCTGCCCAATAGGGTACTGATGTACAATGGGCCGACCCGGTCACTGGGTCCTCATCGATCCCGGCATGGGGCGCAAAATAGCGCGACACAAAATCACAGTCCTTGCCCGGCGCCGTGACTATCAGGCCATCACCATCCAGGCCGGCGATGTAGGCGAAATCTGGATTGATTTTCAACACATCCGCCGCGTCGTTATAGACGGCCATATTTTTTATCGATTTAAGAAACTCAACAGGTTCAGCGCCAATTGCGTCAACAAATCCAGTTGGCATGGCCGCAGGAGACGGCACACGTGCCGGGAAATCGAGGACCAGCAGATCACCATCTCTAGACACATTGAGTTGCCCGCTTTTCGTCTCAAACGACAGGGTGTCCAGTTCAGGGTGCAGGCGGGACATGATCAGGAAGGAACTGGCCAAGGTCGCATGGCCACACAGATCGACCTCAATTTTCGGAGTGAACCAGCGAAGATCAAATTGCCCTGCCCCGGCGTTATCAGTCGGTACAAAAAACGCGGTTTCCGAGAGGTTGTTCTCGGCAGCGATCTGCTGCATCACACTGTCATCAAGCCAGCATTCCAGCGGACACACCGCCGCCGGGTTGCCGCCAAAAACCTGATCCGTGAAGGCGTCGATCTGATAGACCGGCAACGGGCTCATAGCGCTCCCTCAATGGCCGCGCCAAGCTCCTGGGTATTGGCGGTTCCGCCCATATCCGGCGTCAGAACATTGCCATCCCGGATGACATCTTCAATGGCGCGCTCGATTTCGGCTGCTGCCGTCACCTCGCCAAGATGCCCCAGCATCATCGCCGCCGACCAGATTTGGCCGATTGGATTGGCGATCCCCTTACCGGCGATATCCGGTGCCGACCCGTGGACCGGCTCGAAACATGACGGGTGGTCGCGTTCCGGATTGACGTTGCCACCCGGCGCAATCCCGATGGTGCCGGTTATCGCAGGCCCCAGATCGGACAGGATATCGCCAAACAGGTTGGAGCCGACGACCACATCGAACCAGTCCGGGTTGCGAACGAAATGCGCGGTCAGAATATCAATGTGAAATTTATCCGTCGTACAGTCAGGGTACTCCGCAGCGATGATCTCAAACCGCTCATCCCAATAGGGCATGGAGTGGATGATGCCGTTTGATTTGGTCGCCGACGTGACATGTTTTCGATTACGCGTTTTCGCCAACTCAAAGGCATAACGCATGATGCGGTCAACACCGCGCCTGGAGAATACGCTTTGCTGAACGACAAACTCGGCATCCGTCCCGCCATACATACGCCCACCGATTTCGGAATATTCACCTTCGTTGTTTTCGCGCACAATCCAAAAATCGATATCGCCGGGTTCGCGCCCGACCAGCGGACAGGGCATGCCTTCAAACAAGCGCACCGGCCGAATATTGACGTACTGCTCAAACTCCCGGCGGATCGGTATCAGCAATCCCCACAATGAAACATGGTCTGGCACACCCGGAAACCCGACGGCCCCCAGCAGGATCGAGTCGTGATTGCTGATCTCAGCCAGACCGTCGTCCGGCATCATGGAACCGACTTTATGAAAACGCTCACAGCTCCAGTCTTTTTCGTCGAACTGGAACGAAAGATCGTGCTTTCGGGCGACGGCCTCAAGCACTCGAATGGCTTCCGGCATAACTTCCCAGCCAATGCCGTCACCGGGGATTACGGCGATCTTATAACTGTTTGTACTCATAAATTTCGTTCCTGATTAGTCATCAACCAGATGGATGTTGATCCGTCTGTTATGTTTGCCTTTATTTTCGATTTTGCCGACCCGTAGCGGTCCGATCTCGCCGGTTCTCGCCACGTGTGTACCGCCGCAGGGTTGCAGGTCGATGCCTTCAATTTTCATCAACCGCACCCGCCCGCTACCGGACGGCGGTTTGACCGACATTGTGCGAACCAGATCGGCATTGGCGGCCATTTCTTCATCGCTGATCCAGCTCGTTGAAAGAGGTTTGTCTTCATTGACCATCCGATTAAGTTCGGCAGATATAGCTTCTTTGTCGAGAGTCGTGTCCTGCAGGTCAAAATCAAGTCGGCTTTTATCGGGACCGATCTGCCCGCCGGTAACACCACCTTCGACCGCAGAGCATAATAAATGCAGCGCCGTATGCATCCGCATCAGACGATGGCGGCGATCCCAGTCAATTTCCGCGACCACCTTCTCGCCAATGCCAAGCGCGGGAGCACCCTCAACGGGGACATGAACGTGCCGTCCTGAGTCGCGTAATTTGCGTGTATCCGTAATCTGGATTTCCTGTCCGTCTTCCTTGCGCAGAACACCAAAATCGCCCGGCTGACCGCCGCCTGTCGCATAAAACACCGTGCGGTCCAGCTCGACCCCGTCTTCATCGACGGAAACGACGGTGGCCTCGCAGGATTTAACGTAGGAATCATTGCGAAAAATTTCTTCAGTCATATCCTCTCCTCTTCAACCTTTGGCACCAAAAGTCATATCATGTTGAGGGCACGGGTAAACAAATCTTTATCCGCATTGCCGCCCGACAGGATCAATCCGACCTTACGACCCGCCATCAAATCACGTTCTTTCAGCAATCCGGCCAGAGGCGCGGCTCCTGCCCCTTCCGACATGTTGTGAGTATCAATAAAATAAATGCCCATGGCTTCCAGAATTTCGTCTTCGCTGAGCGTGATGACCCGTGCCGCGCCTTTCAGGATAACCTCCAGAGCGGCCTCATCCGGGACCCGGCAGGCCATGCCGTCAGCCAGGGTGTCAGCTGAATTTGTTGCGACAGCTTTGCCCGCCTTATAGGACAGCGCGTACGCTGCGGCGTTCTCGGCAACCACACCGACGACTTCTGTTTTCAGCCCCAGGGCATCTCGTGCAGAGATCACACCGGAAATCCCAGATCCCAGACCGATTGGCACATAGACCGTATGCAGGTCAGGAACGGCGGTAAAGAATTCCAGGGCATAGGTGCCAACCCCTGCCACCAGAGAAGGGTGAAACGATTTGATCATATGAAGGTTTCGTTCTTCTGCCAGAGTGGCGGCATACTGACGGGCTTCTTCAAAGTCCTCACCATACTCAATCAATTCCGTACCGAAGGCTTTCATAGCCGCATTCTTTTCGGGATTATTGCCGAAGGGAACGAGGATCGTCGATAATAGACCGACTTTCGAGCAGGCAAGAGCCACACTTTGACCATGGTTGCCTCGTGTTGCCGAAATTACACCCGGGCAATCGGGATCGGAGGCGATCAGGTTGGTCATGTAATGGAGCCCACCCCGAACTTTGAAAGCACCGGTGGGCGCCTGGTTTTCATGTTTAACCCAAACTTCCGCCCCGGCGCGTGCAGACAGCAACGGCCAGCAGATTTGAGCTGTCGGCGTCATGTGGCTGTACACCGTTTTACAGGCTACCTGTAGGTCATCTTTTGTGATCGTCAGCATTCTTCGTGTCTTTCATTATGTGATGCACTGATGTCGTTATTCGATTAGCAAGCAGGAAAGGGTTTCCAATAGGCGTTCAATATCATGCGAAGTGATATGTACATGTGGCGCGAACCGAAGCGCATCCCCTCTCTGGCTAACATAAATTTTCCTTTCCGCCAATTTCGCCACGATCGACCCTTCAAACTTCGACGGCAGGCGCACCCCGAACATATGCGGGCTTCTGCTTTTGTCGGATGGGGTTTCCAGTCCGATCGATCTGGCATGTTCAGCGATAGTGTTATTGGTTTGCCGCAGCGTTTCGGAAATCGCCGGAATTGACCAGGATTTTATTTGCCTGAGCGCGGCAATGGCTCCCGGTAAAATGGTCGCCGTACATTTTTGGCCGACGTCAAAACGTCGCGCACCTGGCATATAGTTAGGAGAATAGTTTACCAGATTGGCAAAGTTTTCAGCGGCCTCTCTGGCCAGCCAGCTCTCTTCCATCGGGCGTGCCGTATGCCAGCGATCGGAAACGTATAGCAGACTGAACCCGTAGGGGCACAAAAGCCACTTATAGCCCGCTGCGACCAGAAAATCCGGTTGTACGACCTCAAGGTCAAGCGGCATTGCACCCAACGACTGCGTTGCATCGATCGCAAGTACCGCACCGACACTACGTACAGCCGTCGATACCGCTTGAAGGTCAATCTTTGCCCCATTAGTCCAGTGGCAATGCGGCACCGCGACGACTTGGGTAGCGGTCGAAATCGCCCCCAAAATAGCGCGGGTCCAATCCAGGTCCCGAGGCGTAGGAACGGTAACAATTTGCGCGCCCGTCTCCTGTGAAAGCCGTTGCCAAGGAAGGAAATTACTTGGAAAAGCTTCTTCCAAAACAATAATTTCGTTCATACTGGAAACATGTGGTTCGAGCGCTCGGGCAGCCGTACTCATCCCATAGCTGGCCGATGGTACTATAGCGTAATTATCGGCTTTCCCACCAAACAGTTCAGACCCCAGCAGCCGTATGGTCTCAGCATCCTGAAAGAAATCTTCCGGCGTCCTTTCCCATGGCCGGGCTTTGCTTTTTGCTCCATCAATCAGGTTTGCTGTCGAGGCCCTCAATTGGGGAGTGTTGTAGGCCGAATTAAAATAGGCAACTTCATCCGGAACATCGAATAAATATCGCTGACTTTCCAAAATTTGACTACCGCCCGACATTGTCATCTCCTTCTTGCTAATTGGCTTTATTGCCGTCAGTCAGCCTCTACGGGCTACTGCGATCCCGGCGATAATGATTGCCGTAGAGATCAGTAGAGGAGTGCTTAATCTGTCACCGAACAACCTGACAGCCAGGGCCAAACTGACAATCGGCATAGCAAATTGTACCGTCCCCATGCGGACCGCGCCGCCCTTCGCCAGTGCCCAGTACCAAAAAACAAACCCGATAACGGTGGAAAACACCACGAGATAGGCCATTGCCGACCAGCCTTCGTGCCCAACTGCACTCCAGTCAAAATCCATTGCTGCCCATATCAGCAGAGGAGACAATAAAAGCCCGGCGAAAAAGATGGCCCAGAAGGTAACGGAAATCGCCCCTAGTCGGGCCGAAAGCCGAGCCCCCGCCACATAACACAAACCCGAACAGGCGGATGATATTACGCATAGAAGATCACCTTTCAGGGTTACGTCACCCGAATCCCCACCGCGAAAACCGATCAACATAACCTCACCAATGATCGCAAGTCCGACACCCGCAAACCATAGACGTCCGGGCAGGCGACGTTCTGCAATTGCGCCAAAAATTCCCGTGAAAACCGGAATACCCGCATTGATCAGAGCCGCATGGGAGGCTGATGTCTGCTGAATTCCATAACTGAAAAATAACGTAAATCCGATAAACCCGCCACAGGAGGCTAAACCCAACAATGTCCAGTCACTCACTGTTCTAGGTAACGGAAACCGACCAAAGAGCAATATCGGCGAAAGAAGAAGTGCGGCCATAACGGTTCGCAATATCGCGGCGATAAACGGATCGAAGTGCAGCACGGCAAACTTTGTTGCCGCCGGAGTCGCCCCCCAGATGACAACGGCCACGGCGGCCGCCAGATAAGCACTCGCCAACACTGGTGTGCGATGCTGAGTGATTGTTATCGTCATTGCCCTAGCAATCCGGGGACAATCCGCTCAAGCCTGCCAAAACGGCTTGATCGCTTCACGCCGGGCGTTAGAGGCAGAAATCCCCATGTCCTGCAACAGCGTTTGGCCCAGACTGTCCAGTTGACGGCGCATGTCCGCGCGGTATTGCCACACCATCATCAGGTTCCAAAATACGACCATGCCGACAATCGGTGCGTTCCAAATTCCCACAAGAACTTTCGCAAGGACAAAACTCTCGCAGCTGGCTACGATTGTCGCCGGAAATGTATCAAAATAGCGCAAGCTTCTCATGGTAATGCCCTCCTGATTGACTGACATATTGTTTCTATTGATCCTTTATATTTGACGATACATTCCGAGCAATGTATTTATTGTCACCATGACAATTTGGATTCCAGACATCGCCAATCGATCCGGGCCGAAGTACCTGGCGATTGCGGATATGATCGGTGAGGCGATTTCGGATGGTAATCTTGCCGTCGGATCCAAACTTCCCCCGCAACGCAATCTGGCCTACGACCTAGGCGTCACGCTGGGAACCATTACACGATCTTATCAGGAGGCCACACGCCGCGGCCTGATTGGTGGTGAGGTGGGGCGCGGAACCTATGTGCTCGGCAATCGCAGCTCACATGTATCTCCCGGTGGTTTTGCCTCCGCCCTATCGTCCCCAAGTGACAACCGCCTTGACTTTTCTCTGGCGACTCCGGCGTTGGGCATTGGCGGCGAACACCTGTCGCGAACGCTAACCGAAATATCAACAGACCGAAATCTCGGTGAGCTGCTTGATTATCAACCTGACACCGCGCTTCCACGCCACCTGGAAGCCGCCGCCATCTGGATTGCCCGTTCCGGCCTGAACGCTTCCGCCGACCGCATCGCCATGACCAACGGCGCTCAGCAGGGAATTATGCTGAGCCTGATGACGTCCGCCCGGACAGGCGATGTGGTTCTGTCCGAGAGCCTCACCTACCCCGGCGTCATTCATCTGGCGACCCAATTGGGACTGCAACTTCATGGCGTCGCAATGGACGAACAAGGCATGCTCCCAGACGCCCTGGATGAGGCCTGCCGTCATATGGCGGTGCGATGTGTCTATCTGATGCCAACCCTGCAAAACCCGACCACGGCAACGATGTCGACCGAACGCCGTCAGGCAATCGCCGAAGTCGCCCGACGCCACGACCTCTATATTCTGGAGGATGACATCTGGGGTCAGATGGTCGACAGCCATCCCGAACCGATCAGTGCCATGGCGCCGGAACGCAGTTTCTATATCTGCAGTCTGTCTAAGTGTATGGCGGGTGGATTACGGGTCGGATTCGTACTGGCCCCGGAAAACCGAATTCAGGCGTTACGCGCCAACGTGCGCATGAGCAACTGGATGACGGCTCCTCTGATGGCAGAGATTGCCCGACGCTGGATCTATGATGGGACCGGCGACACTCTGATTTCCTGGCAACGGGCGGAGACCCGAAAACGCACTCACATTGCGTTTGAGGCCTTGCGGGAATTTCAGGTGCGTTATGCCCCGGACGCCCTACATCTGTGGCTCGACCTGCCGCAGCCCTGGCGGGCCAATGATTTTCAAAAAGAATGCGAACGCCGCGGCGTCAGATTGTTAACTGCCGAGACATTCACGGTTGGTCGTGAAACCGCCCCGCACGCTGTCCGCATCTGCACCGGAGGGCGCAATTCAATTGCCGACATCCGCCACGGCATGGACATCATCGCCGACGTTCTGAAAAGTGGCCCCGGCGCGGGATTCCCAGTCATCTAACGCTTGTGTGACAATGTCCTCGACGGGCATCGACACATCATAGCTGCCGGATTTTTCAAAAAACCCCGCTAACATGCCTTTTGCCACACAGCTATCACCTCGAAGCGGGCAGGTTTTATGGGTAAGGTGACAGTCCTTGAATGATCTCATCACGGTCGCAGCCATGGATGGAATTCCATGGTCTATATGGACCTGGGCTCGGCTGAAATGATCAGTGCATTTTAGTTTTTGAAGCATGATAAATGCAAAATAGCGTCGATATGTTTCAACGCTATCAAAATTTACGCCACCTATGTTAACGGATATTACAAAATCTATCTGACCTGGGTCGACCTGATTGTGTGTCCATGGTTCAATGGACCGTGACCGTGGCCCAGTCCGGGGGCGGTGCGGATGGCTTCGAATACATAATCTCTGGCGCGCGCCACCGCATCATGCACAGATAACCCCTGTGCCATGCCCGTCGCACAGGCACTAGCCAACGTGCAACCGGTGCCATGGGTATGGCGGGTTTCAAGGCGAGGGCCTTCAAATCTGGTTTCCCCACTTGCCTCAATCAGCAGATCAGTCACCCGAGTTCCCTTCAGATGCCCGCCTTTCATCAGAACGGCGGCGGGACCCAGCGCCATCAATTGACGCCCGGCCTCAGCGGCATGTTCATCCGTTGTGATTTGTTTGGCCGTCAGAACTTCAGCTTCCGGAATATTGGGTGTGATCAGCGCTGCTCTCGAAACCAGTTGCGTCTTGAGCGCACCAACCGCCTCATCGACCAACAGCCTTGCGCCGCCCTTGGCGACCATCACCGTATCGACGACCAATGGAATTCCCGCACCGTATTTATCGAGGGCCTCGGCGACAGCCTCGATGATTTCCACCCGATGGATCATGCCGATCTTGATGCAGTCGGCCCCCAGATCTTCAAGCACGACGCGCATCTGTTCAGCAACGAAGTCAGCGGGGACCTCATGGATCGCATGCACGCCCTGAGTATTTTGCGCCGTTAGCGCGCTGATCGCCGTCATCGCGAACCCACCAAGCGCCGTTACCGCCTTGATATCCGCCTGAATGCCTGCGCCGCCGCCTGAATCAGACCCGGCGACAATCAATACCCTGCCCTGCGTCATTTTGGGAAACCTTTACCCTGCAACTCGTTCAACGGCAGCGGCAATGTCATCAACGACGGCGTGGACCAATGCCTCGTCTTCGCCTTCCGCCATCACCCGGATCAACGGCTCGGTCCCGGATTTCCGGATCAGTACCCGCCCCTTATCCGCCAACCGTTCTTCACCGGCTCTGATGCTGTCTTTAACGTCAGCGTTTTCAAGCGGCAGACCGACACTAAAACGGACGTTTTTCAGGCATTGCGGAAGGGGTTGAAACAGTCGGCAAATTTCACTGGCGGCCCCTCCTTGGGATACAATAACCGCCAGAACCTGTAAGGCAGCAATCAAACCATCGCCGGTCGTCGAATGATCGCCCAGAACCACATGACCAGATTGCTCCCCGCCAACGTTGTAACCGTCTCGGCGCATGCGTTCGACCACATAACGGTCTCCGACCTGTGTCCTGATCAACTCGATATCGACAGATTTCAGGTAGTTTTCCAGCCCCAGGTTGGACATAACCGTGGCGACAATGCCACCTCCCCTGAGTTCTCCACGGTCCGACAGGTGTTTGGCAATCAGCGCCATCATCTGATCACCATCAACCAGTTCGCCGTTTTCATCAGAGACCAGAATGCGATCCGCATCACCATCCAACGCCAGACCGATGTCCGCCTGATGGGCAATCACCTGCGAACACATGTAATCGGTATCAGTTGATCCACACCCTCGATTGATATTGTAACCGTCAGGATCGACGCCAATGGAAACAACGTCCGCGCCCAGTTCCCAAAGAACTTCGGGAGCCACTTTGTAGGCGGCACCGTTGGCACAGTCGACAACAATTTTCAGGCCGTCCAGCCGCAGACCCTTTGGGAAAGTCCGTTTAACATATTCCGTATACCGCCCGCGTGCATCATCGAGACGCTTGGCCCGCCCCAGACTTTCCGGCGCAGCCAAATGTTCGCTGAACCCGTTTATCACATGGGTTTCGATTTCGTGTTCTACGGCATCCGACAATTTGTACCCGTCCGGCCCAAACAGCTTGATCCCATTGTCCTGATAAGGATTATGCGAGGCAGAGAGCATAACCCCAAGGTCGGCCCGCAATGAGCGCGTCAACATGGCAACCGCCGGTGTTGGCAATGGGCCAACCAGAATGACGTCCATGCCCATGGAAACAAAACCCGATGTCAGGGCCGGTTCCAGCATATAGCCGGACAGACGCGTATCCTTACCAATAACAACACGGTGGCGATGATCGCCTTTTTTAAATTGCAGGGCGGCGGCCATTCCGACACGAAGGGCGGTCTCAGGGGTCATGTTTCCCCGGTTTGCCGTTCCGCGAATGCCGTCCGTTCCAAATAGTTTGCGTGTCATTTGAATCCTGAAAATTTCATTACATCACCACTAATCTACGCCAAATCGGGCGCCGATTGAGGTCACGTTTTATTACACTATCTTTCTTAAGAAAGACTTTTTACAGCTCGTGCCCGGAAATCGCACCTGTAATCGCATCGGTAATACTGAGAGCCTGTACGGTTTCTTCAACATCATGAACCCGGAAAATCTGCACGCCCTGTTGACGCGCCAATACGGCGGCGGCAAGCGAGCCCGGCACACGTTTTTGAGGGTCTTCCTCCCCACACACCTTGGCGATGAAGCTTTTGCGTGAAACGCCTAAAACAACCGGGCCGGCGATCTCCCTCAGAAGTTCAATCCGGTTTAAAATCTGTAGATTATGCTCAAGAGCCTTGCCAAAACCAATGCCGGGATCAACCGCAATGTTTTCTCGGGCAATGCCCGCATCGACACAGGTTTCAACCCGGCTCGCCAGATAGTCACGGACCTCGACGGGGGCGTTTTCATAACTCGGTGCCGCTTGCATGTCTTCAGGATTTCCCTGCATATGCATCAGCACGACCGGCAGACCCAGTTCACTGACGACCTCAACCGAACGGTCATCGTGGGTCAGGGCGGTCACGTCGTTGATGATACCGGTACCGGCCCGGGCGGCAGCAACCATGACATCGGGGTGGCGGGTATCAATCGAAATCACTGCCCCGCAGCCACTGAGGGCCTCAATCACCGGCACCACGCGGCGAATTTCTTCATCGATACTGACAGGACTGGCACCGGGACGAGTGGATTCACCCCCTATATCAAGAATGTCCGCGCCACTGGCGACCATGTCCCGACCGCGCTGAACTGCCTGGGCAGGATCAAAGGCTTCACCACCATCGGAGAAGCTGTCAGGGGTTACGTTGATAATCCCCATGACAATGGGTTGGGCCAAGTCAAGACCGGCGAATGTTTCCGCCAATGGTAAATTCCCGTTACAGATTATTCGGGTTGCGGTTCAACCCCACTCATATCAGGCGGCGTATCTTTACCCTTCTTGGCTGAGCCTGATGTCGGCACGGACGAACGATGTCCGCCTTCGGGTGGCGTATCATCGGTATTTTTACGCAGTACCGGCTCACCTTTCAGGATGGCGTTAACTTCGTCACCTGACAGTGTTTCATATTCAAGCAGGGCCTGGGTAATGGCTTCCAGTTCTTCGCGATGTTTGGTCAGGATACCAAAGGCCTTGGTTTCCGCCTCGTCAATCAGGCCGCGCACTTCTTCATCAATCAGCGCTGCAGTCGCATCGGACACGTTTTTATGACGCGCCACCGAATGCCCAAGGAACACCTCTTCTTCGTTATCGGCATACCGCAGGCGTCCAAGCTTATCGGAAAACCCGAATTCAGTAACCATTCGTCTGGCCAAAGCTGACGCCTGCTGGATGTCATTGCCAGCACCGGTGGTGACGTTTTCCTTACCAAAAACGAGCTCTTCCGCGGCACGCCCACCAAACATCATGGCGAGGCGTGATTTGATCTGAATTTCAGACAGACTGAGCTGATCACGTTCCGGCAGGTTCATGGTCAGGCCTAATGCCCGGCCACGAGGAATAATCGTTACCTTGTGAAGAGGGTCTGTTTTCGGCATGTGAATTCCGACCAGCGCATGACCGGCTTCGTGATAGGCCGTCAGCTTTTTCTCTTCTTCGGTCATAACCATGGAACGGCGTTCCGCCCCCATCATGACCTTGTCCTTGGCTTCTTCGAAATCAACCATGGTGACCACGCGCTTGCCTGTGCGGGCCGCCATCAGGGCCGCTTCGTTGACAAGATTGGCGAGGTCCGCCCCGGAGAACCCGGGGGTACCACGAGCGATAACCCGGGCGTCGGCATCAGGGGCCAAGGGCACCTTTTTCATATGCACCTTGAGGATTTTTTCGCGGCCCAGAATATCTGGATTGGGGACCGTGATCTGGCGATCAAAACGACCGGGACGCAGCAGCGCCGGATCAAGAACATCCGGGCGGTTGGTCGCGGCAATCAGGATGACGCCTTCGTTCGATTCAAACCCGTCCATTTCGACCAGCAGCTGGTTCAATGTCTGTTCGCGTTCATCATTACCGCCGCCAAGACCGGCGCCGCGATGACGACCGACAGCGTCAATTTCATCAATAAAGATAATGCACGGTGCGTTCTTTTTGCCTTGCTCAAACATGTCACGGACACGGGACGCGCCGACGCCGACAAACATTTCGACAAAATCAGAACCCGAAATGGTGAAAAATGGAACATTTGCTTCACCGGCGATCGCCCGGGCGAGAAGCGTTTTACCGGTTCCCGGAGGCCCAACGAGCAGACAACCCTTCGGTATTTTTCCGCCCAGACGTTGGAACTTGGGTGGGTCTTTAAGGAATTCGACAATTTCTTCCAGTTCCTGCTTGGCTTCATCAATGCCGGCAACATCTTCGAAAGTAATCCGTCCGGCTTTCTCGGTAAGCAGCTTGGCTTTGGATTTGCCAAAGCCCATGGCCTTACCGCCGCCGCCCTGCATCTGTCGCATGAAGAAGATCCATACCCCGATCAGCAGCAGCATGGGGAACCACGACACCAGAATGCTGAACAACGTCGGTGAATTCTCATCTCCAGGGACCGCTGAAATTAGGACACCCTGCTGTTTCAGAGTGGGGACCAAGGAGGGGTCATCCGGCGCATAGGTCTGAAAACTGCGTCCATCCTTGAAATGCCCGATAATGTTCTTCCCTTGCATGGTGACATCACGCACATCACCAGCATCGACCGAACTCATGAAGTCGGAAAAGGCCATCATCGACTGCGCATTGCGCTGTGACGAGCCCTGGAAAAGATTAAACAGTGCAAATACCAAAAGTGCGATGATTACCCAGAGCGCGAGGTTCCTGCTAAAATTCAAGATCGTGTCCTTCTTTGCTAACCGATGACGTCGTGTCCAATGCCCCGCAATCCGGCGGGTCACATCCTATGAGATAGCTTGTTTCTTCTAATAAGCAACAAAATAGCCTGATCCGGACAGGGAATTCAATGAACGGAACGACATTTCACTAATTTGCACACCGGTTGGCCCCTGCTGTTGGTCTTCGCCGGAACGGGAATATGCCAGATGGGGGACACAGAGGACCCCGTTTCCGTCAAGCAGCGCCGGTAGACTGAGACGCACTGTCCGCGGCAGGGCACCCGCGCCAGACAATGGGCCGAGGGATCGGAGTTCACGGTCGCCCTGCGCGCCCAGAGGCTGCACAAGCAACGGCGCTGAAGATTGTTGGGAGGTGCCGCTAATATTGAGACAAAATCGTCTGTCCCATGTCAGTCGCATTCCGGTGTCAACCGGCAGGGGAGCCGGCAACGCACGAAGTTCGCGACTGATCTGAATATAGTCGTCGGTTTGCTCAATTAAACACCCACCAAGGGTTCGCGTTGTCTCTTCCTGCCCTCGGACAGTCTCTATCAGGCGCTCGAGCTTGTGACGTCGGGGCGGATACAATGCGCCACCGACAACCATCAGCGAACGGGCCAGAACACGTTCACTCAATTCTGCAGGCGCGGCAAATAACAACTCGCGACGAAGGCGAATGAAGCCCGCCGGGTGTACCAAAACACATTTTGCGCTCAGTCTGGCGGCTTCGTGGTCGAGAACCATCCTGACCCGACCATAGCGTGCCGCCGCGTGACAAAACCCATCAGCCAAAAGGTTTTGCTCGGCCATCACCTGGCGCCAGCGGATACGCTCAAACCTGGGGTTCTGGTTGGACGGGTCTTCGATCCAATCCTGCCCTTGGTCCTTCAGAAAGCGACGCAAATTCTCGCCTGAAACAGACAACAAGGGCCTCACAAAACGACAATGTTGACGTTCAGTTACGGCGCTCATCGCCGACAATCCGTCAGGGCCACTCCCCTTGCTGAGACGCATGAGGAAGGTCTCGGCCTGATCCTCGGCATTGTGAGCAAGGAGCAAATGTAGAATTCCGTGATCCCGGCACCATTGCTCCATCAAATCATAACGGGCAATTCGGGCATTTTCCTGCAGGGCACTGGCGCCATTTGGGTCACGCCAATTGAGGATGTGATGTTCAATATTGCGCCCAGATAGCCAGGTGCCGACGCGGCGGGCCTCGTCAGCAGATCCCTCACGCAATCGGTGATCGACGCTCAAGCCGACAACCCGCCCGCCCCGCGCCCTCGCCCAGCGGTCCATGAGCAGGACCAAAGCCATACTGTCCCCACCACCGGAGACAGCCACACAAACAATAGGCGAGCTTTCGTACGGCCCGGTTGGTTCGATCAGACGCGTAAACTTTTCCGATAAACCGTCACGCTCCATAACTCACGAACATCCGTTCCTTTTGATTTCGCGAGCAACCGCGTTTCTGACGCTGGCAGAGGCCTTGGAGAAGTCTGACAGAACCTTACCGAAGGCGGCACAAGCGTCATCTTTTTTGCCAAGTCCGGCCAATGACATGCCAAGCTTTAATAAAGAGTCAGCAGCTTTCGGCCCCTTCGGATTTTTCTGGTATCCATCATAGAAGGTTTGGGCGGCATCCTGAAACTGGCCGCGCACATAAAAAGTTTCCCCCAGCCAGTAACGAGCATTGCCCGCCAACGGGTCACTTGAGTTGGTTTCTATAAACGACTTAAGTGCGATTTCCGCCTGATCATAATTGGTCTGCTGAAGCAAATTAAAGGCATAGGTATACTGCTCTTTCGGCGTTCCGGCAGGCAGTGCACCAACAGGAGCGGTTGCTGGTTGTGCAGACAAAAGCGGGGCAGCCGGTTGCGGAGAAATGGGCTGAACGGGTTTCTGGCTTTGAATTTTCTGAATTGCGGATGCTGACACAGATCCGAGTGTTGCCGGTGCGTCTGCACCTGATGTTGGTGCGAGCGATTGTACGGCAACACCCGCCGGCGCAGCAGGAGCTTGCCCAAGCTGGCCAGGCGACTGAGGCCGGGCTCCCTGCGAACCATTTGTTTCAATGGAACGCAGTCGGAAATCTACATCGCTGACCAGTTTGTCCAGGCGGTCACCGATCTGCAAGACACGGTGATTAACTTCTTCGATGATGCCGGTCACCGACCGAAGGTCCTGTTCCAGATTGTCCATGCGAAGCCCGATGCGAGCGGCGGCCGGACCATTTGCACCCGTCGGCCCGGACTCAGCACCGAGATTAACCCCACCTTGCCCACCACGTGACAGATGGGCATTCATGGTTCGAATATCGCGCTCAAGACGTTCAAGCCGATCAACCATCGACTGTAAATTGGCATCCTGAGCGGATACCGGAAGTGATGTCAGCACGACAACGACTGCGGCCAAGGCAGGTACAGTGACGGAAGTCAGCAATCCGAAATACCGGCGTTTCATGGTTCAGAATCCCCAAAAACTCTATTTTTTTACGTCAAACACGCCTCATGGCGATCTGTGATGATATAACTTACCCTGAATTCTGGGCAAAAATATGGCGCCTGACCATCCGGACAAATCCGGAGGAAAGGCGCCATACAAATCGTCAGATTGTCTGGGTGCTGAACTTAGCTGCCAGCCCCATTAACAACCGTTTCAGAGCGGCGGTTCTGAGCCCATGCTGCGTCGGTAGAACCGAGTGCACGAGGACGTTCTTTGCCGTAGGAAATGGTTTTAACCCGGCTCGGGTTCACACCGAGCGCAACCAGATAATCCTTGACCGCATTGGCGCGGCGATCACCCAGACCCAGGTTGTAATCGCGTGTTCCCCGTTCGTCGCAATGTCCTTCAATGGTAATATTGACGGCGGGATTGGATTGCATCCAGGCGGCCTGCTTGTCGAGTATCGCACGGGCCGTGCTGTCCAGAGAATATTGGTCAAAGGCGAAATATGCGCGCGCTCCAACCTGCTCTTCCAGATCATCCTGACTGCCAGGCACGTTTTTCGCCATGCCTGCGCCACTCTGTCCGAGAGGAGTCGTATATGTTTCTGCGGGCTGAACCGCAGCGCCGGCACCGCTTGTTGAACCGGCATTTTCTGAAGCAGATTCACACGCACCAAGAAGCGCAACAGCTGCGAGAATGCTTAAGATCTTGAACTGCATTTATTTCTCCCCCTCGTCGGGATTATTGAAACGACTAAAGCCACTCGTTAAAGCAGCACGATATCATTACGGCTCTATATCAGTATAACAGCCTTAAGACTAATTTTATTAAAGATTAAGACCCTCAATTCCAAGTGTTTTTTTCAAGAAACACTTGGAAACACAATGATATATCCGTGATCTTAAGGGATCAAGGGCGACCACGCAGGGTCGGAAGCGTCCATCGGTGTCACAATTTCCCGCATATTCTGCCCCGTTAGGTCGACGCTGAACAGTCGAGAACGCCCACCTTTTCCATCGGCAGTCGACTTGCTTTGACGGAAAAACATCAATACACGCCCATTGGGTGACCAGGTCGGTGCCTCAACCAGGAAATCTTCCGCCAGCAGGCGCTCCCCCGTGCCATCGGGGCGCATGACGCCGATAAAAAACCGTCCCTTATGTATTTTGGTAAAAGCGATCAGATCTCCACGCGGCGACCAAACAGGGGTCGCATAGCGTCCTTTTCCGTAACTGATCCGGCGCACTCCCTTGCCGTCGACGCCCATCACATAAAGCTGCTGCGCGCCACCCCGGTCTGAGTTGAAAACCACTTTCGAACCGTCAGGTGAAAACCCGGGCGACGTATCAATGCCTGAATGAAACGTCAGTTGGGTGGCCTTTCGGGTGCGAAGATCCATTGTATAAATGTCTGAATTCCCGCCTTTCGCCATACTCATGATAACCTGCCTGCCATCCGGCGAAAATCTTGGGGCAAAGGTCATGCCGGGAAAATCACCCAGAACTTCCTGACGACCGGTATCAATATTAAAAATATAGACCCTCGGCAGATTACCGAAATAGGACAGGTAGGTAATTTCCTGCAAGGTCGGGGAGAACCTTGGTGTCAGGACCAAAGCACCGCCATCGGTCAAAAACCGGTGATTAGCACCGTCCTGATCCATGATCGCCAGGCGTTTTATACGTTTGGTGGCGATCCCGGTTTCCGCAATGTAAACGATACGGGTATCAAAATACCCTGTTTCACCGGTAATACGCTTGTAAATGGCATCGGCAACGATATGGGCAACGCGGCGCCAGTTATCGGGAATGGTGAAATAGGCGAGACCGATCATCTGGTTTTCGGCAAACACATCCCACAGTCTAAATTCAATCCTGAGGCGTCCATCCGGAACAATCTGGGCGCGTCCCTGAACCATGGCCTGGGCGTTAATCACCCGCCAGTCGCCAAATCTCGGCAGCGTCTGCATGGCTTCCGCTGATTGGATAAAGGCTTTTGGGTCAATCGCTTTGAACAGACCTGAACGTTCCAGATCGGCGGCGATCAATCGCGAAATATCACGCCCGAAGCGTTTTTCGTCCGAACTGACACCGACCAGATCGGTGACGGCGATCGGCATCGGTTTGACGGTCCCCTGCGTGATATCGATACGCAGTTCCGCCCTCGCTGATTGAATGGGCTGAACGAGCAAAAAAACAGCTAACACGGCAAAGCAAATTCGGAACACGGTCGCGGTCATAAAATTCTCCCTAAACGATGTCCACAATTCCACCGCATCTTATTTTCATATGGAAGCATGCTCTAATACATATCCTTGGTATTGAAAACCATCGTCATACGTTGCCACTGGCTGTATTTTTCGCGAGGCAGTTTGAGCGGATTACACTTCGGATTCAAGACCGCTCTTTTTGCCGCTTCAGCGTTCGAACGAAATACCTGATCTGTCAGCATTCGCGCCCCATTGACAATATCCGCCGTACGTACCGTCCCGTCGGGATTCACCACGAGAGCGATTTCGATAATCATATTTTCCGCGCCCTTGCCGCCAGGAGGCACGTTCCAGCATTTCCTCATCTGTTGTCGGACTCGATCAATCTCGCTCATCGCCAAAGGTTGCGCCGGATTGTGTTTTTTTGAAGGCGCCGAAATGGCATTTTTCATCAAATCATCAAATGATGGGGCCTTTTTCGTTTTTGCGGTTTTTTCAGCCTTCGGCTTGGGCGGACTCTTCTTCAAGTCTTCCAATGTTTTCAGGATTTTGGCAAAACTATCGGGTGGTTTGGGTTTACGGCGTGGCGCAACGTCCGCCAGCTTTAGCTTCGGCGTTTCTTCGACCTTGGGTTTAGGTTTAGGTTTCGGCTCGGGTTCCGGTTCGGGCTGCGGCTCTGGTTCGGGCTGCGGCTCTGGTTCCGGCTGCGGCTCTGGTTCCGGCTGCGGCTCTGGTTCCGGCTGCGGCTCAGGTTCCGGCTCGGGTTCGGGTTCAGGCTCTGGTTCGGGTTCCGGCTCAGGTTCCGGCTCGGGTGGCTCAGGTGGCTCAGGAGGTTGTTCCTCCTTTACGGGCACCGGTTCAGGTGGAGGTGGGTTGGATTTTTCAGCCTCTTCCACAACCTCTACAAATACCGACTCCTCAATCAACGCCGGTTCCGGTGTTAAATAGGGAATGCCAAAATAACTCACGGTAAAAACCGCAAGATGAAACAGCACAGATACGATAAAGCCGGAGCGCATCTTGATTAACGCGTCCCCTTCTGTTTCGCCTTTTCTCTGTCGGCCCGCTTCGTCACCAGGGCGACCCGTTTGTAACCGGCGGAATTTATCCTGCCCATTACACTCATCACACGACCATAATTGATCGCCTGATCACCGCGAACGAAGATACGTACGTCCGGGTTATTTCCGGTAATCGCCTGAAGCCGTGGTACCAGAGCATCAAGATCAATTGGGCTTTCCTGCAGGAAAATGTTTCCCCCGGCATCAATGCTAATCGCTAGGGGCTCATCTCCACCTTCAATAACGGAGGCTTTTGTTTTTGGCAGGTCAACTTTCACGCCGACTGTCAGCAACGGTGCCGTCACCATGAAGATCACCAAAAGGACCAACATCACATCAACGAACGGGGTGACGTTGATGTCGCTCATCGGGCGAGTATGACGGCGGTGCGATTTGCCGCCGCGCTGGTTCAGATAGGCCCCCATCTCAGCTATCGCTTTCCATCTCGCGGCTGAGAATAGCTGCAAATTCACCGGCAAAGGTATCCAGACGCCCGGCGTACCGATCAAGGTCGCGCGACAGTTTGTTGTAGGCAACGACAGCAGGGATCGCCGCCAGCAGGCCCAGCGCCGTGGCAAACAGGGCCTCGGCAATTCCCGGCGCGACGACGGCAAGGCTGGTATTTTTGGAGATGGCGATGGATTGAAAACTGTTCATGATCCCCCAGACCGTGCCGAATAGACCGATGAAGGGTGCGGTAGATCCGGTTGTCGCCAGAAACGTCATATACCGTTCGGCCCGGTCCATTTCCCGCACCACGGTAATCTGCATCACCCGGTCTATACGCTCGGCCAGAGAGATCATCGCACCGCCGGTGCTGGTCGGAGATCCGGAACGCCGCCATTCACGCATCGCCGCGACGAACACCGCCGACATGGGGTCCCGAGGCTGGGTCGATATCCGGTCAAACAGATCATCAAGTGAATTCCCGGACCAGAAGACTTTTTCAAATTCCGAAGAGCGTTTGTTCAGCCCTCTGATCCCGGACCATTTTTGAAAGATAATAGCCCAGCACCACACCGACGCCAGCAACAGCAGGATGACGACGGATTTAACGATCAAGTCGGCACGTAAAAACAGCGCCAGAACACTAAAATCGTTCTCCCCGACCGAACCTGCCAACGTTACGGCATCAACCAGTTGATTTTCCATTGCTTATCCCTCAGCCTCGCTCATGTCATTATGGGCTTCATCAAAATATGTGTTCAGTATAACGCGGACCTCGGGCGGCATCGCTTTTGGTCTGCCAATACGGAGATCCAGGCACCCCAGCTTGATATCTACGGTTACCAGATGATCGGTACCGCGCGTGACGATCTGCTGAAGGTCCAGCGACGCACCGCCAACCCGAATAACCTTGGTGTCGACAACCAACGCATCATCCAGTACGGCGGGCATATGGTAATCGACCAGGCAACGTTTCACGGCAAACGCCACACCGTGTGTATTCATTAAATCGGAACTTTCAACACCAAGCTGGCGAAGCAGTTCCGTTCGGGCGCGCTCAATAAATTTCAGATAATTGGCGTAATAGACGATACCACCCGCATCCGTATCTTCGTAATAGACGCGTAACGAATGCTGATGGACACCAGCTTGCCCAATCTGCTCAGTCATCGAGGTCACCTTGGTCGTTCAGCATATCCAGTTGCGCCGCATTTTTTGGCGCCACCAGACCGAGGTGTGCGTAGGCTTGTGGTGCCAAAACCCGCCCTCTGGGAGTTCGCATCAGGAGACCCTGCTGAATGAGGAAAGGTTCAATCACTTCCTCGATTGTGTCGCGTTGTTCGGATAGGGCGGCAGCCATGGTATCGACACCAACCGGCCCACCGGCGTAATTATCTGCGATGCAATTCAAGTACCTGCGGTCCATGGCATCCAAGCCTCGACCGTCAACTTCCAGACGGTTGAGCGACGCATCGGCTTCGCCAGCATCAACGGATTTACCGTCCGACAAGGCGGCAAAATCCCGGACCCGGCGCAACAAACGACCGGCAACCCGAGGGGTCCCTCTGGCCCGTCTGGCAATTTCCATAGCGCCGTCGTCGGTCAGCTCAAAATCCAGCAGGCGGGCTCCGCGGGAGACGATCAAAACCAGTTCTTCGGGCGTATAAAACACCATCCGCATGGGAATTCCGAACCGTTCGCGGAGCGGCGTGGTCAAAAGTCCTGAGCGGGTTGTCGCCCCAACCAGGGTAAACGGCGGCAAATCTATGCGCACGGAGCGGGCCGCCGGCCCTTCACCAATAATCAAATCCAGCTGGCGATCTTCCATGGCCGGATACAGAATTTCCTCGACGATCGGGCTAAGACGGTGAATTTCATCGATAAACAGAACGTCGCGAGCCTGCAGATTGGTGAGGATTGCCGCCAGATCACCAGCTTTGGCGATAACCGGTCCGGACGTCGCACGAAAGCCCACACCAAGTTCATTGGCGACGATTTGCGCCAGAGTGGTTTTGCCAAGTCCAGGAGGGCCATGAAACAACACGTGATCCATGGCTTCATCGCGTTTGCGTGCCGCCGTGATAAACACGTTCAAATTTTCGCGGACCTGTTTTTGGCCAATAAAATCACCGAGCTGGCGGGGCCGGAGGCCGGGGTCCGGAAAGTCTGTGACCGATTCCTCCAGGGCGACGACACGGTCCTGATCGTTCATATCAGTTGGCATTCAGGTGCCCCTTCCCGTCAACGGGCATCTGACGGTGCCAATTCGCGAAGCCCGGCGCGGATCAGGCTTTCAACATCCGTCTCAGCCTCGGCCTGACTGGCAGCACGTGAGACTGCACCAAGGGCGTCGGAAGGTGTATAACCCAGATTGATCAAGGCAGACGTGGCATCAGAAATGTTGGAGTTGGATGCCGCCGGAGACTCAGCTTCTGATGCGGTGATCCTGACGCCATGATGGGCAGCAGGGCCTAGCGCCATTGCGCCCACTTTGTCTTTCAATTCACTGAGGATTCGGGTCGCCAGCTTCGGCCCGACGCCCGGTGCCCGCGTGATCGCCGATTTATCCTGAGCGGCCACCACCTGCACCAGTTCGTCAGCCCCAAGCACGCCCAGGATAGCAAGACCGACTTTGGCCCCGACGCCCTGCACCGTCGTCAGCAGTTTGAACCAATCCCGCTCGCCCAGGCCAATAAAGCCGTAAAGATGGATGTGATCTTCGCGCACATGGGTCTCGATTTCCAAGGCGACCGCTTCGCCGATATTCATCCGAGCGAGCGTCCGCGACGAACAAAACACCAGATACCCGACGCCGTGAACATCGATGATGGCCCAGTCATCGCCAAGCACATCGACAACACCTTTTAGCCGGGCAATCACCGCGCACTCTCCATCGCGGCCTGACGGGCGCGACTGTCACGGTGATGCGCATGACAAATGGCAATCGCCAGTGCGTCGGCGGCATCGGCGGACTTGATTTCGCACCCCGGCAACAATGTCCGCACCATCATTTGTATCTGCTCTTTCGCCGCATGGCCGCTTCCGACAACAGTTTTCTTAACCAGATTCGGTGTGTATTCACTGACCGGAATGCCTTGTGACGCCGGAACCAGAAGGGCAATGCCCCGGGCTTGGCCCAGCTTCAAGGTCGATACGGCGTTTGTGTTCACAAAAGTTTCCTCAACAGCAGCCTCATCGGGCTCGAACCGAGCCAGCACCTCCATCAGTCCGACCTGTAATTGGACCAGACGTTCGGCAAGAGACAGTTTCGCATCCGTATGCACCACGCCATCTCCGATATGCGCCAATCGATTACCATTAACGGCAATGACCCCCCATCCGGTATTGCGTAACCCCGGGTCAAACCCGATCAGACGCATATGGTCTCTCCCCGCTGGATTTTATCCACTGGCGCTCAGCCGCTCCATCACCTCATCAGACACATCGAAGTTGGCGGCAACCCGCTGCACATCGTCACTGTCTTCAAGCGCGTCAAGCAGCTTAAATAAGGTTCCGGCGGCGTCTTCATCAACGGGTATCGTGTTCTGGGGTTTCCAGTTGAGAGACGATTCCTGCGCGGTGCCGAACTGCTCTTCAAGTCCATCACGTACGGTCGAAAAGTCGTCAGGCGCACAGATGATTTCGTGGGTCTCTTCCGTGCTTTCCACATCGCTGGCGCCGGCTTCAAGTGCCGCTTCAAACATATCGTCTGTGTTGGCCACATCGGCCGGATAAATAACCATCCCAACCCGCTCAAACATGAAAGCGACGCTTCCTGTCTCGCCCAAGGACCCGCCAAGCTTGGTGAAGGCGGAGCGAACTTCCGAGGCGGTGCGGTTGCGGTTGTCGGTAAGCGTTTCAACGATCACCGCGACGCCCCCCGGCCCGTACCCTTCATAGCGAATTTCTTCGTAGTCCACTCCGTCGGCTCCGCCGGTCGCCTTGGCAATGGCGCGCTGGATGTTGTCGTTGGGCATGTTTTGCGCCCGCGCCGCCGCAACAGCGGAGCGTAACCGCGCATTCATTTCGATATCAGCGCCGCCAGTGCGTGCCGCGACGGAAATTTCGCGGGTGTGTTTGGCAAAAATCTTAGCGCGTTTTGCATCCTGCGCACCCTTACGGTGCATAATATTTTTAAACTTTGAATGGCCAGCCATTCCCCAAGTACCCCTATATTCTGTGACCTCCCGTATTCTACGTTCCATATGTCGTAGACAGCGGGCGGAATCTATATTCTTAAATGACACCGCAATATGGCAATAATTAGGCGCGATGAAAAGACACCGTTGGGCGTGGATAAATCAGGATTGCCTTATGCGGCAACAAAATTCTCGCTTCGTTGCCAGTTTAGGCGGTTTTAGGCAGTTTCGGCCTATGCTGGCAACGCCTGTGACAAGCGCCCTCCGACCCGAAGCGGCGCAACAGATTTAGCCAGCCCGGTCCGGTCATTCGTCTCAATAATCAGACCACACAGTGTGGCTTCACCGTCGGCGGGTTCCAAACGTCCCTGAGGAAGTTTTGTTGTAAAACGTTCGGTCGCCGTGCGTTTTTTCATGCCGATCACCGAATCATAATCTCCGGTCATGCCGAGATCTGTCTGATAAGCAGTGCCGCCAATGAGGATTTGGTAATCTGCTGTCGGAACATGCGTATGCGTGCCAACAACGGCGCTCACCCGACCATCGAGAAAATGCCCCATCGACAGCTTCTCGCTGCTCGCTTCGCCGTGAAAATCAACCAAAATGGCCTGCACTTCAGCCGCCAGCGTGTATTTTGCCAAGACCTGCTCGACCCCGGCAAACGGATCATCAAGCGGATCCATGAAAAGTCGGCCCATGGCGTGGATAACCATTACCTTCTTGCCGTCGCGCGCTTCATATATTCCAAACCCATTTCCAGGGGTGCCTTCAGGGTAATTCAGCGGGCGTAACAGTTTGGGATCACCGCCGATGTAATTCATGATTTCGCGCTGGTCCCAGACATGATTGCCGGTGGTGATCACATCGGCGCCAAGCTGATATAAGGACGCACAGATTTTATCGGTTATTCCAAATCCATGCGCCGCGTTTTCACCGTTGACGACGATAAAGTCGAGATCATGCCGCTCACGCAGTTCGGGCAGATGATCGGCAATGGCGGTACGCCCGGATTTGCCGACAACATCGCCGACCATCAAAATTCTCATGCGCGCACCTTTTGTCCTGTCTTGATTATGCCTGCTTCCGTGACCACAAAATCAACACGCTGATCATAGACATCATGCGGCACGTTATCGACCTCCTGCCCGCTATAGGCAATTCCAATTGAAACCACAGCCCGTCCCAGTTCCCGGTAAGCGGCCAGAGTGCGGTCATAAAACCCACCGCCCCAACCCAGGCGATAGCCATCACGGGCAAATGCCAAAAGCGGCACCAGCAATACATCAGGGTCGGCTGTCGGCATTGCCGCGCCGGGATGACGGGTGTTTAGAGGTCCGCTTTCCAGCAAACAATCAGGTTCCCAGGTTCTGAAAATCAAGGGCTGTTCACGGGCAATAACAACCGGCAACACGCAAGTCTTGCCCGCGTCTTTTAGTTGGTGAAACATCGGAAGCGGATCAATTTCATCGCCAATCGCCAGATACCCGGAAATAACCTGCCAGGCGGGCAGGCCATCAAGAGCCCGCTGTAGGTTGCCAATAAATGCGGTCTGACTGCCTGATGGGGCGGCGCTTGCAAGCGCCGAACGGGTCCGACGGGCTTGATCGCGCAAATGACTTTTCTGTTCGTCGACTGTCGTACCAAGGACCGGGGTGTCGGGAGAAGTATCAGACAAAAGACCTTAGTCCTGAATGGCTGGTGGGAGAAAGGCGGCGGAGCCGTGAAACCGTTGGCCTGAAATATCTTCTGCGGCCTGCGATGCAGGTGGGCGCCATATATCGAGCCCAAGAGCCCGACAGGGACAGCTCCCGGAAGGTATTTATTGGCCCCAGGATAATTGGGCCTGACGCATTCCCAAGCTCCGCCTAAACCAGAACCTAGGCCTGTTCATAGCTTTCGGCAATGCTTTCGATACGTTCCGCGAGATTTTCAATTTTTTCGCTCAGTGCGTCTTCTGCCGTTAACATGGCAGCTGCCCCGTGGTCGGCGGTTTTGGCAACATCCAACTCTGCATATACATCAGATAGTTCATCGGCGACCAGAAGACTGACCATAACCAGAAGCTGCGCATCCCCGACCTGCCCGACCGCCGCGATCAGTTCCTTGACCCGGTTATCAACGTAGTTGCCGAGACGCGTCAGATGCGCTTCCTGTCCATCATCACAGGAAATTTGATATTTTCGTCCGTTGATGTGAACACTGACCTGAGCCACGCCTAGTCTCCAATCGCTTGCTTGAAGCGGTTGATGGTGGCGCCAAGGCGCTCAGAAACCTGTTTTTTCTGGTCGCGCAGACGACCGTTCTCCGCCTGCAAATTCTGCAAATCGCCCATCAACTGCGAAATTTTGGCTGAGTCAGCGGCTGAGTCAGCGCCATCCTGCCCAGAGGACGACGTAGACGATGCAGACGACAGCGCCGATTCCAGCCGTGCGACGGCATCTGCCAGTCGTTCGCGGGCGCGGTCTACCTTGGATGGTTTATGAATCGTTGATATTGTGACCAATGGTATTGCCTTCCCTCAAAAGCACCCTTGATTTCATTTTCCACAATTTACCCGCAGTCTCAGCTGAACGTCAACCAAACGTTCAGATAAAGCGTATAAATCATTATCAAAAAACGAATTTTCCTGATTAGAAAAATTATAGTTTTTTATAAATTTCATGGAAAATTTTGCCTTTTTGGATTGTTTTTATCCCTGATCAGCAACATAGTGTTGGCGTTGATTTGCAACATAGTGATTGACTGATCCGGGCAATCGCACGATGGTCTGCGCCAATTTCAACGAATTTTCACTAATATTATCCCGCAGCGGAACAAATGACGGAGGATTAAATGACTGTACGTCTCGCGATCAATGGATTTGGTCGGATTGGCCGATTGGTTTTACGTGGCATCCTTGAAAGTGGTCGCAAAGATGTTGAGGTCGTTGGCATCAATGATCTCGGCTCAGTCGACATGAACGCGCTCTTGTTGCAGCGCGATTCCGTTCACGGAAAGCTGCCTATGGACGTTTCCGTCGAAGGCGATTGTATCGTTGTCGGCGGCAGCAAGATCAAGGTCACGGCTGAGCGCGATCCGGCAAACCTGCCGTGGGCCGAACTCAATGTTGATGTCGCCATGGAGTGCACGGGTATCTTCACGAGCAAGGAGACAGCCTCCAAGCACATTACGGCCGGGGCCAAGAAGGTCCTGATTTCCGCTCCTGGCAAAGAAGTCGACAAAACCATCGTCTATGGTGTTAACCACCAGCTACTGGAAGCCTCTGATACGGTTGTCTCCAACGCATCGTGCACCACCAACTGCCTGGCCCCCGTCGCCCATGTGCTCAATCAGGCGGTCGGCATTGAAAAAGGCTTCATGACCACCATCCACTCCTACACCGGTGATCAACCCCCGCTCGACACGCTTCATTCCGACCCACGACGGGCGCGTGCCTGTGCGGTCTCCATGATCCCGACCTCGACGGGTGCCGCCAAGGCGGTTGGGCTGGTATTGCCGGAACTCGCCGGCAAACTGGACGGAACTTCTGTGCGGGTCCCGACACCGAACGTCTCGCTGATCGACCTGACCTTTACCTCCGGGCGTGATACCTCGGTTGAAGAGATCAACGCCGCCATCAAGGCCGCGTCCGATGGCGAGCTAAAAGGTGTTTTGGCTTATAACGAGCTGCCGCTGGTTTCCATTGATTTCAACCACGACCCGGCAAGTTCCAGCTTCGACGCGACCCAATCGCAAGTCGTCGGCGGCAACTTCGTTCGTGTGCTGTCGTGGTACGACAACGAATGGGGTTTCTCCAACCGCATGCCGGACACGGCAGTGGCGATGATGAACGCCGGGTAAACCAGCGCTCAAATTGTTCGAAAAACGGTCGGATGCCAACGCATCCGGCCGTTTTTTAATGCAAAAATGAGAACAAGGTGTCCGCTTTTGCCGCCGCGTATTCAACTTAGGAACATGACCTAGATATTGTCGCTTAGTGATCCCTCGTCGTGCACCGTCTGAAGGATGATTTCGATCAAGCCGAATTGAGATTGAGCATTGACGTCCTCAAAGTACACATGGCTGGGTAAGGGCAGGCGGACCAACAAGTCATCAGGATTGCCGATTTCTCTGCACACTTTCTTGATGGCGGATACGAAATCCAGAGCAATTTCCTGAATTTCCTGTTTAGCAATGTCCAAATCGGCAATGCTGTTGCTGTCGATGCGAGGGGAGCCAATGCCTGTGGTTAATGGAATGCCACGCGCAATTGACTGATCCACATAAAACGAGACCGGGACCTTGTCTGCGTCAAGCCGCATCATAAAATGGCGGCAAACATCGTACTTCAAGTCCGTTAAATGCAAGAGATCAATGCCACTCGAAGTTCCACTCTCTGTTTTATGCCGTCGTGATCTACGACTTTTCCTTTGCGCCTGAGTAACATAGTCACCGCGGTAATTGCAGTCGAAAACGCGATCAGCCCAAGGCTTGCCTTTGACCATGTACTGGATTGACCGGATGGCCATATTTTTGCAATTTTCCGGTCCGATAAAGAACGGTGAACCAGAAGCATCTGACAATTCGACCCATCCGTCTGGAAACTCGCCGATGAAATGATTGATCCATGGGGAAAGGATCTGATCGGCAATATGATCAAGCAATTCATTCACGTGATCCGGGTCCTGAAGAACCTCGGCCAGCAACGGTTCCTGGCCGTAAATATCGGCTGCCAGGCTGTAGGGCGCCGTTAATTGTATCAAGGGTGGCATGCCGGTCAGACTCTGGTATTCCCGCAATATATCATTGATGATCTTGGGGGTGCCCGTGGTGAAGTCTGGGGTGGTGATGACTGAGCGCCAATTATCCTTGTTGGCGAGCGGTGAATCCGGGTCTGAACCAGGTGGAGACTTGTCCGGGTACATCATCAACTGACCTGTGGCCTCACAGGTAAAGGCATAAAGTGCCCAGGTAATGTAATGTTTTGAGGCACCCAGCAGGCAATTGATCATCAGATTGACCCGCGCATAGCGTTTCGGGTCCGTCTTGTAATACTCTGCGGCGGTAACGCCATATAGGTCGTTTAGAATATCCAGGCCCAACATGTGAACCGATGCTGTGCTATGAACCGCGTCGGTTGGTGCAGGCTCGGCAAATTTGGCGTCGTAGTTGCCAGCAATTGTGAGGTCAATAAGTTCACGCAGTGCCTGTCGCGCATTAGTGTCGCCCGCTTCCCATCGCGTCAACAAGTGAAGTCCTGCGGGGAATTCTAGATAGTCGGTCATCGGAAATTTCCTAATCGTACACCGAAATTGTCTCAACAGACTATCAACTATTGGACTGATTGTAGATCGCCATTATAGAATAAAATGATAAGGCCGATTGTGATCGTGCAACCACGAAACAGACTTGACCGGGACACATGAGCGAGCTGACTTTCATCATCCACGACCTCTCCCATGCCCTTGCCGTCGGCAGGGCATCCGTGGAGCTGGGGCTGCCCGCAACAGAACCGCTGTGAGAACTCCGGGGACATGAAACGGGATCAGGATCGTGTACCCGAAATTCGGGAGGAGAGTGTATCAGATTAGGGTGATATAAATAAGGTGTCCCCAGATACCGCGTTCCGGTGATCCGAAGCTATCGCCAACGTGAGAACTGCGGTGACATGACCGTTTTGCGCAGCAATGCGGATCGTGTCACCGTAATTCGGAGGAGAGTGTATCAGGTTTGGGTGATATAAGTAAGGTGTCCCCGGAATTACGAGATTAGGGTGATATAAATAAGGTGTCCCCAGATACCCAGATATCACCGATTTATCGGCAGCTCTAACTTCCGATAAATTTAAAACTGCCGTAACCGCCACCAAGACTATTGAAAACTGTACAAAAACTGCACCAAGGCGAGATGCTGCACGGGAAAAAAAATTAGCCATTTTCATTCCTTTCTTCTCCCTACCATCGTTCTCTCATAATTTCCCCCGGTCGGAGCGAACCCCATCTTTTTCAGCATCCTATCCGTCGTCGCCATGCGCTGACCTGAGGTGACGGGGACACCTTATTTATATCCATGTGCAATGCGAAATGTTCCCTGCGTCCCAATTTATGGTGACACGATCCGCATTGCTGCGCAAAACGGTCATGTCACCAAAATTCTTATGGCGTAAACTATTTCAAAAAATACGTGTAAGCGCCATATAAAAACCACAATTACGACCTATAGAGGTCATTCCACGGATTTTGTCCGGCTGGATGTGCACGGCCCCGCAATGGGGGCCGATTGTCATTTTGAATAGGTTTCTGTTATCCGGTCGGTTCGGCTGGTGGCAGTGTGAGTGGTTTTTTGGTTACGGGTGTTGTGCTCGTGAAAATGTAGTGTTTTGTGGTGATTTGTAGGGGTTTGTTGTGTTTTTTGATTGGAATCACAATCCGGAGGGACACGGTGGAATGTCCCGTCCTATTCGGTTCCCCTGCCCTGTCGGCCATGTTAGCGTCGTTCCACACCATCAAAGACCGCAGACAGGCCGGGACACATGAGCGAGCCGACTTTCATCATCCATGACCTCTCCCATGCCCTTGCCGTCGGCAGGGCATCCGTGGAGCTGGGGCTGCCCGCAACCGTTCAGAGTGCGCCGGGGCTGGCGACGACGTTGGGGCCGGAGGCGTTTACGGCGATGATTGAGGAAACCCTGCATGCCTGCCCTGACAACATGGTTGTAAGTGTTCTGGATTGCGGAGATCAGGCCGGGACGGCCATCGGGGCGCTCAGGCGCGGGGTTAAACGGATTTCGGCAAATCTTGAAACACCGGTGTTGGACAAGATCAGCGATATCGCCCGGCAACTGGATGCGGAGGTTGTGGCCACTTCCGACACAGCGCTTGATCTTCTTGGTGTTGCGGATATGGATAGGGTCATTCGCCAACACATGACCGATGGAAACCGACCATGAGCGACCTTCGTTGCCGCCTGTATTTGATCACGCCACCAAAATTCGACATCCCGACGTTTTCGGAAAGTTTGCGCAGCGCCCTTGGTGAAGGCGAGGTTGGCGCCCTGCAACTGCGCCTCAAGGATGTTGGGGATGATGCGATCCGCGAGGCTGCTGACGCCCTCAGGCCGATCACAAACGAGTATGATGTGGCCCTGATCATGAATGACCGCCCGGATTTGGCGGCTGAAACGGGGTGTGATGGCGTTCATATCGGTCAGCAGGATGCATCTTATGCTGAGGCCCGTGAAGCAATGGGCCCTGATGGTCTGGTCGGCGTTACCTGTCATGACTCCCGCCATCTGGCTATGGAGGCTGGTGAACGCGGGGCGGACTACGTGGCCTTTGGCGCATTTTTCCCGACAACAACCAAAGATGCCCTGTACAGAGCGGATGTTGAGGTCCTGGAAATTTGGCACGAAACGATGCTGGTTCCGTCCGTTGCTATCGGCGGTATCACTTTGGAAAACTGTCGCCCCCTGGTCGAGGCGGGGGCTGATTTTCTGGCCGTCGTTGCCGGTGTCTGGAAACATCCGGATGGACCAGCGAAAGCCGTCTGCGGCTTCAATCGAATATTCAGCGAATAGCGGGTTTCCGGTGTTGATTTTCCGGCGTTGATACTGCCGGGGTGACCTGATAGGTTCCGCGCCCGTAAGACTTTCCATATCCTAGACGACGGACAAACCTATGAAAATCGATGGAAACGCCATCCGACCGGGTAATGTAATTGAACATCAGGGCCGGTTGTGGCGGGCGGTCAAAATCCAGCATACCCAACCGGGCAAGGGCGGCGCTTATCTTCAGGTTGAACTGAAGGAACTGCGCGATGGCACCAAACTGAACGAACGGTTTCGGTCATCGGCAAAAGTCGAAAAGGTTCGCCTTGATCAGAAGGAATATCAATTCCTGTTTGCCGACGATGATATGTTCACGTTTATGGACAATGAGACCTATGACCAAATTGCCGTTGATCATGAGATGATCGGTGACGATCAGGTCCCGTACCTGATGGACGGTATGCAGGTCCAGATCGAAAGCTATGAAGGCAGCCTGATTGGGGTGCAGTTACCCGATACTGTGGTTCTCGAAGTGACCGAAGCCGACGCCGTGGTCAAAGGACAGACGGCATCGTCTTCCTACAAACCCGGCGTGCTTGAAAATGGCGTGCGCATCCTGGTTCCGCCGCATATCGCCGCCGGAACCCGAGTTGTCGTCAACACAGCGGACGGCACCTACGTCGAACGCGCCAAGGACTGAGACCCGTAATCATGCAAACCCGTCGCACAGCACTTATCAACGTCATGGTCAACGCCGCCCAAAAGGCCGGACGCGGACTCAGGCGGGCTTTTGGTGAAATTGAAAAATTACAGGTCTCAAAAAAAGGCCCCGCCGATTATGTGTCTGAAGCCGATCACCGGGCCGAAAAAACCATTTTTGAAGAACTCCGACATGCCCGTCCGAACTTCGGGTTTCTGATGGAGGAGTCCGGTATCGTTGAAGGTTCGGACAACTCCAATCGCTGGATCATCGACCCGCTCGACGGAACCCTTAATTTCCTCCATGGTTTGCCGCATTTTGCCGTTTCCATCGGGCTTGAGCGGGACCGAGAAATTTTTGCCGGCGTCATCTATGAACCCATCACCGATCAGTTGTTCTGGGCGGAAAAAGGCAAGGGCGCCTTTCTGAATGAAAAACGCCTACGGGTATCTTCACGCCGAAATATGGATGAGTCCCTATTTGCCACTGGCATTCCTTTTGCTGGACGCGAGGGTCACAAATCGTTTCTGACACAGCTTGAAAATGTTATGGCGGTTTCCGCGGGTGTTCGTCGTTACGGCGCGGCGGCCTTGGATTTGGCCTATGTCGCCGCCGGGCGTTACGATGGGTTCTGGGAAAAAGGCATCAATCCCTGGGACATCGCCGCCGGGATCATCCTGGTTCGCGAAGCGGGTGGATATGTCACGGATTTTGATGGCAAAAACAACATGATGGAGAACGGGTCCATCATTGCGTCGAACGATCAGCTTCACCGACCTCTGAAAAAACTAATCGAAACACCCGCTGAGTAAACTTAACCGCAAATGCATTGGTATTTTCGTGGTAAATCAGTTGTATGCCGTTAAAGCCTTGGTTATGTTGTCATCAATGCTTCGCCGACGAATGACACGTGAGGGTGAAAGTGTTCAGAGAGAGCCATTTCAAAGGACTGAAAACTCTATGACCGGGCGTTGCGGCAAACCGAAAACCACCTTCAGATTCACCCGACCGGTGCTGGCAAGCGCTGCGGTGATCGCCATCGGCCTGATCAGCAGTCCAACCTTGAGTCAGTCGGATGGTCCGGTCAGCGTAGACCTCAGTGTCCTCAATGATGGCGGCGTTCAAGCCTCGTCAGCCCTTCCGGCTTATGCCGAGGGACGAAATCTTCTTGTTCCGCCGCCAAAAATTCCTGTCTCCCAGCTTCATGTCGCCCCGTTATCCGCGCCTAAGCTGGTGGCGCCCACTCGGAAAGCTGCGGCCCCGGCACCAAAAATGGTGGCCCCGAAAATGGTCGCCAAGGCCAAACCGAAAAAAATCAACCAGCCAATGCCGGTTGCAGAACCTGCACCAGCCCCCGCTCCGGCCCCCAAGATTGCCGTCAGCGATGCCCCGCCGCCAGCCCCGCCAGCTCCTCAGGTAGTGAAAAAGGCCAAAGCGGTGATTGAGAAATCGGCGGAAGCGCCGCCGCCCGCACCCGCACCGGCAAAAACAAAAGCTCCGCCTCCGCCACCAAAAGTGGCCGCAGCTCCGAAACCTGCTGAGGTTTCAAAATCCGTTGCCGCAGCCAACAGCGGAATTGAGATCAAGCCTGGCTTGGCGACGCGCATCGAATTTGGCGAAACAGCAACCAAAATTCCTGGTGAGTCAAAAGACCAGCTTCGCGCTCTTGCCGAAGGCGTTCGCGACAAGGCCGATTTGCGTCTGCAGCTTATGGCCTATGCCGGAGCTGAGGGATTGTCGGCCAGCAAGGCGCGCAGGATGTCTTTGTCGAGAGCCCTTTCTGTTCGCTCGTTCCTGATCGAGAACGGCGTCAGAAGCACACGCATCGACGTCCGTGCCCTTGGTAACAAGACATCCGAGAAACCGGCCAACCGAGTCGATGTCAATATCGCCAAGCGATGACTGCCGCGCCTCGGGCTGACGGCGCTCGGGCTCTCGGAATTAATTTTTTCATAGGGACCGCGCCCACATGACCCGTCCACATTCCTATGTCATTAAGATGATGCTGTTTCTGGCCGTGCTCGCCGCAGTCTGTTTCATGTTACTGTTACCACTCCGCGACGCCTTCATGGCTAATACGGTTCTCAACGGGCTGATTGTCGGCGTCCTGGTTTTGGGTATTGGTTACAATTTCCGCCAGGTCATTCGCCTGTATCCGGAAGTCACGTGGATTGACGCGTTTCGCAAAACCACTGAACGTGATGGCTCCAGTATCGGCCTGTCCAACCTGAATGCGCCAAAGCTTTTGGCACCCATGGCGACAATGGTCAGCAACCGCCAGACTCTGTCACTGTCCACTGTCGCCATGAGTACACTACTCGACGGAATCGCCTCCCGCCTTGATGAATCCCGCGACACCTCCAGGTACACCATCGGCCTTCTCATCTTCTTAGGCCTGCTCGGCACCTTCTGGGGGTTGCTCGGCACGGTCAGCTCGATTAGTGGTGTCATCGCCGGGCTGGACGTAAACGGCGGTGATTCCGGTGCAATATTTGGCGATCTGAAACGCGGTCTTCAGGCGCCAATGGAAGGAATGGGGACAGCCTTCTCATCATCCCTGTTCGGGCTCGCCGGGTCCTTGGTTCTGGGGTTTCTCGATTTGCAGGCCAGTCAGGCGCAAAACCGCTTTTACAATGATCTTGAGGAATGGCTGTCAACGCTAACCCGCCTGTCCTCGGGGGCCATTGGTGCAGAAGGGGAACAGGGGGTTCCGGCTTATGTGCAGGCCCTGCTGGAGCAGACAGCCGAAAGTCTGGAAAACCTGCAACGCACCCTGGCACGGGGCGAAGAAAGCCGCATTGCCGTTGATTCTCACCTGATTGGTGTTGGCGACAAAATTGAGACCCTGACTGATCACATGCGCACTCAACAGGCCCTTATGCGCTCCCTGGCGGAGACCCAGGTCGAGTTGAAACCAATCCTCGCCCAACTGGCCAGTGGCGCTGGTGACGCCGCTGGAGGGGTCGATGAGGGCACACGCATGCACATTCGAAACCTGGATGTGTATCTCACCCGCCTGACAGACGAAATGAAATCCGGTCGGGAAGAAGTGGTCCAACAGATTCGAAGCGAGCTTAAGCTGCTTGCGCGCGTGATCGCCGCCTCCAATGCGGGCAGCGGCCCGACCAGCCATGGCTAGTCTTTCCAGGCGCGCCGACCGTAACACCCATATCTGGCCCGGCTTTGTCGACGCGCTGGCGACCCTGTTGATGGTCATTATGTTCCTGTTGCTGGTCTTTGTGCTGGCTAATTTTTTTGTTAACGATGCCCTGAACGGACGGGATCAGGCCCTAAACAAGCTTGAAGGTCAGGTCGCGGAACTGGCTGATTTATTGTCTCTGGAACGCAAAGACAATTCGGCGATGCGCCTCAATCTTTCGCAGATGTCAGAAGAATTGCAGGTCTCCGTCGCCCTTCGTGACAACCTGAAAACGGCGGTTTCGGATTTGCGAAGACGAGCAGATTCGACACAAGAAAAATTGTTAGCGATGACCGCTGAAACAAAGGGGCTCCGCACGGACGTTGCCGAATCCAAGGAAAAAATCAGCGCCCAGCTGGCCGAATTATCTGGCCTGAGCCACGACATTGATGCCTTGAAGGCCCTGAAAGCCGAGCTGGAGTCAGAAATTTCCAACCTGGCGCGTGAGGTCAGTGATCGAGACAGCCAGCTTAAAGCCCAGGACGATGAAATTGAAAAATTAGCCGAATCCGGTGAAGAAAAAGATCGTAATATATCGAAGTTGGCAGAATCCGTTGGAGACAAAGAACAGGAACTTACAACGACAAAAACAACACTTCTAAAAGAGCAGGAACTTTCGAAAAGTGCGCGGGCAGAGGTCGCATTGCTTAACCAGCAGATGTCGGCCCTTCGCCAGCAGTTAGCAAAAATTCAGGATATCCTCGACGCATCGGAAACAAAAAGCAAGGAACAGAACGCGCAAATCGCCAACCTGGGCAAACGCCTGAATGCCGCGCTGGCCAGCAAGGTTCAGGAATTGTCAAAATATCGTTCGGAATTCTTTGGGCGACTTCGTGATGTTCTTGGTAAACGTGAAGGCGTACGCATTGTCGGTGACCGGTTCGTATTCCAGTCCGAAGTTCTGTTTTCCAAGGGATCTTCCGAAATGGGAGTTGGAGGAAAGCTACAACTCGATCAACTGGCGACCACCCTTCTGGAGATCGCCCTGGAGATTCCAGGAGAAATTGACTGGATCCTCCGGATTGACGGCCACACAGACAATGATCCGATCCACACAGCAAAGTTCCCCTCAAATTGGGAACTTTCCACCGCGCGCGCCATATCTGTGGTTAAACACCTGACCGACGCAGGGTTACCCGCAAACCGGCTGGTGGCGGCGGGTTTTGGTCAGTATCACCCCCTCGACAAACGCACGGATGAAATCGCCAAGCGACGCAACCGGCGCATTGAATTGAAACTCACGCAACGCTAGAGGCGTGAATTTTACAACTGATCGGTTGCTGGATGCCTATTCTCTTTTTCATTGTTGTCATCGACCTGATCGGGTTCGGCGTCATCATTCCACTATTGCCGTTTTATGCTGAATTTTATAATGCCAGCCCCGCCGAAGTTGGCTTCGTTATGGCAACATATTCGTTCACACAGTTCCTGGCGGCCCCGTTCTGGGGGCGCATGAGTGACCGGGTTGGACGCAGGCCGGTGCTGTTGATCAGTCTCGCCGGGGCGGCGTTGTCTTATATTTGGCTCGGGTATTGTGAGACCTTATGGGCATTATTTGCGGCGCGCGCCGTTGGTGGTTTCATGGCGGGCAATATATCCACCGCCTTCGCTTATGTCGCTGATGTCACGACCCGGGAAAACCGTGCGAAAGGCATGGGGATGATCGGTGCTGCATTCGGTTTGGGATTTATTATCGGCCCTGCGCTGGGCGGAATTCTTGCCGGCTCCGACCCGGTCAACGCCGACTTTCGAAGCCCGGCTTTTGCGGCTGCCGGATTGTCTGCCATCGCATTTGTGCTGACCCTGACCATCTTAAAAGAATCGCTGTCTCTGGAAATTCGCCAACGGCTGGCCGCTCGGACTCCACAAACCCGCCGTCAGCAGTTCATTCAGGTCGCAACCAACCCGGTCGTCACCCAGCTGTTACTGATTTCCTTTCTGGCGACCTTCGCCTTTGCCGGGTTGGAGGCGACGTTTGCCATGTGGTCTCGCCGCCAGTTCGGCTGGGGACCTGAGCAGAACGGCTATCTGTTTGCATTTATTGGAGTGCTTGGCGCTCTTATTCAGGGGGGCCTTATCGGCCGTTTGACCAAGCGGTTTGGTGAGGGGAACCTGATTATTCAAGGCTCAATCGCTCTGACTGTCGGCATACTGCTGATACCGTTCTCTCAGACACTGCCGGTTCTGGTCGTTGCCATGATGATCGCCGCCTATGGCTTTTCTGTTATTTCCCCGGCGCTCAGTAGCTCGCTGTCACTTCAAGCCGGGGAGGACGAGCAGGGCGGCATGATGGGAGTGTCACGTTCGGCAACCACACTGGCCCGGGTCGCAGGCCCCGCCAACGCCGGATTATTGTTTTCGTTTTTCGGTCGAGACTGGCCCTATTATGGTGGTGCACTGGTAATGGCAATTGTGGTTATTCTGGCTATTCGTCTGAACATGCGGGTACCAAAGAAGACAAATATCGAGAGAACGTAAAAATGAACAGAAAGTCCGCTTGATCCCCCTGCCCGCTTCCCCTATATAAAGCGCCTTGAATTCCGGAGAACTTCCATGAAAAACAACATTCACCCTGATTACCATGAAATTACTGTCCAGATGACGGACGGCAGCACCTACACGACGCATTCAACCTGGGGAAAACCAGGGGATACGCTGAAGTTGGATATTGATCCGAAAACGCACCCTGCGTGGACCGGTGTACACCGTCTGCTCGACAGCGGTGGGCAGCTTGCTAAGTTCAACAAACGGTTTTCCGGGCTTGGGCTGAAATCCTAATTCAGGAATCTGAAGCGCCCGACGTTGGGGGCACTGATCATCATTTTATTAAAAGGTGCCGGAAAACCGGCACTTTTTGTTTTTGGCGAGTCATTAAAATCCGACAGCACTCCATATTAAACCCTATATAAGCTGTCAGATGCCGACAAAATCTCATATTCCGAGATAATGCGTTTTTATTGATCGGAATTTAAGTATATTTTATAAATAGTGAACCGCTTCGGCGTATGAGATTATTTACTGGTTCGAGGGGATGCGTTCGGTTGAGTTACCCAGATACTAGGGATATTTGGATAATTAGTTAATCGATCGCGAAATGAGGGTTCGATGTCACGCCAGACTCATTACGAAGTACATGTCTTTCAGCACGGTCGCTGGAGTATTCATGCCCAGTTTGCCTCCAATGAGCAGGATACTGCCATTGAAGAAGGCAAGACCCTTGACCAGCAACCCGGCGTTGACGCGATCAAGGTGGTCCGCGAAGTCTACGACAGCGCTGAAGGCACTCATCGCGACTTCATCGTTTACAAAAGTGCCAATGCTCCGCCAGCCGATGGTGATGAACCAGGCTCCCGTCATGTCGCTGCTGCCCGCCCCCAATGGGCCGAGGAGGATCATGAAGATGATGAAGATTACGATGATTTTGGCGGCTCCTTCGGAGGGGATCAGTTTGACTCGCCGAAGAAAAAGAAAAAAAAGGGAAAAAAGCCAACGACCGTAAGCGCCATTCTGATCAAGCTGTTGCTGGTTAGCCTGTTCAGTATCTGCATCGCCGCCATGGTTACCGTTGGGGCCTCGACCTTCCTTCATGGTAAAGTACTGTTTGGTGTCCGAATGGTCGGCAATGCCGAATCAAATTTCCTATTTGTTGCCTTCGTTAGTACGTTTCTTTTGAGTGCCATATACCTCGCCTTCACGTTCCTGCAGGGGGCCACACTGGCCGAACGCCAGCAAAAACAACGCAACAGAAATGCCGTTAGGGCCCAAAAACGAACACAAACCCAGAATGCCGCAGCCGCCAAAGCCAACAAGAAACAGGATCGCAAAAGGGCCCGACAGGATGACGAGGAAGCCCGCAAGGACCTTGAACGTGCGATGGAGGGAATTGGGGAATTTGAATCCCCGGGGACCGATGAAAAACAGAAAGCGGACGACGAAACCAATGAACGGCTGAAACAGGCGCTGGACGGCGGCGAAAAAGACAATGGCGACGGCGCAGACGTGTCAATTGCGGAAGCCGGTGCCGCCTCTCTGTCTCCCCATGCGGAGAAGCAAAAAGCCTACATGATGAAGTTCCTGAACGATACCCTTGAAGGGGCAAGTACTGATCATAAAAAGCTCGATAATTTTAACAAATTCGGCATAAATCTGTTTTTAGCCGGTGCCTGTGAAACTTTGTCCCAAACTCGCGAACTCGACGAAGCATCTCGCGCCAAAGTATTGGCCGACAGCGTTCGGGTGATGGGTTTTAAAAAGTCCCACGCTGCCACCTTCGCCGGAAAATATGAAGAGTACCTGATGCAGGACCCGCGCTACATGCAGATGTTCCAGGCAGGTCGAAATTCCATGAACACCTATTTTCAGGACCAAGATGCAGCTTCGCGTCATCTCGAGAGCTCGTTGACGGAATGGAACAAACCCAAAGTCAAAGAAGAACAATCTGGTCCTGTTACTGTGTTGTTTACGGACATCGCCGGCTCCACAGCGATGACCCAAGCGCTTGGTGATGCGGGTGCGCAGAAAGTCGTTCGCGCCCACAACAGGATCGTTCGCGACGCCCTGACCGACCATGCCGGCAAGGAAATCAAACACACTGGTGACGGCATTATGGCCTCGTTTGCCAAAACCACAGACGGTGTCGCCGCCTCAATTCAGATGCAACGCGACACCATGACCCATAACCAACAGAACCCGGATCTGCCTTTAGGCCTTAAAATCGGCCTTAACGCCGGCGAACCGATTTCCGAAGACAATGACCTGTTCGGCTCGACCGTACAAATGTCTGCGCGCATTGTTGACAAGGCCCAGAAAGACGAGATTTTTGTTTCAGAAATCGTCCGCGGTATTTGCGAAGGCAAGGGTTATAAATTCGTCAACCGCGGCGGTTATGAAATGAAAGGGTTCTCCGACCCTCCCACACTTTTCGAAGTCGTCTGGCGAGAAGACGGCCAAGCTGCTGCTGAGTAGCCTTTAATTTTTTTCACTCGCAGGCCTTGCGAATGAAATCCCCCCGCATATTTCTGTTTAGACGGTGGATGCCTGATGAGGGTTTGCCGTCAAAACCGTCTGGATGGTCCAGGCACCAGAAGGGTTCGGCCTTTGGCGGACCCATGGATCCCATGTCGCTTCTTTAAGGAGAATATGGCTATGCGTACACTCGATTTTTCACCCCTATTCCGTCACTCCGTTGGTTTCGATCGCATGCAGAATTTGCTCGATGCCGCTGCTCAGCGCGAAACAGCCACCAACAGTTATCCGCCTTACAACATCGAGCAACTTGATGATGATACCTATCGTATCACCATGGCGGTCGCTGGATTTAGCGAAGCTGATCTGGATTTGACCGTGACTGAAAACAGCCTTGTCGTTACCGGAAAACCAAGCGATGAGGCATCAGAAAACGTCAAATTCCTGCACCATGGCATCGCCGGTCGGGCGTTTGAGCGTCGTTTTCAGTTGGCCGACCATATCAAGATCAAAGGTGCCGACCTGGTCAATGGTATGTTGAGCATTGATCTGGATCGCGAAATTCCGGAAGAAAAGAAACCACGCAAGATCGCGGTTTCGACTAAGGCGCTTGATCACAAAAAAGCCGCATAATCAGGCCGTCGTCTGTAACCTGCTGAGGGCTGCGGAAACGTAGCCCTCAGCCTTACATGTAGCGCTGGAATACATCTCTGTGTTTGTCAGTAATCGGCACAGATTTATTTCCACTGGTGTCGACGAACACCTCAACGATATGTCCAGTCGCAGCCGGTTTATCGTCACCCGAGCCAAACAACGCGACGCCGAATGTCACGCTTGAGGTACCTATTTTTTCTACGCGTAATGCGCCTTCCACGGTATCTGGGAAACTCAGCGAGCGATGAAATCGACAAAGCGATTCCACCATTTGAGGGCTGGAGGAATCTTTCAGCCATTCGACGCCGACTTCCTCCATTATGAACCGGACGACAATGGCCTCGAAATAACGATAATAGAGCACGTTATTGACGTGCCCCAACATATCGTTGTCACCCCATCGGGTCGGAATGCTAATGCTATAGGGAAAGTCCCCCGCACACTGGTTACGCAATTTTTCTGTCATGAATTCTCAAATAATATCAATTAGTTATGTAAATTTGAAGAGACCTTTAAAACTGAACGAGGGCCGCCCCATTTAGGAGTAGCCCTCGATCAAACACCTCAAACCTGTCAAACTCGCCTGATATTTTTTTTATTTGTGAAAGGACTGTACCCAACCCCTGCACCATCGGTCAATAGGAGAATCGATTCTACTGCGATATTGATCCAGTTCGGAGACATACACAAAAAAAGCCGCTCCGAAGAGCGGCGAGTTTTAACAGGGAGGCGTTGAAGTTGGATGACTACTCATCCAAGAACCAAATTAGATTTAATTTGTAAAAATCCGGTTAACAGGAGCACTATGCTGACACATGGATCAGCTTACCGCTCTCATCATTTTGTCACTCTGGGTCATCATTCCGGCACTACATGTCATTGCCAGCCCCAACGGTGGCGCATGGACACCACCTGAGGGGTGTCGCTGTCCCTTTGGGCCGCGGGTCGGGTGGTTGGTGATTGTCGTGATGCTGGGATTGATCGGCTGGTTTTTGTTTCTCAGGTCTCGTAAGAAAACGGCGACCTGATTTTGTCAGGACTTGAAAAAGCTCTCTGCACCGACACGGGCTTGTTGTTTTAGCGATATCACCCCTTCGACCCTGGCGATTTCTTCTTTCAGTTCGTCAATATACTCGCCAAGCGCCTCAATCGATAATTCATCCAGATTTTTCTTTTCCGGCTGTTTTTTTACCGGCTCCAGTTCATCCACATCCATTTTCCTCGCCTTCCTTTACCGATCCGCCCTTGTAACCTGAGAGGCAAAATATTAGTACCCATCAAGACAAACTACCAGATATGGAATCCTAACATGACTGACTCCAGTGAAATGAGCTGCATCGAGATCCGCGAGCCCGGTGGCCCCGACGTTCTGGAAATGACGACCCGGCCGGTTCCCGCCCCCCAATTCGAAGAAGTCCAGATCAAGGTGATCGCGGCCGGCGTCAACCGCCCCGACTGCATTCAGCGTCAGGGCCATTACGCCCCGCCTCCAGGTGTCACGGATATTCCCGGACTTGAAGTCGCCGGCATCATTTCTGCAGTTGGTGAAGGGGTTTCGGACTGGAACACCGGAGACAAAGTTGCTGCACTGGTCGCGGGTGGCGGTTACGGAGAATTCGTCGTCGCACCGGTTCAACAATGCCTGCCGGTTCCTGACGGGCTGAGTATGATTGAAGCCGCAGCTCTGCCAGAAACCTTCTTTACGGTGTGGACCAATGTGTTCGAGCGCGGCGCCCTCAAATCTGGGGAAACGTTTTTGGTACATGGCGGATCCAGTGGTATCGGCACAACGGCCATCCAGATCGCCCAACAGATGGGCGCACGGGTCTTGGCAACGGCGGGAAGCGCAAAAAAATGCGAGGCCTGCCTTAAGCTTGGTGCCGAACGAGCGGTCAATTACCGTGAAGAAGATTTTGTTGAGGCCGCTAAGGAATTTGGCGGCAAGGGCGTCGATGTCATTTTGGATATGGTCGGCGGTGACTATATCGCACGCAATATCAAAGCCCTGGCCCCGGATGGACGCCTGGTCAACATCGCGTTTCTGCAGGGGTCTAAGGCTGAGGTCAATTTCATGCCGGTAATGCTGAAACGCCTAACCCTCACCGGATCCACATTGCGCCCGCAATCCATCAAGCGAAAGGGTGAAATCGCCGCTGCGCTCAAAGAACAGGTCTGGCCGTTAATCGCTAAGGGGGTGATTCGGCCCGTCGTCCATGAAACGTTTGAGTTGGCTAAGGCCGGAGCGGCGCATGAGCTGATGGAGAGCAGCCAGCACATCGGGAAAATTGTTCTAAGGGTTGGGGAATAATACCAAGAATCGCTGTTTGACCGCGGGGTATTCAGGGGGGTATAAAGACGCCCGTTGATCTGCGTATTACCGGGGTATTGCCCGGTTGACTTCTGGAATGGGAAAAAGACCATGGCGCATCCCTTGATGCCAAAGGCTAAAGCCGTTTGGCTTGTTGATAATACGGTTCTGACCTTTGAACAGGTGGCCGAATTCTGCGGCTTGCATGAGCTGGAAGTTCAAGCCATTGCGGACGGAGAGGTCGCTATTGGCATGCAGGGCATGGACCCGGTCGCCGCCGGCGAATTGACCGCAGAGGAAATCAAACGCTGTGAAGCCGACCCCAACGGTCAACTGAAATTTCTCGATGCAGGTTTCCCTGATTCACGGGCCAAACAAAAAGGGGCGCGTTACACCCCTGTATCCAAACGCCAGGACCGGCCCAATGCCATCGCCTGGCTGGTGAAAAACTATCCGGAACTGAGCGACCCGCAAATTTCCAAGATGATCGGCACCACCAAACCGACGATTACCGCCATCCGCGAACGCACCCACTGGAACATGACCAATATCACACCGCAAAACCCGGTCGGTCTTGGCCTGTGCAACGGCCCTGATCTGGAGAAAGCTGTGGCTATTGCCCGCGCCCGCGCCGGTACGGTCCACACGCCAGGTGCGGCGACTGCACCCGATGGCGTTATTGCTCAGACAGTGCCGGTGGTCGAACCCAAACCCAAACCCGAAGTCGAACCAACTGCGGAATCAGTGTTTGGTGCCCAGCCGTCAGACGAGGAAACAGAGCCGAACGACGCTTAAACCAGTTCAAACCCGTTTAGAAAAACCCGCCTCCATTATTGAAGGCGGGTTTTTCTTTATCTAATCGGCGACGGGCACCGTGTAGTTCAGGCCTAAACGCCCACCATCAACGTTAATGGTCTCACCCGTGATATAGGCCGCATCGTCGCTGGCCAAAAATGCTGCGACCGAGGCGATTTCTTCGGGTCTCCCCAGTCGCCCCATGGGTGTTCGAGACATCATATTGCGCCGGATAACCGGGTCTGTGGCCAGTTGTTCGACCATATCGGTGGCGATGCTGCCGGGTCCAATGGCGTTTACCCGCACTCCCTTGTCGGCAAGTGCAAGCGCCATGGCGACCGTCATCTGTTTCACCCCGCCCTTACAAACAGCATAGGATAATAGGTTGGGATTGGTGATAACGGCCTGAATAGATGACATGTTTATAATTACGCCGCTGCCCTGCTCAGCCATCTGTTTTGCCGCCGCCTGACCACTCAGGAAAAAACCTTTAAGATTGACCCGAACAACCCGGTCAAAATCTTCTTCTTCCAACTCCAGAATTGTGGAGGTGTGGAGCACAGCTGCGTTGGAGATCATTACATCCAGGCGACCATGTTTGGAAACCGTTGTACTGACCAACGCATCGACCTGTGTTTTATCGCCGACGTCGCAGGCTATGAACTCGGCCTTTCCACCATCCTCGCGCAACGTTTTAGCCGATGCCTCACCCTGTTCGGCATTGATATCAGACAGCACAACGATGGCCCCGTCATCGCAAAACCGTTTGGCACAAGCCAACCCGATGCCCTGAGCCGCGCCCGTGATAACCGTAACTTTTCCCTCTAACGACATGATCTTCCCCTTAAGTCGACGTAATCCTGATCTCCCACTTTTTTCAGAACCCTCGGCAAATAGCCAGAGAGTTCGTCATATATTCTCAGATATTTTTTTAATTTAGATCGCGATCGTCAAACCTGCGTGCCGATGCAGGTAGAGCCCAACGATTACGGCCCTCTCCCTGCAACCCAATCAGCGGCACAACGTCACCTCATCGAGAGAAATTGATTGGAACGCGATCAGCTTCATCATGCAGTATGGATCGTTACCTTTTAGAAAACCTATAAAAAGGGATATAGGATCATGAAAAAATTGATATCCGCTTTTTTGATCTCGGGGCTTATCGGCTTTGCCGGTTTGGCTCAAGCATCAGCGGCGACCGCCAAACGGGTCAACGTCACAGGCGAAATTGTCGACACCTGGTGTTACGTGACAGAGATCATGTACGCATTGGGCACCGCCCACCATCAATGTGCCGTGTGGTGCGCGGTTGGAGGAATTCCAGTCAGTATCCTTGGTGATGACGGCAAGGTGTATGTCGTTCTTAAGATTGAAGCCGACGATACAAGTGTTGCCAATCCGGCTGTTCTTAAAATCCAGACACACAACGTTTCGGTCAACGGCGACCTCTATGAGCGCGATGGTGTCAGGTATTTGTTCGTCACCCAGGTGGCTGACGACAACGGCATCGTCAATATGACCCATGAAGAAAACGGCATTCAGCCGTTTGGAGAATGAACTATGAAAGCGCTAAAATTTATCTTGATCGCCGCCGCGGTCGCCTTCATTCCGTCAGCCCATGCGGCAGAAGAGTGGGGCATTGATGGTGAGAAGAAGGCGCGATTTGAGGCCAAAGTCGTCGACATCGCCTGCGAATTGACCGGCAATTGCCCTGCCAACTGTGGCAACGGAAAACGCCAACTCGGATTACTCAAAGATGACGGCACTTTGCTTCTGGCCATCAAAAATTTCGATATTTTTGCCGGAGCTGCCGTCGACCTTATCGAGTTTTGCGGCAAGCGGATTACCGCTGACGGCCTTTTCATCAAAACTCCTCACATGCCGGTATTTGCCCTGCAATTCAAACGTCTAGCACCGGACGGCAAGTGGAGCCGCGCCACTGCATTCACTAAAAATTGGTCCAAAGCCAATGGTGGGAAGCAGGGCAACCAATGGTTCCGTCATGACACCGCCATAAAATCCGAAATCGGAACCAATGGCGTGTTTGGAATTCCAGGGCTGAAACCGGAAGCAGAGTAAGTAGAATGCGTTGGATTTTGTCTTCTCTGCTGAATATTGCCGCTATCGCCATGATTTCGGCGACTTTGGCGATATCCTCTCCGTCGAGCGCTCATGAGCAGGGAGTTGCGAGCCCGCAACTCCCTCAATTACCAAATCTATTCGGTGGGACGTTCTCGCTGGTTGACCACAATGGTGTCCCGCGGACGGATCATGATTTTCTCGGAAAATTCCAGCTAATCAATTTCGGTTACACAAATTGTCCGGATATTTGCCCAACAGGCCTCATGACCATTTCAACTGTAATGGATAGCCTTGAGCACGAAGCCAACCGTGTGCAACCGCTGTTCATTACGGTAGACCCGGCGCGCGACACGCCGGAAAGACTAAAAGCTTATGTCGGCAAGTTTCACCCGCGCCTTATTGGACTAAGCGGATCCGAAGCGCAGGTCCGCAAGGTGGCAAAGGCCTATCGCATTCATCGCAGCAAGGTCATTGTTGATAACACCGAAACGGGTTACCTCGCCAACCACACACCAACAATCTTTCTGATGGCCCCTGATGGCAAATTTATAACCCTGTTCCCACATGGCACCGAACCGCAGTTCATGGTCGACGCCATTCGTCGTCATATGACGAACTGATCCTGCCGACAGTCCCCAATACAGGCGGTCTTCTCATTCACCAATCCGTCTTTCCTTCTTATCCTGGTCGTGCCGAACTGTAGCCAATGCCCTGCAAGGCTTCGTCGATTTCCTCTAAAATTGTCGGGTCATCGATGGTCGCTGGCATCTTGAAGTCCTCGTTATCGGCAATCTTCTGCATGGTGCCGCGGAGGATTTTGCCAGACCGGGTCTTGGGAAGACGATCAATTACCGTCGCCTGCTTGAAGGCGGCGACGGGACCGATTTTCTCGCGGACCATCCTGACCACGTCCGCGACGATTTCATCGTGTTCCTTGGTGACGCCCGCCTTCAATATTAAAAAGCCAACGGGTAACTGACCCTTCAGTTGGTCAGCTACGCCGATCACGGCGCATTCAGCCACATCGGGATGTTCGGCCAGAACTTCTTCCATGCCGCCGGTCGACAGGCGGTGGCCGGCAACATTGATGATGTCATCGGTGCGCGCCATGATCGACAGATAACCGTCCTCGTCGACGATCCCGGCGTCGGATGTCTTGTAGTAGCCCGGGAATTCCTCGAGATAAGAACTAACGAACCGTTCATCCTTGTTCCACAACGTCGGCAACGTCCCTGGAGGCAATGGCAGTCTGACGACAATTTCGCCGATCGTTCCGACTTCCTGGGGGTGACCGTTTTCATCCAGAACCTGCACGTCCCAGCCGGGCACACATTTGGTCGGCGACCCGGCCTTGACCGGGAACGGGTGAAGGCCCATGCAGTTTGCGGCGATGGCCCAGCCGGTTTCCGTCTGCCACCAGTGATCGATGACCGGAACACCGATTTTTTCCTCAGCCCAGTGAAGGGTATCGGGATCTGTGCGTTCGCCCGCCAGATACAACACCTCAAAACAACTGATATCGTAGTTCTTGATCAGCAAACCTTCCGGATCCTCGCGTTTAATGGCACGAAAGGCCGTCGGCGCCGTGAACAGGGCTTTGATCCGGTGTTCCGAAATCATCCGCCAGAAGGCGCCAGCGTCGGGTGTTCCGACGGGTTTACCTTCGTAAAATATGGTCGTGCAGCCGTGCAACAGGGGCGCGTAGACAATATAGCTGTGGCCAACCACCCAACCGACATCGGATGCCGTCCAATAAACATCACCCGGGTCCATGTTATAGATATTTTTCATGGACCACTTAAGGGCCACCATGTGCCCGCCGTTATCACGAACAACGCCCTTGGGTTCGCCCGTGGTACCAGACGTATAGAGGATATAGAGCGGATCGGTGGCCGCCACAGTCACACATTCAGTCGGTTCAGCCGTCGCCATGGCCGAGGCCCAATCGACATCACGCGCCGCATTCAGCGTCGCCTCGCATTCAGGTCGGGCCAGAATGATACATTTGTCCGGCTTGTGGTCGGCCAGTTCAATGGCGCCGTTCAGCAACGGCATGTATTCGATCACCCGATTGATTTCTATGCCGCAGGTGGCGCTGACAATAACTTTTGGTTTGGCATCGTTGATCCGGACGGCCAGTTCATTGGCGGCAAAGCCGCCAAATACCACCGAATGCACCGCTCCCAACCGGGCGCAGGCCAACATGGCAATCGCGGCTTCCGGAACCATCGGCATATAAACAATAACCCGGTCGCCTTTGACGACACCCTGGGCGCGTAGAACGCCGGCAAACCTGGCGACTTCATCGCGGAGTTGGTTATAGGTATAGGTTCTTTTGATGTTCCCAGTAACCGGACTGTCGTATATCAGCGCCGCCTGGTCTCCGCGCCCGCCATCGGCATGACGGTCAAGCGCATTGTAGCAGGTGTTGCATTCTGCACCCGTGAACCAGCGATAAAACGGCTTGTTTGATGAATCGAGAACCTTGTCGCATTCCTTGACCCAGTCAATATCCTTGGCGGCGTCTCCCCAAAACCCGTCCGGGTCCTCCAATGAACGTTTATAGGCAATCTCATATGCGTTGGTCATGGCTGTCCTCGTCCCTTTTGCTTGAGGTCAATATTCAGTGACCTCTCCTCCCAAGGTTCGTGAGATGGAGAATTGCTGTGAAAACTGATTTCTCCTGCCCACAATTTATGGCAGTCTACCCCCTAAAATCGGGATCACAAACAACCGGGATCAATATGACGTCCTTCAGCATTTACAAGACCGCACTCGATGCCACTCCTGCCAACTACACCCCCCTGTCGCCGCTGTCACTCATACAGCGTGCCGCCTACACCTATCCGGATCAGGTTTCCATTATTCATGGGACCAAACAATTCACCTGGTCAGAAACCTATGCTCGATGCCGCCGCCTTGCGGGTGCCTTGAAAGCACAGGGAATTGAGGTTGGTGACACGGTTGCCATCATGGGCTCGAACACCCCTGAAATGTATGAAGCGGCGTTTGGTGTACCCATGTGTGGTGCGGTTCTTAACACCCTGAATGTGCGTCTGGACGCCGCCAATATCGCGTTTTGCCTCAATCATGGCGAAGCCAAGGTTCTGATTACCGATCTGGAATTTTCAGCAACGGTAAAGGAAGCCCTCGCCGGACTTGGCCGCGACATCCTGGTCATCGATATCAACGACGATATGGCCGATGTGACCGGAGAACACCTGGGTGAAATGGATTACGAAGCGTTCATCGCCGGTGGCGACCCGGAATTTGACTGGCAGCTTCCAGAAAACGAATGGGATGCCATTTCCCTGAATTACACGTCCGGCACCACGGGTGATCCTAAAGGGGTGGTCTACCATCATCGCGGCGCCTATTTGAACGCTTTATCCAATATTATCGGTTGGAACATGGGCCATCATCCGGTTTATCTCTGGACCCTACCGATGTTTCATTGCAATGGCTGGTGTTTCCCATGGTCACTAGCTGCCGTCGCCGGGACCAACGTCTGCCTGCGTGCGGTGAATGCCGGGAACATCTTTGCGGCAATCGGCAATCATAAGGTCACGCACTTCTGTGGCGCGCCGATTGTCTTGAGTTTTGTCATCAATGCGACTGACGAAGAGCGCCGAGATTTCGACCACAAGGTTAATGTCATGACTGCTGCGGCGCCGCCACCGGCGGCAACATTACAACGCATGCAGGAACAGGGGTTTGATGTAACGCACGTTTATGGCCTGACCGAAACCTACGGCCCCGCCGTCATGTGCGCCTGGCACCCGGAATGGAATGATCTGCCGATTGACGAACAGACCATCAAAAAAGGTCGCCAGGGTGTCAAATATCACGCCCTGGAGGGCCTGACCGTAATGGATCCGGAAACCATGACACCGGTTCCCGCCGATGGCGAGACCATGGGCGAAGTAATGTTTCGAGGAAACATCGTCATGAAAGGCTACCTCAAAAATCCGGTAACCACGGACGCCGCCCTGGCCGGCGGCTGGTTCCATTCCGGCGATCTCGGGGTGATCGAGCCCGACGGATATCTCAAACTAAAAGACCGCTCCAAGGACATCATCATTTCCGGTGGAGAGAACATCTCTTCGATCGAGGTTGAGAACGCATTATACGCCCACCCGGCGGTCCTGATGGCCGCCGTGGTCGCCAAACCCGATGAAAAATGGGGCGAAACGCCGTGTGCGTTTATCGAGTTAAAGGACCCGGACGCAAACATCACCGAACAGGAAATCATCACCTTTTGCCGCGATAATCTGGCCCATTACAAATGTCCTAAGACTGTCATCTTCACCACCCTGCCGAAGACCTCGACAGGAAAAATCCAGAAATTCAAGCTACGCGAGCAGTTGCCGCAAGATTGAGGGCTCTTTGCCCATGAAAATGACCAAACACGACCAATTTTCAGATATCGAGAGCACCCTTTTACTGGAAGCAATCAACAGTATGGAAGAGGCGTTCGTCGCCTACGACGCCGATGGTCACCTTATTGTGTGCAACGATGCTTTTCGACGAATGTACGGCTACACGGATGAACAAACGCAACCCGGGGTTCATTTCCGTGATTTAGGCAAGATTGATATCCAGCAAGGAAATGTAGCAGCCGAAGAAGGAGATGACCATTATCTCGAACGAAAGGCCGCCTATCGGGAATCGCTTCAGGGTTCATTCGTAGTCAAGTTTCTAGACGGACGCAGGATCAGAACCACAGACCGCAAAATGCAAAATGGGGGTTTTGTATCGACACATGTCGACATCACAGAGCTCAAGCTGGCCGAAAAAGAGCTTCGTGACAGCGAGCAAAGGTTTCGGGTGCTTTATCATCAATCCCCTATGGGTATCATCCTTGAGGACTACTCAGTGTTGAAGCGTCGGCTCGATCGTCTCCGCCGTGAGGGAATCACGGATTTCGAGCGGTATTTTCAAGACCATGGCGATGAATTAAAAGCAGCGCTGCTTGATATCCGCTTGCTCAATGCCAACGATACTCAGCTCAAATTATTTGGAGCCGACTCTTTCGAAGAATATCAAGAGTACGAAAATGATTTTGCAGCCTGGGACGACTCCAACTGGCGCGACTACTACATTGGCGAGCTATCAGCCTTGGCGGCGGGTGAACTCACCTACTCCGGCGAATTTCAGGACCTATCCCCGGACGGCGCTCCCGTTGAATTCAGGTGCATGACCCGGGTCATTGAGACCCACGAGGACACATGGTCCGAGGTTATTACCACCCATGAAGACATAACCGAACGCAAGAAACTTGACCGCATGAAGGGCGAGTTTATTTCCACCGTCAGCCACGAGTTGCGAACACCGTTGACGTCGATCAGGGGATCGCTGGGCCTCATCGTCAGCGGTGCTCTCGGTGCCCTGCCGGGCAAGGCAAATGACTTAATCAAAGTTGCCCAAACCAACACCGAACGACTGATCAATCTGGTTAACGACATCCTGGACGTTGAAAAGCTTGAATCCAGTGGAATGACATTTGATTTTCGACCACTGAACCTATCGTCCTTGCTCGCGGACGCCGTCGAGACCAACAGCGGCTTGGCAAAAGAGTATGGTGTGAAGTTCAGACTCATCAACAGTGATGGTGAAGTGATTGTGCGGGGCGATAGTGACCGCCTCGATCAGGTCGTGGCCAACCTGCTTTCCAACGCGGCCAAATTTTCTCTATCCGGTGGCGATGTAGACATCTCGGTCACGCAGGATAACCGCATCGCAACAGTTTCAGTCACCGATCATGGGAGCGGCATTCCCGAAGAATTCAACCAACGTATATTTGAGAGATTTTCTCAAGGCGATGCCTCGGATACCCGTACCAAAGGTGGCACAGGTTTGGGATTGAATATCTCCAAGTTAATCGTCGAAAAGCATCATGGCACGATCGGCTATGAGACTGAGATGGGTATTGGCAGCACGTTCTATTTTACGCTGCCACTGTTACAGTGATGTCTCGGGGGCAAAATCAGATATCCTGCCTGTTCTCAATGTTTCCTCTAAAACCGTTTTTACACGACGCGATTTCTCGGGTTACCTCCGTCCACCGGCCAGTTTGATGGCATCAGGATGCAATCTTAGTCTACCCATGGCCCAAACGCCGAACAGCGGACCGAGAGCCAGCGGCATGAAGGCGTAGTGCCACCCGACAAGGTCGACAAAAACCGGCATCAAATGAATGGTGATCAGGGTCAGGATAAATCCGGCACAGGTCTGTGCGGTCAACATGGTACCGATCAGTTCAGGTTGTGAAAGCTCGGCGATACTGGCCGAGAACTGGGCGGAATCGGCAATCACCGTGATCCCCCAGATCAGACAAAGCCCACCCAGCAGTATCGGGTTGGCGCCAAATAAAAAGCCGACACTCAACGCACAGAGACCACTGAGCGTCATCGCCCACATGGTTAACCAGGTCCGGCCATAACGATCAGACAACCAGCCGCCGGCCAGACACCCGGCAAGCCCACCGACACCCATGACAACGAACGTTGCCGAACGGGCCAAAAACGTCGGCTCATACCCCGCCGAATTCAAATGAAAACTGGCACTCAGAAAAACTCCAATCCAGGCCCACATGGCATAAAGCTCCCACATATGTCCCAGGTATCCAAAGTTCGCCAGACGCAGAGACGGAGTCCGGAACGCCATGGTCAAGTGATGTGTTTCAAACGACTTAGCCGCCGTTTGCCTCGGCCCCAAGGGAGCAAGATTGATCGTCAGTCCGGCAATCAGGGCAGCGACCGAGGTCGCCCCGATGGTAAAGCGCCAGTCAATCCCTCCGAAAGCATTAAACAGGTGCGGCGATGCAGAGCCCAGCGTCAACGCGCCGACCAGAATGGCGACCAACAAGCCCAAGTCCTTCTTGGCCCAAGTGCTCGCCATTTTCATGCCGACCGGATAAATTCCGGCCATGCACATTCCGGTGATAAAACGGGCGACATATACCAGCGCCGAGCCGGGTTCGACGAACAGAATTGTGGCATTTGCCGCTGAAGCGATCAAAGCAGAGACCATAAAGAACCGACGAGAATCCAGCCGGTCAGCGAGGCCCAATAAGGCGCTGATCAGGGTGCCAACAACAAAACCTGCCTGAACACTGCTGGTGAATAATGAAATTTCCACATCGCTGAGCGGATATTCCGCTATGATCGACGGGACCACAGCAGACGCCGAAAACCACAGCGCTAGCGCCGCGACTTCACACGCCGCGAGCAGTCCTATTGAGTAAACTTTCATTGGTTTTTCCAGCACCCCAAATCCATGCTTCATCGTACAGGGTTTGCCGGAACGATCAATTTGTGACGCCATCACCATCAGGTGATCTACCAAATTGACCTCAAGCTATCGCCAAACGTTGCCGGCCGGAAAAATAAAGGGAAATCTAGATATAGGTTTACGAAAGCCCATGTCTCGCGAAAATAACTTTTCCGCAAGTTCGTTCCTGTTCTGAACGGGTCCCGGCTACGAGACCCGGGTATCGACCTTTCCGTCCCTCAGGAAGTGGAAAGCTGTGAGATTTCGTCTTTGACTGCTAGTTTCTGCTTTTTTAGATCCGCGATCTCCAGGTCGTCGGGATGCGGTCGGTGATGTTCCTGTTCGATGGCTGATTCGAGAGATTCATGTTTGACCTTCAACGATTCGATTTTCTCAGCCAGACTCATGGTGGTTCCTCCTTAACGGGTGGGGTTTCTGCAATCGTAATATTAACGTCATAATTATATCGCAGTTGGATTCAAAAATCTACTGAACACCCCCTCCCCGACCTGTCGCGCGCACCCTTTTTCTGCTATAACTTTGGGACAGTGATCATTACGGATGGACAGATGGACGACTTAAAGGAGCAAAATCACAAACTCGAAGAGTTGCGGACTGAACATCGTGATCTGGACGATATTATCACACGCATCAGCATCGAGATTCCCTTCGATCAGTTACAACTCCAACGCCTCAAAAAACGAAAACTGATCCTGAAAGACCAGATTTCCATGTTAGAGAATCAGTTGCTGCCCGATATTATTGCTTAAGTTGCAAGACGCTTTCTAAGATCCTGATCGGCGGCATCCAATGTCGCCTCAGCGCTCGTCCCCATCGTCAAATGACGTATTCCGCTGACCATATCCAGATGGAATGTCTGACCGGCCCAGACAAATTTGTGGGAACTAACTCCATTTCTCAAGCGATTGGCGACACTGGAGGCAGACGTCTCGTCAGCCGACAACAAAATAACGCCAAAATCGCTTCCGCCAAGATTTCCCAGAACATCAGCCGGCTGCAACAAGCTTGAGAATAAGTCTGAGACTTCTTCTAATACATGATCAAGTGCCAGCCGTCCGGCCTTTGTGCGCACCGCATCAATCCCGACAAGATGCATCACGATGACGGCGGGTGGCATCGTCAAATGATCAATATGGGTCAAGAGATGGGTCAGTTCGCGCATAAATTCACGTCGACACGGGATATCAAGAAAGCTATGGCGTGACGCCAGTTCACAAAAATGCGCCTCGCGCCCTTTCGCCAGTTCCAGCTCTGCACGAAGCGGCTCAATACGTTGGTTGAGTGAATCAATGATGGCCTGAACTTCCGGCGTGACACCTTCGATCAGACTAACATCAACCTCAACGGCATCAGCGTCGCGCCAGGACCCCGACGTGCTTTGATTCTGGTCATCCTTGCCACCACCCTGTTCTTCAGGATCACGCTGCTGAGGAGTTTTCTTTGCGTCCTGATGCACAGAGGCAATTGATGTGGCCTGATTTACATCCATTTCACATTCCTGTCTCCAGCCCTCTTGAATTCTGACGGCCTTTTTGGATTTTGAATGACAAGCACCCGTACTATAACACAATTGTGGTTAACGAAGGGTTGATATTCTTGATCCTGTCGATCTGGGACCTATAATGTCACGTTTAGCGCTAGGCTTTTCGGGGCTGATGTTCAGGTCCCCCGACCACAGATTTAAAGGAAACGATCAATGAGCAGCGAGTCCCCCAGTGTCGGCATCATCATGGGCAGCAAGTCGGATTGGGAAACCATGAAACATGCCGCAGATATGCTCGATGAGCTCTCCATCCCGTTTGAGGCCCATGCCTTGTCAGCGCACCGTAACCCGGCTCAAGTTCATGAGTTTGCCAGTACCGCCAAAGAGCGGGGTATCAAGGTGATTATTGCCGCCGCCGGTATGGCTGCAGCTCTGCCGGGTGTGGTCGCCGCCATAACGCCTCTGCCTATTCTCGGCGTTCCCATTGAGACTCGCGTCATGGGCGGCATCGACAGCCTGCTCAGCATGTCCCAGATGCCGGGTGGCATCCCCGTCGGCACCTTGGCGATTGGCAAAGCCGGCGCCAAAAACGCGGCCTTGTTAGCGGCGGCCATCATGGCGCTTTCAGATGATGAATTGTCCGGGCGATTGGATGCGTTCCGCCAAGCCCAGAACGATACCGTTGCCGAATTGCCGGTTTAGGGATGCCTGAGTGTGACCGGACATCAACCTGGAATATTTAAAAAATCCGGTCCGCATCACCACTATCTTGAGTTTACGCTCAACGAAGATATTGATGGTGCCTCACTGAAGGCCGCGCTCAGCTCCTGCCGATCCGCTCCGCTGGTTCAGGGGCAGACACAGGTGCTGGCCTTTGGCCGTGACTTATGGTCAAGACTGGCCCCGGCAACGACGCCCAATGGACTTCGTGACTTTACGGAGATCAGAGGCGTCGATAATCATACCGCACCCAGCACTCAGCGCGATATATGGGCCTGGATACAGGGTCCGACACCTGACTGTAATCTCGATTCCGCCATGAACATTCGCGAGGCGCTCGACGGGGTGGCGCGACTGGGTCTTGAGGTCCAAGGATTTGCCTATCATGAGGGTCGTGACTTGATCGGATTCGTTGATGGCACAGCAAACCCCAAGACCCCTGATGATCAGGAGCAAGCGGCACTGCTGCCCAATACTGAAGGCGGCAGTTTTTTATTGACCCAGAAATGGGTGCACGATCTGAACGCCTTCAATGCACTCAGTATCTCCGAACAGGAAGCCGTCGTCGGACGCACCAAGGAAGACGATATTGAGCTTGAAGGCGACGACATGCCTGATGATTCTCACGTCAGCCGCACGGACGCCTCGGAAGATGGTGTGGCTCTCAAATTGTGGCGGCGCAGCTCGCCCTACGGCAGTGTTGCAGAGAACGGGCTTTATTTTGTTGCCTTCGCCTGTGACATCCACCGTTTCGACGTGCAGCTCAACCGCATGTACGGTATCACTGATGATGGCCTACATGATCGGCTTATTCATTATTCAAAAGCCGTCAGTGGTGCCTACTGGTATGTGCCGGGCGTGACTGAATTGTCCAGGGCGCTGTCCTAAACCGCGCCTATGGCGTTATCGCTCATCAACCCACCTTCGATATCGCTGACCGTCAGGCGTTTCAGTTTAAAGGCTTCCAGAAGGTCTATTTCGATGGCTGCGGTCTTTCCCAATTCCGCCTGAACCATATACTTTACAAACTCAACCAGTTCAGGCGTCTGGCCAGGGAAAACAATAATGTTGGTCAAAAGCTCACGCCGCACCAAAACCGGATAACGCAACACTTCCATGACCAGTAGTTTTTTCACCTTCATGGGAACCCTGAGGCTGCCAAACAGACGGTCGAGACAGAAACTGTAAATACCAAAATCCAGTCGCCCCGCGACATCCTGGGTGAATCCCCGGAACTCATCAAGGAACGGTCCAGCCGTCACCTTACGGTCCATCAATTTTTTAACGACGTTCAGAAACTCACGGTACCGCAAACGGGCTGGGCTTAGTTTGTCCCCCAGTTCCGCTTCAAGGGCGCGGATTTCTGCCGCCCGGAACTGTGCCTGACGGACGGCGCGCGCAGAATCCTTGATCGTATCAGATAATGTTTCTTCTTCGATCAGGGCAAACAGACGCTCGAAACGCTCGCGCTGGCGCGGGGCCATTTTCTGCGCACCTTCACTGAGCGGCAACAAGGCTGCCTGGGCCACCAATTCATCTTTTGAGAAAATGGCGGCGACGGCAGCGGCGGCGGGAATAATGCCTGTTGTGCGAAAATCGTCGGTAATAACAAAACGACTATCGTCCTGAACCGTTAGATAACGGCCGAGCTTTGAGCATTCGAGAAAATGATCGGCTAAATCCGGGCCAGGGAAGTGCGGATTCTGAGATGAGGGATGACCGGCACCCATGCCTGGCGGCGCCACTGATCCCACAGCGGCGCGGCCATTGGCCGGTGGCTCCGACCGTTTAAGTGGCGGGGGTTCCTGTCTCATCATGACGGCGTATGTTTGCTTCCAGCAATTGCATCTCAGGGGCTCATCTTACGTCAGACATCCTTAGGAGTCCAAAAAAGCCTTTTGAAATTTTCCAACGTTTGAGCGCTGACATTGTCTCACAAAACTGTGTTGGGATGTGATTGGCCCCATGCCATCGTTTCAGGCATAGTTTCTTAACACGGCAGCCCCCTAGCTGCCTCGGTCCCCGTTCCCCAGCGGGGGTGATACTGTTATAAATAATGGTATCCAACATCCCTGAAGACCCGAGGGGCGCGATCCAAAAGGTTCGCGCCCCACTTCATCTTTCTGACAAAATCTTTCGCCTAATTGCCTAATGTGGACGCCTCTTCGGCAAGACACCTGGTGACGGCGAGTCGCTTGGCCACCTGATTTATGTAGGCGGCCAGGTCTTCATCCTGAAGAAGCTCGCCGTTGCCGGTTTTGATTGCCGAGCCACGGCCGTAAATATCGCGAAGTTTTTCCAGCCGTGTTGACCACCCCTCCACATAGGGTTGCCAGTCTCCACCGTGTTTGCGATCAACATAACGTTTGACCTGGGCGTGGGTCTTGAACCGCCACCAGTCGACGTCCGGGATTTGGGCGCACCTGGGACGAACCACGGCCGCTTTCTCAGGTGCGGAAATCGCAGGAGTGATCGATGGATTGTCAGTTATTGTCTTAGGTGAAACCGAAGTCTGGGGACGAACAACGATTGATTCAGTAAAGTTTTTGGGTGTTGCTTTCGGAATCGGTCTGGCTCCGGGTGCCGGCTCCACCGTATCAGCCTCACTGACAGTCTCAGGTGGCTCGGCAATATGAACAGGGGCGGATGCAGGCGGCTGAAGAGCACCCCGGCGAGGGTCTTTCACATTTTTCAGTCGAGGTTCAGTGAGTTCTTGTTTCTGTGCCGTCGTGGCCGGCGAGAGCTGGTCCGCTACAGGGGGTTCGCCGCCCATGAGGTCAACATACCAATACATCCCCCCCACCAACGCCACGACAACAACGAATACGCCGAACAGCAGCACCACCCGGTCGAGTTCCTGTGGTTTCATGCTCGCCGATCTCGGCTGATTGACCGGTTGGGATCTGGCAGGCGTTGGCTGCTGATCTGTTCGGCCGACGGGGCCAGGTCCAGAAGGTGACTGCGGGGCCATTGCGGGGGGAACAGGTGTCGCTTGCCTGGCACCGGAGACCGACCCGGACTCGGGCGGAGTCTCATTGGCATAATCCTCTGCCAGGAAAAATTTCACCCGTTTGATCAACTCGAGCGGCTCGAAGGGCTTGGTCAGATAATCGTTCGCTCCCAGTGCAAGGGCCGCATCGCGGTCGTCGGATCGACGCCGGGCGCTGGCGACGATAATGGGAACCGCGTGGGTTTTCCTGATTTCTTCCGTCAGATCAAGGCCATCAGCATCCGGCAAACCGAGATCGAGCAGAATGAGATCAACCTTTTCGTGCTTCAGTACGGAAAACATCCCGCTACCGGAACCCACGGCTGAGGTTCTGAACCCTTCGCCCTCAAGCGTCAGGGTCAGGAAACCCTGAATCATTACATCATCTTCGACAATTAATATGTGTTGGCTCATTATATATTTTCAAATTGCAATCAGGCGTGTTGGCTTTAACTCGCACTTTGAGTGAGGAAATTCAACACATGAGCGGAATATTAGGTAAACACATCAACCTTTAGATAACCTGAACATGCCCGGTCCCGCGGCAAAAGTCTTTTTCAGACGCTTGGGCAGGCCAAAAATACGTAACACATCCTCGATTCGCCGCTCAAGAAACGCCCACGTCTGAGGGTAATCCCCACGATCATCGACCTGATCGGCAAGCCAGTAGAGAATGGTTGATGTGTACACCGACGCCAATAGGCCGCGTTTTGTGTAATGGTTCCAGTCGGCCGATCGATCACCGGCCCAATACCAGATGGCCGACGACGTCCGCCAAGCCAGGCGGGTCGCCAGCGGGGTATTCCCCGGCAACGCCAAAAACGATGCCAGGCGGCGAATCGCTTCACGGTAGGGCGCGTTCAGTTGCAGGCGGGTCTTGACGCCAACATGAATGCGCTGGCGAATTTTCAGAGACTGAACATCCAGTTTTTCCAATTCAAGCAGCATGCGCCGGTCCGACCAGTCAGAAAAATGATCAGCGACATCGCGCATCGAGCCGCCAAAGACCCGCAGGACCACACTGTCGTCATAGCCAGCGTCCCTGGCCCCCGCCCTCAGCGCCGTTCTGGACCAACCATCAAAAGGCACATGACGGAGAAACGCCTCAACAATGTGATCGCGGGTTTCAGATCTATTCTCAGTCATCCTCACTCTTTTCGTTCTCACCTTCGTCATCCCAGGTATCTGTACTGGGGGCTTTTACAAGTTCTTCAGCATAACCAAATGATGTCAAATCATCCATACGCATGGGATATAAAATTCCATCCAGATGGTCACATTCATGCTGGACCACACGGGCATGAAAGCCTGTGGCCTCCCGTTCGATTATCGATCCGTCAGGGGCCAGGCCGCTGTAGTGAATATGACTAAATCGCCTGACCCGACCCGCCAGTTGCGGTAGCGACAAACAACCTTCTGCGGCTTCGTTCATGTCCTCCCCGACCGGTATGATTTCTGGATTTATCAGTGCCGTCAGGGTGACGTCTTCAGCTTCGTCTTCAGCCGAGCGTTCACCCGGCACATAGAACACAACAATGCGCAATGGCACATGAACCTGGGGCGCGGCAAGCCCGATCCCTGGCGCATCACGCATGGTCTCTATCATATCGGCAATTAGGCGGTGAATTTCCGAATCGGTCGGGTCATCGACCCGCTCAGCGACCTGAGACAGCACCGGATGCCCCATTCTTGCAATTTTTAATATGGCCATAATCTCAAATTCCGCGGATTTCCTGGAAAATTCAACATAAAACTAACCTCTTGTTTAGTGATTATGCCCTTCACATTACCGAATGTGTGTGTTACAAGCTGCCCACCAAACGGAGCCCTTTGGGGGGTTCCTTATTTCTAACATGTAGAGAGAATAGCAAACGTGCAAGTTTCCGTTCGCGATAACAATGTCGATCAGGCCCTCAAGGTTCTTAAAAAGAAGATGCAGCGTGAAGGTGTCTTCCGTGAGATGAAGCTCCGTCGTTCATACGAAAAGCCTTCAGAACGCCGTGCTCGTGAAAAGGCCGAAGCCGTTCGTCGGGCGCGCAAACTAGAGCGCAAACGGATCGAACGCGAAGGCTTCTAGTCTTGTTTGGTGGCGTTATTGCCACCGCTTGATCAAGGGGTCAACTCAAACCGCGCAGGTCAAAACCAGCGCGGTTTTGTCGTGCCTGCGTTTTACTCACATTCCTAAACCATAAGACCAACACGATCTGCGCCTAAACCTGGCCCTTTTCGTAGCGCTCAAGGCGTTCTCTCAGCGTTCCCGTATGCAATTCGAACATGTGGTTATCGTAATCATAAAAGTAGATTGATCTGCCCTCGCCTTCTATGCGCGACCGCCCCTCTCGCACTTCCAGCCCCAATGACTGAATACATGCAAGATAATCATCATATTCATCATTGGAAATCTTGAAGGCTAGATGATTGTAGGTTTGAACCGGCAATGGGTCGCCTTCCATGATTGCCACCCAAACGTCGGCGATCATAAAGAACTTCTCTCTGGAAATTGAGAAGGTCCCATCTCCACTGTCATAAACTTTTTGGGCGTCAAAGACCGTCGTCAGCAGTTTTTCCATTCTATCAAGATCTTGAACAATGAAAGTCACATGACTGATGCCTTCAATCATTTCTCACCTCTATTCCTGACAGCGTGCTTTTCATCCGCATAAACCTATTTTGAAAGCTCGTCGCTCAACCACCCGACCGTCTGCTGGGCGGCCTGTTTTGCAGCCTCAAAAGTGTTAAAACTCTGATGTGAGTAATACCCAATCGGGAACCATCCACGTCCATCTTCATGATCCCTGCGAAATTCCTCAAAACCGAACGATCCGTCAACGCGTTTGAAAACATCAACACAAATGCTATTTCCAGGCATGTTTACAGACAGCATCACATGGTATTTTTCTTCAGGCATTCTGAGGCACCGGGGAAGGCAAATGGGACTTAGTATGTTAGAGTTCAGATAGTTATAATGGCTGCCAGTATAGAGGGAACAGGAAATGTCCGGCGAGACAAAAGTTCAGCGCGTTTTAATTGTTGATGATGATGAACTGATCAGAGTGCTCTTAAAATCACTTCTGAAGCTTATTGGGGCGGAAGTTGTTGGCGAAGCCGCAGACGGCAAGGAGGCAGTCTCACGATATGCGACGCTCAAGCCCGACGTAACACTGCTTGATGTTGAAATGCCCGTGAAAAATGGCTTTGACGCCCTTAAGGAAATTAGAAAACTCGATGCCAGTGCAGAAATTATCATGCTGACAGCCAATGATAATACGGCGGTCGCCGAATCGTGCATCCATGCGGGTGCCAGAAGCTACATCAAAAAAGGTTTAACCGCCGAGATGCTAAAATCGACCTTACAGACCCACCTCGACTCCCTGAAAACTTGATTTTCTCACGCTGCACTTCGGGCCCTCGTACAAGCGGGCGCGGCAAACTGAAAGCCCCGCGGCTATCGGCGGGGCTTCCTTATGTGGGCGCTTTTCGCGCCGCCCGATGATGACCGGGCTTTAAGTTGGACGTTTAATATGTCTTTTGAATTGGTAGGTGGGTTCAGTTTTTATCCTCCTTGCCTTGTTGTTTATGAGCCTATTCTAGTCAATTACCACGGTCGCGCATTGATCCCGATCATGGATCAGATCCGCATTTAGTGGAAAAATCGCGTATGGGTTTCGTAAACAAGTTTCAAAAACAAGGGGTCATAGACAGGCCTGCTCCCCCTCGGAATTGACGTTTCATCTCGTGTAGGTACAAAAAAGGCGGCTCACCGAGCCGCCTTTTAAGGTATTCGTCGAAGAAGATTATCCAAGCGCCTGGACGATCTCCTCAGCCATTTTTTTGGCGTCGCCAAACAGCATCATGGTGTTGTCGGCAAAGAACAATTCATTATCGACACCAGCGTAACCTGAGCTCATACCACGTTTAACGAACAGGATCGATCCGGCCTTCTCGACATCAAGAATCGGCATGCCATAGATATCGCTTGTCGGATCCGTCTTGGCCGCCGGGTTGGTCACATCATTGGCACCTATGACGAAGGCAACTTCGGCGGTGGAAAATTCGTGATTGATTTCCTCCAACTCGAAAACCTCGTCATAAGGAACATTGGCTTCGGCCAACAGAACGTTCATGTGGCCGGGCATACGTCCGGCAACCGGATGGATCGCATAGCGGACTTCAACCCCTTCAGCCTTCAGGACGTCGGCCATCTCACGCAATGCATGTTGCGCTTGGGCAACGGCCATGCCGTAACCAGGAACGATGATGACTTTGGACGCGTTCTTCATCAGGAAGGCCGCATCATCAGCAGCACCTGATTTAACCGAGCGCTGCTCCCCACCTGCCACAGCCGCTGGGCCGACGCCTTCGCCGCCAAACCCGCCCAGCAGGACGTTAAAGATCGAACGGTTCATGCCTTTGCACATGATGTAACTAAGGATCGCACCTGACGAGCCAACCAGAGCCCCGGTAATAATCAAAGCCGGGTTTGAGAGCGTGAACCCAATACCGCACGCGGCCCAGCCTGAATAGGAGTTGAGCATCGAGACAACCACCGGCATATCCGCGCCGCCAATCGGGATGATGATCAGGAAACCGATCAGGAAGGACAGGGCAACCATGCCCCAGAAGAAGGTGTAGGATTCGCCGTCAACGAAGGCAACAAGGCAGTAAATGATCGACAACGCCACCAGCAAATTAAGGAAGTGCTGGAACTTAAAGGTGATCGGTGAGCCCGACATGATGCCCTGCAGTTTGGCAAAGGCGATAATGGAGCCTGAGAACGTGATCGCCCCGACGATGGTGCCAAGCCCCATTTCCACCAGGCTGGCCCCGGCAATATTGCCCGCAGTACCAAGCCCATAGGCTTCCGGATGGAACAGAGCCGCCGACGCCACCAGAACGGCGGCCAAACCAACCAGCGAGTGAAAGGCCGCTACCAGTTGCGGCAGGGCCGTCATCTCGATCTTGAGCGCCACCACTGTACCGATGCCGCCACCGATGACCATACCGGCCAAAATCAGCCCGTAGCTCATGACGCCGGGAGAGTTCAGGGTGGTAACGATGGCGATGACCATGCCAATGATGCCGAGCATGTTGCCGCGTCTGGCGGTTTCAGGCGAACTCAGGCCCTTCAGCGCCAAGATGAAACAGACCGCAGAGATGAGATAGGCGTAACCTGTGATATCCGTATTCATAATCCGGCTCCCCTATTTCTTCTTTTTCTTGAACATGGCCAGCATACGCTGGGTGACAATGAAACCGCCGAAAATATTAACCGACGCCAGGGTCACTGCAACGAAGCCCATGCCTTTGGAGAAATCCATCGCAACCGGACCCGCCGCCAGCAGACCGCCGACGATGATCACCGATGAAATGGCGTTGGTCACACCCATTAGGGGTGAGTGCAATGCCGGGGTCACGCTCCAAACGACGAAGTAGCCGATAAAGCAGGCCAGCACAAAAATCGTAAACAACGACAGAAATGAACCATCGCTGGCAACGGTTGGCGATTGTGTAACCACAAGCTCCGTTGACTGCTGCGCCAGATTGGCGGCTTCGCCGGCCAGCTTGGAAGCGCTGTTGGCAAGCTGTGAAGCCCGCTCTGAGATTGTTGCAGCATCCATGACTACTTCTCCTTCGGCTTGTCAGCGGTTTCCTTGGCCTTGACCGGAGCCTTTTTTGCCGCTGGTTTTTTGAGGGCCGCCTTTTTCTTTTGTGCCGGTTTCGCCTGGGCATCAAGCAGACGGGGATGAACAACTTTTCCATCCTTGGTCACCAGTGTTCCGGTGACGGTTTCGTCTTCCCAGTCGATATTCAGACCACCCTTCTCCTTGTCCACCTGCGGACTGATGAAGTTCAGCAGATTGCGCCCGAACAAGGCACTGGCATCAACGGCCAAACGCGCTGGTACATTGGCATGGCCAACAATCTTTACGCCATTGGCGGTTGTCACCACCTCTCCCAACTTGGCCCCTTCGACATTGCCGCCGGCTTCAACGGCCAAATCAACAATGACCGAACCAGTCTGCATGGAGGCAACCATCTCCTTGGTTACCAGTATGGGCGCCGGACGCCCTGGGATCAGGGCCGTGGTAATAACAATGGTCTGCTTTTTAATATGCTCGGCGACGACGGCCTTCTGCTTTTCGAAATATTCCGGAGGCATTTCCTTGGCATAGCCGCCGGACGTTTGGGCATCTTTTTCCATCTCGGCATCGACTTCCAGGAATTTGCCGCCAAGGCTTTCGACCTGTTCCTTGGTTGCCGGACGAACATCCGTCGCTGTGACAATCGCCCCCAGCCGTTTGGCCGTGGCGATGGCCTGAAGACCGGCAACCCCGACCCCCATGATAAAGGCTTTTGCCGGGGCAATCGTACCTGCCGCTGTCATCATCATCGGGAAAGCCCGACCGAATTCAGATGCCGCGTCGAGGACAGCTTTATAGCCTGCCAGATTGGATTGGCTGGACAGGATATCCATGCTCTGCGCGCGGGTAATCCGCGGCATCAGTTCCATGGCGAACCCGGTCACGCCGGCTTTCGCCAGCGCCTGCATACCCGCCGCATCGTTGAGCGCGTTCAGGCTGGCAATCAGGATCGTTCCCTTGCCCATCTTGGAAAGTTCCGGTGCGTCGGGGGCCTGGACCTTAAGCACGACATCCGCCCCTTTCAGGGCACCCGTCAAATCAGCGGCGATATCTGCACCGGCCTGCTTGTAAGCATCGTCGGTATAGGAGGCCGCCAATCCGGCGCCCTTTTCGACGCTGAGCGAAAACCCTAAACCGATGAGCTTCCCCACCACTTCCGGGGAGGCTGCGACCCGGCTTTCGTCAGCACGGCGCTCCTTCAAAACAGCGATTTTCATACTGGAAATCCCTCATAGTAAGCGTAGAATTTCGATACTATGGACAAGTTTCCCCGATACGGCAACACCCGCCTCAAAAGTAAAACAATTCGATTTTTCCTGTGGTTTACGGCTGAATTCTAATTGACCGGAGACGCTCATTCGTGACAAAGAGAACGTTCATATTCTCCCAATTTCAGGTCTCAGGAACAGGAGCGAAGCGTTGGAAAATCTCATCCATATCGAGAATGGGAACCCGGTAAAACGCACATTTACCGATGCGGAATACAGCGATCGCCTAAACTGCTTGCGCCTGTTAATGAGTGAACAGAACATAAGTTCGGTGTTGTTCACGTCTTACCACAACATCAATTATTACTCGGGATTCCACTATTGTTACTTCGGTCGTCTCTATGGCCTGGCGGTCACTCACGAAACCTCCACATCGATCAGCGCTAACATTGACGGTGGGCAACCCTGGCGGCGAACGTTTGGGCACAACATCGTCTATACGGACTGGCAGCGAGACAACTATTTCCGGGCTGTCCAAAATGTTATTCCAGACGGAGGACGCGTTGGACTCGAATTTGACGACATCTCCGTACAAAACCTGGAAAAGCTGAAGGCCGCCCTACCCGGTACCGAATTTGTTGATATTTCGGTCGCTACAATGAAAATGCGAACGGTCAAATCGGCAGAGGAAATTGCCGTCATTAAGGATGGCGCTCGGATTGCCGATCTCGGAGGGGAGGTCTGCAAAGCGGCAATTACTGAAGGTGTCAGCGAACTTGAGGTCTCTCGTGCATCAACCGAGGCCATGGTCAAGGAGATCGCACGAAGCTACCCCGGTTCGGAACTGATGGACACCTGGACGTGGTTTCAATCCGGCATCAATACCGACGGCGCCCACAATCCGGTAACGACTCGCACGATAGAGAAAGGTGACATTCTCAGCCTCAACTGTTTTCCCATGATTTCAGGCTATTATACAGCGCTTGAACGCACATTGTTTCTGGACCACGCGACGGATCGACACCTGGAACTTTGGGAAGTTAACTGCAAGGTGCATCGCCGTGGATTGGAGCTGGTCAGACCGGGCGTGCGCTGTTGTGATATCGCTCATGAACTGAACGATATCTATAGAGAACATGACCTGCTGCAATACCGCACCTTTGGCTATGGGCATTCGTTCGGCGTGTTATCACATTATTACGGTCGCGAGGCCGGACTTGAAATACGTGAAGACATTGAGACGGTACTGGAGCCCAACATGGTGATCTCAATGGAGCCGATGATCATGCTGCCGGAGGAACACGCTGGCGCAGGGGGCTACAGGGAGCACGACATCCTGGTGTTAACGAAAGACGGCGCGGAAAACATCACCAAATTCCCGTTCGGGCCCGAGCATAATATCGTCAAAGCTTAAATATTCACACCGTGGCGACGCCGTATTTGATGTTTGGACTGACGGCTAATACCGACCTCGATTCTTCTGGGTAAAACACAAGCCAAACGAAGTTTAGAGCCTCCTCACACCCCTTGTCGAATGGGCGGCATTTTTGCTGATTCACGGTGCCGTGAACATATGTGTACAAAACACACAGCACCGTGATTCGGCGTGATGAATATCTCATTGGGATGTGATGCAGCTTGATTTTCCCTGACTGACCGCCGTGACCATAATGTCCGAACGGAGCCCTTATGGATATCGATAACAATCTGGATCCGGATTTTTGGTCGGCATCACCACGATGTCATTTACGAGGAGAGACTAAAGTGAATATCAAGACTACCCTAAAGACATCTGTTGCCGCCGCGGCTCTTGTAGCTCTTGGCGCTCCAGCGATTGTTACGTCCGCTGAAGCTGGCGTCAACAACGGTAATAAGAACGGTTTGGTGATGAGTGGCCAGATCGTCCGCGCCCTGTTCTATCAAGATAATGGCAACCAAAGTCAGCTGTTCAATGGCGATGGCGTGAACACCCGCTCACGCATTCGCTGGATCGTCTCCGGGCAGATGACCGAATCCGTAGCCATCGGTGGCCTCGTGGAAATGAACTTCCCGAACAGTAACGCCAACGGCGCTCTGGGTACGGCCAGCGAAACCAATACTGACACCACCTGGCAAGTTCGTCACTCCAGAGTCGACTTCAAGCATAAAGCCTTGGGTACGCTCTCTATTGGTCAATCCTCTGTTGCCGGTGACGGTGCGGTAACCCAGACACTTGCCAGTCAGACACCGTTGCACTCAGCCTCTGGTGCGGAATTGATGCGTGCATCAACGTTCTTTAACAATACAACCCAGGCCCTCTCGACTGTCGGCTCAGGATCTCTTGGCGGTTATGACCCCAGTCGTGAAGACCGTGTTCGTTACGATACACCGTCCTTCGGTGGGCTGAAGGCGGCCGTATCCTGGCAGGGAACCGGGGAAGGTTCAGTCGGCCTTAACTATGGTGGCAAATTCGGTAGTGTTCAGGTTGCTGCCGCGGCCATGTACCGGGGCCGAGCCGCTGCGGCAACAGATCAGGACGCGACCTATGGTGGTTCCTTGGCTGTCAAGCACGACAGCGGCATTGCGGGCCAAGTCGGATATTCCGCTGAAGAAGCTGCCACCGGCATTGCTGTAGAAGGTGAGGCCTGGCACGTCGGTTTGGGGTATGCAACCAGCCTGAACAATCTAGGCACGACCAGCTTCGATTTGACTTATGCAATTTCGCAAGAATCGGTGTCCAATAACGACGAAGGTGAAGCTTGGGCCGTATCGGTCAATCAAAAAGTTTCGTCTGTTGGCCTGGACCTTTACGCTGGTGCCATGCTTGCCTCGTATGATGATGGAACCGCAGGTAGTAACTACGAAGATTTCACGACAATCTTCGCAGGAACCAAGCTGAACTTCTGATCAGTGTCCTGCACCTCCCTATACTTGGGATCTCTCCTGATATAGAGAAGCGGGGAACCGGAGCCTTCGGGCTCCGGTTTTCGTTTGGCCACGGTGTTTGCGATTTCCGGACGGAAATTCGACGATGTTATTCCGGCCGGTGGGCCACCATATCTATTTCAACCAAGGCATCCCGCGCCAGTCCGGTAACCCCGATACAAGTCCGAACCGGCAGTCGATCAGCCGGAAAATAGGATTTGTAGGTGTCGTTCATGGCCTCATAATCACGCTTGAACTCGGTAATGTAGACCCGGCACGACAGTACATGTTCCAGCCCAAGCCCTAATCCGTCGAGCACGATAATCAGGTTATCCATAACGCGTCGTGTCTGGGCCTCGATTCCTTCGGCAAGCGGCGCCGAGTCGTCGTTGGGGTCGGTCGGCATCTGGCCCGTCAACTGAACCCATCCGTCACACTCAACAGCGTGACTGAACGGAGCCACGTGGGTAGGTGCGGCTGAAATATTGTGAAAAACTGGGCCGGTCATAACTTTTTCCTTAATTTTTGTGGGGCTATTGAGGTCTCAAACGAAAGACTCCGAGACACATTTGAAATCGGACAGGTCGCTGGTTTGTGCGCCAAGAAAGATGGGCTCAGCTCGTGTCCTATAAATATTGATTTTGGCGTTGTAGACATCACGAGTTCGTCCATGTTTGTCGGCAATCAGGTATTTCTTAATGCCAAAGTCATCACCATGTTTTTCACCCGTCAAGTAACAACGGATATCATCAACCTGGTCATCGGAAAGTACAATGCCTTCCAGACTGGACAATGTGCGTTGTGTGTATTCTATGAACTCGACGGTATCGATTTTGCGGGTCATGCCCGTATCCCGGTCCAGAATTGGTACCAGAAAATCTCCGACCAGCACTTGCCCGGCTCCTGCGCAGTCAATCATACGCGCAAGTTCGATGGTCACGTCACCAACGATATAACTGTATACGGTCGGGTTCAGGCCTTCTGACTGATAAAACTCATAATGCCCGCCGATATGAAAACAGGCACGCAACTCCGGTGTCGTCTGGGCACTGGACTTGCTGTTGGCAATAGCGTTATCCGCCAGCACCAAATGCATAAAATGATACAGGTTGACGTTCGCCTGGATCGACCGGTCCCGATTCCAGATATAGAAACCGTCTCCCGTTGTTGAGCGGGTAAAGCTGATATCAATGTCTTTTTCGAGCATTTTTGAGTAGGCGGAATTTACGGAATAGGCCAAACTGTTCAGTTGGGTCACCTGCTGCAACGGCGATAGCAGTGAAAACCCGACGATATCAAACAAGGCAACGGCCCGGTCCTCGACATAGGAAATGCTGTAGCGTTTGATAACCGCTTCAACCAGTTCGTAGCCGAGGTCCCGGCCAGGGCTAAATGGCAACGATATCTCGACCGGGTCATGCCCCAAGAGTTGGGCCAGGTGCCGTACACCATCGGATGTCACATGTTTGGGATTGGCAATGACATCCTCGACAAAACTGCTCGGCTGAATCCCGAGCGCACTGGGCCCGTAAATCTCCATTTCTTCGCGAGCTTTCTGCGCGTGTTCGCCAATGGTGTAATGAGGAATGATCAATACCTGCATGCCGTCTGCCAGCGGCGACCACACCAGAATCAGATTTCGTCCCAAATCCCAGAGTTTATGAAGTTCACGGTCAAGGTCATCAATCCAGCGAACTTCATCAGCAGAAAGTTCACCAAACTCCTGATACCCCAGTTTTACCGTCGGCTCACTGGTCGGCTTCACGCCTGTTCTCCCTTAACCTTAACCGGCGGCGTAATATCCACTTCGGTCAATACACTAGAGCGCAGATCGTTATAACCCTCAAATTCCCGGCGAAGCGCCGTCAATGCGGATTCAATTGAATCCAGGTGCCGCAATCCTTCAGTCACGTCTTTTTGTTTCTTAACGGTGTTCATATACTGACGGAAGCCTTCTGAGTGATAGGCTATGGCATTGGTGTAATCAACGACACTACGCGGACGCTTCATGTAAACCTGATGAACGTTACGCAAGTTCGACACCAAAATCTGGACAAGTGATTTCATGAAGGGATCATATTTGTCGAGTTTGGCTTCAAGCGCCTTTTGCGGAATTCTGATAACCACACTGTCTTCGCTAGCATAAGCGTTGGCCATCCGCGCGGACCCGTCAAGAATCGCCATCTCGCCAAAAAGCTCGCCTTCCTTCATCTGGGCTAAGTCAATTCGCTCGCCCTCCACCATCTTGTAAATTCCGACGGCGCCGGTCTCGATGATGAAGGCAGCGTCACCCTCTTCACCTTCGGAAAAGATCAAGTCTCCTTCCTTGATGAATAATTTTGAGATCAAACCTTTGGATGAATACATCAAACCGCCGAATAACTATCGAGAACCATTCCAAATCTTAGTCCCTGCACCCTACCAGGCACAAGTTTTCCACCGAAATCCGGGATTTTGCCTAATCGGCAGCAGGGATCGAAAATTTCTCTAATGCCGCCGATTGACGTTTATCCAGCAATTCTTCGGAAAAATCATCAATCAGGTCGTGGAACATCTCGTGCCAGTTGATTTCAGCTTTCAGATGCGTGAAGACACTGCCCAACCCAATGGCCGAGCGGTCCATCAGCACAAACTCCCGGGGTGGCGTAATCCCCCCAACGTCTCTGAGTTCGCGGTGCACTCTGGCGGCAACACCGGCCCCATAGGCAACACCGCCCTGCTCCTGTATGGGCATCACCCGGTCCTCCAGCAACGGCGCATAGAGGAATTTCGCCCACTGGTTCAGAATATCGATCACCGTATTGTCCAGACCTTCGAAGCCCCAGGTTTCATAGGCATGGACAGCGAGCTCCCGGTCATCATCACGAATGGCTTTATAAAGGTCAATCACGGCACGGATAAAGGCCGGGCGAAAAACCCGAATGCAGCCGAAATCAAGAAGGTTCAGCGTCCCGTCCTGGCGCACGGCATAATTACCCAGGTGCGGATCGCCATGCAGCACACCGTAATAATAAAGAGGTACATACCAGGCTCGGAACATGTTTCGGGCAATCTGGTTGCGCCGTTCGAGATCTGCATCCTCCGACTTCATCAGCGGCTCGCCATCCAGCCAGATCATGCTTAACAGGCGTTCTGTACACAGTTCGGGAACAATGTCCGGCACATGCACGCCTTCTTCTGAGCGAAGGATGTGACGATAGAGGCTGAGGTTTCTGGCCTCGCGACCATAATCCAGCTCTTCACGAAGCCGGTCGCTCAGTTCTTGGTGAATGTTCACCGGATCTATGGCCGGATCGTATCTTTTGTATATGGAGAAGGCGATCTTGAGCTGTCGAAGATCAGCCTCCACCGCTGAGGCCATGTCCGGATACTGGATTTTACACGCCAGTTTGCGTCCGTCCTCGAGTTCCGCACGATGGACCTGCCCAAGCGACGCGGCGGCGGCGGCTTCGTGTTCAAAATGAACAAACCTGCTTTTCCAGTCGGCACCCAACTCGCTGGCCATGCGCCGGCGGACGAAAGCCCCGCCCATCGCCGGTGCACTGGTCTGTAGCTTGGCAAGTTCGGCCATGTAGTCGTCGGGCAGCATATCGGGCACGGTTGAGAGAATTTGCGCGACTTTCATCAATGGTCCCTTGAGACCGCCCAACGCGGCACTCATCCGGGCGGCGTCCTTGGCGTTGTTGATTTCGGTGCCAAGAAATCGCTGAGAGGCAAATCGCGCCGCCATGCCGCTGGCCGCCGCGCCGACGCGGGCATACCGCTTGACCCGCCCGCCCAAGGTATCCCGATCTGTCATGACGTCATCCGTGCCATTAGCGGTCAAGCTCTTCAAGTTGGTCAATAAACCTGGAAACCACGCCTAATCCTCTTTTCCAGAATTCAGGGTCGCTTGCATCCAGTCCGAATGGCGCCAGCAGTTCCTTATGGCGTTTCGATCCACCGGCTTTCAGCATGTCGAAATATTTAGCCTGAAATCCCGGATGACCATCAGCGAAGACATCGTACAGTGAATTCACCAGACAATCACCAAAGGCGTACGCATAGACATAAAACGGTGAATGAATGAAATGCGGAATGTAGCCCCAGAAAACGCGATAGTCGTCGTCGAACCGAAGCGCCGGACCAAGACTTTCCGTCTGCGTCTGCATCCAGATATCACTCAGGCGCTCAGCACTGAGTTCCCCTTTCGGTCGTTCCGAATGGACATGGCGTTCGAACTCATGAAAGGCGATCTGCCGGACCACGGTATTCATCATGTCCTCAACCTTTCCAGCCAGCATGACACGTCGCCGGAGCGGATCAGATTCAGATTTCAGCAAGGCCTGAAACGTCAGCATTTCACCAAACACCGAGGCCGTTTCCGCCAGTGTCAGCGGCGTGTTCGCCATTAAGGTTCCCTGAGGGGCCGCCAGGACCTGATGCACACCATGCCCCAGTTCATGGGCGAGTGTCATGACGTCACGGGTCTTGCCGTGAAAATTAACCAACACGTAAGGATGGGCTGAAGATACCGTCGGGTGGGCAAATGCGCCGGAATTTTTACCGGGACGTGGTGGAGCGTCGATCCAGCTCTCGTCGAAAAACCGAGCGGCGATGTTGGCCATTTCTGGATCAAACGCCGAATAGGCACCTAGGACGGTTTCCCTGGCCTCGGTCCAACCAATTTTTCTGTTGTCGGCATCGGGCAAAGGCGCGTTTCGGTCCCAGTAATCGATCTTAGCTTGACCAAACCACTCTGCTTTCAGGGCATAATAGCGGTGCGCCAGATCTGCGTAGCTGTCTTTGACGGCCGCTACCAATGCCTCAACAACTTCGTCTTCGACTTGATTGGAAAGATTGCGTCCCGATACGGGCCCCGCATATCCACGCCAGTTATCCTCAATTTCCTTGTCCTTGGACAAGGTATTGGTAATCAGCGAAAGTGTCCTTACGTGCGTCTGTAATCCGCCAGCCAGCGCCTTGGCACCGGATTTTCTAACATCGCCATCCGGATCGCTCAGTAAATTCAGGGTTTCACCCAGGGTTTTCTGCTGATCATTCACGTTAAACCGCAGGTCAGCCATGGTCTCATCAAACAATCGCGCCCACGCTGCCCGACCGGATACGGATTTTTCATGAAGCAGTTTTTCCATGTCATCGGCCAGTTGATGGGGACGATGAACCCGCACATCCCTGATCCACGGTTCAAACCAAGCGGCTTTTGGATCTTTCAGCTGGGCTTCCAGCACATCATCGTCGATGCGGTTAATCTCCAGCCCGAAGAACAGAGATGCCGATGTAATGTCTGTCACCCGTTCATTAAGGGTTTGATAAAAAGCGGCTATTTCCGGGCTGCCCATGTCACCGGCATGAACAAGTTGAGCGAAACTCATGACCTTGTACAGACGATCCAAAATGGTTTCGTAACGGGTGATGGCATCACCCAGTTCTGCGCCACTCAGGTCGGCGAGCCTGCCCTGAAGGTCTTTCGCAAATTCCGCACTGCTGGCGCTCGCCCAAGCCAAGTCCTCTTCCAGTCGGGGATCATCTTGCCCATCGTAAAGGTCGCTCAGGTTCCAGTTTGGAAGCGATTGGTCAGGTTCTGTTTGAAGGTCAGCGGCCATGGAGTTCTCCTTTTCTGAGAGAACTCATATAAGGCTGGAAAAGTAACGCCGCAACGACAATGATGAAGACAATAAAGATCAAGAATACGTGACAGGGACATTCACATGACCGATTACCCTTGGCCCAATCTGGCCGTGATGTTTTTCGAGACCGCTGAACGTTTGAGCGATAGCCCTTTTTTATGGGCCAAGCAGGACGGACTTTATCAACCAATCACATGGGCAGAGACCGCAAAAAAAATATCCGCGGTATCTGAGGGACTGACGTCTCTGGGGGTCAAGCCGGGTGACCGGGTGGCCTTGATCTCGGAAAACCGTCCGGAATGGTTGATTGCCGACATCGCCATTATGGCCATCGGTGCCATTACGGTTCCCGCCTATGTCACTAATACAGAAGCAGATCATTATCATATCCTCAGTGATAGTGGTGCGGTGGGGGCGGTTGTCTCAACGTCGCGGCTGGCAGAAAAGCTGCTGCCCGCGGCGGACAAAGTTAGCGATACACGGTTCATTCTTGCCATCGACGAGCTGGACGGCGTGGCGACGGGGAATATGGAAATCCAATCGTGGGACAGTTGCCTGGACGCCGGCGGAACCGAAAATGTCCGTGAGCAGGCCGGGGCCTGGTCCGACCAAGATACCGCCTGCATTATCTATACATCGGGCACAGGCGGAAAACCTAAAGGCGTCATGCAATCGCACCGCAATCTGTTTCACAACGTTATTGGTGCACGCGACGCCTTGGCGGAGATGGGGCTGGGCAAAGAAGTGTTCCTGTCCTTCCTGCCGTTATCACATTCTTATGAACACATGGCGGGACAGTTTTTCCCGATCAGCATCGGAGCTGAAATCTATTACGCGGAAGGAATAGAGTCGCTGGGTGCCAACATGGTTGAGGCGCGGCCAACAATCATGACGGCCGTCCCCCGGCTATATGAAACCATGCACCAGCGTATTTCTCAGGGGGTCCGAAAAGCCGGAGGCCTTAAGGAGAAAATGTTCATGGGCGCTCTGGAACTTGGGCGCAAAAAGTACGAGACCGGCAATCAGCTTGGGCCGATTGAGAAGATCAAAGATTCCATCTTGGACAAACTGGTCAGGGATAAGGTACGAGGCCGTTTTGGTGGACGCCTTAAAGCATTGGTATCCGGCGGCGCGCCCCTAAACCCGGATATTGGCATTTTTTTCACCGCCCTTGGGTTACGCCTGCTTCAGGGATATGGGCAGACGGAGACCGCGCCAGTGATCTCTGTGAACCGACCATCGGGACCCAAAATGCATACCGTCGGCCTGCCGATGATCAATACGGAAGTCAGAATTGCCGATGATGGTGAAATCCTCACCCGCGGCGATCTGGTGATGAAGGGGTATTGGCGCAACGAAGAAGCAACCCGCGACGTGATCCGCGACGGCTGGGTCCATACCGGAGACATTGGCCATTTTGATGAATTCGGTCACTTGATCATCACTGATCGCAAAAAGGATATTATCGTCAATTCCGGTGGGGACAACGTTGCTCCACAAAGGGTCGAAGGGTTGCTTTCGTTAGAACCGGAAATCGCCCAAGCCCTGGTATTTGGTGATAAACGCCCACATTTGGTCGCCGTCGTCGTGCCGGATGAGGGCTGGCTCAGGGACCAGAGAACTGATCCCCACAAAGCCCTTCAGGCCGTTGTCGAAGAGGTTAACACACAACTTTCAGCGGTCGAGAAAGTCAGGCGGTTCATTGTTGCCGACAGTCCATTCACCATCGAAAACGAACAACTTACGCCAACCATGAAAGTGCGCCGCCATGTCGTCAATGATATCTATGGTGAACGCTTAAATGGGCTCTATCGATAATCCTCCTACAGCGAGACGCTGCGTTATACCTTCTTAGGACCTGATACCTCCTTGGGAGGTCACCTTTCAATATGAGAGAAAAGCGTATGAATAAAGTTCCCGTAAATCTAAACATCAATAACCGACAACTGACGATGACGTTTGATCAGACGTCTCCCGTGCATCGTATGATTATCGGCGAACTGCAAAGCGCCGGAGCGTATGAAATTGCGTCTCAATTGTTCCTGACGCGGGTATTGCGCGACGGTGATACCTTTATCGATGTCGGTGCCCATATTGGATACTTCACCATGCTCTCAGCGGCGATTGTCGGTGAGCAGGGAAAAGTCATTGCAATCGAACCCATAGAAGAAAACTTTCGCCAATTGAAGCAGCACATTGCCGTCAACGAATTAACCTGGGTGGAAGCCGTACAGACGGTAATTAGTGATACCGACGGCGAAATCGACATCCATTTTAACGCAGATAATGACGGTGGTCATGCCCTGTGGGACCCGGGCACTCATCCTCACAACGTTTTAAGCCGAGAAAATCCGCGTTCCGAACATGTTGCGTCGTGTCGCTTGGCAACATTGATGGCTGAACACAGCGTTGAAAAAGTCCGGTTGATGAAAATAGATACGGAAGGGGCTGAGGCAATGATCCTGGGCAGCTCCCGCGATTTTTTCATAAACGGCGGCGTAGAGTTCATAATTATGGAAATTAATTTTTCCGGCCTGCGAAACATGGGATCAGACGTTGACGCCCTGTTTGCTCTGGCGCGTGACCTTGGCTTCATCATCTGTCTGCCGCAAGAAAACGGTACGGCGCCGATGTTACTGGCGAACGACAACCTGCCAGAACAGCGTTACGTCTATAATGTGGTGCTGGCTCGGCCAGATGCCCTGAATTCATTATAATTCGACAGCTGTCCTTCAGCTCTGTAGCACAGAGCGCCCAACCACGGGAAAACTCTACTTAAAAAATTCTCCATTCGATTTTTGCATACACTAATTCGGACCGGAGGATTGAAACATGCCTATCTGCAGACTTTGGGCGATGCGTTGGGCGCGTTCAATGAATGATGTAGCGACCGCTTCATCGAACAGATCCCTGGCGGTTTCACCAAATAGGCCCAACCAAATTTCAAAATGATGCGATCGCACTTCGCTTAACGCCAGGTGTTTGCCCATGGGGTTACCGTTGTAGCGTCCATCCGCCAGCATAACGTTTGACCAGAACAATTTGATGACATCGAGGTGTGCATCCCAGTCCTCGCCGATATGGTCAGCAAAAATGGGGCCGAGATCCGGGTCTTGGCGGGCCTTGGCATAAAATTCATCGACCAGTGCACCAATGGTCTCGTCATTAATCTCATGAAATAGCATTTAAGCTCCCCGCTCTCCGGCGTGACGCCGTTCACGAAACGATATGTAAATACCGCTGGAGACAATAACAATCACCCCGGCCCAGGTCGTTGCCGTGGGGAAATCACCAAATACGAAAAACCCGATCAACGTTGCTGATATGATCTCAAAATAGCTGAACGGCGCCAAAACCGAGGCCGGCGCATAATCATAGGCGCGGATAATCATGTAATGTCCAAGTGCCGACGCCACGGCCATCATAAGCATCACACCCACCACCTGCCAACTTAGCGGCTCCCACACGAACAGCATTACGGGAGACATAACAACGGTGCCCACCAACATCTGGAAAGCCAGCGTTTGCCAGGCGTCTCCTTGCCCTGACAACTTTCGGGTCAGCAGGTTGTAAATTGCAAAACACCCCGCGGCGATCAGCACATAGGGCACACCTTCGTTCATCTCGCCGCCGCCCGGCTGAATGATCAGCAATGAGCCGGCAAACCCCACACCGACTGCGATCCAGCGCCGCAGACCCGGCACCTCGCCAAGCATAACCGGGGCAAGCGCCGTAACAATCAGCGGGTACACGAAATAGGTCGCCAGCGCATCCGCCAAGGGCAGGGTTTGAAGCCCCATAAAGAACAACAGCGTCGCCCCAATCATGGCCATGGCGCGAACGATTTGAAGCCCAAGATTAGGGGGAGGTTTAAAAATATTTCGGCGCGTGATCACTGCGACCGGCACCAGCAGAATCAGATTAAAGAAGAACCGACCCCAGACAATCATCAGAACCGGATAGCCGATCTGACTGAGGAACTTGGCTCCGCCATCCATCACCGGAATGATAAACCAGGCGCAGACGAAGATGATGATACCGCGCGTAACGGTGGTGTTGGCTGACACCCTATTTGGCCTGCCGGGGCCGGTAGTTGGCGATAAACAGTCCGGTCAGGATCGTCGCCAGCGCCAGCAAGGCCTCCGGACTGATGACCTCACTCAAGAACAGCGCCCCCCAGATCACCCCCATGACCGGGATCAGGTAGTTGATGTAGGCGAAGAAACTGGCGCCACGCGCCGCAATCAGCCGAAAATAGATGAGGGTCGCAACGGCCGTCGGCAGGGTTCCCAGATAAAGCGTGCCCCAGATCGCCGGCATTGCAGGCGCCAGCATTAGCGGCTCATCAACCCAAAAAGCAGCCGGAACCATAACCGCGCTGGCGCAGATCATGACAACAACAGACCGCCCCAACAAAGATGACGGCGGCATGTTCTTAACCAAAATTGCCGAAATGGCATAACTGATGGCCCCGCAGGCAACGGACACCTGGCTCAACACGTCACTGCCCAGCCCCTTCAGTGCCGATGGACCGACAAGAATCACCACTCCGCCAAAGCCGACAGCAATACCCACCAGCCTATTGCGGGTTGCCCGTTCACCTGGCGAAAAGAAATGCGCCAGCAATACGGTCGCCAATGGCATGACAGCCATCAGGATGGCGGCCAGGCTGCTGGGAATTTCTTTCTCTCCCCAGCTGATCAGGGTAAACGGCAGGGCATTGCCAAAAAAGCCCAACAAAATACAGATCGCCCAGACCCGGGGATCGCGCGGCAGCTTCTCGCCTTTGAGGATCAGGACACAGCCCAGGATCAGCCCGGCGATCACCAGTCGTGCCGCCGTCATCGTCAGGGGCGGGACGGTATCCACAGTCACCTTGATGACCATGAACGACGAACTCCAGATGGCCGCCAACAAAAACAATGCCAGATAATGTTTCAGAGAGGTCGCGGCGCCGGGTGTGCCGGTCATTGCGGCTCTTGACGCTTAGGCGCCATAGTACTCACGGTACCAGTCCACAAGTATCGGAATTCCCTCATCGATAGAGGTTTTGGGCTCGAAACCGAAATCGCGGCGGGTGGCTTCGATGTCGGCATAGGTTTCCTTGACGTCACCGGCCTGCATGGGCAGGAAATCGATGTCCGCCTTTTGACCGAGCGCCTTTTCGATGAGGGAAATAAACCGCATCAAGGGTTCGGTGTTGTTATTGCCGATGTTGTATACCCGGCAAGGCGTCTCACCTTCCGTGACCACTGGGGGATGATCCAGACACCCAAGAACGCCGGATACAATGTCATCGATATAGGTAAAATCGCGAGCCATTTCGCCATTATTGAAAACCGGAATAGGTTCGCCCGCGAGGATTTTACGAATAAAGATCATCGCCGACATGTCCGGGCGGCCCCACGGACCATAGACCGTAAAAAACCGCAGCCCGGTCAACGGAAGACCAAACATATGGGCATAGGCGTGTGACATCAGTTCCGTGGTCTTCTTGGTCGCCGCATACAGCGAAACCGGCGTATCGGTGCGGTCCTCTACAGCAAAGGGGAGTTTGGTATTGGTGCCATAGACACTGGAAGATGAGGCATAGACCGCATGTTTCAGGTTTTTCAGATGGCGGCAGATTTCCAGAATGACGAGCTGCCCTTCAACGTTGGCATGGGTGTAAGCATAGGGGTTTTCCAGCGAATAGCGCACGCCCGCCTGGGCGGCCAGATGGATCACCCTGGTGATGTCGGGGTGAGCTTCAATCACCCCCATCATGGCATCCTTATCGGGCACATCAGCCTGCACGAAACTAATGCCGGTGCGCGCCAGCAGGCGTTGCAGTCGCGCCTCTTTCAGCGACACGTCATAATAATCGTTAAGATTATCAACCCCGACGACCTGTTCTCCACGGTCAAGAAGAGCCTGAATGACATGATAGCCGATGAACCCGGCGGCGCCTGTTACAAGAACGGTCATGATGATGCGAAACCTCTGTGAATATGTCGGTTCCATATAACCGTTAAACGAAGGAAAATCACCCCCGCAATCGCCTACGCAGCAAAATTTCACACAGCGGTTCATTGCATCAGGCAAATTGTACGTAATCATAATGCGTCAATTCGGTGTTTCACGAAATGAATCTGGCGATTTCCGGATATTCGGGTCAAATCGTTGCGAAATTTTGGCGAACCAATTCCAGTAATTGCATGCCATAATCGCTGCCATTAGATTTAATCTAACGAAAATAACCAAACTCTCATGGCTTCACTGCTGGACTGGCCTTCATGACCCTAAAAAAAATATCGCTAAGCGACAAATACACGCTGGAAAAAGGTCGTATTTTCCTCACCGGCACACAAGCGTTGGTCCGCCTCAATCTTCTACAGCGCCAACGCGATCTGAAAGCTGGGCTGAATACCGCCGGATATGTATCTGGGTATCGCGGCTCGCCTCTCGGTGGCGTCGATAAGGAATTCACCAACGCCAAAGCCTTTCTTGAAGACCACCACGTTAAATTTCACCCGGCTGTCAATGAAGACCTGGCAGCGACAGCGCTGTGGGGCACCCAGCAGGTCAACATGTACCCGGGCGCGCAGTACGATGGTGTTTTCGGCATGTGGTACGGCAAAGGTCCCGGCGTCGACCGTTCCGGCGACGCCTTCCGCCATGCCAATTTCGCCGGCACCGCACCGCATGGCGGCGTCCTGGCGCTCGCCGGTGATGACCCGGCCTGCAAGTCATCAACCGTCCCCAGCCAGTCCGAACACGCCCTGATGGATGTTAACATCCCCATCCTGAACCCCATCAACGTGCAGGAGGTTCTGGACTTCGGCCTTTATGGCTGGGCCATGTCGCGTTATTCCGGATGCTGGGTCGGTATGAAATGCATTACCGACAATGTCGATACATCGGCCAGCGTTATCGCCGACCCGGACCGCGTCAAAATCATCATCCCGGATGATTTCGAGATGCCGGAAGATGGCCTTCATATTCGTTGGCCTGATCCTCCCCTGGATCAGGAAGTTCGGTTACAAAAATACAAAATCTACGCTGCCCTGGCCTTCGCCCGCGCCAACAGCCTTGACCGCATCACCATAGACAGCCCAAATCCACGTTTCGGCATCGTTGCGACAGGCAAGTCCTATCTCGATACGCTGCAGGCCCTGAGTGACCTCGGCATTGATCAGAGCGAAGCCGAACGAATGGGACTTCGTCTCTATAAGGTCGGTATGCCGTGGCCACTGGAAAAAGAAGGCATCCGCGCCTTCGCCGAAGGTCTTGATGAAATCCTGATCATTGAGGAAAAACGTGCCGTTATCGAAAACCAGCTCAAGGAACAGCTCTATAACTGGCGGGCCGACGTGCGCCCGCGGGTGGTCGGCAAGTTCGATGAAAACGGCGAATGGATTTTACCCTCTGCCGGAGAACTGACCCCGGCACGGATCGCCCGCGTCATCGCCGACCGGCTTCAAAAATTTTACGACAACCGCGCCATCCATGATCGCCTGAACTTTCTGGAAGCCAAGGAACGCGCACTGGAAGAACGCCAGACTGACGTTAAGCGGGTGCCTTTCTTCTGCTCGGGCTGCCCGCACAATACATCAACCAACGTCCCGGAAGGCTCGCGGGCGATGGCCGGAATTGGCTGCCACTATATGGTCACCTGGATGGACCGCTCGACCACGACGTTCACCCATATGGGGGCGGAGGGAGCGTCATGGATCGGCCAGGCACCGTTTACTGACGAGCAACACATGTTTGTTAATCTTGGTGACGGCACCTATTTCCATTCCGGCATCATGGCGATCCGCGCCAGTGTTGCCGCCGGTGTTAACATTACCTACAAGATTCTTTACAACGATGCCGTCGCCATGACCGGCGGGCAGCCCATGGACGGACCGCTGGATGTTGCCGCCATCAGCCGTCAAACCGAATCCGAAGGCGCCAGCCGGATCGTCGTCGTCTCGGACGAACCCGATAAATATCCCTCAACCGCCAAATTCGCCGGCGGCGTTACCTTCCATCACCGCGATGACCTGGACAAAATTCAACGCGACCTTCGCAAGGTCAAAGGCGTCAGCATCCTGATTTATGACCAGACCTGTGCCGCTGAAAAACGGCGGCGGCGCAAGCGCGGTCAGTTCCCCGACCCGGCCCGGCGTATCTTCATCAACACAGAAGTTTGCGAAGGCTGCGGCGATTGCGGTGTTGTCTCCAATTGTGTCTCCATCACCCCGGTAACGACTGAGCTTGGACGCAAACGCGCCATTGATCAGTCGTCCTGCAACAAGGACTATTCATGCATCAACGGCTTTTGCCCGAGCTTCGTCACCGTATCGGACGCCGAACCCCGCAAACGCCAAGCCCTACAGGACGTGCCGTTTGAGGCCGTCCCGGAACCCACGTTGGCAGACTGCGAAACGCCTTATGAAGTGGTCATCACCGGTGTTGGCGGAACCGGCATCGTCACCACCAGTGCCGGTCTGGCGATCTCGGCACACATGGAAGAAAAAGCCGTGACAGCGTTGGATATTGCCGGTCTGGCGCAGAAAAATGGTGCTGTCTATTCCCATATCCGTATCGCTGAGGACCCGGATAACCTGAATGCTGTACGCATTGCCGCGGGCGGTGCCGACCTGCTGCTGGGTTGTGACATGATTACTTCCGGTGATGCGGAAACGCTGGGCAAGCTCAAGGAAGGGAGAACGAAGGCCGTCGTCAACAGTCATGAGACCATGACCGCCGACTTCACCACCCACCCCGACATGGAGTTCCCGGAGAACCCTCTGAAAGAGGCCCTGATCCGAGCCGTCGGCAAGGATAATATAGAATTCATCAACGCCACGGCAATGACTGTTGCTCTGCTCGGCAGTACGGTTGCGACCAATTCTCTGCTTCTGGGTTATGCCTTCCAAAAAGGATATCTTCCGGTCTCCAGCGAGGCGCTCGAAGAATCAATCCGTCTGAACGGAGTTTCCATTGATCTCAATCTTCGTGCCTTTCTGTGGGGACGCAGGGCCGCCCATAATCTGACGGCGGTGCAGAAGCTGATCGAACTGAAACCGGAAACAGTTGAGGACGACAGCACCTTCCTTGAGCGCCGCATCAAGGATCTGACCGCCTACCAGAGCGCGGCATATGCCCAACGCTACACCGATTTGGTGGTGAAGGTCGAGGCGGCGGAAAAATTCGTAGCCCCGACCTCCAGCGCCCTCACCGACGCCGTCATGAGAAGCGCCTACAAGCTGATGGCGATCAAGGATGAATACGAAGTCGCCCGCCTCTACACCGACGGCCGGTTCGAGCGCGCTCTCAACGAGCAGTTCCAGGACGGCGGCAAACTGCGCTTCCATCTGGCCCCGCCCCTGCTTGCCAGAAAGGATGAAGACGGGCACCTGAAAAAGAACACCTATGGCCCGTGGATCATGACAGCCTTTCGCCTGCTGGTAAAACTCAAGGGCCTGCGGGGCTCAGCCTTCGATATCTTCGGCTACACCGAGGAACGCCGAATGGAATGGAAACTGATCGACGCGTATGAGGCAACCGTCGCCACCCTGCTCAAAACTCTGACCGCCGACAACCTGACCCTCGCCACCGACATCGCCACTCTACCGATGGAGATCAGGGGATTCGGACATATCAAAATGGAAAACCTGACAACGACCAAATCAAAGGAAGCAGAGCTGCTGGCAGCCTATAAAGATGGAACCCACGGAGCCGGACAACAGGCGGCGGAGTAGTTTTTAACTTCTGCTATCGGAGCGTATAATAATATAGATCCCAATTGGCCCAGCTGTCTGCTTATGACGGTGACCTCAACCAATCAGACAATGCGCGTGATGAACCCGGCCCCTGCCGTTTGAGGCGATGCCCACTCCTGTCGGGTTCACTGTTCGGGATGATGCTTGCTCCACGCTGGTTTCTGGAACCCAAACGTGGGCTGCGCTGCTTCCTCAGCATGGGGTAGTGAATGCCACGCCAACCGCCTCGGCTTCCTTTAAGGAAACCACTGATCATCCCGGCCATGCACAGAACCATGACCCCAAAGCAGATGAGAGGGAATATCAATCCGCAAGTAATACCGTTTTCCATCCCGAAATACATAATGACCTTCCTTCTTATCTTCTGCGACCGTCAAGGCTGTCCAACTCTATGACGATGGGCGAACCCTAAACGTTACAAGAGCCATAATTGTATACGTCGCGTGTAACGTTTATCCGGTGGGCGGCGTCTTAGAGCCGAGACAAGCGTTTCAACTCCAGGAAAAGGAGACTGTCGATGACACAGGAAAACACCAAAACCGCTCCAGATGCGGTCGAAACAGACCAGAACGCCGCCAAGTGTTTCGAAGGTATGGCCAAAAAAATCGAGCAGTGCGGTTGCTGCGGCGACATGATGGAAAAGATGAAGAGCTTCATGCCGGCGATGTGCGGGGGGGCCTCCGATAACAGCGAAGGAAAGGCTGAAACGGAGGCTGAGACCGAAGATAAAACCGACGAACCGCCGGGCTCAAGTGACGCTAACGCCTGATTATGCTACAATCGCCAGAGGTTCAAGAGGCCTGAACCAATGCGCTTGGGGCCGCGCCAGGAGGCCGTTATGATGAAACTCTTACTCGATGATTTCCTATCCCACCGGCCCGCGGTCAAAGGGTTCTTGCTGCGCCTGACGGGCGATCCCGCTTTGGCAGACGATCTGACCCAGGAAACCATGGTCCGGGCCGTTCGCAAGGCAGCCACTTTCAAGGGTGAATCATCAACGAAAAGCTGGCTTTTCGCCATCGCTCTCAATCTTGTGCGGGACCAATACCGAGCCTCGGCCCGAAGGCCGGAAACACTGACCGACACCGAATCCTTGGACCGGCTTGCCGGCGGTGGAGAAGACAGCGAGCTGACCTACATGAAAGCTGAAATGTCGCGCTGCATCGCTGAACACCTGCTGATGCTGCCCGAACAACAATATAAGGTGGTGGCCCTGCACGATATGGCCGGCCTTAGCCATAAGGAGGTCGCCGATGACCTCGGGATCAGCATCGGGAATTCTCGGGTCCTTTTGCATCGAGGGCGAGACGCATTTAAGGGCATTCTTGAAGAAAACTGTGAGTTGACACTTGGCCGTGACGACGTTCCCTGCGACCGGCGACAGAAAGGGAAATCGGTTCATTAGATCCGATTTCCCCCCGAAAGCGGACATAACTGGTGACGACGTCAGACATTGGATTATGGTTAAAAATCTCCCACTGGTACATGACCAAATCTCAAGGCAAAACAAACGTTTCTTTCATTCGTTTAGCACCATAAAGCAAACCAAATCTCAGTTGGAGAGCCCTGCCACAAGACAGTGAGATATTCGCGGTGAATTATTTCAAAACCCGCGACATCGCCATATAAAAACCACATTCATGAGATACACAGGTGCTTCCACGGGTGGTGCCCGGCAGGAGGTGCTGATGTTTCCTTGCGAAACGGATTGTTATTTTGAATAATTTTCTGGTATCCGGCTGGTCGGGCTGGGGACAGATTGTGTTCGTGGTGTGACAGGGTTGTCGGCTTGGACCGATAAAAAACACACACAAAAACGCACAAAAGCACACATTCTGGTTCTGTTATGAGGGGTATAGGGGAGGCCGGCGTTTCAGAAATATTTGGTCTGGCCTGGACCAACTCCAAACGCTGCAGATTTGTATTTTAAATTTTTCTGGATCTTATCCGGGAAGGACAAACCACAACAGGGCCGGCAGGGTCAGGAACGACATCAGGGTCGAAATCAATACTGCCCCTGCAACCTCCCCAGGCTGGTTGTTATATTTCTGGGCGTAGAGGAAATTAAACACGGCGACCGGCATGGTGCATTCAATGATCAGTACACCTTTGGCCGCGGCTTCCATGCCCAGCAACTCCCCGGTTCCCCAACCGACAAGAAACCCCAGGGAAAGGCGTAGCAGCGAGACGGCAGCCGACCGACCCAAGCCGGATGTTTTAAGTTGTGCCAGTGACACACCCAAGGTGATCAGCATCAACGGGATGGGAAACCCGCCGATCAGGGTCAGGGTATTGGTCGACCAGTCCGGCAACACGAACCCGCTGAGTTTCACGGTAATTCCGGCGACGCTGCTCCAGATCAACGGCGTCTTGAGCACGGCTATGGGGTTGGCATTGCCCGACGTGATCGCCGGCCCCAAGGCAAAAACAAAAATCGCATTGATCGAAAAATAGGCGACGCCCAAGGCAAGACCGCGTTCGCCAAAAGCCAGCAGGCAGAGCGGCAGCCCCATGTTCCCGGTATTGGCGAACATTAGTGACGGCAGGAAGCTCCGCCACTCAATGTTGGCAAGGCGCAGGATGACGAGCCCCAGCACCGCAAACGCCGCAACCGAGATAACGGAAGCGATCCCCATGACAGCAAGTGCCTCGGACTCCAGGTCAACGGTCGCCAGGGAAACAAAGATCAGGCAGGGAAAGCCGACGTTTGTCACCAACCGGGTGATAAACTCCGGCTCATAAGGAACTCGCATTTTGGCCCAGGTAAAACCAATCCCGGCGCAGACCAGAACCGGAGCGATAATGGAAAAAATCTGACCGCTCATTTCCGCTCTCCGGCACCTACACGCTGTTTAAAACTTGCCCAGCTATACAGCGCCAACGCCATCCAGATCAAAACAAAGGTCGTAAGATGAGTGCGGGAAAAAGCCTCGCCGTACAGAAATACACCCAGCAGAAAATGACCGGTTGGCGTGATGAACTGCAGGAACCCAACCGTACTCAGCCGCAGCCTTTTTGCCGCCATGGTAAACAGCAACAGCGGAATGGTGGTCACCGCACCGGATAGGATGAGCAATCCCGACATCGTCCAGCCGGTGGTGAATTGGCCGCTACCATCGGCATCAAGCCAGAACAGATAGACCAGCGCGAACGGAAAAAACAATAAGGTCTCGACAAACAGGCCCTCCATGGCACCGACCGGAATTATTTTTCGGATCGCACCATAAGCGCCGAAAGAACAGGCCAGGCCGAGCGCAATCCAGGGCACCTGACCACCGACCACCACCATGTTCAGGACACCGAGGGTGGCCAGCGAGACCGCCAGCCACTGCAGACGGCCATGACGTTCTTTCATGAACATCACCCCCAGCACAACGTTAACAAGCGGGTTGATGTAATAACCGAGACTGGCCTGCAGCAGATGTCCGTTGTTCACTGACCACACATAGAGCAGCCAGTTAAAGCCCACCGCCGTCCCGGAAATTACAAGAATCCACAACAGACGAGGCGTGCACAGGATACTGAGAATGACCGGAAAGCGTTTGATGTAGGCAAGCAAACCCGCCATCAACAAGACCGACCAGACGATGCGATGGGCGATAATTTCAACCGCCGAGGCAGAGATTAGTGCCTTGTAAAAAATCGGCGAAAGTCCCCATAACAAAAACGCACTGATGGCGTACAGGGAACCTTTGTTTTGGTCACTCATGGCTGGTTGTGCCCGGTTATTCGACCCAGGCGATTCTGAGAATATTGGTCGCCCCCGGCGTACCGAATGGCACGCCCGCCGTAATGACCAGGGCGTCGCCGACTTCGGCAAATTCCTCTTCGCGCACGACCTTGACGGCATCAACGACCATATCGCGGAAGGTCTGGCAATCGGCGGTCATCACCGAATGCACGCCCCAGACCAAGGTCAGACGACGTGCCGTATCCTGCCTGGGGGTCAGTCCCAGCACGGGAACCAACGGTCTTTCACGCGCCAACCTCAACGTCGTTGACCCGGTTGTCGAGAAGGTTACCACGCAGGCGGCAGAGATTGTTTGGGAGACCTGACGTGCCGCAGCTGTAATCGCATCAGCTGCCGTCGCTTCCGGTATGCGGCGGTCCAGATCCATAACCCGACGATAGTGGTCATCAGCCTCGGCACTGAGGATAATGCGGTTCATCATGGCGACGGTTTCCATCGGGTATTCACCGACAGCCGTTTCCGCCGACAGCATCACCGCGTCCACACCATCGAATATGGCTGTTGCCACATCCGAGGCCTCGGCGCGGGTCGGGGTCGCCATAGTGACCATGGAGTCCAGCATCTGGGTCGCCACAACAACCGGTTTTCCCGATTCCCGGCAGGCCCGGACCATGCGTTTTTGAAGGCCGGGCACTTCTTCCGGCGGGCACTCAACACCAAGATCACCGCGCGCCACCATGATACCGTCGGCCAGATCGACAATCTCTTGCAGCTGCTCCATGGCCTGCGGCTTTTCCATTTTGGCCATGACATAGGCCCGCCCGGCAATAATCTTGCGGGCCTCTGCAATATCTTCCGGACGCTGGACAAATGACAGCGCGACCCAGTCAACACCCAGCTGCAACCCAAATCGCAGATCGTCATGATCCTTTTCGGTCAGCGGTGACACATCAAGGACCACGTCAGGAACATTCACACCTTTATGGTTCGACAGTGGACCGCCGGTAACAACCTCGGTCTCGGCGAAATCCGATGAACATTCGATAACGCGTAAACGGATTTTACCGTCATCCAGCAACAGGTTGGTGCCGGGCGCAAGGGCTTCAAAAATTTCAGGGTGTAGAAGTGGCCCCCGCGACGAGTCGCCAAGTGTTTCATCAAGATCAAGACGGAATTTCTGTCCGGCTTCCAGATCAACCGATCCTTCTTCAAAATCACCAACCCGCAGTTTCGGTCCCTGCAAGTCAAGCAGGATGCCCACCGGGCGTCCGAATCGCTGCTCCAGCGAGCGAATGATATCGTAGCGCTCTTGATGTCCCGCCTTGTCACCATGCGAGAAATTCAGACGAAAGACATCGACCCCCGCTTCGAACAGGGCACTGATCGCTTCTTCCGTGGATGACGCGGGGCCAAGCGTGGCAATGATTTTTGCGTTTCTATATCTTCTCATACCCCGACAATAGAGCTAGAGCTTTGAATTCACCAGAAAAATTGGAACAAAATGATGTGCCAACATGGAACAAGCCGTTAGTATAATGGCGCTTAAGCCAGAAACACTGACTAGAAACACTGAATTGCGGAATTTGCTCCATGATCAAGAAATTCGTATCGAATGCATTACTTTCCGTTTTCATGGACAAGCAGGCCCGCGACAAGCTGCAAGCGAAAAATAAGCCAAACACTTCTCCGCAACCGCAACCATCATCTCCTAACAATATTGCAGACCTGGAAAATCAGATGATTGGCGGTGACCCGCTGGAGAACATGAACAAGGATGAAGTTGCCGCACTGATCCGGGATTCTCTGGATGAAGCCGAACGCGAAATCGTCAGCAGCAAAGCTAAACGCGCCGCCAATCCCGACCGACAGGCCTTAATTGATCAGGCACTGGCTATTCAACGCTCCAAACGACATATCGTCGATGAACTGCCGCCTGACCAGCGCGAGAAGCTGATGTTTATGGCCCTGAAGACGCTGGGTGATCCGGATGACAGCGGCGGCAAACGCTAACGCATGGTGAAAGATCGGTCCGTAACCGCTCAGGCCCGAGCGATTCGAGACGGCGATCGCCGCGCCTTGGCGCGCGCAATCACACTGATTGAGTCGACCCGTGATGATCATCGAGCGCAGGCTGAACAGCTGATGGCCGAACTGCTCCCGTATTCAGGGAACTCGATCCGGGTCGGAATTTCAGGCGTTCCCGGTGTTGGCAAGTCCACCTTTATCGAAACCTTTGGCCTGAAAATCATTGAGGCCGGTCATAAAGTTGCTGTTCTGGCCGTCGACCCGTCCAGCCCCAAGACCGGCGGTTCTATTCTGGGTGACAAAACCCGCATGGAAGACCTGTCGAAAAACACATCGGCCTTTATTCGCCCATCGCCCTCGAGCGGTACATTAGGCGGTGTCGCCAGGCGAACACGTGAGGTCATGCTTGTTACGGAAGCCGCCGGGTTTGATGTCGTGATCGTCGAGACCGTGGGAGTCGGACAATCCGAGACTGCCGTCGCCGAACTGGTGGATATGTTTATCTTGTTGATTGTACCGGGCGGCGGAGATGAGCTTCAGGGTATAAAAAAAGGGATCGTCGAACTCGCAGACCTTATCGTGGTCAACAAAGCAGATGGAGACCTACTGGCAGCAGCAGAACGGGCCAAACGCGACTATGGTGCCGCACTTCATCTGTTGAGAGCCGCAAGCAGCGACTGGCACCCCAAGGTCATGACCTGTTCATCCCTGCTAAAAAGTGGTGTCGGTGAAATCTGGGAAACCGTGGGGATATTTAGCAAATCCGTGAGAACTTCCAGCGAGTTTGCAAAGCGTCGACAAGCGCAGGCGAAGGCCTGGATGTGGGATGAGGTCAATGAAACCGTCGCCAGGGCACTTCGGCATGATATAAATATCGCTGCCATCCTGCCTGAACTTGAGGCTCTGGTAGAGAACGGCGAGCTCGCACCGACCAAGGCCGCACGCACAATTCTTGAAAAATTTGGTGTATTGAAAGATTTTGAAACATAACAGATACTTCATCAACCGGGAAATCGCGGTAAGGTAGGGAAAACCAAACATGCAAGAAAACGAAAAACGACTGGCTGAACTGACGGAGTCGGACATGGATACCAGCTTACTGCGAAGTGAACTAGATGGGTTGCTGCGCTATCTTCTCCGGGTGCGGACCGAAGTAGCCTCAATTGACCGGCCCGCCGATGAAGAGCATGATATTGGCTCAATGGGTGAACAGCTGGACGCTATCGTCGAAGCGACCGAGTCTGCGACCAATACAATCATGGAAGCCGTCGAACGAAACGATGACATTGTAGAGAAAATTCGCGGCAAAATATCTGATCCTGATGTCAACGCGTTGCTCGACCAAATAAATAACAACTCGGGCGACGTTTTTCAGGCCTGTTCCTTTCAAGATATTACTGGTCAGCGGGTCAGTAAGGTCGCCAAATCCATCATTTACGTGGAAGAGCGGGTCGATTCACTGATCAATGTCATGGGCAGAGACGTCATTGAAAGTACTGAAGTCCTGCAAGAATCAACTAAAACCGAAGATGAAAAGCTTCTGGATGGTCCTCAGCTTGAAGGCAAGGGACTGTCACAGGACGATATCGATTCACTTTTCGACTAAAACTTAGTCAAACAATCTTTTCTACGGCGGCAGGATCAGATATGGTCCTGCCGTATTTTTTAGAGAGAGGCCCCCATGCGATCCTTTTCTTTTCGACTGTTCCTATTTTTTGCACTGACCATAATGAGCGCCCAAACCATGACCGAAACTGCCGCCGCCGCCGACCCCGAAAACACTCTGTACCTTGAACTTGAACATGGCCGCGTGGTTATCGAAATGCGCCCAGACCTAGCACCAAAACATGTTGCACGGATTAAGGAACTGGTGCGCCAAAAATTCTATGATGGCCTGACGTTTCACCGTGTGATCAAGGGTTTTATGGCGCAAGGTGGTGATCCTGAAGGAAATGGCACCGGTGGATCAGGCCAGAATATTCCGGCTGAATTCTCTGACGAACCTCATGTTCGCGGCACTCTTTCCATGGCTCGTTCATCCAATCCCAACAGTGCGGATTCACAATTTTTCATCGTTTTTGCAAAAGCGGCTTACCTTGATGGTCAGTACACTGTCTGGGGTAAAGTGACCGACGGCATGAAATACGTGTCGATGATCAAGCGCGGTGATGACCGGGACAACGGCACGGTCACGGACCCCGATAAAATCGTCTCCATGCGGGTTGCTGCGGACGTCGATTAAGGCCCTGACCTAACGACTGAGTTCCCGCATGGCATTGTCGAGTCCATCGAGGGTGAGTGGAAACATACGGTTGGTCATGAGCTGACGCATCATGCCGACCGACTGGGTATTTGCCCACCATTTCTCAGGCACCGGGTTCAGCCAGACGGCATGGGCGTAGATATCGAGCATGCGTTCCATCCACTGTGCACCCGCTTCCTCGTTCCAGTGCTCGACACTGCCCCCTGGATAAACAATTTCATAGGGGCTCATGGATGCATCACCAACGAAAACCACCTTGTAGTCAGAGGCGTAGGTGTGCATCACGTCCCAGGTATTTATGATCTCTGAGTGTCGCCGTGTGTTATCTTTCCAGACCCGCTCATAAATACAGTTATGAAAGTAAAAATACTCCAGGTGCTTGAATTCCGTCCGTGCTGCGGAAAACAGTTCCTCCATAACTTTCACGTGCGGGTTCATGGAACCACCGGAATCAAGAAACAATAATACCTTGGCTGCGTTGTGCCTTTCAGGCACCATCTTCACATCAAGCCAGCCTTTCCTGGCCGTCGACGAGATTGTATCGGCTAGGTCAAGCTCCGTCTCAGCCCCCTGGCGAGCAAATCTGCGCAATCGTCTGAGGGCAACCTTGATGTTGCGGGTGCCGATTTCAACAGAGTCGTCCAGATTCTTATATTCGCGTTTGTCCCAGACCTTAACGGCACGATTGTGGCGATTTTCGTCTTGGCCAATGCGAATTCCTTCCGGGTTATAGCCATATGCGCCGAATGGAGATGTACCGCCGGTTCCAATCCATTTTGAACCACCTTGATGGCGTTTCTTTTGTTCGGCCAGGCGCTCTTTCAGGGTTTCCATTAATTTTTCCCATCCGCCCGAAGCTTCAATTTCGCGTTTTTCCTCTTCGCTCAGAAACTTCTCAGCCAACTTGCGCAGCCATTCCTCAGGAATCTCATGCGCCTCTCCTTCCGGCCCCGGCTCAAGCCCCTTGAAGACTTCGCCAAACACCATGTCAAATTTGTCGAGATTGGTCTCGTCTTTCACCAGGATTGCCCGGCTCAGATAATAAAAATGATCAACATTATGATCCGCAAGCCCGTTGTCCATGGCTTCGATCAACGTCAGATACTCGCGTAGCGACACCGGCAGCCGCGCTTCTTTCAATTTAAAGAAAAAATCTATGAACATGGGTTTTAGGTCTCTCCTCCGGCAGGCTCCGGCGCATTGACAATTTCCACTGCTGATGGCCCCGTTAAGATGACCTACGCTGTGAGAGCTTTGTTTTCATGGAACAGATCCGAGATCATCAAACTCTATCACAGGCCTAGTCCTGATTGTTACTATCATAGAATAAGACACCCACCCCCAACAACCAAACAGCTTAAACAGAATGTGACAGGTAACCGATTGCGCGATGGTTCCTGAAACTGCATCATAGAGCGAGATTGAATTCAGACTTCAAGGTGCCTGATGTTTCTTCATCTGCTCAACGAAGATCAAAAACGAAGTTTCTTCGCTTTGGCAATCCGCATGATTTTGACTGACGGCGAGATCAAACCTGAAGAAATTTCGTATTTGAACCAATTAATCGAAGAATCCGGAATTCCGGGAGAAGACAGCCTGGTGCAATCAGTTGAAACACCCGATCTTTCCATCTATCGGAGCCGCGCGTGTCGACTGGCTGTGGCAACGGAACTGATGATTATCGCTGGGGTGGACGAACGCCTGCATGCCCTCGAGACAGCAATGTTAGACGCCATTGAAACGGAATTTCATCTGACAGATCCGGATATTTCCAAAATCCGCTCGCTCGCCAAAGACTGCGCTGAGCTGTTTCGTAAAGGTTCTGCTATTATCGACGCCTGACACCTGAGGCCACTTACCCTTTTTCTCGGCGATGAAGAAAGGCCAGACGCTCGAGCAGATGGACATCCTGTTCGTTTTTCATAAGCGCCCCATGCAATGGCGGAATAATGGTCTTGGCATCATCCGACTTAAGTGCCTCAGGCGGGATATCTTCGACCATTAACAGTTTCAGCCAGTCCAGAAGTTCGGATGTTGACGGCTTTTTCTTGAGCCCCGGAACATCGCGAAGATTATAGAAGACGTTGAGGGCTTCAGAAACCAGGCGGTTCTGAATATTGGGAAAATGAACATCGATGATGCTTTTCATCGTCTCTTCATCCGGAAACCGGATGTAATGAAAGAAACAGCGGCGCAGGAAAGCATCGGGCAGCTCTTTTTCATTGTTTGAGGTGATAATGACGATGGGACGCGCCTTGGCAACGACGGCTTCCTGAGTCTCATAAACATGGAACTCCATACGATCCAGTTCGAGCAGGAGATCGTTGGGGAATTCGATATCGGCCTTGTCTATTTCGTCAATCAGCAAGACCGGACGTACATCCTGTGTAAAGGCTTCCCATAACTTGCCCTTAACGATGTAGTTATTGATGTCGTGGACCCGGGCGTCCCCAAGTTGCGAATCTCGCAGACGGGCAACCGCATCATATTCATATAACCCCTGTTGGGCCTTGGTCGTGGATTTAATATGCCATTGGAGCAGCGGCGCATCGAGCGCGCCGGCAATCTCTTCGGCAAGAACAGTTTTTCCGGTCCCTGGCTCCCCTTTGATCAGGAGTGGGCGCTGCAATTGAACGGCGGCGTTAACCGCAATTGTCAGGTCTTCTGTTGCGACGTAAGTGTCGGTGCCTTCAAATTTATTTGTCATAACTGAAGTTTATTCCGCTGGCACCGGTTTCGCCAGAGGGTGCGAGAAAGTAGTCTCGTTACCGGCCTCGGGGTTACGCGGGACCATGAATGAGAATATCAGCGAGACGCCTGCCATCGCCGCCCCCGCGTAAAACACATAAGAAGAAGACAAAAGATACAGGAAGCCGAAAGCAGCAGGAATAACAACAGCAACAATATGACTGATAGTGAAACTAACACCAGATGATGATGCTATATCCTTTGGGTCAGCAATTTTCTGAAAATAGGTTTTGATCGCGATCGCCATGGCAAAAAACACATGGTCGAGAATATAAAGGACAACGCCCATCCACGCCTCAGATGCCAAAGCATACCCGGTAAATACCAGGATTAGCCCCGTATATTCCAGTATCAGCGCCCTGCGCTCCCCAAAGCGGCTAATTAACTGACCTATTTTTGGTGCCAGATATATCGTTGCAATCATGTTGGCCAGAGACATCAGTGTTATTTCAGCGGCAGAAAAGCCAAACTTTTCAACCATAAGGAAGCCGGCAAAAACAACAAAAATCTGTCGCCGAGCCCCGGACATAAAGACCAATACATACCAAAGCCAATACCGGCTTCGAATGACGATTTTCTTGCTTTGCTCTTCTTTGGCTTCATATCGTGGATAAATCACCCAGCAATACAGGGAAATCAGCGCCGTCATGCCGCCAGCTGCCAAATAGACCCATTTCAATTCAACGCCGCCAACCTCAAGTGCGATATAAATGAGCCCCAACGAGATCAAAGCCGAGAAAGATTTTGCACTGGCTATCCAGCCAAAGAATTCGGGGGCGGACTTTTTGGACGCCCATTGCAAACACAGAGACTGATGCAGAGTTTCGTAATAATGAAACCCAATAGACATGAGAACCGTTGTCAGATAAAGGCCGACCACAGTTGGGAAAAAGCCGGTTATCGCTGTCCCGATCCCGAGGATTAATAAAGAAAACAGGGCAAAAGGCTGCTCACGAAAATAAATTAACAGTAAAATCGCGGTGAAGCTGAGAAAGCCGGGCACTTCCCTCAAACTTTGTAGGAAGCCCATCCGCACGCTGTCAAAGGATGCTTCTTCAATTGCAAAATTATTCAATAGCGCCATCCAAGTGGCAAAACTGAGCGGCACGGCAACAGCCATCAGAATCAACAACATTTCGCGCGAGCGCCAATCGATGCGGGAAAGGAATGAGGGCATTCGGTAAATCCAGACGGACAATGTATCAATCGGCACAGACTTTACCCCAAACCAAATTTGGCGTATATGGGCTAATAAGCCAAATTATATCGAATTTCCGCCATGCCTGCTGTTCCGAGTATACTGACCCCACCCGACATTCGCCTCCGGCCGGATGATCATGACCTTGACTCTATTCCGCGGGCCGTGGTTTGGCGGGTGCGGGACTATGAAGGTGAGTTGGTTGTTGAGCGCCATCGTCATCGCCGCGCCCAACTCCTGTTCGCTTCAAAGGGTGTGATGACGGTTGAAACCGATCAGGGCATCTGGGTAATCCCGCCGAAGCGCGCGGTGTGGATCCCACCTTTTATGGATCACGCCGTGTCATCGCGTGGACATCTGACCATGCGCAGTCTCTATTTTGATCCGGCGCTGGTCAAAGGCCTGCCGGAGACCTGCATGGTCGTGACCGTATCACCCTTGTTTCGCGAATTGTCTCTGGCGGCGGTTGCGCTGCCGTCACTATATGATGAAAACGGTGCTGAAGGCCGGGTGATCTCGGTGTTGATCGATCAGTTACAAACCATATCGACGACCCCGCTTCACCTGCCAACGTCGACAGACCGCAGACTGCAACCGATTATTTCGGCTCTATCGCGCAATCCTTCCGATGACCGAGACCTCGGTACTTGGGCAAAAGAGGTCGGTGCCAGTGAGCGAACCCTATCCAGACTGTTTACCAGCCAAACCGGCATGACGTTTCGTCAATGGCGCCAGCAGGTGAAACTGTTGGAAGCGTTGGGTCGTCTGGCCAATGGTGATCCCGCGGCCAGCATCGCCTTTGATCTTGGTTATGAAAGCCAAAGCGCCTTTATTGCCATGTTCAAGAAGGCACTGGGCACGACGCCACGCAAATATTTTGCCAACACCAAAGAACGGATTGTGCGTTAGATGGAGTCTCCGAGGAGCGCCGTAATCGCGTCCAGCGCCGCCTGACCATTCGGCCCATCCGGTCCGCCAGCCTGTGCCATATCCGGACGCCCGCCGCCACCTTTTCCGCCAACGGCAGCCGAACCGGCGCGAACCAGATCAACGGCGCTAATTTTGTCGACAATGTCTTCGGTCACGCCGACAACAACATTAGCCTTACCATCCATATTGGAGACGACAGCAACGACACCTGAACCAATCTGACCTTTCAGGTCATCAACCATGCCCTTCATTTCTTTCGCCGGCACACCTTCAAGAAGCTTGGCCGCCAAAGTCACGCCACCAACGTCCGTGGTTTCCGTGGCGGCGGCACCGCCACCCGTCGCCAACTGGCGCCGCGCCTCGCTCAGTTCGCGCTCCAGTCTGCGACGGTCTTCGACCAATGCCTCTACCCGTGCAGGAACATCATCCGGTTTGCTTTTCAACAGCGACGCGGTTTTCTGCAACGTCTGTTCGGTGCTGGTGAAATACGCCCGTGCACCCTCCCCGGTCAGCGCCTCAATGCGCCGCACACCGGCAGCTACAGCGCTTTCATGCAAAATTTTGAAGACGCCAATTTCACCGGTTCGCGAAACATGTGTGCCGCCGCAAAGCTCCGTCGAGTAGTAGCCCAGTTTTTCGTCTGCCCCCATGGAGACGACGCGAACTTCGTCACCGTATTTCTCACCAAATAGCGCCATGGCGCCGGCTTTGACGGCAGCATCAGGTTCCATTAGACGGGTAGTGACTTCTGCATTAGCAGCAATTTGACGATTGACGTTATCCTCGGCTTCCGCCAATTCAGCCACCTCTACAGGTTTGGGATGCGAGACATCAAAGCGCAGCCGATCCGGCGCGACCAACGAGCCTTTCTGGGTCACGTGATCGCCCAGCAAGCGGCGCAAGGCTTCATGCAAGAGGTGGGTTGCCGAGTGATTGCCGCGCAACCCTGAGCGTCGATCGCTATCGACACGCAGCGCGACGTCATCACCCATTTTCAACGTTCCCCGGTCGACTTTGACCATGTGGGCATGAATGGTCTCGACCCGTTTTTTGGTGTCCAAAACACGTGCAGAGTTATCATCACCCACTGTGATCAGGCCGCTATCGCCCATCTGCCCGCCGGATTCACCATAAAACGGGGTCTGGTTGACGAAAACTGTGCCTTCATCCCCGGCCGTTAGTTCGTTAACCCGCGCACCACCCTTGATGATCGCCGTGATCTGAGCTTCTGCGGATTCAGTCTCATATCCCAGAAAATCCGTCGCCCCAAGTTCGTCGCGAAGGTCAAACCAAATAGCAGATTCCGCCTCAGAACCGGACCCAGCCCAAGCCTTGCGGGCCTCTGCGCGCTGGCGCTCCATAGCTTCATTAAAACCATCCGTATCAACACTCATGCCCCGGTTACGTAACGCGTCCTGGGTCAGATCCAACGGGAACCCGTATGTGTCGTAGAGTTTGAACGCTGTTTCACCGTTAAGCTGCCCCCCCTCGTCAATATCTCCTGTCGCTTCATCGAGAAGCTTGAGGCCGTTTTCCAAGGTTTTCTTGAACCGTATCTCTTCCAACTTAAGGGTTTCCGATATCAACGCTCCGCCGCGAACAAGTTCCGGGAAAGCAGTGCCCATTTCGTGGATCAGGGTCGGCACCAACTGCCACATCAACGGCTCATCACAGCCCATCATATGAGCATGGCGCATGGCACGGCGCATGATCCGGCGCAGTACATACCCTCTCCCTTCGTTGGAGGGTAAGACACCGTCGGCAATCAGGAAACTCGTGGCCCGCAGGTGATCGGCAATCACCCGATGTGAGACATTATGCTCGCCATCCGACGATACGCCGGAAGCCTCACTGGATGCCGCAATTAGCGAGCGCATCAGATCGATTTCGTAGTTGTCGTGTGTGCCTTGCATGACAGCAGCAATACGCTCCAGTCCCATGCCAGTATCAATTGACGGACGTGGCAGATCGACCCGCTCATCAAGCGTCATCTGCTCATATTGCATAAACACCAGATTCCAGATTTCGATAAATCTGTCGCCGTCTTCATCGGGTGAACCCGGAGGGCCACCCGGAATGTGATCACCGTGGTCATAGAAAATTTCAGAACATGGACCGCAGGGTCCGGTATCACCCATAGCCCAAAAATTATCAGACGTCGGTATACGAATTATTTTGCTGTCTGGGAGCCCGGCAATTTTACGCCACAGCTCGGCCGCATCTTCATCGGAAGAATGAACCGTGATCAGCAGTTTGTCGTGCGGTATGCCATATTCCTTGGTGATAAGGTTCCAGGCCAGTTCAATCGCCAGTTCCTTGAAATAGTCACCGAAGGAGAAATTGCCGAGCATCTCAAAAAAAGTATGGTGACGCGCCGTATAACCGACATTTTCCAGATCGTTGTGCTTGCCACCTGCGCGCACACATTTCTGTGACGTGACCGCGCGGTTATAGTCACGCTGTTCCAACCCCGTAAATACGTTCTTGAACTGCACCATGCCCGCATTGGTAAACATCAGGGTTGGGTCGTTCAAAGGCACCAGTGGAGAGGACGAGACAATTTCGTGGCCATTGGCTGCAAAATAGTCGAGGAAAGCACGGCGGATGTCGTTGACGGTCTGCATATTTTTTTATCCGGGTCTTCAGGCAAGAAACACAAGCGCACAAAGGCGAACGCCGGTTTTAGCGTTTCGTCAAGGCAGTGTCCAGAATGGCCGCGACATCCCGGCGAAAAGAAAACGCGGCCCCAATGCAGGACCGCGTTTCTATGTTCTAATGATATGCTGAAATGTTATCCTTTGGCAGGTGTTTCACCTTCAGAATCGACAGCCTCATCAGAGGGGCCATCATCGGACGGACCAACCATCATTTCCTCCGCAATAAGGCCTGCGTTCTGGCGTATCTGGAGTTCAATCGCATCAGACATGTCCGGGTTTTCGCGCAGGAATGTCTTGGCATTTTCACGGCCCTGCCCAATGCGCTGGGAATCGTACGAGAACCATGAGCCGGATTTTTCAACAATCCCGGCCTTCACACCAAGATCGAGAATCTCGCCCATTTTGGACACCCCTTCACCGTACATGATATCGAACTCGATCATTTTGAACGGTGGGGCCATCTTGTTTTTAACAACTTTGACACGGGTCTGATTGCCAACCACTTCATCGCGGTCCTTGATCGCCCCAATACGGCGGATTTCCAGACGTACGGAGGAGTAAAACTTAAGTGCGTTACCGCCGGTCGTGGTTTCCGGATTACCAAACATCACACCAATTTTCATCCTGATCTGGTTGATGAAGATAATCAGCGTTTTGGAACGGGCGACGGATGACGTCAATTTACGCAGAGCCTGGCTCATCAGTCGGGCCTGCAGGCCGACATGGTGATCTCCCATTTCGCCTTCAAGTTCAGCCCGGGGCACCAATGCGGCTACCGAGTCAATGACCAGAACATCGATGGCACCGGAACGCACCAGCGTATCGGCAATTTCAAGGGCCTGTTCACCGGCGTCCGGCTGAGAGATCAGCAGTTCCTCAACATCTACGCCAAGTTTTCTGGCATAAATCGGGTCCAGCGCATGTTCAGCATCAACAAAGGCGCAGGTTCCACCGACTTTCTGGGCTTCGGCGACGGCATGAAGCGCCAGTGTTGTTTTACCGGAACTTTCCGGACCATAAATCTCAACCACACGACCACGGGGCAACCCGCCAATACCCAACCCGATATCAAGACCGATGGAACCGGTGGAGACAACTTCTGCCTGCACCACCTCATTCTGGCCGAGTTTCATGATTGAGCCTTTGCCAAAGGCGCGTTCGATCTGGCTGACGGCGGCTTCAAGCGCCTTGTTTTTATCCACTGATTCTTTCTCCACAAGACGTAAAGCATTCTGCGACATGATACGGCCTCTCTTATTTCACATGGGTTGGGGCAATTCAATTCCCACCATATGTACCTATTTTGTTCCTATTTGCAAGAATAAAAATAAACCATTGTAATAAAACATATTTTCTAGTTATGTTCCGAGAACGTTTCAAGAATACATACAATTTTTGTTCCGATTTCGAAACATAATTTATAAGAAAAAATTGAAAATGATTCGCATTCTTTACGATGTTTCGAGGACATCCTTCACTTTTCCGGCAAGATCTTTCAGGGTAAAGGGTTTCCCCAGAAAATGAAGACTGTCATCGCGCCCGATCTCGTCACGGAAAACATCCTCTGCATACCCTGACATTAAAATCACCTTCACATCTGGGATTTCCTGACGTACCAGGCTAACCAGCGTGTTGCCGTCCATCCCCGGCATGATCACATCAGAAACGATCAGATCAATCTTCTGATCGGTGCCGTTGATAACATCCAGCGCCCCTTCGCCATTATCAGCTTCAAGCACGGTGTACCCCTTGTTGCGAAGGGCACGCGTCGCAAAGGCCCTCACGGCATCCTCGTCCTCGACAAGGAGCACAACACCATTACCCGTTAAATCCGGAACCGCAGGCGGCATCGATTTTTCGCCCGGTGCTGGTTGTTCCCCAGCGGCGTCTCTTAGATCTGCGCCCTCTTCGTCGACATATTCCGGCAAGTAGATACTGAACGTGGTTCCTTCTCCAGGAGCGCTGTCGACAAAGATGAACCCACCACTCTGATGGATGATCCCATAGACAGTGGACAGCCCGAGGCCGGTTCCGGCTCCGACATCTTTGGTTGAGAAGAAGGGCTCAAATATACGGTCCAGATTTTCTTTTGGGATACCTTCGCCCGTATCCGTCGCTTCGATTAACACATATCGGCCTGCTGGCATCAGGTCATGTCCTCGCTGCACGGCTTGCTCAAGCACAGCGTTGGTGGTCTTCAATGTAATTTGCCCCCCCCCTGGCATGGCGTCGCGAGCGTTCACCGTCAAATTGATGACAACCTGATCAAACTGCCCCCGATCAGCCTGAATGGGCAGAAGGTCACGTCCGGGCTCCAGCTTCAATTCAACAGTCTCGCCAATCAACCGCCCCAGCAGATTGGACAGATCATTCAACGCCTCGGTTACATCAAGGCGCGCCAGCGTCAGGGTCTGTTTGCGGGAAAACGCCAGCAACTGACGCACCAGATTGGTTGCTCGGTTGGCATTTTGCCTAATTTGCTGGATATCGCTGAATGACGGATCATCCGGCCCATGGCGTTCAAGCAGCAGATCGCTGAACCCAATCATTGCTGTTAATAGGTTATTAAAATCATGGGCGACTCCGCCTGCCAACTGCCCAACGGCCTGCATCTTCTGGGATTGGGAGAACTGAATTTCCAAATCACGCTGCTCGGTGACGTCAATAAGATGAAGCACCAACCCGGAAACTTCACCATCCGGATCGCTCATTCGACTGACATAAAGAGCAACGGTCAGCTCTCGTTCGCGCGCTGCCGGAAGGTGAACTTCAAGCTGGGCACCGCGGGCGATCCCCATAACTATTTTTGAAAATCCGGTGGCAATATCCCCACGGTCTTCCCGGGCAAGCTGGTCAACAAAAGGGCGCCCACAGACGCTGTCACGATGAAAGCCGACGAGCGCCTGAAACGCCCGATTGCAGTCCACGACTACACCTTCAAGATCAAGCAGCACAATTCCGACCGGAGCATCATCAAATAACCAACCAGTGGCTCCGGTATGGTTTGGGGGTGCTGGCTCACCTTCCGGTTCAGGGGAAGCTTCTTCCGGATGGGCTGCGGCAACCTCACTCCAGACAAGATCACGAAGCACGATGGATCGGGTGTAAGCAACATCTCCATCATCCGCGTCTTTCTGAGACTGTTCGAGAGTGACGGCAAAAGTGCGGCCATCAGAATCACGTAGGTTTAAATCACCTTCGCCACCGATTTCATCTACATAATCAGCAAACGGCGTGCCGATCAGGCGATCCGGCGGCACCCCTAGCCAGCGGGCCATGGCTTGGTTCACATACTGGAGCACCCCTTCGCGGTCAGCCGAAAAAAATCCAACCGGCAACAAGTCAAGCATGTCCGATATACGGTTTTCCTCGATGCGTCGAACAACATCAAGCTCCCGCCCTGCAGTAACATCCTCAACCCGCCAAAGCGAACTCACTGCCCCCACCCGTTCCGAAAGCACCGGCGTGACGGTCACCCGCCGCCACTCGATATTGTGGGGACCTCGACGAACGAAGATTTCAGCGTGTCCCGCTGCACCATCCCTTGCGATGGACAAAAGCCGCTTTAACTGATCAGCGCCGTCATCATCAAGCGCATCAACCACCGCGTCGAGAGAACTGACTCGACGGCGGGCATCGGAACCGGCTGCAAATGACAGCAGACGATGGAAGGCCGGATTGGAGTAGAGGAAAACCCCAGCAGGGTCCGTAATCAGAATACCATCGACGCTGTCGTTCATGGCATCTTCAAGCTTGCTTGATCCTGCGCTCTTGCCCCGATTGCCACGGCCATAGGCCCACGCCGCCATCATCAAACTCAGAGCACACGCCCCGCCCAGCGCGAACGCGATTTCAAGAGCTCGTGGGTGAGGCCACTTTACCGTAACCAGCACTGCGCCAAACAGAATAGCCAGGATCATCCATAACCCGGGACGTGCCAATAACGGTGTGCCAGACTTTTCCTGGGAGAGATTGGATTGCGTCATTGAGGCAATTGCCCACGTAATCGCATAACGTAACCGATCACTTCAGCAACGGCCTGGAAATGATCGGCAGGGATTTCTTCATCAATTTCAACCGCCGCATAGAGCGCACGGGCTAGCGGCGGGTTTTCGACCAGGGGAATATCAAGATCTTCGGCCATTTCGCGAATACGAAATGCCAGATGATCGACACCCTTGGCAATAAGCTTTGGCGCTGCCATTACCTCCATATCGTATTTCAGTGCGACAGCGTAATGCGTCGGGTTGGTGATCACAACATCAGCATCCGGGACGGAATCCATCATCCGTTGACGGGCTCGGTCCATACGAATCTGACGAATTCGGCCTTTAATAGCCGGATCCCCTTCCGACTGTTTCTGCTCATCTTTGACTTCCTGTTTCGTCATCCGCATTTCTTTGGAGTGTTTATATTTTTGATACGCAAAATCGAGTCCAGCGATTACGGACATAACCGCGACAGTGCCACTGGCCAGCAGAACCGCGATCTGGTGAATTCTGTCGAGCGAGAACAAAAAATCGACCTGCGGCAACAACTGGATATCATCCAGCATAGGCAGCGCCATACCGAAAGCCACCAACCCGACGATCAGGAGCTTCATAATTCCCTTCAAAAACTCCACAGTTGCGTTGACTCCAAACATTCTTTGCAGGCCCTTTTTCAGGGACAACTTTGATATATCTGGTGCAATTTTTTCCACGGCCCAGATCAATCCAGACTGGGCAAAGTTTGAGAACAGGGCCGCAATTACGAGCAAACCGAAAATCGGGGCCATGACCCATGCCACATCCAAAACAACATTGAGGAACACTGTGCGCAAGCTTTCAAAATCCATCTGAAACGCATGAGGGTGCTCAACGAACGGACGCATAGAAATACGCAGATTGTTAGCCATTGATGGTGCGATCACCATCAATGCTATGGTCGCGGCGATCAAAATGCCGAAGTTCTTGACCTCTTGTGAAGAGGCGATTTGTCCCTTTTTTCGTGCTTCGCCAAGCTTTTTGTCACTTGGGTCTTCAGTTTTGGAGGCGTCGTCTTCGTCAGACATTATTCATTCTCAAAACGGGTCAAACCCTAAGGAGTAAAAAAAGACGTATAGGTTTCTTGGAAGTGTTGCATAAACGCTAGCATTATTCCGCTCACGGTAACCGTCAACACCCATATCTGTACAGTCAGCTGAAACGGTAACCCAAAGAAAAACACCTGAAGTGTCGGCATCAGACGTCCGAGAATTCCCAGTCCCAGATAGTATGTCAGGCCAACAATCATAAATGGAGAGGCCATCTGCAACCCTAATGCAAAGCTATCTGCGACCTGTCGGGCCAGGTAATCCGAAAATTGCCCCGTAGGAAACCCCTCGCCCGGAAAAAACAGGGTATAGCTGTCAACAACAGCCTGAAGCATCAAATGATGAAAATCCGCAACAAATATCAGCACTATTCCCATCGTCGCGAGAAAACCTGAAATGGTTGAGCTTTGTTGTTCAGAAATCGGGTCATTGATCAACGCGTTCGCCATAGACGAAGAAAAAGCAATTAGTGTTCCAGCCGTCTGTAACGCCCCCATTAACACTCTCGCGATCGTCCCCAGATAGGCGCCGATCAGTATTTCACCCACAATCAACAAAACCAGTGCTGCGACGCCTTTTGGCAAAACCGGCAATTCATCGGAAAGCACCGGCACTAACAGAAACGTGACAGCAAGGGCAATTGCCAGGCGCATTCTGGCTGAAACAAAAGATGAAGAAAAACCTGGCATTACAGCGAATGCACTACCGATACGCGCAAATAGCAAAAAAAATGCAAATATGTTCAGGTTGAGCAGTTCAAGAAGCAAGGTCCGCTACCCCAGCGAGATCATTCGATCAAACAACTTCTGGGAAAACTCGAGGATTGATGACAGCATATATGGAAGGAATAAAATGACAGACCCAAAGATCACAACGATCTTGGGGACGAAGGTCAGCGTCATTTCCTGAATTGTCGTCAGTGCCTGAAACAAGGCGATAATCAAGCCGATCAACAGGCCCATCATCATGATGGGGCCTGCAATCTTCAGAACCACCCACATGCTCTCGCGGCCAAGTTCGAGTACGGCAGCTTCGTTCATGTGGCCCCTCCGCGGATTTAGTTGAACCTTTATACCGAACTTGCGAAAGTTTGCCCAGAACCCTTACATAGGCATGCGAAGAATTTCTTTATACGCGTCAATAACCTTATCACGAACCGTAACGACGGTTTGCAACGTCAGTTCGGCCTCAGCCATGGCCGTGACAACCTGGTTTACATCGGCCCGATCATTGATTCCCGCAATGGAAAGTTGCTCTCCGCGCTCGCCGATTTTGGCGGCTTCATGGATCGCATTTTTGACCAAATCGGCGAAACCATCATGTTGCAGTGCTCCACTGGGTTCCGTGCCCAAAGAAGGTTTGCCTTTGGCGGCATTTGAATAAGCGTTTACGGCGCTGATATAATTCTGGGCTGGTGTTTGCACTTTATTATCCTCGTTCCCGTTCCAGGCCTATCATGCCCGAGACATTTTTTTAAACATTCGTTATAAACAATCTTATCTTTGCAGAATTCCGATAGCACCTGACAGCATGGCTTTTGATGCCTTGATGACCTCCAGATTAGCCTCGTAAGAACGCTGAGCTTCACGCATATCCGTCATCTCAATTAATGTATTTACGTTCGGTGTCAGAACATAACCATCTGCATCCGCAGCCGGATGGTTAGGATCGAATCTTTTGCCAAAATCTGAGGTGTCTGGTCGAATTTTATCAATGCCGACCTTGTTCAATCCTGTAGCTCGATCCAGTTCATTTTTGAACGTAACCGTCTTTCGCCGATAAGGTTGGCCATTTGGATCCTGCGCCAGAGAATCAGCGTTGGCGACATTCTCTGAAATCACCTTCAAACGCGCGCCCTGAACTCTCATGCCGGCGGAGGAAATCCGCATCGTTTTTATTATGTCATCCATTGTATTTCATCCAGACCAGAGTTCGTTATCTACCAAGCGCTAACTTGAACAGTGACAAGTGCTTTTTATAGATGTTGGTAGTGAGTTTGTGACTTAACTGGGTTTCATTGATTTTGCCCATTTGCTCTTCAATAATAACCGAGTTGCCATCGGGTGACGTCTCAAAGGGATGACGGGTCGTAACTTCGGAGAAATCTCGAATTCGCTTGCGCCTCCCCGGCAGATGGCTCTCTTCAGATACCGTCAAATTGAGTTGCATACTCTCGCTGCGGATCATTTCCTTAAAACTATATGGCTTCAGGTCACTTGCGCGGTATTTCGGGGTGTCTGAATTGGCGATATTCTGAGCCAAGACTTCCTGACGCTGGGTCAACCAATCCAATCGTTTCCGGACCGCTGAAAAAACTGTTAAATCATCAAATGCCATTTAGGGGCACCTCGCAATTCGCTTTGTGATCCAAACGGTGCCGCCCGCCTAGGACGTTGATTTCCGTTGAATTTCCACTAGGCAGTATCTGCCGGGTTTATTAACAATCAGTTAGCATTCGCGTAAACATGGCTCAACGTTTATAGATTTGTTAAACTGCTGGGACCAATCTGAGGCATATGGTTTACAAATTGCGACGGAAAGCTTGGCCAATGAGCTCATCAGAAACAAAACCCGGCAACATCAAACCCATACCGGAGATCACAGACTCTATTGCCGTTGCCATTAAGCAGAGTGATGGAAAGAGCAGCATCCCCAAGGTGATCGCCGGTGGCAAAGGTGGCGCAGCACGGCAAATCCTGGAAATTGCCTTCCAGAACGGCATTAAGGTCCGGGAAGATGCTGACCTAGCGGAACTGCTGAGCGTCGTTGACGTCGAGTCTGAAATCCCGCTTGATGCCTTCGCCGCCGTTGCTGAAATCCTTACATACGTATATCAACTGAATAACGCTATGATGCCCGAAACGGAAAACGCTCAGAATATGGATAGCACTGAAAGATCTAACGCCAATGAGTTGGCGGCTCGTTGGGCAAGACCGGCGGATGTGGCGCGATGACCGGCGCATTGGAACAGCTGAATGAAGTCACAGCGATGATCGCTGAGGCCCGTGAGGCCGTCACTGATGGGGGACTTGTTGACCTGACTGAAATTCAGGCAAGGGTTCATAATATTTGCCTGGAAATTCAAAATTCGCCGCCGGAAGATGCCCCGGACGTCGAAAGTAAAATTGTTTCAATGATTGGGGACCTAAATTCATTGGCTCAGGACCTGAAGGCCCATCAGCGCAGCCTCGGTTCTGAGGTTATCAATAATGCTGTCCGCAATGCCTACAAAATGCCCAAGGATGACGGGTAATGGATCTTGGTGAATACCTCCGGTTTCTGCTCGCTCTGATTTTTGTACTTGCTCTGATCGTCTCAATCGCGCTGCTGGCCCGGCGCGCTGGATTCGGATTTCCATCTGCGGCATCAAAAGCGCCGGGCAGCCGACGATTGGAAGTAATTGAAGTGACGCCCATTGATGGCCGACGCCGGATGGTCTTGATCCGCCGGGATGATGTGGAACATCTCCTTTTGCTGGGGCCGACGACAGAAATTGTCATCGAAACCGGAATACCTCCGCAATCTGACCCTGCCCGTTTTCAGACTGTTTTACGCCATGAGAGCGGCGCTTCTTCAATACCTGCAACTGGAGAAAAGCCATAATGTCGCAATCGATGCGAGCCCTTGCCCGCCCATTTCTGTGGACCTTGGCTAGCGGCGCACTATCCATTGGATTGGCCTTGATTCTGATCTGGCTTTCCAATCCAGCGACGGCACAATCGCTCAATATTGATCTGGGTGGGGCAGGCGGTGAAGCCACTGGTCGGATTATTCAGATTGTCGCCCTCGTTACCGTGCTTAGCCTGGCTCCGTCAATTCTCATCATGATGACATCGTTTATCCGTATTCTGGTCGTTCTGTCTTTTTTGCGAACCGCCATGGGAACTCAACAGACACCACCGACCCAGGTCCTATTGAGTCTCGCACTTTTCCTTACATTTTTTGTCATGATGCCGACCTTCGAGGCCGCCTATGATCAGGGTTTACGGCCCATGATTGAAGAAGAGATTGACGAATTTGAAGCTTTTGAGCGGACGCTAAAACCGTTTCAGGCGTTTATGCTCAAATATGTGCGAGGCCAGGATTTAGCGCTTTTTGCAGATTTCTCAGGGAAACCCCTAGATGAAATTCGGGGCGATAAAATGCCGATGCAAATCCTCATCCCAGCATTCATGATTTCCGAGTTGCGCCGCGCATTCGAAATGGGCTTTCTGCTTTTCCTGCCATTTCTGATCATCGATATGGTCGTCGCTTCTGTGCTGATGGCCATGGGTATGATGATGTTGCCACCGATCATCATCGCCATGCCGTTTAAAATCATCTTCTTTGTTCTAGTGGATGGCTGGTACATGGTGGTGGGTTCCCTAGTCCGCAGCTTCGGCGGTGGGTGAATGAATTCTATGCACCTTTAAATCTAATCTCAAATTCTAAAACATATCGGCTAGGGTCGCTTTATGCCGCTTGAAATTTCATACTTTCCCCCCGGCGAAGTCGATTTATCCGTTAAAATGGCAGAACTACACCGGTGTTTCATGTTTGAGCGTACAGCCGTCTGCAACCGGCAAAAAGATATTTCATGAATATTCGGAAATCCTGAAGCATAAGGCGCCCGTCTATGACGTGACAAACGGTCTGAATGATGGCCGTCAACCTATTCAGTATGACTTCCTTCGCCCGCCTCTTAGGTGCGATGGAAAGCCAATCAACAAGCAATCTTCTTATAGTCAGAACCTGGGTCCAAAAAAATATCTTCACAAATATTTCGAAACGGATATCCCTCTCAGATCGTCCAATGGTCCTGGCTAACCCTCAACCGGGGGCACGTTGGTCTCATCCAGCTTGCGGCCAACTGTCGTCAAAGAGCTAAGTTCCGTCGATTTTAACTGATCTTTATATTTGTCGAGAAAAGTTCGAAAATTGGCCACGATTTTAACCCGCTGACCGACGCTTGAGGGGTTAATCAATCCGACCGATAAGGGTGCCGCAACCAAAAGAAACGCTTCGTTAAATCTGGATCGCGCCATGGCGCCTCCGTAATCGGACCGGAGCCGAACCAGAGCCCGTTCATTGCCACTCAGCGTGTAGGCTGCCGCCAAGTTTAGTACGCGAACAGCTTGTTCATCATCGAGCCCCTGCCCCGGCCGGATCCCCGCCCCGCGAACGACGCGACGCAGAAATTGTGAGGCATTCGTCCAGTCACCCGCCAGCCAAAACATTTCAGCCCGGATCAGGTCCGCATCGAAAGTTTTGTCCTGCTTGAGCACCAGTTCCACCTGATCGTCCTGATTCAGACCAACAAGTGCATGGGCACGTAAGTGTCTGCGCCGCGCGCTCAGATCTTCGGGGATATTTGGGACCTGGGTTGCATCCAAAACTTCTAGTACACTTTCATATTCCCGAGCAATGGCGTGAACCAATGCAAGATTGGTTCCCACCTGAGCCTTTTCGACCCCGTTTAATCTGAACCTCACCTGGCTATCAAGAAGCTCCGCCGCTTGATCAAGCAAATCAACCTTAACAAGCCGATCCGCAAGCTTCCGGATCATCTCGTCTCCCTTGCGTCCGGCTGGCGTCAACTCCCTAAATTCTTCATAAAGCGCGATTGCCGTTACCGGCGCCATACGGTCTGCACCATCATCCAGATAGAGAAAATTAAAGGTATCTGACATTTGTTGGGTAATCTGGGCAGCATCTTCATGGTCACGATAATAGGTTGCCGCCTGGCGAAGCGCTTCAAGCCCATTCCTGAAACCATTCTCATCGAGATAGAGAGACCCCAGGCGCCGCAGCAAGCTGAACTCAAATTCATCCCCACGCCAAAGATATCTAAGTCGTTCAAGAATTTCGATCGCCTCGTCGGGCTCCATACGTTGCATCCGCATTAAGATATCCATGCGGGCGTAGGATGCCTTGACCGACATCTGGTGGTCATCAAAAGCTAGTGATTCTTCCCATTTGGTCACCGCACCTTCTTCATCTCCGCCGACTTCCGCCAGTTTACCCTCGATGAAAAGGATTCTAGCCTTCTCTTTTTTGGTGGGACTTGCCGAACTCAGCGCCTCGAGGAACTTTTGAGCATTTTCAATATCGCCTATTTCCACTGCCGCTTCAGCAACCAACAAACCCAACGGGAACCGTAAGGGTTTTGGATAGGGCTGAGTAACGCTACCCGTCCGCCGCAATTCATGCGCCGCCGCAATCATTTGGCCGGATTTCGCGATCACCGCTGCCCGCCAGAATGCGCCTTCATCAGTCTCGTCCAGGCTGGGGTCGCCCAGGTCTTCCGCGGCTTCAGCGTATCGCGCCAGCAAGTATTTGCTGGCGCCACGAACCAGTTTAAGTTCGGGAGTATTTTCAAATTCCGGAACCTCGGCAACCATACTCCGCAGGACTCCCAACGCTTCAGCCGCGTAAGCGTTGGCAAAATAAAAGGTTGCCAGATTCCAGCGTGCGGCTTGCCGGGGCTCAACCTCTTTTGCCCGGATCAGCTCACGTTGAAGTTTTTGTTTGCCCACCATGAAATCAGTGGGCTTAGGTAGTTTCCAGCGCTCCAGATCAAGCAACCTCGACACCGGGCCGATTGCGCCAAGTTTAGACTCGGCCGCCTCCTCAGCTGAAACGCTTGATATACTTAAGGGGTCAGCACTGGTGAGTTCCACCCCCTGACGCAACGGCCTCACCCGCAGGTTATCCGTATTAGCGAGGACCAAAATTCCCTGCCCGGTCTGCGGAAAACGAACTTCCGGGTAGGAATACTCTCTGGCAACGCCATGGCTCAACGGGGTCAGCGGGATCACCACCATATTGTCGCCCACATCCGGGTCGGTGACACCTATAGGCTGGCCTGGTTCTGGTGTAGGAACGAAAACTCGCGCGCCGACCGGTGAATTGGGTTGGGCATTGATCTCCAGAGGTGTCTTCGGTTCAAGCGGTTGCTCACGGAACGTTAAAATCCAATTGAACCCGTCACGACGCAAGGCCGGGTTGATGCCTTTCGACGTTGTCATGCGCAAGACTGTACCGCCGGTCGCGGCTAATTGAACAACACTGAAGACTTGCTTGCTCAGGTTTGGCGGAGGCGGAGGCGCGCCTTCCACAGGTTCTGGAGTTTTCACATTGGGATCAGGTCTGGCACCTAGAATTTTTTCAATATTGACTCGACGCTTGGCATCAAACACCACCCACAGTTTCCCAACCCTGCGAAAAACTGCCGCTGCCACAGGTTCCTTCCAGTCAAACCGTAGGTCCATGCCCCCTGCATCACTCTGGTTTTTGCTAACCGTGATTTCTGCTTCTTCCAGATTTGCATCATCCACGGTTGCTACCGGAGTCACCGGGGCAACGGAGGGGGGTGCTACATCGCCTGCCGGTGTGCTTTCTTTCCGTTCGCCAGCGCTCGGCCCGCCATCCGCACTTCTGGGGGCAGCCGGTTCAGGTTTTTCTGGTTCTGACTTGGCTGTATCAACCGCCTTTACCACCGGTGCATCTGATTGCGGCGCGTTGGCGGCCTTGGCGACGATTGCGGGCTCCGGCGTCGGTTCAGCTACTGGCGTTGGTGTGGCTGCAATTTCAGGAGCCGCTTCTGCCAGAACATTTTTTGGCAGAGCCACAGCAACATCAGAGCCAGATGGTTCACGAATATCAACGACCACTTTTGAACCAGAAAGGAAATGGCGAACATTGGCTGTCGGTGGAACGGATAGTGCCACGTGAGTCGCATCTGCGGTGGCTCGGCTCTTAATCTCACCTAATAAGCGTGGGGGGTCTTGGGTCAGACGGCGTAAATCCAAGTTCGCCGCACGACCAAACCGTAGGGTCACCACACCTCCCGTCTGGTTAAGTGTATAGTCCACTTTCGACGCCCAATCGAAGACGAGGCGGGTGTAATCTGGGTGTGATCCACTTCTAACGTTAACGCTGGGCAAGCCTTTTGGCTTGGGCACAGACTGCGCGACAATCTTCGGCGCCGCAGTCGCAACGGTTTTTTCCGAGCTCTCTATTTGTTCCGGCGGTCGGATTACCTCTGCCTCAGCTCCTGGAACTTCGGCGATTTCAACTATAATCGACGTCCCTGAATCATAACTGTAAGCGTCAAATTTTTTCTTCAGAACAAAATGAACGCCGCGGCCATCTGGCTCTGGTGTGGCTTGACGAATGTACTTCTTAAGCGCGCCCAATACGCGTTGATACGATGCCTCTATCGGTCGCTCGAAGCGGATACTGATACCATCCTTACGAACCAGCAGCTGATGACCGACGGGAGCCTTCCAAAGAAATACAATACGACCAAAATCAGGGTGATTGGCAGCCCTCACACTGACCGGTTCGGCTCTGGCACCAGAGGATACCAGAATGAATGCGGCAAACAGAAATGCACCAATCTTACGCATCAGTCGACGCCCACGGTCGGCAATACAATGATGTCAACCCTCCGTCCAAGTGCGCGCCGCTTTTCATCTTCAAGTTCGGGTAACAACTGGTAACGGCTGTCAGCATAACCATACGCGACAATTTTTTCACGATACCCGGCGCTACGAAGTGAGTTCGCAACAGCTGCAGCCTGGGCAGTCGACAGTCCCCAGTTGCTCTCATACCCCTCACCTGCCGGTGGTGCCGGATCCGTGTGCCCATTTACACTTATTTCGTTGTCCATGTTCCGAAAGACGCCCCCCAGTATAAACATCGCCTGAGCTGCCTGTTCGGTCATTTTACCACGCCCCGGCTCAAACAACAGGTCACCGGGTAGAGTAATGATCAATCGGTCTTCAAGACGGATAACCCGCGCATCGTCCAAAAGATCAAGTGGCTCCAGACTGTCGCGTAGAACACCGGCCAGGTAATCGAGATTTATGGCCTTCTTTCGGAACAGGGTGCCAATATTAAAGGATGCACTAACGGCCGGAATGCTTTTGATCGGTGTCGGCTGAAGCGTTTTGGAAAGCGAATCTATAATGTTTTCCCACTGATCAACTTTCACGTTAGACATGGAAAACAACAGCACAAAAAACGTCAGCATCAACGAAACCAGATCAGTAAACGTTACTAGCCAGGCCGTGCTCGCATGCTCCCCAGAGGTTGGCATCTGGGTCAGCCATTGACCAGGTTTTCGACGACGAATGCGGCGCGCAACCATCTCAACCCCGGGGTTCAGGATTGTCGGGCACGGCAACCGGAGTCAGATACTCGAACCGTTGTTCATCTTCATCACGGACATAGAAATTGATGCTCACCGTATCCAAATTACCTTCGCGCAAACCGATCGAGATGGCATCAGGAGGAACCCCTCGGCCGGCCAATTCGACAGCTACCCCGCGCGCTCGCGACATGGCAAGCGTCTGCCCGGTTGGTAGCTCTCCAGCCGCTGTATAATCGACACCCATAACGAACTCCATGTCGAAATGAAGTCCTGGTGGCCGACCACTCAGCGCAGCGACGAGGCGGTCAAACAACGGAATAACGACGGGACGGAGTTCGGTATCTTCGTTTGCAAACATTGACGCGGCAGGAATAGACACCCGCATAAAATGACCGGGACGGACGATTTCGACCTTGGCCACCTGCAACGTCGTGGCGAATAGGCTGGTCACCTGGTCCTGAAACTGATACCCGGCCAAGATGTCACCATCTTTGGCCGTATATTCTGTAGGATCGCTGACATTCAGCTGAGACGTGGCGAATGTAGATGTCAAACTGTCCATTACAGCATTGGACTTTACGTCTTCAACAGTGGAAATCGCGACGAGAAGTATAAAAAATGCAAGAACGAGAAGGAAGAGTGATAGGAAAAGAGCCACATTTGACGCTTGCCGATTATCATCGGTTGATGGCGGAACGATTAGAGTGTGGTCATGCATACCGGCCTAACGCATTAGTCAAAACTGGCGAGCAGAGCGTCGATCTCATCCTGAGAGTTCGCTTCGGCCACCAACTGGGGCCCATGAAGCAGATCTTCATCCGTTAAAGGCTGATCAGCCCCCTCTGACGCCTGTTCAGATTGGGCTATTTTTACTTTATCGATCTCACTTCCAAAGGCTGAAACAAGGCCATCGATTTTTTCTTCAATGTCTTTCAGCGCCTTTACTACTTTTGTAATGCGCTGTCCGGTGATGTCCTGAAAACCACAAGCTTCATAAATGTTAGAGGTTGCATCCGACAGCTTATCGGATACTTCGCTACTGACATCTCCCATCACCGATTCAATAACTTCTGTCGCATCCATAATTGAATTCGTTGCGACTTCGGTGGCCTGTACAATGGCATCCAGCTCGTCTGATGCTGTCGGAAGATACTCGTCCTTCACTTCGTCGGGACGAAGCGCCGCGATATCATCCTTCGCCTCGTGTATATAGCGCCCCAGCGCCTCCAGTTCGTTATAGATTTCCAGGTCAGTTGACGTCAGGTCACCCTTCATTGTCGACATGATGGTATCGACAACATCAGAAATCTCCGAAACAGATACTGAATCACCGTGGTGCGTCCGCAGAGCTTTCAGCTTGGTTTCGATTTCTGGATCAACGTCACCCGCAGGCATCTCTCTCTCCTGGACAATCAATTGTCAAACCCAGCCTGTCAGCCGCATGCTAGAATTCGCCAAGGACGCTGGACATTTTCGTTTTCAGGGTCTCTGCGTTAAACGGTTTGACAATATAGTTTGAAACACCGGCTTCTTTTGCAGCAATAACATTTTCAGATTTACTCTCTGCCGTGATCATTATGAACGGCAGATGTTTCAAGCTGTCATCGCTACGAACTTCGCGCAAAAGCTGAATACCCGTCATTGGCTCCATATTCCAATCCGAAATGACCAATCCGAAATCTTGCTGGCGGAGCTTCTGTAGCGCCATTGATCCGTCTGTGGCCTCCTCGATATTATGAAAATCAAGCTGGCGAAGAAGGTTGCGCAATATCCTGAGCATCGTCTTGTAATCATCGACGATCAGGACGGTCATTTTTTTATCGACGGCCATTTAGCACTCCATTTTCGAAATTTCCTTGCTACAGATTATACAATCGCATGCAGGAAAAAATTTTAACAGTCCAATTATCTAATGCACACACCTTGTAACATCAAAGATAGCACATTGGAATCCCACGATTCTTAACTTTTACAACGTGATTATACCTCTCAACAAGGATTATCCCGTGTCAAAATATTTCACTATCCACCCGTCAGCGCCTCTGTCGCGGGTAACTGACGCAATTGGCGCAACTCAACGGTCATCTCTCGAGCTTTTTCCGGGTCCATTTTAGCCATAATCGGTGCTAGCTTGCGCTCTTTCATACGCTCGGCAACCTCAAGCAGGGTCACCAACTCCAGGTTTTCGAAAATTCGCGCAGCATCCTTCGGTTTCATATTTTCGTAAATTTTCACCAAACTCAGAACTTTAGCATCCTGCTGAGCATCAAACTTCTGGATAAGGCCATCAATAGTTTCACGAAGTGTCTGCAGCTCAACAATTTTCTTATCAATCCGCACTTCGGCGGCGGACAATAGTCCTCCACGCATCTCCATCTCCCGCTCTCGGGTTTCCAGCACCTTGCGTCTGGCAGACAATTTCTGCAGCAGTTCTATCTCAGCCGGTGTCAGCAATGTCGGGTCAGACGTCACCAGCAACGCAATCGCATCTTCTTCTTCCGTTGCACTTTCACCCGCTGCATCTTTCTCTCCAGTCAAGTCCGGCGCTGACGCTTCCTGCGCAGGTGGCTCAATCGCCGGTGCGGGAGTTTGCGCTTCCGCGCTGGCAACTTCAATCGCCGGAGAATTCAGCTCTTTAATGCCATCGCGAATACTATCAATCTTCACGGTCAGCATCATCACGGCAAAAAAGATGGTGAGTGGTAAAAAGCGTATTTTTGAAAGAAATTTCATGGCTTTATATCTCTGCTATCTTCTCTTGTCGTTCATTCGGCGGAGCGCAGAGCCTTTAAAAGCTCTCTTTCCGCATCCGAAATACTTTGGCTATCTTCAGGAACGGAACGATCCAGCCGGTCAGCTTTCAATACTGTTCGTTCCGGCTTCAAATCCGTCGGCGTATTGGGCCTTATGCCATCCGGTATAGGCGAAGCTAATGGCGCTGCCGACTGAGGTTTTGAATTCAATGGCGCTGGACTGACCCCAGCCTCATCCCTGGCGGCACGAACGGCAACCTCAAGACGATCTGCAGCGCCCCCGCCGCGTTCGGATAGAAACACCAGATCATCACGAAGCGACTCGGCCTTTTCCATGCAATTTTGCAATGTTTCAACATTAATTTTCAGGCGTGCGATACTGTCCTCGGCCCGGTCGGTGGCCGTATGGAAATTTAATGCCATTTTCTCAAGTTCGCCTTTGTCCTGGCGCAAAAGACCGAGACGCTTGTTCAGGGTCCACGCATAACCGATGGTAATCACCAGCAAAATAGCAACCAGAATATCAAGAACCAACGCAAGTGGCATTTCGTTCACCTGCCCCTGTTAGAATATGGCGGAAGACATATTGTCATATCAAACTTTCGGCATTTTCTGCACACGGCCTTCAATTTTTACCGCAATACTATCACCCTTACGGCCCATTCGCCCGGAATACATTGGTATTTCGCCACAATTCAGGCGAATAACGGAGTCCGGCGTCGCGCTAAGCATAATCCGTGAGCCAACTTGTAAATCAAAGACATCACTCAAGCGCATCGTCTGCGTGTCAACGACAGCTTCAAGGTCGACCTCCGTCAACCACAACTCTTCAGCCAAGTGGGTTTCCCAGATAGAGTCCCGGCCGAACTTCTCTCCCATGAACATTTGAAGCAGGAGTTCGCGAACCGGCTCCAACGTTGCATAGGGCAATAACAGCTCCAACCGTCCGCCACGGTCTTCCATATCGATACGCAGGCGGGTAACAATGGCGGCATTCGAAGGTCGCGAAATTGTTGCAAACCGTGGATTGGTCTCCAGTCTATCAAACCGAAATGTCACCGGGCTCAAAGGTTCAAAAGCAGCACTGAGATCCGCCAACATGACGTGGATCATTCGTTCAACGAGGCTGCGCTCGATTGTAGTATAGGGACGCCCCTCGATACGCATGGCCGCCGTTCCCCGGCGCCCTCCAAGCAGCACGTCAACAATCGAATAAATCAGTGATGAATCAACTGTTATCAGGCCATAGTTATCCCACTCTTCGGCCTTGAACACACTTAACATCGCCGGTAACGGGATCGAATTCAGATAATCGCCAAAGCGAATTGAAGCAATATTATCCAACGATACTTCAACGTTATCAGATGTGAAGTTACGCAGAGATGTCGACATCAATCGCACCAGACGGTCAAATACAACTTCCAGCATCGGCAGGCGTTCGTATGAAACGAGCGCACTTGAAAGGATCGCCTGAATTCCAGATTTCTGGTTATCGTCCTCGTGTTCGTCATCAAACCCGAGCAGACTATCGATTTCGTCCTGATTCAGAACTCGAGTGGATTCACGGGCAGGGGCATCACTGTCACTAGGGGCATCATCATCCCCCATCATGGCTTCCCATTCGGCAGCTAGATCATCCTGATCTTCGTCGTCGTCTTCGTCGTCTCCGCCAAGAGAAGCTTCCCATTCGGCGGCCAGAGCGTCTTGATCTTCGTCGTCTTCGCCGGGAACCATCATAAACTTGTTATCCTTTGTCGCATCGTCATCACTGAACCAGCATTTCCTTAAACAACACGTCTTTGACCTCTGCCGGTGCGCTCGCCGCACTTACGCGGCGCAACAGTTCTTCGCGAAGTCGATACATGCCAGCCGACCCCTTGAGGTCATCAATCCGGAGTTCTCGTAGATAAGTCTGAAAATTATCAACGATTCTCGGCATTACACTTTCAATCCGCGGAATATCTTCAGACTTCGCCAGTTCCAGGCTCACTCGAATTTTGAGGAAGCTTGATTTCCGGCCACCAGTATTCAAGTTCACCAGCATCTCCTCCAGATCATAGAATACGCCGACGCCCTCCACCTGTTCACCTGCGTCTTCCTCAGTTGTATCTCCGCCCGTAATCATGGCGATCAGAGGGTCCATGAGACCGGTGAAATAAGCTCCGGCGACCCCGCCAACGACGAGCAGTAAAATCAGGCCGATAATGATGAACAGCTTTTTCTTGCCACCTTTTCCGGACGACTCTTCTTCATCACCGGACTCACCACGCTCTTCGGCTTCTTCCTGTTCTTCTTCGTCGGCCATGCTTTACTTTCAGACCCTATACCAAGGCTCGGTATAAATCAGGGGCCGGAAGTCCGGCTCCTTCTCGATTAAACATATATTGCCTTGGTTAATAACTCATTGAAAACACCAAGGCCACCATACAGCTAACGCGCACTTTTAGCATTAGGTCGAATCTGCGAATCCTAGACTACCAAATCCGGTGAAACCGGGGCAACTACCGTGATGCAGGAAGCCTAAATTTGATGTTTAGGCAGTTAAGAAAATTCTGCCGGGTCATTGTTCCCTCTGCCCAGCGGTTCCGCCCTGGAACTTCCCAGGTAATCCACTGCAAACCATTGATTTAATTCGATATAATAAACTGGCACATACCATGCATATAACTGAACGGGATACAACAGACTTTGATTACAGGACTGTGGAAAGATGGAATCAACAACATATATCGCGCTCTCCAGACAAGGCGGCCTAAGGCGGCAGCTTAATGTCGTCGCTAACAATCTGGCGAATATGAACACATCAGGGTTCAAGGGCGAAAAGATGATGTTCGTCGAACACTTGGTTCGTTCTAAGGGTGGGCATAGGCCTATTGGCGAAAAACAAGCATATGTTCGTGACATCGCGACAATGCGGGATTTTAGCGAAGGTCCTCTCGAGCAAACTGGAAACCCGCTTGATCTTGCCATTAGTGGTGAAGGGTTTTTTACCATTCAGACTGATCAGGGCAACAAATACACCAGAAACGGCCATTTCGAGTTAGATGAAGCTGGGCAACTGATCACGAGATCCGGCGACCCCGTCCTGGCTGAGGGTGGTAACCCGGTATTTTTTGCACCCGGCGATACCAAAATCGCGATTTCAAGAGACGGTACCATTGCCACCCAAAATGGCGACCTTGGTAAACTTGCCATCGTCAAATTCACAAACGGACAACAGCTACGACCAGGCGCCGGCGGCATGTTTGCCACCGAAGCCACACCAGAGGTCGTTGAAAATGCGAACATTCAGCAGGGAATGCTGGAAGGCTCAAACGTTCTGCCGATCGTAGAGATGGCACACATGATTGATGTTCATCGCACCTATGACAGCGTCAAAGGCTTCCTCGAACGTGAAGATGAACGCATGCGCAAAATGATTAAAGACCTCGCGCAGGTCACTGTTTAACGAATTAGGGACGCAAAAAAATAAACAGCGCCCAAAACACAGAAAGGACGGGAAAATGAGATCACTGGATATCGCCGCAACAGGAATGCTGGCTCAGCAACGTAATGTCGAGGTTGTGTCGAACAACCTTGCGAACATGAACACAACGGCTTTCATGCGCCGCAGAACCGAATTTCACGATTTGATCTACCAAGACTTGCGTCGTGTCGGTACAACTTCTTCCGACGCCGGAACCATTGTTCCTTCCGGTGTACAGGTTGGGCTCGGCGTCAAACTGGCCGCAGTCTACCGGATTCACGAACAAGGTAACTTGACGGCGACCGACAACACGTTCGATCTTGCGGTTCAGGGTAAAGGGTTTTTCCAGATCACCCAGCCGACAGGGGAAACCGCCTACACTAGGGACGGAACATTCCAGCTCAATGCAAGCGGTCAGGTGGTCACCCATGATGGCTACACTGTGCAGCCGGGGATCACGGTTCCAAGTAACGCGATTGATGTCACCATCAATGATTCGGGACAAGTCCAGGTAAAGATTGAAGGGACTGCCGCGTTATCGACGGTTGGACAAATTCAGGTATCGACATTTCCGAATGAAGCCGGTCTCGAATCCATCGGCGGCAATCTGTATTTGGAAACTCCTGCATCGGGATCGGCGACTTCCGGGAACCCATCAAGCACTGGCTTTGGGTCCATTCTTCAGGGGTTCCTGGAGACATCCAATGTCAACGCCGTTGAAGAAGTATCCAACTTGATTTCAGCCCAGCGTGCTTATGAGATGAATTCAAAAGTCATTCAGACTTCCGATGAAATGCTCGGCACCCTGACGCAACTCCGCTAGGAGAACCGAAATGCTACGCAATATTCTCAGCATTGGACTTACAGCCCTGTTTATATCCATTTCCGGAAGTGTCCTTGCTGGCCAGGACGCCGCCGCTCCGAATTTTGAAAATCAGGCACCCGTCATGCTACAGGAATCTGTTCGACTGGACGGCAAAATCGTTCATATGGGCGATTTGTTCATGAATGTCGGAGACAAAGCCAATATAGCGATCGCGTATACACCTGCACCCGGAAAACGCACCGTTTTTGACGCCCGTTGGTTAAGTCGGATTGCCCGTGCTCATCGGTTGAAATGGCGTCCCTTAAGCCGATATGACCGGGTCGTGGTCGAGCGTACGAGTACTGTAATCAACCGTGACCAAATAGCCGAGGAAGTGCTGCTGGCACTTATTGATCAGGGTGCAGAACCAGACATGGAAGTTGAATTTTCCAACCGTATGCTGCGTTTGCATGTTGCCGGTGACGACATTGCAGTCGTCGGCGTCGAAGACAGCATTCTCGACCCCAGAACCAACCGGTTTTCCGCAATCATCCACGCTCCGGCAGGTGACCCCGGCGCCAAGCGCATCAGGGTTACCGGTCGGGTTCATGGCACAAGCGAGGTGCCGGTCCCTACCCGCCGGATCCTCGGTGGTGAAATCATTCGCAAAGGCGATATCAAATGGATCAAAGTTCGCTCCAGACGTTTGCAGAACGATGTCATTCTCAATGATCTTGATTTAATCGGGAAAGCCCCGCGGCGAGGATTACGGTCTGGGCAACCCGTGCGGACAAACATGGTTCGCCGGCCCGTCCTGGTTAAGAAAGGCAGCCTGGTTACGATTTCGCTAATTGTTCCGAAGATGACCCTTACCGCACAAGGTAAAGCCATTACCGATGGCAGCGAAGGCGACATCATTCAGATCGCTAACACCCAAAGCAATAGCGTTGTCGAAGCAGAGGTTATTGGTACGGGGCGTGTCGCAGTTCGCCCAGCAACCCAGCTCGCGATGAACCAGAAATAATTACGTGCGCTAATCACGTAACAATGGAGATAATGATGGAAAACAACTCCCTTCACCGGCCCTTTAAGAAGCTGGCTATGCAGGTTGCGGCAATTGCTGCCACAACCCTGATCCTAAGCGGTTGTAATGTGTTGACCAGATTGTCCGAAGTTGGCGAACAGCCACAAATCACTAAGATTCAAAATCCCCAGGCTCGTCCTGACTACAAGCCTGTGAATCTGCCGATGCCCGCTCCAAGGATCGCCGAAGACAATCCTAATTCGTTATGGCGGGCCGGTGCACGCGCCTTTTTTAAGGATCATCGCGCCAAGGAAGTCGGCGATCTGGTGACCGTCATAATGACACTGGATGACAGTGCGACCTTTTCCAACAAGACGGAACGTGATCGCAAAGACAGCGAAGATGTGGACGTAAACGATTTCCTGGGTTTGGAAAATGAATTATCAAAAGTTCTGCCACAAGGCGTCGGCGCCGCAGCCGGCGTATTTGATGGTCAGATCGCCAACTTCAATTCAACTCACGCCACCCAAGGTGACGGCACGATTGAACGGTCGGAAACTCTGAGCCTGACCTTCGCCGCGATCGTTACGCAAATTTTGCCCAATGGGTCTTTGGTCATCATGGGTCGTCAAGAAGTTCGGGTGAACGCCGAACTTCGCGAACTTATGGTGACCGGAGTTATCCGGCCAAGTGATATTGATTCCGACAACACAATCTCCGATGACGATATCGCCGAGATGCGTGTCGCCTACGGCGGACGCGGCACGCTCAGCGGATTGCAGAAACCCCGATGGGGTATGGAGATGTGGGATATTCTATTCCCGTTCTAGGTCGGCGAATGCCGGATCTGGACAACTTAAAAGGCCGATGCAATTGCATCGGCCTCTTTTTTTCGCAACAAACCAATTTTAAGGATTAGTCATCCCGATGGGTTTTTTCCATTCGTTCATGACGCTCCTGCGCTTCCAGACTAAGCGTCGCAATCGGACGGGCTTCAAGACGCCGAATACTGATGGGCTCTGCTGTCTCTTCACAGTAGCCATAGGAGCCATTCTCAATTCTTGACAGGGCATCATCGATCTTGTTGATCAGTTTGCGTGCACGGTCCCGGGTCCGGAGTTCGAGAGAGCGATCTGTTTCAACAGAGGCTCGATCAGCTATATCAGCTTCAACAGTCCCTCCCTCTTGCAATTGCTGAAGAGTATCGTTGGAGGCCGTCAAAAGATCTGCTTTCCACGCCAAGAGCTTCTGGCGGAAATGTTCCACCATGATCTCGCTCATAAAATCTTCTTTTTCAGAGGGCTTATAGTCGGGAGGCAATATAACAGTCATACTTAACCCTACTCCAGGCTGCGAGGATTTAGAGGTCAATTTTGGCGGAATATAAGAGGCGTCGACGCCTATCGCAAGCCCCATTTATTACAGGGAATTTACCAGCAATTTCAATAAGTTAAAATAGGGTTGGTAGTATTGCCGACAACCGATCAAGAAGATTTTCGCGTCAATTTGGCAATTTCCACTTCAGCTCGCAGTTCGATTTCCTTAATCAGCTCGTTCAATCGCGGGTCATCACTATCGTGATGTTTTTTTCTCAAGTTCTGAGCAAGATCCGTCAGCCGGTCCTTTGAAAAGACCCCGTTCAGAATACCAATCCTGAGTTCATCAAGGCGATCGAGCACATCACGGCCATAATCTTTCAACACAGCTCGCGAGCGACCATCAGTAGCATCCGGCACTTCCTGCAAGGCAAACACCGAATCCACGGTGCCGACTCCGCCGCCTTCAACCGCAGAGGCGGCCTCATCCGGACCCTGAGTTTCGCGCAAACGGTCAGCAAATCCACCGCCAGGAGCCGCAGACTTTTCCTTCTTCCGACTTGCCGAGGCTTCTTTCGGACCACCGACTTTGGATATTTTCATTATTTACCTTCTTATACTGATGGTGTTGCACAACCCCCTTACCATCTTGGCAGAGCAGTCGGCCCCAGAAGTATAACCACGATCACGCCCTGAACAAAATACAGTTCGACGCCATCAGAACGTTTTCCAATGTCATTTCGTACCCGGCAATTTTTTCTCCCCCCGACATCAATTGGGATTTATTGCCCTAGGAGTATACGCAAGATCTGAATTTACTCTTTAAAATCAAATAGTTAATTTATTATCAATTTGGCACTCATCTTGCGTAGCATTGCCTGCCGGAAACCACAGTTCCGTCTTCGGCCCATTAACATTTTGGAGTTTCGACTATGGTGGGATACTCATTTTTTCAATCGAGCACACTTGGCATGCGAAGTCAGGCCCACGCGCTGGATACGATTGGCAGAAACGTCGCTAACGTCAATACCGGCGGCTACAAACGCACGGACACCCAATTTGCCTCAGTACTCAGTGAAACCGTTGGCAAAAACACCTCCGATGTGGGCGGCGTCCTACCTAAAGATTATCAAATTATTGATAGTCAGGGGGTTATACAAAGCTCGGCCCGAGACCTTGATTTGGCCATTGTTGGCCATGGATTTTTCCAGGTCAGTAAATCCCTGACAGATATCAGCCCGGAAAACACACTTTATACACGTGACGGAAGTTTCCGATTGTCCGTGGAAAACGACATCACTGTTCCCGGCACTGGTTTCACTGCCGTAACACCGGTTACCGTCGACAGTAATGGCGTCCAGATAAATCCGGTCACAGCCAAAGATGGGTATCTGGTCGACAAAAATGGCTATTACGTCCTTGGATGGTCTCCTCAAACCGACGGAACGTTTTCAAATTCAGGTACGGCTGCTCCGTTGCGTATCGACGCACATGCCTTCACCAATACCTTCACAGCTTCAACGACGGCACAGCTTCAGCTTAATCTTCCGGCTTCAAATGGGATCATAACCGACCATGCTTCGGCCGTCCTCGATGCCGACCAGGGAACCAACAACAGCAACCTCGTCACCTATACCGCTGAAATAGTTGATTCCAATGGCGCCAAACAAACGGCACGGATCAACATGTCAAAGAGTGGCGTCAATCAGTGGGATATCTCGGCCACAACCAGCCGCTCGTCCAGTCCTCAAGTTGGAACTGTCATGCTGAACGGCACCTTGGAAGCCGGCGATCAGTATAGCGTAACCGTAAACGGCACAACTGAGACCTATACCGTGTTAGGGACAGAAGCTTCTATCAGCGACGTCCGTGCAGGATTGATTGCTCTGCTCAATGCCAATGGAACGATCTCGCCCAATGTAACTGCTTCGGCAGGCAATACCGCTGGTGAAATCACCCTGACAGCAAATGCGACGGGCACCACATTCACATCTAGCGCTGCAGCGGCCAATGGTGCATCTACTGCACAAGTTGATACAATCACAATATCAGGTACCGTCGAAGCGGGCGACACGTACTCCGTCATAGTAGATGGAAACGAAGTCACTTATACCGTGACCGGCGGTGAGGCGGATCTAGCTGCCGTTCGCACAGCGCTTGTCGCAAAAATCAACGCCGACACGACAGTTAATGCGCTTGTTACCGCCGCACCAGGGGCTGCAAACGGTGAACTTACGTTAACTTCCGACAATGCAGGGAGCGCATTTACATCGGTGGTTTCAACACCTGTTACCGGTGGGCTAGCCAATACGGCGGCCAAAACGACAACCACGGCGAATGTAAAGACGACGGATGACAATACAGTGGCTTCCGCAACCACGACGTCCAGTCAAACCTCGGCAATTTCAACAATTTCGTTTTCGTCACTTGGTGTACTTGCGACAGGCTCCGCATCGACGGTCAATCTGGCGATGAATTTTTCTGACGGTGGAACATCGACGATCGCATTGAATGTCTCAGATCTCACTCAGTTTGCCAGCGATTTTCTTCCCCTCGGCTTTGATCACGATGGATTGGCTTCGGCCAGCATGAACCGTGTACAATTCGATTCTTCCGGCCATGTCACCGGCACCTTTAGCGATGGAACACAACGGAAGGTCTACAAAATTCCATTGGCAACATTCTCCAATCCGAACGGTCTGGAGATGAAAAACGGGATGGTGTTCGCCCAGTCAGCGGAGTCCGGCGATGCAACCCTTTTCGCTGCTGATACCACGGGCATTGCAAGCTTCACCCCCTACTCCGTCGAGCTTTCCAATGTTGACCTGACCACGGAATTCAGCCGAATGATCATGGTCCAAAATGCCTATAATTCAAACGCGACGGTCTTCAGAACCTTGGACGAAATGACGACCGTGGCCCGCGATCTGAAAGCCTGATCCTGGCCCTGTTTTTGATAGCGTGATCGGCGACCCTAACATTTCAGAGTCGCCGTTAACGTTTTCTCCCTTCACTTTAGGAGGTCGGAAAATATTTCCGGCCATACAGAATTACCCTCCCATATGGACGAAAATCTTCTCTACACTCATTTTTTATCGTTTGTTTTCAATAAATTAATAAGAAACAAAACTGGCACGATAATCGCATGTCCATATGAGAAATCATCGAAGCGATTAACGCGAACGGAAAATATGATGAAAAAAACGGGAAAAATATTTTTGGCACAAGCCACTATTCGCCAAACTTGGCGCGCTGTATCCGCCGTTCTTGCGACGGCTTTTATTCTTTTAATCGTACCAGCCGCCTCTCAAGCCTCTTCGCGGATCAAGGATATTGTCCAGTTTGAGGGCGTTCGTGAGAACTTACTGGTTGGGTATGGCTTGGTTGTTGGTTTGAACAACACCGGCGATACGCTGAAGACCGGGCATTTCACCAAACAGAGCTTGCAGTCCATGCTCAACCGCCTTGGTGTAAAACCCACAGACGCTGGTCTCGATTCAAAAAATGTCGCCGCTGTTATGGTAACCGCGTCACTTCCGGCATTCTCCCGTCAGGGCGGCCGAATTGACGTCACCGTGAGTGCACTTGGCGATTCAAAAAGTCTTCTTGGTGGTACTTTACTGGTAACGCCGCTTCTTGGTGCCGATGGCGAAGTCTATGCGGTTGCACAGGGTCAACTGGCGGTCGGCGGATTTTCTGCCGGCGGCAACGCAGAAACCGTCACCAAGGGCGTGCCAACAAGCGGGCGTATCGCCAATGGCGGAATTGTTGAACGTGAACTCAAATTCAAGCTGGGAAATCTTGATTCGGTCAAGCTGACCCTCCGTAACCCTGACTTCACCACCGCCCGACGCATTTCGCAGGCCGTAAACGCATTTTTGGGCACCCCGGCAGCAGTAACCAACGACCCCTCCACGGTCGAGGTCACCATTCCTGCCAGCTATAACAAGAACGTGGTAAATCTACTGACTGACATTGAGCAGCTTCGTATTGAGCCGGATCAACTGGCCCGTGTAGTGATTGATGAACAGTCCGGCCTCATTGTCATGGGCGAGGACGTGCGCATCAGCAGTGTCGCCATTGCTCAGGGCGCTTTGACGATTCGCGTCACGGAAGCCCAACAGGTATCGCAACCTGGTCCTTTTGCAGAAGTCGGAACGACAACGACCACCGATCGCACGGATGTTCAGGTTAATGAAGGCGAGGACAAACGCCTTACGGTTCTGAAGCCCGGCGTCACATTACAAGAACTGGTCAACGGATTAAATGCGCTAGGCATCGGACCTCGTGATATGATTACCATTCTGCAGGCGATTAAAACCGCCGGCGCGTTGCAAGCAGAAATCGAGGTGATGTGATGAGCGCCATTTCGGAAAATACATTTGCTCTCCAGGCAAATAATGCTCTCGCCGAAGGCCGCTCTTCGGTCTCTGTCGGCAAAGCCAAAACCATTCAACAGGCACGCCAAGTTGCCGAAGATTTCGAAGCCGTATTTATCGGCCAAATGCTGCAACCACTATTTCAGAACCTTGGTGCCGAAAAACCTTTTGGCGGCGGGCAATCTGAATCCATGTGGCGAAGCATGCAGGTTGATGAATATGGCAAGGCCATCGCCAAATCCGGCGGTGTCGGCATCGCCGACCAGGTTTTCAAGGAAATACTCAAGATGCAGGAGATACAATAATCATGCCCTCAAACAATCGCATTGAAGACCTGATCCTAATCACCGGTCGGTTGATTGATGTCCTCGAGCGCGAAAACGATGCATTGAACAACCAACGCAATGCCGACCTTCGCGATATACTGGATGAAAAGGTAACGTTGAGCCGGGTTTACGAATCCAGAATGCAGGTGATTTCGGAAAAACCAGAAATTCTGGATGAGGTTGATGCCGATCTACGCGAAAAACTACAGAGTCTTGGTCAACAGGTAAGTACCCTCATTGAGGCGAACGGAAGGTTGCTGAAGGTCGCGATGACCGTCAACCGGAGGGTCGTTGAGCTCATCGCAGAGGCGGTTCACGACGCCACGCCAAGCGCAGGGACCTATGGCGCAACTGGCGCGTCAGCAACGGGAAGCCTTGGCGCCGATAAACAGCGCGTCGCGTTTTCATTGGACCAAGTTTTATAACTGGCCTGTTTAAGGCGGGAGAACACCAACTATGGGCGACATAACCCAAGCACTGCGAACGGCACAAAGCGGCCTGCTGGTTAACCAGCAGGCACTGAATACCGTTTCCAGCAATATCTCTAACGTCAATACGCCGGGATACTCAAGAAAGAACATAAATCTCGAGAACGTTGCCGTTGCTGGAATCCCAGCTGGTGTAAAAATCTCCTCCGTTACCCGCCAAGTTGACGAGGGTTTACTCAAAACCCTACGTATCGAGAATGGAGAACTTGCGACTTTAGAGGGAAAGGAACGTACCTACGAACGCCTCCAGGAACTATTTGGCGCACCTGGGGAAAACACTTCGTTGGGGCATTTAATTGAGAGTTTCGGAGAGGCAGGCGAGCTCCTTGCTGCTAATCCAACCAATATTCTCGAACAGTCGGAGTTTGTTCGTCGTGCGCAAGATGTCACGAGTAAATTCGTGAACATGAGCGAGGCCATTCAGGAACAAAGATTGCAGGCGGACGCTGCAATCAGCGATATCGTCGCTCAAATTAACACAATCACCGCAAAAATAGATCAGTTGAACGACGATATCATTTCCAACAGTACCGTCAGCCGCGACGTTACCGACCTCGAGGACCAGCGGGATCTCGAACTGGACAAACTGTCCAAGTTGGTTGATATCCGGTATTTTTTCAGAAGTGACGGGGACGCAGTTGTCTTCACATCCGGCGGTCGCACTCTGGTCGACACGGTGCCCCCTATACTGTCCCACACTTCCGCGTCCGCTCTCTCATCAACCAGCACTCATGCGGAAGGTGACATTAATGGAATTTATGTGGGCACAGCCATCGCTGCAAACGACATCACTAATGAAATTCGAGAGGGTTCCCTTAAAGCTCTCGTAGAACTTCGCGACGAAATTCTCCCCAATTTGCAGAGCCAACTTGACGAACTGGCATCCGAAATGCGTGACGCAGTCAACGCGATCCACAATCGGGGAACTTATTTTCCTGGCGCTCAAACAATGACCGGCACCCGAAATATTGTTGATGGCGGAACGCAAACCATCAAGCTGGATGCGGCTGGTGGCGTTGATGATGTCAAAATCGTTATCTTTGACTCAACCGGAAAGCAATCTGCGGCAACAACTTTGAACACGATTATGGATTCTGCTGCCTATGGAGCCGACAAGGCCTCTCATGGGACGTGGACCGTGACGGAAGTCGCCACGGCACTCCAGGACTGGTTGCAGGAGAAAGTATCTTCAAGTTCGACAGCCACAATAAACTCAGCAGGCAAATTCGAAATCAAGCTGAACTCTACAAGTCATAATCTTGCGTTCAGGGACGAGGTGGCTTCCGCTGATGGAAGCACAGCTGGCGATGCCGCAATTGGCTTTGATTCTAATGGTGATGGTAATATCGACGAAACAGTTAATGGTTTTGCCAATTTCTTCGGCCTCAACGATTTCTTTGTCGACGGTCTTGCCGATAACGTCCATGAGACAAATGTCCTGGAAACCGGCTTCTCGGTAACCGCAGCGACCTTGACGTTTCATGACAGCACCACTTTGGGTACCGTCAACCCCTTGGGCGGTGCGTCTTTGACAGTGACCGCGGGGACGACACTAACGGACCTTGCGACGTCCATCACCAATAACATCACTAATGTCACAGCCTCAGTAGTTCCGGACGGAACCGGAAGCAGGTTGAGAATCTCGCACGATAACGGCTCAAATCTTATTATCACGCAGGCAGCCGGCAACACTTTGCTAACCGATCTGGGCGTACATAGTGCAGATGTCAGAGTATCCTCCACGCTGGCAGTCCGTTCCGATATTCGCGACGCTCCCGCCCGTGTCAGTTCAGGCATGCCGCAGTTTGACTCAAGTATTAATGCATCAGGCGAATATTTGATGAGCGTCGGTGACGATACAGTGGCTCAGCAGCTCGTGAGTGTATTCACGACAGTGAATACGTTCGACAAATCTGGTGGGCTACCTGCCTTATCGAATACGTTTGCCCAATATGCCGGAGAGATCCTGGGAAACAATGCCTTGATGGCATCAACAAATGATCGCAATATTGAATCTCAGAAATCATTGAGCAATGCTCTACAATTCAAATCTGATTCCTTACGTGGTGTAAACCTTGATGAAGAGATGGCTAATTTGATCGTATTTGAACAGTCGTTTTCCGCCGCTGCACGGGTGATTTCAGTTATTCAGGATATGATAAAGACCCTCGAGCGGGCCGTTAGCTAGGAAACGGAACCATGAGCCGAATATCAACTCTTGCAGCGAACACGCTGCTCTTAAATCAGACACTTCGCACACAATCGCGTATTCTGGATGGCCAGGTCGCGGTGTCGAGCGAAAAGAAGTCTCAGGATTACAAGGGTATCCATGTTGACTCACGGAGATTGGTTAACATAGAGCATAATCGTGACCTTCTTCAGAGATACATCAAAAATAACGAGCAGAAAGACGTTGGTCTTACAGTGTCGACAACCGTCGTCGATAATGTCCAGACTGCTGTTAAAGAGTTCCGAAAATCTCTTTCGACGTTTTCAACGTTTGAAACCAAAGATGCTGTCAAAGTTAAAGACATTCAGGATAACGCGTTTCGCACCCTGTTAACGATTCAGGACTACTTGAATACCGATATTGATGGTCGTTATCTCTATTCCGGTGGCAAAAAAACCACGCAACCCGTAGCCTTCGGACTAACCTCTGTCGACGCGTTCCAAACCAAATATGATGGTAGCAGAACCACTTACCCAGTAACCCGCGATGCCCATCTTGATACGTTCTCATTGACGCAAGATACCAACAATCTAAACAATAAACATATTACTCCCGCTAACTTCCTCCAATTCCGCCGCGATGGTGATAATGATCCGACGACATCGGGAACAAGCTCTATCACAGCCTCTTCGGCGATATTTTCAAACGTCGCCGCCGGGTCCTATTACACGGTCTCAAACACGACCAATAACAACGGTAGTTATGTCGTCGATAGTGTTTCTTCGGATGGCCGGTCGATCAATGTGAAGACCAAAATGTTCACTGATGAATTGTCCGTCGCGGCGGCAACGATCACTTATGTCGACCCCGTCGACAACACCAAGACCAAGACGTTATCAAGCACCGATTTTACAGACCTGACCTTTACCCGAGACAACGATACGATGGTCTCGGCTGCAGCCGCCGGCTTGTCGGCGCTAAAGGTCGGAGAGTATTTTACGGTTTCCGGAACGGCGCAAAACGACGGGACCTATACCATTGCCAGCAAAACCAACAATAACACAGTGGTCATTGAAGCGGCAAAGCTCACGGATGAAGGAACCAAAAGGGCCAACACTGGCGGTTCAGTCGCCCTCGACACCTACACCAACACGGATATAGAATTCACCGCCGCATCGAAGACAATCCAGGTACGTCAATCCGGCACATCGACTGGCGTCGCCGACATATTCTCCGGCCTATCCGCCGGCGACCAGTTTACTGTCGCCGGTTCAACCTCCAACAATGCAACATTTACGATCGTATCTCTATCAGCAGACGGGTCGACGGCAACAGTCTCCGAAGCCGTGACGAATGAAACCGATACAGATGGCGCTACCTTCGCTGGTGTTGGGGCTGCCACCCTTGCCTATACTTCCGGCACACAATTGATCATTACGAACGTAGGTGGTGCTGGCACGGACACGATTCAGATAGCGAATGGCGTGGGTGGAGCAATCAGCGGTGCCTTCGGCAGTGTCGCCATAGGGGATAAGGTCTCCCTTAGCGGCTCGGCTGCACACGACAACGCAAACTACACTGTTACCGCCATAAACGCTGCAACCTCGACAATAACGGTTGCTGAAGACATTACAGCGAGCGTGACCAACACCACGGGAACTCATCTTGAAGTGAATTCAGGAAACAAAACCTTCTTCAACATGGTCACAAATACCGACGTTGAGTTTAACGCCGCGACAAAAGTGATCGAAGTCAGGGAATCTGGCACCACGACAGCGGTCCCGAATATTTTCACCGGGTTAAAGATCGGCAATACATTTTCGATCGCCAATACGGCATCGAACCCAGGACCGTTCACCATCACAGCAATTGCCTCTGATGGATCATCGGTAACGGTCGCGGAGGCCGTAACTGCAGAAACAGACACCACTGGTGCCCTATTCACCGGAACCGGCGATGTGCCTCTCTCCTATGCGTCTGGAACCGGTGTTACATTTACAAATGTTGGTGCCGCGGGAACAGACACAATTCAGGTTCTTGATGGCGCTGGCGCAGCCTTGGCAAACGCATTTAAAGACCTGACCGTTGGTCAAACCTTCTCCATGGGCGGTGCCGGACCGGGTTATGATAATGCCAATTACACGATCACGGCCAAATCCAGTGACGGCTCAACAGTCACTGTTGCGGAAGATATTACCGGTGTGACCAAGACAGATACCGATGGCGTGAAAATAGAAGCCTTTGCCGTTTCAGGTACCGTCTCAGCCTCTTCATATTATAGCGGAGATACGCTAACCCAAACCCACCGGGTAGATTCCGGCCGGAACTTTGTCAGCAATCTCACTGCCGTAGACCCGGCGTTTGAAAAAACTTTGCGGGCAATTGGCATTATTCTCCAAGGCAAGTTTGGTACTGCCGGCGGCCTGGAACAGAACACCGAGCGGGTCGACCAGGCACTGTACCTGTTGGACAGCTCTCAGGAACGCACCGTTGCATCGACGCCGCCCACTGGATTGAGCACGGAGCTGACGAGTAGCCTGCAGGAAATCCAGATTACGCTCGGGTTCAATCGCGTTTTAATCAAGAATACGAATTCACTCCATGAAAATCTGATCGGGTTCTATGATTCAAATATTGCAGATATGGAAAATTCGGACCCTCTCGATACAATTACCCGGCTGCTCGACGATCAACGTGTGCTGGAGGCGTCGTTTCAGACCTATGCAAGGATCCGACAATTAAGTCTGACTAATTTCATTTAGCGACCCTAACCGACAAGTCGACTTCCTGAGCCGACAAAAAACAGTGAGCTGGTTCATATCCATAAACCGAGGCATTTTTAGGGTATCAAAATGGATTTCCACAAACATATAGAAGATACAGTATGAGCAAAACTGACAAAGCCAAACAAAAAACAATTCCGCCACGTTCTCAACCAGGCGTTGGTAATCCAACATATACGGAGGCTTGGGCATTGGTGGAAAGTGCCAAAAGCTTGGCTGCACCTTTGGAGAAAAACTCGTTTGATGATCCGGAAACCCGTGAGCAAATTCGCGAGGCGTTACGTTTAAACTGGAAATTGTGGACGATTTTTCAAGCTGAACTTGGTGTTGAGAAAGAAGATGGCTTGCCGGTGGAAATGCGGTCCGACATGCTAAATTTATGCAATTTTATCGATAAGCATACGGTTGATTCAATCTCTGACCCTACTCCGGAGAAAATATCGACGCTAATTGATATAAATTGTCAGCTTGCCAACGGACTCATTGCGACAATTGAATAACCGTCTGAATATCTCCCCATTGGTTAAGCAGGCAACGCCGAACAATGTGTAAAGGTGGAAAATGAAAAATACTTGGCGGTTCAGCGGAAATGAATCCCGCTATATTGATGAAGTCTTCGCATCTGGCGAAGGTTCGGCGACGTCGGGTGACCTGAACAATCGCTTTGAACGGGAATTTGCCAAAAAAATCGGTGCTCAATATGGAGTCACTTTCAACTCAGGCACATCCACATTGCATGCGGCACTTCATGCACTAGGCGTTGGGTACGGCGATGAAGTGATTATTCCGGCGCTTACCGTCTATGCCAACCTGGCAGTTGTCATCGCACAAAATGCCATACCTATATTCGCCGATATTGATCCGCACACATTTAACATTGACCCATCTGATATAGCGCGAAAAGTGACATCGAAAACCAAAGCAATTGTTCCCGTGCCGCTTTATGGCCTTCCATGCGATTACGATGCCATAGCCAAGATTGCAGATGAACATGGAATTACTGTTATCAATGATGCAGCCCAGGCTTTTTTGGCTGAATACAAAGGCAAGCAGATTGCATCTCTGTTTTCTGTAACCAGCTATAGCCTGGACGCGACGAAACATGTCACCACCGGAGACGGCGGCATGATCGTGACCAATGACCAAGACCTGGCTCAGTCAATTCGAAAATTCGGCAGCCTGGGCTATAAGGCTCTGACTGGAAAAGACGGTCGAATTCGCGTCAATAAGGACTTGTTCCAAGACCCGAACTACAGCCGCCATGACGAAATTGGACTAAATTATCGAATGTCTGAGTTTGCCGCCGCTGTCGGTCTTGCCCAGACGGAACGCATGGAGCATTTTGTCGACATGCGCCAAAAGATCGCGGTCCTTTACGCAGATGCGATCAAAGGCTGTGACTATTTGGTTCCACAAGTGGTTCCTGATGATTGCAAATCAGCCTATTGGACCTACACCGTCAAGTTCGAACACGATGATGTCTCATGGTATGATTTTCGACGAAAATTTATGGACTTTGGCGGAGACGGTATCTATGCCGCGTGGCGATTGTTATACCATGAAACTGTATTCGAGTCCGGTGCATGGAAAAAACATTGTCCGCCATTATATAACAACTACACATTCCAACGCTGCCCGAACGCTGAAGATGTTCAGCCGAAGATCATGCAGTATGTTGCCAACTACGAAAATGAGGCCGAAGCGGAGCCGAACATTGAGGCCTTGCGTAAAACCATCACCTATTTCGGATAAGAGAAGAAAATCACCATGAAAATTGGCGCATTTATTCCCATACGCATGGATTCCGAGCGCCTTCCGAGTAAAGCGCTGAAGCATGCCGCCGGGCGCCCCATCGTTTACCACTTACTCGATCGCGTAGTTCACTGTCGAAACATCAAGTCTGCCAAAGATGCCGTTATCTGCACGACACCCGACGCTGTTAATGATCCGTTGGTTGAAGCCGTTGAGGCGTACGGCGCGTCTATATATCGCGGCGACAAAGACGATCTGATTAAACGTTTCAAAGATGCTGCCGATTTTTTCAATTTCGATATCATCCTACAGGTCGATGGCGATGACCCACTGGCGGATACCGAATATATGGACCTGACGATTGATGCATTAGTCGATGATCAAGACCTTGATGCAGCAGTTAGCAGCGGGTTACCGTTCGGAATCAACGTTAAAAGCTTCACCCGTGCGGCGTTAGAAAAGGTTTATGCGAGCTATAAATCTCAGAACAACGACACTGGTTTTGCACTTTACTTCATTAAGTCGGATATTTGTCGTTGCCTCGAGATTCCTCCAAAATCTCAGGATCACGTCATGTCGAACGCCCGCTTGACACTTGATTACGATGAAGACCTGGCAGTATTTCGGAAAATTCTCGAAGCACTTTATGCTGAAGGCCAGGTTTTTGGATTGAACGAATTGGTTTCCTTTTTGAACGAGCACCCAGAGATTGTCTCCATCAATAGCGATCTACAGGAGGCTTATATGGATCGATCCCGCGAAAAACTTGACTTGGAATATATGGACGCCAATGGGAACTCCCAACGCATTTATCTATAATCAAGGAATGAAGCTTGCTATCGGCACGGTCCAGTTTGGGCAATCATACGGTGTTTCCAATGTAAAGGGCCGACCTTCGGAACAAGAAGTCGGTGAAATTCTGGAATTCGCCGCTAACCAACATATCAGAATCCTGGATACCGCACCGGCTTATAGCGAAGCGGAATCTGTTCTCGGCGAGGCACTTTCAAAAAATCACCCCTTCCAAATCATCACAAAAACCCAACCACTTCGAGACCTTTCAACTGCCCTAAATCCAAGCACAGTGGTTTTAAAAACATTCGAACAGTCCCTCAAGCGACTCAGGGTCGACGGGGTAGCGGGGCTGATTGTTCATCTGGCTGAGGATCTTTTAGGTCCGCATGGCGATCAGGTTTGGGCTACACTCGACAATATCAAGGCTTCCGGTCGGGCAGAAAAAATTGGCGTATCATGTTATACCGGTCGGGAAATCGACGTCATCATGGAACGCTACCCGATTGAACTGGTTCAGGTTCCAGTCAATATTTTCGACCAGCGCCTGATCAAGGATGGAACCTTGTCCAAATTGGCTGATCAAGGTATCGAAGTCCATGCCCGGTCTGCCTTCTTGCAAGGCCTGGCACTGATGGACCCTAACAATTTGCCTCTCAAGTTCACTCGGGCAGAAGCCCCCCTTCGGGCTTTTTGCGAAATAGCCGCAGATAACGGACTACGTCCCATTGAGCTAGCATTGCGGTTTGTTCAATCCTTGAAAGAAGTTACCCGAATTGTCGTTGGCGTAAATGAACGCAGAGAGCTTTCCGAAATTATCGAGGCCATGGGCGGTCCGATCCCAGAAAGCATTACCCCATCATCATTGAGTACCAACGACGAAGCCGTAATTACTCCTTCATTATGGCCACCAGACACTCAGGAAAAATGGGGTTTTGACTTCTCCAGAAATCACGGCAGTGGCCCATCATGACAAATCCAGTCGCGGTATTTCGAACCAGTGCTTCATCAGCGATTGGTGGCGGACACATCATACGATGCCTCGCATTAGCCGATGAATTGGCTGCTCATGGCTGGTTTTGTGTAATTGCATGTGGATCACAAACCCCAGAGACCATTCCTTCAGTAGGGCAGAATCATCCTGTCTTCCTGATTGATGAAGAGAATCAGTTGAACGAACCTTATTCCATATCAGAATTCCTAGGCTGCATCGCAGACTTGATGGTCATTGATCACTATCACCGCGGGCTGGCATTTGAAACGGCTTGTCGGCAATTTTCAAACAAAATCATGGTCATCGAAGATCTCCCCAACAGAAGGCACGATGCAGATGTTTTGCTTGATCAAAGTGGCGGTCGTGTGGCTAAGGAATACCTGGGTCTCGTTCCCGAACGGTGCGAATTTTTTATAGGCCCGCATTATGCGTTGCTACGCGAAGCATTTCGCAGAGAACCATCTCTCCTCACGGGAGACGCTTCAAAAAAGCCGTTTCGTGTCTTTGTCTCCATGGGGGCAACTGATGAGACAAACCTGACCGGTCAAGTCATCCAAACCATTAAAAAAAACGTCAAAGATGTAAAAATTGATGTTTTGATATCAGGCAATGCTCCACACATTGATCAACTCAAAACCTTTGTCGACACTAGCGGTGAGGTTTCACTGCATGTGGACATCGCCGACCCGGTCAGTATTATGGCTAACGCGGATCTCGCGGTTGGCGCGGCCGGAATAAATTTGTGGGAACGGTGTGCATTAGGAATTCCCTCACTCATTGTTATTAACGCCGAGAATCAGATCGCCAATGCCCATCATGTTGCTGATGCTGGCGGTGGTTGGATCGTCGGTAGTGACGGACTAATTGACGATACCGCTTTGAGTCGCGGCCTAAACACACTCCCCGCCGACAGATCAAAACTGAAAAAGATGTCGATTGCTGCACGCATAATATGTGATGGCAGCGGCGCGAAAAGGGTGGCGAATTGCCTCGAAGAGCAGATGAAAGGCCCGCGGAATTCTAGGTAAACAAATTAAGAATTGAGCCTTTTTCGGGCTGAAATTTGGTTCCATTCGCCAAAGAGTCAGCCAAACCGCTCGAAACTTCAAATGAAATGGATATGGCTTTCAGAATGTTGGCGTGCTGCGCCTTCAATTCCTCAATTTCCTGGTTTTTACGGGCAACCTCAACTGCGGTTATTTCCGTAACATTGGCATCCAACGAGATCAGTTTTTTCTGGGCATCGATAATAAATTTGTTGGTGGCCTCAACCAACGTATTTGTTGAACCGGCAAAAGTCGTCGCCTGGTTCGCCAAGGTATTGAGTGCATCAATGAGTGTCCGATTGTCGTTGGTTGGTGTTGTCGTACCCGCTGGGTCGACCGTTCCGGTGACGGCGGTCAATCCATCAAGGGTGTCCGCGTCCTGCCCTATCCGCAGAACCAGATTGCCATCGAAAAACCCTGGGTAATACAGTTTTTGCAGATGTCGGACATTTTCAGAAATACTCTCTTTCGACGTATTTAGTGCACTCACCTCTGCAGCACTTAACGTCGCGTTTCCATCCGCGTCAGCTGCCACAGCAGCAGCTTCTGATGTTTCTTGAATTTCTACAAACCGGAAGGCGTTCGTTTGCAGGCCGATCTGGTAATCACGGACCTGTTCAACCAGTTTGGTAAGCTTGTCACGTTCTTTCTGAAACGCTTCTAGCCGACGGGTGGTATCATCATTGATTATACCGTCAATTTGCTTATTGAGACGCTTGAGCAATCCATTTTGGATGGACTGGAATCGAGTCTCAAAAGCAACTTTAGTGTTTGCTTGAGATATTTTTGCAAATTGTGTAGCAAATTCGCTCAATTCACTCGCCCTATCTTAATCTTTCATTCGGTTTTCAGATCGAATAGATCAACAAATACGAACCTAACGGATAGTTCCTAATATTAACATAACAACGATCCAGTGTCGAATTTCGCTATAAAACCATCCCTTCAACGCCGGTTGATTTACCTAGAACGTGAGGGGCCATCGATTAAAATCGATGGCCCCTCATTTATCCGCTGAGCTGGATTGTACGGTCTATTAACCGAACAGACGCAGGATGGAGGCCTCAGCCTGAGCGGCCAAGGACAGAGCCTGAATACCCAACTGCTGACGTGTCTGCAATGCCAACAGGTTGGCACCTTCCTCGTTGATATCAGCAAGCGTCAGCTTATCGGAACCACCTTGCAGCGTGCTGACATACGTTTCGGTGAAGTTCAACCGAGTGTTCAACAGAGCAACGTTGGAACCAAGCGTTGAAGCCTGGGTACGAAGCGTCGTCAATGCCGTATCCAGTTCAGTAATCAACAGGTTAATTTCTGTTGTGTTACCAGCACTGATGACCCCTGAGCCAACAATATTACCGCCAGAGGCGATAGAAGTTTGGGCACCAGCAAGATCGAAACCAATCAATTCTGCCTGCCCAGCCGTCGTCGCACAGTTCGCCAGCCCTGTACCAACGGCAGCAGTGAACACCACATAAGCCGCAGTCGCGCCAGCACCCGTAATACCAGCCGACGCCAGGAAGCTGCCAGCAGTGTACGCCCCAACAGTGATAACATCACCCGCACCAGTCAAGGTTAAGGTTTGACCAGAATGGATATTCAGGGTGATATTGCCGCCTGCCGTGCCTAGGATGAGGCCGTTATCGGCAGTTGTCAGCGTAATCGCGTTGTTACCAAGATAGGTAAACGTGAAATCACCAAACGTCGCTGTACCGCCCGATACCGTACCAGAAATACCAGAGATCGCCTGGCTGGCAAATGATACCGTCACGTTACGTGTTGAGGTCGCCAACAAACCAACATCCGCCGTGCTAGCGATGGCGTTAATCGCGGTCGTGACATCAACATCGACAAGGTCACCATTCGCCAAAGTCAGCGCGGAGGACGATCCGACGATAAGATCGATTGAAGACCCGGTACCATAGGTGAAGTTAATCGTGGAACCAACGGCAAACGTCGCATTTGACGCATTCCAAGTTAGCGCAAAATCACTGTTTGTACCAAGATAACGCTCGCCAACAGCTGCTTGGGAAAGTGTGCCGGATGTTGCTCCGATATCGGAATAACCAAATGCCCCGTCACCCGTATAGGAAACGGCATTCGTGATCGCCAGGCCTCCTGTGTCTGCACGAAGATCAACAGAAGAAATATCAAGACGGCTGGCGGTTTTTTCAGAAAACTCAACGCCGAGTGTCTGTCCGGTACCATTAATCAGGTTAGTTCCCTGATAGGTGGCATCCGTCGCCAGATTGTTGATCTGCGACCGCAGATCATTGTACTGGGTAACCAGATCGGCAATCTGCGCTGTAGTCGCCGATTTTGCAGAGTTCGCAACACCTTTTAGCTGCTGGACTAGCGCTTCAATACTTTCCACACCGTCAAGAGCCGCGGTAACCGTACTGATACCCTGATCGATAGCATCTTTCTTCTCCAACAGATCGCTGGCTCTATCGCTCAAGCTTTTGGCTTGGAAGAAAGCAACCGGATCATCGATCGCAGAAGCCACACGCAAACCCTCGGACAGACGACCCTGCGTCCGTTCGATCAATGTGGTTGTATTTTGAAGAGAAAGTAGGCTCGACCGCACTGAGGCGGATAGTGTAACGTCGCTCATAATCAATACTCCTTTCTAGAGTCCCTACATTCGAGTGTTTCTCACTCGTGACTAAATTAGCACTCTACGCGGTCCACACATTTTGCGCGAGCCCACATAGCGATAATCCGAGACAGACTACTATATGGTCCTGAACAAATCAAGTGGGTAATTTCTACCACATCTCAGATTGCTGCAATTTGTTACCCTCGCCCACCACCAGCAATTAAAATCCGAAGCGATTGAATGAGGATATCACTAGAATTTTATGATTTCAAATGAGTATCCAGAGTCTAATTAGACGAAAAACCGAACCGATTGTGTTTAATGGTCTCGCTTTAATAAAACATAATATCCGCCAGTCCACATATATGGCTCCATCACACACTTTACGACAGAGAGATCAGGTGCTGCTTTTTTGTAGAAATCTCGCTCATAATGATATGCGTGGGCGAGAACATTCTCAGCATCTTTTTCAGCCGGAATAAAAGAAAAAGCCAAACATCCTCCTGGGTTCAGCAATTTCGCAGCGTCATGAATGACCGCTTGGGCTGGAAAATAATCCAAGGCCATACAAGACGTTATGAAATCATAGGTGCTCGACAGTTTAGCTATTTCGGTAACCGCATCACCCTCAATTACTTCATCATACCTTGATTGCGTTCTGGCGAAATCGGCATATTCCGGCTTCAGCTCAATCCCGGTCAAGGACTGGCATTGATCACGAATATTCTCGCCAATCCGTCCCGGGCCGCATCCGATATCCAGAACATTTCCAAAGTCGTTGAAGTCCAGCAAAAGATCACAAAAGAAATCGGTCGAATTGCGAAATATTCCTGACGCCGCATATCCCTCAGCTGAAAAAGCCGTTAATTTTGTTAAAAAGTCCTCTTGCTTAGAATTTTCGGCGACGATCGTATTCACGCCAATGACTTCGTCTTCAAGTCCAACGCAGGCCAGAATATAGGCAAAAAAACGAACAGTACTCACGGGCAACACTGCATCTGGCCCGGACAGAAAACCCATTAATTCCGTACGTATACTTTCTACACCGACCAGTTCCAACCACTTCCTTGCGATAGATTTCTTGACCTCAATAGATCCTGGGGCATGGTAAACAAAGAAGGCAAAAAATGTATTAAACCTCGCTTTTTCTTCTGGGTCTTTGTTATTTTTATAGAGACTATCGATGACATCAAGAAACAGATTGATGACGCTCCAGAATGTTTGCTCCGGAACCTGGGAGATGATTCTGGAGAATGGCCAAAAAAATTCATTCAAAATGGGCAAATACTGCGTTTCTGTGAAAACGTTTAACAGCTTTTGTGACGCGTCAGCAAAATTTGACCGCCGCTCGCATAGGAGACCTTCTATCCGCTCTATCATATATCTTGGCGCGTCAACGGACCCAAGATCTGTTGCCAGTTGCTCCAACTTTTCGTCCGCCAGGCTCGTCGCACCTACGTACCCGTTTCGCAAAACTTCTGGAACATCAGCCATTTTTATTGCCTTTGTATATTTTGTGCAAATTTGCAATCCACGCCTAGCCAAAGCAAATTCCATTAAATGATTTAATAATTCGAAACTGTATCCGATAATATAGCGAGGCACAGAGTCTCAGTTTTAGTTTTCAGCTGTACAATCAGCGTACATCAGGTGGCATGTGCTATTCAGTGTTGCAACCTTGGGGTATGGCGAGAATGTGGAATAGACCTGTATCCTACCTGATGACTGTGCTTCAGGATGAAGCCCGCTTCACTCTTCTATCCGAAACACTATAGAGGCTCCATGGATATTCAAAAGTTAATTGAGTTGGGCGAAGCACACTTCCAGGCAGGTGATCGAAGTGGGCTTACGGCGTGCTTCAATCAGGCACAAGCCGCTCAACCAGATTCCATCCCGGCAGCCTTCTTGTGGTGTCTTGTCAAAGTTCTTGAAGACCGGGGTGCTGATATAGCGCAAATTATACGGGATGGTGATCACAGTAACCTTCGCCTGTTGAACAGCGTCTGCAACAAATTACTGGATGGTTCACATTTCGAAGCTCTGGGGGAATTGAACACGTCCCTCTCAGATCGTCCATCCGGAATTATTCCCTGTTATTATCTGGCCTGTTACACGATCTCGCAGGGGCGCTGGGAAGATGGATGCAGAATGCTCGAGCAGTTCCGCTCCCGCCTCCCAAGCACAATCCAAACCTACGGTATTGAGATATTCATCACAGACGAGGAAATTAACGTCGTTCTGCGTCAAGGTCGACTTTGCGTCGGCCCTAATGAGGTTGAGCAGCGGGTTGCGCTCTGGAGAGAATCCCCGCCATTTACACCAGCTATCGTGATCGAGATGCAAGCGAATGCTCCGGGCCGAACGTATCTCTGTGCCTGCAACGGTGCTTATTTCGATGCCATGGGGGAGACATTTGTGCGGGGTTTATTGGCCTTGCCCAATAGCAATGCCCATATCCACGTCATCGATCCAAACGAACCCGTTTTGTCCCTGTCCTGGGTTGAGGAGATCAGTTCTTCTGGACGACTGGGCTTAAGCACCGAGACATCTCCACCAGTCAAATCAGCCACCTATTTCGCATGTTCAAGATTTTACGTTGTCCCGTATTTTCTAGATCTCTACCAACAACCATTGGTTTCTCTGGATCTGGATATCGTGCCAAACAATCCGGAGTTTGATGTTCACTTACATGCCGCTCATCATGATTTCTGCTGCTTTGTAACGGAACGAAATGAGCCGGCCTCCATCATGCAGGCCTCCGTCATGGTTTGGGCAAACAGTGCGGAAACGCGACGTTATTGCAGCGAACTACAGGCGTTCTGCTTTCCGGAACTGGACAATCCGTCAATGATGTCCTGGATGCTGGATCAGGCGGCACTCATCTGCATCAAAGAGGCGCGCAACTTATCTGCGGAACCGCTCCGCTTCGGTGATTTGACCCAACTCACCGGCGAACTTCTTGAAAATCACATTTCTGAAATAGCCGATGAAGCTGAACGACATCGCCTCAAAAATATTGTATACCCTTTTGAACCACGTCAGATCAGACTTTAGCCGCACCAATTTGGTAATGGCTTCAATTACTACTGACTCAAATAAAATAGGATCAGGAATCGGGAGGTGCTGATACTTTCCTGTTCCCATGTTCGAAACCGTGTAACGACTGGGAAACAAGATCGGAATCCGCTGACAAAATGACCACGATACTCCATATTGGACTACCTAAGACCGGAACGACATTTTGCCAGAATATGCTGCTCTCGTTAAAGGAACAATTACTTGACCCCAACCAGCTCGAACTATCACAAATACCCTATGAAGATATCTGGGGCGTCATACGTGATGACATCAACTCTCAAGCAAGTCCGGGACGAGACATCATTGATACGTTTTATCACCACGAACGCATTAGTGAGAAAGCCAAATCAAAATTTTCGACACTTTTATATGAAGACTTAAAAAACCGAAAACATAGCGTTCTGTTTTCTCAGGAAAATTTTTCGTATCTAGCGGTCTCTAATAAATATTTTTCAGATAGCCCCAGTCTCCTGTTTATCATCAACGAGTTTAAAAAATATGGGCCGCTTAAGATTATCCTGACGATCCGCCGTCAGGATGAATTTCTTGAATCGATGTATATGCAGCACGTCAGGTCTGGTTCAATTTTAAATTTCAATGAGTATTTTGAGAAGTTCCCGACTGCGAACCTCAACTGGTTAAGGCTTATTGAAAAACTGGAATCACTAATTGGACGCGAAAACCTCGTGATTATACCCTATGAAAATGAAGTCATTAGAAGCGGCGGGTACGCTGATATATTCCAGCTATTTTTGAAAGCAATCGATACCCGGCTAAATGTTCAACCAACGGGTAAGCTTATCCTTGTTGCCCCCTCGCTCGACCCGAAACATGTAAGCACAGCGATTGAAAACAATAAGAAACTTTCCTTACAAGAAGCAAGAGACGCATATATCGAATTATCCTTGAAATTTACAAAGATGCCAAATCAACCTTTTGATCTGTTGACGCCAGAACAAAGGTCGAAAGTTCTTTTTGAACATCAGTCAGGAAACAGGGACATATTCAAAAAATATTTGGCAGCATATAAAGGCGATTACTACATCTATTTCTGATTATGACCTGCCGCTAATTCTTGACAGCTGTATGTTCAATACCCGAAATGGCCCACCTTTCAATCTGCCCTACGTGTCATCAGAAATATGGACTGGCTCATATCGGATACCGTCTGATCAAATTCGCCCATCTCAAAATTTGTAGCAACAATTTCTGTCTTTGGCCGACTATTTTTTAGCATTGCGCGGATGACCCACCCGTCAGGAGTGTTTTGGGAATCGAAATCATGAATGAGTGTTTTTTCTTTAATAATATCTTCAACACTTGCACCACAGGTTTGAAGATGTTCGATGTCAAAACTGCCTTGAGTTTCAATCAGGTTTCGAAATGTGTCCGGCGTAAAAAAACAGATATGTTGCTGACAATGAAACCCGCCGCGACGAAGTACCGGCGCTTCATTGGGGACCTCAACAAACAACTGCCCATCTTCTGAAAGCAATCGCGAAAACTCCTGAATACGCTGAACCGGGTGTGTCATGTGCTCAAGGACATTCGAAAGAATCACGAGATCGAAAAAGCCGACATATTCGTCATTCAATATATCTTTACCGTCCAGAAGTGTGAGACGGCTTTCTTCGTTAATATGGGCAATACATTTAGGATCGCTTTCGGTGATAAAGACATCATCAGCCAAAGGCAGAAACAACCGCGCGGCTTCTCCGCTACCTCCACCAAAATCCAGCACCCGCCCCAGTCTGTCCGGCAAGTATGGCTCCATGGTTCTTAACTGAGATATCCCGTTTTGCTTTGCATTTTCACGAAGCGATTCGAACACATCGTTTTCGGTTCCGGCACGGCAAAAATATTCATAAAAAAGTTCGATAATCTGAGGGTGAATGAAGTCTGAGTACACAAATCTACAGCTGTTGCATTCAAGGTTTCTAACGCCGAAAACCCCTTGCCTGCTGAATCCTCCCTCTACTGGAAGCAGCTGATAATCTGAGCTATTACAAAGCGGGCACTTCATTCTTTTCTGGCTCTCTCAGTATTCAATGGTCCAAAACCGTCGTCGGCAGGGGTGCCTGTGGGGCGGAGTTGAAATTATCTGAAAATCTCGCCAGTGTCAGTTGGTGCATCATGCAAGCCCTGCTTAACGCAAGCAAATAGGAGGCCATATCCTGGGGTTCGATATCAGGTTGGGGGCTGTCTATTTGATTGCGGCAGTTTTGCAAAACCATACGAAGGACTGGACGTTTTTGTGAAGGAACCACCTCGTCAGCTCCGGACCAGTACCCAGTCGCATTCTTAAGCGCCGCGGGCTCTTCGGCCTCGTTCAGGGCCAAAATATTGAAATTACCTTCCGTCGAAACAATGGCGCGTAATGACTCTGCTGAAAAAAAGTTTATCTCCTCGGGTCCATATTCGCTGGCACGGACGGTGGCGTAAGTCATTTCCGGAACCTCAAGAACAACGATCCCTCCGGGTTTTAGTAAGCGGGCACACATGGTTAATTGGCTCTTAGGAAAAGTCAGTCTCTCCAATACGTTTGACAAAACGACCAGATCAAATGCCCCCGCAAGGCCGGGACTATTGAGATTATTTGGCCCAATAGCTATTAACTTCGGATCCACGCTGGCTGGGTCGTTTTTTTCAAGGACCAAATCACAAGCAAATACATCCGCCGCAATCGTGAGATAATCCACCGCGTTTTCAGACCTCCCCGCCCCCCAAAACAGAACCCTATCGCATTTGGCCGGCAGAAATTTTTCCCATGATTCAAATTGGGTCTGGCAATTTTTCCGGTGTAGTAGAGTCCGCTCGGACGCACTTATAGGTACATTCTCTTGGGGGCGGATTTGATAAAACTGCGATCTCGCCTGATATAATTGTGAGGCTATTTCCGGATGAACCAGTTCAACCGACATAAATCCACACTGCTGACATTTGTTGATTTGGTTTCCAGTTCCTGTATGCACCACATAACGGTTTGAAGATCCGTCAAAAAAATTTCCGTGGACGGATTCCATTTCAGGGCTTCGACAAGCAAAACAGGGCATCAGATTACAATCACCAAAAGACCTCACATAGTTTTAAATTGTTGCGTGATTCTGCGCAAATCCCGCCACCTTTACAACAAGGAATCTGACTTATGCCCTGATTAAACAGACATTTTTCTTGATATTCAACATGGCCTCGAAAACTCAGGGGTATATTATCAACGAAAAGTATCAGCGGATCGGAAAAGATATTCGCTCAGGCTAGCCAGGATTTCTTCGCAATCTTCCATGTCAATATTCATCTCAATGACATCAAGCTTCGGCCTACTGTTTTTGAGAAGAGCGCGAATGACCCAGCCGTTGGGATTATTCTGATTCCCGAAATCATGAAGAATTGAACGTGCCGCAACCATATCATCAATTGACGGTCCGCAGGTTCTAAAGTCAACAAAATCAAAGCTCCCCTGACGGCCGATTAGGGACTTGAAGGTCGCTGGGGAGAAAAAATTGATATGCTGTGGCATTTGAAGAGTCGACTTCTTCAAAAATTCGCTTTCGCTTGGGACCTCGACAAAAAACAATCCGTCTTTGTCCAGTATCCGCGAAAAAAATTGCACCTGCCTGATCGGAAATGTCAAATGTTCGAGAACGTTTGAGAGGATGACCAAATCAAAAAAGCCGATGTATTCCTCGGCAGTCAAATCATCGCCGGTAATCAGGTTCAGGCAAGGTTCCTTTTTGATATGTTCAATACAGACAGGATCTTGCTCGACGATATAGACCTCATCAGAATACGGCAGAAACAACCGAGCCGTTTCGCCATGCCCCCCTCCAAAGTCCAGAATACGCCCCACCTTTTCCGGTAAAAATGGCTGCATTGTTTTTAACTGTGATTCGCCGCCGGCCCTTGCGTTTTCGCGAATATCCTCAATGCCCTCTGCTGAAGTCCCGTGGCGGCAGTAGTATGTGTAAAAATAGTCCAGGACCTGCGGATGGATAAAATCGCTAAAAACAAACCCGCACTGTCGGCATTCAAGATTGCCGACACCAAAGGCCGGATGAGAAGGAGACCCTCCCATATTTGTCTTCACAAGCGTTGTTTCACGCGATTCACATAGAGGGCATTTCATAGTATGGTTTGGAAACTATCTTTCTGAATTAAAATATGTGGACCAAGTCGCCACAACGGTCATTTGATACGGTTTAGCTATGGGCGCTGAAATCGAGAACAATGTTCGGGGGTTTCAAGGGTCTTCCGTCGGTCCAGGTCATCTGTGACATCCCAGCCACAAAACAGGCAAAACTCAATTTTCCCATAATCGAGCCCAAGTCACCGGGGTCAATGTCACTGGGCGGCAGAGTACGTATTGGTCTTTCATTTACCAATATGGCTTGCGCGGCTTTTCGTGAGTTGGATTGGGGCTGTTCCACGACCGTTGCTGATGGAGTTGCTCTTGCCACATCATCTACGTTCAAAAATTTGACACCGAAACTCCCCTGGGTACGAACTAACGCAGTCAGAGTATTTTCTGAAAAAAAGTTTATTTCGTCGGGGGCAAACTTCCCTGCCCCCACATCCTCCGCCATTGTCATAGGAACCTCAAATGCAAGATGTCCACCCGGTTTCAGCAGACGCGAGCAAAGCGACAGTCTTGATCGCGGAAAAGGCAGGCGTTGCAGGACATTGGAAAGAACGACAAGGTCAAAAGTTCCCGCAAATCGTTCCTGATTCAGGTCGGTCTCGTTGAGAATTTTGGCATGTTTGCTTATCCCCGCGAATTCACGAAACGCAGGAACCAGATCACAAACAAATATTTCTTCAGCCATATCTGCATAATGATCGACATGCAAACTTCTCGCCGCTCCATAAAACAGCATGCGGCGGCACTTTTTCGGTAGGTTGGCCTCGAAAACTTTGGTTTGCCGACGGCAGCTATCCGTATGACGGAGGAACAACGCTTCGGTATCCATCGTTTGATTTGCTGTACTATAGAAAAGATCCAAGGTTTTCGGGTGTAAAAATTCAACGGATATGAACTCACAGTTCCGACAACCGATCAACTCAATACCGTAGCCCGCATGGGCAACATAACGAATTTGCAGACCGGCAAACGCCGTGCCGTTGACAGAAAAGGTATTGGGGGACTGGCACACAAAACATTTCATATTCGATGGCTCCCAGATAACCTTTAAGATCAAAACCGATGATACTCAAATCCTGTCAACGTAGATATGATATTCTCTCCACAGCTTGCAAGAACATTGCCTCACTGAGAGGGCCAATAACGAACGCAGTTGTGGTCGGCGAGCACCTCACACACATGATTTTTCTACTTTTCAACAAAAAAAGAGCTGGGGTGAAGCGTCATGTTGGGCACTCAATTCGTCTGAACGGAGGTTGCAAAATGCACCTATCGCTCAAAGCAAAATGCCGTTAAAACTGTTCTGGTTGGATGAAACTTCAAATACTGGATCGTGCCGTGCAGGACGTGCTTCAAAAAATTTGCGATGAAAACGCGTCCGATCAATTTTATGTGGACGATACCCAAACCATAACTTATGCAGACTTTTATCTACGCTTAACGGAGTGTCTGGAACGCCTACAGTCACGCGGTGTGACAAAATCAGCTATCGTGGTTGTCAAAGGTGAGTTTGTGATCGATTCGATCATCGTGTTAATCGCACTGGTGGCAAACGGTAACATCGTCATTCCCCACACACCGGCCTCCTACGAAAAACTGAAACTGGAAACCGACTTGCTCAGCCCGGATTTTCTGATCGATGGCACGGTTCAACCCTTTTCCTGCACGAAAACCGGCATTTCCGAGACTTCGTGCCTGGCCGACAGTTTTGATGCGGGAGAGCGCGGACTCGTGGTATTTTCGTCTGGCTCGACAGGGCGGCCAAAAGCGATCGTCCACAAGGTCGACCCGTTATTGGAGAAATTTGCCACACGCGGGAATAAGAAATTGAGGGCCATTCCTTTTCTACTATTCGATCACATGGGCGGATTTAACACGCTGCTGTCGATATTGTATGGTGGCGGCTGCATCGTTTACCGTAAAGAACGAAGCGTCGATTCCATTTGTGCGGCAATCGAAAAATTTAATGTGACACTGCTACCTGCGACACCAACTTTTCTTGCCATGTTATTGGTCTCTGATGCTTGGAAAACTTACAATTTGTCGAGTTTACGCATGATCACTTACGGCACCGAGGTGATGAATGAAGTAATTCTCCGAAAGCTGGCGTCCGTCCTTCCAGACGTCCGTTTCAAACAGACATACGGCCTGTCAGAAGTCGGCGTCTTGATGACCACGTCACGCGGCAACGATAACACCTGGGTTAAGTTGTCTGGTGATGATCTGCAAACGAAGGTCGTTGATGATATTTTATGGCTAAAAGTTAAATCAGCCATGCTTGGCCGAGTGTTTTATGAAGATGATGAGGCTCGTTTCGAAGCCCATCAGGCGGAATGGTTCTGCACCAATGATATCGTTGAAGTTGACGAGGAATATTTGCGATTTTGCGGTCGCGATACGGACATTATCAATGTTTCTGGCTTAAAGGTCTATCCAGGGGAAATTGAAAACTGTCTTCTGGAATGCAATCAGATCGTCAATGCCGCCGTTTTTGGAAAACGCAACCCGCTGGTTGGGCAAATCGTGGTTGCCGAGATTGAACTTAAACCGGATGCAGACGAATCAAACGCCAAACAGGAAATACAACGACACTGCAGCGACCATCTAGACCGTTACAAAGTGCCCCGCGAAATCACCTTTGTCGATCGAATTGCAGTTACCGACCGCCTGAAGAAACGGCGCATAACAGATGCTTAAAACAACCTCAACTGAAATTATCGATGCTTTAGGTGAGTTGAATATTCCTCCAAATCGCGTCGTCGTCGTTCACAGCAGCCTGCTCAAATTCGGCCTGATCGAAGGCGGCGCCCAGGGAATTTATAACTGCATTAGCAGAGCGCTGGGCCCGGACGCAACAATTGCAATGCCGGCTTTTACGTTCAGTTTTGGGATTTCAAGGGTCTGGGATGCTAAAAGTACGCCAAGCGAAATGGGCGCGCTTACAGAATATTTCAGGAAAAATATTGCAACGGCCCGAAGTATCCACCCCTTCCATTCCATTTGCGCTGTTGGCCCTAGGGCCGATGAAATTACATCGGGCCTGTGTGCAAGTTCATTTGGCGAACAATCTGCGTTTCAGATGCTCTATGATCATGATGCCCTCAATCTTTCAATCGGAACTGAATTCATTGGAGGCGCAACATTTTTGCACATCGGTGAAGAACAGGTCGGTGTTCCCTATCGTTTTATGAAACCATTCCCTGGTGAAGTCAGAGACTTCAACGGTCAGATCGTTGATACAACTTTCGAAATGTACTGCCGTGAGATTACCGAGACGCATGAGTACGACAATGTCTGGGAAGGCTGCTGGGAAGATTTGAATAGAAAAAATCTGTTTGCGACCACGCAATTTAAGGGGGCCATGCTCGCACTTAGCAACATTCAGCAAACACTGGAAACTTTTAAAGGTTTTTTAAAAGCCGACCCGTACTATTGCGCTAAGATGATCCAAAAATAGAGTTTATTCCAGGAGGTGATTTTGGAGCTACAGGAAATAACATCCGTAATTGTCAGTTCGCTCAACGAAATTCTTGTCGAAAAAGGCCTTAATACCGTGAGCGTCCAGGACGATACGCAGTTGTTTGGAGAAGGAAGCATCATCGACTCTCTGGACCTGGTTACGATCATTGTCCAAGTCGAAGAAGCCATTCGCAATAACGATGACCGTACAATTGAAATCGTTGACGAAAATTCGGTTATAAGTGACGATTCGCCGTTCCGAACCGTCAGTTCGTTAGCCAAGATGGTTAAAGAAAAACTCAATGCAGGATAAGACTATTCTGGTTACGGGAGCATCGCGTGGGATCGGGCGCCAGCTTGTCGAGAGCTACGCCACGGACAATGACGTTATCGGCATCAGCCGATCCGGTGAAGGCGTGGAGAATGACCGCGTCACCAATATAGCTTGCGATCTCGCGGACTTGGAAAATCTGGGCACAAATATTGATGGAATTTTTAAAAAATGGCCCTCGATAGATGTCTTAATCAACAATGCAGCCGTTCTTAAATCAACGCCGTTGGCGCTGATGAAGGATTCCGATATTTTGGCAATGGTGAACACAAATCTTATCGGCCCCATGTTTTTCACAAAACGGGCGTTGCGCGCCATGATGCGTAAACGCCAGGGACGTATAGTAAATATTATTTCGATGTCGCATAAACTCTGCAGACCTGGTGATTCCGTCTATGCGTCAACCAAGGCCGCACTGGAAATATTTGGAAAAATCGTGAACGTGGAAGCCCATTCGGCAGGAATAACCGTCAACAATCTGGCAATATCTGCCTCCCCTACCGGAATGCTGGAACAAATCACAAATGACAACCCTGACAAAATCAAAACCTTGATACCGCACAACCAGTTTGCGGATATTAATACCATTGTTGCGACGATTGATTATTTTTGTTCCCCCGAAAGTGGTGACATTGGTGGTCAAACGGTATTTCTGGGCGGTATCTAATCCAGTCACTGGAAAGTTTGTTGGTCCATGCTGATTTATGAAAATGGTGAGCAGCGAATCCATTCTTTGGCGTTGGGGTCATTGCGGACAAACTGTTTCATTGTTGAAAATGAGAGGTTTTCGTTTGTCGTCGATCCAGTCGGTGAACCTGATGTTATTGCGTCGTACTTAACGGACAACAACATTTCTATCGAGTTCTGCGTTGCGACGCACGGCCATTTTGATCATGTCGGCGCGGCGGCCCATCTAATCGAAAACAAATTTTGCAACACCCTGTACGTTCATGCCGATGATGCTGTTGAACTGAAACGATGCAACACCTACTCGTTACTCCTAAATAAAAAGAGGATCGTGCTCCCGGATGCTGAAAACATTGTCTGGTTTAATTCTGAATTTGAGGCCCTCCTTGGAATCGTAGGGTTTATGGTTAAACATCTTCCGGGTCATACGGCGGGAAGCTCAGTGGTTTACTCTGCTGACTTAAACTTTCTGTTTTCCGGTGACATCATTCTGAAACAGGGAAAGGCGCGCAATAACCGCTGCAAAGTCGGCGAAAGCAAAGAAGGCCTACAAAACGCATTGCGTCATATCGCAAGAGCCTTTCGACCTGATACACTTGTATTTCCAGGGCATGGCCAAATGATGCGATTGGATGCTGAGGGTGCGCTAAAAGAAGAGTTCCAGGAAAGTTAAAAATGACTAACGACACTGTAGGTTTCATAGGCTTCGGAAAATATGTCGCCAAAACTAAAGAAACAAACGCTGATGTAGCCGCACGCTTCAGCATCGAAGAGGAGGAGATCGTCGCCAAATCCGGCGTCGGTTGTCGCTATATCGCAACATCAGAAAGCGCATCTGAAATGGGCCTCGCTGCGGTTCGCGAAGCCATCACAGATGCAGGACTTAAAGCAAGTGAGCTGTCTGCTGTCATCGTTTGTACATTTTCCGGAGATTATGTATACCCGAACGCGGCTTCTGGCCTCTGTCGCCATTTAGAAATTTCAGATTGCCTGGCGTTCGATATTCAAGCCAATTGTGCTGGTTTCCAGGTCGGCCTCTCAACGGCTCGCGATATGTTGAAGGCAAACCCCGAGCACCGCAATATTGCTGTTGTTGGCATCGCAAAACAATCGCCTTATCTTGATCCAAACGATATCAATACGGCTTTTTTCTTTAGTGATGCTGCGTCCGCGATCATTGTCAGCCGTGTTGATGGCGACGGTGGACTATTGGGAACATTCTATAAAACCAATGGCCGCAATTATGACATCGTTCGGCTACGTGGCGGAGGGTCCAGTTACCCGTTAAGCCATGAATTGCTTCGAACAATGCCCGAGACGTTGACTTATGACCATGCGGGTATTGCCGTTTGGAAAGAAGTGATTGTTGAGATGCCCTCCCTGGTCAAGAAAGCGCAAGCAGCTATTGGGTGGGAAAAGGGTGAAATTGACCTTGTGTTGATGCATCAGGCGAACCTTCGCTTAATCGAGTTCATTACCGCCAGAATTGGACTCGAAATGTCTGATACCGTCACGAATATTCAAGACATCGGTAATACAGCTGACGCTTCTCTTGGCACCGTCATCTATGATGCCCAGCAGCAGGGACGGTTGGTTCCGGGCTCGAAAGTAATGCTTGCATCTGTTGGCGCCGGGTTTGTGTACACCGTAACGCCATACATTGTTCCGGACAGAGGCTGATATGAAAGATATTAAAGATTTTAAGATCGGTGACAGTGCTAATCTCAAACACCGGATCACCACAAGCGATGTCGATCGTTTTGTCGAATTAACGGGCGACGATAACCCGCTGCATGTGGACCCGGAATTTGCGGAAGCCTCAGCGATGAAGGGTATCGTCACACACGGCATGCTGAGCGCGTCTTTTATATCAACGATCATTGGCAAACATTTACCGGGCCCAGGCGCACTTTGGGTTTCACAGAGCATGGAATTTTTGGCCCCTGTCAGATTAAACGACGAACTCGATGTTCAGGCTGAAATCGTTGAAATCCATCTCAACCAACGCCTGCTCAAATTAAAGGCGCGGATTTCCAATCAGCGCGGCAAAGAAATATTGACGGGTGAATGTCTGGTAAAAGTTATTCCGTCAGAAAAAAAAGAACCTCAACCTAATGACAGTGATCTCCAAGGGTGTGTGATTGTAACCGGAAGCAGTCGTGGTATTGGTGCCGCCATCGCGACTCATTTGTGCGCTTCGGGGCGTTCAGTGATCATTAACTGTCGTGATGAAACCGCTGGCAAGCGCTTGATTGACAAGATTCATGCTGAGGGCGGAGACGCCCATATGATCAAATCCGATATCACAGATGAAAATCAAATCGAATCCATGGTACAGGAGGCCTTACATAAATTTGGGATGATAAGCGGCTTGGTTAACAACGCCGCACCGAGCATTGTTGAAAAAGCCTTTAATGATCTTTCGTGGGATGAATGCGCCGCCGAGTTCAATGCCCAGGTGGGGGCCGCCTACAATTGCGTACAAGCTGTGATGCCACATATGAAGGCCAACAAAAATGGCTCTATTGTAAATATTGGAAGTATTGTAGTTGACCAGTCGCCACCCCCGAGCTGGATGGCATATAACCTTGCCAAAGCAGGTATACATGCGCTCACTCGAAATCTGGCCGAGATCCTGGGCCCGGATGGAATCAGAATAAATACTGTTGCCCCGGGGATCACAGATACTGCTTTTATCACCGATGTACCTGAAAAATCGAGGCTACTGACACAGATGCAAACACCGTTACGACGTTTGGCCGACCCGGCGGATATCGCCGGTACCGTCAGCTTTCTATTGAGTGACGACGCCCGACACATTACAGGCGAAACGATACGGGTTAATGGTGGCAAAACGTTGCAATGACAGAGCTCCCGTTACACGAGATTTTAAACAACGCTGATCCGCTCAACCTTATTTCAGTTGAGACTGCGGTCCAGAAAGCTCATCGCACAAGCCTTGATGACTTTATATCCGTGCCTGTTTTTTTTCTGAGTAATTTTACAGTTTCCGGTATCGAGCCATTTGTCGAGTATTTTGGTCTCCGAAGCAAATTGAATACTGAGGTCGGATTTGGTGATTATAACGTGATCCACCAAGCGTTAATGCAAGAGAATTCCACCTTACACACTCATAATCCGAAAGTCGTCGTCATATCACTTATGTATGACGTCATTGCACAAACCGACGACGTCGATGTTTGCTCAGAACTTCAAGATCTATTCTCGCTTGCCGCTAAAAGGTTTCATGGAGCAATCATCCTGAATACCTTTGTAGCCCCTGCCGTCCGGGATATATCCTCATCTCCAACTCCGTCTAAGTTTACCAAAATTCAACTCGCCAATGACTTCATCCGCCAATTCGTCAAAGACAACAGCTCTCAGTTTTTCCTTTGCGACTGGGAGCAGTATGTACAGGCGTTCGGATATCACGAGACGATCGACCGGCGTTATTGGTTTATGGCAAAAGCTCCGTTCAAACCTCCTTTTTTATCCTGTTATGCGGCTGATATCGCCAAGATTTGTCGCGCCATAAGCGGGTTAAGCAAAAAATGTCTATTGCTCGACTGCGACGGAACTTTATGGGGTGGCGTACTTGGAGAAGAAGGAATTGATGGGGTTCACCTTCACCCTGATGATTATCCTGGTAATGTATTTTATGATGTACAGCGTAAAATAATTGAACTCCAGCAGCGTGGCGTTCTCTTGGCGATTATCTCTAAGAACAACGAACTGGACGTTCTCAATTTTATTGAAAACCACCCTCACTGCCTTTTGGCCAGAGAGCATTTATCTGCCTATCGCGTCAACTGGTTGAATAAAGCTGAAAACATTGCAGACATCTCGACCGAACTGAATTTAGGTCTGGATAGTTTCGTTTTCCTTGATGACAGCGACTTCGAATGCGATTTGGTTAACGAAAGATTGCCCGCAGTTGAAGTTCGCCAGGTTCCAAAACGCCTTTACGAATATCCTGACATTGTCGCAGCGTTAGCCGATGATCTGTTTTTTACGACTAATCAAACAAATGAAGATGCCGCGCGTGCTGATTTGTATTCGGCACGTCAAAAGGCAGAAGTCTCGAAGGCGGAATTTAACGATATCGAAACCTATCTGGCGTCTTTAGACATCACTGCCGACATACACCAAATGCAAGTTGAAGAAATTCCACGCGTCGCCCAGCTGACGCAAAAAACTAACCAGTTCAATCTGGCAAAAACCGTTTATAGCCAAGCAGATATCACCAATTTTCACGATGATGCTGAACACACCGTATATGTGATGCTTGTTAATGACCGTTTTGGCAAACTGGGGCTAACCAACGTCTGCATCGTCTTGCAGTTGGAAAATGGCAAGGCCTCCATCGATACGTTTTTGATGAGCTGTCGTGTTTTTGAAAGAAATCTGGAATACGCCTTTCTCGATTATGTTATCACCGATCTCATGCGAACGGGATCATGCGGCGCTGTTTGTGCTAGATACAGGCGAACACCCAAAAATGTAGTCGCTGAGATGTTTTATGAAAAGATGGGCTTTCGATTAAAAAACAACAACGATCTGGAAAAGTCCTACGCCCTTGACGCTAAGGATTATGAGCCTAAGACCTATAATTACATTCGACGGATATGAGGACGTCACTACAATGGATCAAAACGCCATCAAAGAAAAAACAACCGAGGTTATGGCTCTCATCTTCGGAATCGATTCGAGCGAATTAAATGACGGGTCATCCATGGACACGATCGACGCATGGGATTCACTGAAACACATGAAGTTAGTAATTGCACTGGAACAGGAATTTGGGATCGAATTCGACGACACTGAAGTCGTTGAGTTATTAAGTTTCCGTTTGATAGAATTAAGCTTGGTGGAAAAATTGACCCGATAACGAAAGCGAATTGAGCCTTAGTTACTTTATGACCGAATTACCAAATATCGATATCAAAAACACCCCAAACATTGAGGCGCTCACGTCAGCGATTGCATCACAATACCCCATCTTCAAGAAGGTTATCGATACACGTAAAACTGACTTTGGAGGCTCTTGGACAACGCGGTTCGAGCGCGAAATGGGCATATATTTTGACGGCGATATTGATGCAATAAACCGCGCGGCAGACGCATATTGTTCGTTCTCTCTTGAAGCAATGCGCCTTCAGGCCAAGTTTGACCAGAACCTCAGTTACAGCACAAGCTCCTATGATGAAGCTGTCAGCACTGTCTATTCAAATACTGATTACATGGTGAACACCTACCTCCCCGCGCTCCTGCTGTCACACTACTTATGGCCCCACCACTACCGCCAAATCCATTGGGCTCATGAACATTTTTTTTCGCGTTTACTTGATTTGGAAAATGTCCGCTTTTGTGACGTCGGGATTGGCACCGGTTTTTATTCAAAAGAACTTTTGACCACCCTTCCTAAGTCTCTTGGTTGGGGGTTTGATATCAGTCCGGCTTCGATCGCACATACAGAACATATTCTGACGAAATGGCACGTCATGGATCGATACCAGCTTTGCCAAAAAGAAGTCGCCAAGTTAGAAGATGAGGGATTCAACGCTTTCGTATCCGTCGAGTTGCTGGAACACCTTGAAGATCCGTATGAATTTTTATGCATGTTGCGGAGGGAAGTGGCAAACGGTGCAGTTGGCTTTGTAACCGCTGCCATTGACGCCCCAAACCGGGATCATATCTACCTGTATCGAGATAATGAAAGTGTTGCGAAACACATCGAGCGCGCAGGGTTCGAAATTTTGGATTCTATAAATCTAGCCGCATATGAGAAAACCACAGAAAACGAAACGGTTCCACAAAGTGGTTGTTTTATTCTTCGTGCAATAGGTTGATTGTACCCCCGTAAAGGAGCGTTTTCAAAAACATGTCGGGCAGACGCAGTAGTCACGCCAAACAACGGGTTTTATGTTAAGGAATTATACACCCCTACAAAGCTACCTTCGGTGTCCTATAGGCTAGGGCCAGGCTTGAGCGCCCATGACGTAATCGAGGATAAAAAAATTAAATGAAAGAATGGCTTGCGATTACATGGAGCATTTCGAACCGGTATGGTTGGGGTGTTTATGGCTTAAACCTAGCTCTCGAACTGATTCGTCGCGGTACGCCGGTGCCAGTCTGCTTAGACGAGATATCTACCGGATCTCTCTCAGTAGATACCGTCGAAATGTTGCAACCGCTAATCGATTTTAGAAAACAAAATCTTCAACATCTTCATCGCGTCGGCAAAGTTGGCACACTGAAAAATACGCTGGCTCTCCATTCCATGGGAAATAACATGGAATGGGGCCTTCTCAGCCACTCTTTTGAAGGAGACGCCAATGTCGGTGTCGTATTTTTCGAGGACACTGAGGTCACACCAGAGGGCTTGGAGCGCATATCCAGGTTGGATGGGATGGTCGCCGGGTCAACCTGGAACGGTGAAGTGTTGGTCGAAAAAGGCGCGAAAAATGTTAAAACCGTTTTTCAGGGCGTCGACACCAACTTGTTTCGCCCTCTTCCAAAAAAAGGCATGTACAAAGATAATTTCGTTATTTTTTCGGGCGGCAAGCTGGATTTTCGTAAAGGGCAAGACATTGTTCTTGCTGCTTTCAAGATTTTTGCCGAACGCCACGACGATGCAGTTTTAGCGACAGCCTGGCACAATTTATGGCCACATACTGCACTTGGTTTCTTACACTCGCCGCATACAGAGACTTTACCCAAAGTGGACGCGAAAAACTGCTTGAAAATTATTGAATGGGCCGGTGTCAACGGAGTTTCTCCCGACCGATTCATCGATCTAGGCCTCGTCCGGAATGAAGAAATGCCGGAAAAACTTCGCGAAATGGACTTGGCGGTTTTTCCCAATAGATGTGAGGGCGGAACCAACCTTGTTGCCATGGAAACCATGGCCTGTGGCGTTCCTTGTATTATTGCTGAAAACACTGGGCAGCTTGATCTAACCTCAGATGAACGCTGTTTCGTTCTCAAATCTCAAGCTTCAGTTAATCTACCATTATGTGGTACGGATGGATGGGGCGAATGCTCTGTTGATGAGTTGGTTGAACTTATGGAGCAAGCCTACCAAGATAGGGCGGCTGCACAAAGGCGTGGGCAGGCAGGCGCGGAGTTTATGCGCGGATGGAGTTGGAGCAACCAGATTGGAAAATTACTGGATTCCTTGGAAGAATTTTGAAGCATCTGCACGCCCCGACGCTGGATACGTGCTATCTCTCACATGGTCCCGGCAAATTTCATTGTTTGAAGAAGCGATCCTATGACAACAGACAAGAAACCACGAACCGATAAGATGGCAGGCGAAGACGAAAATCTTCTCGAGGTACTTCGAGAAATAGTCGAGCTGTACAACGGTTCATTCAGCGACACTGACCTCCTGACAGATACGATTGACGCATGCCGGGAAGCAATCAATTCATTCCCGGAAGCCCCTGAACCCATTTTTTTACTGGGGCTTGTCGCCTATCGATGTGGAGATGAAGGCCAAGCGATAGCCATGTGTGAAACCGCCCATAAAATGAGTCCGGATACGCGGGAGTATGCAGAAGCCCTTTCGGTTATCACTACCAGCGTCGGACAACTCGCCGACGGCATATATTATGCAAAACTGATCGACTCGATGGTGCCCCATCCTTTCTTAAGCGAAATGATGCCCGCACGATTACGTGACTTGAGAGCGGCGTTCGATTCAGCATCACCATCAGGTCATCTGATTGAGGCAATGCGTCTGTTCAACCTTGCCGACTACGCCCGTGTTATTAAAGAATGTACGTCAGAAATTCGTTTGAACGCCCGAAATTTTGACGCCTATATCCTACTTGCTAGAGCATTACTTGTTGTAAACGGGTTCAACCGAGCTGTCGGCGCCTTGCAAGCGGCGATACAACTCAATCCTAAATCGGCTCTTGCTCGTGGACTACTTGCTCGTGGGCTCATTGGCTTGGGTAATTTTACAGAAGCAGCAGCAACTGCGGAACAAGCCATCCGCATGTCGCAGGGAGATGCTGAGAGCTACGCCCAAGCGATGTATGCGTTGTTGCGTTGCCCAGCCGTTGACATCAACCACGCCAAGGATCTGGCCATCGAGTTTCAACAAAAATTCGATGAAGAGAATGAACCCCTCTCTCCTGAGCCTCGCCCTGAAACATCAAATGGTTCAACTCATATCGGGTTGCTTTCCAATGCGTTTTTTATCAATTCGACCAGTGACCTCTTTCTGTCTTGGTTTGCCTCAAGCCGACACAAAAAAAATAAACTGTCCGGATATCAGCAATCCTACTTGAACGACTCAGCAACCACCGTTGCCAAAAAAGCTTGCGATACTTGGCGGGAAATTTACGACGTCGACCCGTTCACGCTTTCGCTAACCATGCAAGCGGAAGAATTAGATGCTATTGTCGATCTTTCGGGACCGGATGGTGACACCCGGATGACTATTTGTGGTCTGCACCCCTGTCCTGTCCGGGTCGGTGCCTTTGCGCTTCCTGAACCTGGTTTTGCCCCTGGGATCACACATGTGCTGAGCGACGATATTCTTCAAGAAGCAGATCAAAACGCGCTTCTGCCTGGTCAGGAATGTGTACCCGTTAGTGGGACGTTGTTTGCCCGCCCCCCCTATTCAACTCTGCCAAAGGACATCGAAACTCCAGCCAAGCGAAACACCTATGTCACCTTTGGGGGAGTTATGGATCTATCGCGCTTGACTCCCGAGTGCGCTGCATTATGGGCTGATGTTCTGCACGCTGTACCAAAGTCACGCTTGCTTCTTGTAGCTGATGAATATTCTATCCAGAAAATGAAGGCGCGCGCACTTGAATACTTTTCTCATTGCGGTGTCATTGACAGAATTATGTTTCCTGAACCCAATGCTGAAGATAGCGACAATGGAATTGAATCGGTTGAATCGGTCATTCCGGCACCAATTTGGCGGGAAATAGATATTTTTCTGGATACCACACCTGTCAGCTGTCGTGCTGAACTCTGCGAGGCTTTATGGACTGGTGCTCCAGCGCTTACGCTAAAATCTAGCCGCCGCGAAGGGATGATCGGTGCGAGTATTCTTACTGCTGCAACGAGGATGAACTGGGTTTCTGAAAACCGAGACAACTTTATCAATACCGCAGTTTCCCTGGCCAGTAATTTCGACCATCTAGAAAAAGAGCGTCAGCAGCTTCAAAACAATGTCGGAACTTCCCCACTTTTTGATGCGCCGGCCTTGGCAGATCAAGTTAGGTTGACGTTAGCTGCAACTGCCCGTGCCTCACGCCACATTGAGGCCGGGTCATGACATTTCAAATACACCCGCGAACCACATCACTGGAAGAACGGCAATGACAGACGCTTCACCCAGCCAAGAAAAAAAATCAGATGCCGCAGATGATGAAATAACACCGAGCGATGAACTCTTTGAAAAAAATTTAGAGGCTTTCAAGACCCATCTACCTGCTGTCTTTAGATTTATCGATGGGCACAAGCCGGTATCAGCCCTGAGATATCTCGAAAATGGTGAGCCCAATATTGAGTTCCAGGGTTTCAGTATGTACCCTGACGGGGCTATTACCCACGCCAAACGCCAAACCGATCAGCTACAAGCTCATTCGTTTCGTCTGCAAATGGGTAGTCCCGGCGAAGAAGGGCTGGATTTTCACTCTTCCGAAACATTTAGCAGAATGGTAAAGCGTTTCAATGAAAGCGGTTTCAGATATGCTCAAACACCTGTCCGAGAGGCCTCATACTTCTTAATCGTGCAAGGCATCGGGCTGGCCCAGCACATCACAGAGCTGGTGGAGCGAACTCAATGTCGGGTTCTTATCTTAATTGAGCCAAACATCGACCTTTTCTATCAGTCCCTTTTTGTTTTTGACTGGCTTGAGTTGTTTGAACGCTTTCATGATGGCGGCGTTTTAGAGTTTTTTCTGTCCGGTGAACCTGAAACCCTTGGAAGAAGAATCCAGACCATATTCCGTCGTTTTAATCCGACCGGAATGGACGGAACGACGGTATTTCGGCATTACAGCAGCACAGTATTCCAAGAAACCGAACGCCAACTGCCCAACCTACTGCGGACGGCGGTCATGGGATTAGGGTTTTATCAAGACGAAATCAACATGATTTCACAATCCTATAAAAACCTTGAAAAAGGTGACTCTAGGATATTTCGACAACTCGGTGAGAATCCCAACATTCCAGCTTTTGTTGTTGGGTCAGGTCCATCTCTCGAACATTTACTGCCCTTCATCAAAGCAAACGCAGATAAGGCCGTAATTTTTTCATGCGGAACTTCTGTCGACATTCTACTCAAAAATGGAATCAAACCAGATTTTTGGGTAATCGCTGAACGCGATGTTCAGATACTAAATCAAGCTCAGGAAACTCATGAACTATACGGAGTTTCTGACATCCATTTTGCCGGTTCAACGACGATCTTCCCAGGCGTCTACGAAATGTTCAAAGATGCGATATTCTTTTTTCGGCCCGGCTTAAGTTGCACACCATTGTTTGCGACAGCTACAGAACAAATCGCACAAGTGCCAGATCCTCTTGCGGCAAATGCAGGGCTTTCAGTATCCCTACACTTGGGGTTCAGGGAGTTTTATTTTTTTGGAGTTGATACTGGATCAAAATCTCAAACAAAGGCGCACGCGAAGGGAAGTTGGTACGAGCGTCATGATGCCGAAAACATTCTAGACCTCCCAATCCCTTTACCGGGAAACTTTGGCGGTACGGTTTGGACAACACCTGAATTTCAGTGGTCCAAAGAAAATATTGAAAAACTGACCCAATCAGCAACCGGACGTACGTTTTACAATCTTGGGGACGGCGCATTGATAAAAGGAACATCCCCCAAACATCCGAAGGCTGTACGAATAGCGGATCCGATAGTTTCGAAAAAGGATGTCATCGAGACTCTGATTATGTCTTGTCCGGAATATTCAGTCGCTCAGTTTGAAGATTCGTGGGAGCATAAGGCTATCATTGATCGTTTATTTGGGTTTTGTGAAGAGCTCAAAGACGCTACTCGCCAAGAGGATGATCCCAGTAATTTTGGATTTGTTCACAAAACATCTGAGTTGTTGAGACCACAAGCGGCAGCAGACGCGCTTGAAATGCTTTTACGCGGATCATTATTCACGACGATCATCTGTCATGAATTTTTTGCAAATCGCCTGACGACACCGGAAGAACGGTCAACGATGACACAAATTTTCAAAGATGAATATTGCGACATGATTGACCGACTAAGAGATCGCGCTGTGGAAGTATTCATGGAACTGGAAAATGGAAAACCTTGGGAGCAGTTCCAGTCATGAAGTTGGAGAGAGACGATGACGCCATCCCATATGGAATATCGTATTCGGAGAAACTGAATGCCTGAGCTGGATGAAGTTGAAAACCTAGAAGCGGCGATAACTGATGCAACTTCGCGAGACGAATTTGCGAATGCAGATGTTCTTTTTCAGAAACTCGGAAGACTCACTGATCGAAATTCCGACTTCACCACCCGTCACGCAAAAGTAGTCATCCAACTGGATGATTTACCTCGCGCTGCAACGATGCTTCGCAAAGCCGTCCGCCAGGAGCCCGAAAACTGGGATGCCCGAACAGAATTGGGTAAGGTCTATTTTAATCAAAAGCGAATCAGCGAAGCCGAACAAATATTCCGCGAAATCACTGATGTAGATCCTGACAACACCCTTGTTATTCGCCACCTCATCCAGTGCCTCCAAAACGATGATGAAACTCGCCCGGAAGCTGAAGGCCTGGTCAAACATTCCCTTGAACTAGACCCAAACAATGCAGGCGCTTGGATTCAACTTGGGGCCATCCATGCAAATGACCAAAGTAGCTTGGCCCAAAGTGCAGAAGCTTTTGAACGCGCCATCGAACTCGCGCCTGGATCCCCTACGGCGATACACAATTATGCTCTCGTTAAACGACTTCAGGGTGAATTGGATACAGCCGAAAAATTTGCCATACAGTCTTGCGAGCTCAGACCCGAGGATTCCAATTATGCTTTCACGCTCGCTCTTTGTTATATGTTCAAAGAAGATATGAAACAGGCACAAGTTTGGCTTGAGAAGGCAATTGAATTAGACCCCGGCAACAATGCGGCCCACGTCTATTTGGCGTTCAATTATTTTCATACCGGAAAAATTAAGAAGGGCTGGGCACAATATGAGAAACGCTTGGACCTACAAGTTTTCAAAAGCCTCAATTATGGCCGCCCGCGTTGGGATGGAGAAGAATTAAATGGCAAACCCGTTCTGCTTTTACGAGAGCAGGGAATGGGAGACAATATACAATTTATCCGATATGCAAAGTTAGTTGCAGAAAAGGGCGGAAAGGTTGTCGTACTAACTTGGCCGAAGCTGCAGCGCTTATTCGAATCAGTTGAAGGGATTTCAGTTGTTACTACTGGTATTCCTGAACCAAAGCATTTCTACCGCTACGCCCCACTACTCAGCCTTCCGTACACGTTAGGCACCGTCAAAAAGACCATACCGTCACAAACCCCGTATTTACGGGCTCCAGCTGAGTTAATTAAAGAATGGCGCAAAAAACTCCAAGACTACGACGGGATTAAGATCGGGGTAGTTTGGCGGGGAAGTACAGGGCACGAAAACGATAGGTTTCGGTCTTCAACACTGGATGGAATGTCGCAATTGTTCTCTGTTCCGGGCACAACATTTTTCTCATTGATGACAGAACGACCGGATAATGAGAGCGAATTACCAAAGGAACTGATCGATTTGGGGCCGGAGTTAGATGATTTTGCGGATACGGCAGCTGCTATTGAAGCACTAGACCTGGTCATTTCCGTCGATACGTCTGTTTGCCACCTGGCCGGTGCTCTTGGTCGCCCGGTATGGACCATGATTGCACGAGGGCCTGATTTCCGATGGGGTCTAAAAGGTACAAAATCGGATTGGTATCCGAGTATGAAGCTCTACCGCCAGAAAACGCTTAATGACTGGTCTGATGTCTATGATCGGTTAGAGAAGGACTTAAAGAAACTCGTTAATATGAAGAAATAGTCCTTGCCTGCACTCAGAAACTGTATTCATAACATGCCCAAAATTTCTATCAAACCTCCCAGAGAATATCTCCAGAATGCCTCTGAGCTAGTTACAGATGCGGGAAGTCTGTTCGAACGATTGTTCCCTATTTGCCGAAGCCTGACGGGGGCTGGTGTTAGGGAGACTTTATCCATTCTGAACAGCATCAGCGATTTTTCCTTCAAAGAGGTCGCCTCGGGTTCACAGGTCTTTGACTGGACCGTTCCCGATGAATGGGTGATCGAAGACGCCTATATATCAACACCTGAGGGAAAGAGGGTCATCAGTTTTAAGGACAACAATGTTCATGTCGTAAATTTTTCGACTGGTATCGACGCCGTGATGACGTTCGACGAGCTCCGTCCTCACCTACATTCTCTGCCAGAACTGCCCTCCGCAATTCCATATCGCACCACATACTACAAACGCGATTGGGGATTCTGCTTATCTCACGATCAGCTGGAAACTCTCGATCAGGCAGTCTCTTACTCGGTCGTTATCAAGGCGTCACATACGCCGGGGGTTTTAAATTACGGAGAGGCATTGCTGGCTGGAAAATCCGACCAGGAGTATTTAATCTCTACCTATTGTTGTCATCCTTCACTTGCGAACGACAATTTGTCCGGAGCAATTTTGTGGGTTTTGCTGTTACGCTGGTTAAAGACAATTGATCACCACCACTCTTATCGATTTGTTATCGCGCCGGAAACCATAGGTGCTATTGCCTATCTTTCCGAAAATGCTGATGCAATGCGTAAGATTGAAGGCGGGTATGTCTTATCGACGGTCGCTGGGCCCGGCGAATTTGGTTACTCCCAGAGTTTTATGGACACGCATGTTGTCGACCGTGCGGCCAAACGCGCGCTTTCGGATTTTGGCATCAATTACATCTCATATCCCTTCGACATTGCCGGCAGTGACGAGCGGCAGTATTCGACCCCTTCTTTTAGAATCCCCATTGGAACAATCTCTAAGAATAAGTATTTTGAGTATGATTTTTACCACACATCGCTCGACAATCTAGATTATATCAAACCGGAATTTTTAATTGATTCACTGGCCTTATACATGTCGGCGATTATGAACATTGAACGTAACCGAACCTATCGTTCACTGAATCCCAGCGGCGAGCCGATGCTGGGTAAACGAAACCTCTATCCATCGATGGGCGGCAGCCAGAAACAAAAAAAGGCCTCCGATTATAAAGACAACGTTTACGCCCTTGCAGATGGTGCAGCCACCCGTGGGGATGATATTGAAGCAATGCTCTGGTTGATGTTCCATGGCGATGGGAAAACGTCAATTTTAGATATTGCCGAAAAAATCAACATGCCGGTCAGTCAGCTTTTTGAAAAAGCAGAACTGTTATGCAGGGAAGGATTGCTTGAACCTATTTAGGCCCTCAACCAATCTAATGTTCGCACCAAGCCATCTTCTAAAGATATACTTGCTGCCAACCCAAGAGCGGCAATTCCAGCCTGAGGGTCCCCAACCGAAAATCGAATATCTCCTGGGCGCTCTTCAGCAAAAATCGGGTCAAATGAGGTATTGCAGATTTTGGCAATCAGACGACCGACTCCCAAAAGAGATATTCCCCGCCCAGTGCAAACATTATAGACTCTTGGTGAAATCTCCGGCATGCGGATCATCGCTTGCCATATGTGGTTAACTACATCTTCAACAAATACAAAATCGCGTCGCTGCTCCCCGTCACCAAAAATCGAGACCCGCTCGCCTGCAATAAGCTTCTTGCAAAAAATCGATAATACACCTGAATATGTCGACGCTGGCAATTGTCCGGGGCCATATACGTTAAAAAACCGTAAGCCTACTGAGGGGACGCCATATGCAGTTGAGGCCATTCGTGCATGAATTTCTCCACTCAACTTATCAGCGCCATAACTGCTTAGAGGGTCTGCTGGTGATGTCTCGCTTAGCGGAGTTGCACCGGAGCTCCCGTAAACTGCACAGGAAGACGCATAGACGACCGGCACATAAACTTGCCGCTTTTTTGATTCCCTCGATGCAGAGTCAAGAACCGAAATCGTGCCTCCCAAATTTGTCCGATGACTGCCAATGTAATCTTCCAGGGAGCGCGAGACAGATGGATCAGCTGCCAAATGAAAACACCCATCAACATTGTCAAACGCGTCGCTGACCTTAGGCCTATCTGCAACGTCAGCTTCAATAAAAGAAACATGATCAGGAATGCTCTCACGCTTTCCCGAAGATAGATCATCAAGCACTCGAACCTCATGGCCACCTTTTAACAGGGCATTTACCAGATTAGAGCCTATAAAACCGCAGCCGCCAGTAACCAGATACCTCGACATTCCCTAAACTCCAAAATCCACATCTGTACGAAAGAGGGGGTCACCTTTTAGCTTTCCTACCCGCAATGATTTTCCCTCAACCAATTGTCGTTCATAGGGAAAAAATGCCGATTCTGGTGCCGGGCGAAGGCTGACGAGGTCCTCAGAACAAAGCACGTGACCTGCCATAACGTCATTTCTGACATACAAGCCGCGTCGTTGCACAATGACGGTCTGCTGTTCGTTATCCTGGACCCTCTTTTTCCCATCGCCCAGTGCCGCTTCCACCTCACGAGTGCGGTCTACCATTTCCCGCCAAGATCTGGGGTTCATCGAAAAAGGATGGTCAGGGCCGCTACGCGCATTGTCGTCGGTGAAATGCTTTTCGATACATCTAGCACCCATTGCAACGGCCGCCAGGACCGTCGAATGGCCCGGCGTATGATCAGATAAGCCCTGGATCATTCCTGGCCATCGATTTGCAAAATCTTGTAAAACTCTAAGGTTGATATGGTGGAAATTTTCAACAGAACCCGTGTAGTTTGTATTGCACTGCATAAGAGCCAAGTCTGGTGTTTGTTCCAGAATGAAATCAACCGCGCGTACTACGTCTTCCAATGACGACGCACCGCATGCCAAAAATACCGGCTTTCCTTTCTCAGCCACGCGCTTCAATATATCTGGCGTGGTGATATCACCCGACCCAATTTTAAAGGCGGTGACCCGGTCGACCATGCTATCAATGGCTGCCATGTCATAAGGCGAAGTCATGAAGTGAACGTCAGCCTTTTTACACTCTATATCAAGCGCCTCATCCCAGTCCCGGTGGTATTCGTTTTCTTCATAGACGTCGTAAACGGATTTCCCCCATTCATCCTGATGTGTTGCGGAAACAGATATGGACTGAAATCCACGATCAGAAACCAATTCACTTGCTTTAAAATGCTGAAATTTTGCGGCGTCCGCCCCCGCTTCACGGGCCAACCAAACAAGGTCCTTGGCCCGTTCAAGATCACCATCGTGATTGGATGCAATATCGGCGATGAAATAACTAGGGGAGTCCATAGAGATCTCGCGCTCACCGACTACCAACCGGCTTGCATAGCGCATATTAAATGCCCCCGTTAATCAGACGACTGGATTTTTGGCAACATGTTCTTCGACTTTAATAGATCTCGCAAGGCATCACGTTCTAGCCATTCGGTATTTGCATCACTGGTATAAGCAAACCCATCCGCTACGAGTTTGGCTCGATCTCCAAAGCGTTCAACCACTGATGCTATGGGAAGATCAAGAATAGACTCTATGATATATCGATCTCCAACATCGTATGCCGTCCGGCAGTCCTCGCTGGGAATCATCGTCTCATGCAATTTCTCACCCGCTCGAATACCGATAATATGGGTGGGCATTCCGGGAGCAAGAGCTTCCGTTAGTTCAAGAACGGTCATGCTTGGGATTTTAGGAATGAAAACTTCACCACCAGCCATCATCGAAAAACACGATTCAACAAAATTTGTTGCCTGCGACAATGAAATCCAGAACCGCGTCATTCGTTCGTCGGTGATCGGCAGGCTATCTCGTCCTTGCTCAATCATATCGCGAAAGACTTCAACGACACTTCCCCGGGATCCAACAACATTTCCATAGCGAACAACAGAAAACCGAGTTCCTCGGCTTCCGCTAAGATAGTTTCCATTGATGAAAATTTTATCAGATGCAAGCTTGCTAGCTCCGTAAAGATTGATTGGATTTGCGGCTTTATCTGTTGATAGCGCGATCACTTTTTCTACGCCGGTTCGCATTGCCGCTCGGATTACGTTTTCCGCACCAAAGATATTTGTGTGGACACATTCAAGCGGGTTATACTCCGCTGCCCCTACCTGCTTCATCGCAGCGGCATGAACAACATAGTCAACATCACGCATCGCCATTTCCAAGCGATCTGCGCTGCGAACATCTCCAATGAAAAACCGTAGATAGGGATAATCGGAACTTGGGTACTTTAACGACAAATCATGCTGCTTAAGCTCATCACGTGAAAATATGATAATCCGGCGTGGTTTGTGACGTTTAATCAAATGCTCGACGAACGCTTTTCCAAATGAGCCGGTTCCTCCAGTGATCAGAACAGTCTTATCTGTCATATCAAATGCTGGTTGGGCGAATGATCGGTAGATTTCAGCGAGGTCAGTCATGGCACTCCTAAGCGGGCTGGCGGTACAGGAGGGAAGTGAGGCGATATCGGTTCACTTGGATTCGGGCAGCAGCAATATGAATCATTAATCTGAAAATCACGCCTGAATTTCAGTGGGTGACATCTCTTCTGGTGGCCCGGAGCTCTCTTCCGGTTCCGGTGTCGCCTGCTCGGACGACTCATCAGGATTACCAAGTAAACCGTGGGCGATATTTCTGTTGATGTCGATCAACACAATCGCTCGGTCAGCAGTCGTATCCGACAACGCCTCCATCGTATGTTTGTCGATAAACCGGCACAAATTGAGAATATTTTGCCGAATTGGATCCGGCAAAAGATTTTCACCGACTGATTGTTCAGCCTGAATGATTGTCCATATTCTCAAATTGAGACGCAAGATTTCTCGTAGTTTATTTTTGTCTTCCGTGGTGCTCAGATCACCATATTGGATAACCGCTGCCATTCGGCGAGCAACTTCAATCAATGCCCAAGCTTCATTGTGACGTGGGTTCCCTTCTATGGGAATTTGGTTTTGTTGATATTCTTGCACATTCTTATTGTAAGACACTTGGGTTCTCCGCAATGTTACCTGATCTTGATCCTGCGCCTCGCTTGCTCGTAAGCTTCCTCAAATCAATTTCCCATTTCAAATTAAGGCTCACCTATCGTTCAAAAATAGTAACCTTAATTCACTTTGAAGACCAACGACGCCTCCGACATCGTTATAGCATTGTTACATACCTTACGCGCCTTCAAATTCTTGAGCGGTTTTTTTGCTATGCCTAACCATATCAATTCCAGCGCCATAGATATGACCTTTCATTTTTGACTTTCATCTCTCATTTAACAGCTATCTTTTTTTTATGTTCATTTCGTTCTTCATATTCAGACACCAGTTGTTCGACTACGGCGTCAAGGACAGGAAGCTGATAGCCCAAAACACTTTCGGCTCGTGTTACATCCAATCCGCAGCTATCTGCCCGCTTTGCCAAACCTTCATGAACAGAAATACTCTGTGCATGGTCAATATGCAGCCCCATACGGTCCGCGACTTTTTCTACAAAGGCCTGCTTGCTCGATACTTCCCGGCAGGCCACATTGATCCGTCCTGAGACATCGGTTTCGAGCAGATCAAACAACGCCATAGCGGCCTGATGGGTCGATAAGGTCGAGGTATAATAATCGTTGAAGAGGTTAATTTGGTTCGGCGATCTCAGTGCATCAAACACCCATTCGATAAAACTTCTTACTCCGCCGCTGTTTCGAAAGCCGGTTACATTTGTGCGCATAACCAGTGCGCCAGGACAGTTCAATGCAAACGCTTCGCCAGCAAACTTCGTTCGCGCATATTCACTTAACAAACGAACGGAAGCCGCTTCGTCATGTAGCTTGGTCCGGTCTCCGGAAAAAAAATGATCAGTAGAAATCTGCACAAAACGCGCGCCGGTTTTACGTGAAGCGTTGGCCACAAAATCAACTGCCCGAGCGTTAATCTTGTAAGCCAGATCGGGTTTTTCTTCGCATACTTTGTGAGCGATTATCGCCGCCGAATTGATAACTATGTCCGGCTTTAGCAAGGTGATCAGATCGTGGATTGCTTTCCCATCCATTAAATCCAGCGACACATCCGCACTACGTCGCGCCGCACCACGAACATTGTAGCCGCGCTCAATCGCTTCGCGATAGAGTTCGCGCCCAAACATGCCGGTTGAACCAAGGACAAGAATTTTTCGACTTTCTGAGTTCATCTTTCAGGCAAACAACTCTGGTTTTCCAAAGAAAAACTTTATCGTAGCCAAGGTTATCAACTCCTTAATTTTACCATGAAAAATCCGTCTATCTGGGCCAAAACCCCTAATCATCTCGCAGGTTTTCAAGATCGGACTTCAGGTGATCAAGCACCGACGGCCAATCTCCGATAGCAGGTTGTCGGTATAAGCGAACACTTTCATACCAAATCGTGTCCGTGTGCTCCAATCCCCAACGCCAATCGGGAACAAATGAAATCAAGGCCCAGCATGGGCACCCGATCGCGCCAGCTAAATGAACAGTTGCCGTATCGACGGATATAACCAAATCAAGATGGCTCATGATTGAGGCTGCATCATAGAAGTCAGAGATATGATCAGAGAGATCAACAAGCCCTCCAGGAAGAGGCTGTAATTTATTTTCTGAACTTACATTGAGGCTGAAGAAATGAACCTTTTCTGTCATCAAAAGGGATTCAAGTAATTTCAGATCAATCGAGCGCTTGGCATCTTCTTTATGCGTGCTTGCCCCCCTCCAGTTTAATCCAACCTTTAAACCGTCCAACCCCTCCAGCAGGGTTTTCACACCTTTTGGTAGTTTTGGGGCCTCAAGATATGGGGCTGGTAAAAATGAGGATTTTGACTGAATACCAAGAAGATAGCCTAAGCTCATCAGAGGTGCATGGACATCCGTTTCGGGCCGATCAGCTCCGGATTTGATGACCTTGACCGATTTATCAAGCGACTTCATCAAACGATAAAGTTCTGACCGCACCTCGAGTATGACCTTCCCGCCTTGTGCAGAAATCGTATTTGCAAACCGAGAGAATTGAATTGCATCACCGAACCCTTGTTCGGCGTACAAAAAGACCTGACGCCCCTGCAATGGGGAACCATCCCAAAGCGGGCTGCTCAGGCTATTTCGCCCTAAATCAGAGTGTGCGTCCTCGAGACGTGTTTCATATTCACGAAATCCCGTCTCCCATGCGCCGTACATCAAATGAATTATGGCCCGATTAATCTTTGCCGGCGTATAGCCTGGAGTTAACACCAGCGCTTTATTATACAGGCTAAGAGCTTGTTCGTAATCTCCGAGCTCTTTGTATATTGTCCCCAGCAAATTCTTCGCAGCAGCATTATCCGTGGCCAGCGAAGATGCCTTTTCCGCGTTAGTCAGCGCACTTCTTAATTCCCCCAAATTTCGCTCAACAGTCGCCAACCCCATCAGACATTCCGCTCCCAGTGGAGTAAGCTCTACGGCGCATTGAAACGCCTTTCGAGCACCAACCAAATCACCAGAAATAATCAAAGCATTCCCGAAATTGATATACGCTAGAGAACCTGCATATTCAGAACGGCAGGCGATCTCCAATAAATTTGTCCCGTCTGTAATTTGGCCTTTTGAAATCATGTAACAACCAAGATCGTGACTGGCTTCAACATGTAGGGGATCTTGTTTAAGAATTTTGAGAAGCTCGGCTTCAAATCCAGCCAGATTTCCTCGCCCATTATGAACTTTAGCCAATTTGTGGCGTGAGTCGACATCAGCAGGGTCAAGCTCAAGGGCCCGTGACAGCTCTTCTCCAGCCCTACGAAAACGGCCCTGTTGCAACAAGATTGACCCGAGGTTCCTATGATACATCACCACGTCGGGAGCAAACTTAATTGCATTCCGAAATTGCTTTTCCGCAGCTCGAAAATTGCCCGCCATGCCAAAAACGACACCCAGCCCATTATGCGCTTCAGGATCTTTCGGCGTTAGATCGACTAGGCAACGAAATAACTTTTCCGCCTCATCCAGCTGGCCGCCCTCGGTCGCCTCTGTCGCGGCTTCTAAAACGTTTCCTGCAAACGCCGAAACATCTTCCGGGCCTAATCCAGGAATATCGGACGAACCATCATTCATTCCCTAACAGCGCTTTCACCCAGTGACGGCTCTCCGATCGTTTCACTCAGCACCTCCGCTTTGAATCGTCGAATGGCCAGCTTCGCCTATATTATTCTGAAACGAGTTCATGACTTTGACTTCATGTTCGATGAGTTCCTGAACTGCCTTCAGACCTTTATACAAATTTTCAGCCTCAATATGGCCTCGGATCTTTTCCCCAATTGCAGTGGCGCTCGGGCAAGCGTCTAAATAGTCAGTCAGGTGAGTTTCCAAAAGCTCCAGGTACTCGTCTCGTTTCTCGGGAAACATGTAAGCGCATTGTAAGGCAAAATAAACGCGCGACGCCGGCGTTGCCGCCACGCTTTCTGATAGCACTTCCTTTTCACGCAAGATAGTTGCCTGATTGTGCACTATGATCTTTGCGTTGGAGCCTACGTTTTCAAGCACAGCGCCGTTGATCACCATTTTCTCTCCGGATTTTATATCCAATTTTAACGGCAATTTATGACCTCATGTTCAGCAAAAATTAAATCTAAATTCTTCAAGAGAAGGCATGGAAAAAAGGAGAAACAAAACGGCAAAAGTTAATAATAATAGGCATTCGTGCTTGCGTAAACGGTAGATGTTTTATGGACAAATTTACGTCAAATTCCAGACACGCCTACACGCACTTGAACGCCAACTCCAAGCTCAAAATCACAATAAAAATAAAAAAACAGAGACGACCTGAACAGCCAGGCCGCCCTCCTAAGCTTCTATGTTCACATGTGGCGAAACAGAACGATCATCAGTTTGCTGACCATTTCCAAAATTCGCCTGTGTGCTATCACTGCTGTCCTTGACTTCCGCAGGAGGCCTAGTACGGACTTCCGCAGGTGGCCTGGTACGGCTAGCGCCGTCTGCCACTACCTTCGGAGGTGCCTTTGCAGAATTTTCAGCTTGAATCCGGCCTGCTTCTCTTGCTTGTGCCAGCGCTTGGTTAGCGAATGGCGGCGGTAAGTTATTTACACTCGAGGTCATGACATTTGTCCTCCTTCACGATTCCACAAACCACAGAACACCGCCTAAGCCCGAGTGCCTGAACCGAGGTGTTCCGAATTTGCATTCATTGTGTAAGAAATTCGCAAGTGCTTGCGCAACAAAAGAGGCGCAAAAACTCGCCCTCGCGATTGAAGCGAGAACAAAAAATTGCAAGCCTTTCTTAGCCATGGAGTGCCTCCTTTCTGGAGAATACGCATTTCTTGACAGAGAAACTATACATGTTTCTCAAAAATTTACAACCCTTACTTTTGCGCTGTAAGGGTTCAGGTGATATGAGACTCCTGCCTGGCCTCTTCGATGGTTTTTTGAATATATGCCATTGGCGTGTTTCCGGCCAAGTTTTTGTGAGGCCGGTAAGTGTTATATTTGAGGACGGCTTGTTTGAGTTCATATCTGATGGCGCCGATGGAATCGGCGAGCAGATCGTTGCGATAGTAGAACTCCTCCTTGAAGGTCCGGTTACCGCGTTCGACGCCGCCGTTGTATGTTGGCTTGCTCGGCGGCAGGACAATGAGTTCTATTCCGAGCTTCTGGCAGGCGGTCTCGAATTCGGCCATGAACTCTGACCCCCCATCCACTTGAATGGATTTGATTGCAAAGGGGGCCTGATCGATGAGCTCGGTCAGGAACCGCGTGGCGGATGATGCCTTGGCGTTTGAATAAACCTGAGCATGGATAAATTTTGAGCGACGCTCCCAGGCCTGAAAGTGTTTGCAGGCAACACCGTTCTTGCACACCGTCATATGATCGACCTGGACCCGCTCGCCCAGGCGCATCTCGCTATAGTCCTTGTAGGTCCATGGCCGGGCATGAGACTTTCGAAAGTCGCGTTTCTTCTTCGAACGCGGTGCTGAGCGCGACTTTTGGATCAGGCCTCTATCGAACAATTGCCTGATGATCCGCCCGACCGTACTAGCGCTGAGCGTTGCTCTGTGATCGCGCCGCAGAATGACCGCGATCTTGTCCTTGCCATAGGTTGGGTTCTCACGCCGGACCCGCAGCACGAGTTGTCGGTCGGCCTCGCCCCAACGCGGCTTGTTGACCCGTTTCGGGCGCTTCGATGGCGGCGAGATGCCACGCTCAAGATCGGATAACACCCGCCGGTATCGATAGTATGTGGAGCGGGAAATCCCGGCAAAATGCTGACACCGTGCGTCACTAACGCCCTCGGCTTTCAGGTTCTCCCAGGCCCACACCTTTTGTTCATAGCGACGGCGATAAACATCAAGGCATTCCTGTGTACGGGCGTAGGCGTAAAGTCTATAAACGGTCTTGTGCAATCCTCGGATCTGCATATTGGCCTCCGGAAGTTGGGTTGTTTGGTCACATCCATCTTCCGAGGCCTTTTCAATACAGGCAACCCGAAACCTCCCGCTCGCTACAGCGCCCCCTACTGGCGCGCTTCGCCGGACATTCCTGACCGCCTCAGAATCTCACTTCTATCTGAACTTCTTCAGCCATTAAAACTCCCCCTGACTAAAGCCCAAAACCTTTCCGCAAACCTACGAACCCGATGCCTTGACAATTTCACCCCAGCAGACCTGCCGCCCCAAGCATTGAGAAAAAATTTCCCGTTCACACTGGTTAAAAACTGCCGAGCGCTCTGTATTAGCGAGGTCATAAAATTTTTGCGGTTTTGAATTTTTGTTAAATATCAATCATTTAACGTTCATATAAAAACTGGCCCACGAATTGCTTATGTAAGTCCTGAAATTCTTTGCACGCGCAATTGGTCAGGAAAAATTCGATGGAAGATTTTGGTATAAAGAAAAATGGTTTTGTAGATCCCAACGCACCCGGGTCAAATGGACGCGATAAAGCGACAGCATTTGAGGGATTAAAAGATTCTTTTCAGGATCTTATTAGCAAGGCCGCCACCAACTTCGATTCCAGCTTGGCTAATGGTGCAAGTGCGACAGCCTTTCTCAGCCAGGTCAAGACGACGGACTATAGCCCGGAACTCAGGACCCGTGATCATCAAGTTAGCCGCGACACCAAATCTTCTGGGTCCGACGAACGTCGGGATGAGGCGCCGTTCGAAACCGCCCGCGCCGATAATAGTGACCTGCCGCGGACAGAGCGCCCGGACGCCGTACGTCAGGACAATCCAGCCTCCAGAAGTGGCGAGCAGGAACATCATTCACGCGATACGTCCGAGAGCAAAGGGCCTTCTACAGATCCGACCGGGCACGACAACGAACACAGCGAGACGAACACGGCAGCTAAGGAAGACGCCGGGACACCGGATAACAATAACGAGGCGTCCCAAAACCAGAACCAATCCGATAATCCTCAATCAGCCGAAAACACAAACAGTGGCGAACAAAAGTCGGCTGGTGTAGCCGAGGTCGCAGGACAAACCGTGGTTCAGGCCAGCGCCGGAAACCTGGATGTTGCCGCAATATTGCAAGGTACGCAGGTCGGCAAGGTCCAAACCGGGGCCAACGAAACCTCAGCGCCAAAAACCGGCGACAATATTGTCAGCGCCGTGGCCGGCTCTACCAAACAGGCCACGGGTCAGGGAACACCTGCGGGCCAATCGCATCAACTGGGCCAAAACACACAGACAACTCAAGGAGCCCAGGCCAGTTCTGACGCTATCGCTAAAGGTGTCACCACCACTCAGCAACAGAGCGCCGAACTCGCCAAGGCAATCGGCGGCGCCAACAAGACACAGGTCAGCGTGTCGGTCAGTAGTGATGCAGAAACCCTGGTCTCCAAGCCCGGCGCAAGTTTGGCTGCGGGAACTGTTCTTACGTCTACAAACGCTCAAGGACAATCACAGGGGAACGCTCAAGGTAACAGCCATCAGGCAGCTCAAGGGCAAAATGCCGCACAGACTGTAGCGGCGGCGCAAGCTCAAGCCAGTCAGCAACAGGCTCAGGCGCAACAGAATGCCAATCAGAATGCACAAGTACAGGCCGGTCAGCAGAACATTGGAGATGGTAAGGGCGGCGGCGCTGGCCTACAAACGGCTCAGGCCGCGTCAGCTGGTACGTCCGCCGGAAGCAGCGAGTCTGTCCTCACTCAGCTGGCAGCAACAAACTCCACCGGCAATGCACAGCAGACTCAACAGACACAGCAAAGTCAGCAGGCCCATGCTAATCATGGGGCCCGTGCATCAACATCAAACCAGCCCATCGTCGACCAGATCAGCGTCAAAATCACCAAGGCACTCCAGGCCGGAATGGACCGCATCAGTGTACAGCTGAGACCTGCGGAACTGGGACGGGTAGAAGTTAAAATGGAACTGGGCAATGACGGGCGCGTCCTGGCCGTTGTTACGGCTGACAGCAAGGATACGATGGAATTGTTGAAACGCGATTCCGGTGACTTACAACGCGCCCTGGAAGACGCCGGGATGCAACTCGATTCAAACGATTTGACCTTTAATCTCCGCGGTGAGGAAAGAGATCAAGCCGAGCTGGGCCCCAATGCTCAAGGCAGAAATCAATCTGCAGGTGAGGATGTTTTGGGCGAGGACGACATCCTTGATACGGCGATCATTGCCGAACAGAACACAGACATTTCAAAAGGCCGGATTGACGTTAAGGCCTGATGAATAAAGAACTAAACCAGGAGTTGATCAAATGATCATTGGCAGTACCACTGACCCAATAGCTACCGAAGGCTCTAATTCGGCCCAAGCTGCGGCTAAGCTGGATGACGATCTTAATAAATTCCTGACCTTACTGGTCACGCAGTTGCAAAATCAGGATCCCCTGGATCCAATGGATGCCACTGAGTTCACCTCCCAACTGGTGCAGTTTGCCAGTGTTGAGCAGCAGATTTATCAGAATACAAATCTGGAAAAGATGCTGAATCTTCAGGAAACCAGCCAAATTTCGGCCATGGTCGATTTCATCGGGAATAAGGTCGAATTTCTGGGACAGAAGATGCCTCTAGAAAACAGCGCTGCTGAGTTCTCTTATGTGCTGCCGTTGGGCGTTAAGGAAGCCAACGTCAATATCTCCAACTCAGAAGGCATCAATGTCTTTTTTGCGGAGGCTGAAACCACCGAGGGAAAACATACCATCAACTGGGATGGTATAGACAAGAACAGCCAACAGTCACCCGACGGATACTACACGGTTCTGGTCAGCGCAAAAGACGCGAGCGGCAACCTTATGGAAGTTGAACATCTGGTTACCGGCAAGGTGTCCGGAGCGGGCGTCGACGACGGTGTCGGCAAATTGTTCATCGGCAATGGCTTGACCATCGAACAGAGTGAAATTCTCTCCGTCCGCAAACCGGGTGCGGCCTTGAAATAGAAAACTTAAAAATTTTGGGATGGTCCTGACATCAGAATACGGGATCAAGAAATTGAGCATTAAAAAGTTTCCGGGTGATATCCTGGTATATTGAAGGAGAAATATTATGACATTGTTTGGTGCATTAAGTTCTGGCGTTTCCGGCCTTACGGCTCAATCCAGCGCCATGGGCGCAATTTCCGATAACATCACCAACGTGTCGACGGTCGGGTACAAAAACACCCAGGTCGATTTCCAGACCCTGGTGACCACACAAACGTCAACCACCTTCTATTCCGCTGGTGGTGTGCAGTCCAAACCCCGGCAGGATACAGGCGTTCAGGGCCTTCTCGCCTCATCAACCTCGCAAACCGATATCGCCTTGTCAGGCCAGGGTTTCTTCGTGGTCAATGAGTCCAATACACCGACCATCAACAACGAGTTTCTGTTCACCCGCGCTGGTTCTTTCTTCCAGGACAACGATGGGTTCCTGAGAAACACGGCGGGTTTCTATCTGCAAGGATGGCCGACAACGGCCGCTGGCGTCGTCAAACCGAACAACAGCAATTTGACCATCCCCAACCAGAACGTTATCTCAACCGACTATCTGGCAACAATCAACCTGAACCGAGTCGGTGGCACGGCAACGGCTACATCCAACATCGGTATTGGTGCCAACCTGCCGTCCAATGATACAGCAGGTACAACACATAAAACCGATGTTCAGTTCTTTGATAGTCTTGGTAACGCCAACACCATGAGTGTGGTTTATACGCGGACATCCGCGGAGAACGAGTGGTCCATGAAGGTCGAACCACCTCCCGGCACGTCCCATATTACGATGGAAAGCTCAACGTTGAACCCAAAGGTTTATCGCAGCATTGGCCAGCTTGAGTTTAATAAAATAGACTCCACCGGCGCCTCGATACGCCCGGCTGACGGCGCGTCGATGACTGTCTCAGATGGCACCACCGTACGCACATATGTTTTTGACAGCAACGCATCCGTGACCAATCCCGTCGCCCAGACCAGTACATTCACGATCACAGCCGCGGCGGCAACCGCAGTGACGTGGGATATTAACGGTACAACGGTCACAGTCGCTGCCGGCACGGCCGGCGACGTTGCCGCGACGGCTGCCGATTTGGCAGCCGCAATCAACGCGTCAGCTGAGGGTCCAAACACCGCTAATGCAGACAGAGTATTTGCCACCGCAGCCGCAGGTGTCGTCACGATTACGTCCGTCAACGCGGGAACGGCCCATACCATTGCCAACCCCGTGCACGCGACTGGTACAGTTGCTGAGGCCGCAGGCACTGCAAATGCCGGGACGACCAACACATTTCAGGTCGATATTTCTGCTTCCACGACATTGGCCGGAGACGTCGCCGCATTAAAGACCTCAATCTTGGCCAACGATCCCAATTTTGACTCCACAAACAACCGACTCAAAACCAGTGCTGGCAGTTCCACTACCTTACTCATCGAGGATGATGGGTTGGGTCAGATTGTCATTAATCCAACCGGACTAAAGTCCGCTACAGGTGTCAGTGTAACAGACCAAACCGCCAGCTTTACGGTTTCACGTCGCGATACGGCCTTCACGGAATACACCCAACTGAAGTTCACCTCCGTTCCCGCGACCGGTGAAACATTAGTCATCAATGGCACCACCTATACGTTCACAACCGGTGAGACTGAGGATTCGACTGGAGCCAATACGACCATTTATCGTGACGGCCCAATTGACCGGGTTCTTGCTGACCTTGAAGCCGCAATTGAAGCTAACGATGCCAATTATGCCGGGGCCAGCGTCTATCTCCGTGGCAGCGACAGTCCCAATAACAATACGTTGGTTATTAATTCTCTGACCGATGGCACTGCCTATACAATTTCGGGGACAGCTCTCACCAATAATGTGGTCGAAACTGACGGCAGCACACCCACTGCCGCGACCGGTGTCTTTACGACAGTGTCCCCCCATACGGTATTGGTAGGTACCGACCCGGGGATTTCGTTCTCCTCCGATGGTCTGCCAAATGCCATCAATGTCGTCGAACTGGATATTCGGGATTTCTCTAACGGTGCTGCAAATATGGATGATGATCCCTCTGCCTCTAAACAAATCACCATGGATTTTGGTAACTTGGCGGAAGCCAACGGCATGACCCAGTTTGGGGCATCCTTCACACCGGTGTTCATCAATCAGAACGGTTCGCAGTTCGGCACCTTTGCGGGTGTAACTATTAATACATCCGGTCTGGTAACCGCTCTGTTCGATAATGGTGAGACCAGGCCCGTTTACCAGCTGCCGGTCGCTACCTTCACCAACGTCAACTCGTTGGGTAACCGAACCGGTAACGTCTGGAATTCAACCGAAGCCTCAGGCGACCCCACCTTGCGGACGGCCGATAATGGTCCGGCGGGACAGGTTGTCCAGTCGTCATTGGAACAATCCACTGTCGACATCGGTGAAGAGTTCACCAAGATGATTGTCGTGCAACGGGCGTTCTCAGCGTCAGCCAAGATCATCTCGACGGCCGATCAAATGCTCGAAGAACTCCTGAGGACCAAACGTTAATCTAAGTTCCACTACCCACCGTCCCAACCCGGGGGCCTGGTACCGATCCACAGTTCGGTACCAGGCCTTTTCTTTACGATGGTCACATCTGTGCAAAATCACGGGACCGACCTCGACCAGATCACCAATCCTGTTCACTGACACAATGTTAACCATTATCTTTAGGGTTTCTTTAAGAGCCTGTCAGTAACCTTACAACCAGTGCTCAACAGGAAAAATGGTCGCGGTCAGAAAGATGAGCGAGCAAAACCTTACCCCCCATAACAAGGCTAAATCCGAAGGTCTGCCCGGCAATGTCCTGGGCCCGACCGGTTTCCCGATGACGGCAAAAGATTTGCCCCCACCCGGCGTCAAGCGCTGGGTGATACGCCGCAAAGCAGAAGTTGTCGCTGGTGTAAAAGGTGGATTGATATCTCTCGAAGACGCCTGCCGCCGATATAATTTGTCGATTGACGAATTTCGGTCCTGGCAACGCCTTCTTGATAATCACGGCATGCGCGGACTGAGGACCACTAAAGCGAACAAATACAGGGGCTCCTCTCCCAATTCGCCTTAACAAAGCCGCCGCGGATTAGCAAAAATCCAGAATCCCGCACTTAACTGGGCAAATATTGCCTAGCGTTAACTTCTTGTTCAGAGTCCACCCACTAGCATCAGGCTGTTGGGTACCATCGCCCTTTGAAAATAGGCATGGTAGACTTTATCGGACGAGGACATACCGTGGACACTATTACACAAGCGCTAAGAAATGTTGGCCCAGGACGCCTACTGATCGTCGGAGGCGTATTCATCGCCTTATTGGTTTTTTTCGGAGTTTTTGTTACCCGCTTTACGTCGCCTGGAATGGAAGAGCTTTACAGTGAACTGGATGCGTCAGATTCCCAACGGATCATAACCCAGTTGCAGACGATGGGTATTCGCTACGAAATAAAAAAGGGCGGTGCCCAGATTTTAGCCCCCGTCGATAATATCGCCAATATCCGCATGCAACTTGCTGACCAAGGCCTGCCCGGCAGTGGTGTTATTGGATATGAGATATTTGATAACGCAGACGCTTTGGGAACGACAAATTTTCTGCAAAATGTAAATTATATCAGAGCCCTAGAGGGAGAATTGGGGCGTACTGTTGAGGCCTTGAATTCCGTCAAAGGAGCACGCGTACACCTGGTTTTACCGAAACGCGAGCTGTTCAGCCGTGAAAGACAACAGCCCAGCGCTTCTGTATTTCTGCGCATGCAAAGTGCGGTCCGCCTGAGCTCGGAACAAGTCAGCGCGGTTCAACACCTGATTGCGGCGGCTGTTCCCTCTCTCGTCCCCTCAAGAATCTCAATCATTGATAACAAGGGTAAACTGCTGGCCGGTGGATTTGAAGATTCTGACCCTGCCGGAGCACTTGCCAACAAGGCCGCCGAAAAACAGCGCATTCTTGAGCGGCGGATGTCAAGAACCATTGAAGAGTTGCTGGAACGCACAGTCGGTTTTGGTAAGGTCCGGGCTGAAGTCAATGCCCTAATGGACTTTGACCGTGTCAGTTTTCAGGAAGAGACCTATAACCCCGATGGTCAGGTCGTCGGATCCACCCAGACGGTAGAGCAATCTTCGGATTCATCAGAATCTGATGGCGCATCTGCCGTATCGGTCGGCACCAACCTTCCGGATGCCAACATCGGATCCGGCGATAACCAAAGCAGTTCTGCAAAAGAAGGGCGTACAGAGGAAGTCACCAATTTCCTGAATTCGAAAAAGGTAATTAACCATGTTCGCCAGTCAGGAACCCTCAAACAATTGTCTGTTGCGGTGCTGATTGATGGTCGTCATGTTGAAAATCAAGATGGTGATCTTGTATACCAAGCACGCCCGACCGAAGAACTTGATCTTCTGGAATCCCTTGTTCGCGGTGCCATTGGCTATAATGCCGACCGTGGGGACCGCATCGAAATCATTAATATGCAGTTTGCCGACTTTGAAGAACCTGAAGAAGAACTGAAACTGTTTTTCGGTCTCGGCAAGAACGATTTACTGCGCTTTGCTGAACTTCTGGTTCTCGGTATTGTCGCCATGCTGGTCATTATGCTGGTCGTTCGCCCCCTCATTTCTAGGGTCTTCGAAGCCAGCCAAACTGCGGCACAAGCGGCGAGCGAGCGTATGTTGGCCGATCAAGCGGCAGGAGCCCCTGCTCTTGCCGGACCAGGTGGGGCGGGTGTGCCCGCACCCAGTGGTGGGGTCGAAGATGAGGAGCAATTTGAAGAGCTCATCGATATCGACCGTGTTGAGGGCCGCGTGAAGGCATCATCCGTGAAGAAGGTTGGCGAAATCGTCGAGAAACATCCGGAAGAAGCGCTTTCCATTATCCGCGCCTGGATGTATCAGGAGAGCTGAGGAGTAATCCCTGATGGCACGCGTCAAGGATGACATCCGCAGCCTTTCGGGGCCACAAAAAGCCGCAATTTTCATGCTTGCTGTTGGCGACAAACTTTCGGCCAAGCTGTTTGAGAAGATGGATGACGAAGAGATCCGTGATCTGTCGCAGGCAATGACGTCACTGGGGTCGATCAATTCGTCGATTGTCGAGCGGTTGTTTGTCGAGTTTGCCGATCAATTGTCATCGGCCGGCGGCCTGGTCGGCTCGTTTTCATCAACCGAACGCCTTCTGATGAATGCCCTGCCGGAAGACCGGGTTTCGCAGATTATGGAAGAGATGCGCGGCCCGGCCGGACGCACCATGTGGGACAAGCTGGGAAATGTTAATGAGGCGGTGCTGGCCAATTACCTGAAAAACGAATACCCGCAGACGGTCGCCGTGGTGTTGTCGAAGATCAAACCCGACCACGCGTCTCGTGTGCTGTCCATTCTACCTGAGAATTTCT